>BFBZ01000002.1_pt7 | contig 471211 bp, 441 predicted proteins | sample 1888401 | NCBI WGS metagenome assembly BFBZ01 (sample SAMD00112614, study PRJDB3348) | symbiont metagenome | host: Chara braunii | reverse complement strand
GCTCCGCGACAGCGGAAGAGACCTGGTGCAGATCAACGACGACGGAACGCACGCTATCTTGCCTGTGGCCACGCACGTGACGTGCAAGCTGGACCACGCCGGACTGCCTGTGATGTGGCTCCGTCATGCCGATGGAAAATTGCGCCGCGACGGCATCCCCGCTGCCCTGCTGCAGCGACGTTACGCCGTCGATGAGCGCGGAAGAGTGCACGGCGCACCGGGACTCGCGGCTGTCGTGGCGCATCGCGTCCAGGCGTGGCGCAGAGGGCCTTGTCGCAAGCGAGAAAGGAAGCGAGAATGGGTGAGATCAAGCGCAAGCAACGACCGATTAAGAGGGCGAGATAAAAGGGGCTCGCCGGTCGAACCGCAAGCCATTGGCATGGCTTGGGTTCTGGCGTGCCGGTCGGTCGGGGCGCGTGCCGCGCCCGGCATTTTGACCAATGGAGTCAAAGGCGTTTTCGGCACCGTGTTCGTTTTTGACCGTTGGGAGGTCCTGCCGTGAGCGTGGGCGACAGCGAACTGCGTGTTCGGCCCGGGCGTATTCGCAGTACCCGAGTGCCGAAGCAAAAGAGCTTCATCAACCAGGTGCTGCGTGCCGCTAAGAAAGCCGGTCACTCCTCGGGACAGGCTGCGGCTGGCAGACGCTCTGCGGCCTATGGGCGCTCGACGTTTGGCCGCGGGCGCCTCGCCTTTAGTCGTGCCAGATTGTTCAGCCCGACGCGGCGTGTCGTGGTGAAGGCGCGCGTGGCTCGCCATAAGGGGCGAGCCTTCCGTTCAGCACCGCTGACGGCCCATCTTTCGTATTTGAAGCGCGACGGTGTGACCCGGAGTGGTGAACGGGCCGAGATGTTCGATGCCAGCGGCGACCGCGCCGACAGTGCGGCTTTCGCAGGACGGTGCGAGGACGATCGGCATCATTTCAGGTTTATCGTCTCGCCCGAGGACGCCGGCGAGATGACAGACCTGAAGGCTTTCACGCGCGACCTCGCCAGGCAGATGGAGACCGATCTCGGCACGCCGCTCGATTGGGTAGCCGTCGATCACTGGAATACCGACAACCCTCACGTCCATCTTCTCGTTCGGGGCGTGGACGAGGAAGGGGCGGATCTCGTGATCTCCCGCGACTATATCAGCCACGGCCTGCGCTCACGTGCCGAGGAACTGGTCGGCATCGAACTGGGTCCAAAGCCGGAGCACGAAATCCGCAATTCCCTGGAGAGAGAAGTTTCGGCAGAGCGATGGACCGGGCTCGATCGGGAGATCCGGCTGGCGGCCGATGAGACCGGCTCTATCGATCTACGTCCCGATAATCCCGGCAAGTTCGATCCCGAGATCCGGCGGCTGATGGTCGGTCGCCTTCAATATTTGGAAAACATGGGCCTTGCGGCCTCCGCCGCGCCGGGGGAGTGGATGGTCGGGCTCGAGGCCGAGCAGTCCTTGCGCGACCTCGGTATGCGCGGCGACATCATCAAGTCCATGCACCGCACCTTTACCGAGCGTGGTGAAGCGCGCGGCATTGCCGACTTCGTCATTGAGGGTGGACAGCCCATGTCTCAGATTGTCGGACGGCTGGTTGACCGGGGATTGCATGACGAACTGACCGGCGAGGCCTACGCCCTGATAGACGGAACGGACGGGCGCGCGCATCACGTGCGCTTCCGCGGGCTCGAGGCCTTCGACGAGGCACCGGCGATCGGCGGAATCATCGAAATCCGATGCTTCGGTCAAGCCGGCGATCCGCGCCCGACCATGGTGCTCGCAACCCGTTCCGATCTCGATCTCGGTGAGCAGGTCACTGCAAAAGGGGCCACCTGGCTCGACCATAGGCTGTTCGAACGCGATCCCATGCCGCTCGCCATGGGCGGCTTCGGCCGCGAGACCCGCGATGCCATGGAAGCCCGTACCGCGCATCTGATCCAGGAGGGGCTGGCGCGGCGGCAGGGCCAACGCATCATCTTGCAGCGCGACCTCTTGGACACGTTGCGCCAACGTGAATTGGACGACGTGGCCGCAAAGGTCTCGGCCGACACGGGCCTACCTCATGTGAAGGCCGTGTCCGGGGAGCATGTGGCGGGCACGTATCGCCAGCGGCTGACGCTCAGCTCGGGACGATTCGCCATGATCCATAATGGGCTTGGCTTCCAGCTCGTGCCCTGGTCGCGCGAACTCGAAAAGAAACTCGGCCAACACGTCACGGGCGTCATGAAGGACGGCGGTGGCATCGAATGGGGCCTTGGTCGGAAACGCGACCTCAGCCTCTAGCTATCTGGTCAATTCAGTTGCGGAAGGGCGTTCGGGGATGTCTGGAACCAAGATCCTCTGGGGGCAGCTAGTCGTTGTCGGCCTGATTGTTTTGCTGGCCATTTGGGGAGCAACCGAGTGGACGGCCTGGCGGCTCGCCTGGCAACCGGAGCTTGGGCTACCCTGGTTCGAACTAGCGGGGTTCAAGATCTATTACCCGCCGATCTTCTTCTGGTGGTGGTTCGTCTACGACGCTTATGCGCCTCAAATCTTTGTCGAGGGGGCTTTCATCGCGGCGTCGGGGACCTTCATTTCCATTGCGGTGGCGATCGGCATGTCGGTATGGCGCGCGCGTGAAGCCAAGAATGTCGAGACCTATGGTTCGGCGCGCTGGGCCGGCTTGCAGCAGGTTCGCACAGCCGGACTTCTCGGTCCGGATGGCGTGGTGCTGGGCAAACTCGACCGCGACTACCTGCGCCATGACGGACCGGAGCACGTCTTGTGTTTTGCACCCACTCGCTCGGGCAAGGGCGTCGGCCTTGTCGTCCCCTCACTGCTGGCTTGGCCCGGCTCGGCCATCGTACACGACATCAAGGGCGAGAACTGGCAACTGACCGCGGGCTTCCGGTCGCGTCATGGCCGCGTCCTGTTGTTCGATCCGACCAACCCAAAGTCCTCAGCCTACAATCCGCTGCTCGAAGTCCGGCGCGGGGAATGGGAGGTTCGCGATGTCCAGAACGTCGCCGACGTCCTGGTCGACCCAGAAGGTTCACTCGACAGGCGGAACCATTGGGAGAAGACCAGTCATTCGCTCCTGGTCGGCGCCATCCTCCATGTCCTCTATGCCGAGGCAGACAAGACCTTGGCCGGCGTCGCCGCCTTCCTGTCCGATCCAAAGCGGCCGATCGAAGTTGCGTTGAAGGCGATGATGACCACGCCACACCTCGGCGAGCACGGGGCCCATCCTGTGGTCGCCTCGACCGCGCGCGAGCTCCTCAATAAATCCGAGAATGAGCGCTCGGGCGTCCTGTCCACCGCGATGTCGTTCCTCGGGCTCTACCGCGATCCCGTCGTGGCCCAGGTGACACGCCGCTGCGACTGGCGGATCGCTGATCTGATCGCAGACCGCCGCCCTACTACGCTCTACCTTGTGGTGCCCCCTTCCGATATCTCGCGGACCAAACCATTAATCCGTCTGGTGCTAAATCAGATCGGCCGGCGCCTGACCGAGGAGTTGCATGCCCGCGACCGCCGGCATCGCGTTCTGATGATGCTGGACGAGTTTCCCGCACTCGGGCGGCTGGATTTCTTCGAGTCCGCGCTGGCCTTCATGGCGGGGTACGGCATCAAGAGCTTCTTGATCGCGCAGTCGCTGAATCAGATCGAGAAGGCTTACGGGCCCAACAACGCCATTCTCGACAATTGCCACGTCCGCGTCAGCTTCGCGACCAACGACGAGCGGACTGCCAAGCGGGTATCTGACGCGCTCGGGACCGCGACCGAGATGCGGGCCATGAAAAACTATGCCGGCCATAGATTGAACCCCTGGTTGGGGCACCTGATGGTCTCGCGGCAGGAGACGGCGAGGCCATTACTGACCCCGGGCGAAGTCATGCAGCTTCCTCCGATGGATGAGATCGTCATGGTGGCGGGCACGCCGCCGATCCGGGCCAAGAAGGTCCGCTATTACGAGGATAGGCGGTTCACCGAGCGGGTTCTGCCGCCGCCAGATCCGGCGAGTGCCGGCCGATCATCGCGAACGGACGGATGGTCAGCGCTAGGGCCATCGAAGCCGACGGCGGGTCCAACTGACAAAGCCGCGGAGGTCGAGGAAGACACGGCGAACAGCGGACTCCGTCGCGAGCCCGAACTCCCCCATCACGTCGCGATCGCCAAGGAGACGACCGAACTGACGCCGGCAGAAGAATTTGCCGCCGTTCTTGACGATGACGAGGATGCCGTCCGTCAGTCCCGGCTCATACGCCAACAGATGCGCGGCGTCGCTCGTCAGGTCGCCATGGACCCGAATGACGGTATGGAGCTCTGAGGCAATATGCGTGACCGGATGAACGTCTATTTCCCGCCAGAGCTTTTGAAACAGATCTCGGAGCTGGCCGATCGCAAGAAGCTGTCCCGGTCTGCGATCGTGGAGGCGGCGGTCGCCTCATTTCTGTCACCGGACGGCGCGGACAGAAGGGAGGCTGCGTTCACCCGGCGCCTGGATCGGCTGTCGCGTCAGGTGCAGAGGCTTGAGCGTGACGTTGGTTTGACGGCCGAGACCTTGGCCCTCTTCATTCGCTTCTGGCTGACAATCACGCCACCGCTACCCAACGACGCGCAGGCGGCCGCGCAGGCAAAAGGCAGGGAGCGCTTTGAAGGATTTGTCGAGGCGCTCGGGCGCCGTCTGCAGAAGGGGCAAAGCTTTCTGCGCGAGATTCCGGAAGATATCCGCCGTCAAAACGTAGCCGAGGAAAGCTAGGGCGTGGGCTCATAACACGCGATTGAGCTGCGACTGCGGAGAGCGCACGATCTTTGACGAGCACGGAAAGCAGAGTCAATTCATGACGGAAGTGAAACCTAGAAAATGGAGCCCGATTCACCTATTCCTCCTTGGGCGCCGAGCCTGTATCGGTCCCCGGCTGAAGATCGCCTTCCAATGGAAAGGCGGACCTGGTGAGGGGTACGCGATCCCCCGCAATCAACTGAGTTTCTTTTTCTACGCCAGTCTACGACCGAAGCAATTTAGCCGAATTGGCAAAAGCTGGACGCGCTATCGGCTCGAAAGAGCAGACAGCAAAAGGGGCCAGCATGCAAATCTCAATAGGATGGCGTCGACTCGCGCGCGTTTTTCTCCCTTTTGCCGCCGGATACTATCTTTCGTATCTGTTTCGAACGATTAACGCTCTGATCGCCAGTCGTCTCAGCTCAGATACTGGGCTTGGGACTGCCGACCTCGGGTTACTTACGTCAGTCTATTTCCTCGTTTTTGCGGCGGCGCAGATCCCCGTCGGCATATTGTTGGACCGCTATGGTCCACGTCGCGTCCAGAGTTTTTTGCTCTTGCTCGCAGCAATGGGCGCCGGACTGTTCGCGGTATCGAGCGGCTTCCTGTCTCTTTTGATCGCGCGTGCAATGATAGGATTTGGTGCAGCTGCAGCGCTGACCGCTGGACTGAAGTCCATCATCCTTTGGTTCCCCAGAGAGCGAGTTGCCTTGCTGAATGGCTATATGGTCATGCTGGGGTCTCTGGGAGCGGTGACCGCTACGGCTCCCGCCGATTACCTACTCGCCTGGATGGGTTGGCGGCAACTCTTTGAGATGCTGGCGGCTGCGACGGGCGCCACCGCAATCCTCATCTATGTCGTGGTTCCTGAACAAGGCATTGTTACATCGACAGCATCAGTCCCCGCGACCATTAGCTCTGTTTTCGGCGATCGGCGCTTCTGGCGCATTGCCCCGTTGTCGGCGACTTGCATTGGATCGGCCTGGTCCCTGCAGGGATTGTGGGCATCGCCGTGGCTGACCGACGTGGGAGAGCTTGATCGCCCAGACCTCGTCAGACAGCTTTTCATAATGTCGATCGTCTTGAGCTGTGGCGCCTGGCTGTTCGGCATGACGGTCCACTACGTCAAACGAAGAGGAATGGGCGCAGAGACGATACTGGCGACGGTTGCAGCGCTGTTTATCGCTGCCGAGCTAGCCTTGATCATGGGAGCGCCGCTCCCGTCCATCTTGCCCTGGTCGGTTGTCGCGATTGTCGGAGCGGCAACCGTGGTCAGCTTCGCAGTGATAGCGGACTATTTTCCTCCGGAGCTTGCCGGTCGTGCCAACGGCGCCTTGAACGTCTTGCACTTTGGTTGGGCATTTCTGGCACAATACGCGACAGGCCTGATCCTCGAGCAGTGGTCCATTAGCGATGGCCATAGGCCCGTCCAGGCCTATCAGGTCGCGTTTGGCGTCAACGTAGCGCTGCAGATCGCGACGTTGGTCTGGTTCTCGCTGCCTTGCGGCCGATACTTAGCTTCATGGATGGGGCCAATTCCGCTCTTCGTGCAGGCTAATGTTTTCGACGTTTTCGAGTCTGTAAGCTCGTATGAGAATTCGGTGATCCTCATACCCGCGGATGATGATGCCGAGTGGTGAACGGTAGCTCGCAGCGAACCGACACGATTGAGGAGGCCTCAAAGATCAGTTCTCAGTCTTTCTTTTTCTACGCCGGCCTACGACACGGCAATCCTCTGTTGCGACAAAGCGGTTGCAGGTCGAGGCAGCCTCTCGTTCTGGCGTGTTGGATTTCAAACCAGCTATCGGAAATCGGTAGTCGGCTGCGTTTGCCGGCGCGTCTGCTGATAATTTGCGCAAGTCGCTGCGGTGCACGCACACAGAATCGCCCCAAACAAAAACAACCTGATCCCTGCGCATTGCGCGGGGGATTACAAGATGGGTATCGGATCCTGGTTGCTGGTCTGGCTGACCTGTAACGCGCTTTTTCTTGCTTTGAGGATTCTCATGACGGCGGACAGGCCACCGCCTCTGCCTCGATCCTCATTGGAGCAGCCAGAGAAACACCGCACAGGCTAAACAGTAGAGTGCGGCCAGTCATCCCAGCATCACGACGGCGGACGCACAGAATGAAAGCAGTAAACGCCTAACGCGTATGTTAGCACGCGCGCCGTTTGCCGTTCGTCAGTTTCGCGCAATGATTGTGCATGCGATCACAAGTAGATCGGTGGGCGGCCATGCGCAAAGGCGTTCAGACATTAACCTGGGCGTTTAATGTCAAGGGCGGACGACAGGCACGATTGCGACCGCTGGCATCCGGCTTGCGACCCATCGGCCGTGGAGGTCGCACCGTCTCAATCTGGAGTAGTTTCGTGCAGTACCTGCCTCAAACTGCTATTCGAGGACCGGCGAAGCTGGAAGCACTCGTCGCTGAATTGAAGCGGCGTGCAGAATTAATGTCCGCTGACATTGAGGAGGAAAAGGTGTGGACGGGAGTCTCCGCCATTTACGATCAACGCTATTCGATGCTGGCACGAGCCCTGCGCGGACGCCGCGGCAATCTACTGGATACGATCGCCACACTCGAATATCAGTTGCGGTCGGCCGGTTCAGCCTCGCAGGCTGCGTAAGTTTCGATGCTGGTGTTAGTCGCGGCGATGCGTCTGATTCGCGGCACGCTTGTCAGGCGAACCGCATCTGCATCGTTCTGAAACGGCGCCCCCGAGTAGCTGTCCGGCATTACAGTTCGATCTGCAGCCACTTGCGCCGGGTAAGTTCATCGAACTTTGTTGCCACGAACCATTCGACCTCAGGCGTCTCTCCGTAGACAGCCGACCGTGCCGTGAGCTCCCCATCGATAATGGCAACGTGACACATCAGTCTCTCAAGCGACACTTTCGTCATCGCGGCGGCCATGAGCCGGGTAGCGGCCGGACGTGATGGAGCCGTCCCTTTCGGCACCCTGGTTACAATAACCGAATAATGTCCAGGAAACGGTATCTCGGTCATCCAAACGATGATGGGCAGCATTCCAGGCCACCTCGCAACAAAACAACACGGAATGAAAAGATTTGATTGTATCGCTAACTTAATTCGACCCCAGCGTGCCTATAGGTATCAAAGACGGCGATCGCCGTCACCTGTTTCCTGCGAAAACCGTAGCTGGCATGAAATCCCCCGCAGAAGCCTTCACGCTCGTTGCCGAGAACAATGCGTTGCCGAGAACAATGCCAGCTGGTTGCAGGCGAGTTTGACGCGCGGCAGCCATCCTATCCCCTGCTCGCGCAGAACCTACGTGCGCGACGCGAATAACCCTCGTCTCGAAAATCTACATTCTCGAGGAGCGTGCGAGATCGCGCCGGGTCGGGACCTGAGAGAAGCCGCGAACTTTGCTACTGCGGAGGACTGCCAATGTCGAACGAGCCCAGCAGGTAGTCCTCACCAACCGACTCCTCGGTAGGCAGTCGCGCGATCAAGGTGAACGTTGCTTCAGGGTACCGTGACCACACGTCGATATCCTCTTGGGTGACGGTGAGAAATCCAAAAAAGCACCTGTATCGCCCCGGCTCGGTTCCCCGGCCGATTTTATCCCATGTGATCTTATTAACGCGCAAACGCTAGCTCCATTCGTTCTCCGGCAGCGAGCCAGCCGGCGGTTTGAGTTGGTCCTGGTCCGCTTCGATCTCCGCAGTTCGTCCTGAACGGCCCTGACCGCGTTTTCCGGATTGATGCCCGATATCCCCCTGCAACTCAGCGAGCACCTTACGGCGATGCGCTAGCAAGTCCGACAGAGCGCGCCTGTTCTCCACCTTGACGTAGCCGGCGACGATTTTCGCGATGGTCATTGACACTTTTCCGCTCCTGTCAAGCCTGTCGGCGGAACTCCGCCAAGCCGGCCTCGGCGATGCGGTACTCCGCATCTTCGTTCGCGGCGACGCTCAATCCACCCGTTGAAGGAGAGCGAGCTTTGTTGCCGGCATAGAGGGCAATTGCGAGCAAGCCGCCCGATCAAAGTTGCGCAGTCGATCGAAAAGCTGTCGGTGGCCTTGATTGAAGAGCGGACTGCGCTCTTCTCGTCGCCGGAGGTCTTCCGAAATTGTCTCGAGCGATCGTTAAGGTTCCATCTCCGTTTGTTGCGTCGTATCGTTTGCGAACGGTTTTCACGACCTCGGCAACCCGTCAATCGTTTCTAAATGGCTCATCGCTAACATTCCGCGGCATGGATGACCAGGACGTATCGGTTTGGTTCGTTCCGACCTTTAGGCGTAGCTGTGCTCGTCTTGCGGTGCGGATAGTGCGCAACAATCGCGCCTGAGCCTCGGCGCTCGGTAGCACCAACGCGGGCGGAGCGGCCTGCTCACATCCTTGAAAAGGCGCGGCCGGTGGACGCCCCGCGCCTCTAAGCGGCGGAGACGCGACGATTCATGGCTCGAACATTGTGCAGGTGGCGCTGATGACAAACAAGCGCAGCTCGACGCGTCCCTGGTCGCCGGAGGAAGAAACCCAGCTGGTCGCGCTCTTCAGCGGAGGTGCCACAGCCGACGAAGTCGGGAAACGGCTGGGGCGCACGCGACAGGCGGTCTACGCGCGTTTGCAGCGCTTTCAAAGACAGCGCGGCAGGGTGAGCAAAATGAGCGGAAGGTCCTTCGCGCAGTTGTCAAAGTAATGGCAGACCACCTCACGCTGGCGGTGGATACGAAGAAGCCAGCCGATCGAGCGGCAGCGTGCGTTCGTGGGTACTGAGGCGTCGTCTGTCGATGACGCAACGCAGCTGCCATTCCGGCTTGGCGTCGCTTGGCACCAGCCGCAATTGATTCTGCCACCGCCTGAGGGAAATCCTTCGGCAGTTTCGCAATCGTAGCGTCGATCTTTGCACCAGCTATATCCGCGAGCTCTTTGATGATGCCGCGGGCCGTCTTTTCGGTCAAGCCGCAAGTCTTGGCGGCTTGCACGAAGTGTCGGCCGAGAACGGTGTGCACCACGTAGTGGCGATTATTGCCGATCGCCATGGCGAGCTTCATTTGGTTTTGCGTGATCTGCTTGGCATCGAGGCTCGGCTGCGTCGAGATGATGTCGTACAGCGGCGTCAGGACGAACCGCCCGCCGGGCGAGAGGCGGATGCTGAAGTTCTTGGCGTGCCCGTCAGTGGCTGCGAGAAGCCAGAAGACGATTTGCGTCTTGAAGAAGGTCGCCTGGTCGGTGGCCGGCGTATCGCTGCCTTTGAGGAAATCAGAGACATTTCGGATGCCTGGGCCGCCGTCGGATTCGTATTTGCGCCCGGGCGGCACGGAAAGCGCCTGACAGCAATCTTCCTGCGGCAGGCGCAAGAGCCGCCCGTCGCGGGTCCATATGCGGTCAAAGCGTTCGATGGCGAGCACGCGCCGTCCCGCGAAATCAACGATGCGCGATTTGGCGACGGGCAAGTCAGGCGCGGCGACGAGCTCCAGGCAACTGTTGGTCAGGTCGATGCCGTTGGGCAACCTGCCGATCTGCGGTTTGATGATGTGCGTGGTGGCGGTCGTGCCATGCGGCACGTGCCACTTGTTCCGCCAGGTCACTCACTATGCGAGCATCATCGCGCCCGCCGCTCCGGGCGTCGTTCCGTCCGGAAGGAATTGGAGCGCACCGATACAGTCGCGGCCGATTGCGGAAAGCAGGTTGTAGGCATCGGCCCCACCGGCATGCGCGCGTTCGGCGACACGCCGACGGATGTCCTCGTAATCGGGAAGCAGGTTGTCGAAGACGGCAATGACGGGGTCGCCGATATAGCGGTCTTCGCGCAGGGGCATCGACACCGAGACCGGGATGGCGTTCTCCCATTCCAGCCAGGCTTTGTCGTATTGGAAGTCGATAGCGCCGCTGCTCTCGCGCCGCAGCCGCCCGATCAAACGAGCGTTCGGGTAGACGTTGAGAGGCGCACGAACAGGACGGCGCCCCATCAGAACAGATCCTCGATGGCTTTGGCCGATATCTTCGTGCGCGGCCGGATGACCAGTTCCAGATCGAGCGCGGCTAGCGCATCCAAGAGGATTCGCATCTGCGTCGCTGGCTCGCCGGCCTCCAGCTTCGAGACAGTCGCTTGGCGCGCGTGCATCTTGTCGCCCAGGCTGCCCTGAGTGAGGTGTTTTTGTCGGCGGTGCCGCTTAATGGCGGCGCCAAGCTGCTGGGGTGTGCGGGCGATCGTATCCTTTAGAAAATGATACGCGAACGCGTATAATAAGACAATATACGCGAACGCGTGTAATATCTATATATACGCAAATGCGTATATATAGCAGAAATACGCGAACGCGCTTAGGGCTTTGCCGCCGATTTACAACGCCGGCGGGCGACACGAACTGGCAGGCATTGGTTGATCAAGCGGCTTTCGTGGGCGCCATGCGGCGGTACCGCTTGGTTGGGCATTCCACCGGATACGCGACAAACCTGATCCTGGAGCAACAGATCAGTGAGAATTTCGGTCACACTCGCGCCGCGGATGATGAGGCGGAGTGGTGAGCAGTAACTTGCAGCGAGCCGATGTGATTGAGCAAGCCTCAGAGATCCGTTCTTAGTCTTTCTTTTTCTACGCCAGTCTACGATCACTGAAGCCGCTTGTTGCGCCAAGTCCATCGGTGCTTTTTCTAATCATCCCCATCTGAGGGCACTCTGTAGACGCCCTCGTCGGTGGGGACGACGGTGGCAATACATTCCAATCAATCCGAAGCGAATTCGCGCGGCGCGCGAATGCTCCGTAGCGCGCTTGGTGCAGCGATTGCCAGCTACCTCGAGGATGAAGCGATCATCGAGGTGATGCTCAATCCGGACGGGCGGTTGTGGATCGACCGGTTGTCGAGTGGCCTGATCGACACCGGCGAAACCCTGTCGGCGGCGGATGGCGAGCGCATTGTTCGCTTGGTTGCGCATCACGTGGGCACCGAGGTGCATGCCGGCGCGCCCCGGGTCTCGGCCGAATTGCCTGGGACTGGTGAGCGCTTCGAAGGTCTGTTGCCTCCGGTCGTTGCGGCACCGGCCTTTGCTATCCGCAAACCGGCCGTTGCCGTGTTTACACTCGACGATTACGTCGCCAGGGGGATCATGACCTCGGAGCAGGCCAGGACCCTGAAGGACGCTGTCGCCGCACGGAAGAACATTCTGGTCGCCGGTGGGACATCGACCGGCAAGACAACGTTGACGAATGCGCTCCTGGCCGAGGTGGCAAAGAGCTCCGATCGGGTCGTTCTGATCGAAGATACGCGCGAACTCCAATGCAAGGCGCCCAATCTCGTAGCTTTGCGGACCAAAGATGGCGTGGCCACGCTTTCCGACCTGGTTCGCTCATCGCTGCGATTGCGTCCGGATCGCATTCCGGTTGGCGAGGTTCGCGGTGCCGAAGCGCTCGACCTGCTCAAGGCCTGGGGCACGGGCCACCCCGGCGGCATTGGGACCATTCATGCGGGCAGTGCGCTCGGCGCGCTGCGGCGTCTCGAGCAGCTCATCCAGGAAGCCGTCATCACGGTTCCGCGTGCCCTGATCGCTGAGACCATCAACATCGTTGCTGTGCTTGCGGGGCGCGGCGGTGACCGTCGCCTCGCTGAACTCGCCCTCGTCACCGGACTCGGGGCCGCCGGCGACTACGACCTTTCATCAGCAGGAGACTAACATGCGTCAGAAATTTCGTTTTCTTCGAGGTGCATCGTTGACCGTGTTCGGCATGGCGCTTTTGCGAGCGGCGCCGGCGTGGGCCGCAGGCTCGAACATGCCGTGGGAACAGCCACTCAATCAGATCTTGCAGTCGGTCGAGGGGCCGGTCGCCAAGATCATCGCGGTCATCATCATCGTCGTGACCGGGCTCACGCTCGCATTCGGGGACTCGTCCGGCGGTTTCCGCAGGCTGATCCAGATCGTGTTTGGTCTGTCGATCGCGTTCGCCGCCTCGAGTTTCTTTCTGTCGTTCTTCTCCTTCGGCGGCGGCGTGGTGATCTGATGGATGAGCCGGTCGCAGGATTTGTCGTGCCCGTTCACCGCGCACTTACGGAGCCGATCCTGATGGGCGGCGCGCCGCGGTCGGTTGCGATTGTCAACGGCACGCTTGCGGCAGCTCTTGGGCTTGGACTGCGGCTCTGGATCGCGGGCCTCGTCCTCTGGTTCATCGGCCACATGGCCGCCGTCTGGGCCGCCAGGCGCGATCCCGCCTTCGTCGATGTGGTGCGCCGGCATTTGCGCATTCCCAGTCATCTCAGCCTCTGAGTTATCGGTCATGATGAACCTTGCCGAATATCGCCATTCCGACGCCCGTCTTGCCGACTTTCTGCCTTGGGCAGCCCTGGTCGACGAAGGAATTATCCTGAACAAGGATGGCTCGTTCCAGCGGACGGCGAAGTTCCGGGGGCCTGACCTCGACAGCGCAGTGCCGGCTGAACTCGTCGCCGTCGCCGGCCGTTTGAACAACGCCTTGCGTCGCTTGGGATCCGGCTGGGCCGTATTCGTCGAGGCGCAGCGTCATTTTGCGGGGACCTACCCGCCTAGCTCCTTTCCGGATGTCGCGTCTGCGCTGGTTGACGCGGAACGCAGGGCGCAGTTCGAGGAGGCGGGCGCCCACTATGAGTCCAGCTATTTTCTGACCGTCCTCTACCTGCCCCCGGAAGAGGGCGCTACCCGGGCAGAGCGACTGCTCTATGAGGGCCGGGATCGGACCGTAGGGGCAGACGCGCGCGAGGCGCTCCGCGGGTTTGTCGATCAAACCAACCGTGTGCTGCAGCTCTTTGAAGGATTTATGCCGGAATGCGCCTGGCTCGATGATCAGGACACGCTGACCTACCTGCACTCGACGATCTCGACTAAGCGTCACCGCGTTCGCGTGCCCGAAATTCCGATGTATATCGATGCGCTGTTGGCAGATCAGCCGCTGACCGGCGGGCTAGAGCTGATGTTGGGCTCAGCCAATATTCGGGTCCTGACGATTGTTGGCTTTCCGGGCGCCACGACCCCGGGGATCCTGGACGACTTGAATCGCCTGCCAATCTCTTATCGTTGGTCGACTCGCGCGATCATGCTCGACAAGATCGACGCCACCAAGCTCCTGACCAAGATTCGGCGGCAGTGGTTCGCCAAGCGAAGGTCGATTGGCGCCATTCTCAAAGAGGTCATGACGAACGAGGCGTCGACGCTGCTCGATACCGACGCACACAACAAGGCGATCGACGCCGACGCCGCCCTGCAGGAACTGGGTTCGGATCAGATTGGACAAGCCTTTGTCACGGCAACCATCACGGTGTGGGACGGCGATCCTGATGCAGCCGACGAAAAGCTGAGGTTGGTCGAGAAGGTCATCCAGGGTCGCGATTTCACCTGCATGATCGAGACGGTGAATGCCGTCGAAGCCTGGCTCGGCAGTCTGCCGGGGCACGTCTACGCCAACGTGCGGCAGCCGCCCATCTCAACTCTCAACCTCGCTCATATGATTCCGATGTCGGCGGTGTGGGCCGGCGAAGCGAGGGATCTGCACTTCAAGGGGCCGCCACTCCTGTTTGGCAAGACCGAGGGATCAACGCCGTTCCGATTCTCGCTCCACGTCGGCGATGTCGGCCATACGCTAGTAGTGGGACCGACGGGAGCCGGCAAGTCGGTCCTGCTTGCCCTGATGGCGCTACAGTTCCGTCGTTACCCGAATTCGCAGGTCTTTGCCTTCGATTTCGGCGGTTCGATCCGGGCAGCCGCGCTCGCCATGGGTGGCGACTGGCATGATCTCGGCGGCGCATTGTCTGACGGGGACGAAAATCCCGTTGCCCTGCAACCGTTGGCCTGGATCGATGACCCTTCTGAGCGCGGATGGGCCACCGAATGGATCTGCGCGATCCTGGCACGGGAAAAGGTCGAGATCACCCCAGAGGTCAAGGATCATCTGTGGTCGGCGCTGACATCTCTCGCTTCGGCGCCGAGGGAGGAACGCACCCTCACGGGCCTGTCCGTCCTGCTCCAATCGAACTCTCTGAAGCGCGCCTTGCAACCTTATTGCCTCGGCGGGTCGTCCGGGCGCCTGCTTGATGCTGAATTTGAGCGCCTTGGCGAGGCCTCGGTCCAGGCGTTTGAGACCGAAGGCCTGATCGGAACGAGTGCTGCGCCGGCCGTGCTGGCGTACCTCTTCCATCGTATTGGTGATCATCTCGATGGCCGGCCCACGCTCCTGATTGTCGATGAAGGTTGGCTTGCCCTTGATGACGAGGATTTTGCAGGGCAGCTCCGGGAATGGCTGAAGACGCTTCGGAAGAAGAACGCGTCCGTCATCTTCGCCACACAGTCGCTTTCGGACATTGATGGCTCTGCGATTGCACCGGCTATCATCGAAGGCTGCCCAACGCGATTGTTGCTGCCGAACGAACGGGCGATCGAACCGCAGATCACTGCCATCTACCGCCGCTTCGGCCTCAATGACCGCCAGATCGAACTTCTGAGCCGGGCGACCCCAAAGCGCGACTACTACTGCCAGTCGCGTCGGGGCAATCGGATGTTCGAACTTGGCCTTGGTGAGGTTGCGCTCGCATTTACCGCGGCCTCTTCCAAGACAGACCAGGCCGCCATCACGCAACTCATCGCCGAACATGGACCCGACGGCTTCGTGCCTGCCTGGCTCCAGCACCGTGGCGTCGCCTGGGCGACAGATCTGATCCCCAATCTCGTCAATCTGGAGAAATCGCTATGAGACCTCTTGGCCTATTGGCGACCACGGCCGCCTTCGCGCTGTTGCTTGGCGTCACGGTGCCCGCACGAGCGCTGATCGTCTTTGATCCCAACAACTACGTCCAGAATGTCCTGACAGCTGCGCGGGAGCTCCAGCAGATTAACAATCAGATCACCTCGTTGCAGAACGAGGCGCAGATGCTGATCAATCAGGCGAAAAATCTGGCAAGCCTGCCGTATTCGTCGCTTCAGCAGTTGCAGTCATCGATTCAGCGGACCCAGCAATTGTTGGCCCAGGCCCAGCGCATTGCCTACAACGTGCAGCAGATCGATCGCGCATTCTCAACCAGCTACGCGCCAGCTAGCAGCGACCAGTCGAATCAGTTGCTGATCTCCAACGCTCAGGCACGTTGGCAGAATTCCTATGCCGCAACGCAAGACGCGCTTCGCGTCCAGGCGGGCATCGTTGGTAACCTCGACACAAATCGTATCGAGACGTCCGCGCTCGTAACGTCTAGCCAAATTGCGAGCGGCGCTCTGCAGGCAACGCAGGCTGGCAATCAGATTCTTGCGCTGAACGCGCAGCAGCTCGCCGATCTCACCGCTGTCGTGACTGCACAAGGCAGGGCGCAGAGCCTTGAAGCGGCTCAGCGCGCCTCGGCCCAGGATCAGGGACGAGAACAGCTTCGGCGCTTCCTGTCACCGGGGCAGGGCTATCAATCCTCCAACGTGCAGATGTTCCACTGATGGCCGACATAAGGGCATTCAAGGCGTTGTCGCTGCTTACGACAAGCGGCGTTTTGGTCGTTACTGCTTGCACGATTCAGCTTCGCGGTGGTGACGAGTCGCCCGCGCTGCCGAAGGCGGAGCAGACGACAGGTGCAGCCAGCTCTGACCTCGCACGCTGCCGCAGCGTCACTGCGGAGGAAACGGCAGATTATCGGCTTTGCCAGCAGATCTGGGCCGAAAACCGGCGCCGCTTCCTTGGCAAGAAAACCGGTGCCGCGGTTCCTGGCGAAGAAGATCCCACCGCGGGGTTGGTGCCCGTCCCAAAGGATCAGAGCCGAATCCCGCAAGGATATCGACCATCGGCGACACCCGAGGCTAGCAAGCCATGACTGGCACGGGGATCATTGACCACTTCCTGGAAACCTTCACGCGATATATCGACAACGGTTTTGGGCTGCTCGGCAGCGATGTCGGATATCTCGCAACGACCCTTGCCGCGATCGACATTACGCTCGCCGCGTTGTTCTGGAGTTGGGGGCCAGACGAAGACATAATTGCGCGCCTCATCAAGAAGACGCTCTTTGTAGGTGTTTTTGCCTATCTCATCGGAAATTGGAACAGTCTGGCACGCATCGTCTTCGAGAGCTTTGCTGGTCTTGGGCTGAAAGCATCAGGCGCCAGTCTCTCCGCGTCGGACTTCCTGCGGCCGGGAAAGATCGCGCAAGTCGGCCTCGACGCCGGCCGACCCCTGCTCGATTCGATCTCCAACCTGATGGGCTACATCAGCTTCTTCGAGAATTTCGTCCAGATCGTCGTTCTCCTGTTCGCCTGGGTTGTGGTGCTGCTCGCCTTCTTCATTCTGGCGATCCAGCTCTTTGTTACCCTGATCGAGTTCAAGCTCACCACCCTGGCCGGCTTTGTGCTCATTCCCTTTGGCTTGTTTGGCAAGACAGCCTTCGCGGCCGAGCGGGTCTTGGGCAACGTGATCTCTTCAGGGATTAAGGTCCTGGTCCTGGCCGTCATCGTTGGGATCGGCTCGACCCTGTTCTCGCAGTTCACCGCAGGCTTCGGCGGCGCCCAGCCGACCATCGAAGACGCGATGACGCTGGTGCTCGCGGCGCTCGCGTTACTGGGCCTCGGCATCTTCGGTCCGGGTATCGCAAATGGCCTGGTGTCAGGCGGACCGCAACTCGGCGCCGGTGCCGCGATCGGAACAGGTCTTGCTGGCGGTGGCATCGTTGCGGCGGGCGCAGGCCTCGCCGCCGGCGGCGCCGGTCTTGCTGGTGGTGCGATTGCAGGTGCCGCGCGCGGTGGGGCTGCCGTCTTGAGCGGTGCGTCCGCTGCCTATCGAAGCGGAGGCATGGCTGGACTTGCGGAGGCTGGCGCCTCCGCCGCTATGAGCCCGTTGCGTCGTGCAGCGGCTGCGCTCGGCGGAGGTGGGGAAGCCGGCGCGCAGACCGCGAACACTTCGGCCGAAGGGCAGCCCGATTGGGCGCGTCGCATGAAGCGCGCCGAGACCATTCGGCATGGTGCCTCGGCCGCTAGCCAGGCCATCCGCTCGGGCGATCATGGTGGCAGCGGCTCCTCCGTCGATTTGTCCGAGGGAGAGCGCTGAGACGCAGCCACGGCACCTCCGCCGCACAGCAGTGCCTCGATCCCTTCCCATCGCACTGCTTGCAACGATCACTCGATACTAGGGGCAATCCTCGATGTTTAAACGACCTTCCGTTCATTACGGGCGCATGCCCGAGCCGGTTACGGCGTATCAGAAAGCAGCGCAGGTTTGGGACGAACGCATTGGATCGGCACGCGTCCAAGCCAAAAACTGGCGGCTGATGGCCTTTGGCTGCCTCATGCTGTCGGCCGGTCTCGCTGCAGGCCTTATCTGGCAATCGAGCCAGGGGTCAATCACGCCGTGGGTGGTCGAGGTCGATCAACTCGGCAAGGCCCAAAGGGCCGCGCCGGCCAACATCGACTATCAACCGACAGATGCCCAGATCGCCTATCATCTGGCGCGCTTTATCGAAGATGTCAGAGGTCTGCCGGCGGACGGCATCGTTCTGCGACAAAACTGGCTCAGGGCCTATGATTTTACGACCGATCGCGGCGCCGCCGCGCTCAACGATTACGCGCGCAACAATGACCCCTTTGCCAAGTTGGGCAAGGCCCAAATTTCCGTCGACGTATCGAGCGTCATTCGCGCCTCGTCGGAGAGCTTTCGGGTCGCGTGGACCGAGCGTGTCTACGACAACGGTTCGTTGAGTTCGACCGAGCGCTGGACGGCCATTCTCACCATCGTGATCGAAACGCCGCGCGATGCCGAACGTCTGCGCAAGAATCCTCTTGGCGTCTTCGTTCGCGCCATCAACTGGTCGAAGGAGTTGAGTCAGTGACCAAGACGCCGTCCGACGTTCACTCGAAGCATCCCGTCGCGTACAGAAGGATCAGTCCGACTCCGACCGAATTCTTGACCGTGAAGCGAGCAGTCTTGTTTACTCTCCTGCTTGCTTCCTCGGCGCTCGCCGGGTGCGCGACCTACATTCCGCCTGAGATCAGCTATGACGCTGAAGTGCCTCCGTTACCGGCGGCTCCCGCAACTCTGGACGACAGGACGCGGCCGCTTCACGTTCCACCCCTCTGGAAGCCGGCTCTCGGCGGCAAGCTGGGAGGGAAGGAAGACGCTGAACCCGTGAGCCGGGTTGAGACCGCAAACAGCGCAGCCCGGGTCGAACCGCGCATGCGGGGGTATTTCAATGCGGCGCAAATCTACGCCTACAGTCCCGGGGCGCTCTATCAGATTTACGCCGCACCGGGCCAGATCACGGATATTGCGCTCGAGGAGGGGGAGCAGTTGACGGGATCGGGGCCGATCGCGGCCGGAGATACCGTGCGGTGGGTCGTGGGCGATACCGAGAGCGGGAGCGGCGACACACGACGCGTCCATATCCTGGTCAAGCCGACCCGAGCTTCGATCGAGACCAACCTTGTCGTCAATACTGACCGGCGCACGTACCTGATTGAGCTCCGCTCCCGCGAGCGGCCATACATGCCATCCGTTGCCTGGTACTATCCTGAGACGGTACGCGAACGGTCGCGTTCAGCTGCTGTGAAACCCGTTCTTCCGGACCCGGCGCAGCGTATCTTCCGCTATGCCATCGAAGGGGACAGTCCTCCCTGGCGGCCACTTGCCGCCTATGACGATGGCCGTAAGGTTTATGTCGAATTCCCGCAAGGCATCGTGCAGGGCGAGATGCCTCCGCTCTTCGTCATCGGTCCAGACGGCAAGACTGAACTCGTCAACTATCGCGCTTACGGCAACGTATTGATCGTCGATCGGCTGTTTGCTGCCGCCGAACTGCGGCTTGGCGGCGAGCACCAGCAGAAGGTCCGTATTGTCCGGACCGACGGGAGGCCGTCGTCATGAACACCCGGAATGGAAACGATCAGGAGCAAGCGGCTCCGCCTGAGAGACAAGAAGATCAGTCCAGGAACTTCCGCTTGAGAGCGGAGCACCCGCGCGTGACACGGTTGTCAGGGAAAGTACTGGCGGGAGGGAGCGCGGTCGCCCTGCTTGTCATCGGCGGAGCCGTGCTGTGGTCGCTGCAGAAGAACCGCCCTCGAGACCAGGCGGCCGATGAGCTTTACAGTACCGACCATCACAATGTCGCCGACGGCATTACGGCGCTGCCGAAGGACTACGCTGGCATTCCACGCCAACCAATCCCGCAACTGGGTCCGCCGCTTCCCGGGGACCTCGGTCGGCCGATCCTTGCGGCCCAGGGCCAGTCGCCGACGATCGGCGCTGATCCGGAACAGCAGCGCCGGGATCAAGAGACCGAAGCAGCCCGCATCAGCCATCTGTTCGCTTCGACTAATGGGAGAGAAGTGCGTGAGCCCACGGCTGCAGGTGTAGGCGGCGATCGCATCGCATCACAAAGCCCGACGAGCGCCTATGACGACGGATTTGCGCAGAACGGTCAGGACCGCAAGCTTGCTTTCGTGAACGCCTCTGTGGACCGACGCACAGTCAGCCCTGATCGCGTCACCAGGCCAGCTTCACCATATATCGTGCAGGCTGGGACGGTGATTCCGGGAGCCCTGATCACCGGAATCAGATCGGACCTGCCAGGCCAAATTACGGCCCAGGTAACCGAGAACATTTTTGATACGCCCACTGGCCGATTTCTGCTTGTGCCCCAGGGCGCGCGTCTGATCGGGATCTACGATAGCCAAGTAAGTTTCGGCCAGTCCCGTGTCCTGCTCGTCTGGACACGGCTGATCATGCCAAACGGACGTTCGATCGTTCTCGAGCGGCAGCCTGGCGCTGACGCCGCGGGATATGCGGGCCTCGAAGATCAGGTCGACAATCACTGGGGTGAGCTGTTCAAAGCTGCGGCACTTTCAACGTTTCTGGCTGTCGGGACTGAGCTGGGTGCCGGCTCCGACACCAACAGCAACGACAGCGCCATTATCCAGGCATTGCGACACGGCGTCTCTGACTCACTGAACCAGACCGGACAGCAGGTAGTTCGGCGCAGTCTTAACATCCAGCCGACGCTGACCGTGCGACCTGGTTTCCCGGTTCGCGTTGTCGTGAATCGCGACCTCATACTTGTACCTTACGGAGGATAGGGGATGCCCAAGCTTAGAATAGGAGCACTACCAGACGACAAGCCGGTCAAGGTCACCACTGAGTTGCCAGCATCGGTGCATCGGGATCTCGTCGTTTATGCAGAGGTCGTGGCACGCGAAAATGGGCAGCGCATCGATCCGGCGAAGCTGATCGCGCCCATGTTGGCGCGCTTCATGGCCACGGACCGCGGATTTGCAAAGCTCCGACGAACAAATTACTTGCCGAAAGCCGGCGGCGGCGAGGGATAGCGTTCGGCTAAGAGGTCGACGAAATGCTTTAGAACCGGATTTTCATTGTCATCGCGCCAATACGCATAGAAGTCCAACCGGCTTGGTCCAGTTCCATCGTTTAGTTCTCTGTACACCAGGCCGGCGAAGCTCGCGCCTATATCCGACTCTAGAACCATGCTGATCCCAATGTTCATGCTGATAAGGCTCTTAATGATACCCCGACTGACGTCGTGGCGCTCGATCTTTGGTCGCTCCGTCACCGAAACCAGCTTGGATATCATGAGGTCCTCAAACTCACGCCCGGGATCATACTGGCTTAGCAAAACGGTCTCATTTCGGAGGTCGGTCCAATAAACTACGGATCGCGCAGCTAGCGCATGATTCTCCGGCAGAGAGACTAGGATGCGCTCACTCCAGAGGGCCCGAACATCATTGTCTGGCAGCGGCACGTTTCCAGTTACAACAAGAATGTCCGCTGTACCATTTCGCAGCGCGCTCGCAAGACGCGTTCGTGAGCGCTCGATGGTTGCTAGTTCGATTTGAGGAAAACGCTTCTTGAATTCAGTTAGCGTCGCTCGTAGATTGCCAGCGGATATGGAGGTGCAAAAGCCGACCGAAAGTCGGCCAGCTTCACCCCGCCCATTCGACTTTGCCGTTGCTACAAGCACATCGACTTGCTCCAAAACTAACCTGGCTACCCTCAGAACACTTCGCCCAGCTGGTGTTGGCTTTACTCCTCCGCCTGAGCGCTCGAATACTCTGACGCCGATCCTGTGCTCAAGTTCACAGATAGATCGGCTTAGGATTGAGTGCCGGATAGATAGTAACTCGGCGGCTTGGCGAATACTCCCATAGTCTGCTGCTGCGACTGCAGACCGAAGATGCTTCAGATCAACAGCGTGCATCCGTAGCACGTATGGCCGGTTCATTATCCCATTCTCCCGGGCAGGCGCATTGTGTCGCGCTTCAGGCGACGTCAGCGAGGTCACCTCAGCGCTAACGGGGCTGCTCGTCTGTCTTGAGGTTACTTCAGCCGACGGCGAGCGAGACTGGCGTCCACAGCACGGGAGCCCGAAGGCCTCCCGCGGCACGGACCCGCGCTAGGCTCTCAATTGACACTTCAAGACATCCGGCAACCGCCAGCGTGCTGCCTAGTGCACGAGGTTTGCCAATCCGCCGGAGGGGCCATTCTGCGCGGCGCAAGATCCGCTCCATGCGGGCATCAGTGACCGTTACAATTTCTGTGAGCTGCCGGGATAGGCCGAACTCGATCATGGCCGCAAACAGTTCGTAGGTGGCGCTTGCTAAGCCGCGAGCTCCCTTCGGCGCGTCATGATCAATGTCGAGGGCAAAGCGGCTGCTCTCCCAGATGGTCGGACCAGCTGGAGCTGGTGTTCCGTCCAACAGTAATGGAAAAGTATCTCGCAACATAGTAGGGCCAGTCGAGGGGAGCAGGCGCACACAGCCTTGAACGCGAAAGTCGCTGGATCTCTGGATCAAGTACGCAGGGTGAAGAGCATCGAATTCGTCAATCTCGATGTCGCCATTGAACTGAACGTCCCAGTCGAGCCGGCCCTTGAATACGCGGTACCGCAAGCGGTGCATGTCCGTAATCGCATCAATGAAGTTGCCGTAATACTGCGCCGTAATCAGTTGCATCATAGGCCGCTTCCTCCTCTGGATATCGGCCTCCATGGAAGAAGATCCAGGTGAATAAGTCACCTCCCACAACTAAGGGAGGAGAATTAAGGAAGAGGTTGTTGTCGCATCGACTTCAATGCGGTGACGCGCGCCACCGCCTGCACGACTGTCCTTACGCCAAGTTTGGCCTTGGCGTTCTCGAGATAGGTGGAGACCGTGTGCCGAGAAATGCCGAGAATGGTTCCAATTTCCCAGGCGGACTTTCCTTGCGCTGCCCATTCAAGACATTCGGCCTCTCGGCGCGATAGTGTCGCGTCGTCGACGAGTTGATTGTTGCTAATCTTCCGCCGGGCGTGTGCATGAAAATACAATGCCATGAGCTGCAACACGCGCGCGTGCTCGTGAATAGTTCGTTCAAACTGCTGCCGTCGCTCATCAACAGCGAATGTCACTGCCGCTACTGGGCCGCTCCTATCGTGGATTGGAATCGTGAATCCATACCGAATCCCGAACCTCGCAGCCTCCTCGAAAAGTTCTTGCGATTTGGAGGATGGCAAAATACCAAGGCCCCATTCGAAAGGGTCAGGATGGCCGAGGGCCTGAATGATCACGGGATCTAGGCGCTCGTAGTGTCTTTGCATATAGAGGGTGCTCCAAGCCAATGGATAGTTCGATATTAATCTTGCTTGGCTCCTCGTCTGACCTGGTATGGACAAGTACGCAAAGCAGGAAAGATTGAGCCTTGCTGCTGCTTGCGACATGGCATCGCGAAGAGCGCCTGGGTCCGACGCGCTCAAAAGGCTGTCAATGAAGTTCTGGAATATCCGATGCATCAATCGTGTCAAACCGGAGGCGCTGACGGGAAACGCGCTTGATTGCTTTGCAGGCCGACACGCCGCCGCTAGGGTTGTTTCTTAAGGCTCAGGCGGCCGTAAGCGCGATGGGCGATTGGCTCGACATCGAAATCGTGATCGCTGCAGCTGAATCACGAACATCGAGGCGAAGAAGCTTCTCAAAGGGACGGTTGTGATCAACAGGTCGCCAAAGGTCTTCGACGCGCCAAGAAAGAGGTAACATCTTTCTATTTTCTCAGGAGTACGTTGTCCGGCTACCGCTTACCAGGCTCGCGAGTAAAGCCTTATTGTCGATGTTCAACTTTGAATAGGCCTCACGTATGTAGTATCTAACAGTGGAAGGAGTCAGGCCAGTGGCAAGGGCAATCTCTTTGTGCGTTGCTCCGTCAGCGAACATTTCGGCTACCTGAAGTTCTCGCTGTGTCAAACAATCTAGCGCGCTCGACTCACGCAGCTCGATGAATTTCAGCAGTCCGGCGGGCTCCACTCGAACGCTCCACTTGCCTTGTCCAATCCAACAACCTGTCAAATCGTCTGACCGCCTGATTGTCTCGCGAAGTAGAGGCGGAAGAGTCGATCCGCGCCAGGAAGGCCAGTGTCTGTCGACGAATCTCAGGAAGCCTTCATCCCACCGGACCAGCTGTCCATCTCGATTTGCGAACGCGCGGTGAGTTGATTTGATGGTTCGTGGAGATCGAAGTCGTTCGCCAAGATTTTGGCGCCATGCGACGTAAAGATGCGAGATAAGCAACTGGCTGATTGCCCTGTCTTCGCTGGTAAAACTTCGCTGAGTCGAACCGCGGTAAAGCGAGACAAACATGAAGGCGTTTTGTTCTGGGATGCGGACTGAACTCACAATCGTCTCCCGTATGTCAAAGCCATCTGCAAGTCGTATTAGACCGCTGCCGCGAGGAATAGTTGAAGAGTCGAGCCTGAATGTGTGGTTGGGATTGCGCATTAGACTGTGAGCGAGCTTGTCATCGTTCTTAACACTCTCCCAGGTCGCTTCCCACGCTGGTGGAAGATCCGACCGAACTGAGCTGAGAAGCCTCGGGCCACTTTCGGAAGGAGCGAGTATCCCCCACCAGGCCTTTTTTGCGCCGGTCAGGTCTCGAAGGCCATCCAGAGCGAGAGATGCGTACGGTGCTGGGCCAGTTTCAGCCGAGCGCTCGTACAGGTTTAGCAAGTAATCGCTTACGGCCCCTAATCGTGTGGCGGCCATGCTTAGATCTCTCCTGTCACAGCCTCGGCTAAAACACACCTCTCATTTGGAGGGGGGGAAATGGCTGGTCCGCCACCCACACGCCGAGCTTACGTTTCCCCGATGCGGTTTTCAACGGGGAGAGGGAAATGACCGAGATATGGAAGAAATCTGCAGGTGAACTCGCGCGAGCGATCGCGCGGCGCGAGCTTTCTTCACGAGAAGTGATCGAGGCTCATCTGGATCGGATTGCGGCTGTGAACCCCAAGCTCAATGCTGTGGTTCTGGTCATGGGCTCTGAGGCGCTATCGGCCGCGGATGCCGCCGACAAGGCCGTGGCTTCTGGAGCAAAGCTCGGACCGCTTCATGGCGTGCCGATTACGATCAAATGCAATATTGATATGAAGGGGTTACCGAGCACCTGGGGCATTCCAGCCCTTGAGCACTCGATCGTTTCGCAAGACGCGCCTCTTGTCGAGAATCTACGATTGGCGGGAGCCATTCCGATTGGTCGGACTAATTGCCCCGACCTTGGCATGCGAGTGCACACCGATAGCACGCTTTATGGTTTGACCAGAAACCCCTGGGATTTCGATCGAACAACAGCCGGATCGAGTGGCGGCGAGGCGGCCGCGCTTGCTTCAGGGATGAGCCCCCTCGGGTTCGGCAACGATATCGGCGGATCGCTGCGCAATCCTGCCAATGCGTGCGGGATCGCCTCAATCAAACCATCCGCGGGCCGAGTACCCGATGCGGCCGAGCCCCCTTTTGAAAACCGGCCGCTGGCATGGCAATGCATGGCGGTACATGGCCCGATGGCGCGGACCGTGAATGATGTCCGCCTCGGACTGAAGGCAATCATCGGCGCGCATCCGCGCGATCCCCTTGCGGTCGGCATTCCGTTCGAAGGTCCGAAGCAAAACCCGCGCATTGCCGTCATGGCCAGCCCGCCTGGAGTCTCTTGTGCGCCCGTGGTGAGTGGAGCTGTTCGCAAGGCCGCCGATATATTGTCCCAGGCCGGCTACGAAGTTCAGGAAATAACTCCGCCGGCCTACGAGGAGGTGCTCATCGCCTGGGGGCAGTTGTTGATGGGGGACTACGCAGCCTTATGGGATGAGATGGCGCCGATGATGGGCGAGGATGGGCGCCACTTCTTCGCTAGCCTCTTCGATCTTTATCCCAAGCTGCGGTCCACCGCCGACATGTCGCAACTGATCATCACGCGTGACAAGCTTTCTCGCACTTGGTCGCAGTTCATGGCCGATTATCAACTGGTCCTCTCTCCTACGTGGACACAGCTGCCGTTCATCCACGGCTTCGACGTCGAGTCGCCAGCTGCGATCGTGCAGACCATGGAGATGATGCGAACCGTAACGCCCGCCAACTTCCTGGGATTGCCGAGCGCTTGCGTCCCCGTGACGCGCGATGACAAAACCGGCCTCCCCATCGGCGTTTTGCTCACGGGACGGCGCTTCCGGGAAGATCAATGCCTCGACGCGGCGGAAGTCGTTGAGCGCGGCAGTGACGTGAAGACTCCCATCGATCCGAAGTGGTAGCCGGTGGCTGATCATTGACTGGTCGGAAAAGAGCTCCAGATCGGCTGCGATTCAAGGTCTGCGCCGCAGCCGCCTGGACATGCAAGTTCTGAAACTTGTCGAGCATTCTCGAAATGATATTCGCCGGACGCTTGACGGTCGATCACAACAGGGGGAGAGGAAAAATGCTACGTAGCCTAGCTGCGATGTCAGGCACGCGACCTTTCATACTCGTCTGGTTCGCGCTCGATGCGATCTTTGCACTTCTCCCGCCTATGTACTGGGCGGCGAGTGGTGTGCGTCCAACGATCCTCGGGCTGCCGCTATCGGTCTTCTATTTCGTATCGCTTGGGCTTTTCATAACGGCGAGTCTTGTCGTGGCCTATCTGGTCGACGATACGACCGCGCCGGAGCACATTGTATCGGGGAGGGATGCGCGATGATCGTTACGTTCGGAATGGTCGCCTGCTTTTGCATGATCGTCATTCTTATTCTGCAGAGATCCTTCGTCGCCGACAAATCTTTCACGGACTACGCGGTCGGAGGTCGATCGTTCGGCGGCGTCTATCAGGCGATGTCGTTCCTCAATACCTGGTATCCGGGCGCGACCTTTATCGCGCTTGCCGGTCTCTCGGCAAGCGCGGGTGTATTAGGGCTGTACTGTCTCGCATACAGTCTCCTCACCGTGGTGCTGATGTACCTGATTGCGCGGCGCGTCTGGATATGGGGATCAATGTTCGACTTACGCACGCAACCGGACTTGTTCGCGTTGCGGTATGGATCGACGCACGCGCGGACGATTGCTGCCATCATCGGTGTGGTCTCCGTTTTTCCATGGCTAGTGCTCGGCTTTCAATCGCTCGGGGTCGCGTTTCGTGCGCTGTCCCTGGGGGCCCTCAGCTTTAGTGCTGCGGTCGTCGTCGGGGTCGTGCTGATGGTGATCCGACAATTCTGGACCATTCGCATGGGCATGCGCGGCATTGTGATATCGGACATGTTCCAGGGCATAGTGGCCTATGTTGTAGGCGGCGTTCTCTTGCTCGCAATGATCGCCTGGCTCGCCACAACTCATGGCGCTGGGTTGGATAAATTGCCGGAGCGCATGTTCGAGATTCCCGGACTAGGTTCGCCGACCGGCCCGCTTTACTATCTCGCTCTCGTGTTCACAGGCGCGATCGGAGGTTGGTGCTGGTCGAGCGTGTTTGTCCGTCTGTACACCGCCAACGGTGTCCGCAGTCTCAAGCAGTCGGCCGCCATCGGAGTGCCCCTGTCGTACGTGTTCTACCTCACGCTTACGATCTTTGCATTCTATGCGAGCGTTCTGCCCGAAGTGCAGAAGTCTCCGGACCAGGTCTTCTTCATCGTGAGCGAGCAGGCCGGGGGCGTATGGGCTATCGGGTTGGCGGGAACCGTTGTCCTTGCCGCGTCGATGGGCAGTATCGATGGGATCATCCAGGCGGCGGGTGCCCAGATTGCCAGCGACATTATCGGAAGCTATCGCGAGCTCCGCCACAACGAGATGCTGTGGATCGCAAAGGTCAGCATGTTCGGCGTGACGCTGCTCGCCGCGTTTCTGGCCTGCTTCGAGCTGCCACGCCTGTTTCAACTCGCGGTGCTCGCCTATCAGGGCGTGGTGCAGCTCGCCGTGCCTCAGTTCATGGGGATATTCTGGAAGCGCGGCAACAAACATGGCGCGATCGCAGGCATGGTGGTTGGCTTCGCGGTCGCGGGCGGACTCGAATGGGTCTACCCGAATTTCGTGCCATGGGCCTACGGGTTGACCTCGGGCGTCATCGCGTTGGCTGCGAACCTCCTGATATATGTCGCGGCGGCGTATTTGATGCCAATGTCGGCAGCCGAGCGGGAGAAAGTCGAGGAGATATTTGCCGCCGCGGACGGCCGGACGATCGCATCGCCGGCGCCGGTACCCATTCCCACAAAAGCGGCAATGGCTGCCGACTAGTGGGCATGGATGGTCTTCCGAAGCGGCATGCGCGCCCCACTTCGATACGGGTATGGAACGGAAGAACATTCAGGCGAGCCGTCGTTTTGGCGCACGATGCAGCTGACGCTCGTTAAGGCGGATTGGCCGAAGGCTCTGATGCGTTTGAGCCGGACCGCGATCGCGTGATGAGCGCATGCGCCGGCGGTGATGCCAAGCGCGACACAGTAACTCCGCTTGGCAGCGCTTATGCAACTATAACGTAAGGATACGACCCATGAAGAAGCTGAATAACTCGTCATCGTCTTGCACTTGCCCTCCTGCCGATGAACGGTCGCACGACGTACGGCATCCGCTTGATCCCCTCACCGCCGTGGAAATTCAGAAGGCGATAGAGATCGTCCGCGCCGATCAGCGCTACGGGGCTGACTTTCTCTTCGAGACGATCGAGCTTCTCGAGCCGGAAAAATCGCTCGTGCGTCGGTACGCGCAGGGAGATCCGATCAGCAGATCGGCGCGTGTCAATCTCTTCAAGGTCAGCGAGGACGGTATCTGGCGCCTGACGGTCTCGTTGACCGAAGGGCGGGTTCTTACTTCAAAGTATCTACGAACCGCCAAACCGATGATCCAGCTCGAGCAGTTCGTCGCCATCGAGGATGCCGTGCGCGCAGATCCTAAGTTCGTTGCTGCCTGCAGGAAGCGCGGCATCGAAGACATGTCGTTTGTCTGCATCGATCCGTGGTCGGCCGGTAATTTCGATGTTCCCGGCGAGGACGGCCGATATCTTGCGCACGTCTTTGCCTGGCTGCGTCTTCGCGAGGATGACAATCTATATGCGCATCCGATCGGAGGACTCAATGCTGTGGTCGACATCAAGACCTACGAGGTGATCCGCGTCGACGATCACGAGATCATCCCGATTCCCAAGACGGAGGTGAACTACGAAGCTGAGTTCATTAAGAACCCGCGCACCCCTTATAAGCCCCTCAACATCGTTCAGCCTGAGGGCGTTTCATTCAAGCTTGTAGGGCGGAGGCTGGAATGGGATCGCTGGTCGGTGCTCGTCGGCTTTAACTCCCGTGAGGGACTCACTCTCCATGACATCAGTTATGGCGGGCGACCGATCGCGCACCGTGCTTCGCTGGTCGAAATGGTCGTGCCGTACGGAACGACCGACAAGGGGCATTTCCGGAAGAATGTCTTCGATATAGGCGAGTACGGGATCGGCAAGCTCGCCAACTCGCTCAAGCTTGGCTGCGATTGCCTCGGTGCGATCAGCTATCTCGACGCTCATCTTGCGACCATGGATGGAAAGGTGGTCACCATCGAGAATGCCATATGTATCCATGAAGAGGATGCGGGCCTGTTGTGGAAACATTGGGACTTTCGCTCCAACAACGTGGAAACGCGTCGCGCCCGCCGGCTGGTCATCTCCTGCATCGCCACGGTCGCAAACTATGAGTATGGCCTGTTCTGGTACTTCCACACGGATGGCTCCATCCAATTCGAGCTCAAGGCGACCGGAATCATCAACACCGCCGCGTGCTATCCGGGCCAGCCGGGCAAGTACGGCAAGGAGGTTGCACCTGGCGTCTTGGGTCACATCCACCAGCACATCTTCTGCGCGCGCCTGGATATGAACGTGGACGGTGACCACAACAGCGTCGTCGAACTCAACACGCAGGCCGATTCCTGGGGGCCAGACAATCCTCATGGCAACGGGTTCTACGAAGAGGAAACGGTTCTGAAGACCGAACTGGGGGGTGGTCGCCAGGTCAACTTAGCGACGCACCGGGCCTGGAAAATTATCAATCCCTCCCGGAAGAACCGCGTCGGTACAGCGACCGGTTACAAGCTCGAGCCCAGCCATCCTGTCACACCGTTCATCCACCCCGACTCGCCGTCGGGCAGGCGGTCGAGCTTCATCAAGAACCAGCTCTGGGTGACGGCCTATGATCCGGAAGAGCGCTATCCGGCCGGCGAGTACATGAACCATTCGGACGGCAGCGGAGGCGTTTCCGACTTCATCAAGAAGAACCGCAATATCGAGAACGCCGACATCGTCATTTGGCATGTTTTCGGGCTTCATCATCAGGTCCGACCGGAGGACTTTCCTGTCCAGCCCTGCATCTTCACTGGTTTCAAGCTCACGCCGAGCGGCTTCTTCGATGGAAATCCGGGCATTGATCTCGCGCCCGACCGGAACAATGCAAGTTGTCATGCGCAGGCTGCCAAGTAGCCGCCTCGCGCAGCGGGCAGCTAACAGTATGGCCTCTTTAGCGTCTGGGGCCGAGCCCTCGGTCACGCATCTTCAGGCCTCTTGTGCGACGCTCAGCACATCCGCGGCTGTAGCCCTCGCCATTTTCGTCGGGTGCGGCGCGCGTGTGATCCCCGCCCTCCTGGCGATCTCCGTTCAACGGGATCTGAATTGGCCCGAATCCTACGTCATCGGGCCGGTTGCGCTTGCCGTTGCGGTCTCCGCGCTTGGAGCTCCGTTGGCGGCACGGGGCTTGCTACATGTTGGGGCGAGATCTCTGCTTTTCGTAAGTCTGCTTGCTCTTTCAGCGTCCCTCGCGCTGTCTTCGTTCGCCACGTCAGCCTGGCATTTGCTACTATTTTGGGGGATTGGCGTAGGCCTTAGCGGCAGCCTGAGCGCGTTTGTCCTGGCAGCAATGATCGGATTTCGCGAGCATGTCCGTCACTGCGGCACCAGTTTTGGTCTCTTCACATCAATTCAATGTCTCGGCTCGGCCACAGGCCTTCTGCTTGCATCGCGGGCCACTGAGGCGTTTGGTTGGCATGTCGTCGTCAAGGCGGGAGCGGCCATAACGCTGGCTGCGGCCTTTGTTGTCGTTCTTATGATCCGCCCTGGCCGCGGACAAGCGTGGCGGGAGAGCTCGACGTTCGACCGCCCGAGCTATATTGGCGTGAGGCCGCGCAGATGGGCGATCTGGCGAATCGCCGCGATCTTCTTCATCTGTGGAGCTTCCACAACCGGGCTGATTGATAGTCGCTTGGCCATGCTCTGCATGGGCAACGGGCTCGGATTGACTTCCAGTGCCGACGTTCTGGCGATTCTTGCGATCTGCGGGGGCATAGGGAGTGCCGTCAGCGGCGCTTTAGCCGACCGCTATCCCGCACGGATATTGCTAATCCTTTATTTCGCGGTACGCGCACTCGCCTTGCTGTGGTTACCCTTGAGCAGCTTCAGTGTGGGTGAGCTATCAGCTTTCGGCGCTCTTTTTGGCCTAGACGCCGCACTGACCTTTCCGGCGCTGGCCAAATTGCTCTCAAGAAGTCTCGACCAATACACCATGGTCGCAATGATGAGCTGGATGATGATCGCTCATATCTTTGGAGCGGCCATCACATCTGCATGGGTCGGGTTTGTTGGAATGGCAGGCTATCCGGTCTCCTTTACTGTTGTCGGCTTGATGTGCCTGATTGCTGCTGGTCTTGCAGGGGCATCACAAGATTAACTCGGACGCAATTCGGCACTGCTGATGCGTCAGAGCAGCTGGTTAAACAGCATATTGACCGCTGCCACACCTTCATCTGCCAGGGCGTCGGATTTGCTGAATCGCATCAGTCGATTTTCGGAAGGTGTGCCCCAATGCGGCACCATTCAAAGATGTGGCGCACCCGACACGATTCGAACGTGTGGCCTTCGCCTTCGGAGGGCGACGCTCTATCCAGCTGAGCTACGGGTGCCTACTGCTTACGCAGTGCTTACGCGAAATTCTTGCGAGAGTGAAGCGACGAACGTCAGTCTCACAAGCCCTTGTATTCCAATCCTCTTTCCGCTTCCGCTTCTGCAAGAACTGGCTTGACACGTGCCTTCGGAGGGCAACGCTCAGCGACGGACTCAAACAGTAATTTGATGGGTTCAAGGCAGCTCTGACGGTTCAGTTGTCAGAATGGACGTTGATTTTCCTGCCAAATCATCGCCTCTTAATCAGCGGGTCCCAGGTTCGAGCCCTGGTGCGCCCACCACCCTTAACAGATTGGCCCGTAAGGGCTTTTTTAAATTCTGCGGCAGAACAAACCAGGTCTCGTGCGACGCTTTTGATGGTCGTACGCCGTGCGACGAGTTGGATAATTAGGGCCGAAGGCCATCCATCGCTGAAACCTGAGACCCACTGGTCTGCGTTCAGCTCTTCATGCCTTCCTTCCGCACCTGCAATTCAAGCCTGTCGATACCGGAATCGGCGCGAGCCGCATTGCGGGCGCGGTAGTGCTTCACGATAGTCTGCGCGCTTCGGTATGAATGGCGCCGTGCGCGAGCGAAGCTGACCGGCAATGGACTGGGTTCTAGGTATCTTTGCGTTTTTCCGCTTAGCGATAAACCGTATTGATCGCCAGCATGGTCGACGCCCCTAATGTTGAACCGAACTCCAAACTATCTCGGATACATGTAGCGTGCTGGTCCGCTCTCGTTGCGGGCAACGAAATCTTGATCTTAATATCAACGTGCTGGTGGCCCACCCTTCGAAATCTCTTCAACGCGTTGGAGCATGCACGCGAACTTAGACCGCAAAACCTCCGCATGCCTCGCATCTCTCACTTCCGATAAAAATGCGACCTTCACAAAAAAGCGGTTTAACAGTGAGGTGAGAAGAGGACTGTCGGAATGCTGAGAGCGCAACGCAGTGATCGTTCGACGCATCTCAACGAGATCGAGGGGATGGCTTTTTTTAGACACATCAAAGCTCCGAGTGTGCAAGTCCATCGGGCTGAAAATGCTTGAAGTCCGCATCATTTTGGGCACATCGATCTTCGCAAATTAAGCTCGATGCTATTTCCGGAATTCCGCCGAAGACACATTAAGAAGGGGGCGCTTCGGGCGCGAACCTCAAAACTCACAAAGTATAAGAGCTCCCTAGGGTACGCATTCTTTCGCCTGTTGTTCAACCGAAAAAAGCTGACCAAGTACTCTGCCCCGTTTGACGACCTCGAATTGGGACCTGCAGTGAGCCAAACCTGTAGAGGACAGGAAGAAATCCCTTCAAGTTAAGCTCCGTCAATCGGAATGTCTGTCAGCGGCGTCGCGGTGTCTTTGGAGGAGCGTCGCCAGGTGCCATCGATAGCCCTAGGTGTGCTGTGCTACGCCATCGTTGGCGAGTGCGACCGCTTTCAACTGTTCTATCTCGTTCATCGATTGCCCGGCCGCTCGCTTCGACATGGCTATTGTCGATCTTTGAGGCGTGATGCAGTTCAGTTCGTCTTCGCGCTCCACGTTCTGTCGCCGTTTTCAGAAACGTATGGCTCGCTCGAGGCCGTATTGAATTCTCGACAGGGCTCAGGATTTCGGCGATCGCCATCCTGCCGGGCGCGACCTCAATGCCGAAAAATTGTCCAAAAGTGGAAAATTTAGTCAGTGCGTCTGCCACAACCTGCCGCGAAGCAGCTATCGGGCAAGCGAAAACATTTTCATGTTTCCGCAAAAAATGTTAACAGGCCTCGATATTTTAACGTTTTTTTAACCTCTTTGGGTGCGGCATTGAACTTCGCCGGCAAAATTGGCTCGTTCGACCCTTCCGAGACTGGCGGCTCCCTCAACGTCGAGTCAGTAACTCACCAGAGGGGCGGGAACGCCATAACTATTCCCGACGCGCATCTGCTATTTACCGGTGACTACAAGCGCGCGGGCTTAGATCTAATCCTCTCAAAAGACGGCCACGAACTGGTCGTGCCTGATTATTTCAGGGGCGAGCAACGCGCTTCGCTTGCCTCGCCCGATGGGGCGCTCCTCACTGCTGACGTCGTCAAAGCACTCCTCGGCCAAGTCGAGTATGCCCAAGCCGCCGCCGCTCCAGACAGCGCGAAGGTCATTGGTCATGTTACGAAGATCGTCGGCAATGCGACTGCGATACGCAACGGCGTCTCAATTATTCTGAGCGCGGGCGACAACGTCAATAAAGGTGACGTCGTCCAGTCCGGATCCGATTCCACTCTTGGCATTACCTTTATCGATGGCACTGTGTTCGGCCTCTCGTCGAATGCTAGGATGGTACTTAACGAAATGGTCTATGACCCCAACGGGTCAAGCAATTCTTCGCTGCTGAGCCTGGTTGCGGGCACCATCACCTTCGTCGCCGGCGAGACCGCTAAGCACGGCGACATGAAAGTCAACACGCCAGTAGCAACCATGGGCATCCGTGGTACGGCGGTGCTGGTTGAAATTGATTTTACCGTTCCAGCCCAGGGTGGCGCGCCGCCGGTCAAATTCCAAGTGCTGGTTGAGCCGGACGGCCACACTGGGTCTTATCTCCTTTACAGCTTAGTCAATCCCAATGTCGTGATCGGTCAGGTCAACGCGGCAGGTGTGGTCTCGGCAGTAACTGCTTCCGGGGATGTTTCGACGTCTGCTGCGCCGCCACTGACCCCAGCCGCCCAAGCAATCATTGGACAAACGTTTCAAGCGTACTTTCAAGGCGGACCTCCCGACAATACTAATCCAAAGTCCACCTCGCCGCCTGGTTCTACTCCAGCCAGTCCTCCACCCGAGGGCAAACCTGGCGACACATCCCCTATCAAACTCGACACTCTTCCATCTGGCACGCCGGTCGTCGTTCCGATCCCTGTCAAACTTCCGGCCCCGGACAATCCGAACGCGATCAACCCCGTACTGACGCCGATCGATGTCACTATCACCGTTTTAAAAACAATTGACGTCACTCCGGTCGTCGATCAGCCCCGCTTCAAAATTGGGGATATCGTAAAGATTAACGATAGCCAGCCCGCAGATGTGCTCGTGCCTTATGTGCCCGGTACAGCGTCCATCGTCTCGGCTGCCGGTCCGTCAGACACTCCGGTAGGGATCAATCTAGCAAGCCTCGTTGCGATCGACGCGCAAGCTGGTGCTGTTAGCTACGATCCGCACAGCTTCTCGTTCCTTAAGCTGGGCGAAAAGGTCATCGTCACAATCGGATTCGACAGCAAGGCCGGAACCGATACGTTTCATCAAGCCGCGACTTTAACGATCGATAGCCCAGCTCCCACGGTCACGATAGCGACCCCGGGCGGCGCCACCGGCCAGCATACTCATACGATTTCCGGATCCGTAACGGCTGCTGCCGGCGAGGTCGTAGTCGGCTCGACGGTAACGCTTGTCGACACCTACAACGGCGTCACTACTCCGCTAGGCAGCACCGCAACCGTTCGGGCGGATGGAAGCTGGACCGCCAATAATGTGACGTTGGTGGGCGATGGCACTCACCAGGTCGTGGCCTTCGATATCGATCTGGCCGGCAATCCCGGCACTAGTGCGCCGGTGGTGTTTACGGTCGACACCGTGACGCCGACGGCGGCGGTCGCGGTCAGCAGCGCCGACGTCAACCTCGTCCACAACACCGCCCTTGTGACCTTCACGTTCAGCCAGGCGCCGAGCGATTTCAACCTCGGCCACACCAGCGCGGTCGGCGGAACGCTCGGCCCGCTGACGGCAAGTCCCGACGGCAAGACCTACACCGCCACCTTCACCGCCAATGCCGGCACCGACATCGCCAATGCCTCGGTGAGCGTCGACAACACCTGGCACAATGCCGACGGCAATCTCGGCACCGGCTTCACCAGCCCCGTCTTCGTGGTCGACACCGTGACGCCGACGCTGACCGAGCACCTCGTGTCCGATACCGGATCCTCGTCGGCCGACAACATCACCTCCAATGATGGGTTGACCGGCATCGGTCTGGCCGACACCTTGGTACACTTCAAAGTTGACGGAGTCGACATCGCCTCCACCACGTCAACCAACGCTGAAGGAGTGTGGTCATTCACGCCATCGGGGCTGATGGATGGTGCGCACACGATAATTGCGAGTCAGACCGATGGCTTTGGCAACACCGGCACCGCGACGCTGAGCTTTACACTCGATACCGATGCTCCGGTGGTAACAATCGGAAACATCAACGCTACGACGCAGACGATTTCCGGAACGGCCGATCCTGCCGATGTCGGAGCGCCCATCACCATCCTAGATAGCGTCACCACTAACAATCCCTTAACCCCGTATGCCACGGCCCTTCTTACAGCAGGCCAAAACCAGACCCGAGGAGTGTTGATCAATGGGCTGGGCGGGCCCGCCGGCTTCGGAACTAACACCCTCGCCGCTGGCGATGACAATTACTCGTCTGCGATTAACATCACCTCAGTGTTTGGGACGGCTGGAGTAAATTTCTTTGGTCACAACTACACTTCGCTTTACATCAACAACAATGGCAATATTACGTTTGCACAGCCAAATTCCACATATACGCCGAGCGCGATCAGTGCTCAGGCCAACAACCCTATCATCGCGCCGTTCTGGGCAGACGTAGATACGCGCGGTGGTCCCGGCACCCCCACCGGCGGAAATGACACGGGGGCCAACAAAGTTTTCTACAATCTCGACTCCGTGGATGGCGTCCTGACGATCACTTGGGACGATGTTGGATATTACTCCCAAGCAACGAACAAACTGGATGCGTTCCAGGTTCAGCTTATCAGTCTGGGCGGCGGCAATTTCGACATTGTATACCGATACGCGAGTATCAATTGGACGACAGGAAGCGCGAGCGGTGGAGTGAATGGTCTGGGCGGAACGCCCGCAAGGGCCGGCTATTCAGCGGGTGACGGCAACATCGCTCATTATTTTGAACTGCCGCAGTCAGGAAATCAGGCTGAGTTGCTGGCGCTTCCGACAACCCCCGGCGACACGGGAATCGCAGGCGTTGACGTCTATCAGGTCCTCAACGGCCAAGTAGGCACACCAACTGTGACAACCATCGGCAGCACGACCGTGAACAGCGACGGCACCTGGTCAGCCAACGTTACGCTGCCGAACGGCCCCAATACCGTGACTGCCCAGGAGACTGATCTCGCCGGCAACACTGGCACCAGCACGCCTGTAATCCTGAATGGTACTAATTCAGCTCCGGCAGGTGTAGCTGGATCCACCATCAACTTGGGGCTAACGCAGCCTGCCGGCGTAGGCAGCGAGGCGGTTACTGTTACGGGCTCTTGGTTCAACTGGACAATGGAGGGCGCCAATCACAATCCGGATGGTTCCTGGACAGCACTGACTAGCGATTTCTCGATGCTAACGATAACACCGGATGTGAATTTTGTCGGTGCGGCCGTGCTCACAGTCACCGAAAGCTGGATTAACTCAGACGGCAGCGCCAACTCTAAGATAGTATCGGACAACGTCGAAGCCTACGCACCTAGCTCACCAATTTTCGCCATTGCGGGCGACGATCACTTAACAGGCACAGGTAACAGCGATCAATTTGTCTTCGCTCAGCCGATCGGCAATGACGTAATCTACAATTTTGACCCCACCACCGACAGAATCGATTTAATTGGCTTCAGCGGCATCGCTACCTTTGGCGATCTTCAAGGAAATATCGCGGACGATGTCAACGGCAACGCCGTGATTCACCTCGGTGCCAATGAGACAATAACGTTAAGTGGTGTTCACGCAGCCGATCTTACTTCGAATGGGTTCGAGTTCAATCAAGCGCCGATCATGGAAAACCCAGGAACGATGCAACTCGGTGACCGCTCCAAGTTGCCGTTGAGCGGGACGGTTCAGAACAGCGGCACCATCGAATTGAACTCTACCGGTGACGAGACGGACTTGCAGCTTATCGGACGCGGAGTCGCATTCACAGGCGCCGGGCACATCGTCTTGTCCGATAGTGCGCAAAATATAATTAGCGGCACTAGCGCCGATGTGACGATGACTAACGCCGACAATATTGTGTCTGGGGCTGGTCAGATTGGCAATGGAAAACTAGTGTTGACTAACGGGGGCACAATCGACGCAACCGGCGCGAACTCTCTTACGATTGATACGGGCGCCAATGTCGTGATCAATTCAGGAACGCTTGAGGCGACTGGCAGTGGTGGTCTCACCGTTCAGAGCGATGTGATCAATACAGGCTTCTTGTGGGCCAACGGCGGCGATACCACATTTCGGGGAAACGTAACCGGTGACGGATCGGCTCTCATCAGTGGATTAGCTTCGCTCGAGTTTGGTGCCGGATCTAGCCAAAACACCGCTTTCGCTGCGGGCTCCTCAGGGACACTCGTACTTGACCAAGCGTCTTATTTCTCGGGCATTATATCGGGAATGACTTCGAGCAATCATCTGGACCTTCTGGATTTCAGCTTTGCAAAAGGCACGACGCTGAATTACTCGCCCAATGTGGACGGCAGCGGCGGGGTGTTGACCGTCACAGACGCAACGCACTCCGCCAATATTACCCTGTCAGGTCATTTCAGCCCTGGAGGATTCCAAGCCGGCATTGACCACGGAACAGGAACGCTAATTAGCTACCATGATGTACTCTTAGTTTGATATCGCCGCTGCCCGTCGACTATTGCGATTAAAGCACCTTTGGATGCGACCTTGCTCACCGGATGTTACGACGCACGCAGCGCACAGCTGTCACGCGGGGTCTGATGCCATTCTGCGCAAAATTCCAGTACAGGACTGAATCTGCGGAAATCGCTAACGTCCACTCAGGATCATCTCACCGTGAGGACAGGCTATCTGGCTCGTTTTATCGCCCTCGGCGTGCCGTGCCAATCGTGCGGAATGGCGCGGTGCCGGCCAGGGGGCGTGGTTGAGCGGCGCCTGCGGCCGACCCCCGCGGATGAGCAAGCGCCCGGCCGCTTGTGGGGCTTCCGGGGTGATGGGGATCGGCCGGGTGTGCGCGGTGGCTTAGGCCGCGCGTAGAGCAACCGGTAGAGCGTGGCGCTAGTTCACTACAGGCACGCATTTTGCTTCGTTCCTGAGTTGGCTCCCGTTCAAACCTTTGCGCGGGGTCCATTCCCAGCCCTTGCCCGGCGCACGCCTCGCGCCGGGCTTTTTTCTGGGTGCAATGGTAGAGGCCAAGAGCCGGTGCGCTACTCACGTTTGGCTTCGAGTGGCGCGCGAGGCCGCCCTTCGTCGCAATTGACAAGTCCTCAAACAGCCGTGCAAGCCATAGGCGGCTGGGGATGCAGAGATGGGATGGATCGCGAATTGGCTTCGCCGGCCTGACGTCGGGGTAAGGCCTAGGGACGGTGCGCAGGTGGACTTACAACCGCTGTCTGAGCGCGGCGGCCGGTGGCTCAAAGCCAACCTATTTCACTTCCCCGGGGCGGTGTGGTCGCGCAAGCGCGGATGTGTGGAGCTATCAGAGGGGGACGTAATCGCGCTTCATCTCGTGACAGAGCGCATGACATCGGTAGGACTGCGGGTGCGGTTCTATGGACGCCTTCGCCGTTGGGACGGAGCCTCGCCCGTCTGGACGTTGCTCGTGCGCGGAAAGGGCTAATGAAAAACGATTCCACGGTCTAGGTGTCTTCTTGTGGGCCCTCAACTGAGGCGGCCTTACACGAGCTTACCTTACTCCGCAGCATCTTTGACTGAGCCGACAGCGCCGCGCGCCTCGCTAGTTCATCATGATTCTCTGCCGCCTTCCGCAGTGACTGCCTACCTGTTCGTGTTGGGCGTTTTCCGCCTCCGTGCGATTACTCCCTTATAGGGGGATATTTGTTCAAGACTAAACCTAAGACGTGAACAAGAGTGGTCATGCAATCTTAGGACTGTCGCTGGCTGCAACCGAGCTGCCGGAGCGGCCCCGGCGTCCCCCGATAGACCCCGCCGCCGGTGCCGTCTCTCCGCTCTCAGGACGGCGGAACGACTGTCAGCATGCCAAGTTTTCCGATAGCTCGGGTTCGTGATCCCGAGCCAGAAAGTGACTAGTGCCCACAATTCGCGATCCTTGGCGAAGCTCGGGCCTTTTGTCTGGCAGTCCGCCAGCGCGAACCGGGGCCCCGTAAAATTCCCAGGTGGTGCAACCGACCAGGCGAGGTAGTCTCCCCTCATTGCCAGTAACATTTTTCAGCCCGTCGAGTTTGACAATGACCAACGACACAGCTGTATTCAATGCAGTGCGTCTCGATCCGATTACCGGTGAGAAAGAATGGATCGGGCGAATGGGGACGCGCACTGCGATCGCTAGAGACGGGCTCGTAGTCGATCCGACGTCTCTCGGCTACTGTCCACACGAATGGCTCGAGGCGAGCGGCTACGTGGATCTCGATCTAGTGCGGAAATTTCCTCACGGCATTGCCGTTTGAACCGCTCACCAAACCAATGAGATCGTCGCAGTCGCAAGCTGTACCGCAACGGCAGCCTCGAGTTCGGCCGCGAGCACCCTATGATGCACTGCCAGACGATCAGACAGATCTCGCGTTTTAGGATCTGTCGCGAGGTCGCGAATCAACTCGCACTCCGTGACCTGCAACCGGAGCTTCTCCAAATGCTGTTGCATATCCTTCAGTGGCAGCCATCGCGCGCGCAAGATCCGCCGAGGTTCGTCGCGCCGCAGCTCCGAACATACAACCTAGTTAGACGTGGACAGGAAAAAGGCGGCATTGAGCAACTACTACTCGCCCCCACAACCAATCGACTGCATGGTGAATTGCTGGTGGGAATTGAAATGTGGTCCGTCTCTGTCGTCAGGCCTGGACTTTAGATCAGCTTGCTTCAATTCCCTCGTTCCTGAACGGCACAAGGAGGTCACAGCGACATTGCCTTGCTGGAACGACATCCTCGAGCAATGACCGAGTACGCACCGTCAATTTTCGATGTTAGTACATGGTGAGACATGGGCATATAGAATGGTCTTTTGTTTGGGGCTCTGGTGATGACCCGTCTTCATCACTGGTGAAGCTGGGCACTTGCTGCTCTGCTTCGTGATGGCTTTGGCTAATGCGGAGCAGGATGCTTTTCTCGAAACGAGATTTGCCAGGCTTTGAAGCAAGAAGGACGTTCGTTTGCCGTCGCTTGGCTGGAAGGTTATCTTGCCGGCGCAAGCCAGAAAATGGAAATTGACTATTTCCACACCGCGGACACGATGGCTGGGCTCGCCACTTTCTGCGCTGCCCATCCTGATCCGACGGTGGCGCAAGCTTGTTGTCGCACTCTTCGCGGCTTTGCTCATTTCGGCTGCGGCGCAAAGACGCCAGATACTTGGCAATTTGCTGTTTCTTTCGAAAAGGCGGCGACATTCGGGAACCGTTTCGCCGCTGGCATTCAACGCACCCCGTCACTGATCTAAAACTTTATGCCGACCTTTATTGCGGCTGTATCAACCGGTGAGTAAAGCGTCCCCTGGGCACCATTTTCCTACCATTCAGAACAAAACCGTGAGCCATTTGTGGAGCTCCCGTAAGCCTTTTCGGTCCCCGATCGACACCTACGCGGAGTCGTCGCTGACGCCTCAGCGGATAGCAGCCTGCCGCTCCGCTCCGTGTCGCCTGGGCGCCACTTCGACCGTCGAAGCCAAGAAGCTCGGCTGGAGCAGGACGGTGAACTCTTCGAGCGATACCGGCGGAGAGAAAATATAACCTTGCGCCATGGTCGCGCCGTTCTCGGCCGCGAACCGAAGGTCTTCGGGCGTTTCGATGCCTTCTACGACCGTTTCGAACCCCAATTCGTCCGCAAGTCCGAGCGCCAGGCGAAGGATCGTTTGCTTCTCGCGGTCTCCCGCGACACCCGCGACAAGCGTGCGATCTAGCTTTACGGCGTCGAAGGGGAGCCTAGCCATCGTCGAAAGATTCGAATAACCGGCTCCGAAATCGTCCATTGCGAAGCGTATGCCCAATTGCCTGAGCAAGCTTATTCTCTCGCGTACGACGTCAGGATTGCGCATCGCGACCGATTCGGTGACCTCGATCTCGAGGTGTGGCGGCGGGAAGTCGGCTTCGCGAACGATCGTGACGATATCCTTGACGAACAGGGGGTCCTCGATTTCCGTCGCCGCGACATTTACGGCGAGCACGAGGTTCGAGCCGGCCCGGATCAAGCCCCCGATTTCGGCGAGCGCGCGCCTGAGCACGAAGCGGTCGATCTCCATGATCAGGCCGATCTCTTCCGCAATCTTGATGAAGCGCTGAGGAGGAATGTCGCCCTCCTTCGGATGATGCCAGCGCGCCAGCGCCTCTACACCCATGATGCGGCCATCCACGCAGGACACCTTGGGCTGGTAATGGACGACGAGCTTTTCATTGCGGATCGCCAACGCAAGATCGGTTTCGAGCGCATGCCGAGCACGCGCGACCTCTGCGAGATCAGGAGTGAAGAACGCGTGGGTATTGCGTCCCGAGCTCTTTGCGACATACATTGCAAGGTCGGCGCGGATCAGAAGGTCATCATAGGTTGTGCCGTGGGTGGGACAGATCGCAATGCCGATGCTGACGCCGATGGTCGCATGGTTGCTCTGGAGCTTGAAGGAGACCTGCAGCGCCTCGATCATCTCGCGGGCAAAGAGGCTTGCGGCCTCTATCGTCTTCACCCCGGCGATGATGGCGACGAACTCGTCGCCCCCGACCCGGGCGAGCAGACTTTTTTTGACAGCTACCTTGGATGCCAGCAAATTACTCAAGCGCTCGGCCACCATCCTGAGCAGCTCGTCGCCGGCCTTGTGCCCGAAAGTGTCGTTGATGGATTTGAAACCATCGAGGTCGAGGAAGAAAAGCGCGCCGCCTTCTTCCGCTTCAATGAGCGCCGGCGCATCGACGCGCATCTTCTCCCGATTGGGAATGCGGCTCACCGTATCGTAGAAAGCGAGCTGACGAATTTTTCGCGTGCTGGCCCGCAAATGCGTCAGCATTCGCTCGAATGCGAGGCCGAGGCCGCGAACCTCGCCGATGCCCGTTGCGCGGAACGGAACGTCGAGATTGCCTCCCGCGATTTCCTGGGCGGTCTTTGCGAGCGCCGAAAGTCCTTTCGTGAAGTGACTTACGGCGGCCAATAGCGCGACGACCAAGGCACCGAGCGCCAGCGCCGCGGATGCCAGGAACTGCCACATCAGCGAACGGGTATGGGCTGCGCCGATCTGGAACATCTGATCTCGGGTCGTCGTCACGAGCGATGCGCTCGCGAACGTACACACCTTGAGCGTCGCCTCATATTCGACGCAGCGCGCGACGTAGTTGCCGTCATCCGAGCGATGCAACCCGCCCAAGAGCGTCCTGGCGTTTCTGAATTTCACTCCTTCAGGCCCCGCGGAAGACACGATCTCGTTGTCACTCGCGATGATGACCACCCCGGCATTAGCCAGCGAAGTGAAGTTCTCGAGAGTCCGCTCCGTGCGCCCGAGCGGACGGACGGCGACGAGCATGCCGATGAGGTCGCCGAAGTCGTCGAACACGGGCTCAATTGCGGTGTGCGCTATAGTTTGGCGCTGCGGCAGGCCGAGCGCCGACAACTCACCCAACTTGAGCTGATAGGTGCCCTCCTCACCCCGCGGATGCGAGCGGCTATTGTCCTTGAGGATCGCCCTGAGATTTACAGAGAGGTCGGTCTCTTCGATCGCCCCGTTCAGGGCGAGGAGGTCGAGAGGCTTGTTGGCACCGATCACGCGACCGGTTTCGTCGAACGCGATCAGCCTTTCGAAGCCGGAGGTCGAAGCAACGATGCTGAGCAGCTCGCGGATAGTCACATCGTTGTGGGAGGCGACCGCCTTGGCGATATCGGCGCGCTGAGCGATCTGACGCAGGCGAGATGCGGTTTCCGCGCCGAGGACCTCGATTCGCGCTCGCGCCAACTGCGCCTCCCCGTCGAGGCGACGAGCGAGCTGATCTTCTGAGAGTTTACCCAGTGCCGCAGCCTGCTGCCCCAGTTGCTGCTGAAGGCGTAGCGCCGTCAAGCCACCGATGAGGCCGAGCCCGAGCACGCCGGTCGCGAGCACGACGGCAACAAGGCGCACGGCGATAGACGAGCCTAGAACGCCGGACGGAACGGCCCAACGCCGCCTGCGGGATGGCGCCCTCGATGCCTTCGCCATATCGGTGTCAGTCGTCACCACTGCCAGCCACCCTGAACTACGGAGGCTGATCAATGTCGCTCACTGAGGCCCCCGCTAAGTTGTCTTCCAGGCGCCGAATTTAAGCGAGTGAAACCCTCTAAATCGTCTATTTATTGTCTATTTGTGGCTAGTTAATTACCAAGCGGTTTTTCGAAACCATCAGATTGTATGCTTAGGCTTTCTGCTCGCCAAACCGAAGTTTCCAAAAGCCACGGCGTTGCGACAACAGAAGGTTTAGGTTTCTTCGCCAGAATTGTGCACCTCGTGGTTCGAAGGGTTTGCAATGGCATTTTCGAGGATAATGGCAGCCCTTTTGGGCGTTTGCCTTGCGGTGGTGAATGCCGCTGGCGCCGAAACACGCAGGCTCGACATTGTCGGGACCGGAGACGGAGTCGATGTCCTTCGCGCCATCGCCGCGAGCTTCATGCAGCAGGAAGGATCGGCACAGGTCGAGATCCCGCCGAGCATCGGTTCTGGCGGAGGCATCGCGGCCGTGGGGTCCGGTAAGGCGATCTTAGGGCGCGTCGCACGCCGCCTGACGGACGCCGAAGCGGCTTCCGGCATCGTCTACAAGGCGATCGCCCGCCTACCCTCGGCTTTCATCGTCCATCCCGGCTGCGGAGTGAGTGCCGTCACAAGCGCTCAGCTCGTTGCGATCTATTCGGGCCGCCTTGCGAATTGGAAGGAGCTGGGCGGCGCCGATATGCGCATCCGCGTCGTGCGCCGTGAGGACCAGGACAGCACTCTTACGGGGCTACGGGCCAGCATGCCCGGCTGGCACGATCTCGAGATCACCGAAAAATCGAAGATGGCAACGACCACACAGGAAGCGATCGAGACGGTTCGCGAGGTTCAAGGCGCGATCGGCTTCGGTCCCTTCTCGAGGCCGTTGGAACAAGGGCTCACGGTGCTTCGTGTGGACGGCCACTACCCGACGGACGCGGATTATCCCTCGAGCGTTGTGCTGGCGCTAATCTATCTAAATACGTTGCAGGATCCGGACGCTCTGGCATTTCTACGCTTTGCCGATGCGCAGAAGGCAGCCGACGTCATCACCAGCCTCGGTAGTCTGCCTGAAAAGCGGTGAAGCGCCGAAGCTCGGCGGCCGCCGGCGCTGCTGAACGCGGCGTCGGCTCACAGACCGGGGCGATGAGGCTGCTCGCGGCTTCGCCATAGACGGGTGACCTTGTCAATCAGCGATGGGGTTTGAGAGCTCGGCAGGAAGGGATCGGCGTAGCATTGCGCATTGGCCGAGTGCGCCCTGTTCTTCACGATCTCGACGAGACCAACAGGGCCGGCGACGTAGACCGTATCCTCCAGCCCAAGCAGGGGCAGGTAGTGCGATGGGCGCCCAGGCCTGATCGGCAGCGTAGATCCGACCTCCGTCGTCGCAATGACGTCGCGGACACCGTCGTCGATCAGCCACTGCAACGAGGGAAGCATATAGAGATTATCGGCATCCCGGCTGCCGGCGACGACCGCCATCTCGCGGTTGCGCTGGGTCGAGCGCGCCGAGCGGGCGAGCGCCCAGATCGGGGCCCAGCCTGCTCCGCCGGCGATCAGCACCAGGGGCCCCTGGCCCTCTCGCAGATAGGCTCGTCCGAAGGGGCCTTGCACATGCGCTTTATGGCCGGGCCTGATGGCTTTGCCGAGCTGCCCCGATACGGTGCCGTCAGGCAGGCACCTGATGTGGAAGACGAGTTCGACTTCCTTACAGGAACCATCGAGCCTGAAGGTCGGGCTGAACTCACGCGCAGGATAACCGGAAAACTTGACGCGCACGTATTGGCCCGGCCGAAACTCGAGGGGCGCTGAGGTCGTCAGCACGACTTCGGCGATCTCCGACGAGAGCTGGTTGATCTCAGTGACGGCGCCCGCCCGCTTCTCAGGTAGCGGCAATTCTTCGAATTCGATCTCGGCATCGCCTGCGACCGCTGCCTGGCAGGCGAGCACAGTTCGGCCACGGCCTGAACCGCCGTCATCGACCGAGCCCGAGACGACCGTCACCCGGCAGCTCTGACATTGTCCCGATCTGCAGTCGTGTGGAACGAGAATCGAGCCGCCGAGCGCCGCGTCGATCAGGCTTTCGCCGGCGCGGGCTTCGACAGGCTTGCCGTTGATGATTACCCGACAATGCCTCATCGCGAGGCCTCTTGGCGCTGCGAATGTCGGCGAGCAAGCCAATGTTCGCCGAGCCAGAATGCGATGCGCGGGTGAGGACGAGTCCACGCTTCAGTAGGGCCGCCCCGTAGTGGTCTCCGGTCGAGCCCGTCGCCCGTCATAAGACGCCTACTTCTGCGACACGACGCGCACCGGGCGGTTATGGCTCGCATGCCGCGTCTGTGCATGGTCGAAGACAGCGACCCACATGTAGACATCGCGGCCTGGCACGAAAGCTTTGTCATACCTTCCATCGCTTTTCATGTTGCGCGTCAGCTCAAGCGTCCAATGTCCGTTGCTCCATTTTGAAACCCCGGCGACATTGGCTCGCTCTCCTTCGGTGTCGCCGGCAATAATCACGCCGGGCAGGATCGTGCCGACGGGAATCCTCGCGTCGGCTTCCGGAGTGTAGGGTTCGCTCTCCCAGTCGAACATGTACCAGCGGCCGTTCTCGTCGTCGCTGCTGTTGGGATCAAGATCGAACTTGCCGAGGGCTGCGACTTGCGCCTTCCAGTCCTTGGGAAGCCGCAAAACCGTGACGGGCCCTTTGTCGTCCCGGTGGATGAACTTGAAGTTATAGGAATAGAGAGTACGGCCAGGCTTATTCCAATAGCCGCCCTGATAGCGGGCATCGTAGTTCTGCTCGTCCAGGGTCGGGGCGTAGGGCGGGCCGATATATTGGCTGTCGACACGCCCGAGCATGCCCCCGCGCGACGCCTTCCACTGCCACATGTCTATGTAGCTGCCATCCGTCGTGTAGTGGAAGCCTCGGCCGTTGATCGGCATCGGTTTGCCGGGCAGCGGGTTGGCGCCGAGATCCGTTGCGCCTGCGCCGCCGAGCGATGGATTGTCCGAGAAAATGACCGCCAGTTTATCCTCGTAGAAGTCGGCGGCGTCTTGCAGACCCGCACGCTCGTCAAGGGCGTGCCAGCCATCCTCTTGCTTGATGATCGGAACGCGACGGAGGGAGCGCGTGGGATCCTCCCAGCGGAAGGCAAAATAGATCTTCTGCCCATCGTGCACGGCGCGCACCTCTACGAGCGATTCGCCCGATCCGCCCAGATTGGCACCTTGCTGCGTGCGAATGAAGACCGGGGCGGCGCGCGACCAGGTGGGATCGCCCATGGCACCGTCGAGCTTGGGCGCGGTGCTCACCCGCGCGATGACGAGCGTATCGCGCGTCGCCCAATCGAGCCCGGCGACGCTGCATGCGACTGCGACCCCGATAGCAGCGGCGACGAGAAGAGGCTTCGGCCGCACGGCCTTCGTGATCGCGAGCGGCGTCGGCCGAAACACCCGGAAAATCTGCTGCCAGCCGCCATAGAGATAATGCGCGGCGACGTGCGCGAAGATATAGACGAGCCCTATGAAGGCGGCGGTCGAGTGGAGATAAGCCCACCAGCCGCCATAGCCGAGATACATCATGACGCCCGTCCCCGTGAGGAAGATCACGAGCGCATAGGCGAACCAGTGCAGAACGACGTTGACGGCTCCCCACTTGAGGCGAGCCGGGGCGCGCATCGCGAGGATCCGCGTCTTGTTGGGGCTGTTGCGCTCGACGAGACCGCTGCGCGCGAGGTAGGCGACGTAAGCGGACCCGCAGAAGAAGACGGCGAGCCCGGCGAGGAAATGCCAGGAAAAGACCTCGCCCTGCGGCAGGACCGGAGCGAGCCATTTTGAGAGGGGGGCGTGCAGCGCGTCCGCTGCGATGCGTATGCCTGTAACGAGGCTTATGACGAACGCGAGTGCGGTCGCCCAATGGAGGGTTAGCGTCCCGACATCGGTGCGTGGCCGGCTTTCTTGAGTCTTTGTTTGAGCGAGGCGTCTCTCAGTCAAGGCATCGGCGTTCGTTCGAGCGGTGACATCGTTCATTGCATAAAGCTGGCCCGCGGTAAACCAGCACTTGAGCCGGAAAGCCGTCGAAGCATTGGGGATTTGGCGAGATGGACTTGGTCGCCGAAGAAGCCAAGGCGACCGACACGATCATTATGCGGTCGGCCAACGAGCCGCGCTCGGGGCACGCAGTGCGTTGTGGCTAGGGGACGCTCCCGACGACTAGGCGCGTCCCAAGTACGCCGGTCTCGAAGCCTGGTCTCTAACCCTGCTTCGCTCTAGTGTTGGGGAGCTCAGATCGGGGCCGTTGCGCGGGTCGCCAGGCCGCGTCCATCATGAACTCGTCGGACACCGTTTGGAGGACATAGGTAACCTCCCGCTCAAATTGAATTTATTCAACAATTTCAATTATATGAGGTTGCATTTTTGTTCTGAATGGCGCGCCATTATTTCGTGAAGCCACTGACCAACCGATCGTGTGCGAGTGAAGACTGTGAATGTGGAGGCTCAATTCAGCGCGTCGCGGCCTGCAAACGCTATGTCTGCTTCTGGAGAGGGGCGTAGGCAAGGTGGACCGTTCGCAGGTGCCAACACTATCCCGTCCCCATCCTCACCCAGATCGAATAAAGGATCATGAAAATCGGCAGCGTGCCGAAGAACCACATGGCGGGCCGGTCACTGTCTTGCCGGGCGAAATCGCGGTTCGGGTCTGAATCGCGCGCGAACGGCGTTGAATCTCTCGTGGCGTGGCTTTCTCTCGCTGCGCGACGTAGTAGTCGTCGAATGGTCTTCTCAGTCTCGAATTTCACCGTCATTTCTTCGCCTCCAGCCCTAACTCCACGAGCCGGCGAATGGCTTCGGACCGCGATGGCGTGTCTAGCTGTGTGCGGGCCCATGCGTCGACTGCGGCGCCAACCTTGGGCGACAACCTTACTGCCGAGACAGGGTAGACTCCCCCGGCCTTCTTCGGTCGTCCTCTGCCTTTTTTGTTTACGGAAATTGCTTCCTTCATATTTTTAGTTTACAAAAAATCGAGCCAAAACGGAAGTTGCAATTCCGCTTCGGCTCTAACCTCGATCGCTGAAGGGTTTCAAGATGACCGAAGCTGACAGCGTGCTTAGCACGCTACGGACAAACTCGCCCACAGAACTGCTGACGGACTCCGCTGGTGCGTTTCTATCCGGCCTCGCGCTCCAGTGCGGGCTACCGCATTCACACATCGAGGTTGAAGCCAGCAAGGATGTCTGATTCCGTATTGTCCGACTGGATGGGGGGAGGACCGCATGGAGGTTGGACTGGGCCGGTTTGGTGACCGTCGCCTGCAAAAAGGGGGGCGTTCCTTCTGGGCCGGCTCGTTGCCTCGGGCGGCAGGAAGCTGCGGGTGCGTCGATTGGGCGGCTCTCGGGCAGGAGAGATCCGCCTGACGCGGCTTTTGCGCAATGAAGCGTTCAGCTGCGAGGAGATGCTGGCGGAGGCAGCCGAACGGACGGCAGAACGTTGTGTGGGACGGCATGTCCTTGCGATCCAGGAGACGACTGTGCTGCGCTCGGAAGGCGGCGGGGGCGAGTATCTGCATGCCGTGTTGGCCCTGGATGCGCAGGACGGAGCGATCCTGGGGCTGATCGGAGGCTGCTTGCTGGAGCGCACGGGTGGCCGGCGGGCAGCGCGCCGCTCCGTACCGATTGAAGAAAAAGAGAGCTTCCGATGGCTGGAAGGCGCCGACCATGCAGCATCTGTGTGCGCGGGCGCTGCTTCTGTCACGGTGATTGCTGATCGCGAGAGCGATATCTTTGAAGCGTTTGCGCTGCGTCCGGAACGCGTCGAACTGCTGGTACGTGCGGCTCATGACCGTGCGCTTGCCGATGGCGATGCGCTGTTTGCGCGGGCCGATGCACTGCCCGCGATGGGGCGCGCGGAACTGGATTTGCCTGCCAGGCCCGGGCGCAGGCGGCGTATCGCGCAGCTTGAAATACGCTTCCTGCCGGCCAGGATTGCCCGCCCCAAGAGTGGACTGCGCGCCGACTTGCCGGAAAGCGTCGCTGTCCACATGATTGATGTCCGCGAGGTCAACCCGCCGGCTGGCGAGGCGCCGATCCACTGGCGGCTTCTGACGACACACGCAGTGGTCAGCGAGACGAATGCTTGGGAGATCGTCGATCTTTATCGGCAACGCTGGGCAATTGAACAGCTGTTCCGCGTCCTGAAGAGCGCAGGCTTCGATATTGAAAATGTGCAGATCGAGGAGAAGGCACCCCGCGACCGGCTGATAACTGCAACGCTGATCGCGGCTGTATGCATCCAGCAACTGGTGCACGCCCGTGATGGTGGTCCGGGAACGCTGCGGCCTCTGAGCGATGCATTCGAGCCCGAGGACATTCCACTGATCGAGGCCTGCTGCGCTGACCTCGAAGGCAAGACGGAGCGGCAGAAGAACCCTCATCCGAAAGGCTCGCTTGCGCGCGCTGCCTGGGTCTGCGCACGTCTCGGCGGATGGACCGGCTATTACGGCAAGCCGGGCCCGGTCGTCATGCTTCAGGGTTGGCTCGAGTTCCAAGCCATGAAGCGCGGCACCAATCTCATGATGCGCCAGTCCCAGCAGGACAATACCGATGTGTGAATCGGGTAGCCAGTGCGGGAGGGCGCACTCCTACTGATCTCGCAGACTAAGGAAATAGACATCAGCTGAAATCGAGCGGCTGATTGGGTTTACAACAGGAGCAGCAGGACGACGAGCGTCTCTCGGGGGGCAGACGCAGGCACGCTTGCATGAATGGCGATGACCTCGAGCCAGACGACAGCGACGACGAGCCCTCCTTGGCAGCCTCACGGGTTGGGGCGCCGATCCCGACGATCAGGATCGATGGGCGGCAGGCTCCCGCGATGACCGGATGAGCACGATGGCCGCGAGTTTGAGGGCGTGGCGTGAGCGAACAGGTCGTGAGATACGCAGCTTCGCCTAAGCCGATGCAAAAGGCCGCAGCCTGGGACACAGACCGCGGCCCGCGCTTTGTCAAAAAATCCGGGTGAAAAAAGATCTAAGTGAAATATGCAGCCAGCCCCGGTGAGAGGACGTTATCGCGCCCGTGATCAGCTGCAATATGATTTGGATCACAAATCATATTAGTAATTAATGTGAACCATGCGCTGAGGGAGAGCCCGCCGGGGCTGGCTAGCTGGCGGGCTCTCAACCCCAAGCACAAGACCGCCTTGCCCCTGCGATCCCGTCCCAAAGTCCACCCTGACCGATTCTTACTAACGGGTGGCAAAGATCTCTGCGGAAGGGTTGAGGCGATGAACAAGGGCCCGCCATTCACGCAGCGGGCCTTCGTTCTGGTTCCTGGAATGTTCTTGGCGAAGGCAGCGGAATAGGCTTCCCGTAAGGGGAGCTGGCCCATTCTAACCCATAGTGGCCTCAGCTGATTTTGACAGTGGTTCTCAGCGGAAGAGCGGGTGCCGTCCGTATTGACCCCTTAGTTCCTAAGTCGAATCTCCTGGTTTGCTTTTCTTAATGGCCGTAATTATCCGGTCGTGAACACTGTTCCGAGGCGGGGCGGGTGCAATGCCAATCGATCGACTTGTTCGAGAAGGCAAGGTTGAGCCCAAGGATGTCGCTCGGCTCGATCGCGCGTTCGCGATCACGCTAAAGTCACTACCCTAGTGGATCGCAACGACCCAATTTGCGAGATCGTCGCGGCGGAAGGTGATCGAGACGGCTGCGCTAGCAAATTCTCCTGGCTTTCGTTTCGCTGAGGGCTCAAACTTCTCAAATTAGAGCAGGGAGATTTTCAAGAGGGGGCATTGCGATGGCGAAACCTGCAGTTCCTCGTGCTAGGTTTCGAGGTTTGTTCGCTTTCTACGCAGCTAGGGCCCACCACGATCACAACAACGACGGCGAAAATCGCCTGTTGAAGTTGTTTGGGTCGAGTGACCACATTTCAGACGGTCCACTTGAATCATGGTCGACCCGCACCGAGCTACTCAGTCCCGAGATGATCAGCAATGTCCTCTCGCCTGTCGCACGTGAGGTTGTTTCGGGTACAGCCCACTACAATCACGCCAGTGACTTTCTGCATCGGCTGCTCCAAGAGATTGATCGGAAGGCCAACTAGCTCTGCCGGGCACTAGACTCGCGACGCGCATTTGTTGATCGGTAAGGGGGAGGTCAACAGTAGCTGGAAGATTGTCCGTGCGGCCATATATTGCGCCGCTGGCCGGCTGCGCTCGACCCCATCCAGCATCAGGTTACCCCGTTGGTCTGTAACAGACCACGCCACATCCGTCGGTGCTTGCAAACTGAATTTTCAAACAGAGCAACTTCGTCGATGATCATGACGCGCAGCCCCAGAATGACCCGTGTCGAGTACAAAAAGCGATATTTGAGAAATTTGACAGGACAACGGTCTGCTAACGGGAGAGTTCACGCGCGCGACCTGGTAGAAATTTCATACCAAAAGCATTTGGCTTGCTTGGCGATCTCCGGTAGCTAATTGTATCGAGTGCCACCCCTGCAACCAGCCGAGGGTTTCAGCTCAACTCGCGCATCATCCTTTATCGAAAGCGTAAGCCGAATGTCTTCATCCTCAGCCGAAAGGATCGCGCTCTTCATCGATGGAGCCAATCTCTACGCCACGGCGAAAACATTGGGCTTCGACATCGATTACAAGCGCCTACTGAAGGAGTTTCAGGGCCGGGGGACGCTGCTCCGGGCGTTCTACTACACCGCCATCATCGAAGATCAGGAATACTCTTCGATCCGGCCGTTGATCGACTGGCTTGACTACAACGGTTACACGGTCGTCACCAAGGCGACCAAGGAATTTATCGACGCTTCCGGCCGTCGCAAGGTCAAAGGCAACATGGACATCGAGCTCGCCGTGGACGCCATGGAGCTCACGGAGCACATCGACCAGATGGTGCTGTTCTCCGGCGACGGCGATTTCCGCTCCTTGGTCGAGGCCGTGCAGCGTCGCGGCGTGCGGGTCACGGTAATCTCCACCATCGCCAGCCAGCCGCCGATGATCGCCGACGAGCTGCGCCGCCAGGCCGACGTCTTCACCGATCTCGTCGAGCTGCAATCCAGGTTCGGCCGCGATCCTAACGAGCGTCCAGCGCCTCGCGAGCGAGGGGATCGCGAAGCGCGCAGCCATCTGCGGAAATCATTGCAGCAACCTAAGGGAAATGATCCTCCAGGCTAGCGTCGGGAGCCATCTGACTGCCGGCAAGGATTAGCCGTCACGATCTGGGGGTATGCGAGCCTACGACAAGAAATGTTGCGCGGCGTCGTCACCCTTGGAGATTTCGACGGCGGGTGATGCGCTGCATTGCGAGCGTTGGTAGCAGGTGGCGGCCTGCACTTCGCCTGGGGTAGGTTGAGCACGTTCGGCACACCGCCGCCCGGCCACGAGGCGGCCGTCACCGTTTCCAGAAGACTATGCATTCTTCTGTCGGCGCTCCGACAGTTAAGTTCATCACACTCCTGCGCTTTTCACACTTTGTCGCGCCACCTCGATCAAGTCGGCTCCCGCAGAGGGGGCCGCGCCTGTCCTGTTCGCGGCCACACGTTGAATACACGCCACTTGGCTATATTCTAGAGAATATCAGAATTCCTAGTGTCCACCGCCACCACAGATCGGCGATTTGCGCGCTGAGTTGTAGTCGTCCGGAAATACCGGAACGGGACACTTCCTGTTTGTTTGCCTCAATCTAAAACAGGCTAGTCGGGATGCCGCCGTTGGCCGCGACCGAGCAATCGAGATGCCAGACATCGCGATGAGCTACCCGGCTCGTCTTCCCCTTCTGCGGTCTACAGCAGCGCGGTTCATGCGCCCGCGGCGCACCGCGTGCATGCACACCGGCCGCGACGGCAAGCGACAAGGCGTCGACGATGCAGAAAGCCAGCCCCGCGAAAAGTCGAAGTCTTTGTCTTGTCGACAGCGCTGACGACGAAGGCGGCATCACTCTCAATATGGTCGAGCAGGCCAACGTCGAGCTGCAGCGAAACGCCTCGGCGACCATAGTTTAGCTATGTGCGGCTTGCCTCTGTCGCATTCTTTTCAGCGAACCTGTGCTCAGAGCGCGACTGTTTTGCTCGACCATCCAAATTGTTCTGCCCTTCTCGATTTTGCGAGAAGATCGCCAATCTTACGATTGGCGAAGAAGCAGCGTTTACTTCAGGTAGGAGATCGTCATCATGGTGTCGACTTTGATAACTGCGCCAAGGGCGTCAATGACGAGTGGGAAGCGATCGCAAATTACACCTCATACCCCGCTTCGCCTCGGCGACGCAGTGAAGATCGCCTTTCCTCTAGGTGGGGTGACGGCCGCGGATTTGCGGCGTGAGCGCGATTGCAACCGATTGGTCATCGAAAAGATCGCCGGCAAGGAGTTCACAACGCTGGCTCATATCGAACGAATGCGAGAGCTATGCCGCGACGAAGCAAGGGAGCAAGACTTAAGCTCAAAGCCGCTCGCCGAGACAGGAGCGGAAAACTCACTCACCAAGCAACTTGGATCATCAGAGATAACGGCCGGGACGTTAGCACAGGCTGTCCTGCAGATGCGACTGAGGTCGCGGAACAAAAACTGAGAGCTCATATAATCTCCAAGCGCTCCCCGAAGCTGCGAGTCCGTCACATTGACGATATTGCAATTGCGGATCTCCTCTCGATCTATCTGGATGCGCAGCTGGACAAGTTGCGCGAGCGTTTCAACGTGGATAATGAGTGCGAAGATACCGTCCCCGACATTCGTAAATTCAAGAAGCGAATTGAGCGTTTGAACGACTGGTGGGGCGCAAAAATGCTGGGCGAGCTCAATGGAGAAGCTTGTCGCTCGTATGCCAAGAAGCGCGGTAAGAAAGGAGGGGCGCGCCGAGACCTTGAAGATCTCCGCGCTGCGATCGGTCACCACGCAGTCGAAGGATATCATAGAGGAAGCGTTCGGGTATTGCTGCCTGAGAAGGGCCAACCACGAGACAGGTGGCTGACGCGTACCGATGCGGCTAGATTAATTTGGACCTGTTGGCGCTATCGCGAGATGCAAAAAGGGTCGCGCCGGTCAGTGGATCGGGAACGGGTCCCGACAAAGAGGCGTCCACTACGTCACCTTGCTCGTTTCATTTTGCTGGGCATCTACAGTGGGACCCGTGCGGGTGCTATTGCGGCAGCCTCTCCGATTGCAGCGAGCGGTCGTGCCTATGTCGATTTGGAGCGCGGTCGGTATTACCGCCTAATGCAGGGCCGCGCTAAAACCAACAAGCGACAGCCGACGGTCCCAATACCATTGCGCTTACTCACTCACCTGCGACGTTGGCATCGAATTAACCCTGAGGCGAAGCATTTCGTCGAATACAACGGAAAGGCCGTTAGCTCGGTCAAAACGGCGTTCAAGAGTGCGGTAAAGCTGGCAGGGCTTGGCCGAGGTATTTCCCCGCAAACGCTTCGGCATACTGCTGCGACGTGGCTCATGCAACGAGGCGCGGATCCTTGGCAGGCAGCAGGCTATCTTGGAATGTCCTTCGAGGTGCTGCTCAACACCTATGGGCATCACCATCCCGATTATCTGTCTGATGCGGTCGAAAAAATCGGGAAGCGCGGATCCAGCTAACGAACGAAGTTCTATCGTATTTCGAGGTGTTTCGGATGCTGTTGTTCTGGCCAGGGTCGCGCCTCATGCGTTACTGATTTCACAGACTAGCTAGGCATGGTTCGATCTGCAGTCAGACTTTCGAGTCTTACTCAGGATCGCATTGCAGATCGAAATGTTTCGCTGTCAACTCGTGAATTTCGACTCCAGATTGGGATTGTTGGTCCCAGTCTATAGCGAGGCGACCCGGATCTATCCGTTTGCGTTGCGGCCGGTTGTACATACCGGCTCGACGCTGAAGGCCTCAACACGGTGAGGAGACATTGCCGGCGTCCGTCGGTGGCCGCCCTCATTAACCGGCCGCGTTAGGCTCACCCGACGAAGGAAACAGCATCGGCACAGGCGCTGCCATGCCAGTCCCGCCGGCTTGGTGAATCCGGTGCCGCCCGAGTGCCTATCGCGAAGCCTACGGCAGGCTCGCGAGCAACGGCATCCTGTTCAATCATGAGAGCCCGATCCGCGGTGAGACCTTCGTCACCCGCAAGAATCACGCGGCGTGGCGCGCATCGAGGTTGGGCTGGAACAGACGCTCTATCGGTAATCTCGAAGTCCAGCGCTACTGGGGGAATGCCAAGGACCATTTGGGAGGCTTGCATATGATCCTGCAGGCCGACAACCCCGATGACTTCGTGCTTGCTACCTGCGAGACGTGTTCGGTGGGCGAGACGGCCGAGCTGTCCTTCGCGCAGATCGGCAGCCGTATGGAGTGGCACGGCACAGGCGTCGACGGACCGAAGTCGATGCCAAGAGCGGCATGACATTGGCGAAGATCGACCCGACCTATTTCCGCCCGAACGAGGTCGATCTGCTTATCGGCGATGCCAGCAAGGCGCGGTGCTCGGCTGGAAGCCGAAGCGGAGCTTTGCCCAACTCGTCCAAGAGATGATGGCGAGCGATCTGGCTGATGCCAAACGGGACATCGCGAATGGCAAGCGTGCCGTTTGAGCTGAAGGGCAACAGCTTCTACGCCGCCGGAAATCGCGGCATGGTCGGCAACGTAATCGTGCGCCAGCTGGCGCGGGAAGAGGTTAAGCTCGTCACGTGGACCCGCGCTAGGTCGATTTCTGCAAGCAGGCCCAAAGGGGTAGGAGAAGGAACGGGGCTCGGATTGAGTCAGGTCTCTGATATCGCAGGCCAGGCGGGCGGCATCGTGCGCATCGACAGCCGCGTCGGCGAGAGCACGACGGTATATATACTGCTGCGGAAAACTGAAGCATGCATCGAGCAGGATCGGGGGGCGAGATCGTCCGGTGAGCCAAAAAGCCGTCAAGATACTTATCGTCGATGGTGATCCCGATCTGAGGCGCGCGGTCGCGCCATCTCTCAAATCGTTAGGATATCACGTTATGGAGGCGAAGAACGGCCCTGATCGACGAAGCAGAGCCCGACCTAATTTTGGTCGATTTGCCTCGCCGGGAATGAATGGGGCCGAAGTGGCCAAAGTCATGCGGGAGACGCGTCCGAACGTGGCGATCGTATTCGCAAGCGGCTATATCGACACTGCCGCCATAGAGCGTGCTGCTGCAAACTCCGCCGTGTTGCGAAAGCCGTTTCGGATGGACGAATTGCATGCTGGATTGACGGAAGCTTTGGCGAGCGGCCGGCGCTATTAGCGTTCGAGGATTTCACCTCGGGATCGAAGGGCGATATCAGCCAGGCCCCTGCATCACGAAGCTGCTGCTCCGCAGCGGCCTATCGGGTCGCTGTCCACCGTCCGACGCGTCCATCGCTGCGAGTATAGGATCCGCCACCACTGCTTCCGACAAAACGCCCAGTAAGGCAAACCGCGAACGCTTCTTAGTGCATCTCGTCAATGACACGACCTGGTGGAGGCACTTCGTGCCATCTCCGGCGACCGACTTGTATCACCTTGACTCGCAATATCGCGACATGATCAACGACGTACGAATCAAGTGGGTTTCCGAAATACTGGGATTCGAACTCCCGAGATACCCTCTCCCTGCGCCTGCTCAGTTGGAGGACGAAAACGGATCCCCTTCGAAACCATGGACACCCATGAACGATGGTGCCGGCCAGTGAAAACTGCGAAACGAAAACCTTATAGAAATTCAGCAGGATGCTTGTCGCGACAAACGATAACAAGCCGACTGTGCGGCTGTAGAAGGCGCAGCGTAGCACAATCTGTCCCCGCCAGCGTTCTCTCCAAGACACACGACGAACTCCGCCCACTCGGACGTTGACGAGTTCATGCCCACAACAGGTGCTCGACCCGCAATACATGCATGAGCAGAACATGGGCAGACATCGAAAGAGCGCTTCCGATCCAGACCGCTATCTCCTTTGCCTCAAAGGCAACTATTACTATCGTCGCCGGGTACCGCGAGAGCTTCGGACAGACTGCGTCCTCGCCGGCGGCCTATCCAGCTGACGATCGCATCCCGTCTCCGGTGATGATCGACAGAAGAGCTGAGCGTGCAGCCATGACCCACATCGAATGTTGCAGCGGCGCCATGCGTTGATCCGCCACGTCCGCCTCGAAGAGATTCGCGGACGGCAGAAAGCACGCGCGGAAGACCGCCCCCGTATCCCGGACAAGACCGTAAACGTCAGCTCTCATCCACTTGTGGATCGGATGTCGGACCGGTCGCCGGAGATCTAGGACTTTGTAGCCGCTCGCACGCTCGAACAGCCTGCGATTGAGGTGCTCGGTGATGTTGCCGAGTTGGACGATCAGATCATTGCTGAGGTCCTACGGAAGGGCCTCTCCGCGCTTTTCATGATGCAAGCGGCACTCGAAAAGGCGGGCGTCGTCTTCATTCACGAAAACGGCGGAGGTGCCGGAGTTCGTCTAAGCAAGCCTGGTGGAAGGACGGCCGAGCAACATCTGCATAGCCTGACCTGCCGGTTCGAACCCAGCGTAGCTGGACCTAAAGCGCGCATTTGCAGCGCCCACCACGTTAGGATCGACATCGAAGAAGCTTTGGGGCCCCCGGCTCCCGTGCTGTGCAGTCCCGCATGGCCCGTGCGGCCTTGGGATGGAGCGCTCGTGATCTTGCTTCGGAGCTAAAGTGGCGATCGATACCGTGGCGAGGTTTGAGCGCGGGGACGAGCTAAAGGAACGAACGGTCGACGCTATCCGCTCAGCGCTCGAGATCGGAAGCGTTGAGTTTATTGACGAGAACGGTGGCGGCGCAGGAGTCCGGCTGCGTAGGCCCTAGTGTTGTCGCCTTTAAGAAGAGAGGGGACGTCACAGGCGAGGGCTGGAGCGCGGATTGCTCGCGAGCGATGGAGCGGGGAGGCGGCCGCCGAGTCGGGATGCGGGGTCCAGTGTTCGTTGCAGTCGATAAATTGCTGTGGGAGCCCAATCCGCATCAACAGCGCTCATCGCTGCTGTGAGCTATGACGGCGTGGTGCGTTACTAGCATGCCTTAGGTTGTGGCTTTGGGACTGGCTCAATTCCGCTGAAGGATTAGTCAGGCGTGCGTCAGACGAGCGTGAGACCTTATCCTCGGTCATTGATTCCCGCCCAGGGGAAAAGGTGGCTGCGGGGCCTGGTTTGGATTCGCCTCCGTTTCCGGGCCTCGCTCATCCGCGCTTGTGAGCGAGCGCTGGAAAATACTGGGCCTGTTCTGGATGACCCGGTTGAGCCGCTTCTTCAAGCGATGCCTATTAAAATTGCACGTACTCTCGATCACCGTCGTTAGGACTTTTCGCCTATCAAACCAGCATCGGGGTGCTGAGAGGCGTCATGGAAAGCCTGCCTTACGACTACAAGCCGGTAGCATCGATCGGTTGGGGAGCAGCGGCCGTCGCCGTTGCAGCAACTACGCTGCTCGGGCTCGACTTCGCCGATCTCGGCAACCCGTTTGGTGACGATAGCGCTGGCAGAGCGACATATTCCGCGATAGTTGCCGCGGGCGCGACGATGCAGCCAACGGAGCCCATGAGCCCTCTACGGATTGAAAAGCAAATGCCCCCCGCAAAAGTCGTAGCGCTGCTCCATGAGCGCACAAAGCCATAGCCCGCAGCCCCGCTAGAATCAGGCTGAGAGTTCTGAAAGAGATCAGCGAACGCGAGGACATCGACCGGGTTCGTCAGTCAAGGTGTATACCGTGCACCTCTAACAGCATCTTGGCCGACTCGAGCCGACGCCGCAGCACGCGAGATTGATAATAGCGCAACGCATAACCGCTGAAAACGCCGGCCGTAAACACGCCGCCGACGACAACTTGTGCAAAGTCTTCGCCCATCACGACCCCCCGAAAGTCCGAGCACAGCTCAAAAAATAAAGTGGCGCGGCGGCGACGAAGTCTATCACGGCGAACGATGGGCGGGCCCAGTTCATGTCACGTAGAATGGCCCGCGTTTGGCTAGCGATCTTCATTTGAGTGCGAGGCCTTTTCTATGATCTGGGCGATGACCGAAATGATCGCGGCTACAGCTGCGACCGCAGCCTGTCGGGATTGGGTCCCAAGTTCCGGGGCAGCATAGCTCCCACCGTTCCAGGCGAACAGGCCGAGGGACAAGGCGACGTCCAGCGCAAGTATACCGGCGATACACGCCGCAACGAAGGCGATCCAGCGTGCAGCACTCCGGCTCATGGGCTTGGATCGAAGCGACGTGGCTCAACTCCGGATCTGTAAGGGCCGGTCGGGGCAAGCTGCCATCCACTAGCAACCCTGCGGATTATAGCGGCGACCATCTGGGGTATGTTAACAAGACCATCTGACACCGGCCTTACGGGAGCTGCATGCAAGCGCCACGGTCGTAGTGCCTGCCCGGCTGCGCAAACAGCTCACCGAACACGGCGCCAGGGTCGTGATCCACACCATCCGCGGCGTCGGCTACATGATTGCCGAGGAGAAGTGACGCCGCCTCGTTCGGATCATCCGGTTGCCGGGGGCCCCATCCCATCAAAACCCGCAATCAGCGTACGCCCCCCGCAGGTGAACAATGTGCCGAGTTGATATTGAAATCTATATCGTTGAATGTCTTTGAAAATATAAAAGCCGTATCAATTCTTTGCTCCTTCATCCGCGTAAAAGACTGGCGGCGATAGACGCGACGTCGAGTTCAGTCCCTTGTCAGGCTAATCGGCTAACGTCACGCGCACCAGGGTCGAAACTCCAATTTATCAATCAGCTCATGTGGCGAGTGGCATTGGCTATTGCCGTGGTTTGCATGGCGCCCAAGAAGCCGGCGCGCGCAAGCGAGCTCATTGGAGACAATGCGGCATTTGTTGCGAAGCTTGCTGGCGGACTTTACGCGACGATGTACTGCGGTGATCTGTACGAAATGGACCGCATCGGCTTTGTCCGATGGGCGGACGGGCATGGTGTGGATGTCGAGTTTTATCTGCCAAAATTTGCCGCAGGTGCCAGTGCCTATATCGGCTGGCATTACGATCGAAAGGATCTCGATCCCCGCGTGACGCGGTTGATCAGAAAGGTGTTCGGAGGGTTGGATGACATGAAGAAGGGCGGGGGGAGTGACGAAGCCTGCCGATCTGTTGTCCGGTCATCGATCGAGCAACACTTTATCAAAAAACGAGGGGTAGCTCTTTGAGTTGCAGATGGAGGCCGCAATGCGCGTCTTGATGTTTAGCTGCATGGCCGCGGCTGCCATAGCGCATTCGTCGCCCGCGGCATCTCAGAGTGTTGTTGGCGGACCCAGTCCCGTCAAGAATCTGGTAGGCGGAGCGAAAGCGACTCCGAATCCAGTTGTGCCGCCGGTGCGAGGCTCTCAAGTCTCAACGGCTAAGGCTGCACCCGCGCCTTCACCGCAACCGAAAGGCGGGCGCTAGCAATACGTCACCGATCGGTACTGTCCTAATTAGGACAAGCGCAATTCGAACTTCGGACACTTCAAACTGTTAGGTACGGGGCGACCCGTTGCGCTATCGTCTTGGCCGTCTCGCCAGCCGCGGCGTCCTACCGTGCGAGCGGTAGTCCTATAGCCCCATCTGCGAAGTTACGCCGCGACTGACGGAGGTCTGCTCATTGTCGCAGAGCGGGCCAGATTTACTCAACCTGAGTTGTTCGCAGCAGGGAGCGCGGCGATGTCCGCTGCCGAGAGATGACCCGGCCAAGGGCATGCCGCCTGCCTACCGCAAGTTCCGCTCGCGGCCGGTACTGCTGAAAAAAAGAAACAGTAATCTCGACAAATCAGCTCGGGCCGCACTCAATTGGAAGAACGACACTTCAACCGATGTGGCTTGCGGCGAATTGGTTTTGGCGAAGCTTGGTGAGGGTCACGTTCTATCTCTCGGATCTGCTTCTTCCCGAAGAAAGGAGGCCGATCCGAGAATGAGCTCCCAGGGTTGCACGTAGAGTCCGCCGCTGCTTCAGAACGGGAACGGCAATTCGTGGGCGCCGAGGCTATCGAATCGGACGCCGGTTGCGGGTCCGGCGCGGTAGTGACCGTTGTAATAGCCGAGGGCAGGGCGGCCGGATACCGGCGATGGACAGGCGAGGTCGGGGCGATCGGCCAGCAATGGTGGGCGGGGTTCGCGATAGCGCGTCGGCCAGCAGTTGCAGTTCTGGTCGCACACCATCCGCACTTCGACGATCGGGGGCCGACCGCTTTGACTGACAGTTGGGCCAGCAGTTGCGAGCAGCGCGACCTGAACGGCACCAAGCAATGAATTGACCATGTTGGGCTACTTCTCTCGGGTTGGCGTGAGTGAGACAGTCCAGAGATCCCTAAGGCGCTCGCAGTCGAACCAGAAGCTATCGCCCCGGCGAAGGGGCGTCTGCCAGGGAGTGCTCTTCACGAAAGTCGAGATGGCAGATGGGCCGTGCGGATAGGTGATGCGCACCGTGGCCTTCAGCAGCCAGTCGCCGACCAGCGCATAGGGGAGCTCTTCGGATACGAGTACCTCCATGTGACAGCGCGATAACGGCGCGGCGCCGGCTGTCGACAGCAATGTGAACGCAAGGGCGACAGCGAGGGCGACTGTCCGGATGGTTCCGTACCTCATGACGGGCTTTCGGCTGAAGAGGGCGGCGCGGTTCTGGCGCCGCCGGGGGATGATGACTGTCTGGTCAGCTTGTGGTAAGATTCTGTTCTGCGCTGGATGAACATTAATGCGGTTGCTCGGTCTTGCTCTGCGGACGCTCTTCCTTCTGGTGGTGATTGTCGTCACCTTTCGTGTTGCTACTCCCCAGAACGAGAGCTTCTGGACGGCCTACGATACGCCGTCCGACATGTTCCGATTCGTACTAGGCGTGATGGTCTGCGGATTCATCGGCTTCCAGATATTCCTGTATCCGAAGAATCCGGCAGAGATGGGCAAATGGGTTCCAATCGGATTGGCCCTGATACCGCTCGCGCTGCTGTGCGCGCTGGTCATTTGGTAGGCGATCCGGCGGCGAGCTGACTGCATCATCTCGACTCGCTGACCTGGATGGGTGCGGCGGGGGCGTCGTCCGCCAGCGCGCAGTTGCGCCAATCCGATGTCGTGCACTGGGCAGGCCAGCCGCCGCCGAGTGCCATGAACAGGCCGGCGGTATCCGAGAGGCGCGTCGCTTGCGCTTGAACACGGACGACCGCAGCGTTCAGATAGACTTGCTGGGCATTGAGCACGACCACCTGACTGACCTGCCCGAGAACGAGCTGCTTCTGAATGATGTCGAGACTTGCCTTCGCGGCGAGTTCGGCCTTGACCGCAGCTTGCACGCCGCGCGCGTCTGCCTGGAGACTGCGCAAAGCGTCGGCGACGTTCTGCATCGCCGTGATGACGGCCTGGCGATAGAGTGCGTCCGCCTGGGCCACCGCGGCCTCGGCGGCCTTCTGCTTGTGGTAAAGCGTCAGCCCATCGAAAAGTGGCTGCGTCACACTCGCCGCAATGACATAGAAGCTGGTCCCTGGCGTGAACAACTCGGCCAGGCTGAAGCCGGTGGTTCCTGCATTGCCGCTAATCGTTATGTTGGGCAGCCGCGCCGCGATCGACACACCGACCAGGGCGTTCGTCGAGTGCAGCAGCGCCTCGGCGGCCCTGACGTCCGGTCGCTGGCCGATCACCCTGCTCGGCAGGCTCACCGGCAGGTTTGCGGGGAGCGCCAGCCCGTCGAGCGTAAACTTTTGCAGGATTTCGTCCGCGGAGAATTGCCCGGCAAGCGCGGTCAGGAGGTCGCGCTGAACGGCGAGCTGCTTTTCGAGCGGCGGCAGGAGCTGCTCGGACTGGGCCAGCGCAGCCTCCTGTGCCAGTACGTCGACCTGGGAGGCACTGCCTGCATTGAACTGGTTCTTCACGATCTCCAGGATACCGCGTTCAATCTTCACAACACGCTGGATCGCGGCAATCTGGCCGCGAAGGGATGCTTCCTGGATCGCCGCGGTGACGACGTTGGCAGTCAGCGTGAGGTACGCTGCCTCGAGCTGGAACAGTTGCTGCTCGGATATTGCATCGAGACTCTCGACGGCGCGAATATTCTGGCCCCAAATATCCGGCACGAAACTGACGTTCAATTGCGCGGTATGGAGCGAAAATACCGACGGGGACTGGCCACCTGGGCCCGAACTCGAGGCGCCGGATATTTGTTGCTCGGAGGGCGTGTAATTTGCGCCGATCTGCGGGAAGAAAAGTCCGCGCTGTGCTAACGCGTTGTATTGCGCGATTCTGATCGACGCCTCGGCCGACTGCAGGGTAGGGTTGTGCTCGACTGACATCTTGATCAGCTGGTCGAGCTGCTTCGAACGAAATGCCGTCCACCACCGCAGAGACACGTCCTCTCCGCTGACGAAATGCTGCCTTGGCACGCTAGGACCTCCGGCACTCGTGCTGGGGGATGATAGCTTCTCTGGCGTGTAGCGATCGACATCTGGGGCGGGCGGCGGGCTGAAATTCGGACCCACGGCGCAGCTCGCGAGCCACAGGCTCGCGCCACCGGTTGCGAGGCCTCGGGCGACGCGCCTCATTTCTATCACGCGACGCATTCAACCGCCCTCCTGAGGCACCGTTTCGGGCGGTGTGGCGGCCGGATCGCTCTCTTCTGACGGCGCCGGCTCACGCGAGAGGAAGATCTTGCGCAGGGCAGGCGCCACCACGAGCAGCAGCAGCGGGCCGATGAACATGCCGCCAACCACGACGGTGGCCAGCGGCCGCTGCACCTGGCTGCCGATGCCGTGCGACAGCGCCGCCGGGAACAGGCCGACGCCGGCCGACAGAGCGGTCATCAGCATCGGGCGCATGCGCTGCTCCGCGCCGTTGAAGACGGCATCGGTGATGCTCATGCCGGTCGCGCGCAGCTCGCGGAAATAGGTGATGTTGAGGATGCCGTCCATCACCGCGACGCCAAACAGCGAAATGAAGCCGATCGCGGCCGAGATGCTGAAATCGAGGCCGGCCAGAAAAAGCGCGATCAGGCCGCCGCCGACGGCGAAGGGAATGCCGGCAAGTGCGAGCAAGCTGTCGCGCACCGAGTTGAACAGGCTGTAGAGCAACACGAAGATCAGCAGCAGCGTGATCGGCACCACGATCATGAGGCGCGCCTTTGCCGCCTCGAGATTGTCGAACTCGCCGGACCAGATGATGCGGTAGCCGGCCGGAAGCTGGATCGCCTCGGCGACCCGCTGCTGCGCCTCCGCGACCGTGGAGCCGAGATCGCGGCCGCGTACGCTGAACTTGATCGGGATGTAGCGCTGGCTTCTCTCGCGATAGATGAACAGCGCGCCGGTATCGAGCGAGATGTTGGCAAGCTCGCTCAGGGGAATATAGGCGTTGGTGCCCGACGGCGTCGCGTAGGCGACCTTCAGGCTTTTGATCTCGTCGATGTTCTGGCGGAATTTTGGATCGAGGCGCACTGCGACGCCGAAAGTACGATCGCCCTCGAGGACGTTGGTGGCCACGGAGCCGCCGAGTGCGGCCTGAACCACCGTGGTGACATCGCCGGTGTTCAGTCCGTAGCGGGCCGCCTTCTCTCTGTTGACCCTGATGTTGAGATTGGGTTGGCCGACCAGGTGGAAGATGCCGAGATCGGCGACACCGTTGATGCCGCGCATCACCTCCATCACCTTGGTCGCGGTCTGCTCCAGCACGTCCAGGTTGGGGCCGATGACCTTGACCGAGTTGGCGCCCTTCACGCCCGACAGCGCCTCCTCGACGTTGTCCTGGATGTACTGGGAGAAGTTGAAGGTGATGCCGGGCAGTTCTTCGTCGAACTCCTTCTGCAACTCCTCGGTCAGCTTTTCCTTGGTCAGGCCGGGCGGCCATTCGTCGAACGGCTTGATCGGCGCGAACAGCTCGACATTGGAGAAGGGCGATGCGTCGCTGCCGTTGTCGGGCCGGCCATGCTGCGAGACCACTGTGAGGACTTCAGGGTGGCGCAGCAGGATGTCGCGCATCTTGCGGGTCGCCTCGGTGCCGGCATCGAGCGAGATCGTCGGCGGCATCGCGGCGCGGATCCAGAAATTGCCTTCCTCGAGCGCTGGCAGGAATTCGCTGCCGAGCCGGCTTGCCGCAAGCCCTGAGAGAGCGAGGAAGACGACGCCCACGGTGACCGCGAGCCTGACGCGGCCGAGCGCCCAGTGCAGCACGGGCGTGTAGGCCTTGCGCAAGCCCCGCACGATCACCGTCTCGGTCTCCTCGATATGCGCGGGCAGGAGCAGCGATGCGAGCACCGGGGTTACAGTAAAGGTTGCCAGAAGCGCGCCGGCGAGCGCGTAGCCGTAGGTGCGGGCCATCGGTCCGAAGATCTGGCCTTCGACGCCCTGCATCGTGAACAGCGGCACGAAGGCGGTGACCGTGATGGCGGCGGTGAAGAACACGGCCTTGTCGACCTGCAGCGCACTGACGAAGATCATCCTGAGCCGCTCGTTCCAACGCGCGGCTGACGGCTGGCCGTGGGTGGGCGCGGTCGGATCGGCGCCGTAATAGCCCTCGGAGAGGTTTTGCAGGACGCGGGAGCGCGCTTCCGGGCTCGATTGGAAATTGCGGAAAATGTTCTCCATGATGATGACGGCGGAGTCGACGATGATGCCGAAATCCACCGCACCGAGCGACAGCAGGTTCGCATCCTCGCCCTGAAGCACCAGGATGATGATGGCGAAGAACAGCGCGAACGGAATGTTGGCGGCAACGATCAGCGCGCTGCGCAGATTGCCCAGGAACACCCACTGGATCACGAACACCAGCAGGCAGCCGAAGACGAGGTTGTGCAGCACTGTGTGCGTGGTCACGCCGACCAGCGCGCTGCGGTCGTAATAGGGCACGATCCTGACGCCCGGCGGCAGCGTGCCGTCGCTGTTGATCTTGGCGACCTCTTCCTCGACCTTTGGAATGATGTCGTTGGTATGCTGGGTTCGTCCCATGACGACAATCGCCGCGGCGACGTCGTCGTCCTTGTCCTTGCCGGCGATGCCGAGACGCGGGACATAGCCGATCGTGACCTTGGCGACATCCTTGATCTGGATCGGCAGCCCGTTCTGCTGGGTCAGAACGATGTTCTCGATGTCCTGGACCCGGTAGCCCTTGGTGATGTCGTCGGCGCCGCCGGAATCGATCAGGCCGATGCCGCGAATGTTGACCGATTGCTGCCCGATCGCGATCTCGCGGCCGCCGACATTGGCGTTGGAGTTGCCGAGCGCCGTGACGAGCTGCGGCACCGTAATGTTGTAGGATTCGAGCTTGGCGAGGTCAGCGTCGACGTTGAACTGCTTGGTGGTGCCGCCCCAGGCATTGATCTGCACCACGCCAGGAATCGTCATCAGGCGCCTTGTGACGACGTAGTCCTGCAAGGTGCGCAAGTTCGTCAGGCCGAAATTCGGCGGCCCGACCAGCCGGTAGCGGAAGATCTCGCCGACCAGGCTCGACTGCTGGATCGTCGGCACGAGATTGCCGGGCAGCTGGATGTTCTGCTGGATGCTGTTGGCGGCCTGTGTCAGCGCGAAGTAATAATCGACGCCGTAGCGGAAGGTGACGCGGACAAAGGACAGGCCGTAGAACGAGGTCGAGCGGATGTTGACGACGCCAGGTGTCGGATAGAGGCCGACCTCCATCGGGATCGTGTAGTATTTCTCCATCTCCTCCGCCGAGAGCCCCGGGGCCTGCGCGGTGATCTCCAGGATGACAGGCGCCGGATTGGGATAAGCCTCGATGTTCAGCTTGCTGAAGGCGACAAGGCCCGCGGCGCAGAACACGATGAGGCCGAGCACGATGATCGCGCTACGGGTCAGGCCAAACTGAAGAAGACTCTTGATCAAGATCGCACACTTGCACTGAGCAGCAGTTGAGAGGGATTCACGACGGGATTAGCCCGTGGCCGCGATGGCGAACTTGTTGCTGAGGAAGATTGCGCCCGACGAAGCGACCAGGTCTCCGGCATCAAGACCTTCGAGGATCTGGCGCCAGCCGTTCTGCTCCAGTCCGACCTTCACGGTGCGCCTCTGGAAGCGGTGCCGGTCGGTGGTGACCCAGACTGTCATGGATCCGTCACCTTCGCGGACGACGGCGTCGGAGGGGACGGCGACCGCCGCTTTCGGCCCGTCGATCTCGATCGAGAAGCTGGCCAGCATGCCGGCGCGAAGCTTGTGGCTTGGGTCGTCGATCACGGAACGGACCAGCTGGCGGTGCGTGCCGGCGTCGATGTTGACCCCGAGCGTCGTCACGGTGCCGCGAAACACCTCGTTCGGATAGGCCGGCACCGTGACGGCCACCGGCTGCCCTAGCCGGTAGGCGGGGGCGTCGGTCTCGATGACGTTGGCGATCATCCACATGGTTGAGAGATCGGCGAGTGTGTAAGGGGCGGGCGCGTTCCCGGGCTGGACGTAGAGGCCGGGGGCGGCGCTGCGGGCCACGATCTGGCCCGAGATCGGACTCGGGACACGCAGGTGCGAATCGACCTTGCGATCGGCGAGGATGCGGTCGATCTCTTCGTCTGACTTGCCGAAAATCCGCACGGCGTCGCGGCCGGCCTTGTAATTGCCCTCCGCAGTCTGCTGGTCCGAGGTCGCCTGGTCGACGTCCTTTTGTGCGCCGCCGCCCGTTTTCAGAAGCAGCTTCACGCGATTGAGCGTCCGGGTCTGCAGCTCCAGCACGCCGGCCGCCGCCAGCAGCGAGGATTCGGATTGGAGCAGGTCAGGACTGTCGATCGTGAACAGGGTCTGTCCCTTGGTGACGGTATCGCCGACGTTGAGGGCCACGTCGACGATCTTCCCCGCGTTGGTCGTGAACGCCTGAACCAGCATGTTCTGGTTGAAGTCGATCGACCCGACCGCGTTCTTCACGACGCGGAAGCTGCGCGATTCCGCCGGCTCGATCTTGAAACCGCCGGCCTGCTTCTCGCTGATGTCGACCGTCTGCTGCGCGACATCGACGTCGCTCGCTGCCGCCGGCGGTGCTGGTGCCGCCGCCTTGGCCGATCGCAATTCGCCGGTGTGCGTCAGGAGCCAGGCACCGCCGGCGATGGCCGCCACGGCTGCAATGCCGGCCGTCATCCCGGCATGCTTAATGCGAAATGCCATCACAGAGCCCCGTTCTACCCGCTTCGGATGTCCGCGCTCCGACCTGCTGGACCACTGCGCAAAGTCTTGCTGTGTGAAGCGATTGGGGCGGACGAAATCTTGTTAACAAGCCCAACTGACGTCAACCTTACAGTGGTATGTCACCCCGGCTGCCATAGGTCGGTATTAGCGGCCGGTTTATTCGTTTTCGATGTGGGGAACAGGGTGAATTAATACACAAATGATAGCGCCAAATGAGCGACCGGGCTCGATTGAACAAAAGCCGGTCGACTGCACAGCGCCCTTGCCTGCTCCGCAATCAATTCAAATTTATTGACGCGCAATTGCATTTCGGATTTCGCCTACCGCAGGGCTGATCGCGCAGAAAAGCCCCGGACGAACCGGGGCTAAAGTCGTTGGAGGTTTGCAGGGAGGCGACCGTCGACGCCGCGATAGTGAGATCACTGCAACCGGGGTGATGATTAAAATCGCAACTCGATGAGACGAATTCGGCACGTCCCGACACTGGCAATCGCCTTCACGACTGCAAGCCGCCTAGGACGCGACGGTCACCGCCATGATAGCGAGGCCTACCGGTAAAGGGGTGTCGGGCGAGGACATACGGGGGCATCTGCGGGGACAAAGGGACATCAACTCGATGAGACGAATTCTACGTGCCCCGAGATACTGAACAACCACCTCCACGATAGCGGCGGTCATCGTCACGATAGCGAGACCAACCCGCAACGGGGTGTTGAACGAGGGATATCCCGGGAGACCAGGGGACATCGCGTCTCGATGAGTTGAACTAGACCCCTTCCGTGGACACTGACAACAGCCTTCACTACTGCGTGCCATCTGAGAGGAATTCAGCGCGCACGAGTCGCACGAGTCGCATGAGATCCCAAGTCGGCGCGGCGTTCATGCCGAATGCGTTGCCTCGCCCTTGGTTTTGACTCTTCGCGCTCGGCTGTCACATGTTGAAGATGAAGATAAGCAGCACTGCGACTGGAGAATTCAGCGTCGGAAGGTCAACCACCCACAACACACCGCCCACCGACAACCATCTCCACGACAACGATGGTGACCGCCACGATAGCGAGACCCACCGGCAAAGGGGGCTCCGATGAGGGGGTATCCGGACTTGGGGACATCGCACCGCGATGAGATGAACGAGACCCACCGACAACAGCCTTCACTACTGCGCGCCATCTGAGACGAATTCAGCGCGCATGAGTCGCGGGAGATCCCAAGCCGGCGCGGCGTGCTTGTTGAATGCGTTGACCCCTTCTTGGTTTTGACTCTTCAGTACACAGTTGTCACATGTTGAAGAAGAAGATAAGCAGCGCTGCGAACGTAGAATTCTGCGTTTTCCGCTCGCGTTCTCAATCAGCACTCCAATATCCGTCGAATTCGATAGCCTGATGAAAAGGATGAGCCGCTAACGCGCGCTAGCAAATCCTGCATTCTCGAAAGCTTTGCACCGTCTCATGCGTTGACTGAATACGCGCGAGAACGGACGTAGAGAATTGAACTGCAGAAGATTTCAAAAAAAGTTTGCGTGCGCCAGAGCGCGTTTACTTGAAAAGAAGAGAGTAGTGATCAACTTCAAAAGGACAGCGAAAATAGATGTCTTCTTGATTCGTCGAACAAACCTACGCCCAACCACCCACCACCAACGAACCACCCACACCCACCGACACCGGAGCGACAACTGAAGTGCCAGAGGACAAGAAGCCGAAGGCAGCGCACCCCTTAGGAAACAAGATCCCAGACCATATCGCTGGACTGTTCGTCGAACCAATCCCGGTCAAGGGCGGAGAGCCAAGTGATTATTGGAATTTGGTTGCCGCGATAATCGATGAGCACCAGCCGCAGAGTTCGTTCGACTGGTTTGCGGTCATCGATCTTGTCGCAAAACTATGGGAGGAGCGTTTTTATCGGCTCGCCAGCAACGCCACAATGCGCGCGGGCCAGAGGCGCGCCGTGGAGGAGTTCTTGACTGAAATCCGCTCTGGCGAAGATCGGCTGAAGTATTCGGGCAAAAAGCCAAATCACCGAAAGCCCTCGCTTGTCTTGCCGTGAGGTCGTTGAAGGAGCTCTGGTCCTGTAAGGCTGGCGTCAGCAATTGCGCCCAAATTCCTATAGCTTTTATATTCTGTGACCCGCTTGCCTGGCTTAACCTCGCGAGACTATCGGGGGGAGATGATGTCTTCAGATTTGGCTGAGCTACTTTTCGTCGGCGCGTTTGCGTGCGGCGTCTTCTTTGGTTATGGGCTGCGCTATTTCCAGTCACGCGTGCTGCGACGCCGTTTGGAGGTCGCGACAATGTTGCTCCACGCACACGGTGTTTTTCCTGACTGAGGAATCGGTTGCGCGATGACTGAAGAGCGTTCTCTCGAAACCATTCTTCAGGCGCTTCGGCGGCGGTTCGCCGGAAGTGAGGCGCCGGAGCAATGCGAGGCGCCGGGAAGTCCAGCGACGGCGCCCGCGACCGAGCCATCGTCAGGGGCTTCCAAGGAAGAGCCGGACGAGCGTTAATCAAGTGAAGCGCCGCCGATGCGAAGCCTCGCCTCCGGTGCTTTGACGAGCAGATTAATGCAGCGCAAATCATCATCGCGCCGGTGACCGAAGCCCAGGCGCGCGACGCCTAACCGGGATTTCGGCAAGGGAAGCGGCCGCCCCGTCACCATCCGAAACCTCTCCGAGGAGGCTCATCGAGCCCTGAAAGTCAGTGCGGCGCAGCACAATCGCAGCGCGGAAGCGGAAATGCGCGCCATTCTGAAGGGGGCCGTGCGCCCGGAGGGCCGGCTGCGGCTCGGCAGCGCCCTTTCGGAGATGAGCCGGAAGATCGGCCTGAGCAATGCCGATGTCGAGGCACTTGAAAATGGCCGCGACGTGCGTGCCGCTGCGCCGATGCGCTTCGAATGATCCTGCTCGATACCAAAGTGGTCTCCGAGGCCATGAAGCCCGCGCCGCATCCATCGGTCCGCGACTGGCTCGACGCCCAGGCTGCCGAGACGGTGTTTCTCTCCAGCGTTACCATCGCCGAGCTCTTGTTCGGCGTCGGCGCGCTGCCGCGCGGCAAGCGCAAGGACAGGTTGGCAGCTGCGCTCGATGGCGTGCTGGACCTGTTCTCAGCCCGCATCCTGCCCTTCGATACCGCCGCGGCACGGCGCTCTGCAGATATCACCGCCAAGGCGCGTGCGGCCGACAAAGGCTTCCCCACGCCCGATGGCTACATCGCTGCGATCGTCGCCGCGCATGGGTTCGCTGTGGCATCTCGCGACATGCGTGCGTTCAACGCTGCCGGTCTGACGATCATCGATCCCTGGGCCGTGACGGCTTAATTCTTCCGCCTGAGCCGCGATGTTCAGGCTAGTTGTCAATCAAATTCGAACCGGGATCCGCGACAGGAGCAGCGCCAGCTCAGACTGCCGCGACGTCGCAGTCTTGCTGAAGATTGATTTAAGCCGGCTACGCAGCGTTTCCTTGGATACGCCGCTCCAGGCTGCAATCTCGACCAGTGTTTTACCCAAAGCGATGTCGGTGGCGAGCTTGGCTTCGGCGGGGCTAAAACCGAACGCCTGTTGCAAGACGGCAATGTTCGGGCGGGGCGCTTCCGCGTTGAGATCCACGACAGAGATCACGGCGGCGACCATGTGAAGCAGGTCGCGCGCGCTGCCGACAACCGGAATGATGGTCGCAATCAGGGGGCGCGTCGAGTTTCGCTTTGGCAGCACGATCGGCTTGCAGGGCTCCGACAGATCCATCTCTCGCCGGGTGGCAGATCCGACCGCTTGTCCGAGCCTCTGGTTGGAGTCCGGATGCCACGACGCCATGCGGCCATCCTTGATGGAGAGCGCGCCCCGGACAACTTGTTCGAAGCTGGGGCTCGCATGCATGACCGTGCCGTCATATCCAAGCAGGGCGACCGGCTGCCCATTGAGGGCGAGCGCATCCGCCAACCTCTGCGAGGCGACCAGCCCAAATTGCATCATCAGGTGGCCGACATTCTGCACCCGGCCGGCGAGGGCGTTGATGTCCTCGATCTCCTCGCGACCAGAGGGCTCATGGTCCGCACGGCGAAAGATGGACGTCGATGGCTTGGACGCCCCCTCCGTTGCGAGGAGGGCGCCTGCGAACGACGACAAGCCTGCGCGGATGAGGATTCCTGACGAGAACGATCGCGCCGAAGTTCGTCCGGCGTACAGCAGTCCCCTTGCAGTGCAGCGCGATCGACGACCGAGACAAATTCCGCGGGACGTACCGCACTCACTGCCAACCTCCTCCCGAATGAACAAATGCAGTATCGATCGGGAAAATTGAGCAGGACAGCGACGACGAGGCAATCCGTATAAAGGAGGGGTTCTCAAAAATCTTTGGATTCGCTGCTCCGCAGCACAGAGCCGGTGCGCGAAGGAGATCGCCAGAAACCTTACCGGTTAAAACTAACCGGGAAATTTTTTGCAAAACTGACCCGTTCGGGTGGAGTGTTGCAGTTCGTTTCGGCGATAGCTTTTCGAGAATTTATTTTGATCCAGCCCGTTCGGCTCAATGAAGAGCCGCGACGCCGCCGCCCGGCGGCCACTCGCGGCCAATATTTTTTCAGGGGGAGGCCAATATGTCTAACGACGGCATCATTTCGATTATTGGAAACACCAATACCACGGTCGTGGATGGCAACAACAGCCTCATTGTCGCAGGCAATGGCAACGACAACCTGACCGCGGGATCCTCCAGCATCGTGGCGGCGGGCAACGGCAACGACACCATCACCGCCGGCGCGAACAGCGCCATCGCTGCCGGCAACGGCAACGACAAGCTGACCGCCGGATCCGGCAGCATCGTTATCGCAGGCAACGGCAACGACACCGTTACAGTGGGCGCGAACAGCGCCATCGTCGTGGGAAACGGCAATGACACGCTGACCGCCGGTGCAAACAGCGTTCTAGTCGCCGGCAACGGCAACGACACGATTAACCTGGGCGCGAACGATACCGTCACGGTCGGCAACGGCAAGGATACGTTCGTGCTGCCCGGCTACGGGCAGGTGACGCTCTCTGCGCCGCAAAGCCTTTCGGTGCGCGAGGACGGTACGATTGCGCTGACGATCGCGGCCGTCACCTCAGGATTCGGATGGGGCCAGGAAGAGATCTTCGGTTTCAACACGTCGAATGACAAGATTCAACTGAGCAGTGCCCAGTTTGCCAGTTTCGCAGCCGTCATGGCGGACGCCAAGCAGATTGGGTGCAATACGGTCATCACCGCCGACCCCGCCGACAGCATCGTTCTGAACAACGTCAAGCTTTCTAGCCTCTCGGCCAAGGACTTTGCCTTCACGTCCGCGCCGGCGCTCCTCTACACGATCTCCGGAATCCCTGCGGACGCGACGCTGACGGACACGGCCGGGGCAATCCAGGTCGTCAACGGCACGGCGACCTTGACCCAGGCCCAGCTTGCCGGCTTGACGCTGAAGGCGGGCGAGGTGACCGCGACCAATCTCGTCGTCACCGCAACCGATCCTGCGACCGGCAACTCGGTCTCGAAGATCGTGGCGCTGTCCGTCACTCCGGTCGCGCCCACGCTTCATACGCCGGCGACGCTGAACGTGGTATCCGGCAGCTCTGTCGCCCTTGGCATCACCGAGACGCCGTTCGACCTGCGCGACACCGTGTCGGTCACCATCAGCGGCGTTCCCACGGATGCCAGTCTTTCGGCGGGTACGAAGAATTCCGACGGCAGCTGGACGCTCACGCCGGCGCAACTGACGAACCTGACACTCAAGGCCGGCGCTCCGGCCACGGTCAGCCTCACCGTGACGGCAACCAATATGCTGGGCCAGACCGCGTCCTCGCCGGCGGCACACATCCAGCTGACGATCGCATCGCCGCTCTCCGTCACCTTCGACAAGGTGACCTTCACCGATACTGGCGTCCAGGGCGATCATCTGACCGATAACAGCACCGTCACGCTGTCGGGTACGGTGACCGACGCGATCTCTGTCTCGAAGGTCAACGTCTACAATGCCGGTTCGCTGATCGGGTCGGCAACGATCAACCCCGACCATACCTGGACGCTGACCACCGCGCTTGCGGACGGCAATTACAACCAGCTTTCCGTCACCGCGACAGATATTGCGGGCACCAAGGCGAGCGCCAGCACCAGCCAATACGTACTTGTCGACACGACCGCTCCGACGGTGAACTCACAGTCCGAGTCGAATCCGGGACTCACTCAATCCACCACGGAGATCATCACTGTCAATGCCAGCGACGCCAACGGCGTTCAGTCCGTTGCGATCTACAACGACGTCACGCACCAGCCGGTCGGCGATGCCGTGCTCAGCAACGGCGTCTGGACCTACACGGCTTCAGGACTAGCCGACGGTACGTACAAGTACTACGCGGTCGTCACCGATAAAGCCGGCAATCAGACCACGACGGCCGATCTCACCACCGTGACCGTCGACACCACCCGCCCGACGGTGATCTCCCAGTCGGAGTCCGTCTCGGGTCCGACGCAGCTCACGACCGATATCATCAAGGTCAATGCCACCGATCTGAACGGCGTTGCGTCGGTGGCGATCTACGACCATGCCACGAACCAGAAGATCGGCGACGCCTCCTTGGGCAGCGACGGCGCCTGGGCCTATACGGCCTCTAATCTCACGGGCGGTGCCCACACGTTCTACGCTGTTGTCACGGACAAAGCCGGCAATTCCGCCACGACTTCAGACCTCGCAACGGTGACGGTCGACAATACGCCTCCTGTCATCAGCTTCGGCCAGGTCAAGCTGGACAATCCGGATTCGACGGGAACGATGTCGAACGACGGCGGCGCGACGCTGTCGGGCACGGTCTCGGACAATATCGCCGTGGCCCAGGTCCAGGTGTTCAACGGAACGACGTTGCTCGGGACGGCCACTGTTGCAAACGGCACATGGACTCTCCACACGACCCTCAATGTGGGTTCGTATGACAAGTTGCACGCGACTGCGACCGATACCGCGGGCAACAGCGCGGATATCGCCAGCCATAGCGTCGTGACCATCACCCAGGTCGCGGGCCTTGCCACCGATGGCTACATCGCGGGTGCGACCGTATTCGCCGACACCAACGGCAACGGCAAGCTCGACAACGGGGAGGCGTCCGGCATGACCGATGCTGGCGGCCATTTCGTGCTGTCGGGTGGCACGACGTCCGGCTCTCTCGTTCTGATCGGCGGCACCGACACTGCAACCGGGCAGCAATTCACGGGCGTGCTCACCGCGCCCACAGGATCGACACAGGTCACCGCGCTCACGACGCTCGTGCAGTCGGTCGCCATCGCCAATGGCGGTAACGTTGCTGCGGCCTCGCAGGCCGTTGCTGCTGCGCTTGGTATCGACCCGACCATCGACATCACCAAGACTGACATTTTGACGAATGCCTACACTGGCGATGCGCAGCCCTTTGTGGCCGCCGCCAAGGTACTCAATACGGTTTCCATGGTGGCGTCCGCCGTCGCAGGCACCGGTGCGTCAACATTTACATCCGCGGCAACAGGCGCATTTTCGGCGCTGGCCGCCCAGATCGTGTCGACCGGCGGTCTCGACCTCACCAGCTCGAGCGTCGTCAATGCCGTGGTCACGAGCACACTGACGAGCGCCGGTGCCACGCTGAACGGCACGCAGACCAGTGATATTACAAGCGTCGTCACCTCCGTGAACACAGCGACCGATCAGGCCGTGCAGGCGTCGGCCGGTGGCTCGACCGCGGCGCTTCTTGCCAATGTCAGCGCGACCTCGATCGTTGCGCAGGGCAGCGCATCTGCCGATCTGAAAACCGGTACGCAGAGCGGCAATCTCTCGAGCGCTGTCGCTAGCAACACGAGCACAGCTCTCTCAAACGCCGTTCAGAGCGCCGCCAGCCAGGTGTCGACCGCAAGTCTGGCGCCTGCAGCGCCAAACTTCGTCAGCCTGACGCCGACGGACGCTTCGCCGACCGCCGCGAGTGCGGTCCATTACCTGCTGACCTTCTCCAATTCAGTTCAGGGTGTGAACGCGAGCGACTTCACGCTTGCCACCAACGGGCTTAGTGGGGCGAGCATCACTGGTGTCTCGGCCGTGGCGGGCAGCGCTGGCGCGCAATATCTGGTCCAGATTAACCCGGGTTCCGGCAACGGCACCCTGTCGCTCAGTTTCGCCGGCACTACCGTCCAGGATCTGACGGGGGTAGCGCTGCAAGATCAGAGCTCGCACGCGGCTACCAGCTATACGATCGATCATTCCGCCGGCGAGCAGGCCGCGCTGGCGTTGGCAGTCACCAACACGCAGGTCAACGCCGCAGGGTCGGCGCTGATGAACTTCACGATCAGCGGACTTCAGCCGACCGATACGGGCGTGGTCACCTTTACCGACGGTCAGAACTCGGTCTCTGTCAACGTGAACGGCGGGCAGAGCACCTACACTGCGAATCTCAGCGCACTGAGCGACGGGCCAATCTCGTCCCAGCTTGCCGTTAATACCAATGCCGCCGGCCACTCGTTTACGCCGGTCGCCGGTTCCAGCGCGGTGACGCTGACCGGCTTCAGCACGCCGCCCTCGAGCGGCATCAGCGTCGTTCAGAACGCCACTGGCGACATCGCAATCGTCTCGGCGATTTCAGTGACCAATCAGTCGGGCATCGGGCTGCTCGCCCAGGAAACCGCAAGTGGCGTCGGCAACATCGTCGTCAACACGACTGGCAGCGTGACTGGCACGGGCAGCGGATCTGTCGGTCTTGAAGCGCAGAACGTTGATTCGTCCAACGGCGGCAACGTGTCGGTCACGGCGACCGGCGGCGTCACCGCCAACCAGCACGCCATCGTCGCCTCGACCGCGGGCAGCGGCAATGTGTCGGTCGAAGCGGGCGGCGCGATTGCCTCGACGGTGCAGTTCGGCATCCGTGCCGCGGCGTCCGGAACCGGCAACGTGTCCGTCCTCACCGATGCCGGCAGCACGATCAATTCGGGCGGCGCGGGCATCAGCGCCATCAATTTCGACACAGTGCTTGCGGCGAGCGCCAACAGCACGGTGACGGTCACCAACAATGCCGTCATCAACTCCGGCACCACGCTCAATCCCAGCGGTTCGGTACCGCAGGGCATCGCCGCCGGCTTCTATGGTGCGAACGGCACGTCGAACACCGCCATCAACGGCACGGTTCTCGTCAACAACAACGCCAACATCACGGCTGCGGCTGGCTATGGCGTCGACGCCTACAATTGGGGCAACGGCGATGTGACTCTCAACGAAGCGGCGAACACCTCGGTGTCGGGCGCGCAGTACGGTCTTGCCGCCTATGCCCTGAGCAAGGGCTCGGGCAATGTCGCGATCAATGTCGGCGCAAATGTTGCGCTCAGCGCGACCACGTTCTTTGGCATCCAGGCCTTTGTCAACGGTGTCGGCAACATCAATGTTCAAACCGGCGACGGCGATATGATTTACGGAGGCAGCATCGGCATCAACGCCCAGAGCCAGGCGACGTCCGACCCTGCAACAGGCAACATCACCGTGGTGCTGGGCAAGGACACGATCCACTCCGGCACGCTCAATACGCCGGGCGGCTCAACCCCCGGTGCCGTCTCGGTCGGCTACCTGCCGAACGGAACCCAAGCCGCTTCAAACGCGGTGCTCGGCAATGTCATCCTACAGAGCGATGCCCAGATTACCGCCGACAAGAATGCCGGCATCAACGCTTACAATTGGGGCAAGGGCAACGTCACGGTGTCGACCGGGCTCGACTCGACGATCCATTCGGCGGGTAATGGCATCCAGGCCAACGCGCTGAACGGTGGCAATGTCAGTGTGACCAATGGCGGCTCGATCACATCAGGCTCTACCGGCATCACCGCCAATTCGAACATGGGCCTCGGCACCGTTGGCGGCACAGTGACCGTCGTCAACAACGGCACGATCAGCGCCGGCGCCACCGGCATCGGCGTTGGCGGCAACCACGTCGGCGCCATCTCGATCACTAACAACGGCACGGTCACGGCGACCCAGTTTGCCGGAATCGGCATCACGGCGGTCGGCGGCGATGCGACGATCACCAATGCCGGTGCGACGACGGGAACGAACGGCATCTTTGCCGCGACCAACGGTTCGGCCAACGTCTCCATCACCAACCAGGGGACCGCGACCGGCACGACCTATTCTGGCATCGGCGCGAATCTGACAGCCGCCGGCGCAACCGGCTCGATCAGCATCGCCAACTCGGGCACCGTGACGAGCCTTGCCGGCAACAGTCCCGCGATCGGGATCACCGAGAACAAGACCGGCACCGTCACCATCAACAACACCGGCATCATCGGCTCGAACGCATCCGGTCAGGCCCTGTACGAAGGTGGTGGTGACATCGCGCTGACCAACAGCGGCACGATCACCGGCAATATCAATGTCGGCAACGGCACGTTCAACAACCAGGCCAGCGGCGTCTGGGCGGTCGGCACGTGGAGCGGCATCGGCACCGCTTCGACCACCGGCGTGGTCGAGAGCAATACCATCAACAATGCCGGCACCATCAACCTTTCGGCCGTCGCCAACATCAACGGCGCCAACGGCCTCGTCGTGAACAACAGCGGGCACATCGACAACCTCTCCGGAATCAACATGATCAACGGGTCCGTGAACAACACGGGCACGCTCGAGGTCGCTTCCGGCTCGCTCGAGATCGGCGGTGGCCTGAGTGGAGCAGGGGCGGTCCTGGTCGATGCCGGTGCGACACTGGTCCTTGACGGGGCGACCGCGCAGACGGTGACTTTCATGGGCAGCGGGGGCACGCTCGGTCTCAATGCCGCCTCCAGCGGGACCATTGCCGCGATCTCCTCGACCGGCGGCAACTTCACGATCAACGGCTTTGGCTCGGTCGCTACCGCAGTTGGCGACGGCATCGACTTCACGGCGACGGGCGGACTTGCCGGCAACATGGCCGAGATCTTGGTCGCGCCCGGAGGCGCCATCACCGGCGCTGCCAACGGTATCGTCGTGACGCAGAACGGGGCAGGCGATATCACCATTAATGCTTCCGGCGCTGTCACCGGGCAGGCCGGTGACGGCATCGACGCCCAGGACAGCGCTAGTGGCACCGGCAACATCAACGTCACTGCGACCGGCGGGGTGAGTGCCAGCGGCACCACATCAGTCCTGACCGGCAACCCCCTTGTTCAGACAACGCAGGGCTATGCAGCCATCCGTGCGCAGAACCTCGACACGGCTAACAATGGCAACGTGACGGTCGCGACATCGGGCGCGCTCACTGGATCGGAGTTCGGTATCCGGGCGCAGACCAGCGGCAGCGGCAATGTCAGCGTTACCACCGATGTAACGACCGCAATCAATGCGGGTGGCTCAGGCATCAGCGCGGTCAACTTCGATACGTCCATGTTGGCCACGGCGAACAGCATGATCACCGTGACGGCTCACGGCACCATCAACTCCGGATCGATGGTGAACCCCAACGGCTCGACGCCGGCGGGCATCAATGTCTCCTATTATGCCAACCCGGTTGGCACGATCACTCCTGTTCACAACTCGAACGTCAACGGCACCGCCCTCGTCACAAGCGATGCCACGATCAACGCGGCTGGCTACGGCATCCAGGCCAACAATTTTGGCAACGGCAACGTGACAGTGAACGAGACCGGCGGCAGCATTACATCCACCGGTTATGGCATCAACGCCTACAGCCGGGGTATTGGCAGCGTCAGCATCTCGACCTCCTCAGGCGCGAGCATCACGTCGTCAGGCACGGGCATCAATGCGGCCAATCAGGCCGTCTTCGATGCCTCGAACAATGCGACCGTCACCGTCACCAACTATGCGACCATCAGCGCTGGAGCGGTCCCCAATGGCAGCACACTTGCCGGCATTCTAGCCGGTTTCAGCGGCACGTATGGCTTGGTCGCGCCGAGTCCCAATGCCGGCGTGAACGGCACCGTTCTTATCAGCAATTTCGGCAACATCACCTCGACCGCCGGTTACGGCATCGATGCCTACAACTGGGGCAATGGCGATGTCACGGTGAACGACGGCGCCGGGACCACGGTCACCGGCAATCTCATCGGTGTGGGTGCGTTCGGCCTGGACGGTGTCGCTGGACACCCGGGTGGAACTGGGAACATCGCCATCAACGTCGGTGCCAATGCGACGATCACCGGCGGTGCCGGCAACGACGGCATCCAGGCCTATTCTCTGGATAACGGCAATGTCAGCGTCACAACCGCGGATAATCTCACCGTCAACGCCGGTCGGAACGGGATCGGCGCGTTTGATCAATCTTCGACGGTGTCGGCCGGCAGCACCCTGTCCGTCGTTGTAGGCACCGGGAGCATCCATGCCGTCAGCGGCGGCATCAGTGCCGGCTATTCCCCCGGGGCTGGAGGATATTCGCCGGGAGGTACCGCGTTCACGGCGGGGGTGGCCGGAAACGTATCGGTCGTCAGCAATGCGACGATCGTTGCCACGGGAAACAACGCCTTCGGCATCAACGCCTTCAACTGGGGCACCGGCGACGCCACGGTGACAACGGGCGCGGCCTCTAACATCACCGCGACCAACGGCACCGGCAACGCCATCAACGCCAGCACGAATGATGGCGGCAATGTCACCATCAGCAACGCCGGCGTGGCGACCGGGGGCGGGACCGGCATTAACGCGTTCGTCGCCGCCAATGCGGTGCACGCCGGCACCATCTCCGTGACCAACACGGGAACGGCGACCGGAAACAGCTTCTCGGGCATCAACGCCAATGATTCCGCGGGCGGCAACGTCTCGGTCACCAACAGCGGATCGGCGGCCGGCAAGACCGGCATCAACGCCTTCACCAACGCTGCCGGTAACATCAACGTCGACAACAGCGGCCAGGTCACTGCGACCAGCTTCTCCGGCATCAACGCCAATGCGTCGGGCACGGGCAGTGTCACGGTCACGACCGAAGCGCTCTCGTCGATCGGAGCGTCCAGTAGTGGAATCAGTGTCGGAGCCAATGGCGGCAACGTCTCGATCACCAATGCGGGAACCGCTACAGCAACGAGCGGCGCCGGCATCACAGCGACGGCCAACAATGGCGGCAATGTCTCCGTGACCAACAGCGGAACGGTGAGCTCCACCTCCGGCTGGGCGGGCATTGGCGTCGCCGCCAATGGCGGTGGCAACGTGACGATCGGCAATACGGGTTCTGCGACCGGTGGGAGTGGTATCTTTGCCAGTACGACGGGGGCCGGCAGCATCAGCGTCACGAACGATGGAGCCGCGACCGGAGTGACGTTCTCTGGCATCGGGGTCAATCAATCCGCGCCGGGCTCGACCGGATCGCTCACGATCGCCAACAACAGTCATGGAACTGTGGCGGGTACGCTCACAACGGCTGCAATCGCGATCAACGGCAACGCGACCGGAACTGTTGCAATCACCAATTCCGGAACGGTCGGTTCGAATGCAGCCTGGCAAGCGTTGTACGAGAATGGCGGCGACATCACGCTGACCAACAGCGGCACCATCACCGGCAACATCAATGTCGGCAACGGCACGTTCAACAACCAGGCCGGCGGCGTCTGGGCGGTCGGGACCTGGAGCGGCTTCGGCACGGCCTCGACCACGGGCGTCGTTGAAAGCAACACCATCAACAACGCCGGTACGATCAGTTTGTCGGCCGGCGCCAACATCAACGGCGCCAACGGTCTCGTCGTCAACAACAGCGGGCATATCGACAACCTCTCCGGGATCAACGCGATCAACGGGTCCGTGACCAACACGGGCACCATCGAAGTGCACGGGGGGACGCTGAACCTTGCAGATGGGCTCAGTGGCGCCGGCGCGGTCATCATCGACGACGGCGCGACGCTGGAGCGTGCGGGGGCGACGGCCCAAGCGATCACGTTTGCGGGCGGCACGGACACGCTGCAGCTCGACAACGTTCCGGGGCAGGGCTTTACCGGCACCATCACAGGCACGACGTCGTCGAGCGGCAGCTTCGCCGTCAACGGTGCGGGCAGCATCGCGAGCACCATCGGCGATGCGTTCGACTTCACGGCGACGGGCGGTACGGCCGGATCGCCGGCCAATGTGGCATTGACCACGGTTGTGCCAATGACCGGTGCGGCCGCGGGCCTGGTTGCCACCGAAACCGGCACCGGCGATCTCTCGCTCGAGACCTGGGGCGCGGTGACCGGCCAGGCCGGCAACGGCATCCTCGTTCAGGACAGCGCCACCGGCTCCGGCAATCTCGCGGTCAACGTCCATGGCGGCGCCAGTGCAAGCGGCACGACGCTGGCGACGATCAACGGCAACCCGACCACGCAGGGCTTCGCGGCCGTTCGGGTGCAGAACCTGGATTCAGCCAACAACGGCAATATCTCGGTTTCGACATCGGGCACGCTCAACGGTTCGCAGTACGGCATTCGCGTGCAAAGCGCCGGCAGCGGCAATATCACTGTTACGACCGATGCGAGCACCGTCATCAATGCGGGCGGAGCGGGCATCAATGCCGTCAATCTTGATACTGTAATTGCTGCGAGTGCCAACAGCACGATGACGGTCACCAACAATGCCGTCATCAACTCCGGCAGCATGGTCAACCCGAGCGGTTCCGTGCCGCAGAGCGTCGTCGCCGGCTACTTTGGCGCCAACGGCACGGCCAACACCGCGATCAACGGCACGGTCGTCATCAACAACAACGCCAACCTCACGGCCGCGGCCGGCTATGGCGTCGACGGCTACAATTACGGCAACGGCAATGTGACGGTGAACGAGGCCGGCAACACCTCGGTGACCGCGGATCAATACGGGCTGGCAGCTTATGCCAACAGCAAGGGCAGCGGCAGCGTCGCGATCAATGTCGGCGCAAACGTCGCGGTAAATGCCCACACCTTCATCGGCATTCAGGCATCGACCACCGGTGTTGGCGACATCAACATCCAGACCGGCGACGGCGACACGATCTACGGCGGCAGTATCGGCGTCAACGCCCAGAGCCAGGCGACATCAGAGCCTGCCACCGGGAACGTCATGGTGGTGCTCGGCAACGACACCATTCACTCCGGCTCGCACGTCACCGGGAACGGTGGAGCGACACCGGGTGCCGTCTCGGCCGGTTACGCGCCGAACGGTGCGCCATCGTTGGCCAACGCTGTCTCTGGCAACGTCACCGTGCAGAGCAACGCGCAGATAACGGCAGACGCGGGCGTCGGCATCAACGCCTACAATTGGGGCAAGGGCAACGTGACGGTTTCGACCGGCTCTGCGTCCTCGATCACGGCGCCCGGCAACGGGATCCAGGTTAACGCCCTGAACGGCGGCAACGTCAGCATCACCAATGGCGGTTCGATCCATGCCGGAGGAACCGGCATAACTGCCAATGCCAACCTTGGTAGCAGCGCCAGCGGCGGCACGGTTGCCATCACCAACAACGGCGCAATCACCGGCGCCAGCGGCATCTTCGCCGGCGGCAGCCATGTCGGAAACATCTCGATCACCAACAATGGCACGGTGGCCGGCACGACCTCCAACGGCATCAACGTGGGTCAGGCGGCGGGTGGTTCGACGGGATCGACCACCATCACGAACAGCGGCACCGTAACGACCTCGGGTGCGGTCTCCGCAATTGCAGTGACTGAGAACGCAACCGGCACGGTGACGCTCAACAATTCCGGAACCATCGGCTCGTCGGCTGGGGCGGGCGCGCTATTCGAGTCCGGCGGCAGCCAGATCACCATCAACAACAGCGGGACCATCCTCGGCGGCATCAACACCGGGGGCGGGGTCATCGGCGCGACCACCACGATTAACAACAACGCCGGCGGCGTCTGGCAGGTCAGCTTTCTGGATGACGAGGGCGCGATCAACGCGATCGGTGCAGCCTCGGCCATTACGATCGTCGGAGCGAGCAATGGAATGAGCGTCGGCGCTTCGGGCACCGGCAGCTTGAGCCTTTCGGCCGGGGCGGCACTCACGACTGATTTCCTCAACATCGCAAATCAGGTGGGCAGTCACGGAACCGTCGTCGTGACCGGCGCGGGCGCGAACCTAAGTGCCACAGGTTCGAGCCCGAACATCCAGGTCGGCAGCGACGGCACCGCGACCCTGACGATCTCGGATCACGCGACCGTCACGACCACCAACATGACTCTCGCCGTCAACCACGACGCCGGCGTAACCGACACGCTCACCTTGGACAATGCGAGCCTGCATGTCAGCGGGACCCTGACGATCGGCAACAGCGGCGCGGGCACCGCGCTCGTGGAGAATGGAGGCAGCTTGACGGCTGGCACACTGATCCTTGCCGGACTGTCAGGGAGCACCGGGAGCCTCACCGTTGACGGTGCGGGGTCCCTGGTTACGGCTTCCTCCATTTCGATCGGCGGGCCGTCGGCTGTGCTTACGCTGAGCAATGGCGGTGCCATCGATGTCGGATCGAGCGCGACGACGATCGCAAATACCATCCATGTCGGCAGCGATGGATCGCTGGTCGGCGCCGGCGAGATTACGTCCGCCATCGTCAATGACGGCACCATCACTGCGACGGGTGGCACGCTCCAGATCGATCAGCAACTGACCGGCACCGGATCCATCAACATCAATGTCGGCGCCACCCTCCATTTGTTGAATGGTGCGGCGTCCTCAGAGACCATTCAGTTCAACGTGCCGAGCGGTTCGACCGCCTCGCTGGTTGTCGATCACGCCGCGAACCTGCAGGCGTTCATCTCGGGTTTCACCGGCAACGGTCAGGTGAGCGGTTCCGATCAGATCGACCTGAAGGACATCAGCTACAACTCGCTGCATGAGAGCTACGATGCGGTCAACAACGTGCTCAATATCTCCGACGGCACGAACTCGGGTGCGATTCACTTCAACGGAACGTACCAGGAAGCGAACTTTCACTTCATGAGCGACGGCCAGACCGGGACGATCGTCTATGATCCTCCTGTCCCGGGCAACACGACGCCCGGATCGACCAACACCGTCCCGGTCGCCGAGGGTGATGGCTTCAAGTTCACCGCAATTAACGTCTCACCCAGCGTCGTAACGGGGCCCTGGATCGGAGATGCCAGTGATACGGCGAACAAAAGCGCGTCGGTCAGTCAGCTTCTCAACAGTCACGCCGATGCATTCACAACAGCTACGGGACAGGCTCTTGATGTTGTCTTCGCCGACAACAAGCTTTTGCCGGGACATGACTATCATGTGCTCTAGTCGTTCTTCATCAGATGAGCTCTGAACAATACGTCGGTCGGCGCTGACGAAGGATACGCCGACCATCTTCAACGCTGCCGATCTGACGATCATCGATCCCTGGGCCGTGACCAGCTGATGGAGGTCTCGAGAAGCCGCGGAACCGTGACGGGAGAAACCAGGATGAACCGCTCGGCTGGTAAAATCCAATCCCGTTGCATGGTGTACGGATCTTCGCATTCGGGGGCAGTGCAAAGATGTGAGTCCGTTCTTGAAATACGGATCCATACCCTCATCGCATCTTCATTTCCCTGTTCGCAGCCTGTTACGGCCGCGAACAGGAAACTGCTGTCGGCTCCCGCCGACCTCGCCTATCTTACGGACGGCATTCGCCAATTCCAATCACTGCACGTCCATGAGTTGTGCCAGAACTTGTTCCAAGCCTACAATATTCGCAAAATTCCCTGCTGATTCAGAACAGGCTTCGATCTGTCTCCGCTTGCACCGGACCAACCATGCCCCCCGACACCCACACCCTCCGCCACGGCGCTCTCACCGCCACCATCAAATCCCACGGCGCCGAAATGTGCTCGCTCAAGCACGCTGACGGCACCGAGTTCGTCTGGCAGGCGGGGCCGGCCTGGCAGCGCCACGCGCCGCTGCTGTTTCCAATCGTGGGCCGTCTCGCCAACGATGAAATGCGGCACGGGGGCAAGACCTACCGGATGACGCAGCACGGCTTTGCGCGCGACAGCGCCTTTACCTGGATGGAACGCGGCGAGAGCCGTTGTTCTCTGATGCTGGAAGACAGCGAGGCGACGCGCGCGGTCTATCCGTTCGCGTTCCGCCTGACGGCGACCTATGTGCTCGATGATACCGGTCTCGATCTCTCGCTCACCGTCGCCAATCCCGGCGACGAGACCTTGCCCGTGTCGCTGGGCGGCCATCCCGCCTTCAACTGGCCGCTTCAGCCTGGCGTGCCGAAGCAGAGCTACGCGCTGACATTCACCAACGAGGAGCCTTCGCCGGTTCGCCGTGTCGAGGGCGGGCTCCTGCTCGCGGCAACGGATCCAAGCCCTGTCCGGGGCACTGTGCTTGCTCTCTCGGAAGCCCTGTTTGCGAGCGACGCCGTCATCCTCGATCCCGTCAACAGCCACGCGGTCCGCTTCGCGCGAGCCGATCGCACCGGGCCCTGGCTCGAAATGTCATGGCGCGGCTTTCGCGAGCTCGGCATCTGGTCGAAACCGTCAGGCGCGCCGTTCCTCTGCATCGAGCCCTGGCGCGGCTACGCCAGCCCCAAAGAGTTCGACGGCGAATTCAGCGATAAGCCTGGCTTGATGCACATTGCGCCCGGTGCTGAGGAAAACTTGTCCTTCCGGATCGCGGTCGGAGCCTCCTGAGGCCGCCGCTCAGGCGGCGCGGCCATTCAGGGCAATGCTCGCGGTGGCCACTGTCTCCGTGTGCGGTGGGGCGCTGGCCGCCGACGCAGTCAGGCGATGCGCCAGATCCTGCGCATGCCGCTCGACCAGATGCCAGGTCGCGCGTGCCGCGAGATAGCTCAATGCAGCGGTGACGACGTAAGCGAGCAGCAGCGAGGCCAGCCCTTCGGCGAACGGCCATATGTAATGCAGACCGTAGATCACCGCGAAATGCGACAGATACATCGAATAGGAATTGCGGCCAAGCGCCTCGAGCGGCCGCCAGCGGAGTCCAAGACGAATGCACCAGAACACGCCCGCGCCGAGCACGAGGTTGATTATGAGATAGTTGAACTCGTGAGCCCCGGTCGCGCGGTTGGCGGTGAAGGACAGTATGATGAAGCCAAGGAGGATCGCGGCGTCCGACTTCGCAAACCCGTCGCGCAACGCGAGGAACAGCGCGCAGCCCAGCAGGAACACCGGCAACTGGTTCAGAAAGGTGATGTGAAGCGTGTTCCAGACGAAGGCCTCGTGTCCCGGGCCGTAATAGGCCGAGAACAGATCGAACGCCCACGTCTTGAACAGACCGACATTGACCAGGTGCAGCACGATTGCGAGCAGCAGATAGAGACTGCGACGCGATCCGAACGCGGTGATCACAAACGGGAAGATGAGATAGAACATCATCTCCGCGGCGATCGACCAGTCGCCGGGCACGACACTGTTGACGCTGTCGAGCCAGAAGCCGTGGAGGAACGTCGCGGTCAGGATCACCTGGAGCGGCCCAATGCCGTTGGGCGCATTTGAGCTCGGCCCGGTGCCGTTGACGACGAGGTAAAACGGAATCGCAAGCCAGAACAGCGGCGCGATGCGCAAGGCACGCCGGATGTAGAATTTGCGCGTCGGGTTCGCTTCGGTCCGCCGCGTCCACATCCTGCACATCGTCAAGGCGCTCACGAAGTAGAACACGTTGACGCCGGTCCAGCCGCACATGAAGGCGTAATCGACCGGTTGGAGGTTCGATGGGAAGGATTGCGAGACGTGGATCGCCATCACGCCGACGATGGCGAGACCGCGAAGGAAGTCGAGGCTATGTGAACGACCGAACAGCGATGCGGCTCCGTCCGTCCGACCGGCAGCCAACTGGGCCTGCCCTTGCATATGCCTGCTCCGTGGTCGCGCGCTCTCTCGCGCTTGCGATGTGAGAAGCATAGAGGCGCGGCCGGCCAAACCGAAGCCGAAGCCTTTCTTTACGTTAACCGGCAGTTGAATCCGCAGCTGGATGAGCGGAATGATTGGTGTCGGGGACGAACCATGTCGCGTCCGCGGACAGGGCCCGCCACATCGATGCGCTGAGTGAGAAGTGTGGGGCAATTCATAGTTAATACTTAAATACCGTGGCCTATATTGTTTGGGCGACACCGCACGCCTAGTATTCCGGCAGGCAATTTCGGGGGCTCGAATAGGCCGTGAATGTTCGTTCACACGACAGCGCATCGCGCGGCGACTTGAACTATCGAGCCGGGTCGCAGGCACACAGGACATCCAATATCGTGGCTGATTCCGCACTTCAGGAATTGCGTCCGGTCGGGCGCGAGCGGCTGATCGTCGTCGAAGACGATCCCGTGACGCGAACGATGCTGGTCGGTTACTTCAGCGAGAACAATTTCGACGTGGTCGGCGCCGGCAGCTGTGCCGAATGCCGCCAGGCGCTGCGCGCGCGCACCGACCTCGTCTTCCTCGACGTGCAATTGCCCGACGGCGACGGCTTCGAGCTCGCCAAGGAGATCCAGGCGACCAGCAACGCCGGCATCATCTTCGTGACCCGCCGCGACACCGACGTCGATCGCATCCTGGGCCTCGAGATCGCCGGCGACCATTATGTCACCAAGCCGATCAATCTTCGCGATCTGCTGGCGCGCGCGCGCAGCGTGCTGCGGCGGCGCTCGATCGACCGCAAGGCGGCGCGCAACCACAACTCGATTGCGTTCGGCGACTGGATCATCGACCTGACGCGGCGCGAGCTGCTCGGCAGCGACGGCAAGCCGGTGGCGCTGACGCGTGCCGAGTTCGACCTGCTCGCAGCCCTGGTCGGTGCGGACGGGCGGCCGCTCAGCCGCGACTACCTGATCGAGGTTGTCAGCAACCGCCAGGCCGAGGTCGACATCCGCACGGTCGATGCGCTGGTGGCGCGGCTGCGCCGAAAGCTCGTCGGCTGCGGCGCGCCCGTCATCGCCACCGTCACCGGTGTCGGCTACAAGCTCGCGCTCAGCGAACGCCTCTAGGCACAATTGCCTGCAGCAATGTGCAGCCGGTCAGCCTTGCTGGCCGGCGTTTTTATCTCAGCCGCTGAAGCCGACGACGAGCCGGATGGCGACGAAGGTCGAGGTGGCCACGGCTGCCGTGGCGAAGATCGCGAACAAAACTCTCAAACCGTTGTGCATGGTCTCTATTCGGGGTTACGCAAAAAGACTGTCGGCAAAATCGCTGCAGCTCCCCCGAAAAAGGGGAGCATCCGTAGTATTCCATCGATCATGACGGTCTCGTCAAGAGCGACGTCCGCCTGATCGCGAACGACTGTTAACGCGAGGCCGTCCGCTTCCACCTTGCTTCGATGCGGGCTTTGATGCGGCTGACCCTGGCCTCATGCGCGGCCCAGAATGCCCGGCTTGCGGCGGCCGTGCCGCGGCGGTAGCGCGCGGAGACGTCCCTGGGCTGTGTCGCCCCGGGCTGCGTCTGCGGTTTTTCAGTCCGTGCTGATGTCGTCGCCGCCGCTGGCGCCGGTCCCGGCGTGGGTGCTGATGGTGGGACGGCGGCAGGCTGGGTGGCTACCGTCGAGTTCATGGCGAGCAGTCTGTTCCGGGCACGATTGCAGTAGACCTGCGAACGAGGGCTCATCTCCTCGTCGTCGTGGCCAGAGCGATATTTCACCAGGGCACGGCAGAGGTCCCCGCCGGCCAGACGCCAGGCGCGGCTGAGATAAAGCACGCCGTAATGGATGTTGAGGTCGGGCTCTGCGAGCTCCGCGGCGTTTCCCTTGAACCCGAGCGTCGCGGCGGTCTCCAGCCGCAGCTGCATCAGGCCGAACTCGCCGCCGCTGCCGACAACGGCCGAGTTGTAGCCGCTCTCGACGAAGACCACGGCCTCCGCGATGTCGGCGGGCAGATTGGTCCTCGCCGTCTCGCGCTCGATGATCTTGCGGATCTCGGCTCGCGAGGTCGCCGTTTCGCCGGCGCCGAGGTCGGCCTCCTGGGCCTGCAGGCAGGTCGATGCCGACAACAGCGCGGCCACGACGACGTGCTTCCACGTCGCGTTGAGGTTTGGTCGTGCCGGATCCCGCTGCATGCAGCCTGTCCTACATCTCTGGTGTTAACAACCGATGTGCCGCCTCAAGGCGAAGTTCCGCGCGCGGGTTGTGCTCAACTAATCTTGAAATGTAAGGTGGCTCACACGCCTCGCTCCGCGTTCGGATCATCGTTCGAGCCGTCGCTACTGGTCGCATCCCGCGTCCAGACCGATCCACCGATGAGCAGGAGTCAACATGAGCAACGCTGCAAACAGGGAAGAGATCGTCCGCAAGTTCCTGGGGTCGAAAGTGTTCGACTTCAATGCCTTCGGAAAATTCGTCGCCGAGAATGGCGCGAGCATTGCGAGTGCCAGCGAAAGCGAATTCGGTTTCGTCGTCGGAAATCGCTTCATCCGCTACTGCATCCCGCCGGCGGTGGAAGTGGAGCAGGGGATCAACCCGGCCGCTATCCGCAATGAGGTCACCGGTCGCTGACACTGCCCTGAGTAGGGCTCCGGCGCGGCTACGATCTCGCTTTGGTCCATCAGCTCCCGCACTCCTCTTCTCGTGAGGCGCCCATGCCAAATCCACAGGATCGGACCGCCGCGCCGGATTGCTACCACATTGCGGCTCCCGCCATGAACGCCGGGGAAGATCTCCGACGACGCCTGCACCTCGCCTTACGTATTGCCAAGCGAACGCTGCAGGTCCTTGGCAAGGACGGATTTGACGGTGCAGAGGTTCCGGATGGAAATTTCGCTGCGGAAAAGCCGATCGCCGAGACGGCGATGCTGCTGCATGTGGCCGCGCGCCACGCGCCCGATGCTGCCACGACGGCACTGCTGCGAGATCTCGTCCCCTATGCGCGTTCGCCACGGATGCGCTGGGACGTCGTACGCTATCCGTCGGTCTGCCTGCAACTGGCGACGCCACATATCCTGCTGAGCGCGCTCGGGCATGCCGACCCCGACTTCGACGACCTGCTGGAGAGCAGCTGGTCGGCGTCCGCACGGTCCGGGCACGAAGTGGTGCCTTACCGCGAGCTCGAACTGCTCTGGTTGCACGCGCTGTGGCGCAACGAGGAGCCGAGCCTTGCATTTGAGCAGATCGCACGTAAGACGGCGCTCGGAAACCCGATTGATCTGTTGAACGGAACACGCGAGGACGCCTACGCGGTCACGCATGCCCCGATGTATGCCACCAATTTCGGGGGTTGGGCGTTGACCTTGCCACGGCCGCGCGACGAGTTTCTCGACGAGGCAGGGTCCGTACTCGCCCGCGCGCTCGTTATCGAGGACTATGACCTTGCGGCTGAAGCGCTGATGGTGTGGCCGCTGCTGTCGTCGACCTGGAGTCCGGGCGCTGCGTTCGGCTTTCGCGTCGCCGCCTCGCTGGAGGACAAGGTCGGATTTCTTCCCGCAGGACGTTCGGGGCCGGGCCAGATCCAGCGATTGAAGGGGCACGACAAGACCAGATGCGCGCTCGCAAGCTCCTATCACACGGCCTACGTGATGGGCATGTTGTGCGCGGTGTCGCTCAAGGACGACATGCCGTCGCCGTTCGAAATCGCCGGCACCGCATACCCGATGGATCTCGTCGAGATGTTGTATGCTGAGATACCCAAGACGGGTGCGCATTGGGAGGACGTTTTCCTGTCGCTTAACGCGTACGAGCAGGCGGCACTGGCGCCGTTTCTGCTCGACGTCGCGCTGATGCAATCAAGCCGGAGTGGCGACGCCGCACGGATGGTGCATCTGCTGCAAACGGCCGTGACGCACGGCATGGCGGACACCAGTTTGTGCAGTCAGGCTGCCGAATATCTCTCGCGACTGGGCGCGCTGGTGGGCGTCAGCGAGAAGGGCGCGCTGGCCTATCGCGAGCGCGAGACCTGGTCCGTGGTCGTTCCCTGGACGTTGCCGGAGGAGAGGCGGTCGTCGACCGCATAGAGCGTGCAAGTCGGCGACCATTTCATGCAGGCCGCGAGGGAATCGCGCTCGGCGTCCTCCACCGTGTTGCGGCCCGAGCGCCAGCCGTAGCCGCCGTTCGGCGACACCGCAAAAGCCTTGTGCGGCGAGGTGCTGGCCAGATAGCGGGCGAATTCGGCTTTCGCCGCGTCGTTGAAATGGCTCGGCGGCGGCAGTGGATCGGGTGGGCTCAGCATCTCCCGGGCAAGCCCGCGCTCGCGCAGGAAGGCGTCGAGATAGGGCGTCCATTGCGGGCGGCTCTCCACGGAATAGAGATAGTGGCCGTCATCGCCGTAAGGCGGCGCGGTGACGAACTTTGCGTTGCCGCCGCCGGCACGAAAGCCATCATGGAACCGGCGCGCCAGATCGGGGCCGAAATAGGAATCGTTGCTGGAATAGACCCAGAGCATCGGCACCCGTGAGGTCTTGCCGAAGGTCGCGAAGGCCTGCACCAGTCCGTTCGGATTGCAGACCTCGTCATCGTCGAGCGAGCCGCGGCCGCCGGCAAAGCTGATCGCGGCGGCGAGGCCGGCAGGCGCCTGTGCGGTGAGCGCGACCGTGGCAAGACCGCCGGCGGAATGGCCAGCCGCGATCATGCCTGTCGTGGTGACGTCGGAGCGGCGCGCCATCGCATCGATTGCGGCGCGCAAGTCTGCAACGGAAACCGCTGCCGCCGGCAAGTAAGCGGCGTTGGCGCAGCCGCCAACGCTGTCGACGCGCCCGCCCGGCGAGGTGCCATAGCCGCGCCGCATCACGATCAGCGCGGCAAAGCCGCGCCGGGCATATTCCAGCGCGATGCCGTAATAGTGGTGGGCCGACATGGTGGCGCGGTCGGCAAAGCTGCGCGGCGAGCCGTGGCTGAGCAGCGCCAGCGGATAGCGCCTGGTGCCATCAGGGCGGACCAGGAACGCCTCCAGCCCCTGCGGTCCGGCCGCCGCCATCGGGATGCGCAGGTCCTCGATGTAGAACTGGGCGGCGTTCGCGGGAGCCGCAGCCCACGCTATGGCGAGCAAGATCAACACGGGCAGACGCCAGCGCGCGAAATCCATGCGTAGATGATTCTCCGTGGCCGCGCGGACCATAGCAGAACCGCATGACCCGGCGAACCGGCGTCGATCGGATCGATCTACCGTTCGCTCCGATCGTTCACCTCAACGCCTGAAGAAAGGCGATGACATTGGACCGGTCTGCGGGGTTCGGCAGCCCCTTGAAGAACATCTTGACGCCGTGGAGGTCGCCGCGAGGGTCGGCCAGATAGGCGTCCAGCGTCGTTGGTGTCCAGGCCTCCTTGTTGGCCTTCATGGCATCAGAATAGGCGAAGTCCGGGACGGAAGCAGGCTTGCGACCGACGACATTCCAGAGACTTGGGCCGACCTTGTTGACCCCGATCGTTGCGGCGTGGCAGTTCTCGCAGGTTCGCTGGAAGATGACCTTCCCCGCGGCGGGATCGCCTTCCGCGGCGGCGGCGGGCCACGCCAAGCCGGCCAGAACCAGCGTGAAAATCAGACGTCCAAACATGGCGATCGCCCCACTAACGGGAATCTGCCGGTGAATCCTGCAAGTCCCGGCTTTCGTTCATCAAACGGGGAGCATCGTGCTTCACGTCGGGCAACGGCGTCCTTGTTCTGCATCAACCGATACCCGGCACCAAAGTACGAGATCGCCAAAGTCCGAGATCGCCATGCGCAATGTCCGACGGATCGCTCCCTGGAGGATCGGCGTTGTCTATGGATCGTTGACCGGGGGGTGGCATTTGACAGATTTGGCAATCGGCTTGGCGACGAGACGGCCGATGGTATGGTGGTCCAGATTGTCGTTTGAAGGCACGGAGAGTTCCCAGTGGCTGATGTTCATCCCGCGGCGGGCAAGCTGGTTTCGCCGGACGCGCTCGCCAACATTCCGCGGCTCGTGACGGCCTATTTCGCCAATAAGCCTGACGCGACGGACCCGGCGCAGCGGGTGGCGTTCGGGACGTCAGGCCATCGCGGCACCTCGTTCAAGAACACGTTCAACGAGGGCCACATCCTCGCGACCACGCAGGCGATCTGCGACTACCGGAAAGAGAAGGGGCTGACCGGTCCGCTCTTCATCGGCATCGACACCCACGCGCTGGCCGAGCCCGCGCTCGCGAGCGCGGTGGAGGTGTTCGCGGCGAACGGCGTCGACATCATGATCGACAAGGATCACGGCTACACGCCGACGCCCGTGATCTCGCACGCGATCCTGACCTACAACAAGGGTCGCGGTAGCGGCCTCGCCGATGGTGTCGTCGTCACGCCCTCGCACAATCCGCCCGAAGACGGCGGCTACAAATACAATCCGCCGCATGGCGGCCCCGCCGACACCGACGTGACCGGCGTCGTCGAGAAGCGCGCCAACGCCTATCTTGCCGATGGTCTGAAGGGCGTGAAGCGCATCGACTATGCGAGGGCGCTGAAATCGTCGACCGTTCATGCCTACGACTACATCACGCCTTATGTCGCCGACCTCGGCAGTGTCGTCGATCTCGAGCTGGTCAAATCCGCCGGCATCAAGATCGGCATCGATCCGCTCGGCGGCGCCGCCGTGCATTACTGGCATCCGATCATCGAGCGCTACGGCCTGAAGGCGACGGTCGTGAACGAGGCGATCGACCCGACCTTCCGCTTCATGACGGTCGACTGGGACGGCAAGATCCGCATGGACTGCTCTTCGCCTTTCGCGATGGCGAGCCTGATCGCGATGCGCGACCGCTTCGACGTTGCGTTTGCCAACGACACCGACGCCGATCGCCACGGCATCGTCACCCGCACCGGCGGGCTGATGAACCCGAACCATTATCTGGCGACCGCGATCTCCTATCTGTTCGCGCACCGGCCGAACTGGGGCAAGGATGCTGCGATCGGCAAGACCGTGGTGTCGAGCTCGATCATCGATCGTGTCGCGAAAAAACTCGGCCGCAAGCTGGTGGAGACACCAGTCGGCTTCAAATGGTTCGTCGACGGCCTCCTCACCGGCGGCTTCGGCTTCGGCGGCGAGGAGAGTGCAGGGGCCTCGTTCCTGCGCCGCGACGGCTCCGTGTGGACGACCGACAAGGACGGAATCATCCTCGGCCTGCTCGCCGCCGAGATCATGGCCAGGACCGGCCGCGATCCGAGCCAGCTGTTTGGCGATCTCACCGCCGAGCTCGGCGTGCCCCATTACGCCCGCATCGACGTCGCCGCGACCGGGCCGCAGAAGACCATCCTGAAATCAGTCACGCCCGAGCAACTCGGCCTGAAGGATCTCGCCGGTGATCCGGTTCGCGCGACGCTGAGCAAGGCACCCGGCAACGGCCAGCCGTTCGGCGGCATCAAGGTGGAGACCGATTTCGGCTGGTTCGCCGCGCGCCCCTCGGGCACCGAGGACGTCTACAAGATCTACGCCGAGAGCTTCCGCAGCACCGAGCACCTGAAGCGGATTCAGGAAGAGGCCCAGGCGGGGCTCGCGAAGGTGTTTGGGGCGTAGCTCTCTGAGTCAGGACCTTTGGTGCTCCTCCGAGGGAGGAGGCATCGTATCCGACGGTGTCATCACCCGCGAAAGCGGGTGATCCAGTACGCCGGGGCCCCGGTTGTGTGAACCTAACGTCCGCCGCGGAGTACTGGATTCCCCGCTTCCGCGGGGAATGACATGCGGTTAGATATGTATACATCATTATGAATATAGGTATTATAGTAGGCCTATTTAGGCCTTGAACGATTCTATCCCTCCGCTATTGTATACACAACGCATACATAAGCTCAGGGAGACCGCCGGTGACTAAACCCTTCCCCATGAACGCCTGGTACGCCGCCGCCTGGGACGCCGACGTGAAGCCGGCGCTGTTGCCGCGGACGATCTGCGGCAAGCATGTCGTGATGTACCGGAAGGCCGATGGCTCGGCGACCGCGCTTGAGGATGCCTGCTGGCATCGCCTGGTGCCGCTGTCGAAGGGCCGGCTCGAGGGCGATACAGTCGTCTGCGGCTATCACGGCCTGAAATTCAACGCGCAAGGGCGCTGCACCTTCATGCCCTCGCAGGAGACCATCAACCCGTCGGCCTGCGTCCGCGCCTATCCCGTGGTCGAGCGTCACCGCTACGTCTGGCTCTGGATGGGCGATCCTGCGCTGGCCGATCCCGCGCTCATCCCCGACATGCACTGGAATCACGATCCGGCCTGGGCCGGCGACGGCAAGACCATCCGCGTCAACTGCGACTACCGCCTCGTGCTCGACAATCTCATGGACCTCACCCACGAGACCTTCGTGCACGGCTCCTCCATCGGCAATGACGCGGTGGCCGAAGCGCCGTTCGACGTCACCCATGGCGAGAAGACGGTGACGGTGACGCGCTGGATGCGCGACATCGAGGCGCCGCCGTTCTGGGCCAAGCAACTCGGCAAGCCCGGCCTCGTCGACCGCTGGCAGATCATCCGTTTCGAGGCGCCGTGCACCATCGCCATCGACGTCGGCGTGGCACCTAGCGGCACCGGCGCGCCGGAAGGCGACCGCTCGCAGGGCGTCAACGGCTTCGTGCTCAACACCATCACGCCAGAGACCGAGAAGACCTGCCATTATTTCTGGGCCTTCGTCCGCAACTACCAGATCGGCGAGCAGCGCATCACCACCGAGATCCGCGAGGGCGTCTCCGGCATCTTCCGCGAGGACGAGCTGATCCTCGAGGCGCAGCAGCGCGCGATGGACGAGAACCCCGATCGCATCTTCTACAACCTCAACATCGACGCCGGCGCGATGTGGACGCGCAGGCTGATCGACAAGATGGTGGCGAAGGAAAACGGACCGCAGCACCTGCAGGCCGCGGAGTAGTTCATGGCCGAGGTCGACCGCTCCGTCTCGCAGACCGTGAAGGCGCAGCTCGCGCTGCGCGATCAGATCCTGTCGGGCGCCTTACGGCCCGGCGAGCGCATCTCCGAGCTCCAGGCGGTGGAAACCACCGGCGCCTCGCGCACCCCGGTGCGCATGGCGCTGGTGCGGCTGGAGGAGGAGGGGCTCCTTGAAGCCATCCCCTCCGGCGGCTTCATGGTGAAGGCGTTTTCCGAGCGCGACATTTCCGACTCCATCGAGCTGCGCGGCACGCTGGAAGGCCTTGCCGCACGCTTCGCCGCCGAACGCGGTGTCTCCGCGCGCGAGCTCGAGCCGCTCAAGGAATGCCATCTCGCGATCGATGACCTCCTGCGTCCGGTGCCGATCTCGGTCGACGCCTTCTCGGCCTATGTCACGCTGAACGCGCGCTTCCATGCGCTGCTCACTGAGCTCTCGCGCAGCCCGCCTTTGATCCGGCAGATCGACCGCGCTTCCGCGCTGCCCTTCGCGTCCCCAAGCGGCTTCGTGATGGCGCAGTCGGCATTGCCCGAAGCACAGCAGATCCTGATCATCGGGCAGGAGCACCATCGCATCGTGATCGACGCCATCGAAAATCGCGAAGGCGCACGCGCCGAGGCCATCATGCGCGAGCACGCGCGCCTCGCGGTGCGCAATCTGCGGCTCGCACTGCGCAACCGTACCCATCTTGATCTCTTGCCGGCGCTCGCGCTGATCAAGACCGCAACCGATTGAGGGCAATGCCATGCGCTTCGTCGAAACCTGGATTCCCGCAACGCTGGTGTCGACGCGCGATCTGTCGCCCGGCATCCGCGAGTTCCTGATCCTGCCCGACCAGTTTGATGGCGCCGCCTATCCGGTCGGCAGTCACATCAATGTCAGCGTCACCATCGGTGGCCTGCCGGAAACGCGATCCTATTCGCTGGTCGGCGAAGCCTCGCCGCGCGGCTTGCGGATCGCGGTGCGCCGTGCGGAAGATTCCCGCGGTGGCTCGCGCTACATGTGGCAGCTCGCGCCCGGCGCGCGGCTGGACGTCACTCGCCCGGCCTCGCTCGTCGCCGTCGACTGGGGGCGCGACAACTATTGCCTGATCGCCGGCGGCATCGGTATCACACCAATCCTCGGGGCCGCGCAGGCGCTGGCGCGCCGTGGCGCCAACGTCACGCTGCATTACGCCGTGCGCAGCCGCGCGGATGCCGCCTATCTCGATGATCTCTCCAGCATGCTCGGCGACCGCCTGGTCGTCCACGCCAGCGATGAAGGGCAACGCCTCGATCTCGACGGGCTGTTTGCTTCGCTGCCGAAGGGCACGCTGACCCTGTTCTGCGGCCCGATGCGCATGCTCGATGCCGCCCGCCACGCCAGGATCGATGCGGGCCATCCGCTGTCTGATCTCCGCTACGAGACCTTCGGCTCCAGCGGCACGCTGCCGACCGAAGCCTTTCGCGTGCGCCTGAAGGGCTCTGATATCGAACTCGAAATCCCGCGCGAGCGTTCGATGCTCGATGTTCTCAACGCCAGCGGCTTCGAGGTGATCTCCGACTGCAAGCGCGGCGAATGCGGCCTCTGCGCCATCGACGTCGTCGCCGTCGACGGCGAGATCGACCATCGCGACGTCTTCTTCAGCGACCACCAGAAGCAAAGCAACGCGAAGATCTGCGCCTGCGTGTCGCGTGCGCGGGGGACGATTACCGTGGATACGCTGCTGCGGGCGGACGCGGTCTGAGGCGGGACCTCAATCAGACCAGCCCCTGTTCGGCCAGGAAACGGGTCAGCGTATCGATTTGTTCGGAGCCCACAAAGGCGCCGATGTAGCCATCAGGGCGCAGCAGGACCCAATCGCCCGATGACACGGCGTAGGCGCGGCGGAAGTCCTCACTTTCGTCGATGAGCTCTTCGGTCGGGCCGACGCAGTGGATATGCAGCCCGGTCCGCGCCGGCACGGCGCCACGCTTCACCTGATAGCCAAGCAGCGTCCAGTGCGGCCCCCTGAGCAACTCGAACAGGCGCAGAGGCTGTCCAGCGGCGCCGCGAAGCCGCGCATCCGGGGCGCGATCTCCTGCGAAGAGACCTTCGGCGCGCTCCGGCTTTTCCAGCGCCAGCGGTGATCCGGGATAACCGATGTCGAGTTGCTGCACCTCGCGGCCGCGCCTGATGTCGCCGCGCTTGGCGGCGTCCAGAAGCTTCGTGGAAAGGCCGAGCATGCCGGCAGCGACCGGGCGGCGTTCTTCCTCATAGCTATCGAGTAGCGCAGTCGGCGCACCTCCGATCACGGCCGCGAGCTTCCAGCCGAGATTGTAGGCATCCTGCACGCTGGTGTTGAGGCCCTGTCCGCCTGTCGGCGGATGGATATGCGCCGCATCGCCAATCAGAAATGCGCGGCCATCCCGGTAGCGATCGGCGAGGCGCGCGTTCATCTGATAGGCCGACGCCCAATGCACGGCGTGGATGCGGATGTCGCTGCGCCCGGTGCGTTCGGCGATCATCGCTGAAAGCCCTTCGGCCGACAGATCGATCTCGCCTTGGAGCGGAATTGGCGCCTGCAGCTGGAACAGCTCCGTTCCCGCCAGCGGACACAGCGCCATCTGGCGGTCCATCGCGCCATCGTTGAAGCGGTGCCACGCCGTGCGGTCGAGCCCCGTCAGGACCACATCGGCCACCACGGCGCGCACGCCGAGGGTCTTGCCGGGAAAGCCGATATCGAGCGCGTGGCGCACGAAGCTGCGCCCGCCATCGGCGCCGACGAGGTAACGCACTCGTATCGTCTCTTCGCCCGCCTTGCCTGAAAGACGCGCCGTCACGCCGTCCTGGTCCTGCTCCAGGCCGACCAGTTCGCAGCCGAACTCCACCCGCTGCCCAAGTTCGAACAGACGCTCGCGCATCACGCCCTCGGTCAGGAATTGCGGGATCATCAGCGCCATGTGGTAGGGCTCGGCCGGTGTCGGGGCGCTGCGCTCCATGACTTCGGACTCGGTGAAGCTGCCGTCGTCGCGGTATTCGCGCTGCGGCGGGTAGGGACCGCCGGCCGCAAAGATGCGGTCGATTATGCCGAGATCCTCGAAAATCTCCTGGGTTCGCGGCTGGATTCCCTTGCCGCGCGAACCGTGAAACGGACGGTCCATCTTCTCGATCAGCCGAAACGATATGCCCCGCCGCGCGAGGTCGATGGCCAGTGTCAGGCCGGCCGCGCCCGCGCCGCAGATCAGGACATCCGCCGTGAATTGCTTTGTCATGGGACCCTCAATATGTGTAATATGCACACAATAAAGCCGAGGGCCGCCGAATGTCAAGAAGGGTGCAAAATACACATATTAAAAAACAGGTGCGCGCGCTTCACGAGGCGTTGATCGACATCATCGGCGTCATCAACCGCCGGCAGGGCGACGAGATGATGATCCGTGAAGCCGGGATATCGCTCGATCGGGCGCTGTTTCCGCTGCTCGTCGGCATCGAGCGGCGTGGACCGATCGGCGTCGTCGACCTCGCCGATCGCATGGGGCGGGACTACACCACGGTCAGCCGGCAAGTCGCGAAGCTGGAAAGTCTGGGTCTGGTCAGGCGTCACGCCAGCGCCGCGGATCGCCGCGTCAGCGAAGCCACCATCACACCGGGTGGAAAAGCGATGACGGATGCGGTCGACCGGGCCCGCGAACGGATTGTCGGCGGGATGTTCGCGAGCTGGGACGATCAGGAGATCGAGGATCTGGTGCGCTTGATGCGCAAGCTTGCCGACGCGATGACCACGCCGGGCGAGCAAAGCTGAAATTGATGACGAGGGGGCGGCCGGTCACCGCCCCACCTGCTTCGGGTCGTAAAAGAACCGCTCCTCGATCAGCTTGTCGCCTTGCCAGGTCTGCCAGGCGATCTCCTCCAGCGTCCGCGTGACGCCTTCGGCATTCGTGAAGCTGAACGTCCAGCGCGTGGCGACATGGTCGCCCTCGATCAGGCTCGGTCCGATGCGGACGGCCTTGACCTCCCGCGACATCGCCAGCACGCCGCGCTCCTTGGCGACGAGATTGTCGCGGCCAACCGTGGGCGCCGTGTTGTTCTCGTAGGTGACGGCATCGGGCGTACAGAAGTGCTCGATCGCACCGATAAAGTCTCCGTCCTCCAGGCGCTTCGCAAACGCTTCGACGATGTCACGGCTCGGCATGGTGGCCCTCGCGATTAAAAACCGACTGTAGGTCGGTAAATACCGACTGATAGTCGAAAAGTCAACTGGTGGTGCGGAGCGAACTCGATTAGACGAGACTGATGTGAGCCACAGTTGGCGCCCCAACGCAGGTGCGTTCCCTCCCCCCTTGTGGGGGAGGGCTAGGGAGAGGGGTAGCCCAGCAAAGACTGCCAATTGTCGATGATGCACCAAGCGAATGCGCGATCGATGGAGTCCCCGTGTGGCACCCCCCTCTCTGACCTCGAGAGCGAGCTTTGCTCGCCTCGGACCCCACAAGGGGGGAGGGAACAGAGGGAGCACCGCCCGTGGTCGAAGCCGCATCGACTTCAACCCATCACGCGATAGACCGGACCATGGCCAAGCAGGCAGAGCGGCGGGCGGCAACAACAGAGGCGATCCTGGCGGCGGCGCGCCGGCTGTTCGGGACGAGAGGCTTTGCCGCCACCACGATGGATGAGATCGCGGAAGGCGCCCACGTCGCCAAGGGCGCGGTCTATCATCACTTCAAGACCAAGGAGGCGGTATTCGCCGCCGTGTTCGACCTGGTCTCGCGCGATCTCGTCGTCGAGATCGACGGCGCCGCGCGCGCCGAGAAGGATGTGCTCGCGGCGATGGTCGCCGGCACCCAGCATTATTTTGCGGCGACCGCCAAAGGCCCGACCGGCCAGATCATCCTGCGCGACGGCCCGGCCGTGCTCGGCTGGGAGCGCTGGCGCGAGATCGACGCCAAGCACTTTGGCGGCAAGATGCCGCGTGCGCTGTCGGTGGCGATGGAGGCCGGCCTGATCGCCAAGCAGCCGGTCGAGCCGCTCGCGCGGCTGCTGCTCGGCGCGGTGACGGAGGCTGCGGTTGCCTGCGCCGGGCGCGCCGATATCGCAAGGGCGGGTGCGGAATATGCCCGTGCGTTCAAGTCGCTGGTCGAGGCGCTGCGCGTCAAGCCATGATTGTGCTAGTCACGACATCCGGAAAACGCCCACACCAACAAGAAGAAGCGTAGCGCATGAACGCAAATTCCGCCCTCGCAGCATCAGATCCCGAATTCGACTACATCATCGTCGGCGCCGGCTCCGCCGGTTGCGTGCTCGCCAACCGCCTCTCGGCGAACGGCAAGCACAGCGTGCTGCTGCTCGAGGCGGGGCCGAAGGATTCCAACATCTGGATCCACGTGCCGCTCGGCTACGGAAAACTGTTCAAGGAAAAGACCGTCAACTGGATGTACCAGACCGAGCCGGAGCCCGAGCTGAAGGGCCGGCAGGTGTTTCAGCCGCGTGGCAAGACGCTGGGTGGATCGAGCTCGATCAATGGCCTGCTTTACGTTCGTGGCCAGCACGAGGACTACGACCGCTGGCGGCAGCACGGCAATGCCGGCTGGGGCTATGACGACGTGCTGCCCTATTTCAAGAAGGCCGAGAACCAGACGCGCGGCGCGGATCCATATCACGGCACGGGCGGCCCGCTGCCGGTCTCCAACATGGTGGTGACCGATCCGCTGTCGAAAGCCTTCATGGACGCCGCGGTCGAGACCGGTCTGCCCTACAATCCCGATTTCAACGGCGCCACGCAGGAAGGCGTCGGCCTGTTCCAGACCACCACGCGCAACGGCCGTCGCGCTTCGACGGCGGTGGCGTATCTTGGCCCAGCGAAGACCCGCAGCAATCTCAAGGTCGAGACCGAGGCGCTCGCCCAGCGCGTGCTGTTCGAGGGTCGGCGCGCGGTCGGTATCGAATACCGGCGGGGCGCAACTGTCCGCCGCGCGCGGGCGCGGAGAGAAGTCGTGCTGTCGAGCGGCGCCTACAACTCGCCGCAGCTGCTCCAGCTCTCGGGCGTCGGCCCCGCCGATCTGCTGCGCAAGCATGGAATCGAAATGGTGCTCGATGCGCAAGGCGTCGGTCACGATCTCCAGGACCACATGCAGGTCCGCATCGTGATGCGCTGCTCGCAGAAGATCACGCTGAACGACACCGTCAACAATCCGCTCCGCCGGACGCTGGCCGGCGCGCGCTACGCGCTGTTCCGGAAAGGCTGGCTGACGATCGCGGCCGGCACGGCGGGCGCGTTCTTCAAGACCAATCCGCGCCTCGCTTCGCCGGATATCCAGGTGCACTTCCTGCCGTTCTCGACCGACAAGATGGGCGAGCGGCTGCATGACTTCTCCGGCTTTACGGCGTCGGTGTGCCAGCTCAGGCCGGAGAGCCGCGGGTCACTGCGCATCAAAAGCGCCGATCCCACCGTGCCGCCGGAGATCCGCATCAACTACATGTCGACCGAGACCGACCGCACCACCAATGTCGAAGGCATCAAGATCCTGCGCAAGATCCTGAACGCGCCGGCGCTAAAGCCGTTCGTGATCGGCGAGTATGACCCCGGGACGAAGGTATCCACGGACGCCGAAATCCTGGATTATTGCCGCGACCGCGGCAGCACCATCTACCATCCGACCTCGACCTGTCGTATGGGCAACGACGCGCTTGCGGTGGTGGACCAGCGGCTGAAGGTGAAGGGGCTCGAAGGGCTTCGCGTTGTCGACGGTTCGATCATGCCGGACCTCGTCTCGGGGAACACCAACGCGCCGATCATCATGATCGCGGAGAAGGCGTCCGATATGATATTGGAGGATGCGCGGTAAATCCGTGCATCGTGAAAGGACAAGAGCTTGGCGACGCGATTCAAGATCGGCACCCGCAAGAGCGCGATGGCGCTGGCACAGACGGAAGAGATTGCACGCCGCCTGACATCAGCCGTATCAGGTCTCGACGTCGAGATCGTCAAGTTCGACACCACTGGAGATATCGACCAGACCAGCAAGCTGCTGCCGCATGGCGGCAAGGGCGGCGCCTTCGTCGCGCAGATCCGCGCCGCCGTGCTGTCGGGCGAGCTGCAAGCGGCGATGCATTCGTTGAAGGACATGCCTGGTAACGAGGACACGCCCGGCCTCGTCATCGGGGCCACGCTCTCGCGCGATCCCGCGAGCGATGCGCTGGTGCTGCGCGAGGGCGTGACGCTGGACGCGCTGCGCCAGTCCCGCGGGAAAGGTTTCAAGATCGGCACCAACGCCGTTCGGCGCGCGGCCTATGCCCGGCGGTTGTTTCCTGAGGTCGAGGTGATCCATTTCCGCGGCGCGGCCGATACGCGCGTGCGAAAGCTCGACCACGGCGAGAAGCAGAAGCTGCCGGATGGCGGCGCGGTCGGTCCCGCGGATGCGCTGATCATGGCGCGCTCGGGCCTCGATCGCGTCGGTCTCGCGAGTCGCATCGCCTACGAATTCACTGCTGCCGAAATGCTGCCGGCCGCAGGGCAGGGCATCGTCGCCGTCGAATGCGCCGCGCAGGACTGGCAGACGCGACAGATCCTGTCATCGATCGACGATCCGTCAGCGCATGCCGCCGCCGATGCCGAGCGCGAGGTGCTGTGGGTGCTGAACGGCCATTGCAACTCGCCCGTGGCGGGTTTCTCCACCATCGCGGGCGATCAGATGTCGCTGACCGCCTCCGTGCTCGACCTCTCCGGCAACACCATCCTCGAAGCCTCGCGCACAGGCCCCGCCAACCGCCCGCGAGAGCTCGGTCGCGCGGTGGGCCTGGATCTGCTGGGCAAGGGCGCCGCCGGGATCATCGAGCGCAGTCGACCGCGGTAGAGGCGCGCACTCATCGATAGGAAGCCCGTGATTTCTCGGGGTCTGGCAGTCACCTTGCACGCGACGGCTGCTGGGGCGTGTGCTCATAAGTCCAACACGAGTCAGTTTCCCTTCTGAAAGCAGACATCACGGCGTCGAAGACCGAGGACCGCTAAGGGCCATGTGTGGACGGCTCCTGGTTGGCAAGGAGAATCTTCACTTTGCAGCTTGGTCGGAGCAGCCATGTGTTCGGCCTGTTAGTGCGGTACGCATGACCGCTGGCCATAATGCCCTCCGCGGATCAGGTCCCGGTCAAAACCTCGCATTCGACAATGCTGTGGCCCATGTGGGTTGTCCTGATCGCCGGATCGACCGGCGCTGCATTACGTGCTGTTCGCCCTTCCAACCGTTACGTCACGCCGGCGTTGTCGGCGCGATCTCGTTTAGGCCGCCAGCGCGGCCGGCTCCTGGTAGCGTTCGTTCCTGGCCATCATCGCCCAGGCCATCCTGGCGAGCTTGTTGGCAAGCGCGATGGCGGCGACCTTGGTGGGTCGCCGCGCCAACAACGCGGTGAGCCAGGGCCGATGCCCCGTGCCATGGATCTTGGCATAGCGGATCACGGCAAGTGCGCCAGCCGTGAACAGGCTACGCAAATAGCGATCGCCCTGCTTGCTGATACTGCCAAGCTTGTCTTTACCCCCGCTCGAGCTCTGCTTTGGCACGAGACCAACCCAGGCCGAGAAGTCCCGCCCGGATCGGAAGGCTTTGGGATCGGCAACGCTCGCGACCAGCGCTGTTGCCAGCGCCGGACCGACGCCAGGGATCGCGTCCAGCCGCTTGCTCGTCGTGTTTGATCGATGCCAGGCGATGATGCGGCGGTCGAACTCCAGGATCTGGGCCTTCAGCGCGCGCAATTGACCGCCAAGAGCAGCAAGGCACATCCGGGCGACCTCCGGGACTCGGTCTTCGGCTTTATCGGCGACGACTTCCAGCAGTTGCTCGACGCCTCGCCGCCCAACAGGGGCGACAATCCCGAACTCGGCAAGATAGGCGCGGATCGAGTTGATAATCGCGGTCTGCTGGCGGATGAAGAGGTGGCGCGCTCGGTGAAGCATCAGACAGCTCTGTTGCTCGACTGTCTTGGTCGGCACGAACCGCATGTTGGGCCTCGTCACCGCTTCACAGATCGCCTCCGCGTCCGTAGCGTCGTTCTTCTGCCGCTTGACGTAGGGCTTCACATAGGCCGGAGGCATCAATCGCACCGTATGGCCCAACGCCTGCAATTCACGGGACCAATGGTGCGATGATGCGCAAGCTTCGATCCCCACCAGGCATGGCGGCAGCTTCTGGAAGAAAGCCAAGACGTGGCTGCGCCTCAACTGACGGCGTATGACCACCTGGCCGGCTGCATCAACGCCGTGTACTTGGAAGACCGACTTCGCAATATCCAGACCAATCGTCGAAATTGACTGCATAGGCTGCTCCTCCGAATCGTGGGAGCCTCAAACGGCGCCCACTCCTTGGCACTCTCGTGCCCGTGGAGGAGCCGTCCACAGCATCACAATCGGACATCGATGCTATTCGATCACCTCGTCGGCGCGAGCTAGCAGAGCAGCCGGCATATCGATGCCGAGCGCTTTGGCGGTCTTGAGATTGATGGTCGTGATGTATTGAGTAGGCTGTTCTACCGGGATATCCGCCGGTTTTGTACCTTTGATGATCTTGTCGACCAGGCGGGCTCCCTGACGAGCGAATGCCAAAAAATCCGGACCGAGGCTTATCAAGCCCCCCGCCTCAACAGTTTCCTTGAAGCCGTGGCAAGACGGCAGCCTATTCGACAAGGCCAATTCGGCTATGGGCTTGCTGTTCACGTAAGTCAGCGCGCCGGCGACAACGACCAAAGCCTCGGATTGGCGGTGCTTCATCCCATCGAATGCGCTCCTGAGATCGTCAGCCGAATTGAATTCAACCGGCGCGATCGACACGCCGAGCGCCCGGGCAGAATTGTCGAGCGACGTCATTGCAAATGCAAAGTTCGGATCACCTTTTGCTCCCAGAACGGCCAGGCGGCTCAGATTCGGAAGGATCTCCTTGAGAAGTTGAAGCCGCTTCCCGTAAGTCTCCGAAGCGGCCTCAAACGTTATGCCCGTCATGGCCCCGCCAGGGTGAGCAAGGCTTTGAACAAGGCCTATGTCCACGGGCGCCCCAACCGATACGAATACCACAGGAATATTTGACGCCGCCGATTTTGCTGCAACGGCCCCGATCGTTCCCCATACGACGAGCAAGTCGATGTCCGGAATCTGGGAGAGAACGGCCTCCTTCATGTCTTTCGGATTCGGAGCCGTAAACAGCGTCCGCACCTGAACGTCCTTGCCGTCGACATAGCCGAGGCCAAGAAGCGCCCGGACGAGTTCGGAAGGGGCAGCATTGTCCGGTGGACCGCCAAAGACCTGACCGATGCGCCAGGGGGTGGCGCCCATCGCGGCAGAAGAAAAGCTAAATGCAATGATACTTGCCGATCCAGTGATGAACTGTCGCCGCTTCATTGCCGATCTCGCCCCATGCCTCTCTCCGACAGTAGACAATTTTGGCCCGGAGGTCCAAGGCATCGAATGTGCGAGTTGGGTCAAAATGCGAAGAACTCAGGCTTAGCTAATCTGGTCGGCACTTGCGCGATGAGCGGACCTCCGTCACGCGGCGCAACTTCGCCTGAAGCAACGCCGCAGGCGACAGCGCCGCGGCTCGTTGGTCAGCCCCCAGGGCCGTCCTTCATGATGTACCCCATCAGATCGTCCACGTTATGCTCCAAATCCCGGATGATGTTCTTGACGACGTCTCCGACCGAGATCACGCCCACGACCTTGCCCGAGCTCAGCACTGGCAAATGACGAAAGCCGCGCCGAGCCATCATGGCCATGCAGCTCTCCAGCCCGTCGTCCGGCCTGACCGTCACCGGGTTGCCCGTCATCACTTGGCTCACCGGCGTCTGCTTTGCATCGAGTCCCGGCAGCAGCACCTTGATGGCGCAGTCCCCCTGGGTCACGATACCGACCAGCACGTCGTCGTCGATGACCAGCACCGACCTGACCCGGTTGTCGCGCATCTGGCGCAAGGCTTCCACGACCATGTCGCCCGACCGAACATGAATCAAGGCGCCACTCTTCTGGGCGAGAGCGTGTTTCACCGTGCTCATCGATTCCTCCCTTTTGGCCCTGTCCTGCACCGTCCGGAGGGTCGCATCGAAGGATAGTCGAAATATCCGGCCTCGTCAGCACCGGTCCGATGTCACCGGCGAACGAGAGGGCCACCCGCGTGCTGCCCTCCCGTCGGGACAATGTGGCCAGGGGATCTGTCGGGCAGGGGCGCCGCCGAGATCATCGAGCGCAGCCGGCCGCGCTAAATCGCGCGACCGTATGCGCTGATCGAGCCGCAGTGAATCTTGCGCTTGTCGAAGGTTCGCATTTCCATATGCTTGCTCGAGAGCGGGTGAATAGCTCGCCTTGGATGAAAGGATATGCATCGGCATGCAGATTCTCCTGATTTTCAAATTGCTGACATTGCTCGCCGTTGCCAATGGCGTGCCCGTGCTTGCAAAGCGTCTCTTTGGAAGCCGTCTCGCTTACGCTCTCGACGGCGGGGCTCGTTTCATCGATGGGCGCCCGCTGTTCGGCGCCTCAAAGACGTTGCGAGGCTTGCTGCTTTCGATTGTTGTCACCACTGCCGTGGCCCCATTGCTTGGCCTGGATTTCGCATCCGCCTTGCTGGTCGGGCTGGGCGCAATGGTCGGAGACTTGCTTTCGAGCTTCACAAAACGTCGACTTGGCATAGAGCCAAGCGGCAAGGCCACGGGGCTCGATCAAGTACCAGAGGCCTTGCTGCCAGCGCTCATGTGTTGGAAACGCTTGTCGCTATCGACCATCGACGTGGTCGTCGTGGTCGCCATATTCTTCCTGGGCGAAATTGTCCTGTCCCGCCTGATGTTCAGGCTGCATATTCGCGATCGCCCTTATTGATGTCGGCATGAGCTGAATGAAGATGGTGCAGCGTTATCTCAGGCGGACAGTTTAGCCGGATCGGCACCACCGAGGAGCCGACCCCGACCGACGTGTAGCCGGTCATCTGGTGGTAGTTCCAAAGTCCTGCCCCAAACCGTCTGGGCAGCATCGAATCCAGCGTAATCGGCACCGATCCCGGAAGGCAGATTTGTCCCCCATGCGTATGGCCGCTCAAGAGCAGGTCGAAGCCGGCATGGGCTGCGTGACGATAGATTTCCGGAGTGTGCGACAGCAGGATTGTGAAGCTGTCGGGAGGAATCGCCGAGGCAGCCTTTTCAATGCTGTCGACCCGATAAAAATGAGCGTCGTCGATACCGGCAAGGTAGATGTGCTCGTCGGCTCGCGAGATCGACACGCACTCGTTCAAGAGCATCCTTATGCCCAAATCCTCCAGAGCCGGGACCATTCGGATCGTGTCATGATTGCCGAGAACGCCGTAGGCCGGCGCTCTCAGCAGCGCACAAATCTGCGCCATGCCTTCCACGGCCGCATCGAATGGACCGAACGTGGCGCCGCGGAAATCCCCCGTGAGCACGCAGGCGTCGTACGAGAGTGATGGAAGAAGTTCCGCCAAGCGCTGCATCGCGGCACTGTTCATGTCCACATGCAAGTCGCTGATGTGCAGCAGAGTGAATCCCTCGAATGCCTTTGGTAACGAGGCAAACACGAGATCGGTCTCTTTGACCCGAACGTCAGCCGTATTCTTCACCCCGCGCCAGTAGAGGCCGGAAAGCTTGAAGACGGCGCGAATGAGGGAATGCACCGAATACCAATTTTCGATATGGAAGAAATTGAGGCCTTGACCGAATATTTGCGCTTCGTGGTCGGCCTCTATTCCAAGCCTCTGCCTGGCATGAAGCCTGCCAAGCCGCCTCTCAAGAAGGCCGACGACGGACGTTTGTGGCGGTTCCAAGAGCAATCCCTTTCAACTCGACTCTGCGCGCGCAACAGAAGGCCACTGCATCTTTTCGCAGCCGAAGGCGGTGGTCTTTCGCGGCCGCTGCGATTGTCGCAGGTGTCGTCGCGCATCCGATGGGGATGACCAGACTAGCACGCGCAAGCGCGCCGCTTTGATAATGGGAGTAGTTATAATCGTCTAGGCGGCGGATTTTGCAAACTTGCGTTCTTGAGCTGGCTGAGTCCGTGCAGTTACATAACCGTTCTCGCGATATTCAATTTCACGAACCTTGCGAGAGTAGGTCAGGTATCTGTTAACGAGATCGTGGTCGTTGGGATTGAAACGAATTTGCTTTTCCATGACGGCAAGATCTTTGCGCAGAGTTGCAGCGTCCAACATGAATTTTGCTTCGCTGAAGTGGCACCCGTTGCGCACGAGCATGTTGCCCTCCTAATGCGGCTTGCCGAGCACTGTTGCGAACGGCAGGTCAAAGATTTGATCGCCGTCTTTGTCGGTCACGTGGAGGACCCAACTGCGCCAATCTTCCGAGCTCGCTGTCATGATAAGCGACCGGACTACACCATCTGCGCGCTCGCATGCCTCCACCAAGTCGTTCACGGCAGTGGCGCTTGGATCAATCAACCAGCCGCGCGCATTGGAGTAATGGAAATAGACGTCCGTCATGTTCCAACTCCTACATCTGCAGAGGGCACGGTCACCCAATAGCAGGAGAAGAAACATCGGAAAATTCAGGTCGATACCCTACGGGGATATACGGAGAAGGCGGGAGGACATGGGCGATCGCGGTGGGTTTCGATCTCTCGGCGAAGGGCGCCGCCGAGATCATCGAGCGCCGGCCACGCCAAAGCGAATGTGTTTGGATCGATGTGATCCGAGGCGCCCGATCGGACTTAACGTCCGGTTTGTCACTTTCGTTTCGCGATGGGCCTTGCGAGCTCCCGGGCGCCGTTGATGACGAGCTGCACAACCGGGCTGACGGTGCGGTCCTTGATCGTGAGCATCCCGTTCGGTCGACGGTCCGCCGGCAGTTCAATGGACAAGACCTTGAGCGCGGCCTCCCTGGCGAGAAATTTCAGTGTGGAAGCCGGGAAAACCGTGATGAACCGCCCCGTCTCCAGCAAGCTGACCCGCATATGGGGGGCATCGGTGACCACCGTCGCCTGGGGATACGCGAGCCCTCGGGCAAGAAAGGCTTGCGTGATGATGGATCCGATCACGCTCTCCCGCGGCGGAAGCACCCAACGCTCCTCCGCCAGATCGGAGAGCTGGATATTGCGCCGACGCGTCCATGGATTTTTTGCGCCCGCCGCGATGACGTAGCGATCTTCAAAAAGAAACTCGAAATGCAGCCGCTCGTCGGCAATCGGGCCGCGACTCCGCACGAACGACAGATCGACTTTGCGTTCGCTCAGGTCGCGATGCAGCGCCTCGATGTAGCCGGTCACGAGCTCAAATCTGATCCGCGGATGACGCCGCGAGAGCCGGTCTATGAGCGCGGAAACGAAGCTCGCCGCCAGATCAGCCGTGCTTCCAATCCGCACCTCTCCGGCGGTGGGGTCGGCCAGAAACTCGATGCTCTTCACGCCCCGCCGTAGCTCGTCGAAAGCGGCGGCACCGCAATCGATCAGGGCGCGGCCGCACTCGGTCGGCTCGATTCCGCGCCGGTGGCGATCCAGCAGGCGGACGCCGAACGCACGTTCGAGTTCCGCGATCGATCTCGAAATGTTGGGCTGGGTGGTATTGAGCAGGACTGCCGCCTTGCCCATGCTGCCGGCCTGCACCACCGCCATCAGCACGTGGAGATCCTGCAGCTTCATTCGCTTTCCGATGCGATCGCTCATCTGCATGAGAGTACCCATATCCGTTTTGAGATGGTCTCATCAGACAATAGCCTTATGCGCTTATGGCAGCATCACCTATCCTCCGGGGTTGAAGAGAGCCAGCGTGGTGTAGGTTCGACGGAGCAAAGCCTGTGACTCCCTCCCGACGTCAATTTTTACGTTTCGCAGCGGGGGTAGCCGCACCGCCGCTGCCGACGGGCCTGGCTTGCGCCGACACCTATCCCTCTCGACCGGTCCGGATCATGGTCGGCTTCGCCGCCGGCGGCCCAAACGACATTCTCGCGCGTCTGGTCGCAGATTGGTGGTCGGAGCGGCTCGGCCAGCAATTCATCGTCGAGAACCGGCCCGGGGCAGGGAGCAATCTTGCCACCGACGCGGTCGTGCGCGCGCCTCCCGACGGCTACACGCTTCTGCTGGTTGGTTCTCCGAACGCGATCAACGCCACGCTCTATGAAAATCTCGATTTCAATTTCCTGCGGGATATCGCGCCGGTCGCGGGCCTGACCCGTGGCGCCCTGGTGATGGTGATCCACCCATCGGTTCCTGCCCATACGATTCCCGAGTTCATCGCCTATGCGAAAGCCAATCCCGGGAAACTCTCCTACGGTTCGGGCGGCGTGGGCGGGATCACCCACATCGCCGCGGAATTGTTCAAGCAGGCCGCCGGGGGGCTGGATCTTCAGCATGTGCCCTATCGCGGCGTGGCGCCCGCCATCACCGATCTGCTCGGCGGGCAGGTGCAGGTCGTCTTTGCCAATGTGGCGCCCTCGATCGGTTACATCGAGAGCGGCAAGCTGCGCGCGCTCGGGCTGACGACGGCGATGCGATCCGAGGCATTGCCGGATGTGCCTTCTATCGGCGAATTCGTGCCTGGCTACGAGGCCAGCTCGGTGTTCGGCATCGGCGCGCCGAAAGGCACCCCTAGCGCGATCATCGACAGGCTCAACAAGGAGGCCAACGCCGCTCTCGCCGATGCGGGGTTCAGGATGCGCTTGCGCGGCCTTGACGCGACGGGACTGGGCGGCTCGCCCGCCGATTTCGGCAAGCTGATGGCCGATGAAACCGAGAAGTGGGCCAAAGTGATCGGCCTCGCGAAGATCCGACTGGAGTAGCACGGCGAACTCTTAAATGCATGGGACGTTCAGAAAGATTTGGGCGAAGGGAGGCGGCACGTTCGATTGCTATCTGGTCGCGCCCGAGACTGAAAAGCCGGTCGCTGCCATCGTGCTTGCCTCCGCTATCCACGGCGTGGATACCGACATGATCGCAATTGCCGACGAGCTGGCGGCATACGGGGGCATCGTCGCAGTGCCGGATCTGTTCTGGCGTTCGATGGCCGGCCCGCTGCCTCGTAACGACCCGCGTGCGGCCCAGCGCGCGCAGCCGCGCCTCGAGCAAATCAAGGTCGGCGAGGACGATATGATCGACACCTTGCGACACCTCGGCACCATCCCGCAATTCAACGGCCAGGCGGCGGTCATGGGATTTTGCTACGGCGGCCCCTATGCGATTCTCGGGCCGAAGCGGCTTGGCTATGCCGTCGGTATCTGCTGCCACGGGTCCCAGATGCTGGACTATCTTCACGAGCTTGCCGAGGTCCGCGAGCAAGTCTGCTTCATGTGGGGCGACGAGGACAATCGCGCCCCGGCCGAAGTGCTGCAGGCCTATCGTGATGCAGCGGCGCGCATGGACAACGTCGAAGTGCACATCTTTCCCGGGGGGCGCCACGGCTACATGATGCGGACAAGCCCGTCCTTCGATCGGGCGGCACATGATTTTTCAATGAGGCGTGCCCGAGAGATTCTCGAAGGCCTGGGGTCGGCCGGTCGATCACGGCCTGCGAATTCACGATCGGCGGAATGATGCCATCGTTTCACGCCGCCGACTTGAAGCGCAAATTGGCGCGCGAGAGTTGGCCGAGTGAGGTGCATCCCATCAGCTTCATGTCGCGCTCGAGCTCGGCCCGCAACAGGCAGAGGGCCCGCTCGACACCGGGCTGGCCGGCGGCCGCCAGCGGATAGAGATAGGATCGCCCAAGGCCGACGGCCTTTGCACCGAGCGAGAGCGCCTTCAGGATGTGGGTCCCGCGCTGGATGCCGCCATCCATCATCACGTCGATGCGATCGCCGACGGCGTCGACGATTTCGGCGAGTTGGTCGAAGGCGGCGCGAGAACCGTCGAGCTGCCGACCACCATGGTTCGACAGGATGATCCCGGCGCAGCCGATCTCGACCGCGCGGCGCGCATCAGCTGGCGACATGATCCCCTTCAGACAGAACGGCCCGTTCCAGCTTCGCACCATCTCGGCGACATCATCCCAATTCATCGACGGATCCAGCATCTCGCTGAAATAGCGGCCGATCGACACCGCGCCACCACTCATGTCGACATGCTCATCCAGTTGCGGCAGCCTGAATCTCTCGTGGGTGACATACTGGATGCCCCATTGCGGCTTGATCACGAATTGGAGCATGCCGGCGAGCGTGAGACGGAAGGGAATGCTGAATCCCGTCCGCAGGTCGCGCTCGCGATTCCCGCCGGTGATGCTGTCGACCGTCAGCATCATCACCTCGACGCCGGCGTCCTTGGCGCGCTGCATCATCGCACGGTTGAGGCCGCGATCCCTGTGGAAATAGAACTGATAGATCTGCGGCGTATCATGGGCCTTGCGCAGCTCCTCGAGGCTGACCGTGCCGAGCGAGGAGACGCCGAACATGGTGCCGTAGCGCGCCGCGGCCGCAGCGACGGCGCGCTCGCCCCGATGATGAAACAGGCGCTGCAAGGCCGTCGGCGAGCAATAGAACGGCAGCGCAAGCTTCTGACCCATGACGGTGACCGAGAGGTCGACCTCTTGCACGCCGCGCAGCACGTTGGGTACGAGGTCGCATTGCTCGAAGCTCGCTGTGTTGCGGCGGTGGGTGACCTCATCGTCCGCCCCACCGTCGATGTAATCGAAGATCGGCCCGGGCAGCCGGCAACGCGCCAGCCGCCGGAAGTCGTGAAAATTGTGACACTGTGACAAGCGCATGGCAGCCTCCGATCAGGGCACGAGCAGCTTGAGCGGCCAGATATAGGCCTGGCCCAGCACCAGGACGCCGACGAGAACGACGAGCGCGAAGCTGTGGAAGAAGACGAAGCGCAGGATCGTGCCCTCGTGGCCGTACCATTTGGTGGCGGTGGACGCGACCACGATGCTCTGCGCATCGATCATCTTGCCCATGACGCCGCCGGAGCTGTTGGCCGCCGCCATCAGCACCGGGCTGACGCCGATCTGTTCGGCGCTGATGCGCTGCAAGCCGCCGAACAGCACATTCGAGGACGTATCCGACCCCGTCAGCGCGACGCCGAGCCAGCCGATCAGCGCGCCGAAGAACGGATAGAGCGCCCCGGTCTTGGCGAAGGCGAGCCCCAGCGTGGCATCCGTGCCGGAGTAGCGGGTGACGAAACCGAGCGCCAACATGCAGGCGATGGTCGCGAGCGAATAGCGCGTCAGATAGAGCGTGCGCGCATACATCCGGATCAGACCGAGCGGACCGTAGCCGACCAGCAGGCCCGAGATGATCGCCGACAGGAGAATGCCGGTGCCGGCCGCCGAGAGCAGATTGAGCACATAGACCGCGCCCTCTGCGACAGGCTTGGCCACGACCGGCGGCGCTTTCTGCACGAGGTTGTGCAGCCCGAGGACGGGAAACTTCGCCACCCAGACGCCGTCGAGCCAGGTCTTCACCTGCGGCGTGCCCCAGGCGAAGACGAAGGCCGAAAAGATGAGCCAGGGAGTCCATGCCTTGGCGACAGCCGCCTTCGTGGTCCTGCCGGCGGGAGCCTCACCGGACAGCGGGGCGCCATAGCGCGCCGGCATCTCCTTCATCGCATGCTTGGGCCGCCAGACGCGCAGGAACAGCGCGAGGCTTGCCATGGAGACCACAGCGGCAATCACGTCGACCAGCCACGGGCCATGGAAGTTCGAGACCAGATATTGCGGAACGGCGAACGAGACGCCGGCCACCAGAATCGCCGGCCAGATCTCGAGCATCCGGCGGAAGCCGACGAAGGCCCAGATCAGCCAGAACGGCACGAGCAGCGAGAAGAACGGCAGCTGCCGCCCGATCATCCCGCTCAGCTCCTGGAGATCGAGGCCGGTCACCGCGCTGAGCGCGATCACCGGCGTGCCGAGCGCGCCATAGGCGACCGGCGCGGTATTGGCGATCAGCGACAGGCCGGACGCGGCGAGCGGCGAAAAGCCGAGCCCGATCAGCATCGCGGCGGTGACCGCAACCGGCGTGCCGAACCCTGCGGCGCCCTCGAAGAACGCACCCAGCGAAAACGCGATGAAGAGCAGTTGCAAGCGGCGATCGTCACTGATCGAGGAGACCGAACGCTGCAGGACCGCGAACTCACCCTTCTCGTTCAGAAGCTGATAGAGGAAGATGATGTTGATGATGATCCAGCCGATCGGCAGCAGCCCGAAGCCCGCGCCGTAGATCGCGGCCATTCCGGCCATGCCCGCCGGCATGCCGAACGCGAACACGGCAACGCCGAGGGCAGTGACGAGGCCAATGGCCGCCGCCCAATGCGCCTTGATCTCGAAGATTGCAATCGCGCTCAACAGCACGATGACCGGCAGCGCCGCCGCGGCGGTCGAGAGCCATGGATTGTTGAAGGGGTCGTAAGCCTGGGTCCACGCCACGAAAATCTCCTCGCGTTGTCCTCATCCGCCGCCGCGCTGGTTCACGGTCTTGGGCATAAATATTATCCTATATAGAAATTGGTAAAATTAATTTACCACAGATGTCAATTGGGAAATATTATTCATCTGATATGGATGGTGGGGAGCATGCTTGACCGAGATCGCGAAAGCCCCATACTCGCAATACGAATCTGCGCGTTCTGCCAAAGGGATAGGTGCCATCTTGAGCAACGTCGTCCGGACCCCGAAAGTCGCGGAAGCGATGGCCGATCACATCGAGAAGCTGATCCTCGAGGGCGTGTTGCGGCCCGGAGAAAAGCTCGCGGCTGAGCGCGATCTCGCCGAGAAGCTGGAAATATCGCGACCCTCACTGCGCGAGGCGCTGCAAATCCTCGAAAAGCGCGGGCTGCTCGCCACCACCCGCTCGGGGACGTTCGTCGCCCAGTTCCTGTCGCCGCTGCTGCGGCCGCTGGCGACGCTGTTGCAGGACAAGCCGCGTGTCACGGCCGACTATTTCGAATTTCGCAGGATTCAGGAGGCGCACGCCGCCCGCTTTGCCGCACTGCGTGGCACTGATCTCGATCGCCAGGCGATCCGGGATTGCGCCGATCGGATGCGAAAGGCCCACAAGCTCGAAGATCCGACCCAGGAGGGGGACGCCGACGTGGACCTTCATCTCCTGATCTACGAGGCGAGCCACAATGTAGTGTTGCTCCACGTCATGCGCGCGCTTGCCGACCTCTTGCGCAACAACATCTTCTACAGCCGTGCGCAGCTCTATCTGCGCGAGGGCGTCCGCGACCAGCTGCTGGAGCAACATCTGGCGCTCGCGGACGCGGTGATCGCAGGCAAGACCAAGGAGGCCGAAGCGGCGGCGGCCGAGCACATCCGTTTCACCTTCGAGACGGTCGAAGAGATCAGGCGCGACGATCTCCGGCTCGAAACCTCGCTCAGCCGGGTGAATCGCAGCGATTTCCTCGCCTGACGGGGACCTCTCTCCCGATCAGGTCTGTTCTCTCCCATCAGCCTCTGTGCGCAATGGCCGCTCGGGTGATGATGGCATTATGCGCCTGTTTTGCCCGACGGAGCAAGCAGATTTCGGTAAGACCGAAAAATGTCAGATCTTTCAACCCCATCCCTACTGTGCATGGGGTTGTTTTCGCGGTGCTTGTTTTCAGCCCCGCACGCGTTTGATCATCTGCTCGACATGGGCGATCGGCGTCTCCGGCTGGATGCCGTGGCCGAGATTGAAGATGAAGCGCCCTTGCGAAAAGTTCGCCAGCACATTGTCGATCGCGCGATCGAGTGCCGCGCCGCCCGTGATCAGCACCAGCGGATCGAGATTGCCCTGCACGGCGACCTTGCTCTGCACGCGCTCGCGGATGAAGGCAGGCTCCGCGGTCCAGTCGATGCTGACGCCGTTGACGCCGGTCGCCTCGACGTAAGCAGGCAATTGCGCGCCGGCCCCGCGCGGGAAGCCGATGATCTTCGCGTCAGGCACCTTGGCGCGCACGCCCTCGACGATGCGCCGCGTCGGCTCGGTGGACCAGCGCGCGAACTCGGCCGGCGGCAGCACCCCGGCCCAGGTGTCGAAGATCTGCAAGGCGTTGGCGCCGGCCTCGAGCTGCGCCAGCAGATAGTGAACCGAGTTCTCGACCAGCACGTCGATGATCTCAGCGAACGCCTCCGGATGCCGGTAGGCCATCATCCGCGCCGGCGCCTGGTCGGGCGTGCCGTGGCCGGCGACCATGTAGGTCGCAACCGTCCACGGCGCGCCGCAGAAGCCGATCAGCGCTATCTTCGGATCGAGCGCGCCGCGCACGATCTTGAGCGCCTCGAACACCGGCGTGAGCTTGCCGAAGTCGGCTTGCGCGGCCAGCGTTGCGACCTTGGCCGGATCATCCAGCGGCTCGAGCCGCGGACCCTCGCCGACCTCGAAGCGCACCGAGCGGCCGAGCGCGTAGGGGATCACGAGAATGTCGGAGAAGATGATCGCCGCGTCGAAGCCGAACCGGCGGATCGGCTGCAGCGTGACCTCGGCGGCAAGCTCCGGATTGAAGCAGAGATCGAGGAAGCCGCCGGCCTTGGCGCGCACCTCGCGATACTCGGGCAGATAGCGGCCGGCCTGCCGCATCATCCACATGGGCGGGACGGCTTGCCGCTGGCCGGAGAGCACGTCGATGAAGGGCTTTGACTGGGGCACTGGCAATCCTGATGCAGAGTTGGGTTCCTGATACACCGCCGGGCGCGGAAGCGGAACAGCGGAACCAGTGCAATTGCGCCGCGTTGACCCCGCCAATGGAGGAGACATCCCATGGCCCAGACATTCAATCCCGCGCCGCACGACAAGCACGCCGACGATCTGCGCGAAGCGCTCGCCGCCGACCGTCACGCCAGGCTCGACACCGGCTTGGAAGATACCTTTCCCGCCTCCGATCCCGTTAGCGCCGCGCAGCCGACGCCGTCGAAGGCGGACGCGGATGCCGACAATCCCTCGTTCTGGGACAAGGTTAAGGCGATCTTCAGCTAGCGGTCGCCGGTTTCCGATACTGTTGCTAAGACCTCGTTAGTGATCTGCGGAAACCCCGGTCCGTAGGAGTACGGGAAAACCGCTGGGAGACTGCGAATCCGCGCAGGCGCTTCAGGGTTCAATAACAGAAGCGGCAGAGTTTCCCTCCATTGGAGATTTCTGTCGCATGAACCTCGCCTCACAGAGAGCTGGATGGAGCCGCCTGCCGCTGCGTGCGGCGGCTTTCGTCGTTCTCACCTGTGTGGCGATCCTCGGCGTCAGTGGCTGGCGCGAATGGGCCGCGCGCGATCAGGTGCTCAAGGGTGCCGAGACCGAGATGGCGAACGTCGCCCGCTCGTTGACGCAGCATGCCGAGGACAGCCTTGATCTCCTGGATTCCGGGGTCGTCGGCGTCGTCAGCCGGCTGGAGATGGACGGCGCCGATCCCGCCACCATTGCGAAGCTGCGCAATCTGCTGGAAGCGCGCAAGAAGGCGATGGAGCGCGTCCATAGCCTTGCCATCATCGACGATCAGGGCAACTGGCTGACCGCGCCGGGCACGATCGCCTCGACGCTCAGCGACGACGCGTTCTTCCGCCACCATCAGCTCTCGCCCAATCGCGAGGCCTTTATCGGCCATCCGGTGAAGAGCCTGCTGGATGGCGAATGGGTCGTCACCCTGTCGCGCCGCTTCAACAAGCCCGACGGCAGCTTCGGCGGCGTGGTGCTCGCGGCCATCGGCTCACGCTATCTGTCGCATTTCTACGAGCAGTTCGAGATCGGCCGCAACAGCTCGGTGACTCTGATATACGGCGATGGCCTGATCATCGCGCGCAACCCGAACAACGAGAAGTTCGTCGGCCGCAACGTTGGCGATACGCCGCTGTTCCGCGATGCCAGCCTGCAACGGCCGAGCGGTGCCTATCATTTCAAATCGCCGCTGGACGGCGCCGAGCGCGTCAGCTTCTTCAAGCGCAGCGGCCGTTACCCGCTCGTGCTGCTTGCCACCGTCGACAAGGACGAACTGCTCGCACCTTGGCGGACTGCTGCGATCTCCCGCATGCTCTACGTGCTGGCGCTGGTGATGCTGATCGCCATCATCGGCTCGGTGCTGGTGCGGCAGCTGCAGCGAGGCCAGCGCATGGCGGCCGCTCTGATCGAGAAGGAGGCGCATTTCCGCCTGCTCGCGGAAGGCTCCAGCGACATGGTCACCCGCATCGGGCTCGACGAGCGGCTGCGCTACGTCTCGCCGTCGTCCAACCGCGTGGTCGGCTGGCGTGCCAACCAGCTGATCGGCACGGAGGCGCTTGCCGGCATCCATCCCGAGGACCGGCCGCATGTCCAGGCCATCATCGAGGCCATGAAGCGTGGCGATACGGAAGAAGCGCGCGTCACCTATCGAAACGTGCACCGGCAGAAGTCCGAGGTCTGGCTGGAATCGACCATGCGCGTGACGCGCAAGGATAACGGCAGTGTCGACGGCGTGGTTGCGATCTCGCGCGACATCACCGAGCAGAAGCAACTCGAGACAAGGCTCGAGACGCTCGCGATCGAGGACAGCCTCACCGGGCTTGCCAACCGCCGCCGCTTCGACGAGCGGCTGATGGAGGAGTGGGCGCGCGCTTATCGCGACCGCTCAAGCCTTGGCCTGCTGATGATCGACGTCGATCACTTCAAGGCCTACAACGACGAATATGGCCATCCCGCCGGCGACGCCTGCCTGCGGGTGGTCGCGAAGATCATTGCGGACGAGGTGCAGCGCGTCGGCGATCTCGCCGCCCGCTATGGCGGCGAGGAATTCGCCATGCTGCTGCCGAATACCGATGCCGCCGGCTGCGCCCGCGTCGGCGAGCGGATCCGCAGCGCCATCCACGATGCGGGTCTGGTTCACGCCTCCAATCCGGCGGGGCCATGCGTCACCGCTTCCGTCGGCGGCGCGGCCTGCCGGCCGGCGGTGGAACGAACTGCCGGCTCGGGCTCGCTGGTGGAGGCCGCCGACCGCGCGCTCTACGCCGCCAAGGATGCCGGCCGCGACAGGCTCATGATGTCCGGCGAGATCATGACCCTGATGGCCAAAGCGTCCGGCCAATAAGGCATCAGGTCAGTCATCGCGTTCAGTAGTGCGGCGGCCGCTCGTTGGCCGGACCCGGCGCATTGGTCTCGGTTTCCTGCAAACGCTCGCCAAGCTCTGCGACCTTTCGGGTCAGCGCATCGATCTGCTTCCACTGCGCGGTGATGGTCTGGTTCAACGTCTCGATGGTGTCATCCTGATAGGCGAGGCGTGTCTCCAGTGCGTCGATGCGCTCAGTGAGCGCCTTGATCTCATTCGTCACCTGCGTGCCCCTTGTCTCGTTCGCGCAAGCCGTGACCGAGCGCGACGCGCTCATCGAACACGAAGCATTCCCCGCGCCAGCGGCTCTGCGCTTCTGGCACGTCTTCCAGATACTTCAAAATGCCGCCCTTGAGGTGGTACACCTCCGCAAAGCCGCGCGCCAGCAGATGCGCGCTCGCCTTTTCGCAGCGGATGCCGCCGGTGCAGAACATCGCGATCTTGCGGTGTTTTGCAGGATCGAGCTTCTCGGCGGCGAAATCCTTGAACTGGCCAAAGCTCCTGATCTCAGGATCGACCGCCCCCTCGAATGTCCCCATCGCCACCTCGAAAGCATTGCGGGTGTCGATCACCAGCATGTCGGGTGAGGCGATCAGGTCGTTCCAGTCGTTCGCATCGACATAGGTGCCGACCTGCCGTGTCGGATCGGCGGCCGCGTCGCCAAGTGTGACGATCTCCTTCTTCAGCCGCACCTTGAGCCGGCCGAACGGCATGGCTTCCGCGGTCGAGCATTTCAGCTCGAGATTGTTCAGCCGTCCGCCGAACATCGCCCCGTGCGCGAGTTCATGGGCAAATGCGTCGATCGCCTCAGGCGCGCCCGCGATCGTGCCGTTGATGCCCTCCTCGGCCAGCAGCACGCTGCCCTTCAGGGACAGGCCGGCACAGAACGCGCGCAGCGGTTCGCGCAGTTCGCGGTAATCGGGCAGGGCGGCGAATTGGTAGAAGGCGCAGACCTTGGTGACCAGATTCTTTGAAGTCATGGCGGCTCGTTTAGCAGGCGGGCCCCGCCCAGAAAACCCGCACGGTCGAAGGTTGATGAGGGTCTATACCCCTGGCGGATGGCAGCCATTTCCCTGGTATGCCAGCATTGCCCCGGCGGGCCGGAATGTGTCATGTAGGCCCGGTTTTCCGAGATGGCGCGGCCCGCGCCCCGAGACTTAAGCCTAGACGCCCAAGAGAGCAAAACTTCGATGAGAAACTTCCATTTCCCCGGCAGGTCCACGGTTCACGCCACCAACGCGATGGTGGCGACCTCGCATCCGCAGGCGTCGCTCGCCGCGATTGAAGTGCTGCGCGAAGGCGGTACGGCGGTGGACGCGGCGGTGGCGGGGTCGGCCATGCTCGGCGTGATCGAGCCGCAGTCGACCGGCATCGGCGGCGACTGTTTTGCGCTGATCCAGCCGCGCGGCGAGGGCAAGATCATCGCCTATAACGGTTCCGGCCGGGCACCGAAGGCGGCCAACGCCGATTGGTATCTCGAGCGCAAGATCAATTCCGTGCCGCTGACCTCGGCGCATGCGGTGTCGATCCCCGGCGTGATCGACTGTTTCGCAACCGTGCTGCGCGATCACGGCAAGTTCGGCTTCGACCGGCTGCTGCAGCCGGCGATCAAGGCGGCGGAAGAAGGCTATGTCGTTGCCCCCCGCATCGCCTTCGACTGGAAAAACCAGTTCGAGAAGCTGAAGAACGGCACCAACACGGCGCGTTACCTCCTACCGGGCGGCAAGCCGCCGGTCGCCGGCGACGTCATCCGCCAGGCCGAGCTCGGCAAGACCCTGCGTGCGATCGCCAAGGACGGCCGCGATGCCTTCTACAAGGGCGCGATTGCGGAAGACATGGTCGAGACCTTGCGCGGTATCGGCGGCCTGCACACGCTCGACGATTTCGCCGCGCACACCACCGAGACCACGACGCCGATCGGGACCACCTATAAGGGCTACGACGTCTGGCAGTGCCCGCCGAACGGCCCTGGTGTTACCGCGCTGTTGATGCTCAACATCCTGTCGCGCTTCGACCTCACCAAATATGCGCCGCTCAGCGTCGAGCGTTTCCACCTCGAGGCGGAGGCCGCGCGCATCGCCTACATGAATCGCGAGATGCATGTCGCCTCTCCCGATCACATGAAGATCAACGTCGCCGAGATGCTGGAAAAGGGCTTTGCCGACGAGTACATCGGCAAGATCCGCATGGACGGCATGCTCGACCTGCCGAACGTCGCGCCGCCGATGAATCCCTCGACCATCTACATCACGGTGGTGGACAAGGACCGCAACGTCTGCTCGTTCATCAACTCGGTCGCGCATTCCTTCGGCTCGGCCATCGTCTCGAACAAGACCGGCGTGCTGCTGCAGAACCGCGCCGGCGGCTTCCGCATCCAGCCGGGCCATCCGAACTGCATCGAGGGTGGCAAGCGTCCGCTGCATACGATCATGCCGGGCCTGCTCTCCAAGGGCGGTCGCTCGGTGATGCCGTTCGCGGTGATGGGCGGACAGTACCAGCCGACCGGGCAGACCCACGTCGTGACCAACATCCTCGACTATGGCTGCGACGTGCAGGAGGCGATCGATATGCCGCGTGGCCTGCACTACGAGGGCCAGTATCAGCTCGAGGACAGCGTCCCGGCGGATATCGTCGAGGGTCTCAGGAAGCTCGGCCACAAGACCACCAGCGTGGTCGGCCCACTCGGCGGCGCCCAGGCGATCTGGATCGACTGGGACAAGGGCACGCTGACCGGTGGTTCGGACCCACGCAAGGACGGCTGCGCGCTCGGCTACTGAGCGAGACGCAAAACTGCAAAGGTTACGGCTGGAAACCGCCCCCTCGTTGCGCTAGACACCTCCCGCCTCAAACGGAAGGTGTTCTATGCAGCGTTTCCAGCGCGCACTTCTCGCTATCATGTCGGCACTCACGATCACCGTGATCGGCGGCGTGTCCGGTTTCGTTTCCACCACGGCCTCGGCCCAGACCGCAGAGATGTGTATAAGAGACAGCACGATCACCGTGATCGGCGGCGTGTCCGGTTTCGTTTCCACCACGGCCTCGGCCCAGACCGCAGGAAAGACCATGACCACAGCTTCAGGCTTGCAGACTATCGACAGCGTTGTCGGCACCGGCGCTTCGCCGAAGCCCGGCCAGATCTGCGTGATGCACTACACGGGCTGGCTCTATCAGGACGGCAAAAAGGGTAACAAGTTCGATTCTTCCGTCGACCGCGGCAGCCCGTTCGAATTCCCCATCGGCACAGGTCGCGTCATCAAGGGTTGGGACGAAGGCGTCGCGTCGATGAAGGTCGGCGGCAAGCGCACGCTGATCATCCCGCCGCAGCTCGGCTACGGCGCGCGCGGCGCTGGCGGCGTGATCCCGCCGAACGCGACATTGATGTTCGATGTGGAATTGCTCGGGGTGAAGTGACTTTTGATCGTCGTGCCCGGGCAAAAGCGCGAAGCGCGTCTTCGCGCTAGATGTCCCGAGCATCCACGTTTTTTCTACACATGGCCAAGACGTGGATGGCCGGGTCAAGCCCGGCCATGACGGAGACAAATCGATATCAACAAAAAGACCGGCCCTGAGGCCGGTCTTTTCGCTTTCAGATTCACGCCGGTTTACTCGGCCGCGCGACGTGCGGCACCAGCAGCGCGATCAATCGCTTCCTTGGCGGCGTCCTTGGCATCGCCCATGGCCTTCTGGCCCTTGCCCTTCACCTCCTGGACGACGCCTTCGCCTTTCAGGCGATCGGAACCGGTGGCTTCACCGATGCCCTGCTTGGCCTTGCCGATCGCTTCGTTGGCGGTGCCCTTGATCTTGTCGTTCGTGCTACCCATGAAACTCTCCTTCCAGTTTGCTCGCGATAACAACGTCCGGCGGCTATGAGAGTTCCTTTTTTGGTATGGCTAGAGGTCGCGGCTTTGGCTAGCTTGCGGCGCACGGAACCAACAGAAAGCAAGACCAATGACCGGCCATGATCATAGCCACTCCCACCATGACCACGATCATCACGATGATCGCTGGAAACATGACGGCGTGCGCGTCATTCCCGGCAATCAGCTCGATACCAACGTGCCGTCGACAGCAGGCATGGACCGTGCGGCCGCGATCAATTTCGCGCGCGTGGGCGCGCAGAAATTGTGGGCGGGCACGGTCAGCATCAAGCCGGATGCCAAGACCGGCGCACATCACCATGGCCATCTCGAAAGCGTCATCTATGTCGTGAAGGGCAAGGCGCGAATGCGCTGGGGCGAGAGCCTGCAATTCACCGCGGAAGCCGGTCCCGGCGATTTCATCTTCGTGCCGCCTTACGTGCCGCATCAGGAAATCAACGCCAGCCCGGACGAGGTGCTGGAATGCGTGCTGGTGCGCAGCGATGGCGAGGCGGTTGCGATCAACCTCGACATCGAGCCTGTCGAGAAGCCCGAGACCGTGCTGTGGATCGACCCGGTGCACCGGGATCCCAACGAGAAGAAGTAAGAGCGGCCGCGGGACGGCCTGGTTCCCGTGCGGCAGAACCACGGAGGCCTCTGTTAGAAAAAGTCCGGAAGCGATGTCGGATGGCTGTCGGGCTATCCGTCCTTGGGCAGAACCCCGCCCAAGGAGCTTCCGATGGCCAGGATGTTTTTTCTCAATCTGCCGGTGACCGACCTCAAGCGTGCGACCGCCTTTTACGAGGCGATCGGCTGCACCAAGGACGCCCGCTTCAGCAACGAGCAGGCCTCGGCCTGTCTCTTATACACATCTAGATGTGTATAAGAGACAGACGTAATGCTGACGACCCACGACAAATTCCGTCACTTCACGCCAAAGCCGATCGCGGATGCAAAGACCTCGAACCAGGCGCTGTTCTGCCTGTCCGCCGACAACCGGAACGAGGTCGACGGGATCGTCGGCAAGGCCGAGGCTGCGGGAGGAGTGGCTGATCCCAGCCCGATTGACGACTACGGCTTCATGTACGGCCGCAGCTTCGAGGATCCGGATGGTCACATGTGGGGGGTGAATTGGCTCGACATGGCAGCCATGCCCGCGAAGCCCGCTATGGCGAACGCCTGAGCGACATCTGAAGAGGAGTACTCGCAATGTCCAGGCTCGTGCCCTGCATGTGGTTCAACGGCGATGCCGAGGAGGCCGCGAAGTTCTACGTCTCGCTCGTGCCGAATTCGGCGATCACCAACGTCCAGCGCAATGTTGCGGACGGCCCCTCGGGCAAGGAGAATTCCGTGCTCGTCGTCGAGTTCACCGTGGCCGGGCAGCCCCTGGTTGCGCTCAACGGCGGCATGACGATGGAGTACACGCACGCGATCTCGCTGATGATCCATTGCGACGACCAGGCTCAGGTCGATAGCGTCTGGAACGCGTTCCTCGCGCATGGCGGCAAGGAAGAGCAGTGTGGTTGGCTGAGAGATCGCTGGGGCGTGGCCTGGCAGGTGGTGCCGAAGGTGATGTTCGACTTCCTGTCGAGCCCCGACAAGGCCGCAGCGGCCCGTGCTTGGCAAGCCATGATGAAGATGGTGAAGCTGGATGTTGAGGTGCTGCGGCGCGCGTTTGAGGCGCGCGAACCGCGCCCCTAGTAGTTGATCCGCAGCCCGACGCCGCCATGGATGGTATTCCCCACCGGCTGCGGACCCAGCGTGCCATTGGCGAAGAGATCGACGACCCAGCCTTTCTGCACGCGGAAGCCGAGGCGGCCGCCATATTCGAACCAGCCCTGGTTGCCCATCGTCGGCACCACCGTGCCGTCGCCGGTCACGGTGGCGACGATGCCGCTGTGACTGGCGAATGATTGCACCCAGCCGCCATTGATGTTGGTCTCGACGTTGCCGGCAAACAGATGTGTCCACTGGCCGCCGATCTTGACCAAGCTGGTGCGGTCGGTGCCGGTTGCGATGCTGGCGTCGAACGGATTGAATGCGACTGCACTGTCCGCGTAACCCGACACGCGCTGCCAGAGTTGCCAGACCTCGATGGAGGCCGCGACTTCGTCGCGCGGTGACAGTCGGCTCATCCAGCCGGCGCGGCCATAGACCGCATAATTGGACGCGTCGGTCGAGCTCGTCACACTCACCGGACCCAGGCTGGTATTGTAGCTGCGGGTGTAGCGCGCCTTCTCCCACGGTGTCAGGATCGTGCCGACGTCGAAGAACGGACGCGACGAGCCCCAATCAGTGAAGTCGTAGCGCAGCGCGAAGGCGCCGATCGGCGCGCTGGTGATGTGGTAGCCGCCTTCGTTATATTGCGTGTAGGCGAGGCCGGCGAGCAGCGACAGATTGTTGGTGAGCTCCTTGCGGCCGTGGATGCCGGCGGAGAACGAGCCGGCCGAGCCGAACGCGCTGACGCAGTCGCTGCAATTGACCTGCTCGTTGACGCCGAGCAGCACCGTGCCGAGCACCCGATTGGTGATCATCTGGTTGAAGCGCTGGTTGGCGAGGCCGCTGACCGAGTTGCCGCTGGAATCGGAGCCGGTCGGCGTCGGGCTCGATGACGGGCTCGGGATTGGGCTCGGCGACGGATAGGGGCTGGGTGATGGATGGGGATTCGGGGTGCCGCATTCGGGCTCGCAGGAGGCCGCGGCAGCTGGTGGCGTGTTGAATGCGAACAGTGCAAGCGTCGCGGCAGCGGCCAATACGCCGGCCAGGACAAGCCTCTTCAACCCGGGATCCACCATTCTCAGCGCCCGCACAGCATGCCGTCGTCAGGGACGGCTGGCGTAATGGTCGGCGAGGCGTCGGCATATTGGTTGACGGCGCACAGCCCGGCATTGGCGGCGCAATTGGCCGCGAAAGTCCAGGGCGGCGTGTTGGTCTTGGTGATCGAGACCTTGCCGCCGGTCGAGGTGATGACCGCGGTGTCGCCGGGCTGGGTGAGCTGAACGCATTGGAAGTTCAGCGTGCACACGCTGGCGGCGCCTTCCTGCAGCACGACGACGGAGCGACCGCGCTGTGACAGGATGTCGAGCGTGGTGCCGCGAACGCCGATGGTCGCGAGTGGCGTCGTGATCTTGTAGGCGGTCTTCTCCGAATGTCCGGTGACGAAGCGGAATGCGCCGGTGGCCATACGGATCGCGACGTCGCGATAGCTGTGCTCGTCGTTGAAGACGGTGCGGTCCAGCTTCAGCGTCGCGCTCGGCCCGAGCGACAGATTGGTGCTGTCGGCCATGACAAAGCGCGCCGCGCTGTCGGCGCCGGTGCGCACGGTCTCGTCGCGCAGCATGCTGTCGCCGACATTGATCGGCGTCGTGCTCGCAGCCACGCGCACCACTTCGTTCTGGACGAGGACGGCTTCGCCGACGCGCGTCTGGGCCTGCGCGCAAGGCGCTGCGCAGAGTGCGATCGACAGCAGTGTGGGGAACAGCAGAAAACGCAAATTCATTTCGTAACCGGTCGAGGTCCCTGATCGTACTGGATCGCACACGTTTGTGGTGGCAGAATTGTCACAAGCGGCGCGAGACGAGCGTTAGCTTAGTGACAGTTGCGGCAGAATGCGTTCAATGGAGCGGCTGAGTTATTTTTTATTCGCGGTGACGCAGATTTGCCACGTAAAATAGCCCCACAGCCGTCGCTCCAGGCACATGCGGTTCCGATGACGTCGCGAAGCGCAGTGATCGCTGTCGCAATCTTCCTAGCTAGCCATTTCGCACTGTTGGTCGGGCTGGTAACGCCGGACAAATTCGTTTTCGACGAGGTGCATTATGTGCCGGCGGCGCGGCAGATGCTGGGCGCTGCGCCCTCGGAGCCGATGCTCAATCCGATGCATCCGCCGCTGGCGAAAGAGCTGATCGCAGCATCGATCGCAGCATTCGGCGACAATGCGTTCGGCTGGCGCTATCCGGGAACGCTGTTCGGCGCGCTCGCAATCGTCGCGATCTATCTCTGCGGTCTTGCGCTGTTCGCTGCGCAAGGGCCCGCGATCGCCGCGGCGCTGATCGCGGCGTTCAACCAGATGCTCTACGTGCAGGCGCGCATCGCGATGCTCGACATCTTCGCGCTCGGCGTCGGTCTGCTTGCGATCGCCGCCTTCATGCATGGCTTTCGAAAGGAGCGGCCGCAGGCGCTGTTCGCGCTCGCGGGCAGTTTGTTCGGTCTCGCCGCTGCCTGCAAATGGAGCGGGCTGTTTCCGCTCGGCGTCTGCATCGTCATCGTTGCGGTGATCCGCCTGATGCAGGGCTGGCGCACGCTATTTGCCGACGCAAAGCCAGCCGACTGGTATCGGCCCGATCTCTGGCCCACCTTCAGGGCGCATCATGCCGTGCTCTGCTTTGCGCTGTTGCCGGCTGTGACGTATGTCGCTGCCTTCGTTCCGCTGCACGGCCTGTCGCTGGCGGACCTGATCGAGGCGCAGCGCCGGATCTTTGCCGACAACACCACCACCGCGATCGCCGGTCACACCTATATGAGCTCGTGGCCATCCTGGCCGCTGCTCGCGCGTCCGGTGTGGTTCCTGTTCGACAAGACCACGGACGACAACGTTGCGGCGATCGTGTTCCTCGGCAATCCGCTGGTTTTGTGGCCGGCGCTGCTCGCGCTTGCGGTTGTGTTGCGTGACTTCATCGTCGCGCGCCGCTGGAATGCGTTCTTGATCGCCGCGTTCTATTTTGGTCCCTGGCTCGCCTGGGCGCTGCTGCCCCGTACACTGGGTTTCATCTACTATTATCTGCCGGCCGCGACCACAGCCTCGCTGGCGTTGGTCTATGCGCTGCGCAGAGAGGGGCTGCCGCGCTGGGCGTTGTGGGCCTATGTCGGCGTCGCGGCGATCGGCTTTGCCGTGATGCTGCCGATCTCGGCCGCCTTCGTCGGCACGTCGATGCAGACGTTCAACCGGCTGATGCTGTTTCAGAATTGGATCTGACAACGGAAAACCGCCCGCCGCTTTCGCGGCAGGCGGTTTGTCGATTGTCGCGATGACGTCTCAGATCACTTCGACGCCGTCTTGGTGTCCATGTTCACGACCTGGACGCGACGATTGATCGGGTCGGCGCCGTTGGCGGTGTCCTTCAGCTTGGTCTTGCCATAGCCGACGGTGACCAGATCGCCGCCGCTGAGGCCGTAATTCTGCACCAGGTACTTCTTGATGGTGTCGGCGCGACGCTCCGAGAGGCCCTGATTGTACTCGTCCGTGCCGACCGCATCGGTGTGGCCGGCGACCACGAAGGTCGAGCCCTTGAGCGACGGATCGGACAGCGCCTTGCCGAGCGCCTGCACCGACGGCACCGAGGTCTTGGCGATGTCGGCCGAGTTGTAGTCGAACTGGATCTCCAGATCGATGTTCGGCTTGGTCGAGGCGAGCTCGGCGATCTGCTCACGTTCGCCCGTCGAGAGCGAACGGGTCTGCCGGTTGCGCACGGTGCTCAGGAAAGTCGCTTCCTTGGCCTGCGCGGTCGGGTCGACCTGCGGACCGGCGGAGAGGCCGCGGGTGATCGCCTTCGGCTTCAACGCCTCCAGGATCTGGCTGGTCGAGACGTTGTTGTCGCCGGCGAAGGCCAGGCCTGCCGTCAGCGACAGCGCGGCCGTGAGTGTGATGGTCTTCAGTCCAAAAAACTTATTGAAACGGGTCATTGTTGTATCCTCGCTGTGACGCCTGATGGCGATTTGATGCTGCGAGCATAGGCTAGGTTCAAAGGCTCCGATGTGATCCTCGTCACGGTGGTGGCACGGAGACTTCCGGGACCAGTTTAGCGCACTTTCGCAGGCTCTCGGGGCGACGCTTCGCTTTTTGGGCTGGGCGCCGACTGCACAGCAGTGGTCGTTCCCATCGCAATACAGGTTTGGAGCCGTGGCGACCTCTGTGTGATATAAGTCACATTCAGACTCTCTGGAAGAGACCACAGTCGGCGCATCGGTGGTTCTGGATCTGGGGAAAGATCATGCGTTTCCTGATCGCGGCAATGTCCCTCGCGGCCCTCGTCTTCTCTGGCAACGCTGCGCTCGCCGACAAGCGCGTCGCCTTCGTGGTCGGCAACGCCGCCTACCAGAATGTCCCGCAGCTCCCCAACCCCGCAATCGACGCCAAGTCGATGGCGCAGGTGCTGCGCAGTGTCGGCTTTGACGTGGTTGAGGGTGCGAACCTCACCCGCGACGCCATGACCGCCAAGCTGATCGAATTCGGCAAGAAGAGCGAAGGTGCCGATGTGGCGCTGTTCTTTTATGCCGGCCACGGCATCGCGGTGAATGGCACCAATTATCTGCTGCCTGTCGATGCCGACCTCAAATCCGAGATGGACGTCAAGCTCGGCGCGGCAATCAACGTCGATCTCACGCTGGAGCAGACCATGGCGGATGCCAAGGTCAAGCTGGTGTTCCTTGACGCCTGCCGCGACAATCCTTTCGCCGCAAAGATCCGTTCCGCCAAGGCGACACGCTCAGTCACGGTGTCGAGTGGGCTTGCCGAGATGAAGTCTGGCGAAGGTACGCTGATCGCGTTTGCGACCGGTCCGGGCCAGACCGCGCTCGATGGTGAAGCGGGCGCGAACAGCCCGTTCACCCGCGCGCTGGTCTCCAACATCGCGTCCCCCGGCGTCGAGATCCAGCAGGCCATGACCAAGGTCCGCGCCCAGGTCAATTACGAGACCAACAGGACGCAGCTGCCCTGGGGCCACACCAATCTCACCGGCGCCGTCTATCTCAATCCGACCGCGACGCCTGCGGCTTCTGCCGCTGCCGCGCCGGTCGTCGTGGCCCAGGCCAGCGATGTCGAACTCGAGTTCTGGCGCTCGGTCAAGGACAGCAACAAGGTCGAGGAGCTCAACGCTTACCTGACGAGCTATCCGAACGGCACCTTCAAATCTCTGGCGCTGGCCCGCATCGCTGCGATCAAGGGCGCTTCCGCCACGACCACACGGAACGCCCCTGCTGTGGCCGATCGTCCGGCGGTCACGAAAGCGGCCCGCGCCAAGTCCGACGACTCCGACGACGAACCCGTGCGTCGTCGCGCCTCCAGCGGCGGCAGCCGTCGCTCTTACAGCGGCGAAGGCGGCGGCGGCTTTGACAACGGCTTGGGTGGCGCCATCCTGGGCCACATGGTGGGCGGCCTGTTCGGGCGCTGATCTGGTGAACCACGACGCGCGGGGCGCGGTTCCGGCTGCCTTGTGTCAGAAACCCGCGCACATCGATCGTCGCAAAGCGGTCGCCGCTTGGCCTGCTGGCGAACAAGAAATCGGCCAGATGGCCGCCTAGCAGAACCCTTCACCACCAACCGACGAGGGAGCCGAGTTCCGTCCAGTGCCGAGGCCAAGTGATTATCAATTCTATCGCAATGGCCCGCCGGATCGGACCGTGTCTCTGAATGCCATGCCCATCTATATCGGCGCGGCGATGATTGCGGTGGCGATCCTGCTCTCGACGCTGATCACGGGGCTGACCTCCCGCTATACCGGCCTCGAAGGTCCGACCGACGAGAACATGTGGCTGGTCGACCGTCTCACCGGCAGCGTCTATCGCTGCCAGGCGGAGGGGCGGGGCAGGGCCTCGTGTGAGCCCGACATCGCCACCGGCAGCCTCAGCGATCGGCCCAAGGCGCCGAAGGGCGGCCGCTAACGCCGTTCAGCTTCGCATTGCAGCAAGAAAATTTTCTTCTCCGCGAAACATTGTCGCGAGAGAATACGTAGTTGCGAAGGCCGGCATGACGCCGGTTTCGTTTTACTTCAGGAGACTTTTCGATGAAGACCTTGCTCACCACCGCAGCCTTTGTCGCGTTCGCTCTTTCAGTTTCGCCCGCATCCGCCGCGATGATGGCGTGCACCAGCGACAACATGATGAAATCGACGGCCATGATGACCGGCACGGCCGACACCCCCGCCAAGGTGGCCATGAACAAGGAAATGGCCATGGCCAACACGGACATGAGCATGGGCAAGATGAAGGGCGCCTGCATGCATTACATGAAGGCGCAGAAGGCGATGATGATGAAGTAGGCCTCGGCCGTACCATTTAGCCGCGCTGTCAGCAGATGGCAGTGCGGCTTTTCTTTGCCCCGTTGCTCGTCTTGCCGTTCTTTCTCTTGGCGCGAATCCCGCTACATTGCCTCCCGCAATGCCCCGCGCACCAAAACCCCTTCCGCTCCCGACGAAACAGGCCCGGCAGATCTGGCTGCGCGCCCAGCGTCTCGATACGCGCGAACCGTTCGGGGAGGGCGCAAGCGCCGTCGCTGATGCGATCACCCATCTCGGCTATGTGCAGATCGACACCATCAACGTGATCGAGCGCTGTCATCACCATATCCTGTTCAGCCGCATCCCGTCCTACCGCCGCGCCGACCTGCGCGATGCCCAGAGCGTCGACAAAAGCGTGTTCGAGTACTGGACCCATGCACTGTCCTATGTACCGTCGAATGATTTTCGCTTCTTCCTGCCGGCGATGCGCGAGCACAAGCGCGAGGGGCACAAATGGTATGCCTCGGTGACGCCAGCCGACACGCGCAAGGTGATGCGGCTGCTCCGCGCCGGCCCGCTGACGATCCGCGATATCGAGGACGACGTGCTCACCGAGAAGGAGCATCTTTGGCAAAGCCGCAAGCCGTCGAAGCGGGCGCTGCAGCTGGCCTTCTACACCGGCGTCGCGACCATCAGCGCGCGCCAGGGTATGCTCAAGACCTATGATCTGATGACGCGGCATTTCGGCTGGGACAAGTTGCCCAGGCCGGCGTCAGCGAAGGAGATCACGGCCTATCTGCTCGACCGCGCGCTGCGCGCGCAAGGCGTCGTCAGTCTCGATTCGATTTGTCATCTCGATGCGCCGAGCAAGAAGGCGGTGGCTGGCCTCATCGCCTCGCGCGTCCGCCGCGGTGAGCTCGTTCCCGTCGCGATCGAGGGCGCCGGCAAGCAGGAGCATTGGGCGGCGCCCGAGCTGCTGGAGCCGCATGAGGTGTCGCCGGATCTCGTCCACATCCTCTCGCCGTTCGATCCGCTGATCATCCAGCGCAAGCGCACCAATCTCATCTTCGGCTACAATCATCTGTTCGAGGCCTATGTGCCGAAGGCCAAGCGCAAGCTCGGCTATTTCGCGCTGCCCGTGCTGGTCGGCGACGAGATCGTCGCCGCGCTCGACCTCAAGGCCGACCGGCAGGCGAAGAAGCTGCTGATGCAGAAGTGGACCTGGCTCGGGCAGGGCAAGAGGACGGCGGGGCGCAAAGAATTGAAGCAGAAGATCGAGGAAGAGCTCGATCGTTTTGAGCGGTTTCAGCTGGCGGAATGAGCGTGGGGTGACCTCACCTCATCTGGACAACGACTTTTCCCTTGGCCCTGCCTTTCGCAAGGTAGCCGAGGGCGTCCTTTGCCTGGTCCGATCGCTGCCTAACGTGGCCGGAAGCCGAAAGCGCAGGATCGGCTTGAATGTTCCTTTCGGAATCATGTTGTCGATCGGATTCAAGCCGGCTGCGTGGACCTGAACCAGAATTTCATCCGGCTTCGGCGTCGGCTGCGGCGTATCGATGAACGCAAGCTGATCGGCTTTGCCATAACGGTTGAAGGTGAGTGCTTTCATGTCTCTGTGTCCGATGGATCTGCAACGGGCGCGGCGGCGCGCGCGGTCAAAAAGCCCGTGCGGGCCGGGAGGACCGTGACTCCTGCGTCGCATCAAGCCGGAGGTCCTTTCGAATCCCGGCATCGACCAGCCCGGAGGGAGCAAACCTGCGAAGCAACCGCAGACGATTCGCGAGCTTACCGGCTGCGTACCGAATTTTCGGATGCGTGGCGTTCGCCGCCTTCAACACGGCTTCGGCGACCACTTCAGGCGATTCGGCGGTTGCCATCACCTCATTCACCCGTCGGCTCACGCCTGCGCGCGCCTCGCGATATTCGTCGAGTTTGTCGTCCGGCTCCATGAAGTTCGAGTCGAATGGCGTCTTGGTGTAAGCGGGTTCGATGATGGAGACCCTGATGCCCCGTGTACGCAGCTCGTGGTCGAGGGATTCCGAATAACCCTCCACCGCATGCTTGGTCGCGGCATAGAGCGCTCCGTAAGGCATCGGCAAAAAGCCAAGGACGGAGCCGATATTGATGATGCGGCCGCTGCCCTGGCGACGCATCTGAGGCAGAACGGCGCGCGTCATCCGGATCAACCCAAAGAAGTTGGTCTCGAAGATCGCGCGGGCCTGCTCGATCGAACTCTCCTCCGCTCCGGCAGGTGCAACGCCGAATCCGGCATTATTCACGAGCAGATCGATGCGACCCTCGCGCTGGATCACCTCGCCGACTGCCGCCGTCGCGGAATCGTCGTTGGTCACGTCGAGGGCCAGCATCTCGAACGAGCTCTTGCCTGCCTGAACTCCGCGCCTGCTGGTGCCGTACACCTTGTAGCCAGCCGCCGCGAGGCGCTGCGCGGTGGCTTCGCCGATGCCCGACGAGGCACCTGTCACGAGAGCGATCTTTGCTTTGGTCATGACCTTCTCCTGCTACCGGCAACCGGGGCTTTGCCTGTCGGTTTGATTGCGATCGTAATTATTGAATTACATGACGATCGTAATTATAATTGTCAAGCCCCTCCGATTCGGGATTTTCGACATGCGTGTTTCCAAAGAAAAAGCGGCTGACAACCGCGACCGGATTCTAACAGCGGCTTCGCGCCTGATCCGGGAGCGCGGAATCGCCGGGGTCGGCGTCGATACTCTGACGGAAGCCGCCGGTATGACCCACGGCAGCCTCTACAGCCAATTCGGCTCCAAGCAGCGGCTTGTCGAGGAAGCCATTGCGGCGGCAATCGCCTCCAAGGGACGAGAGCTCGGTGAAATGACCACGGCCGGCGACTACATTTCCGAATATCTTTCGCCAGCGCACCGAGACGATCCGGGAAGCGGCTGCCCGTTTGCTGCCCTGTGTTCCGAAATGCAGCGGCAAACCCAAGGCGCGCGCGAACGATTTACCGCCGGCGTTAAGGGCATGCTGGGGTGGCTCAGCGCCCGCGTCGGCTCGGGGACCAGGCAACGCGAGCGCGATGAGGATGCGATCGTGACGCTTGCTTCTCTGGTCGGAGCGGTTGTGCTCGCCCGTGCCGTGAGCGATCCCAAATTGTCAGATGAGATTCTCCGCGCCACCAGGAAAAAGCTGCTTGGCTAGCCTTCGCCTGACTTGCGTATCTCCATGAGCCGATCCAGCCAGACGCCGAGCGCAATCCCAATCGCATAGGCCGCCAAATTCCACGGCGAGAAGATGCGGCCGAGCAGCAATGCGCCTGCAGTGGTGGGCCGAAACGCGTCGAGCCATGGCAGGTGCACCAACCGCGATAATTCGATGACGACCGCGATCACCATTGCGATGGCTGCATTCCGCGTCTGTGACAGCCGCGGCAGCAGAACCCCGACCAGCAAAAACACCATCGTCGCCCATAGCAGCGAGCCGCCATACTTCACTGCGAATGCCGGAAGGCCGAGCGGAAAGCCGTACCAGCGCAAGGTCAGCCCGCAGGCGATCACGACCAGCGCCAACCCGACTCGGATGAGCATGCGTCGTCGGAACGCAATGGTGTTGACTGGCTGTGCTCCGTGCATGGCTTCCATTGACTCTTTGCCCGTGATGCTCAAAACCGCGCTTTAGCCCACAAAAGCAACAAATCGGGGGAAGCCATGAGCCAGACCACAACCTACACCGGTTCCGCGGGAGCCAAGAACGCCAACAAGTCAGAAATCGAGACCTCGACCATCCGCGCCATTTCCTGGCGCCTGATCCCGTTCCTGGTGCTGGCCTACTTCTTCTCCTATCTCGACCGCGTCAATCTCGGCTTCGCCGCGCTGACCATGAACGCCGAGTTGAAGTTCACCCCGCTGATCTTCTCCTGGGGCGCCGGCATCTTCTTCATCGGCTATTTCATCTTCGAGGTGCCGAGCAACCTGGCGCTGGAGAAGTTCGGCGCGAGCCGCTGGATCGCCCGCATCATGGTGACCTGGGGCATCATCTCGGCACTGATGGCGCTGGTGAGCGGCGTGACCAGCTTCTACGTCCTGCGCTTCCTGCTCGGCGTCGCCGAGGCCGGCTTCTTCCCCGGCATCATCCTCTATCTGACCTATTGGTACCCGACGCAGCGGCGCGCCAAGGCCTTCGGCCTGTTCATGTCCGCCTCGGCCCTGGCCGGCGTGCTCGGCGGGCCGCTGGCCGGCACGATCATGACCGAGCTCAATCACGTCAATGGCTGGGCCGGCTGGCAGTGGGTCTTCCTGATCGAGGGCATTCCCTCGGTGCTGCTCGGCTTCGTCACCTGGTTCTACCTCACCGACAGGCCGGAGAAGGCGGACTGGCTCTCGGCCGAGCAGAAGGCCTGGCTGAAGGCGAAGCTTGACGCCGAGATCGCGGCCAAGCAGGCGGTGAAGCATCTGACGCTCGGCGAGGCGCTGTCCTCGCCCAAGGTGATCATGCTGAGCCTGATCTATTTCGGCTTCGTCGGCGCGCTCTATGGCATGCAGTTCTGGCTGCCCCAGATCGTGAAGGCGTTCGGCCTCACCAACGCCCAGACCGGCTTCGTGACCGCGATCCCCTATCTGTTCGGCACCATGGCCATGATCCTGTGGGCTCGCCATTCGGACGCCACGCGCGAGCGCGTGATGCATGTCGGTGCGCCCATGATCCTGATCGCGGTCGCGCTCGCCATCTCCAGCTATCTCACCGACCCCACTCTGACGATGGTGGCGCTGACCTTCGCCGCGATCGGCGTGTTCTGCGTCTTCGGCGTGTTCTGGACCTTGCCGACCGCCTGGCTCTCCGGCACGGCGGCCGCCGGCGCCATCGCGCTGATCAACTCGATCGGCAATCTCGCCGGCTTCGGCGGCCCGTATCTGATCGGCTGGGTCAAGGAAGCCACAGGCCAGACCTCGACCGGCTTGCTCGTGCTTGCCGTCCTGCCTCTGCTCGCCGGCATTTTGGTCTTCATCGGCGGCCACGAGACCAAGCACGAGTTCGCCGAACAGGGACGGTGAAGTCTGCCGTCGATTTTCCGCCGCTTCCCGAGAGAGAGCGGCGCGCGTCGGGTGCCTAGATCAATCTTCAGTTGAGATGATAGTTGAGACCGACCCGGGCGATGTTGCCGTTGAATCGCACGCGGGTGGATGTCGCAATGCCCGCGACGCCCACTCCGGGAAGCGATGACGGGCCCTCATCGACGCCATAGCCGCCGGTGCCGTAATTGGCCGTGCCCAGATCGTAATAGAGGTACTCGCCCTTGATGCTCCATTTGCCTGACGCCATCCATTCGCCGCCGGCGCCAACGGCGTAGCCGGCGCGGTTGTCGGCGAACGAGCCTGCGGTCGACACGGTCGGCACGCCGCCGACGGCTGTCGTTTGGGTCAGTGACGTGCTCGATCGCACGCGGCCATAGGCAAGACCGCCGGTCGCGTAGAGCAACAGGTCGGGCGTCACAGTTGCGCCAAGGCGGGCGCGAACGGTCCCGATATAGTCGAGGCCGCGCGATGTCGTGACAGCGGTCGTGAAGGTCCCTCTGCCGGGTCCAGCGACCGTGTCAACCGCCACCGTGTTTGCGCCGCTGGCTGATCCGCGCAGCGTCGATCCCTGGATATCGACCTCGACGCCGGCAAGCCACATGGGCGACAGCATGAAATTGTGGCCTGCCTGCGCGCCGCCGATGACGCCGCCGTTGCCGGTCGAGAGCACGCTCGTTGCCGCATTCGCCATCGCCGGGGCGGTGACCAGGGTCGTGCTGCGCGAGATAACCACGGCGTCCGTATTGATGCGATTAGCGCCATCGAGATAACCGGCATTCGCGCCGAGATACCAGCCGGCCCAACTGCCCGTAGCGCTCGGCGTTTGCACAGCACCGAATGCTTGCATCGGTGCCGTCGGCCCACCGAAATTGTAATTGATGCCGGCGCGGACAATGTTGGCGGTCAGGCTGACGCTTTCGGGCACGCCGGGCGTGATGTTGAACATCTGAGCGCTGCCGAGATCGGCGTAGAGATATTCGAGCTTGGCGGTCCAATGCGGCGCGAACCTCTTCTCGACGCCGAGCCCGGCCGTCCATCCGGCGCGCCAGTCGTGGCCGCTGACAGGGCCCAACGCGTCCCAGCCCCGGACATCACCAATGGCGACGCCGCCGGTGATGTACAGCAGCCAGTCGGCTTGCGCGCCAGCCGCGTAGCCCAGGCGACCACGAAAGGTGCCGAACGTGTTCAGGTTCGTGCCGCAGGGATGCGGTGTCGCGGTGGCGGGGCCGCAGATGTTTGATTGGCCACTGAGATTGGCCCAGGAGAGATCTCCTTCGATGCCGTAGACCCAAACGCCGCGCTGCCAGTTGTAACCCATGGTGCCGCCGGCCATTGCGCCGCGGACCGTATAATGGCCGTCCTCGACGCCGCCAAAGTTCGGAACAGGAAGCTGGATCGGGCCGGGATCCGTCTGATCCGAAGGACCGCTGCCGTAGCCGCCGACGATCCCACCATAGGGCCCAGTCCAACCCGGCGGAGGCGGGGGCAGGGCCTTGACCGGCAAATCAGCGGCCGCGACAGCAGAAATCGTCGCCACGAAAACGGACGTTGCCGCACATGCTCGCTTCGCTGAAATGCTTTTCATCGATGTCAAATGATGCGCGGGCCCCCGCACGAATCGCGCTGCAACCCACGAATCATAGCAAAGCGCTGTAGAAGCAGCTGTATCGCGGTAGCCACAGTTGGATCTGCGTTTGTGGCCCTCCCCCCGCAAGAAACGAGCCGGGAAAGCCCGGACGACCGCTTCAACCCTTCCTTAACGATCACACTTTCCTGATGACTGACGAATATTGACTTTTATCAGTGATTAGTCGACATTCCTCTCATTGCAGACGCAGGAGTGTCCTCCGATGTTCGTTCGGTCCGTTTTGTCCAGCTATTCCAGGCTCTTGGCGGGTGTGTCGCTGGCCCTGATGGCCGCCGCGCTGGCCGGATGCAATGATACCGTGGCGCAAAAGGCCGAGCCGCCGCGGCCGGTTCTGGTTGCGACCGCCCATTATGACGCCGAGACCCCGGAGCGCAGCTTCGTCGGCAGCATCAAGCCGCGGATCGAAAGCGATCTCGGCTTCCGTGTCGCCGGCAAGGTCGACAAGCGCCTCGTGGAAGTCGGCCAGACCGTCGAAATCGGCCAGCCGCTCGCCACCCTCGATGAGGTCGACCTGAAGCTCCAGGCCGAGCAGGCCGTCGCCGAGCAGACCGCCGCCACCGGCGTGCTGGCCCAGGCCGCCGCCGCCGAACAGCGCGCCAAGGATCTGAAGGCCAAGGGCTGGACCACGGATGCTGCGATGGATTCGAGCCGTGCCGCCGCTGACGAGGCCCGCGCGCGCCTCGACCGGGCCGTCCGTTCGGTCGAGCTAACCAAGAACTCCCTTTCCTACGCGACGCTCAATGCCGATGCCCGTGGCGTCGTCACCGCAACGCTGATCGAGCCAGGCCAGGTGGTTGCCGCAGGCCAGACTTCGATCCGTGTCGCCCGCTTTGCTGAAAAGGAAGCGGTCGTCGCGATCCCTGAGACGCTGGTTGGACGCGCCAAGTCGGGCGTCGCCAGCGTCACTCTTTGGTCCGAGCCGGACAAGAAATATACGGCGAAGCTGCGTGAGATCGCGCCTACGGCTGATCCCGCCACGCGCACCTATCTCGCGAAGTTCTCGCTGCCCGAGGCCGGCGACAAGGTTGCGCTTGGCATGACCGCGACGCTGACGCTGTCGGACGCCGCCACCGAGCGCGTCGCGCGGCTGCCGCTGTCGGCGCTGTTCAACGAAGGCGGCAAGCCGTCCTTCTACGTCGTCGACGACAACGGCGCGGTCACGTTGAAGCCCGTCGTGGTGAAATCCTACGACAGCAATGACGTCGTCATCACCAGCGGTGTCGACGAGGGCGCCAAGATCGTCTCCCTCGGTGTCCAGAAGCTCGATCCCGGCCAGAAGGTGCGGGTCGTGTCGTCGCTGTCTTTCTAAAGGCATGCCCCCGGAAAAGTGTGCAGCGGTTTTCCGTAAGGGGCATGCCCAACACTACACGTCCGTTGTTGCAAGGCGAGTTTCGGCCCACGCGCAAATGCATGGGCTGAAGCGGCGAAGCGATCCAGAACCTGCCCAGCCCCCTGGATTGCTTCGCTGCCTCGCGACGACGGTTTGAACAGGCGGCTGTCGTTTGGCAATTGGATCGATTTCTCCGGAGAGTGCGATGAAGCGCTTCAACCTTTCGGCCTGGGCCGTCAGCCATCCGACGCTGGTGCTGTTTCTGATGCTCGTGCTCGGCGTCGCCGGCTTCTTCTCGTATCAGAAGCTCGGCCGTGCCGAGGATCCGTTCTTCACGGTGAAGGTGGTCAACGTCTCCGTGCTGTGGCCGGGCGCGACCTCGCAGGAGATGCAGGCCCAGGTCGCCGATCCCATCGAAAAGAAGATCCAGGAGCTACCTTACTTCGAGAAGGTGCAGACCTATTCGAAGCCCGGCTTCACCGCACTCCAGGTCACCTTCCGCGATTCCACGCCGCCGAAGGACGTGCCTTATCTCTTCTACCTTCTGCGCAAGAAGCTGGTCGACGTGCAGGGCCAGCTGCCCGCGGGCATTCTCGGCCCCGTCGTCAACGACGAGTTCTCCGACGTCGACTCCATTCTCTACATGATGACCGGCGACGGTGCCGATTACGCCCAGCTCAAGAAGGTCGCCGAAGGCTTCCGCCAGCGCCTCCTCAAGGTGCCTGGCGTGACCAAGGTCGACATGTACGGCAACCAGGATGAGCGCATCTTCGTCGAGTTCAGCCACGCCAAGCTCGCAACGCTCGGCATCACGCCGCAGGCGCTGTTCGATTCGCTGGCCAAGCAGAACAACGTGACGCCCGCCGGTACGGTCGAGACCTCGTCGCAGCGCGTGCCGCTGCGCGTCACGGGCGCGCTCGACGGTGCCAAGGCCGTCGCCGAGACCCCGGTCGAGAGCAACGGCCGTGTGTTCCGCCTCGGCGACATCGCCACCGTCACCCACGGCTATGTCGATCCGCCGAGCTTCGTCGTCCGCCAGGAAGGCAAGGCCGCGATCGGCATCGGCGTCGTCACCGCCAAGGGTGCCAACATCCTCGAGCTCGGCAAGGACGTCGAGAAGGCGACTGCCGAATTCATGAAGGCCGTGCCGCAAGGCGTGGACGTCTCGCTGATCGCCGACCAGCCCAAGGTGGTCGAGCACGCCGTCGGCGAGTTCGTGCACTCCTTCATGGAAGCGCTCGTCATCGTGCTGTTCGTCTCGTTCCTGGCATTGGGCTGGCGCACCGGCATCGTGGTCGCGATGTCGGTCCCGCTCGTGCTCGGCATCGTCTTCATCGTCATGAACACGATGTCGCTCGATCTGCATCGTATTACGCTCGGCGCGCTGATCATCGCGCTCGGCCTGCTCGTCGACGACGCCATCATCGCGGTCGAGATGATGGTGGTGAAGATGGAGCAGGGCTGGGACCGTATGCGCGCGGCCTCCTTTGCCTGGGAATCCACTGCGTTTCCGATGCTCACGGGAACGCTGGTCACGGCCGCTGGCTTCCTCCCCATCGGCTTTGCCAATTCGGCGGTCGGCGAATATGCCGGCAGCATCTTCTGGATCGTGGCGATCGCGCTGGTCGCCTCCTGGTTCGTGGCGGTGATCTTCACGCCCTATATCGGCGTCAAGCTGCTGCCGGACATCAAGGTGCACCACAATCACGATCCGCACGCGGTCTACGAGACCCGCATGTACCGCGGCCTGCGCGCCGTCGTGCAATGGTGCGTCAATCACCGCATCACGGTCGTGGTCGCGACCGTCGGTGTGTTCATCGCGTCGATCGTCGGCTTCGGCCATGTCCAGCAGCAGTTCTTCCCGCTGTCGGAGCGGCCCGAGTTGTTCCTGCAGCTGCGCCTGCCTGAAGGCACCGCCTTCAACGTGACCGAGAAGGCCGTCAAGAAGGCCGAGACGCTGCTGAAGGACGACAAGGACATCGAGACTTACACGTCCTATGTCGGCCAGGGCTCGCCGCGCTTCTGGCTCGGCCTCAACCCGCAGCTTCCGAACGAGGCGTTCGCCGAGATCGTCATCGTCGCCAAGGGCGTCGAGGCGCGCGAGCGGGTCAAGGCCAAGATCGAGGGCGCCGTTGCCGATGGCATGCTGACGGAAGCGCGCGTGCGCGTCGATCGCTTCAATTTCGGCCCGCCGGTCGGTTTCCCGGTGCAGTTCCGCGTCATCGGCCCCGATGCCAACAAGGTGCGCGAGATCGCCTACCAGGTTCGCGACGTCATGCGGCAGAACAAGAACGTCAAGGACGTCCAGCTCGACTGGAACGAGCAGTCGCCTTACCTCAAGCTCGTCGTCGACCAGGATCGTGCCCGCGCCATGGGCCTGACCCCGCAGGACGTCTCGCAGGCGCTGTCGATGTTGATCTCCGGCGCACAGGTCACGACCGTGCGTGACGGCATCGAGAAGGTCGCTGTGGTCGCCCGCGCGATCCCGTCCGAACGTCTCGACCTCGGCGGTGTCGGTGATCTCACCATCACCTCGAAGAACGGCGTTGCCGTGCCGCTGCAGCAGATCGCCAAGATCGAATACGGCCACGAGGAGCCGATCATGTGGCGGCGCAACCGCGACATGGCGATCACCGTGCGCTCCGACGTCGTCGACGGCGTGCAGGCGCCCGATGTCACCAGCCAGATCACGCCGAAGCTGCAGCAGATCAAGGACTATCTCGAGCCGGCCTACCGCATCGAGCCGGGTGGCGCGTTCGAGGAATCCGCCAAGGGCAACGCCTCGATCTTCATCCTCTTCCCGGTGATGGTCATGGTGATGCTGACGTTGCTGATGTTCCAGCTGCAGAGCTTCTCCCGGCTGCTGCTGGTGTTCCTCACCGCACCGCTTGGCATCGTCGGCGCCTCCCTTGGCCTCAACGTCGCCAACGCCCCGTTCGGCTTCGTGGCGCTGCTCGGCCTGATCGCGCTCGCCGGCATGATCATGCGCAACACGGTCATCCTGGTCGATCAGATCGAGACCGACGTCTCGCACGGCCTGACCCGGCGCGAGGCCATCGTGGAAGCGACCGTCCGCCGCGCCCGTCCGGTGGTGCTGACGGCGCTCGCGGCCATCCTCGCCATGATCCCGCTGTCGCGCTCGGCCTTCTGGGGCCCGATGGCGATCACCATCATGGGCGGTCTGTTCGTCGCGACATTCCTGACGCTGCTGTACCTGCCGGGCCTCTATGCACTTTGGTTCAGGAAGAGCCTGGACGAGGCTGGTACGCCGGAACAGCCTGCCGCGCCGCAGCATGGGAGCGATGACCAGCGCGCAATTCCGCTTGCTGAAGCGGCTGAATAAATGGGAAGAGTATTGGCGAACGAGTCCTGACACATGACACTGGTTGCGGAACATATCGAGGGCGACACCCGGGATCGTATTCTCGAGGTGGCCGAGCGGCTGTTCCGCCAGATCGGCTATCAAAAGACCACGGTCGGGGACATCGCCAAAGAGCTCCGGATGAGCCCCGCCAACGTCTATCGCTTCTTCGAATCGAAGAAGGCGATCCACCAGTCGGTGGCGCGGGGCTTGATGGGCGAGGTCGAGCTCGAGGCGCAGCGGATCGTGGCCAGGCCCGGTCCGGTGGTCGAGCGCTTCCGCGAACTGCTCAACACCATCCACCGCATGAACACCGAGCGCTATGTCGGCGATAACAAGCTGCACGAGATGGTCGCGGTCGCGATGGAGGAGGACTGGGACGTCTGCGTCAACCACATGGAGTGCATCGGCGGGTTTGTCGGCCAGATGATCGCGCAAGGTGTGGCCTCCGGCGAGTTCGAGGCGCCGGACCTGCAACTGGCCGGGCTCTGCGCCTGCACCGCCATGATGCGCTTCTTCCACCCCCAGATGATCGCCCAGTGCGCCACCAAGCCTGGCCCGAGCATCGACCAGATGATCGATTTCGTCATCGCCGGTCTGTCCCCACGCCACTGACGGGGCGGGGGAATCCTTCTATAAGCTCAACAACTGTCATTCCGGGGCGCGCGTAGCGCGAACCCGGAATCTCGAGATTCCGGGTTCGATGCTTTGCATCGCCCCGGAATGGCTGATAGCGGAGAAGCAGCGCGTGACCGACAAAGACCTGTACTTCTACGAACCCTCCAAGGGCCACGGCCTCAAGCACGACCCCTTCAACGCCATCATCGCGCCGCGGCCGATCGGCTGGATCAGCGCGGTGAACGCCAAGGGCGAGGTCAATCTCTCGCCCTACAGCTTCTTCAACGCGTTCGCTTACGTGCCGCCGATCATCGGCTTTTCCTCGACCAACTGGAAGGACTCGGTCGAGAACATCCAGCAGACCGGCGAATTCGTCTGGAATCTCGCCACCATGGATCTCGCCAAGCAGATGAATGCGACCGCCGCGCATGTCGCCCCTGAAGTGGACGAGTTCGAGATCGCCGGCCTTACGGCAGTGCCGGGCAAGCTCGTCAACGTGCCGCGCGTCGGCGAGAGCCCGGTCGCCTTCGAGTGCAAGGTCTCCGATATCGTCCGCCTCAAGGGCGCCAACGGCAAGGAAGCCGATGCCTGGCTCACGCTCGGCGAGGTCGTCGCCGTCCACATCGACAAGGCCATGATCAAGGACGGCGTCTACCAGACCGCCGCCGCCCGCCCGATCGTGCGCGCCGGCCGCCGTGGCGACTATTTCGAGATCAAGCCGGAAAACATGTTCGAGATGGTCCGGCCGGATTAGGCCCGGCATCTCGCCAAGCTGTCATGTCCGCGACGCCAACGGGGCAGCATTGGCCTGCAATTGGATCAAATCCGGGCTATTCTTGCTGCGGCCCCGCCCGGATTGCGTGTCGCTGCGTTCGGGCTGGTGAGCCGAGAGGTGAGCAGAGGGCGGCGAGCTGATGGCACGACCGGTATTCATCGTCGACGGCAGCCGGACGCCGTTCTTGAAGGCGCGCTCCGGGCCGGGGCCGTTCACGCCGGTTGATCTCGCCGTGCAGTGCGGCCGGCCGCTGCTGGCGCGCCAGCCGTTCGCTCAAACCGACTTCGACCAGGTCATTCTCGGCTGCGTCAACGTGATTGCCGACGAGATGAATCCGGCCCGCGTCGCCGCGCTCCGGCTCGGCATGGGCGAGGACATGGTCGCCTTTACGGTGCAGATCAATTGCGGCTCCGGCATGCAGTCGATCGACACCGCCTACCGCTATATCCGCGAAGGCCAAGCCGACATGATTTTGGCCGGCGGTACCGAAGCGCTGAGTCATGCGCCGCTGGTCTGGCCGAATTCCGGTGTGCGCTGGTTTGCTGGTCTTGCCACCGCCAAGGGCGTAGCGGCCAAGCTCGCGGCAGCCTTCAAGCTGCGGCCGCGCTATCTCAAGCCGGTCATCGGCCTCGAGCGCGGACTGACCGATCCCATCACCGAATTGAACATGGGCCAGACCGCCGAGGTTGTCGGGCATCTCTTCGGCATTACGCGCGCGCAGTCCGATGCCTATGCCGCCGAGAGCCATCGTCGCCTCGCGCAGGCGCAAGCCGGGGGATTTCTGAAAGGCGAGGTCGAGACCGCGTTCTCCCGCGACGGAAAATTCTTCGACCATGACGACGGCGTGCGTCCGGACTCCACGGCCGAGACGCTGGCAAAGCTGAAGCCGGTGTTCGAGCGTCCCTGGGGCCAGGTCACCGCGGGCAATTCCTCGCAGATTACCGACGGTGCCTCCTGGGTGATCCTGGCGTCCGACGCGGCGGTCGCAAAACACAAGCTGACGCCGAAGGCCGCGATCGTCGACAGCAATTGGGCCGCGCTCGATCCCAGCATCATGGGGCTGGGGCCGGTTATGTCGGCAACGCCACTTCTGACTCGCAACAACCTGACCCTCCAGGACGTCGAGACCTGGGAGCTGAACGAGGCCTTTGCGACCCAAGTGCTCGGCTGCCTCGCCGCCTGGAACGACGAAAAATTCTGCCGCGAGATTCTCAAACTCGATGGCGCGGCCGGCGAGATCGATCGCGCAAAACTCAATGTCGATGGCGGCGCGATCTCGCTCGGCCATCCTGTCGGCACGTCAGGCAACCGCATCGTGCTTCACCTCGTCAACGCGATGAAACGGCTTGGGACGCGACGCGGCATTGCCACCGAATGCATCGGTGGCGGGCTCGGTGGTGCCATGCTGATCGAGGCGGTGTGACCATGGATTCCAGGATCATGACCGCGCTCGGTGACCGCGTGCTGGCGCTCGGGCCGCAACCGGCTGCCGATAATCCCTACAAGCATCTCAAGCTGACGCGCGATGCCGACGGCATCGCCTGGCTGCTGTTCGACCGTGCCGATTCCAGCGCCAACACGCTGTCCTCGGACGTGATGGAGGAGTTCGATGCCGCGCTCGCCGCCATCGAGACGGAGCGCCCCGCAGGCCTCGTCATCCGCTCGGCAAAACCGTCCGGCTTTATCGCCGGCGCCGACGTCAGCGAGTTTCGTGGCGCTACTGATCCGGAGATGGTCGAAACGCGCATCCGCGCCGCGCATGCGGTGGTCGATCATCTGGAAGCGTTGAAGCTGCCGACCGTCGCGGTCATCCACGGCTTCTGCCTCGGCGGCGGGCTTGAGGTCGCGCTGGCCTGCCAGTCGCGCGTCGCCATCGATGACGCGCGCTTCGGCTTCCCGGAGGTGATGTTGGGCCTGCACCCCGGTCTCGGTGGCACGGCGCGCTTCACCGCGCTGGTCAATCCGACCCAGTCGATGGCAATGATGCTGACCGGCCGCACCATTGATGCCCGCCGCGCCAAGGCGCTCGGGCTCGTCGACAGCGTAACGCAGGAGCGCCATGTCCGTAATGCCGTGAAGGACGTTCTGTTCGGCCGCCTCAAGCGGGCCAAGCCCGGCCTGCTCACCCGCGCGGCCAATCTCGGCCCCATACGTGGTTTGCTCGCCAAGCGCATGCGCAGCGAGGCGATGAAGGCCGCGCCGCGGGAGCATTATCCCGCGCCTTACGCGCTGATCGATCTCTGGGAAACACATGGCGGCAGCAAGGCCGCGATGCTGAAGGCTGAGCAGGCGTCCTTCGCCAAATTGATGGTGACGCTGACCGCGCAGAATCTGATCCGCGTGTTCTTCCTGCGCGAGCAGATGAAGAAGGCGGCCGGCCCCGGCAACATGGTCAAGCACGTCCACGTCATCGGCGCCGGCGCCATGGGCGGCGACATTGCGGCTTGGGTAGCCGGGCAGGGCTTTCGCGTTTCGCTCGCCGACATGAAGGCCGAGCCGATCGCCGGCGCGGTGAAGCGCGCGGCCGAGCTCTACGGCAAGATCATCCGCAAGCCGACCGAGGTGCGCGACGCGCTGGACCGGCTGATTCCGGATATGGATGGCGAAGGTGTCCGTAGCGCCGATCTCATCATCGAGGCGGTGCCGGAGAAGCTCGAGCTCAAGCAGAAGGTCTATGCCGGCCTCGAGCCCAGGATGAAGCCTGGCGCGATCCTTGCGACCAACACGTCCAGCATTCCGCTTCAGGATCTGCGCACCACGCTGGCGCGACCGGAGCGGCTGGTCGGCCTGCACTTCTTCAATCCGGTGTCGCGGCTGCAACTGGTCGAGGTTATCAGCCATGACGCCAACGATGGGCAAGTGCTGAAGGAGGCGCTCGCCTTCGTCGGCGCGATCGATCGCCTGCCGCTCTCAGTGAAAAGCTCGCCCGGCTTCCTCGTCAACCGCGCGCTGACACCCTACATGCTGGAAGCGATGGTGATGCTGGACGAGAAGACCGACCAGCGCCTGATCGACGCAGCCGCCGAACAGTTCGGCATGCCGATGGGACCGATCGAGCTCGCCGACCAGGTCGGGCTCGATATCTGTCTCGATGTCGGCGACATGCTGCGCGCCAAATTCGGCGACCTGCTGCCGCCGACGCCGGCTTGGTTGCGCGAGAAGGTCGCCAAGGGCGAACTCGGCCGCAAGACCGGCAAGGGCTTTTATACCTGGAAGGATGGCAAGGCGGAGAAGGCGTCGCTGCCCGAGACCGGTCCGCGCGTTACCGACCAGATGATCGACCGCCTGGTGCTGCCGATGTCCAATGTCTGCGTCGCGGCACTTCGCGAAGGAATCGTCGACGATCCCGGTACGGTCGACGGTGCCATGATCTTCGGCACCGGCTTTGCGCCGTTCCGCGGCGGTCCGCTGAACTATGCACGTGCGCGCGGCGTGGAGAATGTCGTATCCACCATGCGGGCGCTGGCGGAACGATTCGGTGGGCGCTTCGCGCCCGATCCGGGCTGGGACAATTTCAAGTGAGAGGCGCATGAGCGACCAGGGGATGACCGAGCCGAGCGGCGATCTCTGCATTCGCACGCTGGCGATGCCTGCCGACACCAATGCCAATGGCGACATTTTTGGTGGCTGGCTGCTCAGCCAGATGGACGTCGGCGGCGGCGTGTTCGCCTCGAAGGTCGCGAAGTCGCGCACCGTCACGGTCGCGATCGAGGCGATGAACTTTCGCAAGGCCGTCTATGTCGGCGATCTCGTCTCGGTCTACGCCAATCTCGTGCGTGTCGGCCGCACCTCGATGACCGTGCATCTCGAAGCCTGGGCACTGCGGCGGCGCGAGCAGCAGCCGATCCTCGTGACCGACGGCAATTTCACTTACGTCTCGATCGACGATAACGGTCATCCGCAAGCGATCCAGCGCAACGATCCGCCGATCGCGACCTAACCGCGCGCGGCTTTCCGCCTCATCTCGCGAAAACTTGCGGCATCGCGAAACGCGGCACTGGTGAGTCCACGCGTCGCTTCTTTGCCAAGAACGGGTCATAAAACGGATGAGGTCTCGGCGTACTCAGTTGCGTGTCGATTCGGGGTGGAAACCGGCTGATTTGCCCTGGGAACCTTTGGGCAAACATGCCGTTATTCGCCCGCACTGAGGAATCCACGGGCCATGCCGGACAGCTACATCATCGAAGTGAACTCAGAGACCGCGGGCATCGTCGTTCGCGGCCAGGGAGGCTATTGCTTCTTCGCCTCGTCCCACCAATTCAATCGCCTCGAAGGCCAGCTCTTCCGCAATGCCCGCGAAGCCGAGCGCGCCGCGCGCAAGCTGGTCAATGGTGATGTGAGGGAGGCGGCGTAATAACCAACTCGTCATTCTGGGGCGCGCAAAGCTCGAACCCGGAATCTGTCTCGCTGCAGAAATTGCCGATCAATGGATTCCGGGCCCGCGCTGTGCGCGTCCCGGAATGACACTGACGATCACAGTTTCGTCGCGGAGCGCGACAGCAGCTTCCACTCGTTGCCCTGCTTTAGCCAGTTCATCAGGATGTGAAGGCTGTTTTCCACCTTCTTTCCGTCGGTCATCATCTCGGCCATCCAGTGAAAGCGCACGATCGCGGCGGGCCCGACGATCTTGATGGTCGGATCCTTGTACGTAATCGACAGAAATTTCGTTTTTCCGTCGGTTGCGTTGGCGACGAAGGCGGCCTTGTCCTCGAGGAAGCCGTTGGAATGGCTGTAGCTCAGATCGTCGGAGCACAGAGCGCCGAGCGCCTTCGGATCGGCCGCGATCTGGGCAAGGCGAAATGCCTCGACATTTCTTGCCACCGCCTCATGGTCCGTCGCGGCAGCCTGATCGCGATTAATCGCCATCATTTCCTCCTTCTCGATCTTGTAGGGAGCGCTGCGCGCGTCCCGGAATGACACTGTCGATCACAGCTTCGTCGCGGCGCGCGACAAGAGCTTCCACTGATCGCCCTGCTTCTGCCAATTCATCAGAATGTGAAGGTTGGTCGGCACTTTTTTCCCATCGGCCGCCATCTCCTGTTCCGCGATCCAATGGAAGCGCACGATCGCGGTGGGGCCGACGACCTTGATGGTCGTATCCTTGTATTCGATCGAGAGAAACTTTGATTTGCCGTCGGTGGCATTGGCGATGAAAGTGGCCTTGTCTTCGACCTTGCCGCTGGAATGGCTATAGCTGAGATCGTCCCAGCACAGCGCGCCCAGCGCCTTGGGATCGGCCGCGATCTGTGCGAGGCGGAAGGCCTCGACCTGCTTCGCCACGGCTTCTTCGTCCGCGGATGACGCAAGCGCCGGTGCTGCGAGAGCAAGTGCGGACATGGCGAGAGTTGAGAGAGCCAGATCGCGTCGGTTGATGGTCATCGTTTCCTCCTTTTTGGTCTTGCGTCGAGTGTTGCAGCCATGGGCGGCTTTGTCGAGTGTCGCGTGGCCGTCATGCACGTGCGTCATTGCGCGATGGCGGCTGCATTGATACGTCTTCCGCATCGATGCATTGCGCATTTGGGAAAGTACGGACATGATCGAAGCTCTCGGCAAGTCGCTGCTGTTCGATATCGATGGCACGCTTGCCAACACCGACCCGCTGCACCTCAAGGCATTCAACCAGGTGTTTGGTCCTCACGGCCATGTCTTCGACCACGCACGCTTCTCGAAAGAGTTGCAGGGCTTCGCCAACGTCTCGATCGGCGAGCGCTTTCTGCCCGGCGAGACGCTGGAGCGGCGCGCCGAAATTCTCGGTGAAAAGGAAGAGGTGTTCCGGACGTTGGTTGCGGGGCAGATCGAACCGCTGCCGGGCCTGATGGCACTGCTCGACCGCGCGGATGCCGTCGGCGTTCCCATGGTCGCCGTCACCAATGCGCCGCGTCTCAATGCCGAGTTGCTGCTGTCCGGTCTCGGCATCACGCATCGCTTCAAGACGCTCGTGATCGGCGATGAGCTGCCGCACGGCAAGCCACATCCGCTTCCTTATCAGGAGGGGCTGCGCTTCGTCGGGGCCAGCGCGGCCGCCTCGATCGCGTTCGAGGATTCCCGTTCCGGCGTGCAGTCGGCCACTGCCGCGGGGATTCCGACCATCGGCATCCGGACCAGCCTCAGCGATGCTGACCTTGTCGGCGCGGGTGCGGTCGCCTCGGCGAGCGCCTTCGACGATCCCGCGCTGCTGGCGCGGCTTGCGCGCGCTATGGCGTGGTGACGGCCCATCCATTAACCGTGATCGGCGTGCGCATTGACCGCGCGCCCGAGAAGCCGCACCATGCATCATTCTGATTTGAGGCCATTGCCGTGACCGGATTGACCCATCGCCAGGCTGAAATCCTCAACATCGCCCGAGCCTCCGGCCGCGTCATGGTCGAGGAGCTGGCGCGCCGGTTCGAAGTCTCGGCGCAGACGATCCGCAAGGATCTCAACGATCTCTGCGAGCGCCGCTCGCTGACCCGCATCCATGGTGGCGCGATCATCGCCTCCGGCGTGGAAAATCTCGCCTACGAGGCGCGCCGCTTCGTGGCGGCCGACGAGAAGAAGGCCATTGGCGCTGCTGCTGCCTCGTTGATCCCGAACGGCTGCTCGCTGTTCATCAACATCGGCACCACGACGGAGGAGGTGGCGAGCGCGCTGACCTCGCACGAGGATCTGCTGGTCATCACCAACAATCTCAACGTCGCCATGCTGCTCTACCGCCATCCCCGCATCGAGGTCGTGGTGGCTGGCGGCACGGTGCGGCGCGCCGACGGTGCGGTGGTCGGCTCGACCGCGACGCAGCTGATCGGCCAGTTCAAGGTGGACTACGCCATCATCGGCGCCTCCGCGATCGACGAGGAGGGCGCGCTGCTCGACTTCGATTATCGCGAGGTGCAGGTGGCGCAGGCCATCATCGCCAATGCCCGCAGTGTCATGCTGGTCGCCGATTCCACAAAGCTTCGCCGCAGCGCGCCGGTCCGCATCGCCCATATCAGCCAGATCCAGACCTTCGTCACTGATCAGGAACTGCCCGAGCGCCTCGCTACGATCTGCCACAGCAAGGGCATCGAGGTGATGGCCGCGATGCCGAAGGGAGCCGATATCGACGATAGCCAGGCCGATGCGCAGGACGCGGCGCCTGAGGCGGCGCCGGTGGTTAGGCTGCGATAGGGCTTATGCACTATCCCACGGGTTGAGCAGCTGAACGCCCGTCGGTTCAAAATCTCCCACATTGCGCGTGACGACCGTGAGGCCGTGAACAAGCGCCGTGGCCGCTATGAGAGCATCGCGTTCGGCCCTTGGATTGGGAACGTGAAGCTGAGCGCAGCGCTGCGCCACAATCGTATCGATGGCCAGGATCCGCCCCTCGAAGCGAACCAGAACTTGATCATTGATCCATGTGCGGAGGATGGCACCTTGCGCAGCGTCCCTGCGCTCTATCAGGCGCGCGCCAAGTTCGATTTCGAGGATCGAAACGACGGACATGAAGAAATTCGCCACAGGAACTGCGTTGGCCCAGGCGACGACACTGCGATCCGCTTTATCCGGTCGCCTGAGTTCGAAAATGACGTTGGTGTCGAGCAGAAACATCAATCGAGATCAGCGGGCTTGAAGACGCCGCCCGACAGGCGGGGCGGATCGAAATCAAAGTCCGTGCTCGCTTGTGCCAGAGCCTCGGCAAGACTCATGTGTCCGCCGCTCAGGCGCAAATAATCTTCAATCGTTAGCAGCACGTGGGCCGGGCGGCCGCGATTCGTAATAAAGACGGGTCCCTGCGCAGCAGCTTTTTTTGCGCCGCTGGTGTCTTGATTGAATTCTCGGCTGGTGAGGGTGGTCGTCATCGTCAGCCCTCCTCGCTGCGGTCGTGTCATACACGCAACTATATGTAGTTACGTTTCTACATTTAAGGCACTGGCTGCGGCCTGCTGCTCAATCGCGCCGATTGCCCCCGAATCTATCCGTCTGTCTGCCTATTTCTTGGCCATTCTGGTGGGGAAAAAGTTCCGCTTTCGCTTCTTTTCGTCTCTCTTTCGTCTTGCTTTCGTTTTTCGGTGTGATCTAATCAAAAACGAAAGTAGCCGCTCGACTGAACGAGCGGTTTCCGGGGGATGCGTCAGTTGGAGCGTATTTTCGACCTCGCCATCATTGGAGGCGGTGTAAACGGTTGCGGCATCGCGCGTGACGCGGTCGGCCGTGGCAACACTGTTTTCCTGTGCGAAATGAACGATTTGGCGAGCGGGACGTCGTCCTGGTCGACCAAGCTGGTGCATGGTGGCCTCCGCTACCTCGAATATTACGAGTTCCGCCTGGTTCGCGAAGCGCTGATCGAGCGCGAGATTCTGTGGGGCATCGCGCCCCACATCATTCGCCCCCTGCGTTTCGTTCTGCCTCATCACGCCGGCCTGCGCCCCGCCTGGCTGCTGCGCCTTGGTCTCTTTCTCTACGATCACATCGGCGGCCGTCATCTGCTGCCGGCAACCCGATCGCTCGATCTGACGCGCGACGAGGTCGGCCGTCCGCTGATCCCGAATCGCTACGGCCGCGCGTTCGAATATTCCGACTGCTTCGTCGACGACGCCCGTCTGGTCGTGCTCAATGCGCGCGACGCCGCCGACAAGGGCGCCGAGATCCGCACCCGCACCCGTGCCACCGACATCAAGCAGTCCGACGGGCTTTGGACCGTCAGCATGGTCGACACGCTGACCGGTGCGCGCTCGCAGATCCAGGCCCGTGCGCTGGTCAATGCCGGCGGTCCCTGGGTCGAGGACGTGCTTGGGCGCGGCGCCGGCGTCAACGCCAAGGCGAAGGTACGCCTGGTGCAGGGCTCGCACATCGTGGTCAGGAAGCTCTACGACCACGACCGCGCCTACATGTTCCAGAACGCAGACGGTCGCATCATCTTCGTAATCCCCTACCAGGACGACTTCACGCTGATCGGCACCACCGACCGCGATTACGACGGCGATCCGTCCAAGGTGAAGGCCACGGCCGAGGAGATCCAGTATCTCTGCGCGGCCGCGAGCGAATATCTCGCCAAGCCCGTGACATCAGAGGATGTGGTCTGGACCTATTCCGGCGTGCGACCGCTTTATGACGACGGCGCCAGCGAAGCCAAGGCCGCGACCCGCGATTACGTATTCGAGCTCGACACGCCCGGCGGCTCGCCGCTGCTGTCGATCTATGGCGGCAAGATCACGACCTATCGCCGCCTCGCCGAAGAGGCGCTGGAGCGGCTCGCGCCCTATCTTCGCAGCGCGAAAGCGCGTGAGGGCTGGACTGGCAAATGGCCACTGCCCGGCGGCGACATGGACGTGTCGGCCGTCGATGGCCTGATCGCCGAGCTTCAGCGCGGCTATCCCTTCCTGAGCCACGAGCATGCGCGGCGCCTTGCGCGCGCCTACGGCACCCGTGTCGTCAAGCTGCTCGGCGACGCCAAATCGGCCGCCGATCTCGGCCAGGCCTTTGGCGCAACTCTGACCGAGCGCGAGGTTCGCTACCTGATGACCAATGAGTGGGCGGTGACCGCCGAGGATATCGTCTGGCGCCGCTCCAAGCTCGGACTGCGGCTATCTGCCGACGAAATTACCGCCCTGGACGACTGGATCAAGACCCACGTTGTATCGCAAAGTCCTCTGCTGCAGGCAGGAGGACGCTCATGAGCGTGACACTCGATCACGTGACCCGGACCGTCGACGGGGTCCCTCACATCCGCGACGTCTCGCTGACGCTCGAGAGCGGCACGCTCAACGTGCTGCTCGGGCCGACGCTGTCGGGCAAGACATCGATCATGCGGCTGCTCGCCGGCCTCGACAAGCCGACCACGGGCAAGGTGCTGGTCAACGGCAAGGACGTCACTGGCATCGACGTGCGCCAGCGTTCGGTCGCTATGGTCTATCAGCAGTTCATCAACTACCCCTCGCTGACGGTCTACGAGAACATTGCCTCGCCCTTGCGCGTGCAGGGCAAGCCGCGCGAGGAGATCGAGACGCGCGTGGCGGAAGCCGCCAGGCTGTTGCGGCTCGAGCCGTTCCTGAAGCGAACGCCGCTCCAGCTCTCCGGTGGCCAGCAGCAGCGCACCGCGATGGCGCGCGCGTTGGTGAAGGGCGCCGACCTCGTGCTGCTCGACGAGCCGCTCGCCAATCTCGACTACAAGCTCCGCGAGGAACTGCGCACTGAGCTGCCGCGCATCTTCGAGGCATCAGGCGCGATCTTCGTCTATGCCACGACAGAGCCGACGGAGGCCCTGCTGCTCGGCGGCAATACAGTGTGCATGTGGGAAGGCCAGGCGCTCCAGATCGGCGAGACGCCCGGCGTGTACCGCCGTCCCCAGACGCTGCGCGTCGCGCAGGTCTTTTCCGATCCGCCGCTCAACCTCGTCGGCATCGAGAAGAGGAACGGCTCGGTGCAATATGCCGGAGGCATCGCGGCGCCGGCGTCCGGCCTCTATTCCTCGCTCGCCGACGGCGCCTATCGCGTCGGTTTTCGCGCCCACCAGCTCGCGCTCGCCAATGGCCAGACTGATCGCCATGCCTTCCATGCCACTGTCACGGTGACCGAGATCACCGGTTCGGAGAGTTTCGTGCATTTGACCCGCGACGGATCGAACTGGGTTGCGGTGCTGCATGGCGTGCACGAGTTCGAGCCCGGCCAGATGCTCGATGCCGTGCTCGACCCCAATGATGTCTTCGTCTTTGACGCGGCCGACCGTCTGGTCGCCGCGCCGAGCTCGTAAGGGGGGATGCGCGATGGCCCGCATTGACCTCGTCGATCTCGCCCATTCCTACGGCGGCAACGATGCGCCGCAGGAGACGTTCGCGCTGAAGCCGGTCACCATGACCTGGCGGCAGGGCGGTGCCTACGCGCTGCTCGGCCCGTCCGGCTGCGGCAAGACCACGCTGCTCAACGTCATCTCCGGGATCATCACGCCGTCGCGCGGGAAGATCCTGTTCGACGGCCAGGACATCACACCGCTGTCGACCCAGAAGCGCAACATCGCCCAGGTGTTCCAGTTTCCGGTGATCTACGACACCATGACGGTGGGGCAGAACCTGGCGTTTCCGCTGAAGAACCGCGGCGTGCCGAAGGCCGAGATCGACAAGCGCGTCGCCGAGATCGGCCGTCTGCTCGATCTCGAGCCCTATCTGAATCGCAAGGCGACGCGGCTGACGGCCGACGCCAAGCAGAAGATCTCCCTCGGCCGCGGCCTCGTTCGCTCCGACGTCGCCGCCGTGCTGTTCGACGAGCCGCTGACGGTGATCGATCCTGAATTGAAATGGCAGCTCCGCTCGAAGTTGAAAGCGCTGCATCGCGAGCTTGATCTCACGATGATCTACGTCACGCACGACCAGACCGAGGCGCTGACCTTTGCCGACACCGTCGTCGTCATGCATGACGGCCGCGTGGTGCAGAGCGGCACGCCGGCGGAGCTGTTCGACAAGCCCGCCCACACCTTCGTCGGCYATTTCATCGGCTCGCCCGGCATGAACATCCTGCCGGCCGAAGTGAAGGGGCGCGAGGCACGGGTCGATGGCCATGTCATCGCGCTGAACCGCAGCTACGACAGCCTTCCGGCAGGCGCCAAGATCGAGATCGGCGTGCGTCCGGAATTCGTCGACGCGGTTGCGCCCGCGCCCGGACTGCTCACGGCGAAAATCGAGCGCATCGACGACCTTGGCCGCATCCGTTTCGCACGCGTGCGCATCGGCGAGGCTAAGATCGCAGCGCGTGCGCCGGCAGGCTTCACCGGCTCCGACGGAAACGCCGGGCTGAAATTCGATCCGGCACACATCCACGTCTATGCCGACAGCCTTCTGGTGGAGGGAGCCGCCTGATGGACAAGACCGTCAACCAAAAAGCCTGGTTCCTGGTGCTGCCGGTGTTCCTGGTCGTCGCCTTCTCGGCGGTGATCCCGCTGATGACGGTGGTCAATTACTCGGTCCAGGATTCCTTCGGCAACAACCAGTTCTTCTGGAACGGTGTCGGCTGGTTCAAGGAACTGCTCGATCCCTCGACCGATCTCGGTGGCCGCTTCCTGGCCTCGCTCGGGCGCAATCTGTTCTTCTCGCTGGTGATCCTCGCCATCGAGGTGCCGCTCGGCATCGTCGTCGCGCTGTCGATGCCGCGCCAGGGCTGGACCGTCGCCGCCTGCCTCGTCACGCTGGCGCTGCCGCTGCTCATTCCGTGGAACGTGGTCGGCACGATCTGGCAGATCTTTGGCCGGCCCGACATCGGCCTGCTCGGCTATGTCCTCAACCACATCGGGCTCGACTATAATTACGTCTCCAACGACATCGACGCCTGGGTCACCGTCATCGTAATGGACGTCTGGCACTGGACCAGCCTCGTCGCGCTGCTCTGCTATGCCGGCCTGAAGTCGATCCCGGACGCCTATTACCAGGCGGCGCGCATCGACGGCGCCTCGCGCTGGGCCGTGTTCCGCACCATCCAGCTGCCGAAGATGAACCGCGTGCTGCTGATTGCCGTGCTGCTCCGCTTCATGGACAGCTTCATGATCTACACCGAGCCGTTCGTCGTCACCGGCGGTGGACCCGGCAACTCGACCACCTTCGTCTCGATCGAGCTGGTCAAGATCGCGCTCGGCCAATTCGACCTCGGCAAGGCCGCCGCGCTTTCGCTGGTCTATAATCTGATCATCCTGATCGTCTGCTGGATCTTCTACACCGTCATGACCAATGCCGGCGTCGAGCGTAAGGCACAGACGAAGAAGGAGCCGGCGGTGGAGCCCAAGCCCGCAGGTGTGCTCCAGCCTGCGCCCGCGCTCAAGCCGAAGGAAGGAGTGGCCTGATGCATTCGATTCCTGGCCGCCGCCTCATCATGGGGCTGTTCCTGATCTTCCTGCTGTTGCCGATCTACTGGCTCGTCAACATGAGCTTCAAGACCAATGCCGAGATCGTCTCGACGATGACGCTGTGGCCGCATACGCCGACGTTGCAGCACTACAAGCGCATCTTCACCGACGAGAGCTGGTATTCCGGCTACATCAACTCGCTGGAATATGTGGTGCTCAACACCATCATCTCGATTTCGGTGGCGTTGCCTGCGGCCTATGCGTTCTCGCGCTACCGTTTCCTCGGTGACAAGCACCTGTTCTTCTGGCTGCTGTCGAACCGCATGGCGCCGGCGGCAGTCTACGCGCTGCCGTTCTTCAACCTCTACTCGGCGATCGGCCTGTTCGATACGCCGTGGGCGGTCGCGCTCGCGCACTGCATCTTCAACGTGCCGCTGGCGGTCTGGATCCTCGAGGGCTTCGTCTCCGGCGTGCCGCGCGAGATCGACGAGACCGCCTTCCTCGACGGCTATTCGTTCCCGCGCTTCTTCATCCGGATCCTGGTGCCGCTGATCGCGAGCGGCATCGGCGTCGCCGCCTTCTTCTGCTTCATGTTCTCCTGGGTCGAATTGCTGCTCGCGCGCACCTTGACCTCGGTGCAGACCAAGCCGATCGCGGCGATCATGACGCGCACGGTGTCGGCTGCGGGCATGGATTGGGGCCTGCTGGCCGCCGCCGGCGTGCTCACCATCATTCCGGGCGCGCTGGTGATCTGGTTTGTCCGCAACTACATCGCGCGCGGTTTCGCGCTTGGCCGGGTCTGAGGAGGCTCTCATGGAATCCATCGCATGGATGGCCTGGACGCTGCCGACGGCGATCTTCTTCGTCGCGCTCGCCTGCACGCTCGCGGTGATGACGTGGCTCGCGGCTGCGTATCCCGAGGCCGAGCGCGTCGGCGTGCTCAGCATTCCGACCACGCGCGGTGACCGCCTGTTCATCTCGCTGATTTTGGCGGCCGTCATTCACCTGATGTGGATCGGCCTCGTCGGAACCAATCCGATCGCCTCTCTGCCGATTAGTGAAGAGGGGATCGAGATTTCGAGCCTGTGGCTCGCAAGTGGAATTTCGCTGGTCACGGCCGCGCTTGTTTTTCGCACGGTCTGAAGCTCGCGAAGGGACGGCCAGATCCGGGGGCAACCCGGGCCTGTATAAAAGTTTGTCGCTGCAACGGAGGAACAACATGCGACAGTTTAGGAGAAGGAAAGGTCCATTGACCAAGATCAGTTTTCTGACCGTATCGAGCGCCGCGGCCATTCTCGCCACCGCGTTCGCTGCCTCGGCGCCGGTTCGCGCCGCCGACGACGCCACGATCCAGAAGTGGATCGCGGAATTCCAGCCTTCGACCTTGTCGAAGGACGACCAGAAGAAGGAGCTCGAGTGGTTCGCCAAGGCGGCCGAGCCGTTCAAGGGCATGGAGATCAACGTCGTCTCCGAAACCATCACCACCCACGAGTACGAGTCGCAGACGCTGGCCAAGGCGTTCACCGAGCTTACCGGCATCAAGCTCAAGCACGACATCATCCAGGAAGGTGACGTCGTCGAGAAGCTGCAGACCCAGATGCAGTCCGGCAAGAACGTGTACGACGGCTGGATCAACGATAGCGACCTGATCGGTACCCACTTCCGCTACGGCCAGACCATCGTGCTGTCCGACTACATGACCGGCGAGGGCAAGGACGTCACCGATCCCCAGCTCGACGTCAACGACTTCATCGGCAAGTCGTTCACAACCGCGCCGGACGGCAAGCTTTATCAGCTTCCCGACCAGCAGTTCGCGAACCTCTACTGGTTCCGCTACGACTGGTTCACCAACCCGGACTACAAGGCCAAGTTCAAGGCCAAGTATGGCTACGAGCTCGGCGTGCCCGTGAACTGGTCGGCATATGAAGACATCGCCGAGTTCTTCACGAACGACATCAAGGAGATCAACGGCGTCAAGGTCTACGGCCATATGGACTATGGCAAGAAGGACCCGTCGCTCGGATGGCGTTTCACCGACGCCTGGCTCTCGATGGCCGGCAACGGTGACAAGGGCATTCCGAACGGTCTTCCGGTCGACGAATGGGGCATCCGCATGGAAGGCTGCCGTCCGGTCGGCTCGTCGGTCGACCGCGGTGGCGACACCAACGGTCCGGCTGCGGTCTACTCGATCACCAAGTACCTCGAGTGGCTGAAGAAGTACGCTCCGCCGCAGGCGCAGGGCATGACCTTCTCTGAAGCAGGCCCCGTGCCGGCTCAGGGCAACATTGCCCAGCAGATGTTCTGGTACACCGCCTTCACCGCCGACATGGTGAAGCCGGGCATCGCCGTGATGAACGCGGACGGTACGCCGAAGTGGCGTATGGCTCCGTCGCCGCATGGCGCGTACTGGAAGGAAGGCATGAAGCTCGGCTACCAGGACGCCGGCTCCGTGACGCTGTTGAAGTCGACCCCGGCGGATCGCCGCAAGGCAGCCTGGCTCTATCTCCAGTTCATCATCTCCAAGACGGTGTCGCTGAAGAAGAGCCATGTCGGTCTCACGTTCATCCGTGAATCCGACATCTGGGACAAGTCGTTCACCGAGCGTGCGCCGAAGCTCGGCGGCCTGATCGAGTTCTACCGCTCGCCCGCGCGCGTGCAGTGGACCCCGACCGGCAACAACGTGCCTGACTATCCGAAGCTTGCTCAGTTGTGGTGGCAGAACATCGGCGATGCGTCGTCGGGTTCGAAGACGCCGCAGCAGGCGATGGATGCGCTGGCCGCTGCCCAGGACTCCGTGATGGAGCGTCTGGAGAAGTCCGGCGTGCAGGGCGCCTGCGGTCCGAAGCTCCACAAGAAGGAGTCGGCCGAGTTCTGGTTCGCCAAGGCGGAGAAGGACGGCACCATCGCGCCGCAGCGCAAGCTCGCCAACGAGAAGCCGAAGGGCGAGACGGTTGACTACGACACGCTGATCAAGTCGTGGCCGGCCACCCCGCCCAAGCGCGCCTCGCTACAGTAAGCGACGCCTCATAACGACGAAAGGCCGGGAGCAATCCCGGCCTTTTTCTTTCTTACCTCTCCCCGTAAGAACGGGGCGAGGGAGAACGCTTACTCCGCCGGCTCGGCCGCGAGCGTCGGGTAGTCCGTATAGCCCTTGGCGCCGCCGCCGTAGAACGTGTTCTTGTCCCAATCGTTCAGCGCCGCACCCTTCTTCAGTCGTTCGACCAGGTCGGGGTTGGAGATGAACGGCTTGCCGAAGGCGATCAGGTCGGCGGCGTTCGCATCGAGCACCTTGGTGGCGAGATCGAAATCGTAGCCGTTGTTGGCGATATAGGCGCCCGAGAAGCGCTTGCGTAACGATGCATAGTCGAACGGTGCGAAGTCGCGCGGGCCGCCGGTCGCGCCCTCGACGACGTGGAGATAGACCAGCTTCAGCGCGTTGAGGCCGTCGGTGATGTGGTCGAACAGCGCCTGCGGGTTGGAATCCGAGATGTCGTTGGCGGGCGTCACTGGCGAGATGCGGATGCCGGTGCGCTCAGCGCCGGCTTCCGCGACGACGGCCTTGGAGACTTCGAGCATCAGCTTCGCGCGGTTCTCGATCGAGCCGCCATAGGAGTCGGTGCGCTTGTTGGCGCCGTCCTTGGCGAACTGGTCGAGCAGGTAGCCGTTGGCGCCGTGGATCTCGACGCCGTCGAAACCGGCCTCCAGCGCATTCTTCGTGGCGCGCTTGAAATCATCGATGATGCCAGGAATCTCGGAGAGCTCGAGCGCGCGGGGCTCGGAGACGTCGGCGAAGGTGCCATTGACGAAGGTCTTGCCCTTGGCGCGGATCGCGCTCGGCGCCACCGGGGCTGCGCCATTCGCCTGGAGATCGACATGCGAGATGCGGCCGACATGCCAGAGCTGGATGAAGATCTTGCCGCCGCGCTCATGCACCTTGTCAGTGACCTTGCGCCAGCCGGCGACCTGGTCCTTCGAATAGATGCCGGGGGTGTCCTGGTAGCCCTGGCCCTGTTGCGAAACCTGGCTCGCTTCGGTGATCAGGAGGCCCGCGGAAGCACGCTGGCCATAATACTCGGCGGCGAGCGGCGAGGGGACGAAGGTGCCGGGCGCGGCGCGGTTGCGCGTCAGCGGCGCCATCACCAGGCGGTTGGCCAGCATGATCGGGCCGAGCTTGTAGGTCTCAAACAATTTGGTCGAACGGCTCATTGGGATGATTCCAGACGGGTGAGAGGTCCGGAACACTTGTGCATTGCGACATCAGGCGCAAGGGACGAGCCATACGGAAAGTGCAGGCGAGCTGCGCGGAAAGCCCCGCGCAGCATGATTCAGGCGTAATCTCGGCCACAACAGCGGATTTTCCCCTGCCGGGGCCGTGCATTTGCGCAAATTAGCTCACGCCAAGGAAATCGCGCTTGCCAATCTCGACACCGTTGTGACGCAGGATGCCGTGGGCGGTAGCGGCGTGGAAATAGAAGTTCGGCAACGAGACCGCGCTGAAGAATTGCTGGCCCTTCAAGGTCATGGTCCTGTCTCTTATACACATCTAGATGTGTATAAGAGACAGGTTCCGGCTTGAACGATTTCACGAAGTCGATGGTCTTCGCCAGCCGCTGCTTCAATTCCGCGAAGCTGGTTTCGGTGTCCGGCATGGACGGCAGCTCGGTATGCGTCAGCCTCGCGCAGCCCTTGGCAGCGAAATCGCTGGCGAGCTGGATCTGCTTCGACAGCGGCAGCATGTCCGGGAAGAGGCGCGATCCGAGCAGCACGCTCGGTTCGATCTTTTTAGCCGCGCAATGCGCCTCGGCTTTGGTGAGCAGGCCGGTCAGGCTGTTCAGCATCTGCAAATAGGCGGGGACGACGGCGTCATGGAAGGACATGTGATGCTCGCTTCAAATGGTGGGTAATCTCAGGAGAAACCTGAGCCACTCACATGGGATCATCATGGAATAATACAATCGCGAAAGCGGCTTGTGCGGTGCGAAAATTCTACCGCACCGTCGCTGCCGGCTGGGCCTGTGCCGTGCCGCCGCGCATGCGGGCCAAAAGCTCGGCGGTCGGCCAGGAATCCGCCGGCAGGCCGTATTTGATCTGCATCGCCTTTACGGCCGCGCGGCTCTGCTGGCCCAGCACGCCGTCGACCTTGCCGACGTTGAAGCCGGCCCGCACCAGCAATTGCTGCAATTCCTTGAGCTCGTTGAACGGCAGTTGCGCCACTTGCCCGGCAGGCTTGCGCATCGGCGCAGCGCCCGCAATGCGGGAGGCGAGATAGCCCGCGGTGGTCGAATAGATCAGCGAGTTGTTCCACTCGGTGTAGGCAGCGAAATTCGCATAGGCCATGAAAGCCGGCCCAAAGCGTCCCATCGGCAGCAGCACAGAGGCGGCGAGATTGTCGTTCGGCAGCGGACGGCCATCGGGATAGGTGACGCCGAACTGCGCCCATTTCGAGCGCGGCAGCTGCACGCTGAGATCGGTCTGGTCCCATGGCAGGTTTTGCGGCACTTTGATCTCTTCCAGCCACGGCTCGCCGCGCCGCCACTTCAAGCCGTTGGCGATGTAGTTCGCTGTCGATCCAATCACGTCGGGCGCTGAGCGCAGCAGGTCGCGCCGTCCGTCACCGTCATAGTCGACGGCATAGTTGACGTAATGCGTCGGCAGGAACTGCGTCTGGCCGAGTTCGCCGGCCCAGGAGCCGATCATCTCGTCGGGCGTGAGATCGCCGCGGTCGATCACTTTCAGCGCGGCGATGGTCTCGTTCACGAACATCTCCGAACGCCGGCAGTCGTAGGCGAGCGACACCAGCGATTTCAGCGTCGGCAGATTGCCCATGTTGGCGCCGAAATCGCTCTCCAGGCCCCAGAACGCCGCGATCACCGCTGGCGGCACGCCATATTCCTTTTCGGCGCGCGTAAAGGCAGCTGCGTATTGCTTGATGTGCTGCTGGCCGTTCTGCATGCGATAGGGCGCGGCCATGCGGCCGGCGAATTCGGTGAAGAGCTGGCCGAACACGCGCTGACCGCGGTCGCGGTTGACGATGCCCTGGTCGTAGACGAGGTAGGGGGATGCTTCCGACAGCGCACGCTGGGATACCCCGGCCGCAACCGCCTGCTGTTTCACCTCAGCGAGAAATCGATCGAAGCTCGCCCCATTGTGGCAGGACGCTGCGCGCGGCGACGGCGCGATGGCCTTCGGCGCCGCGGGCCTGGCGGGCGGCGGTACGAATTGGGCGGCGGCGGGAAGGGAGAGCGCGGCGAGCATAACGGCCGCGATCGCAAATCGGGTCTGAAGCATGAGGTATCCGAGAGGGGGGGGGGAGAAGCTTGGATTCTTGACGAAGTTTAATGGAATGATCGAGCTCAAACCAGTGCCGCGGCTCCGCGACGCACCCTGAAACCTTGCGCTCCGGCCGGGGGCATTCCTACCTGAGGTCTGCCGGCTTGCAGCCCCTCCAGCGGCGATGGCCGGCTTTGGAGACGGCCATGAACTATCTGCGCACCGCATTGCTTCTGGCAGGCCTCACCGCCCTGTTCATGGGCGTGGGCTATCTGATCGGCGGCGCCGCCGGCGCGATGATCGCGCTTGTCATTGCGGCCGCGACCAATCTCTTCACTTACTGGAACTCGGACCGCATGGTGCTGTCGATGTACGGCGCCCATGAGGTCGATCGTCGCAGCGCGCCGGAGCTGGTCGGCCTCGTTGCCGAGCTTGCTGGCCGCGCCGCTCTGCCGATGCCGCGCGTGTTCCTGATGGACGAGCCGCAACCGAATGCATTCGCGACCGGGCGCAATCCCGAGAATGCTGCCGTTGCCGTCACCACCGGCTTGATGCGCCAGCTCAGCCGGGAGGAGCTCGCCGGCGTGATCGCGCACGAGCTTGCGCATATCAAGCATCACGATACGCTCTTGATGACCATCACCGCGACCATCGCCGGCGCCATCTCCATGCTGGCGCAATTCGGAATGTTCTTCGGCGGCAACCGCGACAATAACGGGCCCGGCATCGTCGGCTCGATTCTGATGATGATCCTGGCGCCGCTCGGTGCCATGCTGGTGCAGATGGCGATCAGCCGCACCCGCGAATATGCTGCCGACGATCTCGGCGCGCGCATCGTCGGCCAGCCGATGTGGCTCGCCTCGGCGCTCGTCAAGATCGAGAGCGCGGCGCATCAGGTGCAAAATGTCGAGGCCGAGCGCAATCCCGCGACCGCGCACATGTTCATCATCAATCCGCTGTCGGGTCATGGCGTCGACAATCTGTTCGCGACGCATCCCTCGACGCAAAACCGTATCGCCGCGCTCCAGCAACTGTCGGCCGAGCTCGGCGCTCATGCTGCGCCGTCGGTTGGTGCGAACGAGAACTATCCGCCGCACAGCCCGTGGGGCCGCTCGTCCTCGCGCGGACCGTGGGGATGAGCTCGCGAGCCGCGCGGACGCATTCTCCCCGCGTTGCAATTCAAGCGAGAGATTTTGGTTCAACGTCGCATTGCCGACGTCCGACAAGAACACGTCAGGGTGCGTTGCTGCTGCGCACTATCCGAAATGTTAACTTGCGCTTTGCGGCCTGTTGCGCCAGATCAATGACTGCTCGCCTTGGCTGGGGGAGCAATGATGTTTGAGATGCTTGCCGAGTGGCAGGGTTTGCATATGCAAATCGCCGGAGGTTCGCATGGCACCGTTGCAAATCGAGCATGTGGTCGAACGCGATATTGCACCGCGCGAAGGCCTCGCAGAACGAATGGAAGGCGCACTGCTCCTGACCTCACTGGCCTCGGTGACGGTTGTCTGGTGCTGTCTGCTTGGCCTGGTGGTCTGGAAGTGCTGCGTCTGGATCCTCGGCCTCGCGTAGCTTCCGCAAGGACCGGCCTTGAGCACGCTGCCGTGCGCGGCGGTCGGATTATGCTGGCATTGTGATCTGGCGCACAGAGGGGCGCCCCGGCCGGTGCTAAGACCCAACCGAGAGTGTTCCTTCGAAAGGGGATGCGGGGCCGGCCTGTCGCCTGTCACCGTCGAAGATGACCAGAGCTGCCGTGCCATTGTTGATCGTCCTGGGCGTGGCCATCGGCCTGTCCACGCGTATGGTCGTGAATTGCGGCGACGAGGACGAGCCCGACATCTGCTCGGCCGTGATCGGCTTCTCGCCGTTTCGCGGCTCCCTGATCGCCTTCGCCTATGAGGGGCGCGGGCGGATCGCATTGCGTCATGGCGACAACGGCCGGGCGATCGCCGACTTCAACGAGGCCATCCATCTCAATTCCAACCGCGCTTCGCTCTATCGCGATCGCGCGCAGGCGTACCGGCAGAACGGCGATTTCGGCCTTGCCGTCGCCGACTACGACGAGGCGATCGCGCTCGATCCCAAGCCCGCTGCGCCCTATCGCGAGCGCGGCCTTGCGCTCGTTGCCAAGGGCGATCTCGATCGCGCCATCCTGAGCTACAGCACAGCGGTGCGCCTCGACCCCACCGACGCACAGGCCCGCCTCGACCGCGGCCTCGCCTTCCTCGCCCGCGGCCAGGCCAATGATGCCCGCGCCGATTTCGAAGCCGCGCTTGCGCTGCCCCCCGGCAAGGACTCTCGCACGCGCGATGCCGCGCGCGCAAAGCTCGCCGAACTCGCGCAGACCAAGCCGACCCAGGTCCTGATGCCGCAGCGCTGAGTGGTCGTCGCTTTCGCCAAAGAAGGCGGGCGCCTACTTCGCTTTCTTGGCGTTGGCCTTCTTCGCCTTCGCAGCCTTCTTCGCCGGCTTCTCCTTGGCCGGCTTCTCCGCTTTCACCTCGACAGGCGTGCTGGCGGCGAGCCGCATGGCGCGGGCGTAGCTGTCGGCGACGTTGTCTGCGGACATCTGCAGGCGCCTTGCGGCGGCGGTGGCCTGTTCGATGGTGGCTTTAGCCATCATCTTGAAGCGGGCGCCGGTCTCCTTGCTCTTGGCCTTGGCGGCAAGTGAGCTGAAGCGATCCCGACGCTCTTTGGCGCGGGTCATCAAGCCCGTCTGCAGCTGTCTGGCCAGTTGCCGGATCACGACATCCAGGTCGGCGTCCGCCATGTCTTCTATCCTCTTCGAAACAGTCCCAATCGATGCGGCGGGACTATGCAGATCGGGCCCCCGCTTGGCAATTCCCGCCGGGCCGTCATCCGCAGCTTCCGGTTATCAAAACAGAAAAGCCGCGCATGTCGCGCGGCTTTTGGCATTGGTTTGGTGTGGAGCGGGCTGCGTGGGCCTTATTTCAGCGAGGCAACCGGTCCGCTCGAGTTTGCTGCTGGATCGGGATCGAAGCCGAATATGCCGACCAGATATTTGTAATAGTCCGGCATCTTTTCCTTGAGCACGTCGCGGGTCTTCGGCTCCTGGATATCGCTCTTTCCGGCCAGGAAGATGCTGGCGGTCACGGCGAAGAACTCCATCTGGTTCTTCATCGCATAAGCCTCCTTGGGCAGGAGGTCCTTGGTCTTGGCAAGGGCGTAATAGATGATCACACCCTTGTTGGCGTAGCCGTCCGGCAGCAGCCGGGCATGATAGGCGTGCATCATCTCGTGGAGCAGCACGGCCTCCTTCTCGTAGCGCATCATGTCCGGGCGGACCATGATCACGCCGAGCCCGGAATCGACCGCGAGGTCGACGGCATTCGGATTGGTCCAGCGCTGCGTGTCGTGGTCCCACACCGTCAGCGTGCGCGGCGTGGTGCGCTGGATGTCCGGGGTGACCCGGCCGTAACACGCGGTCGCGGCGCCTTCGTCGAGGCAGGCCAGCTCGCTTGCGATGATCGGAACGGTGCGGAAGAAGCGCATCACGCGCGGCGAGAGGCCTGCGGCCTCGACGACGTCGATCTGGCGCTTGAGGTTGTCCGTGAGCTTGTCGAGGTCCTTGCGATCGGACGCCTCCGAGACGTCGAACATGTAGCCGCGATAGCTCTGGAAGCCAGGCGGCAGCGATTTTGCGGCATCGGCGGACGCGACGTCGAGCGAGCCGGCGTTGGACGGATTGGCGAACAGCGCGCCGACGATGGTCGCGGTCAGCAGCAACGCAATGCGCATGGAAAACCCCCTGATGTCACTTCACGCGGCAGGATAGGCTGCCGTTGTTTGCGAAAAGTGAGTGGGGCGAGACTAAGGCGCCGATGTTGAGGCGTGCTTAATCCTTGGTTGCAGATCGCGGTGGTGGATTAGGGCCGGGTTAACCAAGCCGTAGATCGAACGCGTCGTTCGGCGTAACATGCCGCCGGGCACCATGTCCCATATCAGTAGCCGGAAGGAGGATGCCATGTATGCCGCCATCCGTCAGGCCAAGGCAAAAAGCGGAAGTGCCGAAGAGCTCGCCCGCCGCATCAAGGACGGCGCCGTTCCCATCATCAGCGACGTCGAGGGTTTCAGGGCCTATTACGTCGTTTATGCCGGCGACGACACGGTGACCGCGATCTCGATCTTCGACAAGTTCGAGCAGGCCGAGGAGGCCAACAAGCGCGCGATCGCCTGGATCGAAAAGGATCTGGGCTCATTGCTGGCGGGGCATGCGAGCGCGGCGGCGGGGCCGGTGATCGTGCATACGCTGGCGTGACGTCAGGGCAAGCTCTCTCCTGTCGTCCCGGCGAAGGCCGGGACCCATACCGCGTGATCTAACCGTGATGCGCGGTATTCGTACCGCGAGGGATCAACTGCCAGTCTTCGCCAAACTGCTCCCTGTGGTTATGGGTCCCGGCCTTCGCCGGGACGACACCGAGTGTGTCGGACGGACTTTCACCAAGCGCGCAGCCGCCCCCTCACAACTCCCGTGCATTCGAGAACGCGAAGCTCGACACCCGCCGCGTCGTCTCATCCAAAATCAGCGTGCGGGTGATCGGCGGCTCGGCGCGCTGGGCGCAGTTTTCGCGCTCGCAAAGCCGGCAATTGACGCCGATCGGCGTGCCTTCCGTCTTCTCCAGATCGATGCCGGCGGCGTAGGTCAGGCGTGCGGCGTGGCGGATCTCGCAGCCGAGGCCGATGGCGAAGCGCGGCTGCGGCAGCGGGTGCGGCGCGACGGGACGGCGCACCATCTGCGCGATCGAGAAATAGCGCGTGCCGTCCGACAGCTCGATCACCTGCTTGAGCAGGCGGTCCGGCGTGTCGAAGGTGGAGTGCACATTCCACAGCGGACATGTGCCGCCGAACTTCGAGAACGGGAACGTGCCGGAGGAGAAGCGCTTCGAGACGTTGCCGGCATTGTCGACGCGCAGCAGGAAGAACGGAATGCCGCGCGCGTTCGGCCGCTGCAGCGTGGTGAGCCGGTGACAGACCTGCTCGAAGCCAGAATTGAAGCGCTGCGCCAGCACGTGAATGTCGTAGTTGAGCGCCTCGGCCGCAGCGAGGAAGGTCGGGTAGGGCATCATCACGGCTGCCGCAAAGTAATTGCCGAGCGTGATGCGGAACAGCCGGCGCGGCGCGTCGTCGAGCGGACCCGCGCGACTGATGATGGTCTCCAGGGCTTGCGCGCACTCGCCGAGACCCAGCTGGAAGGCGAGCTGGAACGCGCGGCCCGGCGGATCGACCAGCTCCGAGATCAGCAGTTGGCGGCGATGGCGGTCGAACCGGCGCAACGTCTCGCGCATCACATCGACAGGCATGATCCGGGTCTGGATCGAATGCTTTTCGCGCAGGCGCTCCACGAGAGCGGCATAGAGCCCCTCGGCCGGAACATTCAGCTCGTCGCGCAGGTTTTCCGCGGCCTGCTCGAACTCCGGGAAATAATTGCGGTTGGCCTCGATCAGCTCGCGCACGCGCTCGACCGGATTGGCCTCATAGCGCGTGCCGACGTCGCGGTCGGCCATTTGCGCCGCGGCCAGCGTCTCGCCCTGGCGGGCCTCGGTATAGGCCGCATAGAGCCGCTGCAGCGCATGGGTGACGCCGGGGCAGAGCTCAGCGAGGTCCCGCAGTTCCTGCTTGGGAACGTCGATCTGGCGGAACAGCGGATCGGAGAAGATCTCGTTGAGCTCGGCGAAGAAGCGGTCCTCATCGGCGGTGGCGAGATCGCGCAGATCGAGATCGTAGGTCTCGGCCAACCGCAGCAGGATCTGCGCCGTCACCGGGCGCTGGTTCCGCTCGATCAGGTTGACATAGCTCGGCGAGATGCCGAGCCCCTCGGCGATCTGGGTCTGGGACAGCCCCAATTGCTGCCGGATCCGCCGGAAGCGTGGGCCGACGAACAGTTTTTTCCCGGATTCGGCGGCCATTCTTGGAACTCCAGAGCCATCAAGGTCAGTCTTTCTGACCTTTTATTTACAAAATTTACAAATTAACATCTATTACATGTTCCGATGTTACACAACATCACCATTCAAATACAAGGCCTCTATACGAACTTCCCTTTCTCGCGTTTATCTCATGACACGCATTTCGCAATGCATTGTCAAAAATGTCGATGACGAAGCCGAGCGCTTCGTCGTCATCGAGAAGGATCAGGCACATGAACTACCAGCCCCGCGGCATCAGCACCCTTCAGGGCCCGGCCTCGTATCAGAGCGAGATCGAAGCGGCCCAGGCGCTCCTCAAGACCCAGCCGACCTGGAACGGGGTCTCGGCCGAGGCCGTCGCGCGCATGCGCCTGCAGAACCGTTTCAGGACCGGCCTGGACGTCGCCCGCTACACGGCGGCGCTGATGCGGGCCGACATGGCGGCCTATGACAAGGATCCGACCAAGTACACCCAGTCGCTGGGCTGCTGGCATGGCTTCATCGCGCAGCAGAAGCTGATCTCGGTCAAGAAGCACTTCGGCGGCAAGACCGATCGCACCTATCTGTACCTGTCCGGCTGGATGATCGCGGCACTGCGTTCCGAGTTCGGACCGCTGCCCGACCAGTCGATGCACGAGAAGACCTCGGTGCCGGCGCTGATCGACGAGCTCTACACCTTCCTCCGCCAGGCGGATTCCCGTGAGCTCAACGATATCTTCCGTGCGCTCGACAAGGCGCGCAAGGAGGGCGATGCGACCCGCGAGAAGGAGCTGATCGCCAAGATCGACAACTTCCAGACCCATGTCGTGCCCGTCATCGCCGACATCGACGCCGGCTTCGGCAATGCCGAGGCGACCTATCTGCTCGCCAAGAAGATGATCGAAGCGGGCGCCTGCGCGCTGCAGATCGAGAACCAGGTCTCGGACGAGAAGCAGTGCGGTCACCAGGACGGCAAGGTCACCGTGCCGCACGAGGTGTTCATCGCGAAGATCCGCGCCTGCCGCCACGCCTTCCTCGAGCTCGGCGTCGAAGACGGCATCATCGTCACCCGCACCGACTCGCTCGGCGCCGGCCTGACGCAGCAGATCGCCGTCAGCCACAAGCCGGGCGACCTCGGCGACCAGTACAACAGCTTCCTCGATTGCGAGGAAATCACCGCTGAGAACGCCCGCAATGGCGACGTCATCATCAACCGCAACGGCAAGATGATGCGTCCGAAGCGGCTGCCCTCGAACCTCTACCAGTTCCGTCCCGGCACCGGCGAAGACCGCTGCGTGCTCGACAGCATCACCTCGTTGCAGAACGGTGCTGACCTGCTCTGGATCGAGACCGAGAAGCCGCATATCGAGCAGATCGCCAAGATGGTCGACCGCATCCGTGAGGTCATCCCGAACGCCAAGCTCGCCTACAACAACTCGCCGTCGTTCAACTGGACCATCAACTTCCGTCAACAGGTCTACGACGCGATGAAGGAAGCCGGCAAGGATGTCAGCAAGTACAGCCGCGCCGAGCTGATGAAGCCGGAATACGACGATACGCCGTTGGCGCTTGAAGCCGACGAGCGCATCCGGACCTTCCAGGCGGATTCGGCCAAGCGTGCCGGCATCTTCCACCACTTGATCACGCTGCCGACCTACCACACGGCCGCGCTGTCCACCGACAACCTCGCCAAGGAGTATTTCGGCGATCAGGGCATGCTCGGCTACGTCAAGAACGTCCAGCGTCAGGAGATCCGTCAGGGCATCGCCTGCGCCAAGCACCAGAACATGGCCGGCTCCGATATCGGCGACGACCACAAGGAATACTTCGCAGGTGAAGCTGCCCTGAAGGCGGGCGGCGCCCACAACACGATGAACCAGTTCGGCTAACGCCATCCAAGAGGAGACTGACAATGACCAAAGGCAGCAATTTCTGGGTGATCGGCGGCGAGTTCGGCTCGATGAACTTCCACAAGCTCGTCGAGGGCTCGGCCCAGGTGCAGGGTCCGTTCAAGACCCGCAAGGAAGCCGAAGACGCCTGGCGCTCGGTTTCGGAAGAGAACCGCCACAAGGCCGGCGTCCGTTTCTCGATCGTGGAAGAGCCGTCGCGGGTCTCGGCCTGACGGCTGCCTGAAAATCTAAGAAGACGTCCAAGGCGGAGGGTCCCATCCGGCGCAAGCCGGGTGGGATCGTCTGTTTTTGGCACACATCAACTGCCTGTGGGTGCCGTAAGTATCTGGAATTGTGGGCCCTTTGCGGACGCTGTGGTTACTGATAGGTTAACTTCGTTGAGTGAGGACGAGGCCGACGATGTCAGAGCCCAAGACCAGCGGTATCAATCCCGGCCAGCCGCGCCCGGTGCGGCTGCGCGATGCGCTGCTGCGCGCGCGGATCGAGGCCGCCGACCGGACCGGCGTGGTCGTCGATCTCAGGGACGCCGAGGTGGCGCGGCTCGAGATCCTCAACGACGCGCTCGATCCGCTGTTCGCGCAGGTGCCCGATCAGATCGATCTGTTCGACCGCGGCATCAGCCAGGGCGATACGCCCCGGCTGTGGATCGATGTTGTCGCCCACATCGTGATGGGGCGCGACAAGCGGCAGTACCGCTTCGTCCAGGACACCCGCTTCGGCCGCATCGTGCTCGCCGAATCGCACGAAACCGCCGTGATCGTGGACGCCGTCACCGACTACGTCGCCCGCCGCATGATCGAGCGCGAGCGTGCGATGGTGGTGCCATCGGAGCCGAAGGCGGAGGTCGCCGAACAGCCGCCGCGCCGCTCGCGCATCTGGCCGTTCGTGCTGGGTTTCATTCTTGGTGCCGCCGCGCTGTTCGGTGTCGCCGTGCTCGCGGCGTTGCGGAGCTGGTGAAGGTCTCTCCGCCGTCATTCCGGGGCGCGCCAATGGCGCGAGCCCGGAATCCATTCATCACCACATACCGCCGCCCGATGGATTCTCTGGTGCGCAATTGCGCACCAAAGATCGCGCTTCGCGCGCCCCGGAATGACGCCATCAGATCACACCACCCGCACCCGCTTGATCTCCCGGATCTGCAGGCCATGATCGATGCTTCGCACGATCTGCTCGCAGCGCCATCCGGCATTGTCCTTCTCGATCGCGAACAGATTATAGGCCGCGGCCGGATAGCGGCCGTGCGCGAGCGCCGAGGCCGACGGCACGCCGATGGCCGGAATGTTGCCATTGGGGCCTTCGAACCACATCGTCGAATGGATGTGGTCGTGCCCGTGCAGGACGAGTTCGACACCCCTGCGCTTGAGCAGCGACAGCAGGCTCGCGGAATCCGTCAGCCGTTTCTGGCGCGCATCGGACTTTAGGGGATGATGCACCATCAGCACGCGGAAGACGTCCTCGGCTGCGAGCTTGTCGAGCACCCGTTCGAGATCAGCGAGCTGCTCTCGCCCGACCGTACCCGTCGCCATCAAGGGCGGCGTCGGCACGGCGCTGGAGAGGCTGACCAGCGCGACCGGCCCGCGGCGGCGCACGCCCGGAAAGCCGATGCTGCCTTCGTCGCTCGCAAGGTAGGGAGCAAAGGCCTCGCCGAAGCGGTGATACGTGCTGCGGACATAGGCGTCGTGATTGCCGGGAATCGCGGTGACACGGTCGGGCGGCCCGACGCTGTCGAGCCAGGCGCGCGCCGGTGCGAATTCCGCCTCCATCGCCAGATTGACGAGATCGCCTGTGACCGCGACGTGGTCGGGCGCCTGTGCCTGCATGTCGGCGACCAGCGCGTCGAGCACCTCGCGGCGCTGGTATTTGTGGCGGTTGCGCGTCCAGTTGACGTAGCCGAGCGCACGCTTGCCGGCGAGTTCGATCAGCCGCGGCTTCGGCAGCGGCGGCAGATGCGGGTCGGACAGATGGGCGAGCGTGAAAGGTGCCAGCATAGGGTCGGTCATGGCGCGCGATTGCCTCGCTATTCCCGTGCTGTAATGGCAAGGTCGCGCCCATCACGCAAGGGACCCCTGAACAGGTGCGTCACGAGAGGCTCATGGTGAAGCGCCTGGACGAGATCCGACGAAGATTCGAGCCGCTGCTGCGACGGTTCTTCCACGCCTATTTCCTGCTGGTCCGCGGCATGACGCTCGGCGTCCGCGCCGTCGTGCTCGATGCCGACAACAAGGTGTTTCTGGTCAAGCACAGCTATGTCGCGGGTTGGTACCTGCCCGGCGGCGGCGTCGACTTTGGCGAGACCATGGAGCAGGCGATGCGTCGCGAACTCAAGGAGGAGGGCGACATCGACCTGATCGGGGAGGCGGTGCTGCACGGCATCTTTCTCAACAGTCACGTTTCCCGCCGCGATCATGTGGCGGTCTACGTGGTCAGGCATTTCCGTCAGGACCGTCTGCCCGAGCCCAACCGCGAGATCATCGAATGCGGCTTCTTTGATGCTGCCACGCTCCCTGCGGGAGCGACGCCCGGGACGCGTTTGAGGATCGCGGAAGTGCTCCACGGCAAGCCCGTGATTGCGACGTGGCGGTGAGGGCGGGCTATGCTAGTACCGGTCCGAACGGGCGCCACGGAAACCTGATGAAGTCAGCTAAACTCGCCTTCGGCCTGATCTGCCTTGCGATCCTCGCCAGCAACATTTGGTCAATGTCGCGCTGGAGCGAGGCGCGCGGGGTCTATGACGATATCTGCTATCTCAGGCAGGCACATCTGTTCCAACGCTTCGGCGTCAGCGGGCTCGACACCAACGCGCTCAGGGACGACGATCGCTATTTCGAAGGCAAGATGAAGGAGATCGCCTTCGACGAGTGGAGAGATCCGATCCGCTGGCCCTGCCACAATCCGATGCCGAACGGCAAGATCGTGATCCAGTATCCGCCCGGCACCGGCTTTCTGCTGGCGCTGTTTCCGCAAGGTCACCAGGTGGTGCCGCTTTACATTGCCGCGAACGTGATCCTCTGCGGCCTCGCACTATCGGGCATATTCCTGGCGCGAACACCATCGTCGATCATTGGTGCAGGCGTGTTCGGTGGGCTTGCCGTCCTTCTCATGATCAACCCTGTCAAGGCAAGCTATTCGGTCGCACCGACCATGGCGCTGTGCGCTGTCGCGGGCTTTCTGACCGCGCTGTGGCTGAGCAGGGACAAGCGCAGCGTCTTGTTGATCGCGCTGATCGGCCTCCTGCTCGGCGCATCAGTCAATTTCAGACTGCCGAACGCGCTGCTCGCGGCCGGCTATTTCCTGTTCCTCGGCGTTCCCTTTCTGTGGACGCGCTCGCTCGCGACTTTCGTGCGTGGGTTAGCCTTTGGTGCCAGTGTGCTCGTTGGCATGGCACCGACGCTGATCGCCCAGGCCATCAACGCCGGCAGCGCACTGGCGACGACCTATGGCAGCGCCGACGTGGTCGCGCCGACTTTCGATCTCGCGGTGTTCGTTCAGTATCTGCGCGATACGCAGATCGTGCTGATCGTGTTTGCGATCGGTTCGATGCTCTGGCTGTTATGGTTCGGCGAGCGGCATGTGCGGCAGGCAGCCCTCATCGTCGCCGGTAACCTCGTGGTCAATCTCGGCTTCTTCATGAGCCATCCGATCTTCACACCGTATTATGTCGTGCCGATCACGATGCTGTCGCTGTGGACGCTGTCGTTCGCCCAAACGCTGCAACCGGCCAAGGCGCGCGAGGCCACGTCGGTCGGGCTCGAGCAGGCGAGCCTGGGAGCGCTGCCGCGATGACGTCGGCGCAACCCCGCATCGCCGTCTTGGTGCCCTGCTATAACGAGGAGGCAGCGGTCGCGACGGTCGTCGCGAACTTCCGGTGCGCGCTGCCCGCGGCGGAGATCTATGTCTACGACAACAATTCGCGTGACCGCACCGCAGCCGTCGCCCGCGAGGCCGGTGCGATCGTGCGCAGCGAGCGGCGGCAGGGCAAGGGCCACGTCGTGCGCCGCATGTTCGCCGACGTCGAGGCCGACATCTACGTGCTGGTCGACGGTGATGCCACCTACGACGCGCCGAGCGCCCCTGAGATGATCGACAAGCTGCTCGACGAGCATCTCGACATGGTGGTCGGACTGCGCATCGACCAGTCGGAGGCGGCCTACCGCCTCGGCCATCGCACTGGCAACCGCATGCTGACCGGATTTCTGGCCTGGACTTTCGGCCGCGATTTCCAGGACATTCTGTCCGGCTATCGGGTGTTCTCGCGCCGATTCGTCAAATCGTTCCCGGTACTGTCGGATGGTTTCGAGATCGAAACCGAGCTTGCGGTCTATGCGCTGGAATTGTCGCTGCCGGTCGCGGAGGTCAAGACGCCCTATTGCGCGCGGCCCGAAGGCTCGTTCTCGAAGCTCAACACTTGGCGCGACGGCTTTCGGATTCTCGGTACCATGCTGAAGCTCTACCGTGCGGAAAAGCCGCTGCGCTTCTTCGGTGCGATCGGCATCCTGCTGGCGGTCGTGTCGGTGCTGCTGTCGATCCCTGTTGTGATCACCTTCATCGAGACCGGGCTGGTGCCGCGGCTGCCGACCGCCGTGCTGTCGATGGGCCTGATGATCATGGCCATGCTGTTGGTCTCCTCGGGCCTCGTGCTCGACACCGTGACGCGGGGACGGCGGGAGATGAAGATGCTGTCCTATCTGTCCCAGCCGGCGCCGAAAAGGAACTGATGCGGCGCGCTGCCATGGACGGCACGAGATCAAGATGCTACTCCGCTCCCTCTTTTGACGCGTTTTCTTAACGCGAACCGGGATCCACTTCGCTCGAAAACGCTTTGGCAACATGAACGATCTCTCCATCACCGTCCGCCCCGAAGTCCCAGGCGATGCCCAGGCGATCGAGCGGCTGCACGAGCGTACCTTCGGCCCCGGTCGTTTCGTGCTCAGCGCCTATCGCATCCGCGAGCATGTCGACCATCTGCTCGAGGTCTCCTTCACTGCGCGCATCGGCACCTTGCTGGTCGGCTCGGTCAGGCAGTTGCCTGTCATGATCGGCGAGACGCCGGCGCTGCTGCTCGGGCCGCTCACGGTCGAGCCGCCGTTCCGCAGCCGCGGCATCGGCCGCATGCTGATGGAGCGGGCTCTGAAGGACGCGAAGGACAAGGGGCATCGCATCGTGCTGCTGGTCGGCGACGAGCCCTATTACAGCCGCGTCGGCTTCAAGCTCGTGCCCAAGGGGCGCGTCGCCATGCCGGGCCCGGTCGACGCCGCCCGCGTCCTGGTGTTCGAGCTCGTCGACGGCGCCTTCGAAGGCGTCTCGGGGACGGTCACGCCCGACTGGAGCAGGGCGCGGGGCTAGCACACCAACGTCCAGTCGAGGCTCACATGTTCCGCGTGACAGCCGACACATTGCAGGCCTACCTCGATTTCGATCCGGACCGAAAGCGCGACCTGATCGCGTTGCACAAGCTGGTCGTCTCGGCCGCTCCAGCTCTCAAGCGCCATTTCCATCAGGGAACGCCCGCGGGAGAAGCGGGGATGCGCATGAAGATGATCGGCTACGGAAAGTTTCGCTATGCCATCAAATCTGGGAAAAGCACGGATTGGCCGGTGATCGGCGTTGCGCTCCAGAAAAACTACATCACCGTGTACGTGACGGTGACCAGGCAAGGCGTGCCGATCGTTTCCCACTATGCTGGAAAGCTCGGCGAACTACGCATGGGCGGCAACAACTTCAGTTTCGAGCGGTTCGACGACCTCAGGCACGAGGCCGTATCGACCCTATTCGCGGAGGTTGCTGGCATCTTCCAGGCGGATCCTGAAAACCCGGTTCGCTATATGCAGGGGTCATGAATCCGGAAAGCCCGGCACGCTATACCCTCGGCGCGGTTTATGCCAAAACTGGAAGGCGAAAGCTGACGAAGGATATTTGAAGTTTGGCCGCATCGAAGAATGGCACCTCGCCCGCGGAACGCCAGATCGCAAGTGAAGCGTTGACCTGCGAGCACGCCTCGTCCTTCGAGACGGCCGCGGAGCCTGTCATCGCGCCGCGCGTTGCGCGGACCCGGTGGCGGTCTCTTCAGGATGAGGCTAAGCGGCATCGGCGTCCGCTAAAACTGTAGCCACGCACTCCGCCCTCATCATGAGGGCCCGCCAGAGGCGGGCGTCTCGAAGGATGCGCCACAAGAGGGCCGCGCAGCTAGAACCGCTGCGACATGCCGACATAGAAGCCGCGCCGCGGTCCGTATTGCGGGGCGAACACGCCGATGCCGGAGCCGTCGCGGATCTGGTAGATCGTGTCGAACACATTGACCACGTCGAAGCGCACAGTCGTCGGCTTGTTCGGCGCGACGATGTTGAAGTCGTGCGACAGGCCGAGATTGACTTGCGTATAGCTCGGCAGATGGTCGGTGTTGGCAAAGCCCGAGCGGAGGCCGCTGCCATAGATCATCGACACGCTGTAGCGCGTGCCCTCCCAGAGATAGGAGGCGCCAGCCGAGCCTGACAGCATCTGCGCGTGATCGGTGTAGATGTAATGACCCGCGATGTAGGCGAGTTCGTCCGCGCCGAACAGATACTGGTTCGAGACCACGTTGGTCGCGATCTGCTTCGCCCAGGCGAGGTTGGCATAGGCGCTGAAATTGCCGTTCTTGTAGGTCGATTTCAGCTCGACGCCGACATTCTCGCCGCGATCGTAGTTGAAGCCGCTCAGCACATAGGCCGCGCCGAACTGGCCGTCGTCGAGCAGGTCGCGCGCCTTCTTGTAATAGGCGTCGGCGCCGACCTCGAGGCCCGGGATCGGATAGATTTTCTGCGTCACGCCGACGTCGAACACGTGCGACCGCTCCGGCAGCACCGGGCTGTTCCGCCCGACCTCCGGCGTCTGCGTGTTGGCAGGCGCGCCGGGCGGGGTCACCAGCGCGAGATTGACGGGGGACGCGATCACCTGCGAGGGCGGGGTGAAGTTGCGCGCATAGCCGGCGTGGAAAATAGTGCCGTCGAACGGCTTCCAGGTCAGGCTGACGCGCGGGCTGAGCTGGTTCGCATCGATGAATTGGTACATCTGGTCGAAGCGCAGACCGGCGTTCAGCGTCAGATTGTTGGTGATCTTCCATTCGTCCTGGACGTAGGTCCCGATCAGCCAGCCGGTCTTGGCGTTGGAATCGAATACCGAGAACGGCGCGTCGATCGTGCCCGCTGTCGGATCAGTTGGATCGACCAGCGGCAGCACCGTCGTGCCACTGTTGACCAGCGTTCGCTCCGCGCTCACCGACAGGCCGAAGCGCAGCGTGTGCGCATTGCCGATCCGCCAGGAGGTGTCCTGCTGGATGCCGTTGACCACGCTCTGCCGGTAGACGTCCGATGACACGCCGTTGAAGACGAGATCGCCGATCGGATCGGGATAGAAGTGCAGCAGGCTGGTGCGGTTGAAGTACGAGGTCTGCGTGTCGAACTCGCCGTTCGAGGTCTGGTAGGAGACGACGTTGAACTGGTTGAACTCGTTCTGATGCTCGTTCAGTCGCGACGAATCGAAATTCGAGACGCCGAACGCGGTAAATGCAGGCGTCTGGCCGGGATTGTTGGGGATCTGGAAGGTCGCATTCGACACGCCGCTCATGAAGGTGAGGCGGCTCCCTGGATCGATCATCGTCGACAGATAGAGAAATCCCTTTTCCTGGTTGGTGCGATCGTGGATCGCGTTCACCGACGGCGTCGGGTTCTCGATGCCGAGATTGTTCTGCAGGAAACGCCCCGACAGGAAATACTGGGTCTGGCCTGCCGTCCCGCCGTACTCCACATTGGTCGAGATCGTGCCGTTACTGCCGCCATAGACGCCGACGACGCCTGTGTTGTTGAAGGCGTCGGCCTTGGTCTGGATGTCGAGCACGCCGGCGGTGCGCTGGCCGTATTGCGCCGGCAGTGCGCCGGTGAGCAGGCTGAGGCTGCCGACGATACCGGTGTCGAGGATCTGTCCGAACGCACCGACGCCATCGGGCAGCATGACCCCGTTGATGCGGTATTGCAGATTGGCGTGCTCGTTGCGGACGTGCAGGTCGCCGCTCGCCGCCGAGTCCTGGGTGACGCCGGGGAATTGCAGCAGCACCTTGTCGAGCGAGGCATTGCTGCCCTGCGGCAGCGCCTCGATCGCCTGGCGCGTGAGGGTGTGGGAAGTGGCCCCGCCCGGCGGAAGAATCGATTGGCGCGCGGCATCCAGCCGTTCACCCGGGCCTTCGACGGCGGCCGGTGCCTCGGTCTGTGGCCGCGCCTGAGGCGTTGCGCGTCGCTTGTCGATAGCGACGCGAACCTTGGGTCGGCGCGGCGCCTGCGTCTGCTTGGGTGCTTCGACTTCGACAGTCGGTAGCGTCGTGGTTGGGGCCGTCGTTTGCGCCATGGCGCCGCCGCCGGGATGGAGCAGCGTGAGTGCGGCGAGGCTCGAGCCCGCCAATATTGCTTTTGAAGACACCATTGTCCTGATTTCCGATCACGCACCGCCGCAGCTCTGTTGAGAGGCTTGTCACGCAGCACGTGCCGTCGACACGCGACGGATCGTCTTCGATCACCCAGCGGAATCGGCGCGAGGCGCAGCCGATGCCGAAGGCAGCTCAATCGATGGAGATCAGGAGGCGGGAGGAGCGCGCGGCTGGAACGCGTGGCTGGCCGATTCCAGATGGACGAATTCGGCGTCGGTGGTGCGGTAGAGCAGCTCGACCGCTTGCGGCAGCAACAACAGCGGCGGTGTCGCTGATATGACCGTGCCGGCCATCGCGACCAGTGCGCAGATCGCGCAGATGTCGTCGCCCGGCTGTTCGCGATCGGGACTTGCAGGTGACTGCTTCTGGGCCGCCGCGCTATCGGGCGATGCGATGGTCTTGGCGTGGTCGCTCAGCTGGGACTGAGCAAGCGGCGCAGCCTGCGCGAACCAATGGCTGTGGCCGAAGGTCAGCGCGATTTGCACCAGCATCGCAAATATCGCGAGCCGGGCGCCGTGCCTGATATTCGACCGGAACCACTTCATCCAAACGCACCCCACACCGCGAGGCGCCGACCGGGCGTCACGATGTAACAATATAACATCGGAAGGAAAGGTGGCTGTCAACCTGGCGTAGGGAAGCTGGCCGCCGATCGACTGGGCCTGTGTGATTGTTGCAACGGGTGTCGAAGACGATGTCTCAGGCTTCGTTCGTATCAGCCGGAAGGATCTGTCGACGGCAGTTGTCTCGATACGTCATCCAGGACTTGACGGTCGAAATCACAACGACGGTCGCACCCAGGGTGCCCAGCAAGGCGGCCTGCATTTGGCCCGCAAAGAAACACGCGAGGGCAAAGCTGGGCACGGCGACGCAGCCGCCGGCCAGCGATTTCATATACTCGGCCTGCACCGCCAGCGGCGTTGATGGTTCAAGTGCATAGATCGGAATCGCATAGCGCGAGTTCAGGCCATCCCGGAACTGCAGGGGCAGCGTGTCGGATACCACCGATTGGACGCCGAAATATTTGACGATCGACCAAGTCACTGCAAGCGCGCATAGGACACCGAAAAATACGGCCATCTGTCGCTCCACGAAGCCGCTTAGCCCTAGCGCCCCTCGCGCACCCAGGTCGCGGCGAACGCGCCGAGCAGCAGCAGCAGGCCGATCAGGCCGGCGAAGATCGGCAGCACGCCGACGCCCTTGACGACGCTGGCGTCGCGCATCCGCACGCCCATCCAGCCGTCGCCGGCAAAGATGCCGGCCGAGCGCACCGGGACGATGCGCGGCAGCTCGACGCTGCCGCCGTCCGCGATCCGCACGGAACTGCCGCCGGTGGCTTGCGTCAGCGGCCTCAACGCCTCGGTGGTGGAGGTGACTTCCGAAAACTCCTTCGGATTGGTCGGGCCGACATTGATCAGCGCTTTCAGCGTGCCGTCGGTCGCCTGCCACAGGCCGAGCTCGTTCGCCGGCAGGCTGGCGCGCCACTCGCCGGGATCGCCGGGATTGAGCGTCAAATCATGCGACACGCCGGAGGGCGAGGTCACGCTCACCGGCTGCACGCTATCAGCCATGGTCTGGCGCACCACGACGAGATCCTTGCCCTGCACCTGCAGGCGGAGCGCTTCCTCATCGAGGTCCGGCTGCTTCATCAGCCAGTGCGACATCCGCCGGAGCAGATCGAGATGCGGGCCGCCGCCCTCATAGCCGCGCGCCCACAGCCAGATGTGGTCGGACAGCAGCAGCGCGACGCGGCCCTCGCCAAAGCGCGACAGGAACAGCAGCGGCTTGCCGTCGGCGCCCGTCATTACCGGCGGGTTGACCGAATTGCGGGTGTCGACGGTGCGGAAGAAGCGGCTCCAGTGCGGCGGCTCGAACGCCGCGCCTTCCAGTCCACGCGTCACCGGATGGCGTTTGCCGAGGTCGGAGAGGTGCGCATAGAACGGCTTCTCGGTGACGCCGACCGGCTCGGCCGGCAGCACCGAATCCAGCGGCGTGCGCCAGATGCTGCTGGTCGAGGCATAATCGGGGCCTGCAGACACCAGCACAGCGCCGCCCGCGCGCACATAGCGCGCCATGTTCTCGAAATAGGGGATCGGCAGCACGCCCTGGCGGGCGTAGCGGTCGAAAATGATCAGCTGGAATTCGTTGATCTTCTGCTGGAACAGCTCGCGGGTCGGAAACGCGATCAGCGACAATTCGTTGATCGGCGTGCCGTCCTGCTTCTCGGGCGGTCGCAGAATCGTGAAATGCACGAGATCGACGCTGGCGTCGGACTTGAGGAGGTTACGCCAGGTACGCTCGCCGGAATGCGGCTCGCCCGAGACCAGCAGCACGCGCAGCTTGTCGCGCACACCGTCGATGGCGACGACGGCGCGGTTGTTCACCGGCGTCAATTCTCTCTCGAGCGGGGAGGCCTCGATCTCGACGATGTTCGAGCCGGCGTGCTTGATCTCGACGTCGACGCTCGCGCTCTGGCCGCTTGCCAGCGTGCGCTCGTTGATGACCTCGCCGTCGCGGCGGACCGTGACCCTGGCGCGCTCATTGCTCACGCCCTGGTCGTCGAGCTTGTAGGTGATGGTCTGGTTCTGGCCGACGATGCCGAAGCGCGGCGCCGCCGTGATCGCGATGCGGCGATCGCGCTCGTCCTTCTGTCCGGTGATCAGTGCCTGCACCGGCGCCTGGAAGCCGAGCGCGGTGGTGTTGGCCGGGATGTCGTGCACGCGGCCGTCAGTGATCAGGAACGCGCCGGCGACGCGGTCGACCGGCACGTCCGACAGGGCGGAGGCGAGCGCGCCGAACAGCTTCGTGCCGTCGGTCTCGCCGTCGGCCTGTCCGGCCTCGACGACGCGCACCTCGAGTCCCTTGATCTTCTTCAGGCTGTCGACCAGCGCTTCCTGCGCCTTCGCGGCCTCCTGGTTGCGCTTGCCGAAATTCTGGCTCGGGCTCTTGTCGACGACGACGGCGGCGACCGAGGTGAGCGGATCGCGGTCCTCGCGCGTGAAGGAGGGATTTGAGAGAGCCAGCAGGAACAGCGCCAGTGCCGCCACGCGCACGGCTGCGCCACGCGCCCGCGCAAGCAGCAGTACGATCGCGATGACCACGATCGCAGCGAGCGCGATCCAGAGGACGATCGCAGGAACCAGCGGCGTGAAGGCGATGCCGTAATTCATCTCGGTCCTATTGCCCCAGCCGTTCGATCAGGGCGGGCGCGTGCACCTGGTCGGCCTTGTAGTTGCCGGTCAGCGTGTACATCACGATGTTGACGCCGGCGCGGTAGGCGAATTCGCGCTGGCGCGGCTCGCCCGGCGACAGCGGCAGCATCGGCTGGCCGTCGGGACGGAGCGCCCAGGCGCCGGCGAGGTCGTTGGAGGTGATGATGATCGGCGAGACGCCGTCGCCACCGCGCGCGGGCTTCTGCGCGCTTTCGTCGTCATCCTCGCGCGGCAGCGCCTCCACCCAGGTCTGGCCCGAGTTGAAGCGGCCGGGGAAGTCGCGCAGCAGATAGAACGTCTTGGTCAGCACGTGCTCGCGCGGCACCGGCTCGAGCTCAGGCACGTCGAGCGAGGACAGGATCTCGCGCAGCGCCTGCATCCCCGGCGTCTGCGATGCGCCGTTGTCGCCGGGCGGCGCTTCGACCGCGTCGCGGGTGTCGAAGATCACCGTGCCGCCCTGCTTCATGTAGGCGTCGATCTTGTTGATGGCGTCCTGCGGCGGCTTCGGCGCGCCCGGCACGATCGGCCAGTAGATCAGCGGGAAGAAGGCGAGTTCGTCATGCGCGGGATCGACGCCAACGGGATCGCCGGCTTCCAGCGCGGTGCGCTGCGCCAGGAACAGCGTCAGGCCGGCCATGCCGGCCTTGACGATGGAATCGACGTCGGCATTGCCTGTGACGACATAGGCGAGGCGGGTCTGCGAGGTCGACTTCATCGCGAAATCGTCCGACGCACCGTCGGCCCGCGACGGCGTCGGCGACAGCACCGCGAGGCCTGCGAGCACGAAGCCGAGCAGGATGATCGCGGGCGCGGCGCGGCGGCGCAGCAGCGCGGCAAGGCCGCCGCCGAGCAGCGCGACGATGATGGCATCGATCAGGAACAGCGCGAGCGAGGTCGACAACAGCCAGCCACGCAGATCGCGCGGCTCGGCGTTGGTGTAGGTGGCGTGCCGGGCGCGCAGGCCTGACGTGTTGAGGGCGGCGATGCGGTCGGCGCTGGCAAGCGTGTTCACGGCGAGCGGTCCTTCTGCCGGACCGTAGAAGCCGGGCGGATGATCCGGCGTAGCGCGGTCGCGATAATCGGCTGTCAGCGGCTTGGCGGCAGCCGGCGGCGGCCCGAAGGCACCGAAGCCATCGAGCATGTGCAACGGCGCCAGCGTCTCGGCGCTCGCCTCAGCGGCAACGCCAGGGCCGGGCTTGGCGGTGTAGCCGGACATGTCGACGACGCGCCGGAGCATTTCGACGAAGGTGCCGGACATCGGCAAATCCGACCAGCGCATGTCGGCGCTGACATGGAACAGGCTGACGATGCCTTTGCCGCGATGCTCGCCGGTGACGAGCGGCGTGCCGTCTTCGAGCGAGGCCCAGCTCTTGGTCGCGAGCACCGCATCGGGTTCGGCCAGCACCTGCCGGTTCACGGTGACGTCCTTGGGAACGGCGACGCCGACAAACGGGCCGTCGGCGGTGAAGTTGGCGAGATGCTGCGGCTTCTCCCAGGTCAGGCTGCCGCCGAGCGTGCGGCCGCCCTTGCGCAGCTTGACCGGCACCAGATCGTCTTCGGCCTGCGCCAGACGGGGCCCGGCGAACCGCACCAGCACGCCGCCCTGCTCGATCCAGGCGTTGAGGCGCTCGCGCAATTCGGGCGCGACGGTGCCGACATCGGCGAGGATGATCATCGGCAGCTTCTGGTCGAGGAATTGCGCGATGCCCTGCTGCGGCGAACCCTTGTCGGCAAGCCGCACGTCGGCGAACGGTGCCAGCGCGCGGGTCAGGTAGAAGGTCGGCGCGAGCAGCGGCTGCGATGTTTCACTGGTCGAACCGGAGACGATGCCGATGGCGCGGCGGCGCCAGCGCTTGTCAAGCAGTTGCACCGCGCCGGCCGAACGCTCGCCCGAGATCTCGAGCCTGGATATGTCGTTGCGCAGCTCGACCGGAAGATCGAACGCGGCTTCGACTTCCTTGTCCTGCGGTCCGAAGGTGAAACGCGCCTCGCCGATCGGCGAAGCCTTCTGGTCGAGCGCCCGCACGGTGCCGGCGAGAATGCCGCTGTCGGTGCGCAGCACCTTCACCGTCATCTTCGCCGCCGCGTTCTCCGCCGCAACCAGCGCCAGCGGGGATGAGGTGCCGCCTTCGAACAGCGTCAAGCTGCGTTCCCCTAAGGTCTTGCCGAGCCCGGCTACGAACTCGTCGCCGCGGCCGGTGTCCACGCCGTCAGACAGCCAGGCGATCTCGCAATCGCCGGTCGCCTTCAGGAAACGATCGATCGCAGTGAGGGTTTCAACGCGATCGATCGAATAAGGCTTCGGCACGATCTGCCGCAGCGCAACGCGCGCCGCGCCGGCCGGCATCAGCGTGATGTCGCGGTTCGGCTCGGACAGCGGCACCAGCGCAATCGCGCGGCGGTCGTTGTCGGCGTTCGCGATCAGCTCGTCGGCGGCCCTGATCCTGGTGTCCCAGTTCGATGCGGCGCTCCAGCCGTCGTCGAGCATGATCATCAGCGGTGCTTTGCTGCCGGCGAGGCCGGTTTGCGGATTCCAGATCGGGCCGGCGGCGGCAAAGATCACCAGCGCCGCAGCCAGGAGCCGCAGGGCCGTCAGCCACCACGGCGTCCGCGACGGTGTCTCTTCCCGCGGCGCGATGTCGAACAGCAGGCGGGTCGGCGGAAACTCGATCCGGCGCGGCCGCGGCGGCATCACGCGCAACAGCCACCACAGCACCGGCAGGCTGACAAGGCCGATCAGCAGCAGCGGTTCGGTGAAGGCGAGCGGCAATCCCATCATGCGGCCGGCCCCGCCTTGATCGAGGAGGTCCGGGCGCCCGACTTGCTCACCTGCATGCCGGCATGGAGGAACAGCAGGAGCTCGGCAGCCGAGCGGTCGGTCGCATGGGTCGTGAACAGCCAGTCGAGCTTGCCCGTTTCGGCGCGGATCTGGTCGCGATGCAGCGCGAGCCGCGCGGTGTAATCCTGCGCCCAGCTTTCGGCGCGGCCGGCGGTGATCATGCCAAAGCCTTCCGGCTCGACGAACTCGACGCGGCCGGAATAAGGGAAGCTTTCTTCGGCGGGATCGACGACCTGCACCAGCGTGCCATGCGCGCCGGTGCCGGAGAGGCCGGCGAGTGTCGCCTGGATCTCCTGGAGCGGCGACCAGAAATCCGACAGCACGATGATTTCGGCGAGCGCGGCGGGGACGAAGGACGGCGGCAGGCTCAGCCTGATGGCATCGTCATGCAGCATCGCCTGCGCCATCTTGTCGATCACGCTGCGGCTTGCGGTCGGTGCCATCAAACCGGGAATGCCGACGCGTTCGCCGCCCGCAACCAGCAGCTCGGCCAGCGCGAAGGCGACGATCAGCGTGCGCTCCAGCTTGGACTCGCGCGCGGTCTTCGAGGCAAACGCCATCGACGGCGAACGATCGGGCCAGATCCAGACCGTGTGCGAGGCTTCCCATTCGAGCTCGCGGACATAGAGATGGTCGTCACGCGCCGATCTCCGCCAGTCGACATTCTGCGACGGCTCGCCGGAGACGAAGCGGCGGTATTGCCAGAAATTTTCGCCGGAGCCGGCGCGGCGGCGGCCGTGCAGGCCATGGATGACGTTGGCAGCGATGCGACGGGCTTCTAACACCAGGCGCGGCAGCGAAGCGGCGAGCGTACGGCTTTCGCCATCGGCACGTCGGATCGCGATGATCTCCTTCGCCGTGTGCCCGTTCTCTGCCGCCATCAACCGATCCGTGTTTTCAATTGCCTGATCACGTCCGGAATCGTGCGGCCTTCCGCGCGTGCCTGGAACGTCAGCGCCATGCGGTGCTTCAGCACGGGCTCGGCGAGGTCGAGCACGTCGTCGATCGAGGGCGCGAGACGCCCGTCGATCAGCGCGCGTGCGCGCACCGCCAGCATCAGGGATTGGCTGGCGCGCGGACCCGGGCCCCAGGCGATGAACTTGCCGGCCTCGCCGCTGTCAGGACCCGGACGGGCCGAGCGCACCAGCGACAGGATGGCTTCGACCACGGAATCGCCGACCGGGAGGCGGCGCACCAGCCGCTGCGCCGCGATCAGCGCATCCGCGGTCATCGAGCCCTTCGCCAGCGTCTCTTCGGCGCCGGTGGTCTCGAACAGGATACGGCGTTCGGCGTCGCGATCGGGATAATCGACGTCGATCTCCATCAGGAAGCGGTCGAGCTGCGCTTCGGGCAGCGGATAGGTGCCTTCCTGCTCCAGCGGGTTTTGCGTGGCGAGCACGTGGAACGGCTTCGGCAGATCGTGGCGCGCGCCGGCCACCGTGATGTGCTGCTCCTGCATCGCCTGCAGCAGCGCCGACTGCGTGCGGGGGCTCGCGCGGTTGATCTCGTCGGCCATCAGCAGCTGCGCGAACACGGGGCCGGAGATGAAGCGGAACGAGCGCTTTCCTGCCGTGCTCTCGTCGAGCACTTCGGCGCCGAGAATGTCCGATGGCATCAAATCGGGCGTGAACTGGATGCGCTTGGCATCGAGGCCGAGCGTGACGCCGAGCGTCTCGACCAGTTTCGTCTTGGCAAGGCCGGGCACGCCGATCAGGAGCGCATGGCCGCCGGACAGGATGGTGACGAGCGTGTTCTCGACCACGCGATCCTGGCCAAAGATGACGGACCCGATCGCATCCTTCGCCGCGCGAATCTGACTGGACACCTGCTCGGCCGAACGGACGATGCCGTCTTCGAGCTTCTCGACACTCTCCGCCATTCGCTCGCTCCTTAAGCCTGCCACACGGCTATCTTGCGTCGTCTGTTGATCGCATCAATCTGCGTCATCAATCTGCGTCATGGGCCCTATGCTAGACTTGCAAGAACGCCATGTATTCGTTGAATTAACCTATCCCCACCTTATCGGCTTCGGGTTATGTACGGCATCACGAAGTGGAGACCTTCCACACCGGACGAACCCGGGGTGGAACCGTAAACTTACGTACAACGTAGACCTGCACCAATCGTGCCAAACGCAAAGTCAGGGCAAACCATGGCGAACCAAGGGCAGAGCACACATCAAGGTCTTGAGGGGCTGACTGCCGCCGCCAATCAGGCTGCCAAGGCCGAAGGCGCCAAAAAGGGCCTGCCTCCGGTGCATCTGTGGAATCCGCCGTTTTGCGGCGATCTCGATATCCGAATCGCCTCCGATGGTACTTGGTTCTACATGGGCACGCCAATCGGGCGTCACGCGCTGGTGCGTCTTTTCTCGACCATCCTCAAGCGCGAGGGCGACAAGCATTTCCTCGTCACGCCCGTGGAGAAGGTCGGCATCCGCGTCGACGACGCGCCGTTCATGGCGGTGGAGATGTCCAGGAGCGGCGAGGACAACCATCGCGTGCTGAGCTTCCGCACCAATGTCGACGACTGGGTCATTTGCGACGCCGCGCACCGGCTGCGCTTCGAGCAGGCGGCGGACGGCGGCCTGACGCCGTATCTGCACGTCCGGTCCGATCTCTGGGCCAAGGTCACCCGCGCGCTCTACTACGATCTGGTTGACATGGGTGAGGAGCGGATGGTCGATGGCCAGCCGATGTTTGGCGTCGAGTCGGCCGGCGAGTTCTTCGCCATGGCCGACGCGGAGCAGGTGAGGGCCGCGCTTTGAACAAGCCCATCAAGAGCGACAAGAGCGAGCCGGTCGCCTTTCGTGCGGCGGATTTCTTCGCCCGCTCCAGGGCAAAGCTCGGCTTCGACGTGCCGCCCGGGCTGTTTGATCCGAACATCATCCCGGCCTCCGGCGATCCCGGCACCGACAAGATGCTCGAGATCGTCGCGCGCGAGCAGCCGGTGCGGCCGGCAGCCGTGCTGATCGCGGTGGTCGACCATCCCGAGCCGACCATTCTCTTGACGCAGCGCTCGGCCCATCTCAACGATCACGCCGGGCAGATCGCCTTTCCCGGCGGCAAGATCGACGCGATCGACAAATCGCCGCTCCACGCCGCGCTGCGCGAGGCCGAGGAGGAGGTCGGGCTCAGCAGGGATTTCATCGAGCCGATCGGCTATCTCGATCTCTACGGCACCGCCTTTGGCTTCCGCATCCTGCCGACGGTCGCAAGGGTCAGGCCGGGCTTTCAGCTTACCATCAACCATTCCGAGGTTGATGACGCGTTCGAAGTGCCGCTATCCTTCCTGATGAATCCGGTGAACCACCAGGTGCACAGCAAGGAATTCCGCGGCATGGAGCGGTTCTACTATGCGATGCCGTTTGCGGAGCGTTACATCTGGGGTGCGACGGCCGGAATGCTGCGTGTGCTGTATGAGCGGATCTATTCGTCATGATCCGGACGGTTCTGACCGAGATCGGAATCTTCCTCATCCCCTTTGCCGTCTATGCGCTGTTTTTGGCCGCCACGCGGTCCGGCCTGTTCGTGCAATCGTCCTGGCCGATCACCATCGTCGCGCGGCTGGTGCTGGCGGCGCTCGTGCTCGTCATCGCCGGGCTGATTGGGCTGGCGCATTTCTCGGGCGCCGCGCCGAACTCGACCTACGTGCCCGCCCATGTCGAGAACGGCAGGCTCGTGCCGGGCGCGCAAAGATAAGGGCCGGACGATGAGCGCGGAGCCGATCCTTGCTGGTGCGCCCTGGCTGACCTCAGGCGGTACGGCGCGTGTCCTGCGATTGCTCAACGCTGATGGCGAGGAAGCGCGCGTGGTCGGCGGCACTGTCCGCAACGCGCTGCTCGGCCTGCCGCCGGGCGACATGGATATCGCGACCACGGCGCTGCCGGAGGAAGTGGTGCGGCGCGCGAAAAGCGCCGGCATCAAGAGCGTGCCGACCGGCATCGAGCACGGCACCGTCACGCTGGTCATCGATGGTGAGCCCTTTGAGGTCACCACGCTGCGGCAGGATACCGAAACGTTCGGCCGCAAGGCCAAGGTCGCCTTCGGCCGCGACTGGGTGAAGGACGCCGAGCGGCGCGACTTCACCATGAACGGCCTGTCGGTCGATGCGAGCGGCGTGGTCCACGACCATGTCGGCGGCATCGCCGACGCCAGGGCGCGGCGCGTGCGCTTCATCGGCGCGCCCGACCAGCGCATCGCCGAGGATTATTTGCGCATCCTGCGCTTCTTCCGCATCCATGCCGCCTTCGGCGTCGGTGAGCCCGACCGCGACGGCACTCTCGCCTGCATCCGCGGTCGCGCGGGGCTTGCGACCATCTCGGCCGAGCGGGTGCGTATGGAGATGCTGAAGCTGCTCGTGACGGATGGCGCCTCTGCTGCCGTGCTTGCGATGGTCGATGCCGGATTGCTGCAGGCGATGATCGGCGGCGTCGCCTATACCTGTCTCTTATACACATCTAGATGTGTATAAGAGACAGATACCGGACCGCTGACCGCGATGATCGCGATCGAGCGCGCGCTCGGCCTGCCGCCAAGCAGCACGCGCCGTCTCGCCGCGCTGACGGTCGCCGTCACCGAAGACGCCAAGCGTGTCGCCACCCGCCTCCGGCTGTCGAATGCCGAGGCCAAGGCGCTGGACTCGATGGGCCATCGCTGGTGGCGCTTCGCCGCCATGGACGAGGCTCGTGCGCGGCGGCTGCTCTACCGCCTCGGCCCCGAGCGCTATCACGATCGTGTGTTGCTGGGCTGGGCACGGGCCGATGACGAGGTGAATTCGTCGCGCTGGCGCGAACTCGCCGAATTGCCGCAACGCTGGACCGCGCCGAAATTCCCGCTTCGCGCTGCCGACTTCATCGCACGCGGCATGGCGGAAGGGCCAGCGCTCGGGCATGTGTTGATGCTTGCCGAGGACGCTTGGCTTGCGGCGGATTTTCCACTAGACGAAGCCGCACTCGCTTCCATCGCCGATCAAGCAACGGCACGCGCCACTCGCGAGAGAAATTGACCATCGTCTCAGGCTTCGCCGACATCTCGATTTTCCAGCTCCTGCTGGTCGCGATGATGGCGTTGTTTGCTTCGATCATCGGTGGCCTTGCCGGCTACGGCACCGGCGCGTTGATGCCGCTGGTGCTGGTGCCCCTGGTCGGTGCCGAGCCGGTGGTGCCGATCATCGCGATCTCGGCGCTCTTCACCAATTCCAGCCGTGCGGTTGCCTATCTCCGCTATGTTGACCGCCGCCGCGCAGCTGTCGTGCTCGCCTGCGCGGCGCTGACGACCGCGCTCGGCGCCTACGGCTACACCCGCCTCACCAATGCTGGCGCCGCGATCGTGATCGGCACCATGCTGATTTTGAGTGTGCCACTGCGCCGCGTGCTGCGTCATCGTCAGGTCAAGATCGGCGACGCCGGCCTTGCGACAGGATCCGTCGGCTACGGCGTGCTGGTCGGCGGCACCTCGGGCTCGGGCGTGATCCTGCTCTCGCTGCTGATGGCCGCAGGCCTCGAAGGCGCCGCTGTCATCGCGACCGATGCGATGATCTCGCTCGGAACTGGTTTGATCAAGATCTCGGTGTTCGGCCTCGCCGGCGCCGTGACCGCCCAGGTGCTCGCCTTCGCGCTGCTGATCGGCGGCATCGCCATCCCCGGCGCGTTCCTGGCCAAGGCATTCGTCGAGCGGATGCCGGTGCACATCCACACCGCGATCCTCGACGTCGCGGTGATCACGGGTGGGCTGGTGATGATCTCGGCGGCGGCGAAGCAGCTGATCGGTTAGGTCCGGCTCAGCGCACGGTCGCATCGGGCGCCACGTTCAGCGGCGCTCCCCCGACCGAAATCGGACCCGTCGTTGGCGCCACGCGCGGCGGCTTCTTTTGCTTTGGGACAACGCGTGCTGCCGGCGCCGGCGCGACAGGAGGCACGGAGGCCGATGGCATCGACGCTGTCGGCCCGGGCGACAGAGACGGCGCGGCCGGTGCCTGCGGCGCTGGGCCCTTCAGGGCGTCGATCTTCGAATTGAGGGTGGCAAGCTGACCGACGATCGCCTTCAGCTGCTCCTGCTGATCGGCGACGGTCTTTTCGATCGCCGCCAAATCGTCGGCCGCCTTCTGTTGCGCGGCGAGCAGGTCCGTCATGACCGCGCTGTCATTGGCGCTGGCATTTGCGTCCCCTGCCTCGCGCCCCGCGGACGGAGTGAGCAATCCCGGGTTTAGCCAGACGTAACAGGCTCCTGCGCCTGCGAGCGCAAGGACAACGGCCACGAAGAGTGCAAGCGGCCACCGGCGACGCGGCGCGGGAAGGAAGGGCGGTGGCTCCACGACGGGCCAACTGGGGGGCGATTCGGAATTCATCCGAATTTCCTAGTCAGCCTTTTCGCTCCGCGCAATCGGTGCTTTGGCGATCGGCTTCCTGAGGCGCCCTCGTCGGAGCGCCGCGACAGAGAGGCTGGTCACGGCAGTGCCAACTGCCCAGCCTCTCACGCGAAGCAGTCCAGCCTTTAAGCGGCGGTCGCCAGCACGCGCAGGCGATGACCGTCGGGATCGAGCGCAACGAAGGTATCTCCGAACGGCATGGCGGTCGGAGGCTGCGCAATCCGCACGCCGCGGGTCGTCCACGTCTCGTAGGTCGCGCGCACGGCGTCCGCGTTCGCGACCGCCCAAGAGATCTCGCTGGAGCAGATCTCGTTGCAGCCGGCCTCCGAAGCGGAAGGCGGCACGACGGCATCCCGCTGCCACAGGCCCAGCATGGCGCCGTTCCCGAGTGGAAGAACCACGAATTTGGGGGATGATTGCGCGACCGGGCACTCCAGCAGGGTCTGATAGAAGGCGGAGCTCGCTTGTGCATCCTCGACATAGAGCACCACGAGGTTGAAATCGGCCATTTGCATCTCCTGTTCAGCTTGGCGATGGCGCAAGGCTTACAGGACGGTGCTGCCAGTTTTCGTCAGCATGATCAGGGTTGGGTGATGCATTCCCGCTGCCGCCACTCCCGCAGCAAATCTGTGCGGCGCCGCAGGTAGCGGCGCTCCGTGCATGTGATCGACAGGATCCGGTCGGTGCGGAAATGGCGGTAGTCGCCGCGGCTCTCGCACCAGGCCGCCACCATGCGGACAGAATCGAAGAACCCGAGTGCGATCGGCCAGATCGTGCGATGGCTGCGGTTGTCCCGTTCGTCGCTGTAGGTGATGCGCAATTTACGCTCGTTGCGGATGGCGGCCCGGATGATCGGCAATTCGGCGTCGCCTGCCACCGGATCGCGGCGCGCCACCATCAGGCCGGATGTTTCCAGGCTCCGCTGCAGGTCCTCCGGCAGCACGGCGGCGATCTTCGCAAGCGCGTTCTGGGCCGCCTTTCCGAGCGGCTCATCCGGCTGTGCCGCAACCCATCGGCCGCCCAGCACCAGCGCTTCGATCTCCTCTTCCGAGAACATCAGCGGCGGCAACATGAACCCCGGCCGCAGCACATAGCCGATGCCGGCCTCGCCATCGATGTGGGCCCCCTGGCACTTCAGCGTCTCGATGTCCCGATAGATCGTCCGCAGCGAGACGCCGAGTTCGTCGGCCAGCCGGCCCGCCGCCACGGGCCGTCGGTGCCTGCGCAACAGCTGGATCACGTCGAGAAGGCGTTGAGCGCGCGACATGCCGGCTCATATCACGGCATGCTGCCGGATTCTGTCAGCATGCTGGTGATGAATCCCGGCGGCGCGGGCTGATCGGGCGGGGCTGAGTACACCCTGTCCGACGTCCGCTTCTGGTCCGAAGAGGGGGATTCCGCATGGCTCGAAACCTTCGAGCCATGCGGACTGTCTTTGGTAGGCCCGCGGGTGGCGCGGACTAGCGGCGGCCCGATTGCTCGGCGACTTGCCTTTCGCCGGCCAGCTTGCCCCCGGCCAGCAGGCTGCTGCAAATCCACCGAGATTCTCTGGGTGTTGCGCCGAGGAAGCCTTTGGTTTCGACGCACTGCGCGTAGGTGTTGTAGGTCAGCGTGTCCCGGCACGTTGACGAGAAATTATTGGTGAAAGGCTCCCCGGCACCATAGCTACATCCAACCCAGGGGGCGTTGCCGACTCGATAGCTGGTTTCGCAACCACCGTTGCAACTGCTGGCGGATCGCTCCAGCCTGGCAAGCCTCCCCAGCGCTGTATCCGGCCCGAAGACCGGCCCTTGAGCGGTCGAAGAGCCTGATGCCCGTTGGTGGCGGTGGTGGGAGGTCGCGGTCGTTGGCCCCTGCGTCGGCGCAACAGCCTGTCTTGGCTTCGGCGCTTCGACCGACACGGCGGGTAGCGAAGAATTCGGTGTGGGTTGCGAAAGCGCCGTGCCTGACGTGCTGCACAGCAGGATGGCTGACAAAGTAAAGACGACGGACGGCACGGCGAAGCCAAATGACGGTCGCATAAGGTACCTCCCAAATCGGGGACGGAACAGCCGTCCCGACAGCTAAGGGTTGTACCATACCATTCTGAAACCGACAATTCGGAGGGTGCAGGAACCATCTGCGCCTTCGACATGGTGGTCGACAGAACGCCAGCCGCTCGCGCTCGTTGCGAAATCAGTTGGCAGGCCTTCTGTGACGTCCAGTGATGTCCGCCAGAGAGCCAGTGGTTAGCCCGAGACTTGTTTAGCCAGAGACTTGTCTAGCCAGAGACTTGCCGCCATTTCGGCGACAGATTTATGATCGGCCCGAGAGGGGAGGTCATGGCAGGTCCGGCCGAGAGTGGAATGATCGGAATAGCCGAAAGCTCGGCGGAAGCCGTTCCCGCTGCAAAAGCGACTGCTGATGTCGGCGGGCACGATTCACGTCCGGACATTTTCAGACTGATTGTCGACCGTCGACCTGCCGAGCGGGTGTGGGATTCCCTGGTGGCGGTCGGCATGACGATGGCGCGCTTGCGTGCCGGTCAGTAATCTCCTTGCATCAGGATGTTCAGCAGTGATGACGAATACTTTCGATCTCGACGCTTACCTCGGTCGTATCGGCTACGTTGGCCCGCGTACACCGACTTTCGAAACCCTGGCGGGGATCCTCGCGGCCCATGTCGCGAACATCCCCTTCGAAGTCTTTGACGTCTTGCTTGGCCGTCCCATCAGGCTGGATCCCGAGGGACTGCACGCCAAGCTCATCACGGCGCGGCGCGGCGGACATTGCGTCGAGCACGCAACTCTCATGTATAACGCCCTGCATGCGATCGGCTTTGATCCCGTCAGACACTCGTCGCGCGTCGTCTTCTTCAAGCCACGTCATGAGAGCGTGCGGGAGCACATGTTTCTCTCGGTGACGGTTGATGGCACCGCTTACGTGGTCGATCCCGGCTTCGGTCCCTTTGCCTGCCCTCATCCGATCCCGCTCGACGGCACGCCCGTGCCGGCCGGCGCCCCTACGCACAGACTCGCCCACGAAGGTACCGATTGGATTCTCTTCTGCCTGTTGCGCAACGGGGCGGAGACGCGAGGATGGATATCCAAGATGGAGGAGGAGTATCCGGTCGATTTCGAGATGATGCACTACTATCTCGTCAGTCACCCGAATTCTTTCTATACGCACAACCTCGTCGCGAGCGCCGTGACGAAGGAGGGCCGCATCAACATCACGAACCAGGACGTCAGCTTCATTCGCGATGGCGCCGCTCAACCCGTTCAACTGACCGACCGCAAGGCGTTGCGTCTGCTGGTCGCAGAGCATTTCGGGTTCGATCTTCCGGAGTTGGAAACGATGAAAGTCGATGGCATACCCGGCTGGCTGTAGCCGATGGTATCGCCGGTGTCGTTGGGCAGCGCATTGAACCTGGCCGAGTTGCAAACATGCGGTCGGAACAATATCGTCTAGCCCGACGTCATGTCTGGCGATCAATCTCCTCAGGAATCAAAATCATGAACCTGGTCTCAGCGATCAGCGGGATCAATCGCCCGCCAGGGAAGATCGACATCCCATCCGCCTGGCGCGGTGCCGATATGAAAGCCAATCCTGATCGATGGCTGATCACGCTTGGGGCCGGCGAGATCTCAGAGCTCGAGCGCGCGGCTGAATCCTATCTTGCCCGGAGCAAGGCAATTGCCGCGATCACGAAGGACAGCTTTCCGCTTCCCCGTCTCAGTGCGCATCTGGACGAGCTCAAGACGAAGCTGCTGACTGGCCTGGGTTTCGAAGTCATCCGCGGCCTCCCGGTCGCAAACTACAGCCTGGAGTTTGCCGCGACGATCTTTTGCGGGGTGGGCGCGCATCTCGGCTCGGCGCGATCGCAAAATGCAGCGGGTCACATTCTCGGTCACGTCCGGGACATCGGCGCCGATGCGAGAGATCCAAACGTCAGGATATATCAAACCTCGGAACGGCAGACCTTCCACACAGATTCGTCCGACGTGGTGGGACTGCTCTGCATTCGCGAGGCGATGGAGGGAGGGGACTCTCTCCTGGTCAGCACGTCGACCATCTACAACGAGATGTTGGCAAGACGTCCGGACCTCGCTGCTCTGTTGTTCGATCCGATCGCAACGGATAGGCGCGGCGAGGTGCCGGAGAACGAAAAGCCCTATCTCGAAATCCCGGTGCTGAACTGGCATGCGGGGTTCCTGACCGGATTCTACCAGCGCCAGTACATCGACAGCGCGCAGCGCTTTCCCGAGGCGATGAGGTTGACGCCTGATCACGTCGAGGCGCTCGATCTCTTCGACGCGCTTGCAAACGATCCCGACCTGCATTTTGGCATGCGGCTTCAGCCGGGAGACATGCAGTTCGTCTACAATCATGCGCTGCTGCACGATCGGACCGGCTTTCGCGATTGGCCTCATGCAAACCAGAAGCGTCATCTCTTGCGCCTTTGGCTCAGTATGCAAGGCGACCGGCCGTTGCCCGATTGCTTCAGGCAACGCTACGGCTCGATCGAGATCGGCAACCGTGGCGGCATCATCGTCAAGGGGACCAGTTTGAACGTGCCGCTGGATTGATGCTCGAACTCAAAATTCGCGCTCACCCCAAATGGTTGCGCCTTCGAGATCGCGCCGGGCCCAGGTTTCTATGGGCCATGCAAGCTGTTCAGAAACCGCTCCTTTTCACCGGGTGCGTAACCCTGGCAAGCGCCGTAATACGCTTCGTGGTCACAGGAGGAATTCGACCCGAATTGCGCCAGCGGCTGCGATGGCGTGTAGGCAAAGCTCGAGTTGAGATTGGGGGCACGCTGATCGGAACGGACAACAGCATGCCGATGGCTGTGATGGACCGACGCGGCGTTCGCGGCGCCGGAAAGAGCGATCAAAAGGCTCAAGGCCAAAATCGAACGCATCGCTTTTCTCCAGATACGGTGGCCTCCATCAGTTAGCGCTCGATTGCAAAACCCCAACAGATCGCGGCTTCACGACTGGTCACATCCCCGGCATCAGGGCGCCGAATGGCGCGTGCAGTCGTGCGATTTGGCAAAGGTTGCCTGCCGACCACGAGCGATGTCCGCCAGTGCGCCGCTGCGGGCAGAGAAGCGGACATCTTGCGCGTCGGAGCCGGGCGCTCCGATCTCGCGCATGAACTTGCGGACCTGAACGAGACTATTCGTCGTCCTCGTCTTCTTCCTCGTCTTCTTCGTCCTCCTCCTCGTCTTCTTCAACCTGGATCAGGGTGGCGAGCGGCAGCGTCTCGCGGAAGAGATCGCCTTCCATACCCATCCAGAGGCAGAGAATGTCCTCGCCCTTGACCTCCGCGACGGTCAGCGGTTGGCCACCCGACTTGAGCATGACGATATCGCCGGCTTTCAATTCCATGGATTGTCCTTTCGAGTTGATCGACCCGATGCGAGGCTAGCAATTTGTCATGACACGCCGAACACTGTTCACGTACCCCGAGTTTGCGGAAGCTGGTGGCACGGGTTGCCGGTTCTTCGGACCAGGCCGGCCAGGGCTACCGGCGGCCAAGCCGACGCTTTTGCCTCCATGCTTTCAGTCTTTGCCGCAGTGGCCGGTGACGGGCCACCGGAAGTGGAAAAGCCGGCAGCTTGGTTGCATTCCCTGGTTCCCCCAGAGGCCCTGAAACCCTAGAGTACCGGTGATCAAGATTCTGATCAGGGAGATCGCTTGCTGCAGCCCGAACAAGTTGCCGACCTGGGCCATATGGATCGCAAATGGTCCATTCGGCGCAGCTTGGTGTTCGGAGGCGTCGGGCTCGTCACCGTGGCGTTGCTGATCTGCGCCATCGGCATCTACTTCCTGCTCTATCGGCCGCTGGTGAAGGAGCTGGCGGCGTCGGAGAGCGGCCGTGCCGCCGCACAGGTGACCGCTGATTTCGAGACGTTGTTCGTCAGGGTCGAGGCGATCGCTCGCCTCGAACGCGAATGGGGAATCAAGGGGCTGATCGATGTCGATCGTCTCGACGCCTCGAACGGTCTGCTTCGCCCGCTCCTGAAAGGGACCAGCGGCATCACCTCGTTCGCAATCGCGCGCGACGACGGTCGCGAGATCCTGATCTCGTCGGATGCGAACGGGCGCTGGTTCAACCGCCTCACCGATCCGGACGTGCGCGGCGGCGTCGGGCGCTTCATCACTTACGACGAGAACGACCGGGTGGTCGGCGACGAGGTGCGAAAGACCGACTACGATGCCAGGAAGCGTCCGTGGTTTCTGGCCGCGGCAGCGATGCCGAAGGACGACGATATCCATTGGACGGCGGCCTATCGGTTCGTTTCTTCCGGTGAGCCGGGCCTGTCGGCGGTGGTGCGGTGGACCGCTCCGGACGGCCACCGCTACGCCATCACCAGCGATGTGTGGCTCCGCGAAATCACGAACTTTACGCAGCAGGTCCGCTTCACCAATTCCGGACTGGTGGCGATCCTGACCGACGCCGGCGAGGCGCTCGGTCTCCCGCGCGATCCGGGCTGGACGAGCGAAACCGTCAGGAAGGCATTGCTGAAACCTGTCGACGCGCTCGGAGTGGGGCCGCTAACGGCGTCATACCGAGCCTGGCAGGATCGCGGACGTCCTTCCAACGAGATCATCCAGGTCCAGGAAGGCGGAAACCTCTGGTTCGCATCGTTCCATGCGGCGCATCCCGCAGGTCAAACCTTCTGGATTGCAACGCTCGCCCCGTCAGCGGATTTCGGATGGGTGGGCTCGGATAAGCTCGCGATTGGCGCAGCGCTTGTCGTCGGCTGCATGATGATCGCCTCGTTTGCCGCGATATGGTTCAGCACGCGCATCGCGCGGCCGATCGAGCAGTTGTCGGCCGAAAGTGCGCGCATCGGGCTGATGGAATTCTCTCGACCGATCAAGGTGGCATCGTCAGTCGACGAGATCGATGCGCTGGCCCGCTCCCTCGAAAGGATGCGATCGAGCTTCATGCAGGCCCAGTACGAACTGGAGAGCAAGGCCGAGCTGGAACGGAAACTGGTGCAGGCCCAGAAAATGGAATCCGTCGGCCAGCTCACGGGAGGCGTTGCGCACGACTTCAACAACATGCTCACCGTCATTCTTGGCACTATCGAGATTCTGAAGGACGGCGTTGCCGGCGATCCAGAGCTTTCCGCCATCGCCCAAATGATCGACGAGGCTGCCACGCACGGCGCGGACCTCACTCATCGGCTGCTGGCCTTTTCCCGTTTGCAGCCGCTGCAGCCGCGCCGAACGGACGTCAATGCGCTGGTCATCGATGTGGCCCGGCTTTTGCGACCGATGCTCGGCGACAACGTCGAGATCGAATCGATGTTGGCGGACGATGTGTGGGCCGCCCTGGTCGATCCGAGCCAACTGAGCAACTCTCTCGTCAATCTTGCCGTCAATGCGCGCGATGCGATGCCGGCCGGCGGCCAGCTCATGCTGGAGACCGAGAACGTCCACCTTGACGAGGACTATGCAAGTGCAAACGGCGACGTTCGTCCTGGACCTTACGTGATGATCGCCGTCAGCGATACCGGGCAAGGAATCTCCGCGGCGATCCGTGACAAGGTGTTCGATCCGTTCTTCACCACCAAGCACTCCGGCAAGGGATCCGGGCTCGGCCTCAGCATGGTCTACGGCTTCGTCAAGCAGTCGAACGGCCACATCAAGATCTACAGCGAGGAGGGATCCGGAACGACCGTCAGGATCTATCTGCCGCCGGCAGGAGAGCACGACGAGGAGCAGGCGCGCGCCCAGCCGGTGACGCAGATCGAGGGTGGAACTGAAACAATTCTGGTGGTCGAGGATGAAGCATTGGTGCGCGACTACGTTGGCGCTCAGCTGCGGAGCCTGGGTTATACCACGATCCTCGCGCGCAACGCCGAGGAAGCGCTGGCGCACATCGAACAGGGTGATGCCGTCGACCTGCTTTTCACCGACGTCATCATGCCCGGCGTCATGAACGGGCGCCATCTCGCCGACGAGGCCGTGAGGCGGCGGCCCGGCCTCAAGGTGCTCTTCACCTCCGGGTATACCGACAACGCCATCGTGCATCACGGGCGTCTCGACCCGGGTGTCCTGCTGCTGGCGAAGCCCTATCGCAGGTCGGATCTTGGCCGGATGCTACGCACGGCGCTCGCCATGCGCACGCCCGATGGTGACGCAACCGCTCGACCAGAGCCGCGCGGATCATAGTCGAGGTGATGATCGTCGATAGGCGCGCCCTGTCAGGGCGCGGTGCTCGGACCAAGCCAGACTCAATTGCGCCTACTCGTCGTCCTCATCGTCTTCGTCGTCCTCATCCTCGTCTTCGATGTCCAAGCGTCGAGCGTGGACAGCGGCAGCGTTCCGCGGAACAGATGACTCGCTTGGCGAGACCTGGCGCCGGCCAATTTTTTCCGCTCTTGGCCCCGTTACTGACCCAAGCCAAGCGCGCCGACAGGTCCGCTTCCGGGAGTTGAGCCGATGTGGTCATGCGGGCTGCCGAGGGCAGCTTATGACCCTGGCTGTGTGAAAAGCCACGAGTCGGCTACGATTCCTCCGTTTCCTGATGGAGGACACGGATGGGACGCTTCGTTGAAGGCGCGGACAGATCCCAGCTGACGCTCTTGCCGGAATGTCTGGAGGATTGGGTAGGCGAGGACAACGCGGTCCATGTGATAGATGTGTTTGTCGAGGCGCTCGACCTCCATGGAATGGGATTTGAGCGCGTGATCGCCAAGGAGACGGGCCGGCCCTCATATCATCCGGCGGTCCTTCTGAAGCTTTACATCTACGGTTATCTCAATCGGGTGCAGTCTAGTCGCCGCCTGGAACGTGAGGCGTGCCGAAATATCGAGGTGATGTGGCTGATCGGCCGCCTGGCTCCCGATCATAAGACGATCGCGGACTTCCGGAAGGACAATGGTGCGGCGATCCGGAAGGTTTGCGGGAAGTTCATTGCACTATGCCGGCAAATGGGCCTGTTGCAGACCCCAAGCGTCGCAATCGACGGCAGCAAGTTCAAGGCGGTGAACAATCGCGACCGCAACTTCACGCATGCCAAGATGRCGAGGCGGATGGCGCAGATTGAGGAAAGTGTCGGCCGATATCTGCGTCAACTCGATAGCGCCGATCGGCAGGAGCCATCGGAAGCAATCAGCATCAAGACGACGAGGATCAAGGAAAAGATCGCTCGGCTGAAGCAGGAGATGAGCCGCCTGGAAGTGCTTGATGCGCAGATGCGCAACACGCCGGATCAACAAATATCGCTCACCGATCCGGATGCCCGTTCGATGGCCACCAGCGGACGCGGATCGGGTGTCGTCGGCTACAATGTCCAGGTCGCGGTGGACACCGAACACCATCTGATTGTTACGCACGAGGTCATAAACGTCGGCAACGACCGAGGGCAGCTTGCTCGGATGTCGAAGCAAGCCAAAGAAGTGCTCGAAGTCGACAAACTCGATGCGGTCGCCGACCGTGGCTACTTCGACGGAGAGGAGATATTGGCCTGCGAAGAGGCTGGCGTTGCAGTCACCTTGCCCAAGCCCATGACGTCGAATGCCAAGGCGGAGGGCCGGTTCGGCAAACAGGACTTCGCCTACCTGCCTGATGAGGATGTCTACCGCTGCCCATCCGGCCAGCAGCTGCCGTATCACTTCACCAACATCGAGCATGGAATGACGTTGCGCCGTTACTGGTCGACGGCGGCATGCCAAGGCTGCGCGATCAAGAGCCAATGTACGCCGTCCAAGGAACGTCGCATCACGCGCTGGGAGCATGAACATGTGGTCGAGGAGGTCCAGAGACGGCTAGATTCCAATCCAGACGCCATGCGGACGCGGCGCGAGACAGTCGAGCATCCCTTCGGCACGATCAAGGCCCGCATGGGTGCGACCCACTTCCTAATGAAGCGCCTACGGAATGTCGCCGCTGAGATGGCGCTGCATGTCCTCGCCTATAACCTCACGCGGGTGATGAACATCGTCGGCAAACCAAGCCTGATTGCAGCCATCCGCGCCGCCTGAAGGCCGGAAAGGCGCGTCCAAAGCCGCAATACCCTGCCGCGATACTCCCTTTGGCCCAGTCATTGACGATCGGACCCGACGACATCGGCCGACTGCAATGATTGGCGGCAACGGCCGCTCCCGACCTGTGCGTTTGCACACAACCAAGACCCAAAGCAGTCGTTTGCCCTTTCCGACATCCATCCCTTATGTTCCGAGCCGAGCATCACCGCGCAAACCAAGCCGAGAGCCAAGAATGCTTAGATCTGTGCAGTTCGGACATTTCCTTGCGCTGATCGCTGTCGTTCAAGCAACTACTGCTTTTGCCCAAGACAAGGAATGCGTTCCACTCTCTTGCCGCGCGGTATACCGATTTAAAACGTGCGATAGGCCAAATCCGGGGGCCGCGGTCTTTTCGGGGCGCGTCGTCAGCGTGTCGAGGGAATGCTCGAATACTGCTATCCAAGTGCAAATCGTCAAAGTGCAAATCGAGGATGGGGAAGCGAACATGGTGCCGCCGGTAGTCGAGATCGTCGTTCAACCCTGCGGGCGCTTCTTTGGAAAAGTCGGTGATCTCACTCGGATCGCTGTGATGAACCCAACGCCCACCACCCGGCGCTATGATCTGGCTTGTAGATTTTATGGAGGAGCGACTTCCGCAATCGGCCCATCCTCGACATCCAGCGATGTCCGCTATCGCGCCGTTGTTGGCAGCGAAGCGGACATCAGGTGCGCCGGAGCCGAGCGCTCCGATCTAACCAGGATGCGGTCTTAAGCGTTTACTCGTCGTCGTCCTCATCCTCGTATTCGACTTCCAGGCAGTCGAGCGTGGCCAGCGGCAGCGTCTCGCGGAACAGATCGCCCTCCGAGCCCATCCAGAGGCAGACGACGTCGTCGCCTTTCACTTCTGCGACGGTCAGCGGCTGGCCGCCGGATTTGAGCATGACGACGTCGCCGGTTTTCAATTCCATGGATGGTCCTTTCGGGTTGATCGACGAGAGCGAAAGCACGTATGCCGTCATGACACGCCGATCACGGGCTACGAGGCCCGTGAATTGCGCCGGCTTGCGTGGACTACGCGAAACGTCGATGGCAGAGGTTCAAGTGGGAGATCGCTCGATGGTCGCTTCGGGAGTATTCCGTCCCAGGCGCGGCGATGATGACATCATGCGCCTGTTTTGCCCGACGGGTCAAACGATTTCGTAAAATCAGCAGATCTGCCGTGGATTCGGCATCGCAGCAAGATGATGCAATGGGGCAGAGGCGCATGTCCCCCTCAAACCCATCGGCGTTCCTTCTCATCCTGGTGCATTCGAAATGCGCAGGCGCAATCTTCGCGTCCCCCGCGGAAATTGCTATTTGATGGAAAGTGCCACCTGATCAATATGCGAGTCCATGATCGGGCCAAACCCCTCCCAGTGTTCGCCGTTGAAGCGGCTCATTCGCATCTGTTCGACCGGATAAAAATCGGTCGGTGAGGTCTTGACGCGGATACCTGGACGGAGGGTTTCGACCTCGAAATCAAGATTAGCGGCCACCTTCATGACGTTCTCACGCGTGAGATTGTCACCGCACCCTTTCAGGACTTCGACCAATCCCGTCGACAAATTGTAGGCCGCCAGCGTACCGGCGTCGGACTTGTCGGCTTCCGGATAATACTTGGCCAGGAAAGCCCGGAAGCGTTGCATGCCGGGGTAGCTGTCCCACTGCGGATCGGTGACGTCCATATTATAGAGGGCGGTCAGGATACCCTCGGCGTTCTTCATGCCTGCGGGCTTTATGACTCCACCAATGGAGGTCGAGACATTCGTCATGATGTGGATCGGGTGCCAGTCGAGTTCAGCGACTTTCCGGATCGCCTGCGCCGCGTATTTGGGTGTGGCGATGTTGATGAAGACGTCGGGTTTCGCAGTCCTGATCGCCACCACTTCCGAATCTACGGTTGGCGTGCCGACATCATAGGGCGCGCTGACGATGACGGTTCTGTCAAACTTGTCGCCAAGCCCGTCCTTCAGGCCTTGAATGTAGTCCTTGCCAAAATCGTCGTTCTGGTAGAGCAAGCCGACCTTGGCGTTCGGATGGTTCGTCAGAATGTAGTTTGCATAGATGCGTGCCTCCGCGCGGTAGGTTGGCTGCCAGCCCATCGTCCATGGGAAATGCTCAGGATCGCCAAACCGCGACGCGCCGGTCGACACGAATATTTGCGGCACATGCATCGTATTCATGTATTTCTGGATGGCGGCGTTGGTGGCGGTGCCGAGCGGCGCGAAAATCAGAAAGACCTCGTCGCTCTCGACGAGCTTGCGCGCCTGTTCGACCGTCTTCGGTGGACTATAGCCATCGTCGTAAGAGATGAAGTTTATCTTGCGAGCGTTGATCCCGCCGTTGTCGTTGATCATCCGAAAGTATGCACTCATCGTCCTGCCGATAATGCCGTAAGCCGACGCGGGCCCGCTATACGGCATGATGTTGCCGATCTTGATTTCGGCATCGGTTACACCGGTATCGTATTTTTTCTGAGCAAATGCGTCGCTTCCGCTGGAAGCGAACAAAATCATGGCGGTCGACAACGCCGCCAATCGTCGCGTAACGAAAGGCATTTCGCTTCTCCCTGTGAACGCACGAACGTGCTCGCTTGTTTGGGACCTCTGGTCGGGTCCCGCGTCGAGGCTGAACGCCTTCTATCAATGTCTGTCGACGTCGGAGAGCGACATGCCGTCCGTGCTTTGACGCGATCCGTCAATATGACTGACCGGATCGCGCGTATTGGCCGCCGAAGAAACTACGTCGCAGACTTCGCGACCTTGGCATCATGCGCCTGTTTTGCCCGACGGAGCAAGAATTTTTCGCAAAATCAGCAATCGTGTCTGCGTCCGCGGCAAGCTATTGATTTTGCAGCAGCCGTCTACTGTGCATGGGGTTGTTTTCGCGACCTAGTCTAGCCCGGCACGAGCTCGGTCAGCGAGCGGATGATGCGGTCGGGCCTGACGGTCGAGCCCTCCGGCAGGCCGTCGCCGTGCGCGTCGAGCCAGATCGCATAGATGCCGAGCCGCTGCGGGGTGACGACTTCCCATTCCAGATTGTCGCCGATCATCCAGGTCTCTTCGGCGGTGACGCCGAGTGCTTCCATCGCGTGCAGATAGGCGCGCTCCTCGGGCTTGCCGAAACCGTGCTCGCCCTCGATCTGGATGTGGTCGAAGCGATGGGCGAGCTCGAAGCGCTCGACCTTGGCGCGCTGCATGTCGGCGGCGCCGTTCGTCACCAGCGCGAGCTTGACGCCATGGGCCTTGAACGCGTCGATCGCATCATGCGCGCCGGGAAAGACGAAGATCGCTTCCTCGCGATATCTGGTGAAGCGGTCGGCGAGGCGATCGGCGAGGTCGTCGGAGAGGGCGCGGTGGCCGCCGGCTGCGAGCGCGGCAAAGCCGCCGCGGACCGTGAGCCGCCGCGCCTCGCCAAGCTTCATCCGCCACGCGGCTTCCGCATTGGCCCAGAAGTTCCGCGCATAGGCCAACACAGCTGATGCGACCTGCTGGGGCGGCAGCGGCGCCAGCTCCTCGGCGAATTCCTCCGCGATCGTGTTCCAGGCGATCTCGGGCCGGCCATAGGCTGACAGGATGGTATCGTCCATGTCGATCAGCATGGCGCGGGGAAGGGGCTTGCTTGCGAGCTTCAACGTCATGGCCATTTCACCTCCGGCGGCAGCGACGACAGGATCGAATCCACATTGCCGCCGGTCTTGAGTCCAAAAATCGTGCCGCGGTCGTAGAGCAAATTGAACTCGACATAGCGCCCGCGGCGGATCAGTTGCTCCTCGCGGTCCTCGGCGGTCCAGGCGCTCGCAAAATTCCGTCGGACCAGTTCGGGATAGATCTTCAGGAAGGCGCGGCCGACATCTTGCGTGAAGGCGAGGTCGGCACCCCAGTCGCCGCTGTCATGCCAGTCATAGAAGATGCCGCCGACGCCGCGCGCCTCTTTGCGGTGCGGCAGATAGAAATACTCGTCGCACCATTTCTTGTACTTGTCGTAGTCGGCGACGCCGTTCGGCCCCGTGCAGGCCTCCCTCATCGCGGCGTGGAAGGCGAGCGTGTCGGCGTCCTCCTGCGTGCGACGGCGGTCGAGCACCGGTGTCAGGTCCGCGCCGCCGCCGAACCACGCCTTGGTGGTGACGACGAAGCGCGTGTTCATGTGCACGGCCGGCACGTTCGGATTGCGCGGATGCGCGATCAGCGAAATGCCCGATGCCCAGAAGCGTGGATCTTCCGAGGCGCCGGGGATCTGGCCGCGGAATTCCGGCGCGAATTCGCCATGCACGGTCGAGCAGTGCACGCCGACCTTTTCGAACAGCCGGCCCGACATCATCGACATCACGCCGCCGCCACCCTTGGCCCCGCTGTGGTCGGTGCGCTGCCACGGCGTGCGCGTGAAGCGGCCGGCGTCACCGGGATAGAGGCTTTGCGGCGCGTCGTCCTCCAACTGCTCGAAGCTCGCGCAGATGTCGTCGCGCAGGTGCTCGAACCAGCTGCGGGCGCGGGCCTTGCGGTCTTCGATCGTGTTCGGGTCCAATGCGGATGTCATGCCGTTAGCCTTAGTATCAGCCTTGGTATCAGGCTTGCGGACCGTAATAGGTGCAGCTCTCGTTGCAACTGTCGCGGTGGATGCTGACGCGGGTCAGCTTGCCGATATGCGAAAGCCGCTCCCAGACGAAGCGCGACAGGTTCTCCAGCGTCGGCGTCCCCAGCGCCTCGATCTTGTTGAGGAACTTGTGGTCGAGCATCAAGCGCACATCTTCGATCGCGCGCTGGAGCAGACCGAGATCGACCACCATGCCGGTGCTCGCGTCAGGTGTGCCGCGCACCGTCACCTCGGCGCGGAAGGAGTGGCCGTGAATCTCTTCGCTCGCCGCACCAAAGGTCGTCCCCTTCAGCGTATGCGCCGCCTCGAAGCGGAACGATTTCGTCAATTCCCACATCTGTCCGTTCAGTCCTATCTGATGCCGAGCGATTTATGCGTCTGCACGCTCAGCCGCCATTGCGGATGGCGCAGGCAATAGTCGATCGCGCGCGCGGTGTTCTCGATCACTTCTGGCCCGTCCATCGGCTGCAGCGAGAAGCGTTCGAAGGCGAGGCCCTCGAAAGCTTCCGGAGCGGCAAGCGCCTGCGGATAGACCAGCTTCAGCTCGTGGCCGGTGCGCAGCACCAGCTCGCTGCCGCCCTTCGGGCTGACGCAGATCCAGTCGAGGCCTTCAGGCGGTGCAACCGTGCCGTTGGTCTCGACCCCGATCTCGAAACCTCTCGCATGCAGCGCATCGACCAGGGCGTCATCGACCTGGAGCAGCGGCTCGCCACCGGTCAGCACCACGTAGCGGTTCTCGGCAGACGCCGTCCATTGCGCGGCGACGGTGTCGGCGAGTTCCACGGCCGTGGCATAGCGGCCGCCGAGCGTGCCGTCGGTGCCGACGAAGTCCGTGTCGCAGAACTGACAGGTCGCGGAGGCGCGGTCGGCCTCGCGGCCGCTCCAGAGGTTGCAGCCGGCAAACCGGCAGAACACCGACGCGCGCCCGGCATGGGCGCCTTCGCCTTGCAGGGTCAGGAAGATTTCCTTGACCGCGTAACTCAATTCTCTCTCCTCGTCATATTCAGTCGTGCGGGTTCCGGACCTGCCGGAGCGCTTCGCCTGCGGCCATCGCCGCGGTCATGGCGACATTGAGCGACCGTAGCCCCTCGGTGATCGGGATCACCAGCCGCGCATCCGCGGCCTCGACCACCGCGTCGGTGACGCCGGCGCTCTCGCGCCCGAATAGCAGGATGTCCGACGTCTGGTAATTGAAATCGCGGTAGTCGGTGGCGCCCTTGGTGGTGAACAGCACCAGGCGGTAGCCATGTGCCGCCCGCCACGCCTCGAATTTCGACCAGGAATCGTGCCTGACGATGCTGACGTGGTCGAGGTAATCCATTCCCGCCCGGCGGAAATGCCGGTCGGAGACCGGGAAGCCGGCGGGCTCGATGATATGGGCGTCGATGCCCAGACAGGCGCAGAGGCGGAGAATCGTGCCGGTGTTCTGGGGAATGTCGGGCTGGAAAAGTGCGATCTGCATGGGCGCTGACGGGGGTTGGCCGGGACGGAATTGTCTCAATAAAACATCGCCGGCTGCGGAATTCGTGCATTGCACGCTCCCGCGCCGTTAGCGGGCTTGCGCTCGCCCTGCAAGGGTGCCAATAGAACGATTCTGGACTGCTGTTTTCGCCTTGTTTTGGTGGGGACAAGCCAAGTTCTGCCGCCGCGGGGGGCCGCGGGCGCCGGCAGCACTGTTCCGGGGACCTTGGGGGCTCCTGGAGCGGTTCCACCGGCTGCATAAGAAGAAAGGGTTGGAATCGTGACGACAGCGTCTTCGGCGGACCATCCGACACGCCGTGATTTCTTATTCGTTGCAACGGGGGCAGCTGCAGCAGTAGGGGGCGCAACTGCGCTCTGGCCCTTCGTTTCCCAGATGAATCCGGACGCCTCGACCATCGCCGCGGGTGCGCCGATCGAGGTCGATCTGAGCCCGGTTGCCGAGGGGCAGGACATCAAGGTGTTCTGGCGCGGCAAGCCGATCTATATCAGCCACCGCACCAAGAAGCAGATCGACGAGGCGCGCGCCGTCAATGTGGCGAGCCTGCCCGATCCGCAGTCGGACGAGGCCCGGGTCAAATCCGGCCACGATCAGTGGCTGGTCGTGATCGGCATCTGCACCCATCTCGGCTGCATCCCGATCGCCCATGAAGGCAATTACGACGGGTTCTTCTGCCCCTGCCATGGTTCGCAGTACGATTCGTCCGGCCGCATCCGCCAGGGGCCCGCGCCCGCGAACCTGCCGGTGCCGCCGTACACTTTCGTTTCTGACACCAAAATCCAGATCGGCTGAGCTTCGGACCCGCGTCCGAAGCTTCGCGCCGTCTCGTCGTCTTATTTCCTCAGGATCGCATCATGAGCGGACCATCCGACTACCAGCCGAGCAATCCGGCCCTGCAATGGATCGAGCGGCGTCTGCCGATCCTCGGCCTCATGCACTCCTCCTTCGTCGTCTATCCCACCCCGCGCAACCTGAACTATTGGTGGACCTTCGGCGCCATCCTCTCCTTCATGCTGGGGGTGCAGATCCTGACCGGCGTGATCCTGGCGATGCACTACACGCCGCATGCCGATCTCGCCTTCAAGTCGGTCGAGCTGCTGGTTCGCGACGTGAATTACGGCTGGCTGCTGCGCAACATGCACGCGTGCGGCGCGTCGATGTTCTTCTTCGCGGTCTACGTCCACATGCTTCGCGGCCTCTATTACGGCTCCTACAAGGAGCCGCGCGAAGTTCTCTGGATCCTCGGCGTGATCATCTACCTCTTGATGATGGCGACGGGCTTCATGGGCTACGTGCTTCCCTGGGGCCAGATGAGCTTCTGGGGCGCCACCGTCATCACCAATTTGTTCTCGGCCATTCCCTATGTCGGCGAGAGCATCGTGACGCTGCTGTGGGGCGGCTATTCGGTCGGCAACCCGACCTTGAACCGCTTCTTCTCACTGCATTACCTGCTGCCGTTCCTGATCGCTGGCGTCGTCGTGCTCCACGTCTGGGCGCTGCACGTCGCCGGCCAGAACAATCCTGATGGCGTTGAGCCGAAGACGGAAAAGGACACGGTGCCGTTCACGCCGCATGCGACCATCAAGGACGGCTTCGGCGTCGCCTGCTTCCTGCTGCTCTACGCCTGGTTCATCTTCTACATGCCGAACTATCTCGGCGACGCCGACAACTACATTCCGGCGAACCCGGGCGTGACACCGCCGCACATCGTGCCGGAATGGTATTACCTGCCGTTCTACGCGATCCTGCGTTCGATCCCGAACAAGCTCGCGGGCGTGATCGGCATGTTCTCGGCGATCATCGTGCTTGTCTTCCTGCCCTGGCTCGACAGCGCAAAGACGAGGTCGTCGAAGTATCGCCCGCTGGCCAAGCAGTTCTTCTGGATCTTCGTCGCGGTCTGTATCCTGCTCGGCTATCTCGGCGCCCAGCCGCCGGAGGGCATCTACGTGATCGCCGGCCGGGTTCTAACGGTCTGCTACTTCGCCTACTTCCTCATCGTGCTGCCGCTGCTCGCGCGCATCGAGACGCCGCGGCCGGTGCCGAACTCGATCTCGGAAGCGATCCTTGCCAAGAGCGGCAAGGCCGTGGCCTCGGTCGCAGTCGCACTTGTCGCTGCCGGTGCTCTGTTCGTCGGCAGCCTGCAGGACGCCCGCGCCGAGGAAGGCGGCCCCAAGCCGCCGGGCAACAAATGGTCGTTCGCCGGCCCTTTCGGCACCTATGACCGCGGTGCGCTCCAGCGCGGTCTGAAGGTCTACAAGGAGGTCTGCGCCAACTGCCACGGCCTCTCCTACATCGCCTTCCGTAATCTCGGAGATACTGGCGGCCCCGGCTATTCGGTGGCACAGGTCGCGGCATTTGCCTCGGACTACAAGATCAAGGACGGTCCGAACGATGCTGGCGAGATGTTCGAGCGCCCGGGCCGGGCCGCCGATTACTTCCCCTCGCCGTTCCCGAACGAGCAGGCGGCGCGTGCGGCAAACGGTGGTGCGGCGCCGCCCGACCTGTCGCTGATCACCAAGGCGCGCTCCTATGGCCGCGGCTTCCCGATGTTCCTGGTCGACTTCTTCAGCCAGTACCAGGAACAGGGCCCGGACTATGTCTCAGCGGTGCTGCAAGGCTTCGAGGACAAGGCGCCGGAAGGCGTGACCATTCCGGAAGGCTCGTACTACAACAAGTACTTCCCCGGCCACGCCATCAAGATGCCGAAGCCGCTCAGCGACGGCCAGGTGACCTATGACGACGGCTCGCCGGCGACGGTTGCGCAGTACGCCAAGGACGTCACCACGTTCCTGATGTGGACCGCCGAGCCTCACATGGAAGCGCGCAAGCGCCTCGGTCTCCAGGTGTTCATCTTCCTGATCATCTTCGCGTTCCTGATGTACTTCACCAAGAAGAAGGTCTGGGCCGACTCGCACTGAGCGGCGCACGCGAAACGAAAATGAAAAAGCCCCCGCAAGGGGGTTTTTTTGTTGGACACGCGCGTGTGTTGCCCGGCGCGATTGCCTATCGCCTGCGCAGCCGCCAAAATGCCGCCACCGCTCCCCAGAAACGCGTCGGAGGACACCATGGGAACCACCATCACTTTCAAGCGCCCGGACGGCAAGGACGCCTCGGGCTATCTCGCCAATGCCGCACGCGGCAACGCGCCGGGCGTGGTCGTGATCCAGGAATGGTGGGGCCTGTCGGACCAGATCAAGGGCCTGTGCGACCGCTTCGCGCTTGCGGGCTTCGATGCGCTCGCGCCCGATCTCTACAAGGGCAAGGTGGTGCCGTATCACGACACGGACGCCGCCGGCAAAGAGATGAACTCGCTCGATTTCATGGACGCCACCACGCAGACGGTGCGCGGCGCCACCCAATATCTGTCGCGCAACGGCGCCAAGGTCGGCTTGACCGGCTTCTGCCTCGGCGGCGCCGTCACCATCATCGGCGCGGTGCATGTGCCGGAACTCGCCGCCGGCGTCGTGTTCTACGGCATTCCGCCGGAGCAGGCGGCCAAGCCCGCCGACGTCAAGATTCCGCTGCAGGCCCATTTCGCCAACAAGGACGATTGGTGCACGCCGGATCTGGTCAATGGTTTCGAGAAGGCCATGAAAGCCGCCGGCAAGTCGCTCGAGCTGTTCCGCTATGATGCCGAGCACGCCTTCGTCAACGAGCAGCGCCAGGCCGTCCACGACCGCGAAGCCGCCGAGCTCGCCTGGGGCAGGGCGACGGAGTTTTTCCGGAAGCATTTGGGATAGAGGACGGGTCGTTTTCGGCCCGCATTTGGTATATATTCTCCCTATGACCAAGATCTTGGAAGACGTGATCGAGAAGGTGCGTAGGCTACCCGAGGATCGGCAAGCCTACGTTGCGGAGGTGCTTGAGCAGATCGTCGCCAATGACGGCGATCTGTTCGTTGTCCCCGACGAGCATCGCGCAGCCGTACTTGAGGGACTTGAGCAGGCCGAGCGGAGCGAGTTCGCGACCGATCAGGAAATGGCGGCGCTCTGGAAGAAGTGCGGGCTGTGAAGCTCCGGTACGCCTGGCGTGCCCGCACTGATATCGACGGAATTCACGAATATGTCGCGCAGCACGACAGGCGTGCTGCTAGCTCGGTCGTAAGACGCATCCGGTCGGCCAGCCAGTTGCTTGCGAAGTATCCGGGCCTCGGGCGAGCCACTGATATGGCCGGCGTTCGGGTGTTTCCGATCGTCCCATTTCCGTACCTGATCTATTACCGCGTCGCGGATGATGCGCTGGAGGTCATCCATGTACGTCATGGAAGACGTGACGTGCCGAAATCGGACGAACTGGTGTGATCTGAAGCTCACCCTCACCGCCGGTGAGCCACTTGTACATCAAGGGTGGGGCCCGACCACCCTTGACGTCGCCCCCGGGCCATGGTGAGTATCCGCCCCATGAGCACCGCAGCCCGCCCATTCCGTCGTTGGTGGCGCACCTCCTAAGAGGTGGCCGGTGCGATTTATTCTCCCAAAATCGTCTGAGGTCGCCAGCACAGCGCGGCGGCCTTTTCGTTTGTCCTGTGTGGCGTTCCCTCGGCAAGTTTCGTAAGAGGACCACATGAACAGGACAGTCTTTGCCCTCCCGCCCAGAAGCGACTACGTCACCCGCGGCGGTCTCGCGATCACGCGCGTAGCTGAGCAATTTACCGGTCACGCCGACCGGCTCGACGATCTCATCAACCTGCTCGATCGCCGCCGCGGCGTGGTGCTGTCCTCGGGCACGACCGTGCCGGGCCGCTACGAGAGTTTTGACCTCGGCTTCTCCGATCCGCCGCTCAAGCTCGAAACTACCGGCGTCAATTTCAAGCTGGAAGCGCTGAACGAACGCGGGCAGGTGCTGATCGCCTTCCTGGCTGACGTCTTGCGCCAGCCCTGTGTCGTGATCTCCGAGAAGACCACGTCGCGTCTGTCCGGCCACATCATCCGCGGCGATGCGCCGATCGAAGAGGACCAGCGCACGCGCCGCGCCAGCGTGATGTCGCTGGTGCGCGATCTCGTCGCTGCCTTCTCCGCCAATGACGACGGGCTGCTCGGCCTGTTCGGCGCCTTCGCCTACGATCTCGTCTTCCAGATCGAGGACCTCGTGCAGAAGCGTGCGCGCGAGCAAGACCAGCGCGACATCGTGCTCTACGTCCCGGATCGCCTGCTGGCCTATGACCGCGCGACGGGGCGCGGCGTCGTGCTCAGCTATGATTTTGCCTGGAAGGGCAAATCGACCGAAGGCCTGCCGCGCGAGACGGCCGATAGCCCCTATGTGAAGACGGGGCGCCAGGGCTTTGCCGACCACGCGCCGGGCGAATATCAGGCCACCGTCGAGACCGCGCGCGCGGCCTTCGCCCGTGGTGATCTGTTCGAGGCCGTGCCGGGCCAGCTCTTCGCCGAGCCCTGCGACCGCTCGCCTGCCGAAGTGTTCCAGCGCCTCTGCGTCATCAACCCGTCGCCCTATGGCGCGCTGATGAATCTCGGCGAGGGCGAATTCCTTGTGTCGGCCTCGCCGGAAATGTTCGTGCGCTCCGACGGACGCCGCGTCGAGACTTGCCCGATCTCGGGCACGATCGCGCGCGGCACCGATGCGATCGGCGATGCCGAGCAGATCCGCCAGCTCCTGAACTCGGAGAAGGACGAGTTCGAGCTCAACATGTGCACCGACGTCGATCGCAACGACAAGGCGCGCGTCTGCGTGCCCGGCACGATCAAGGTGCTGGCGCGGCGGCAGATCGAGACCTACTCAAAGCTGTTCCACACCGTCGACCATGTCGAGGGCATGCTGCGTCCCGGCTTCGACGCGCTCGACGCCTTCCTCACCCATGCCTGGGCCGTCACCGTGACAGGCGCGCCAAAGCTTTGGGCGATGCAGTTCGTCGAGGATCACGAGCGGTCGCCGCGGCGCTGGTATGCCGGCGCGATCGGCGCGGTGAACTTTGACGGCAGCATCAACACCGGCCTCACCATCCGCACCATCCGCATGAAGGACGGTCTCGCCGAGGTGCGCGTCGGCGCCACCTGTCTGTTTGATTCTGATCCGGCCGCGGAAGACCGCGAATGCCAGGTCAAGGCCGCAGCCCTGTTCCAGGCGCTGCGCGGCGATCCGCCGAAGCCGCTGTCGGCCTTTGCGCCCGATGCCACCGGTTCGGGCAAGCGCGTGCTGCTGATCGACCACGACGACAGCTTCGTTCATATGCTGGCTGACTATTTCCGCCAGGTCGGCGCCAGCGTCACCGTGGTCCGCTATGTGCATGCGCTCGACATGCTCAAGCAGAAGAGGTGGGATTTGCTGGTGCTGTCGCCCGGTCCGGGCCGGCCGGAGGATTTCGGGATCAAGACAACGATTGGCGCGGCGCTCGAGTACAAGCTGCCGGTGTTCGGCGTCTGTCTCGGCGTGCAGGCGATCGGCGAATATTTCGGCGGCGAGCTCGGCCAGCTCACCCATCCCGCGCACGGAAGGCCCTCGCGGGTGCAGGTCCGGGGCGGGCGCCTGATGCGCAATCTGCCGAACGAGATCGTGATCGGCCGCTATCATTCGCTCTTCGTCGAGCGTGAGAGTATGCCTGACGTGCTCAACGTCACCGCCAGCACCGAGGACGGCGTCGCCATGGCCCTGGAGCACAAGACCCTGCCGGTCGCCGGCGTGCAATTCCACCCGGAGTCGCTGATGTCGCTCGGTGGCGAGGTGGGCTTGAAGATTGTCGAGAATGCGTTCCGGCTGGATGCGCCGGTCAATTGAGAGGCACCAATGACCTTTGACCATGATTTGAAGGCGAGCGTCCGCACCATCGTCGACTATCCCAAGCCGGGGATCATGTTCCGCGACATCACGACGTTGCTCGCGGATGCGCGCGCCTTCCGTCGCGCGGTCGACGAGCTCGTCAATCCCTGGGCCGGCAACAAGATCGACAAGGTCGCCGGCATGGAAGCGCGCGGCTTCATCATTGGCGGCGCGGTGGCGCATCAGCTCTCGGCTGGCTTCGTGCCGATCCGCAAGAAGGGCAAGCTGCCGCATACCACCGTGCGCATCGCCTACTCGCTCGAATACGGCATCGACGAGATGGAGATGCATGTCGATGCGATCCAGCCGGGCGAGCGCGTCATCCTGGTCGACGATCTCATCGCCACCGGCGGCACCGCGGAAGGCGCGGTGAAGCTGCTGCGCCAGATCGGCGCCAATGTCGTTGCCGCCTGCTTCATCATCGACCTGCCCGAGCTCGGCGGCGCCGCCAAGCTGCGCGCCATGGACGTGCCGGTACGCACGCTGATGACGTTCGAGGGGCATTGAACGGCCGGGACGGCGATCGTCAGATCGCCTCGGCCTTCAGCTCCACCCGCCAATGCGCCACGCGCTCCTTCAGCAGCGCGTTCCGGACGTAGTCCATCTCCTCATCCTCCAGCCGCTCGCATTCAGCAAGCGTCAGGCCGGCCTCGCCATGGGCGTTCCAGGCGGCCTGGAGGCTGCGGCAGGGATGCCCGCCCTGGCGCAGGGTGAACCAGGTGCGGTTCTGGATGGTCTCGAGGTTCGGGGCCTGGCCGACCCAGGCCTCGCCGGAGGCCGCACAGCGGACGACGAAAACGCCCGCAATGGTCTTTCGCTCCTTGTAGGCGGCGATGGCTGCTTTCCGGTCGGTGCTCATGGGGAGGGCCTTGCTGGGGAGGCTGTTGCGCAGCCTCGGTAGCGGATGGCCCGCCGCCCGTCAATATTACCCGGATAAATTATTCAAGACCGCTGCAGGATCAGGCTGAGCTCGAGCTCGCGGAAGGCGAGGTAATTGCGCCGGATCCACTGGTGCAGCTCGGTCGAGGAGTCCTTCTCCTGGCGCAGATAGCCGGTGAAGGAGAAGTTCAGGCGGTCGATATAGGTCTTGAGGAAGCCCGGCAGTGCCGGCAGGCGGAACAGCCGGCCGCCTTCCATCGCGGGCGGCAGTTCGCCGCGGATGATGAATTCATTGTCGACGGTGATCAGGTTCATCCGCGGGATCTGCTGGCGCAGCATCTCGTGGGCGCGGGCCGAGACGCGGTCGGTGTCGGCCACGAACAGGATCTGTGGTGCGACATGCCGGCGCGCTGCTTCCTTCAGCAGGCCGATCTCGTCGGTCATCTTGAAGAACTCGTCGAAGGCGTGGAAGCCGAGGTCGATGACCTTGGCGAGCCCGTCATCGACGATCACGCGGTCCATCAGCTGCATCTTGCCGTAGGTGTCGATCACATCGGCGGTCTCGGTCACCTTCGGCAGGTAATCGAGCAGCGACGGCTCCTTCAGATTGACGTCGAAGGCTGCGACGTTGCCGTTCTTGAGCAGCAGGAATTCCGTCAGCAGCCGCGCCAGCAGCGTCTTGCCGACCTGCGGGCGGGGCGAGCAGATGATGTAGAGGGGCGTCGCGGGCATCAGCCATTATCTGAGCGAACTCACCGCCCAATCCAGCCGTATCCGCCTCGCTTGCGCAACTATTTTTCGCTGTTGCGGGGCACCGGCTTCGAACCGACGATGTCGGTCAGGCGGATGCGGTCGAACTCGCTCCAGACATTGGCGAGCCAGTGCCGGACATAGCCGCGCAGCACGAAGGAGTAGTTTGCGGCCTCGTCGTGGATGCCCTTGTTGGCGACGAATTTCAGGAACGGGACCGAGGAGACCTCGACCTGCTCATAGGCCATTTCGTTGAGCTTCGGGATGGTCAGCTCGGTCGCATCCTTGATGCGGTGGAAATACGAATTGTAGGTCGCCTGGTCCCATTGGAAGAACTGGGTGTCGTTGATGAAGTTCTTCACCAGGAAATATTTTGCACCGGACATGAAGTTCGCGGTCTCGGCGATCTCGTCCAGCGAGGCGATCGAGGGTCCGAGGATGTGGAATACCGCAAAGGTAATCTGGCCGGCCTTGGCGGCGTCGAGGAAGCCGATGTCGCGCAGCGAGGCCAGAGCCGGCGAGAGCAGACCGGCGCGGACGTCGATCACGGTCACCGACGGGCTTGTCGCATTGAGCGTATCGAAGATCTTCATTTGATCGGCCGTTGTCGTCATGTCGACGATTTCGGTGATGTCAGGGTGGAAGCGCTTCAACGTTCCCCGCGGCGATTCCGTATCGAACGCGCGCGTCGGCACGTTGTTGGCGGAGAAATAATCGAGCAACGTGCGCGACACCGTGGTCTTGCCGACCCCGCCCTTGTCCGCGCCCACCACAACCACTGCCGGCTTTGCCATTGCTGTCCCCTCACGCGCGCCCCCGATCGCGAGGTCGCAATCGACCGGGCCCCAAATCGATGTCTCAAGGATAGTCCCGAGTCTGCTGTTGGGCGCGAACATGGCAGAAACAAGGGAGAATTCAATTCCGCAGGCTTCGGTTGGGGCAATTCCCGAGGTTTTTTCCCGGACGCCGTGAAACCAGCCCAAAGCGCAGCGGATGGCACGCTCAGTGACGGCCCCAAGGACCTATGGGATTGCCCAGCGGCCCCAGCGGATTGCCCGGTGCAGTTCCGGCAGGGCTCGGCGAGGGTAAGGGCGGCGGGCCGGGCGGGTTGCCTGCATCGTTCCACGGGCCATGCGGGACCGGAGGAGGGGCATTCTGCGGATCGGCCTGTGCTTCGGGCGCGTCCGTCTCGGACTGGTCCGTTTCTTCAGCCGGAGGCGGCAGCGGACCGGGATCGTGGCCGCCGGCAAACTTGACCAGCGCGTCGACGCGAGACTGCACGGAAGGATGGGTCGCGAACAAATCGGAAAAGCCTTCGCGCGGATTGTCCAGGCACAGCTCCATCACCGCGGAGGTTGCGCCCGGCAACTCGCCGCGGCCCTCGATCTTGCGCAACGCCGAGATCATGGCATCAGGATCTTTCGTCAACTCGACCGAGCCGGCATCGGCCAGATACTCGCGTGAGCGCGACAGCGCGAGCTTGACCACCTGCGAGACCAGCCAGGCCACCACGATGAGCACGACCGCGATGATGATGACGATGATGGCGCCCCCGCCGGAGTTCTTGCTGTCGCTCGACGACGAGGACGACCGCGACGACGAGGAAGACCCCGACGACCACGATCCACCGCCAGAGCTCCAGCTCAAATTGGTGAACAGGCGGAAGAATAACTCGCCGAAGAAGCCGACCACGCCGGCGATGATCACGGCGACCACCATCAGTTGCACGTCGCCGTTCTTGATGTGGGTAAGCTCGTGACCCAGCACCGCCTCGATCTCCTGGTCGTTCAGCGCCTTCAGGAGGCCTGTGGTGACGGTGACGGAATATTGCCGCGGGTTGAGGCCGGTCGCGAAGGCGTTCAGGGCCGGAGAGTCCATGATCTTGAGCTTCGGCATGGTGATGCCGCGCGAGATGCAGAGATTCTCAAGCAAGTTGTAGAGCCGCGGCTCCTCCTGTCGCGTGACGTCATGGCCGCCTGTCACTGCGTCGATCATCGACTGGTGGAAGAAATAGGCGATGATGATCCAGGCGACAGCCGCGATCGTCGCAAAGGGGAAGGCGACGATGAGATCGTGGAAGCCGCGGTTCAGATAATAGGCGACGGTCTCATTGCCGTTGCTGACGACTTCGGCGACCAGCGCGCCGGCAAAGACCAGCACATAGACCAGCGCGAACAGGCCGGCGAGCAGCAGCATCGAACGAAACTTGTTCGAGGCGATGTGCGTGTAGAGACCATACGCGGCCATGACGCGTTGCCCTGCCGGCCTGTCAGCTCAGATCAGAATTTCACCTGAGGGGCTGCCTCGACCTCGGTGCGGCTGGCGCCGAGATCGAAGAAGTCCTTCTTGGTGAAGCCGAACATGCCGGCGAATAGGGCGGCAGGCATCTGCTGGATGCCGGTGTTGTATTCCTGGACCGCGTTGTTGAAGAAACGGCGGCTCGCCGCAATCTTGTTTTCGAGGTCGGAGAGCTCGGATGCGAGCTGCTGGAAATTGGCGTTGGCCTTGAGGTCGGGATAGGCCTCCGACAGTGCGATCAGCCGGCCGAGCGCGCCGGAGAGCTGGTTCTCCGCGGCGGACACTTGCGCCGGCCCCTGCGCCGACATCGCCGAATTGCGCGCCTTGATGACGTCGTCGAGCGTGCCGCGCTCGTGCGAGGCATAGCCCTTCACCGTCTCGACCAGGTTCGGGATCAGGTCGTGACGTTGCTTGAGCTGTACGTCGACGTCGGCAAAGGCCTGGCCGACGCGTTGGCCGAGCGCCACCAGCCGGTTGTAGGCGGTGAAGGCCAAGAACACGAGGACAACGATGACGCCGAGAACGATCCAGCCGGTCGACATGGAGGACTCCTGAAAGGGAATTGGAGCGGACAGCCTAAACTAAAATGGAGCCGGGGAAGAGCCCCGCGCGGAGGAAGGTAAGACTTGGTCGGATAACGAACCAACCGAGTTCAAGGGAAAAGCGGGAAGCGAGGTTAACTTTCGGACAGGACGGCATCGCCCCAGCGCCAGCGCCGGGCGCTTGCATAAGCGGCCTTGTCTCGTCGCGGGACCCTGGCGAGTTCGACGCCGTCCTTGGTGCAGAGCTTTGCCGTGATCTCGGCCTTGCCGACATCCGGAGGCGCCAGCACGCGTGCGGCGCGGGTCGCCGGCGGCATGCGGGTCAGGGCGACGTAGATGAAGCGCTCGTCTTCGAACGGCACCTCGGCGCCCTTGATCTGGCGGTGCGCCTGGGAGCGTGGCAGGCGCTGGTTGAAATGGCACCAGTCGGGCGCGGCGAGCGGGCAGGGCCTTTCATGCGGGCAGGGCGCGGCGACGAAAGCGCCCAATCCGATCAGCTGCTGGCGCAGCGCGAGGATGCGGGCATAGCCGGCGGGCGTGCCTGGCTCGATCACGACCAGCGCGTGGCGTGCTTTCGCCCACATGGTCTCCGCGAGCTTGCGCTGTTCGCTCTCCGCGAGCTCGCCGATGATGTAGCTTGCGACGACGAGATCGGCTTGCGAGACTTCGGCGAGGTTGGTGGCGGCATCGCCGGGCAGGTAGCGGCAATCGGCTAAACGCGTGCTGTCGCGTGCAAGCTCGAGCGCGAGCCGGCTCAGCGTGGCATTGGCATCGAGCAGGGTGAAATCCTGCAGCGAGGAGAAGGCCTCGGCTGCGGCCCAACTGGCTGTGCCCGGGCCCGCGCCGACGTCGAGCAACGTTTCCGGAGCGAAGTCCGGCGCGATCTCGGCAAGCGCGCTCAGGCTTGCGACGACGGCGGCATAGGTCGCCGGCATGCGCGCCAGCGCATAGGCGAGCGCGTCGGCTTCGGACTTGATCGTGCCAGAGCCGCCGCCGGCGCGATAGGTTGTCGAGATCTTCTGCGAACGCTGCGCGGCGTCAGTGCGTGAAAAGCCCTGCAGCCTGGCGTCGAGGGCGGCTTTCAGTTCGGCGGGGAGAGTGGGTGAGATCATCAACAACCTCGCGTCATTCCGGGGCGCGCAAGGTGCGAACCCGGAATCTAGAGATTGTAGCTCGAGATTCCGGGTTCGATGCTGCGCATCGCCCCGGAATGACGGTCAATCTTCTTAAGCCACGTTCTGGTCGAGAATGTCCACCGCCTCTGACAGGCTTACCGAGACGAGCTGGGAGACGCCGCGCTCGGCCATGGTGACGCCGAACAGGCGGTTCATCCGCGCCATCGTGATCGGATTGTGCGTGATGATGATGAAGCGGGTGTCGGTCGAGCTGGTCATCTCGTGCAAGAGGTTGCAGTACCGTTCGACGTTATGGTCGTCGAGCGGCGCGTCGACTTCGTCGAGCACGCAGATCGGCGAGGGGTTGGTCAAGAACACCGCGAAGATCAGCGCCATCGCGGTCAGCGCCTGCTCGCCGCCCGAGAGCAGCGACAGCGTCTGCGGCTTCTTGCCCGGGGGTTTTGCGATGATTTCGAGGCCGGCCTCCAGCGGATCATCGCTCTCGATCAGATGCAGCGCGGCTTCGCCGCCGCCGAACAGCTCGACGAACAGACGCTTGAAGTGGTTGTTGACGACCTCGAATGAGGTCAGCAGTCGCTCGCGCGCTTCCTTGTTGAGGCTCTGGATACCCTGGCGCAGCCGCTTGATGGCCTCAACGAGGTCGTCGCGTTCGGTGACCAGGCCCGTGTGCTGGGTTTCGACCTCGCGCAGCTCTTCCTCGGCGCGCAAATTGACGGCGCCCAGGCGCTCGCGGTCGCGGCGCATCTTTTCGAGATCTTCCTCGATGTCGTGCAGCGGCGGCAGCTCCGCGCCCGGCTCGATCTCCGCAAGGCCGGCAACGGCCTGCGGCTCGACCTCAAGCATGTCGCGGATCTCGCGCTCGATGTCCTCGAGCCGGCGCCGCGCACCTTCCATGCGCTCCTCGGCGCGGGCGGTGGCTTCGCGCGAGCTGGAGAGCGCCTCCAACGTCAGCTTGGCGACGCGGTCGGTCTCGGCCATCGCGGTTTCGGCGGTGGCGAGCGCGTCGGCGGCCATGCGGCGGTCGTTCTCTGCGTATTCGATCTCGGTGATCAGCGCGCTGCGCTTCTCGGCGAACACGGCAGGCGCATTCTCGAGTTCGCTGCGCTCGATCGTGAGCTCGGCAATTCGGGCTTGAATCGTGTCGATGTGGGAGGCCGCGCTTTCCTTGCGGTTCTGCCACTCGGTGCGCTCGGCGAGGATCGCCTGGACGCGGCGGTCGGCAAGCTCGGCCTCGCGCGCCAGTGCCTGCGCCTCGGCGCGGACCTGGGCGGCGATGCGGCGATGGTTTTCGATATCGCTGCGGACGGCGGCGAGACGGGTCTCGGTGTCCTCGCTCGACGGCAATTCGCTGATGCCGGCCTCGGCATATTCGTAGGCGGCCTCGGCCTCGGCGCGGTCGGCGGCGAGACGGCTGTGCGCTTCCGACAGCGTCGCCTTGCGCGCGGCATGGCGGCTGATCTCGCGCTCGGCGGCAGCATGGCGCTCACGCGCGACATTCAGCTCGCGTTGCGCGGCACGCATGGCTTCGCGGCTGGCGCCTTCGGTGCTCGCGGCCATCTGCAGCTCGGACTCGGCATTCTCCAGCGCCTGGCGCTTGATCTGCGCGTCGATGCGGGCCTGCTCCAGCTCGTTCTCGATGTCGACCAGGCGGGCGCGCTCGGCGAGACGCCGCGCAGCGCCGGTGGGCGCGTGAGCGGCGGCGACAAAGCCGTCCCAGCGCCAGACATCGCCCTCGGGCGAGACCAGCCGCTGGCCGGTCTTCAGCTGCGAGACCAGCTCGGCACCGCGCTCGCGCGGCACCACGCCGATCTGCGCCAGGCGGCGCGTCAGCTCGGCCGGCGCCTGCACATGGTTGGCGAGCGGCGTGACCCCTTCGGGAAGTTCCGGATCGCCTTCGGTGTGTCCGACATTGGTCCAGCGCATCGGCGCCGAGGGATCGATCGGCGCGTCGAGATCGTCGCCGAGCGCAGCGCCGATGGCCTTTTCAAAGCCCTTGTCGACGGTGATGCCGTCGATGATCGGCGGCCACAGATTCTTGGTCTCGCCGTTGACGATCTTGGAGATCGTGCGCGCCTCGGTGTCGAGCCGCTGCACGCGCTTGTCGGCTTCGACCAGCGGCGAGCGCGAGGATTCCAGCGTCTGGCGCGCGGCAACATGCGCGGCTTCGCTCGCCTGTGCTGCGGCTTCCGACGCAGCCAGCGTCTGCTCGGCGGTCTCGACCGCTGCGGTCAGCTCGTCGAGATCACCGAAGCCGCCGGTTTCGGCGGCAAGCTTCTGTTCTTCGGCCGTGACATTCGCGATCTCCTGGTCGAGGCGCGCGAGCTTGTCGCGGTGGGTGCGGACGTTGGCTTCGAGCTGGTTGCGCTTGGCGGTGAGGTCCGCGAGCGCGGTGGTGAGCTCGGCGAATTGCTGCTCGGTCTCGGTCAGCACCGCCTCGGCCTCGGCGACGCGCTCGTCGACGCCGGAGCGCTTCTCGACGCGCGACTTGATCTCTTCCTTCAGCTCGGCGTCCTCGGTGTCGAGCCGCTGCAGCGCGACGTCGGCATCCATGGTTTGTTGCTGAGCACGGGAAATGTCGCCTTCGAACTGGGCGAGGCGGCGCTCGAGCTCGGCGACGCGCTCCTTGGCGCGTTCTTCCTCGCGGTCGAGCAGCTCGCGGGCATTGGTCAGGCGCTGAAGGCCCGCGGCAGCGCGCGCCTCCGCATCGCGCAGCGCCGGCATTTCTGCGGCGCGGATCGCCTGGATGCGGGCGGCTTCGGCCTGGTGCTGGGTGCGCTCGGCCATCTCGCGCACGGCGAGATCGTGGGTCTGGCCGGATTCGTTGACGTCGGCATGGGCGCCGATCCAGCGCAGGTGAAACAGCGTGGCTTCCGCCTTGCGGACCTTGGCCGCGACTTCGCGATAGCGCACGGCCTGGCGGGCCTGCTTCTTCAGGCCTTCCATTTGCCCTGCGAGCTGGCCGATCACGTCCTCGACGCGGGTGAGGTTGGTTTCGGCGGCCTTCAGCCGCAGCTCGGCCTCGTGGCGGCGGGCGTGCAGACCGGCAACGCCCGCGGCGTCTTCCAGCACGCGGCGGCGCTGTTCCGGCTTGGCCTGAATGATCTCGCCGATCTTGCCTTGGTGGACGAGAGCCGGCGAACGCGCGCCGGTGGCGGCGTCCGCGAACAGGATCTGCACGTCGCGGGCGCGCACGTCGCGGCCGTTGATACGGTAGACCGAGCCGGCTTCGCGCTCGATGCGGCGGGAGATTTCCAGCAGTTGGCTGTCGTTCATCGCCGCCGGCGCGGTGCGATCGGCGTTGTCGATCGTCATCGTCACTTCGGCGTGGTTGCGCGCGGGACGGTTGCCGGAGCCGGCGAAGATCACCGCGTCCATGTCGGCGGCGCGCAGGCTCTTGTAGGAGGTTTCACCCATCGCCCAGCGCAGCGCTTCGACGAGATTCGACTTGCCGCAGCCGTTGGGTCCGACCACGCCGGTCAGGCCGGGCTCGATGACGAAGTCCGTGGGCTCAACGAAGGACTTGAATCCGTGTAGGCGCAGGCGGGTGATTTTCATAAGCACGCATCTCTGTTGGCAGGCGCGAATCCCCCTGCCGGGACAATACCATGGAAGGCAATGTCACTCTCTGGGGCGAGTCGCGCGGGGCGCCTCATGCGGCGGACAATGGCCGCGGTGCGCCGCGAGGGCAACCAGCGAAAGCCGTTTTTCCCAAGGGATTTATGCCGGGAAAGATACGGCTTTCGAGATGCGAATCAGAGTCTTGACGAGCGAATCAGCTCTTCAGCAGCGGATTGATCTTCTTGGCGAACTCCTCGAACGAAGTCTCGCCCTTGATCTTCTCGCCGTTGATGAAGAAGGTCGGCGTCGAATCCACCTTCAACACCTCGCTCGCATATTTCTGGTCGGCGGCGATCTTGTCGAGCAGCGCCTGGTCCTTCAGGCAGGCCTCGACCTGCTGCTGGGTGAGGCCAGCCTGCTTGCCGATCCGCGTCAGGGTCTCGGTGGTGTTCTTCACCACCCAGTCGTTCTGCTGGCGGAAAAGCATGTCGGTGACGGCGAAGTACTTCGGCGCATCGCCATTGGCGATACCTGTCTCTTATACACATCTAGATGTGTATAAGAGACAGGGGTGAGGCCAGCCTGCTTGCCGATCCGCGTCAGGGTCTCGGTGGTGTTCTTCACCACCCAGTCGTTCTGCTGGCGGAAAAGCATGTCGGTGACGGCGAAGTACTTCGGCGCATCGCCATTGGCGATACAGCGCGACAGCATCGAGCCGGCGGCGGCCTTGATGTCGAGCGGGAACTCGCGGAAGACGTAGCGGATCTTGCCGGTGTCGATGTATTCCGACTTGATCTTGGGGAACACCTGCTCGTTGAAGGCCGCGCAGTGTGGGCAGGTCATCGAGGCGAACTCGGTGATGGTCACAGTGGCGTCCTTGGGGCCGAGCGCCATGTCGGGCAGCGACACCGGCTTGGCGACATCGCCGGCGGCCTGCGCCTTTGCTTCAGGGATCATGGCCTCGGAGATGAACCGCAGCGGCGAGAGCCCGGCGATCGCGGCAAGCCCGGTCAGCGACAGCATTGTGGTGAAGGCGCGGCGGGTAATGATCAAGGTCGGCTCCCGATTTGGCGTGGTCTCGACCCGGGCTTTACCTGAAGGTTCCCGGGCGGCCTGTCGCTAGCTTGAAACGTCGTTTGAGGCAATGGCGGGCGGCAAGGACGGATCCAGATTAGCGCCGGATTGAGGCTCAATTTCGCTTGATGGCGGCCCCGAGCCGCGCCAGCGCCGTCTTCAAATCTTCATCTTCGATATCGCCCAGGCTCTCGGCCACCTTGGCGACGGCCTTGGGGTCCAGCGGGGCGGGCCGCACCGGACGGCGGGGGCGTGACAGGGGGGCCTGGCGGAAGGCCAGCTTGCCGACCGCGCTCCAGCCGAAGAAGCGGTTGACCCGCTCCAGGATCACGTCGGCCGAATGCTGGATCTCCAGCGCCATCGGCCCCTCGACCCGCAGCACCAGCGTTGCCGGCTCCTGCGGCTGGCCCTCGACCGGCCGGGGCCACTGCATCTTCAGCGGCTCGGCATGGGCGGCAATCTCAGGCCCCGCAATCTGCGCCCACCGCGTCACCAGTTCGCGCGCGGCAAAGCCCTGCTTGGCATAGGCCTCGGCAAAGACGTCGTTGAGCAGGATCCCGAGCGGCTTGGCGCTGATGGGGCCGGGTTTGGGAGGAAATTTGGCCATGGGGCCTTATAGCATTCCGCCGCACAGGTCGCAGGCTGTTCTCCGTCATGGCCGGGCACAGCCGTCCGAAGGACGGCGTCGCTTCCGCTCGCCTATGTCCCGGCCATCCACGTTCTTCCGCGAAGAAAGACGTGGATGCCCGCGTCAAGCGCGGGCATGACGTGGAGGGGTCCGCACGTTGTCGCTACACTAAGAGTATGAGCTCCAAATCCGCCCTGAAGACGAAATCGGAACCCAGACAACCGGAGACCGCGTCGCGCCCCGCATTGCTGCTCGCCTGGTACGACCGCCATCGCCGCCGGCTGCCCTGGCGCGCAGAGCCCGGGCAGACATCGGATCCCTATCGCGTCTGGCTGTCGGAGATCATGCTCCAGCAGACCACGGTGAAGGCGGTCGGGCCCTATTTCGAAAAATTCGTCGCACGCTGGTCTGATGTCATGGCGCTCGGGAATGCGTCTCTTGATGACGTGCTGCGGATGTGGGCCGGGCTCGGCTATTATTCGCGCGCGCGCAATCTCCATGCCTGCGCGGTCGCGGTGACGCGCGAGCATGGCGGCGTCTTCCCCGATACGGAGGAGGGGCTGCGCGCGTTGCCTGGCATCGGGCCCTACACGGCGGCCGCGATTGCTGCGATCGCCTTCGATCGCCACACCATGCCCGTCGACGGCAATATCGAGCGCGTGGTGTCGCGCCTGTATACGGTCGAGGAGGAGCTGCCGCAGGCCAAGCCGCTGATCCAGCGACTGGCAGCGACCCTGCTGGCCAATTCCCGCGCGGGCGACAGTGCGCAAGCCCTGATGGATCTGGGCGCCTCGATCTGCACGCCGAAGAAGCCGACCTGCTCGCTGTGTCCGCTGAACGAGGATTGCACGGCGCGCGCACAAGGCACGCAGGAGACATTTCCGCGCAAGGCGCCGAAGAAGAGCGGGACGCTGCGGCGCGGCGCCGCCTTCGTCGTCACCCGCGGCGACGAACTGCTGGTCCGCTCGAGGCCCGAGAAGGGCCTGCTCGGCGGCATGACCGAAGTGCCGGGCTCGGATTGGCGCGCCGGACAGGAAGACGCGACGGCAAAGCGGCAGGCACCCGAACTGAAGGGGCTGTCGCGCTGGCAGCGCAAGGTCGGCGTGGTCACCCATGTCTTCACGCATTTTCCGCTGGAGCTCGTGGTCTACACCGCGAAGGCCGCAGCCCGCACGCGCGCACCCGAAGGCATGCGCTGGGTGCCGATCGCGACGCTCTCTGATGAGGCGCTGCCTAACGTCATGCGCAAGGTGATTGAGCACGCGCTGGGCCTTTGATCGGTCGATCCTCCTGACAGCACGCCGGCAGCAGTGCTACGTTATCGAGGCGCGATATGGAGGCTGCGCATGGTCAAAACAGCGCTCGACAATTTTCGTCAGCCGCCTTGCGCCGAGCTGCTCGGATGGCGCTTGCTCGACGCGCGGCCGGCGGAGGGCTGGATCAGGCTTGGCTTCGAGGGCAAGCCTGAGTTCTGCAATCCCGCGGGATTCATCCAGGGCGGCATGCTCTCCGCGATGCTCGACGATACCATGGGCCCGGCCGTGCTGATGATGAGCGAGGGGCGGCTCTACACCGCAACGATCAGCATGACCGTGAACTTTCTAAGTCCCGCAAAGCCAGGCCAGATCATCGGTGAGGCGAAGGTCACGCAACTCGGCAAGACGATTGCGTTTGTCGAGGCGAAGCTGATGGCGGAGGACGGCACGCTGCTGGCGACGGCAAGCGCGAGTGAGCGCTTGCTGGAGGCGGCGAGGGTGGTGAAGTGAGGTGAACGCTTTCCGCTTCGCGTACGATGTTAGTGCTCGTGCACCCAAGCTTCCGCCTCGTCATGGCCGGGCTTGTCCCGGCCATCCACGCCTTTGCCAAGTGGCACGAAGAACGTGGATGCCCGGGACAAGCCCGGGCATGACGAACTTCGGCAATCCGCGTTAAGCGCGAATGAGACTCATACCCCCACGCGCGCGTCCTTGCTCACGATCGGCGGCTTGGCGTTCAACGCCTCCACCTGGAATCCCGCCACGCGTTTGTAGTTCGCGGCGATATCTTCCAGCTCCTTCTGCGACAGCACGTCTGTCACGAACTTGTAACCGTCAGGTGCGCGCTCCTCGACGAGCTGCATCACCTGCTCCGGGCCGTTCTTGCGGTTGAGCAGCACGAGGTCGGTGGTCGCGGGGCGTCGCTCGGCCTCGTAGGCGAGCAGGGCGGCCTGCGTCGGGCCATGCGCCAGGATCTCGCGGGTGATGGTGCGGGCATCGAGGATCGCCTGCGAGGCGCCGTTCGAGCCGATCGGGTACATCGGATGTGCGGCATCGCCCATCAGCGTCACCTTGCCGAAGGTCCATTGCGAGACCGGATCGCGGTCGACCAGCGGATATTCATAGGCGTGCGGGCAGTTTCTGATCAGGCCGGGCACGTCGAGCCAGTCGAACTGCCAGCTCTCGAACCAGGGCAGAAACTCTTCCAGCCGCGCGGTGCGGTTATAGTCCTCGCGCCGCCACTGATAGGTCGGCGGCATGTGGCGCTCGGCGACCCAGTTGATCATATGATTGCCTGCTGCGTCCGGCTCCTTCGAGATGGGATAGCAGACGAATTTCAGGATCTCGTGGCCGGCCATGATCATGGTGCGGCCGGTGAGGAAAGCCTTGGCCGGTGTCACGCCGCGCCAGAGGATGCGGCCGTTCCAGATCGGCGGCCCCTCGTTCGGATAGAGCTTTTCTCGCGCGGCGGAATGGATGCCGTCGGCGGCGATCATGATCGAGCCGTCGTAGGTCCCCGCGGCCTTGCCGGTTGCCTTGTCGATGAAGTCGGCGCGCACGCCGTTTGCCGTCTCGGTCCAGCCGGTCAGGTGATGGCTGGTGAGGATGTTGTCGCGCCCGAGCCGCTCGACTGCGGTGTCGAGCAGCAGCTGTTGCAGCGTGCCGCGATGAATCGAGAACTGCGGCCATTTGTAGCCGGCTTCCAGCCCGCGCGGCTCGCTCCAGATCGGCTTGCCATGCTTGGAGAAATAAGCGAGCTCGCGGGTGCGCACGCCACTGGCGTCCAGCCTGTCCAACAGTCCGAGCTCGATCAGCTCGCGCACCGCATGCGGCAGCACGTTGATGCCGACGCCGAGCGGCTTCAGTTCCGCGACGCTCTCGAACACTTTTACGGGAACGCCGATGCCGTGCAGGCTGAGCGCAAGCGTCAGCCCGCCGATGCCGCCGCCGGCGATGAGTACGGTCATGAAATCCCCTCCGATTTCGGGCGTCTTGGCACAGGCGGGCGGTGGTGGGCAACTGCGAAGAGGATGTCTTCCTATGGACCTCCGGGCCGACAGCCGTTAATTTCCAGTTTTCCCATGAGGTCCGACATGCTCAAGCTCTACTACGCCACCGGCACCTGCGCGCTCGCCACCTACATGACGCTTGAGGAGGCGGGCGCCGACTACACGGCCGAACGGCTGAGCTTCAAGGACAACCAGCAGAACAGCCCCGAGTACCTCGCGATCAATCCGAAGGGCCGCGTCCCGGCGCTGGTGACCGATCGCGGCGTCCTCACCGAGACGCCGGCGATGCTGGCCTATATCGCGCAGACCTTCCCGAAGGCGAAACTGGCGCCGGTCGACGATCCCTTCGACTTCGCCCAGGTGCAGTCGTTCAACTCCTATCTTTGCTCGACCGTGCACATCAACCACGCCCACAAGCTGCGCGGCGCGCGCTGGGCGACGCAGGAGAGCTCGTTCGCCGACATGAAGGCGATGGTGCCGAAGACCATGAGCGCCTGCTTCAAGCTGATCGAGCAGACGATGTTCAAAGGGCCGTGGGTGATGGGCGATCAGTTCACGGTCTGCGATCCCTATCTCCACACGCTCTCGCACTGGCTCGAAGGCGACAGCGTCGACATCAACGCGACGCCGAAGATCGCCGACCATTTCAAGCGCATGTCGGACCGCCCGGCCGTGCGCAAGGTGATGGACGCGCAGAAGGCGTAGAGATCTGGCCACACTCTCCGCTGTCGTCCCGGCGAACGCCGGGACCCATACCGCGGAATCTCTCGATTGCGTTTGGTCGGAGTACCGAACGACGGGTCTTCGCCAAACTTCTCCCTGAGGTTATGGGTCCCGGCGTTCGCCGGGACGACACTATTTGTTGTGAAGCGGCGTCCTACCCAGCGCGCCGTTTCTCCAACTCCCGTCCCGTCTCCAGCATCAGCCGCCGCAGCCAGATCGAGCCGGGATCCATCTGCGCGCGCGTCGGATAGAACATGAACTGCTCGTCGATCCCCGGATCGAGCGGCGGCGTCACCGTGACGAGCCCGAACTGCTTCGACAGCGCCGCGATCAGCCGCCGCGGCACGAAGGCGACGAGGTCGGTGCGGGCGGCGATGTGCAGGGCTTCCAGATAGCCTGGCACCACCAGCGAAATATGCCGCTCGATGCCTTTGCTGCGCAGCCATGTGTCGATCAGGTCTTCGGGCTGGCCGCGGATGATCACGCCGACATGACGCGCGGCGAGAAAGGCCTCGCGCCGCTTCAGCTTCGCACCCATCGGATGTCCGCGCCGCACTGCGAGCGCATCGCTGTCGGTGTAGAGCGATTGGCGGTGAAAGCCCTTGAAGGCGTTGCCGATCGAGATCACGAGGTCGATGGTGCGGGCGAACTCGGCATGAAAGATCGCCGGGCCCCGCCACGGCACCACGTCGATGCGGACGTTCGGCGCAAGGCGTGTGACCTTCTCCATCAGCGGCGGCACCAGCAGCTCGACGGCGAGATCAGGCATCATCAGGCGGAATTGCCGCTCGCTGCGCGCGGCGTCGAACTCGTCAGGCACGAACAGGGAGCGCACCTGGTCGAGCGCCTGCGCCAGCGGCGCGCGCAAGGCTTGCGCCCGCGGCGTCAGCTCCATCCGCGCCCCGGTGCGCACCAGCAGCGGGTCGCCAAAGATGTTGCGCAGCCGTTGCAGGGCGTGGCTCGTTGCCGGCTGCGACAGGCCGATGCGAAGCGCGGCGCGGCTGACATTGGCCTCGCGTAGCAGCGCGTCGAGCGCGGTCAATAGATTGAGGTCGAGCGAATTCAAATTCATGGAATGAATAGATATCATATCTACTATCGATTTGAAGAATGCACATCGAGCGGCGATGGTCTCCGTGTTGCCACTACAGGAGATGCCACCATGAGCGCGAGCGCCAACAAGAAACTGATGCAGGATATTTTCGCCGCCGCTGCCAATCCCGATCCGGGGGCGCGCGATCGTGCCCTGTTCACCGCAAGCCTTGCCGACGATGCGAGATGGATCGTCACCGGGCAGTATTCCTGGTCGCGCACCTTCACAGGCAAGGACGCGATCCTCAATGATCTCCACGGCTATGTGCGCACCCGGCTTCGTGACCGGACGCGCACGGTCGCCGAGCGCTTCATCGCCGATGGCGACATCGTCGTGGTCGAGGCCAAGGGCGACAACGTCACGCCCGAAGGCGTCCGCTATGACAACGATTATTGCCTGGTGTTTCGGTTTGAGGACGGCAAAATCAAGGAGATCCGGGAATATTGCGACTCGGTCCTGACCGAGAAGGCGCTGGGGACGTTTCCGCAGGCGACCGCCTGACGATCGCCCATACCGGCAGCCATGCAGCGGTCTGCATGCCGCTGCCGGTATTGCCCTGAAACCTTGCGCAACTGCCGATAATATCAGCAGCTTTGGGGTGCGCAGATACGCGCACGCGCGAAGAATTTGAAGGTTCAATTAACGAGTGTCCCCCATTGTGTCGCGGCGCAGCGTGGGTCGCAACGGCGACGCGCGGCTGCCAGGGTGGCCGCAATCGCTTTGCCGGACGGATCGGCCGCTCGAAGTCACATGCATCTGGGTGAATGGGAATGCCGCGCTTTCGTTTGCGGATCAGGGGACGCCTGTACGCAGGCTTCATGGCCTTGGTCGTGGTTGGTCTTGTGATGGCGGTGGTCGCCATCTGGAATTTGAGGTCCGTGCAGGACCAGGTCGCAAAAGCCTCGGCTTTCTCTGACAGCACCGCGCGGGTGCTGGAGATTTCGACCCATCTCCAGGCGATCCAGCGCGCCAATCTGCGCTACATCTACGACGCCAATGAATCCGCGATGCGGGAGGCCTCGGAGCGCGAGGCGGCCGCGACCGAATTGTTGCAGGTCGGCGCCAAGGGCACGCTGTCTGAAGAGCGGCGCAAGCTCTACAACGACCTGATCGCCGACATCGCGAAAATGAAGACCTTGCGCGACAATCTCGGCGATGCCGTCAACGAGGCGCGCACCGGCAAGGCGACGCTACTGCCGAGTGGCGACGAGCTGACCGTCAAGATGACCAAGCTCTCCGACGCGGCGCGCGCCACCGTCGATGAAGACACCGCGTCCCTCGTTGCGGATCTCGAATCCCGCCTGCTGCTCGTTCAGATTGCAAACTGGCGTTTTCTGGCTTTGCGCGACACCAAGGGGCCCGCGAACTTCAGGATCAATGCAGACAGGGCCGCGCAGCGGCTGACGGCGCTCGAAAAGAGCCCGCAGGCAGCGGAATTGCGCAATGCGCTGGCGCCGGTGAAGACCTCGCTCGGAATCTACAAATCCGCATTCGAGACCACGTCGGCGGCGATGCTCCAGGCCGACGAGATCTACCACAAGAGCCTCGCGCCGCTGATCGTCGAGAGCATCGGCAAGCTCAAGGTCGCCGAGACGGCCCTGAAGAAGGACTACAAGGACTCGCGCAGCCAGGCCGAAGCCGTGATCGACGGCACGACCTCCGTGCAGGAGATCGCAGGCGGTGTCGCCACCTTGTTTGGATTGCTCGTCGCCTTCCTGATCGCCCGCAGCATCGTCGGGCCGCTGACCGCGATGACGCGCGCCATGGGCCAGTTAGCCGGCGGCGATCTCGCGGTCGAAATCCCCTCGCGCGGCAAGAAAGACGAGATCGGCGACATGGCCAAGGCGATCGAGGTGTTCAAGACCAGCATGATCGACACCGAGCGCATGCGCCATGAGCAGACCGAGATCGAGGCGCGGCGCGCCGAGGATCGCAAGACCGACATGGTCCGGCTCGCCGACCAGTTCGAACAGGCGGTCGGCGAGATCGTCGACACCGTGTCCTCGGCGTCGGGCGAGCTCGAGGCCTCCGCCGGCACGCTCACCGCGACGGCCACTCGCGCCCAGGATCTGTCGAGCGAGGTCGCCTCGGCCTCGCAGGAAGCCTCCGCCAATGTCCAGGCCGTCGCCTCCGCGACCGAACAGCTGTCGTCGTCGGTCTCCGAGATCGCGCGTCAGGTCCAGGAATCCGCCCGCATCGCCAGCGAAGCCGTCGGGCAGGCGACCAGGACCAACGCCCGCGTCGGCGAGCTCTCGAAGGCCGCCGCCCGCATTGGCGACGTGGTCGAGCTGATCAGCACCATCGCCGGACAGACCAATCTGCTGGCGCTCAACGCCACCATCGAGGCCGCGCGCGCGGGCGAGGCGGGGCGCGGCTTTGCCGTCGTCGCCACCGAGGTCAAGGCGCTCGCCGAGCAGACCGCGAAAGCGACCGGCGAAATCGCCCAGCAGGTCTCGGGCATCCAGGCTGCGACGGAGGAGTCTGTCGGCTCCATCCGCGAGATCAGCGGCACCATCGAGCGGCTGTCGGAAATCTCCTCGGCGGTTGCCGCTGCCGTGGAAGAGCAGGGCGCGGCGACGCAGGAAATCTCCCGCAACGTCCAGCAGGCCGCCCACGGCACCCGGCGCGTCTCGACCAATATCGGCGACGTCCAGCGCGGTGCGTCCGAGACCGGCTCGGCCTCCTCGCAGGTGCTGTCGGCGGCGCGCTCGCTGTCTTCGGACAGCAGCCGCTTGAAGCACGAGGTCAGCAAATTCCTGGAGTCGGTTCACGCCGCCTGAAACCAAAAGGCCACGCGCATGCGCGTGGCCTTTGATCGTGACGGGGCGTGATCAGGCGACTTTCGTCGTCATGTGCTTGAACATGTTGGCGCGCGCCTCATCGTCCATCTCGGCCTTGAAGGTGAACTTGTCCTTCAGCGCGATCGCGCGGGCGGCTGCCGGCCGGCCTGAGATTTCGTCGATCAGCCGCTTCACGTTCGGGTAGCGCGCAAACGCGTCGTCGCCGAGCTTGAACGGCACCATCCGCGCCCAGCCCCACAACGCCATGTCGACGATCGAATAGTCATCGCCGACCATATAGCGGCGGCCGGCGAGATGTGCGTCGAGAATCCTGTAGTGGCGATCGGTCTCGTACTGGTAGCGGTTATGGGCGTAGTCGTGGTTCTGGTCTTTCGGCGCAAAATGCTTGAAGTGCACGGCCTGGCCCGAATATGGCCCGACGCCGGATGCCACGAACATCAGCCAGGACAGCAGCTCGGCGCGGTTCGCGGGCAGGAATTTTCCGGTCTTCTCGGCGAGATAGAGCAGAATGGCGTTCGAGTCGAACACGATGGTGCCAGCGTCGTCGATCGCCGGCACCTTGGCGTTCGGATTGATCTTCAGATAGTCCGGCGCGAACTGATCGCCCTTGCGGGTGTCGATCTTCACGGGCTCGTAAGGCAGGCCAGCCTCCTCGAGGAACAGCGCGACCTTGGTCGGGTTCGGCGATCCGTTGAAATAGAATTTGAGCATCGTTTGTCTCCCCAGTGCCCGAGAGCGCGCAGCATGATTGCCGCAAGCCGCCTTCTCTTGCCAAAACCTTGCCGGGGAGTGCAACCGACGAGTTTGCCGGGCGGTATCAGCGTGACGCGCAGATCAACCGGCGTAACAAAAGCCGATTGCCGCCGTAAGGACCATCGCCGCGCCTATGGCCTCCAGCCGCAGCCCCAGCCGCGCGGCCATGCGCATGTTCGAAGCCTGCGTGGCGCGCTCCGACCCCCGCGCGTAGCCGTGAACGATGACGTCGTGGTTGAAAGCGTCATGCGCCTCGTTGCTGCTGGCAAGCCCGACGCAGATCACGAGCACGCCGAACAAAGCGAGCCCGAAAAAGCCGAGCAGGGCGATCAGAAACATTGGGAACATGCCGATCAGGAAGATCGGCAGCAGCGGCAACATCAGCAATATTTCGGACTGTTTTCGCATGGCGCACTGGCCGGCCGGGGCGGTTTGATGGCTCGACCGTAGTCCCGACGGCGCCAGCGTCCAATCAACACTCTGTCATTCCGGGGCGCGCCTCTTGGCGCGAGCATATGACGGCGACAGCGGGAAATTACTCCGCCGCCATCCCCGCGCGGATCTCGGCGCGGAGCTCGTCGATCAGCTTGAGACCCTTCTTGGTCTCGACATGCCAGAACGTCCAGCCGTTGCAAGCCTGCGCGCCTTGCGCCACCGCACCCATGCGGTGGATCGAGCCGACCTTGTCGCCGAACATGATGGCGCCGTCGGCACGGACCAGCGCCCCCAACTTCTTCTTGGCGTCGAACAGTTTCGTGCCGGGCAGGATCATGCCGCGCTCGATCAGCTCGGAGAACGCGACCCGCGGTGCCTCGCGCGCGGTCATGAACGGCGCGAGGCTCGCTTCCGGCAGCGGCTCGACCGCGGCGATGCGTGCTTCGGCCGCCCTCGCGTAGGTCTTGTCGCGCTCGAAGCCGATATAGGAGCGGCCGAGACGCTTGGCGACGGCGCCGGTGGTGCCGGTGCCGTTGAAGGGATCGATCACGAGATCGCCGGGCTTGGACGACGACAGCAGCACGCGCGCGAGCAGGCCTTCCGGCTTCTGCGTGGGATGCACCTTCTTGCCGTCGGCGCCCTTGAGGCGCTCTTCGCCGGTACAGAGCGGGATCAGCCAGTCGGAGCGTGCCTGCACGTCCTCGTTGGCCGCCTTCAGCGCTTCATAGTTGAACGTATAGCCCTTGGCCTTCTCGTCGCGCGCGGCCCAGATCATGGTCTCGTGCGCGTTGGTGAAGCGACGGCCGCGGAAATTCGGCATCGGGTTGGTCTTGCGCCAGACAATGTCGTTCAGGAGCCAGAAGCCGAGGTCCTGCATGATCGCGCCGACGCGGAAGATGTTGTGATAGGAGCCGATCACCCAGATCGTCGCCGACGGCTTCATCGCGCGGCGCGCGGCCAGCAGCCAGGCGCGGGTGAAATCGTCATAGGCGGAGAATGAATCGAACTTGTCCCAGTCGTCGTTGACGGCGTCAACATGGGACTCGTCGGGGCGCTTGAGATCGCCCTTGAGCTGAAGATTATAGGGCGGGTCGGCGAACACGAGATCGACCGAACCAGCTGTGAGCTTCGACATCTCGGCGACGCAATCACCGAGAATGATGCTGTGCGAAGCGGACTCAAAGTTTGTGCGGGGCGCCTTTGCAGACGCCCCGCGACGCGACACTACCATGACTCAAGAACTCTGACTCAGGCGACGCTGTCGGCGACGCGGGACCAAACAACCGACTGGCCGTTACAATGAAGCGGCAAAGTAAAAATGGGCTTAACCCGCTGCTTTTGTGAGCAGACTGCGCTTCGTGTTACGCGAGCGAATGATGGTGCGCATCTGCCGTGTTTTGCAGTGTATTTCGCATTGACCGCCTTGCGGCGGCCTTGCCGCGGTCAAAACTCTCTCGGAAAAAAATGCAGTGCCCTCGGAAAAAATTGCTGATGCGACGGTGCTGTCGCACTAGGCAATTTTTGCCGGCCACGATATTGATAAAGGCAACGGAAATTTTACGTATGTGGCGCGTTGAGCTCATGCGTGTCTGCGCCGCCTGATTGACGCCATCAAGGACTTGAGGAAACCCGCCATGCGCTACGATGATTTCCGCCGCAGCGACGACGTCGAGGATCGTCGCGACGACAGTGGCGGCGGGTTCGGCGGCGGTGGCGGCGGGTTCGGCCTGCCGATGGGCGGTGGCGGCCTCGGCATCGGCACCATCATCGTGCTTGGCCTGGTCGGCTATGCCTTCGGCATCGATCCGCGCATCCTGATCGGCGGCGCCGAGATCCTCACCGGTGGCGGCAGCCAGGCGCCGAGCTACCAGAGCGACCGTCCGTCGTCTCAGGCCAAGCGGGGCGCGCCGACCGACGAGATGGGCAGCATGATATCAGGCATCCTCGGCGAGATCGACGATCGCTGGAGCGAGATCTTCCAGGCTTCGGGCCAGTCCTACACCGGCCCGAAGGTCGTACTGTTCCGCAATGCCACCAATGGCGGCCGTTGCGGCCGCGCTGAGTCGGCGATGGGACCATTCTACTGCCCGCCGGACCGCACCATCTTCCTCGACACCGCGTTCTTCCGCGAGGTCGAGACGCGCTTTCGCGGCTGCTCCGGCAAGTCGGCGTGCAACTTCACCTCGGCCTATATCATCGCGCATGAGGCGGGCCATCACATCCAGAACCTGCTCGGCATCATTCCGAAGGTGACGCGATTGCAGCAGCAGGCCGGCAGCAAGGCTGAGTCGAACGCGCTCCAGGTGAAGGTCGAGCTCCAGGCCGATTGTCTGTCCGGCATCTGGGTCAACCGCGAAGCGAAGAAGCGTCCGAACTTCCTCGAAGCCGGCGACATCGACACGGCGCTGACCACGGCGAGCGCGATCGGCGACGACACGCTGCAGCGCCAGGCGACAGGGCGCGTCGTGCCCGACTCCTTCACCCACGGCTCGGCCGCGCAGCGCAAGCAGTGGTTCATGACCGGCTATCAGCAGGGCTCGCTGCAAGCGTGTAATACGTTCGGCGGTAATGGACCCTAGTTGGTGGTCTCGTGCCCCGGACGCGGCGCAGCACCATAAGCGCGTTTACGCGCGTCTTCGACACGCTATGGTGATGCGCTGCAGAGCGTCCGGGACAGGAGAGGGAAGAGCAATGGCCTCCATCGACGAATCCAAGCAATTCATCCCGCTCAACATCGCGGTGAGCAATTCATCCCGCTCAACATCGCGGTGCTCACGGTCTCCGACACGCGGACCCTGGCGGACGATCGCTCGGGCGACCGGCTGGTCGAGCGGCTGACGTCAGCCGGGCATGTGCTGGCGGACCGGGCGATCGTGCGCGACGATGCGGACGGGATCGTCGCCCGGCTCCACGCGTGGATCGACGATCCCCAAGTCGAAGTGGTGCTCACCACCGGCGGCACCGGCTTCACCGGGCGCGATGTCACGCCGGAAGCGATCGAGCCGCTGTTCGAGAAGCGCATGGATGGTTTCTCGATTGCGTTCCACATGCTGAGCCACGCCAAGATCGGCACGTCGACGATCCAGAGCCGCGCCACCGCGGGCGTCGCTGGCGCGACCTACATCTTCTGCCTGCCGGGCTCGCCCGGCGCCTGCCGCGACGGCTGGGACGGCATCCTCGCGGCCCAGCTCGACTACCGCACGCGCCCCTGCAATTTCGTCGAGATCATGCCGCGGCTGGACGAGCATCTGCGCCGGCCGAAAGCGCAGGGTGCGACGGTGTAGCGTCGCGGCCCTCTCCCGCAAGGGGCGAGGGCGCATTCATGCGCAGCTCGCGCGCCGCGCAATGATCAGAGATCCCGCTCCCACGTCTCGCCCACCAGATCCTGCCCGAAGCTGTGGTGCGGCTTCGTCGCGACCAGCTCGAAGCCGGCGGCCTTGTAGATGCCGCGTGCGGCAACCAGAATGCTCTGCGTCCACAGCGTCATTCTCCGGTAGCCCCGCTCACGTGCGCCCTGCATGCATTGCTCGACCAGCGCGCGGCCGACGCCGAGCCCGCGTGCCTTCTTCTCGACCTGCAGCAGGCGGAGTTTTGCGATGTCGTCGGTGGCCTTCACCAGGAAGACCGAGCCGACCGGCTCGCCACCGACTTCCGCGATCCAGCAATGCTCGCGGGCGGCATCGTAGTTTTTGATGAACTGTGCGCAGATCTCGGCGACCAGCGCCTCGTAGCTGATGTCCCAGCCATAGTCCGCGGCATAGGCGGCGGCCTGCTTGGAGATGACCCAGCCCATGTCACCGACACGATGGCTGCGCAGCACGACGGACGCGGGCTGGCTCTGGCGTTGCTCCAGCACCGCCTCGATGGTCGCCATCGCCTGGATGAGCCGCGTTGCATCGCCGGCCGAAAGCCGGGCCAGCATTGCGGCGACCTCGTTTTGCGAGCCCAGGTTCAGCTTGGCGAAGGCCTGGCGGCCCTTGGCGGTGAGGCTGAGCTGGTATTGCCTGCGATCCGCGGGCAGGGGCGTGCGCGTGATCAGCCCCTTTTCGTCGAAGCTCTGAACGATGCGGCTGAGATAGCCGGGATCGAGCCCGAGCTCGTTGCCGATCTCTTTTGCCGCAAGCTCGTCGCGATGCGCGAGCTCATAGAGCACGCGCGCTTCGCTGAGCGAGAACGGGCTCTCTCCAAGGTGCTGGTCGAGCACGCCGAGCTTGCGGGTATAGAAGCGGTTGAAGGCGCGAACCGCGGCGATCTGGTCGTCGGTACCGTTGTCAGGCATGGGACACCTCGATACTTGCCATTGTCAAATAATTATTTGACTTTGGCAAGTATTAGGTCACCCCACCATCACGATCCGGCTGCGCAGCAGCGTTCGGGAGGAGCGGCCGAGCCGTCTGAGCAGGCGCGCCTCGGACCGGCGGGCCTGCGGCGGATAGCCGCCGATGCGGTCGTAATGGTCGCGCGCGATCAAAAGCCCCTGATCGCCAAGAGGGCCGACCAGCTTGCGCGCCAGGGACCACAGGACATCGCGGAAGCCGGTATCGACGTAGGGCGAGCGAGCGTAACGGAACACGGCGGCGCGATCCCGGCCGCTGGCCGCGACGGCCTGGATGAACTGGGAGGTCTCCTCGATCCAACCGGTGTCCAGCACTGCGCCGGCAGGCAGGAACATCAGCCACGGCGAACGGGCGTGGAGCGCACCGGCGGCCAGCGCGGTGCCTTGCGAATTTCCCTCGTAGCCGATGAAACGGCAGCCGGCGACGTCGGCAACGCGCTCGATGACGCCATTGCGGGTGCCGTCGACCAGCAGAACTTCCTTGATGAGGCCCGCAGCGGCGCCGGGTACCAGCGCGGCCAGCGTTGCGACGGCCGTCTGCTCGACGCCTTCGGTCGGAATGATGACGCTCAGCATGGAGGTTTCGATGTCCGCACTTCGGGAGAAGCGTAGCTCAATATGATATTGTCATAAACATGCTGTGGTGCCGAGTGCAACTTTCCGCCAGCATTTGGCCGTGCGATGGTAAACCGCGGCCAGTCCATCGCAGCCGAATGTGTCGCGCGCGGGGTGGTCATGTTGCCGAATGTTTCGGCGGATTCCGGCTTCGTGAGCGCCCACGGGGCCTCTTCTCCGCCGATGTCGTTGGGCAAGAACGGCAGTTTCCGCAAGGCTGCATCGGCAGTCTGACATAGACCTTGTGGCAGGAAAAACGTGCAACCGCCGCTGCGCTGAGCGAGATATCTCCGATGAACGCCGATCAACTTCCTGTGGGTGCGACGCCAACATCGCCGAAGCCGGACGCCGCGCCGACCTTGCGGATCCGCGCCGTGATGCTGGGCGAACGCATCAACGCGTCAGGGCTGGAGATCGGTCCTCCCGTCTCCTCGACGCCGGCGGCTTTTCGCGTCCATGCCGGCCTCGCCGTGATCTTCCGCTACGGCGTCGTGGTGCTGATCGGCCTGCTTCCTTCGGAAGAGAAGGTGCTGCTCGACAGCCTGAAGTCCCGCGTGACCGGCGAACTCAGCCCTCATGAAGAGGAGACAGCGCAAGCGCAGCTCTGCAAGGATGAAAACGCCGAGGCGATCCAGCCCGGCGGGCCGATCAACCTCTCGAAATTTTCCGACGAGCGGCTGCTGCTGATCGCGGACGCGCTCGCCAAGAGCACGTCACTGGCGCGCGACGAGCGGCGCGTTGCTGCCGTCTTCGATGTGATCGAACCCTTTGCGCGCGAACTCGCCGAGAAGGGGCGGACGTCGCGGCGGCGCAAGGGCATCCTGCAACTGATCGGCAATGCGCTGCTGGTGCAGCAGCGCGTCGCCGGCCGTGTTGCGGTTGCTGAAAAGCCCGACGCGCTCTGGGAGAAGCCGCAGCTCGACCGCCTCTATGCGCGCCTTGAAGACGAATACGAGCTGAAGGAGCGCCTCGATACGCTCGAGCGGAAGATCACGGTCATCGCCGAAACGGCCGATGCCCTCACCGACATCATCGACACCCAGCGCTCGCTCCGCCTCGAAATCGCGGTGGTGGTGCTGATCGTGATGGAAGTCGTGATCGGGTGCTTTCAGATTTTTGCCGGGATTCACTGAGGCGCTTCGGCGCCTGCCTAGCATTGAACGCCGACGTGCGACCGCCATGCCGCGATTTCGGCTAACTCGGCCTCCGGTCGCGTCTCCGACGTGCGGCAGCGTCCGAGATAAATCTGCCCGGCATCGCCCTCGATCGTGATCCAGTCGCCTTCGCGCAGCGCGGCCGCGCCGAGCTTGGCCCGCCTCGCGGCGGCATCGATCTTCAGCTCGCCGCAGCCGACCACGCACGGCTTGCCCATCTGCCGCGCCACCAGTGCCGCATGCGAGGTTCGCGCACCGACCGCCGTGACGATGCCAGCCGCCACCGCAAAGCCCGCGACGTCGGCAGTGCTGGTGTCGGGACGCAACAGGATGACCGGTTCGCCGGCCGCTGCAAGGCGCTCGGCGCCCTCTGAATCGAACGCTGAACGGCCGATGCCGATGCCGCCGGAGGCGCCGATGCCGCAAGCCGCCGGCGTCCCGGCTGAAACCAGCGAGATCTCGACGAGTGCGGCGAGGTCGATGCCGGCGATGCGCGCCAGCGCTTCGTCCTTCGCGATCAATCCTTCACGTACGAGGTCGATGGCGATCCTGACCGCGGCGCGCGGGGTCCGCTTGGCCGAGCGGGTCTGCAGCATCCACAGCTTGCCATCCTCGACCGTGAACTCGACATCCTGCACGTCGCCAAATTCCCGCTCGAGCCGTCTCAACACGTCGCCCAGCTCGTCCCGGATCGTCGGCAGCGCGCGGGCGATCGCGTCGTCCGTATCGGGCGTACGACGGCCGGACACGACGTCCTCACCCTGCGCGTCGAGCACGAGATCAATCATCGCTCGGGGCGCGCCGGTCGAAGGATCGCGCGAGAAGGCCACGCCGGCGCCCGATGCAAGACCGCCGTTGCCGAACACCATGGCCTGCACGGTGACGGCCGTGCCTTCGAGGTCGTCGAGCTGCTGGAGCTTCCGATAGGTCTGTGCCCGCTCGCTCGTCCAGGACTGATAGACGGCCCTCGCTGCCGCCTCGAGCTGGGCCAGCGCATCGTCGAGCCTGCCGTCGGCACGATCCTCGACCAGCGCTTGCTCCGCGGCAGCGAGCCGCTCCAGTGCTTCGCCATCGAGTTCACGGTCGTTGGCCACACCCTCGGTCTCGACCAGCTCGGAGATGCGCGCGGCGAACGGCGCCGGATCGAGCCCGAGCACGGTCTCGCCAAAACTCTCCAGGAAACGCCGTCGGCAATCCCACGCGAGCCGCGGCCGGCCGGTCGCACGGATCAGGCCGTGCACGGCATCCGGCGTGCAGCCAACGTCGAGAACGGTATCGAGCATGCCGGGCATCGATCGTGCCGCGCCTGACCGTACCGACACCAGAAGCGGCCGCCTGCGATCGCCCAAACGCTTGCCGGTCGCACTCTCCAGGAACGCGAGACCCTCCTTTAGGCCGTCGCACAGGTGCTGCGCGGCATGGGCACGGCCGGCGATGATGTCAGCGCAGAGTTTGACCGGCAGCACGAAGGCGGGCGGCACCGGCAGGCCGAGCGCTGCCATCCGGGCGAGGTTGGCGGCTTTGGCGCCGATTTCCTCGGCGGGCCGCAATTCGGTCGCTCCAGCGCCGATACGGACGATTTGCATGGTTGGATCCTCAGGCTGCGAGATCGATCATGACGTGACGGCGGAGCAGATGGCCAAAAGCTGCGAAGCGATCGGTTGCGCGTTCGATGGCCCGCGCCAGTTCGATCACCGCGAGCGAGGTCGCGACGTCGAAGCCGCCGCGGAAGACGAGAGTCGTCGTGGCACGCTCCCTGGCATCGGCCTCGTGTTCGCTGTCGATCAGGCGGCTCACGGCGGCTAGCGCGTCCTCGGAATCGATCCGCTGCCCTTCCGGCACGTCCATCGATGCCGCAACGCCGCTGGCCACCGTCTCGGCCGCGGTCGCAGCCACAACGCAAAGCTCTGCCAGCGATGCCAGCAAGGCCGGATCGCTCAGCTCAGGGAGCAGCGAGGCAATGAAAGCGGCCTGCTCCAGTTCGTCGATGGCTTCCTCGACGCGGTCGACCAATTGCCCGATCACAGGTCGCGCGTCGAGGCGATCGACCTCCATACGGCTCTCAAGGGCGATGCGATCGGCCTTCTGTTCGATCGCAGCGCAACGCTCGGCCAGTAGCTTGCCATCGGCGGGCTGACCGGCCCTGAGCGCTGCGACATGGCGTGCAATCGCGGTGACGAGATCGTGGGCCAACCCGGTCTGACGCAGCACGGCAGCAAGCAGGGCCCCGTCGACGCGCTCCAGATGTCGCACCAGGTCGGCCTCGATCTGGTCACGGACGGTCCTGACCGAGCGGCCGGCAAGCAGCGCCTCGGTGGAGGCGCGCATCGCCGCCTTGAGGAAGTCGATCGCGGCGGCTCGGCCCAGTGCCTGGTCGAGCCGCTCGCCGAAGCCGATCCGCGAGGGCGCGGCGTTGCGGACCGCAGACCCCAACAATTCGTTACCGCCGAGCTCGAGGAAGCCGCGGTGGCCGATCCGGTGACGCGCTGCCCATTCCAGGATGCGTGCCGCGTCGTCCTTGGCGACCCAGCTCCGCAGCAGCTTGCGGGCCTTGTTCCAGTCGATCAGGAAAACCAGTGCCGCGCCGACGGCTGCGAGGAATTCGTTGCGATCGGCGGCATGATCGGCCTGAAACTGGCCGGTGACGAGATAGAACGAATTCTCTTCGCCAAGGCCCGCGGCGGTGTGACGATCGAGCCCGCTCCATGTCGCCTCGAATTTGTCGAACAGCGAGATGAAGAACTTCGCCCGCGCCAGGTGCACGTCGGTGTAGGTGACGGTGACCGCGTTCTTCTTCACCGCGATCACGACGACATGGGCATCGGTGGTGCCGATGTCGTTCTGGATCAGCAGCCGCCCGCCGGCTCGCGTCGCCGTGGTGTCGAGGCCAGGATGATTGAACTTGAGGCCGCGGGTGGCGTTCAGCCCCTTCATGAAGGCCGCGACCGCGGCGCGGTCCTCGCCGTGCAGGCCGAAAACATGGGCGCCATCGAGCGCTTCTTCCGAGCAGCTTGCCGCAAGCTTGTTGAGCTGCTTGTGCAGATCCATCACCAGCCGGTGCAGGCTGTCGCCAGCTGTCTCCGTCAGCCCGGTCAGGCGCGCGATGCGGGCGATCTCGATCTCGCTGACCGCTTCGAGCAGGCCGGCACTGCGGATCGTGTCGAGCCGCGCATTCGCCTTTCTTCCCTCATCGGGCGCGCCGGCATCAACCGCGCGGATCATGGCCGCGGCGTCGTCCTGAATCTCCTTCATCAGCTTTGCGAGGTTCGGAGCGGCAAGCCGGTCCTGCCCGATCATATGCGCGCCGCCGATCAGCGTCGCGATGGCGGCAGGAGCAATGCCTGCGGTCCGACTCTCGACACTGAGGTCGCTCGCTGGCCGGTCCGGGTCCCGCGCATGGTGGGCTGCAGCCTGCAATGCGCTCATTCGCACCTTGATGCGGTCGTTGGCGGCGAGCCCTTCCGCCACGAGTTTCGGCAACAGAATGTCGCCCTGTCCGAGCTCTTCGATGATCCGGGTTTTCATGATCCGTCCGCACAACGTTGGATGCTGGCATCATGCCGCAACGCGACGGCGCGGCTGTTGCGCCAGATCATTCATGTATTCGTCACAAACCCTCCGCGTTCGCGCAACAAGCCGGCGCAGTACGAGGACTGACGCCGTCATGCCGCCTTGCCTGGCCAGACCCAGTCGCGGATCTCTGGCATGTCCTCGCCATGCTCGCGCACGTAACGCGAATGCTCGATCAACGTATCGCGGAACTGCTGCTTCACATGCGCAGCCTTGGCCGCAAGTCCCGGCACGCGCTCGATCGCCTCGATCGCGAGATGATAGCGGTCGAGCTCGTTGAGCACGACCATGTCGAACGGCGTCGTGGTGGTGCCTTCCTCGGCGAAGCCGCGGACATGCATGCCGGCATGGTTGGTGCGGTTGTAGGTCAGCCGGTGGATCAGATGGGGATAGCCGTGATAGGCGAAGATCACAGGCTTGTCCGATGTGAACAGGCTGTCGAAGTCGCGATCGCTCAGGCCATGCGAATGCTGCTCCTTCGGTTGCAGCGTCATGAGGTCGACGACGTTGACGACGCGGATTTTCAGCTCCGGCAGCGCTTTGCGCAGCAGGTCGACGGCGGCGAGCGTCTCCAGGGTGGGCACGTCGCCGGCACAGGCCATCACCACATCGGGCTCGCGGTTCGCGTCCTCGTTGCCGGCCCAGGTCCAGATGCCGATGCCGGCATCGCAATGCGTGGCGGCGTCCTGCACGGACAGCCATTGCGGCGCCGGCTGCTTGCCGACGACGATGACGTTGATGCGGTTGTAGGTGCGCAGGCAATGATCGGCGATCCACAGCAGCGTGTTGGCGTCAGGCGGAAAATAGATGCGGACGATATCGGCCTTCTTGTTGGCGACGAGATCGACAAAACCGGGGTCCTGGTGGCTGAAGCCATTATGGTCCTGCCGCCAGACATGTGAGGTCAGCAGATAATTGAGCGAGGCGATCGGGCGGCGCCACGGCAGATGCCGCGTCACCTTCAGCCATTTGGCATGCTGGTTGAACATAGAATCCACGATGTGGATGAAGGCCTCGTAGCAGGAGAAGAAGCCGTGGCGGCCGGTGAGCAGGTAACCTTCGAGCCAGCCCTGGCAGAGATGCTCGCTCAAGACCTCCATCACGCGGCCATCCTGGGCGAGATGCACGTCGTAGGGTTCGATCGGCTCCATCCAGACGCGTTCGGTGGCGTCGAACACGGCATCGAGCCGGTTTGACGCGGTCTCGTCCGGTCCCATGATGCGAAAATTGCGCTCGTCAGCGTTGAGGCGGATGACGTCGCGCAAGAATTTGCCGAGCTCACGCGTGGCTTCGCCCGTGACGACGCCGGGCCGTGGGACGTCGACTGCAAAACTGCGGAAGTCCGGCAGCTTCAGCTCCTTCTTCAACAGCCCGCCATTGGCGTGTGGATTGGCGCCCATGCGCCTGTTGCCTTCAGGCGCGAGGGCCTGAAGCTCGGGCATCAGCGCGCCGGTCATGTCGAACAGCTTTTCTGGTTCGTAGCTGCGCATCCAGTCTTCGAGAATCTTCAAATGCGCCGGGTTCTCGCGGCAGCTTGCGACCGGCACCTGATGGGCGCGCCAAAAACCTTCGACCTTCTTGCCGTCGACCTCCTTTGGGCCGGTCCAGCCCTTCGGGCTGCGCAGCACGATCATCGGCCAGCGCGGCCGCGCGAGGCTCTTGTGTCCGTCGCGCGCGTGCTGCTGGATCGAGTGGATGCTGGCGATGGCGACGTCGAGCGCATCGGCCATGGCCTGGTGCATCAGCTGGGAATCGTCACCCTCGACGAACAACGGCTCGTGGCCTAGCCCACGGAAGAGGTCGCGGATCTCGCTGTCGGGCATCCGCCCGAGCACGGTCGGGTTGGCGATCTTGTAGCCGTTGAGATGCAGGATCGGCAGCACCGCGCCGTCATGCGCGGGGTTGAGGAACTTGTTCGAATGCCAGGATGCGGCGAGCGGGCCGGTCTCGGCTTCGCCGTCACCGACGACGCAGGCGACGATCAGATCGGGATTGTCCAGCGCCGCGCCATAGGCGTGCACCAGCGCGTAACCGAGCTCGCCGCCTTCATGGATCGAGCCCGGTGTTTCCGGCGCTGCGTGGCTCGGGATGCCGCCGGGGAAGGAGAACTGCCTGAACAGTTTCCGCAATCCGTCCGCATCGCGCGGAATGTCGGGATAGATCTCGCTGTAGCTGCCTTCGAGATACGTGTTGGCGACCATGCCCGGGCCGCCATGTCCGGGGCCGCAGACATAGAGCACGCTGAGATCCTGCGTCCGGATGACACGGTTGAGGTGCGCATAGATGAAATTCAGCCCCGGCGTGGTGCCCCAATGGCCGAGCAGACGCGGCTTGATGTGCTCTGGCCGCAAGGGCTCGCGGAGCAGCGGGTTATCGAGCAGATAGATTTGCCCGACCGAGAGATAGTTTGCCGCGCGCCAGTAGCGATCGAGGAGATCGAGGTCGCTGCTTGCAGCGAAGGATTTTTGTTGAGATGTCATAATGCTGCCGACCTTCACCGGGGATCGTCATCAACCGAGTTCCAGTGAGATCGATCCTTCCGCGGCATCAAACGGGATCACGATGACGCGGTGTTGCGTGAGGTCAAAAGTCGGCGCGCGAAGTTTGGGCAGCGCTACTGTGCATGGGGTTGTTTTCGCGGTTTTGATTCTTGTTCTTGATTTGTTCCTTTCTCGTGCTATCTTGATGGCATGAGTCCAGCTTCTTCTTCTGCTCTCAAGCACCCGCCGGTCACGGCGCCCTCCGAGCCGGCGGGTGCGCTCTCGGATATTCCTGCCGACTTCCCTGAGCTTGCGGTCGCCATCGACCGCCAGCGCAGGCGAGGGCGGGGTGCGCAGTCCAATGCCAGCGGCCGCTATGAGGCCGAGGCGCGCGTTGCCTTCGACGATGGCTGGCAGAGCCTGGAGGAGCTGCCGCCATTCAAGACCACTGTCGGCGTGGATACCTCGCGCAAGGTGATCACCCGCAACGATTCTCCCGACATCGGCTTCGATCGCTCGATCAATCCCTATCGCGGCTGCGAGCATGGCTGCGTCTATTGCTTCGCGCGGCCGACGCATGCCTATCTCGGACTGTCGCCGGGGCTCGACTTCGAGTCAAAACTGTTCGCCAAGCCTGAGGCGCCTTCGCTGCTCGAGAAGGAGCTCGCGGCGTCAGGCTACGAGCCGCGGATGATCGCGATCGGCACCAACACTGATCCCTACCAGCCAATCGAGCGCGAGCGCAAAATCATGCGCGGCATTCTCGAGGTGCTGGAGCGCACCGGCCATCCCGTCGGCATTGTCACCAAATCCGCGCTGGTTGTGCGCGACATCGACATTCTCGCGCGCATGGCCAGGCGCAACCTCGCCAAGGTCGCGATCTCGGTGACCTCGCTCGATCCGAAGCTCGCACGCACCATGGAGCCGCGCGCCTCGACGCCGCCGAAGCGGTTGGAGGCGCTAAAGCAGCTCTCAGAGGCCGGCATTCCGACCACCGTGATGGTGGCGCCCGTGATCCCGGCGCTGAACGATTCCGAGATCGAGCGCATCCTCGATGCCGCTGCCCATGCCGGCGTCAAGGAAGCCTCCTACGTGCTGCTGCGGCTGCCGCTGGAGGTGCGCGATCTCTTCCGCGAATGGCTGATGGCGAATTATCCGGACCGCTATCGCCACGTCTTCACGCTGATCCGCGACATGCGCGGCGGCCGCGACTACGATGCGAAATGGGGCGAGCGCATGAAGGGCACGGGTCCGATGGCCTGGACCATCGGCCGCCGCTTCGAGATCGCCTGCGATCGGCTCGGGCTCAACAAGCGCCGCTCGAAGCTGACGACGGATCATTTTGCCAGGCCGAAGCAGAACGGCGAGCAGCTCAGCCTGTTCTGAGGCGCGGAGCGAACGAGGTGTGTGATGAGTAAGGAACTGCCTGCTCCGATACCGCGGCTCACCGTGATCACGCTGGGCGTGCGCGATATCCGCGCCAGCATCGCCTTTTACGACGCACTCGGCTTTTCGCGACGGCTCAAGGCCACCGGCGAGGTCGTTGCGTTCTTCGACACCGGCGGTCCGGTACTCGGCCTGTTTCCCTGGGACCAGCTCGCCGAGGATGCCAAGCTGCCGGACCAGCCGAGGCCTGCGACCTTCCGCGGCATCACGCTCGCCTGGAACTGCGCTTCGCGCGCGGAGGTCGACACGGTGCTGGCGTTTGCGCTCGGCAAAGGCGCGAAGCTGCTGAAGTCTGCACACGAGACCGATTACGGCGGCTATTCGGGTTATTTTGCCGATCCCGACGGCCATCCCTGGGAGGTCGTCGTCGCGCCCGGTATCGAGGTCGGCGATGACCGGCGGGTGCATCTGGCAGACTAGGACCGGGTCGTCTGAATAACGGGAATAGCGCTGGGTTCCCGGTTGCATGAGCTGGGATGCTTGCGCACGATCCCGGCCATGATTCGGGACAAATCCGCCAACAAGCCTGCCAAAGACGCGCCGAACAAGGCCGCTGCGAAGACGGCCGCGCCGGCCAAGGCCAGCTTCCGCCGCGAGCGTGCCCTGATCAAGCGCGGCATCTGGCCGGTTGCGGGCTGCGACGAGGCCGGCCGCGGCCCGCTCGCCGGTCCCGTCGTGGCGGCTGCAGTGATTCTCGACCCCGACCGCATTCCGCGTGGCATCGACGATTCCAAGCGGCTGACCGCCGAAGAGCGCGAAAGACTGTTCGACAGGATCTGCGCCACTGCGCAGGTCTCGGTCGCCGTCGCCTCGCCGGCGCGCATCGATCGCGACAACATCCTGCGTGCTTCGCTCTGGGCGCTGAAGCGCGCCGTGGTGGCGCTGCCGGAGGCGCCGAAGCACGTCTTCGTCGACGGCCGCGATCGCCTCGACACGCCTTGCGACTGCGAGGCCGTGATCGGCGGCGACGGCATCGTGCTGTCGATTGCGGCCGCCTCCATCGTCGCCAAGGTGACGCGCGACCGGCTGATGTGCGCGCTGGCGCAGGATTGTCCGGGTTACGGCTTCGAGCAGCACAAGGGCTATGGCGTGCCCGAGCATCTCGACGCGCTCGACCGGCTCGGCCCCACCGTCCACCACCGCAGCTTCTTCGCCCCCGTCGCCGCCGCCCGTGCCAAGCACATGCCCTGGACGGTCGAGCCGGTGCGGGATTTGTTCGAGGTCGCCGAGGTCGAGGCGCAGGTCGCGACGCCGGTTGAAATCGACGCGTCAGCGGGCCTCTAGCCTAGACTGTCGTTGCCACGGCGCGTGACGCCCTTTATCAAAAAGCTCCTGAGCGAATAGGGCCGGCTGGACGGGTTGGCTGCATCTTGCGGGCGTTGCATGCGGTTTACTTCCCTGGTCATCGAGCTCATTCGCGCCCGGCCGCGGCTGATCGTCTGGATTGCCGTGCTGCTCCAGGCGGCGATGTGGCTGCTGGTGGCGCTGCTGTTCTACCGCAGCCCGCCCGGCAGCCTCGCGACCCTGCTGGCCTTCGGCAGGGAATACCAGGTCGGCACCGATCTCGGCCCGCCGCTGTCGGCCTGGCTCGGAGACATCGCCTACCGCGCCGTTGGCGGTCACGTGTTCGGCGTCTACGTCCTCGCCGAGCTCTGCGAGATCGCCACCTTCATCACGCTCTATCACCTCGCCCGCGCCGTGGTCGGCACCCAGCAGGCGGTGCTCGCCGTACTTCTGACCATGACGATGCTCGCCTTCTCCTCGTCGGCGCTCGACTTCGGCCCCCTCGTGCTGGCGCGGCCGCTCTGGGCGCTGTTGCTGCTGCATTCCTGGCAGATCATCGGCCAGCGCCGCGGCAATGCGTGGTTTGCCTGGTCGATCGAGGCTGGCCTTCTGCTCCTGACCACGCCGGCTGCGATCTTCCTGCTCGCGCTGCTCGTGATCTTTGCGCTCTCGACTGCCGGCGGCCGCCGGACCTTGCGCGCGCTCGATCCGCTGTTCGCGCTCGTCGTCGTCGCCGTGCTGGCGCTGCCTTACGCCATCTGGCTGATGCGCGCCGAGACAATTGCGCTGCCGGCCTTGCCTCAAGTGGCCGACCTCAGTGCCCGCGCGATCCACGCCGCCTGGCTGCTCGGCGGGCTCGTCCTCGGTGCCATCGCAGTTCCGGTGCTGACCTTCCTCAACACACCCCTGTTCGCCGGCAAGAGCGAGGAGGCGCCGATCATCTACCGGCCGCCAGTCGAACCGCTCGCGCGCAACTTCGTCTATTTCTTCGCGCTGGCGCCGGCACTCGGCGCGGTCCTGATCTCCGGACTGTTCGGGTTTGAGGCCGTCGTTGGCGGCGCGGGTGTCGTGCTGATCATGTCAGGTCTTGCCATGGTCGTGGTGGCCGGCGATCTCATTGCGATGCGCCGCGCACGCATGTTGCGCACAGTGTGGGCTGCGGCTGTCGTGGCGCCTGCGGCCGGCGTGGTGCTGGCCGTTCTGTTCATGCCCTGGACCGGCACCGGCGAGATTGCGACCTCGATGCCGGCGCACGCGATCTCGGATTTCTTCGACGAGAGCTTTGCCCGCCGCACCAACCATCGCCTGCGCGCCGTCGCCGGCGAGACGCAGCTTGCGAGCCTGATCGCGCTGCATTCCGGCCGGCCGCATCTCTTCATTGATGCCAATCCTGCGCGCACGCCGTGGATGTCGCAGGCCAAATTCAGCGAGAGCGGCGGCGTGGTGGTCTGGCGCGCCTCGGACACCGCCGGCACGCCGCCGCCCGACATCCTCGCGCGCTTCCCCGGCATCGTGCCGGAAGTCCCGCGTGCCTTCGAATGGCCGGTCAATGGCCGCCAGGGATTGCTGCGCATCGGCTGGGCGATCGTGCGGCCGAAGGGGGCGTGAGCGGGAGAACTCGCTAACCCGCCAGCGCCTTCGCGATCGACCGCAGATCCTGCCAGGCCAGCCGTTTGTAGGACGGCGAACGCAACAGATAGGCCGGGTGGAAGGTCGGCAGCGCGCGGATGGTGCGGGTGCCTGTCTCGTACGCGAACCAGCGCCCGCGCGTGCGCATGATGCCCTCGCGGGTCGAGAGCAGTGTCTGCGTCGAGGGATTGCCCAGCGTCACCAGCACGTCGGGATTCACCAGCTCGATATGGCGCTGGATGAAAGGCAGGCAGATCTGCGTCTCCTGCGGCGTCGGCGTGCGGTTGCCTGGCGGCCGCCACGGAATGACGTTGGTGATATAGGCCGTGGTACGGTTGAGTCCGATCGCGCCGATCATCAGGTCGAGAAGCTTGCCGCTACGGCCCACAAACGGCAGACCCTCGATGTCTTCGTCACGGCCCGGTGCCTCGCCGACGAACATGATGCGCGCCTGCGGATTGCCATCGGCGAACACCAGCCGCGTCGCGGTGTGCTTGAGCGCGCAGCCCTCGAAGTTTTGCATCAGCTCGCGCAGGGCCTCGAGCGTCGGCGCCGTGCGCGCGGCCTCGCGCGCCGAGGCGATCGCGATGTCGGGTGCGGGTGCTGCTTCGCCGCGCATCACCGCGGGCGCGGCGACAGCCCGCGGTGCCTCGACCGGCGGCGCCGCGCGCGGGGCCGGCGGCGGGGCATCTAATTCCGCCAGGCGGTCGACCGGTTCCTCGGCGAGCGCGCAGTCGACCCCGGCCTCCAGATAGAAGGCGAGAAGCTCTCGGACGGTGGGTGCGGGCTCGAGGATCATTTGGAAAGTCAGACTATTAGTTCATCTTAAGGCGCCTTGCATCCCAGCGGAACGCATTTCCGTGGTTGTCCTACCCGGAAAAATCGGAAACAAGGGGGCGCAAATGACAAGGAACCGTCTCAAGGGCTGAGATCAGATGAGCACCGAAGAACTTCCCCCGCGCGAATCCATGGAATTCGACGTCGTCATCGTCGGCGCCGGCCCCTCGGGCCTGGCTGCGGCGATCCGGCTGAAGCAGCTCAACGCCGATCTCAACGTCGTCGTGGTGGAGAAGGGCTCCGAGGTCGGTGCGCACATCCTCTCCGGCGCCGTGATCGATCCGGCCGGGCTCGACAAGCTGATCCCGGATTGGCGCGAGGATTCGGATTGCACGCTCAAGACCCAGGTGAAGGACGACCGCTTCTTCTGGTTCACCGAGACGGGCTCATTCAAGATCCCGAACTTCCTGATGCCGCCCTTGATGAACAATCATCACTGCTACATCGGCTCGCTCGGCAACGTCTGCCGCTGGCTGGCGCGCAAGGCGGAAGCGCTCGGTGTCGAGATCTATCCGGGTTTTGCCGCAGCCGAAGTTCTCTATGACGACAACGGCGCGGTGCGCGGAATTGCCACCGGCGACATGGGCATCGGCAGGGACGGCAAGCCGAAGGACTCCTTTACCCGCGGCATGGAATTGCTCGGCAAGTACACGCTGTTTGCCGAAGGCGCGCGCGGTAGCCTGTCCAAGCAGTTGATCGCGAAATACGCCCTCGACGCCAAGAGCGAACCGCCGAAATTCGGCATCGGCCTCAAGGAAGTCTGGCAGATTGATCCGGCCAAGCACCAGAAGGGTCTGGTGCAGCACGCCGTCGGCTGGCCGCTCAACAACAACACTGGTGGTGGTCTGTTCTTTTATCACTATGACGAGAACCTGGTATCAATCGGCTTCGTCGTCCACCTCAACTACATCGATCCTTATCTCTCGCCGTTCGACGAATTCCAGCGCGTCAAGAATCACCCTGCGGTGCGCGCGACACTCGAAGGCGGCAAGCGGCTGGCTTATGGCGCACGCGCCATCACCGAAGGCGGCTACCAGTCGGTGCCGAAGCTCAGCTTCCCCGGCGGCGCACTGATCGGCTGCGCGGCGGGCTTCGTCAACGTTCCGCGCATCAAGGGCGTACACAATGCGATGGGCACCGGCATGCTCGCGGCCGAGCATGTTGCTTCGGCACTCGGTGCCGGCCGCGCCAATGACGAGCTCATCGAATACGAGAACGCATGGCGCGATTCGGCGGTCGGCAAGGACCTCTATCCGGTCCGTAACGCCAAACCGCTGCTGTCCAAGTTCGGCACCTTTATCGGCGCTGGGCTCGGCATCTTCGACATGTGGTGCAACACGCTGTTCGGCACCTCGCTGTTCGGCACGCAGTCGCATGCCAAGCCCGATCGCTCGACGCTCGATCCGGCCAAGCAGCATGCGCCCAAGAACTATCCGAAGCCGGACGGCAAGATCTCGTTCGACAAGCTGTCCTCGGTGTTCCTGTCCAACACCAACCATGAGGAGGATCAGCCGATCCATCTCAGGGTCGCCGACATGAACCTGCAGAAGATGTCCGAGCATGATGTCTTCGCCGGTCCCTCAAACCGCTATTGCCCGGCCGGCGTCTATGAGTGGGTCGAGGAAGGCGCGGCGCCGCGCTACCAGATCAACGCCCAGAACTGCGTCCACTGCAAAACCTGCGACGTGAAGGACCCCAACGGCAACATCATCTGGGTTCCACCAGAGGGCGGCGGCGGTCCGAACTACGAGGCGATGTAAGGGCGCGCCAGGCGACCAAACAGGTCCGAAGGGTGATGGAGCGCACGTTCGCGTGAGAACGGGAGCACAACAGGTGCCCCCGGGAGCATCACGGGGGCCATCGGTCACGATAAGGCCATAGTAGCGGGGTCTTGGGGCTCTCTTGGCCGATTTGGGGCGTGCGGAGGGGATCGTCCGGTCCGAATCCTTGCGGTTAAGCGCCAAAAGCGGCATTGTCCGGACCCGACGGTTCCGGGTCCGATGTCGCCGGCCGCGTTCGCGCGCGAGACGGCCTTTTGCTTCAAACCCAGGCACTACCAACTCAAGGCGAGCCCTGATGTTTTCAAATCGTTTCAACCGCTGGACTGCTGCTGCCATCGCCCTTGCCGGCTCCGCGATCGTGGCGGTCCCCGGCGCGGTGCTGGCGCAGACGCCGGACCATCCGGCCGACACGGCGGCGCAGTTTCCGACCCGAAACGATCTGAAGTCGCTCACCACCGCCGGCAGCTATCTCGCCGCCCGTCACGCCAGCGTCGAGCGCGACGCGACCTCCGCCGCCGCTTTCTACCGCTCCGCGCTGCGGAGCGACCCCAAGAACAACGAGCTGCTCGACCGCGCCTTCATTTCCTCGGTCGACGACGGTGACATCGAGGAAGCGGTCAAGCTCGCCGAGCGCATCCTCGCCATCGACAAGACCAATCGCGTCGCGCGCCTCGTCGTCGGCGTCCATGACCTGAAGCTGAAGAAATATCCGAGCGCGCAGAGCAACATCAACCAGTCGATCCGCGGCCCGATCACCGATCTCGTCGCCACGCTGCTGTCCGGCTGGGCCGCCTATGGTGCGGGCGATGCCAAGGGCGCGGTTGCGACCATCGACAAGCTGGCGGGTCCGGAATGGTATCCGCTGTTCAAGGACCTGCACGCCGGCATGATTCTCGAGAACGCCGGCAAGGAGAAGGATGCGGGCGTCCGCTTCGAGCGCGCCTACAAGCTCGACGATTCCATGCTGCGCGTCAGCGAGGCCTATGCGCGCTGGCTGTCGCGCAACAAGGACGCGGCCTCGGCGACGGCGATCTATGAAGCCTTCGACAAGAAGCTCGCCCGCCATCCTTTGATCGTGGAAGGTCTGCGTGAGACCAAGGCCGGCAAGAAGATGCCGTCGCTGGTCGATTCCGCGCAGGCCGGCGCGGCCGAGGCGCTCTACGGCATCGGCGCCACGCTGACCCGCCGCGGAGGCGAGGATCTTGCGCTGGTGTATCTCCAGCTCGCGCTCTATCTGCAGCCCAGCCATCCGCTGGCGCTGCTCTCGCTCGCCGATCTCTACGAATCGGTGAAGCGGCCGCAGATGGCGATCAAGATTTACGAGCGCGTCCCGTCTTCCTCGCCCCTCAAGCGCAATGCGCAGATCCAGCTTGCCATTGACCTGGATTCCGCCGACCGCGGCGACGAGGCCATCAAGATCCTCAAGGGCGTGATTTCCGAAGACTCCAAGGACATCGAAGCCATCATGGCGCTCGGTAATCTCGAGCGCGGCCGCAAGAAGTTCTCCGATTGCGGTGCGACCTATTCGCAAGGCATCAGCGTGCTGCCTGCAGGAAACGACAAGGCCAACAGCGTCTGGTACTACTACCGCGGCATCTGCGAGGAGCGCTCCAAGCAGTGGGGCAAGGCCGAAGCCGACATGAAGAAGGCGCTCGAGTTGCAGCCCGACCAGCCGCATGTCCTGAACTATCTCGGCTATTCCTGGATCGACCAGGGCGTGAACCTCGACGAAGGCATGAAGATGATCAAGCGCGCCGTCGAGCAGCGTCCCGACGACGGCTACATCGTCGACTCCCTCGGCTGGGCCTATTACCGCATCGGCAATTACGAAGAGGCGGTGAAGAACCTCGAGCGTGCGATCGACCTGAAGCCTGAGGATCCCACCATCAACGACCATCTCGGCGACGCCTATTGGCGCGTCGGCCGCACGCTGGAAGCCAAGTTCCAGTGGGCCCATGCCCGTGATCTCAAGCCAGAGCCGGACGATCTGCCGAAGATCGAAGCCAAGATCGCCAACGGCATGATCGATGACAACTCGAACTCTTCGGCCGCGCAGGCGGATAAGAAGAAGGACGACGACAAGGGCGGCTAGGCCGCATGATCCGGAAAAGTGTGGAGCGGTTTTCCGACCAAGGTCATGCGCACGACAAAGTAAGTAACTGGGGGCGTATCGCCGATGCCGGCGTTGATTGAAGAAGGGCGCGCGAAGGTCAACTTAAGCCTTCGCGTGATCGGCCGTCGTGCCGACGGCTATCATGATCTCGAAAGCGTGGTTGCGTTCGCCGACTGTGCCGACCGGCTCACGCTGGAGCCCGGTGGCGAGCTCCGCCTTGCGACCACGGGGCCGCTCGCGGCAGCCTGCGGCGAGATGTCGGACAATCTCGTGTTCAAGGCTGCGAAGCTCCTGGGCGAAGCGGTGCCGAATTTGAAGCTCGGCGCCTTCGCGCTCGACAAGGTGCTGCCGGTCGCAGCCGGCATCGGCGGCGGTTCGGCCGATGCTGCGGCGGCGTTGCGCCTGCTGGCGCGTCTCAACAATCTGTCGCTCGATGATCCCCGTTTGCAGAAGGTCGCACTCGCGACCGGCGCCGATGTGCCGGTGTGCCTGCTCTCGCACGCCTGCGACATGACCGGCGTCGGCGAGCAATTGCTGCCGCTGGCGCTGCCGAGCATGCCCTGCGTGATGGTCAATCCGCGCGTGCCGGTCGCGACCAAGGACGTGTTCCAGGCGCTGGGCCTGCGCAACGGCGAGCTTCTGGTCGGCGCGACCGACGTGCTCGAAGCTCCGGCCTGGCCGGAGGCGGGTGGATCGATTGCCGACTGGGTCGAGGTTCTCGAAACCGTTGCCAACGACCTTGAGGCTCCCGCGATGCGGATCGAACCCGTGATTGGCGACGTGCTGCGAGCTTTGCGCTCTTCCGCCGGCGTCAGGCTGGCGCGGATGTCCGGCTCGGGCGCGACCTGCTTCGCCCTGTTCGACGATTGCCGCGCCAGTGCCGCGGCGGGGAATGACAAGGCCTGTCTCTTATACACATCTAGATGTGTATAAGAGACAGTCCCTATCCTCGGCTACGCCCAAAAACCGCCGGATCTCACCCAGCACCTCCTCAGGCTTGTCATGTTGCAGCCAGTGCCCGGCACCGGCGATGGTCTCGATGCGAGCCTGCTGGAAATAACGCTCGAGACCTGCGGTGCGCGCGCCCGCCAGAAAGCTTTCGCCGGCATTGAGCAGCAGCGTCGGGCAGGCGATGCGTGACCACAACGCGACGTGGTCGTCCGGCCAGAGCCGGTGCGGCGCGGAGGCGCGCTGATAGGGATCGAACTTCCAGCTATAGGTGCCGTCCGCGTTCCGGCGTGCGCCATGCGTTGCAAGATGCAGCGCGAGGTCGCGGGAGAGGCGCTTGTTGTGAGGCACCATCTGCGCAGCTGCATCCTCGATGGTTGCATAGCGGCGCGGCGTGCGGTCGTGCAGCCTGTCGAGCTGGCCGACCCATCTGCTGATACGCTCGTGCACCGGAGGCTTCGGTGAATCCGGCAGCATCGTCACGCCGTCGAGCACGACGAGCTTCGAGACCAGTTCCGGGAACGCCCCCGAAAAGATCAGGCTCACCATGCCGCCCATGGAATGGCCGATGAGCGTCACGTCAGACGCTGCGATGCTGCGAACGAGCTGGGCGAGATCGTAGACGTATTCGGTCAGTGCGTAGCTGCCGCCTTTGGTCCAGTCGGAATCGCCGTGGCCGCGCAGGTCGGGTGCGATCACATGAAAATGTGGTTGCAGCGAGCGGGCGATGGCGTCCCAGCTCCGGCAATGATCGCGGCCGCCATGGACCAGGATCAGCGGTGGTGCGTCCGCGTTGCCCCAATCGGCATAATGCAGCCGCAGGCCGTGCGATTCGTAGAAGCGGCTTTGCGGGGCGCTAGCCATTTGCCGGCCGCCGTGCCAGCGCGAGCGAGAGACCGAGGCTTGCGATGAAGACACCTGAGCCTTGCGTGAGGCGCCGCATCAGATGAGGCCGTCCGATCAGCTGCGTGCGGGTTGCCGATGCCATCAACACGACGACGACATCGGCGAGCGTGTTCAGTGTCACCGAGATGGCGCCGAGCAGGATGAATTGCAGGGTGGGGCTTGCGCCTGCCGGGTCGAGGAATTGCGGAATGAAGGCGAGGAAGAAGGCCGCAGTCTTCGGATTCAGCGCCTCGACCAGCACGCCATCACGGAATGCGTGGGTGCCCCCGACGCGCTTGCTCTCGAGCGACAGCGTCCGGCCGGCGCTGCGAAAGGTCTTGATGCCGAGCCAGACCAGATAGAGCGCGCCAACGAACTTCACGATCGCAAACAGCTCGGCGCTCGCCAGGATGATTGCGGAGATGCCGAGGCTGCCCGCGACCACATGAACCAGTCCGCCCAGTGCCGTGCCCGTGGTCGAGGCAAAGCCGCTCGCGCGACCTTCCGACAAGGTTCGCGCCGCGACGTAGAAGATGCCGGGCCCGGGAATGGCGGCAATGACGAGGGCGGCGGCGAGGAATAGCCAGAAATTCGTATCGCTCATCCTGCCTTGGTAGCGCAGCACGCCGCGATTGCAAGGCCAGTCGTCTAGCCCATGCGGCGGAAGATCGCACTGGCATTCACGCCGCCGAAGCCAAAGCCGTTGGAGATGGCGTTGAGCATTGGCATGGGCCGCGCGCTGCCCGCGACGATGTCGATGCCGTCAGCGCCCGTATCCGGGTTTTCGAAATTGAGCGTCGGCGGTGCGATCTGGTCGCGCAAGGCGAGCACAGTGAAGATCGCTTCCAGGCCGCCGGCTGCGCCGAGCAGATGACCGGTGGCCGATTTGGTCGCGCTCACCGCGATGGACTTGTTGCGGCCGAACAGCGCGCCGATTGCACCGAGCTCGCTCTCGTCACCGGCCGGTGTCGACGTTGCATGCGCATTGAGATGCTGCAGATCCGCCGGTGCAAGGCTCGCCTGCTGGAGTGCGATCTCCATGGCGCGGCGGGCGCCGTCGCCATCCGGCGGACCCGACGTCATGTGATAGGCGTCGGCGGTGGTGCCGTATCCGACGATCTCGGCGAGCGGCGTGGCCCCACGCGCGAGCGCATGCTCCAGCTCTTCGATCACGAGAATGCCGGCGCCTTCGCCCATGACAAAGCCGTCGCGGTCGCGATCGAACGGGCGTGAGGCGCGCGCGGGCTCGTCGTTGAAGCTGCTCGACAGTGCGCGCGCCGCTGCAAAGCCGCCGAGGCTGACGATATCGATGCAGGCTTCCGCGCCACCGCAGATCGCGACATCGGCTTCGCCAGATCGGATCATGCGCGCGGCGTCGCCGATCGCCTGGACGCCGGCGGCGCATGCGGTGACCGGCGTGCCCAGCGCGCCCTTGAAGCCGTATTTGATCGAGACGTGGCCGGCGGCGAGATTGGCGAGGAACGAGGGGATCGTGAACGGCGACAGCCGGCGCGGGCCACGCTGTTCGGTGATGCGTACTGCCTCTGCCATGGCCGGAAAGCCGCCGACGCCGGAACCGATGATCGTCGCGGTCCGCTCCAGCGACGCCGCATCCTGCGGCGTCCATTTGGCCTGCGCGACCGCCTCCGCGGTGGCGAGCAGCGCGAACAGGATGAAGCGGTCCATCTTGCGCTGATCTTTTGGCGCGGCGGCCGCTGCCGGATCGAAGCCGCCATCGGCGTCATCGGTCTTGTCGGGCACGAGGCCGGCAATGCGCGCCGGCAGCGCCTGCGACCATTGCGGCAGCGGGCGCAAGCCACTTTGGCCGGCGAGCAGCCGGCGCCACGATATCTCGACCCCACAGCCGAGCGGCGACACCGCGCCCATTCCCGTCACGACGATACGACGCATGTCAGTCTCCAGCCGGCGCGAGGTCCGGGTTCATGGCCTTGAGGGAGGTCAGCCGCTGCCGCATCAAGCGGCTGGCGCGGGGCCCTGCGATCACCACCGCATTGGCGAGCGTGATCGGTTGCATATCGGCGGCATCGACCAGGACCGGATCGAGCGGCCGTCGATCGTCCCGGTTCGCCAGCAAGATGGATTCGCCCTTCGGCGCGAGATGCTTGTTGCCCCAGGCGAGCAGGGCCGCGATGACGGGAAAGAAATCCCGCGCCTTGTCCGTCAGCAGATATTCGTAACGCGGCGGCCGCTCCTGATAGCGGCGGCGGACGAACATGCCGGTCTTGGTGAGATGGGCGAGGCGCCGCGACAGGATGTTCGGCGCGATGCCGAGGTTACGTTCGAATTCGTCAAACCGCGTCGAGCCCTGCAACGCGTCCCGCAGAATTAAAATGCTCCACCACTCGCCGACCGTCTCGACGGCGCGGCCGACCGGGCATTCCAGGATGGAGGGCAATTTGGGCTGCATAAGCCGAAAGTAGGTGAGTGGCTTGCAAAATGCAAGTAACTGAGTCGTCTCGTGCCCCGGACGCCATCAGCGCGTTCACGCGCGTCTTTGACGCGCTATGGCAGCGCTTCCCCGGCGATGCGAAGCATCGTCCGGAAGCGGCGCGCTGCAGAGCCGGGGCCCAAGCTGCTGTTGATTTCTGATGTCGCATGGGTCCCGGCTCAGCGCAGCAACGCGAAGAGCGTTGCAGCGCGTCCGGGACACGACTTGAGCGATGGCCGCACGTCACACTCCGTCATTGCGAGCGGAGCGAAGCCAGGACTGTCTCCGCGGAGGGATTCTGGATTGCTTCGCTCCGCTCACAATGACGCTGTGGAGACAGCAGGAGTGCTGGCGCCTCGTCGCCTAATGCGACCGAGCCAGGCAGAACGCCACCACCTGCTCCAGCGCGCTCTTCATCGGCGAGGACGGGAACAGTGCCAGCGCGTCGACGGCCATGGCGCCGTAGTGCTGGGCGCGGCTCAGCGTGTCCTCGAGCGCGCGGTGCTTGTTCATCAGGCCGATGGCGTGATCGAGATCGCTGTCGCCGATCTCGCCGCGCTCGAGCGCCTTGATCCAGAAGGCACGTTCGGTGTCGTTGCCGCGGCGGAAGGCGAGCACCACCGGCAAGGTGATCTTGCCCTCGCGGAAATCGTCGCCGGTGTTCTTGCCGAGCTTGGCGCTCTTGCCGCCATAGTCGAGCACGTCGTCGACGAGCTGGAAGGCGATGCCGAGATTCATGCCGACCGAGCGGCAGGCGGTCTGCTCGGCCTTCGGACGATTGGCGATGACAGGGCCGACCTCGCAGGCGGCGGCGAACAATTCAGCGGTCTTGCCGCGGATCACGGCGAGATATTCGTCCTCTGTGGTCGCGGTGTTCTTGGCAGCGGCGAGCTGCATCACCTCGCCCTCGGCGATGGTGGCGGCGGCGGCGGACAGGATGTCCAGCGCGCGCAGCGAGCCGACCTCGACCATCATGCGGAAGGCCTGGCCCAGCAGGAAGTCGCCGACCAGCACGCTCGCCTCGTTGCCCCAGAGCATGCGCGCGGAGAGCTTGCCGCGGCGCATCTCGCTCTCGTCAACGACGTCGTCGTGCAGGAGCGTGGCCGTGTGCATGAATTCGACGGACGCGGCGAGCTTGATGTGGCCGTCGCCGGTATAGCCGGCGAGGTTGGCCATGGCGAGTGTCAGCATCGGGCGCAGGCGCTTGCCGCCGGAGGAGATCAGATGGTTGGCGACCTCCGGGATCATGGTCACGTCGGACCCGGTCCGCGACAGGATCGTGGCGTTGACGCGCTCCATGTCAGGGGCGACAAGGGCAACCAGCTCTTCGATCGACGCGCCGGGAGTTTCGAAAGGTACGATGACGGCCACGCCGGTCTCCAATATTTGCCCCGGAGGGGCTATTCTGATGGAAAGACAATAGAAACTGGACGGGGACGCGGCAAGGCCTGTGGAACCATTGACATTTGCCGCTTTGACCCCTTACCGGCAGGAGGCTCGTTTTGCGTGAACTGGTTCGGACCAACGATATCGTTCTGGTGTCGGCGATCGGCGCGCTGCTCGACGGCGCCAACATCCATCATCTGGTGCTGGACCAGAACATGAGCATCATCGAGGGCTCGCTCGGCGTCCTGCCGCGGCGGATCCTGGTCCATGAAGACGACGCCATCGAGGCCCGGCAGATCCTGACCGACGCCGGCCTCAGCCACGAATTGCGCGGCGATGATTGACGTCGTCACAGATCTCACCGAGGACGCGTTTCTCGGCGGGCAATTGCTGCTCAAGCAAAAGCGATCCGGCCATCGTGCCGGTCACGACGCCATCCTGCTTGCGGCCGCGACCGAGGCCAGCGCAGGCGATCGCGTGGTCGATCTCGGCGCCGGAATCGGCACCGCCGGCTTGGCGCTCGCCCGCCGCGTGACCGGAATCGATCTTTGCCTCATCGAGATCGATCCTGAACTGGCCGAGCTCGCGCGCACCAATGCAGCCGCGAATGCGATTGCCGCTGATGTGATAATGCTCGACGTCACCGCCGACGCGCAGGCCTTTGCGGCACATGGGCTCATGCCCGACAGCGCCGACTGCGTGGTGATGAACCCGCCCTTCAACGATCCCGCGCGCCATCGCGGCTCGCCCGACCAGGCGCGTCACACCGCGCATGTCGCGACGGAGGAGACGCTGCATGCCTGGGTGCATGCAGCGCGGCGTATCCTTCGATCGAACGGTGTGCTGACTTTGATCTGGCGCGCCGATGGCCTCGCGGAGGTTTTGGCAGCGCTGTCACGCGGCTTCGGCAGCGTGGCGATCCTGCCGGTTCATGGCGAAGCCGAAAAACCCGCGATCCGTGTGCTGGTGCGTGCCGTTAAAGGCGGCCGGGCACCGCTGCGCTTGCTGCCGGGCCTGATGCTCAATGATGAGTCACGCGTGCCCAAAAAAGAGGTGCAGAATATTCTGGAGGGGAGGGCGGTCTTGCCGCTGGCGGAGCGATGAAGCCTTACTGCGGAAGCGATTCCGATTGCTGTTCCGGCTGGGACGTAAAGCGAATCGCCGTAAAGAGCGCGCCCATCAGCATCAACAGCAGATAGATCTTCATGTCGTTTCCTCCGCTGCTTCATTGCAGCTTCCCAACGGGGATTCTGCAAAACACGTTCCAGGCACTAGCAATGACAGTCGCGTGATAAATAAAGGTTAACCAGAGGTGACGGCATGGCCGAACAATTGAACGATCGCGGGAGTTCCGGCCTGGCCGACAAGCTCATGCAATATCTGCCGGCGCGCTTCCGCCCGGGTACGGCGGTGGTCCCGGTGGTGCGGCTGTCAGGCGTCATCGGCGCGGTGACGCCGCTGCGCCCGGGCATGTCGCTGGCAGGCGTGGCGCGGGTGCTGGAGCGGGCCTTTTCGATGCGCAACGCCAAGGCGGTGGCGCTGGTGATCAATTCGCCCGGCGGCTCGCCGGTGCAGTCGCGCCAGATCTATCTGCGCATCAAGCAACTGGCCGCGGAGAAGAAGCTGCCCGTTCTCGTGTTCGTCGAGGACGTCGCGGCCTCAGGCGGCTACATGATCGCCTGCGCCGGCGACGAGATCTTCTGCGATCCGTCCTCGATCCTCGGCTCGATCGGCGTGGTCGGAGGCAGCTTCGGTTTCCAGGAGGCGATCAAGCGGCTCGGCATCGAGCGGCGCCTCTACACGGCCGGCGCCCACAAGGCGATGCTCGATCCGTTCCTGCCAGAAAACCCCGAAGACGTCGCCAAGCTGAAGGCGCTTCAGCGCGAGATCCACCAGATCTTCATCGCGCTGGTGAAGGAAAGCCGTGGTACCAGGCTGAAGGGCGCCGACGACACTCTGTTCACCGGAGAGTACTGGGCCGGCGAAACCTCGATCGCTCTGGGCTTGGCCGACGGCATCGGCGATCTCCGCTCAACTCTTCGTGCCCGCTATGGCGAGAAGGTTCTCACCCCCGTGATCGCGCAGCCGACCGGGCTATTGTCCGGCCTGCTGGGGCGGAAAACGCCCGGCGCGGGGCAACTTTCGGCCATGGAATCAATGGCCGGGCTGCCGGACGAGCTGATCTCGGCGGTCGAGACGCGGGCGATTTGGGCGAAATTCGGGTTCTAGGCGGAGGGCCTCCCGCGCCATTTGGTCCGAGCCGAGCCAATTGCGGCGCGGCCCGGACTGGGCGAATATGCGCGTGGGGGCTGAGCATTGAACAAGGATCGACCGATGCCGCCGTTCGTCGCATTCGCGGGCGTCCTGGGCGGGCTTGCCGTGGTCCGCTGGGCCTACAAGACCGCACTCAGGATCAACGAGGAGCTGGAGGAGATGCGCCTCTCGCGCGTCGCCGAGGCTGCCTCTATGGGGGACATCCAGACGCTGAAGCGCGACCCCGAGACTGGAGCGTATCGGCCGGGGTAGGGCCCCTCCGCTTAGTCGTCATTCCGGGGCTCGCGAAGCGAGAACCCGGAATCCATCGAACCACGGAGCGAACGGCGCAATGGATTCCGGGCTCGCCCTGCGGGCGCCCCGGAATGACCGCCATTTCCGTCCCTTTGCCTTGATTCCCACCCCCGCCGTCGATACGGTCCCGCGCGATTCACCCCCCCCGCGAGAGCCTGATCTGACGATGGACGCCTCATTGCCCGCCCATATGCGCCCGGAACGCTCGTTCCAGGGCTTCATCCTCGCGCTCCAGCGGTTCTGGGCCGAGCAGGGCTGCGTGATCCTGCAGCCCTACGACATGGAGATGGGCGCGGGGACCTTCCATCCGGCCACCACGCTCCGCGCGCTCGGGCCAAAGCCCTGGAATGCGGCCTATGTGCAGCCCTCGCGCCGGCCTAAGGACGGTCGCTACGGCGAGAACCCGAACCGGATGCAGCACTACTACCAGTTCCAGGTGATCATGAAGCCGTCGCCGCCGAACCTTCAGGAGCTGTACCTGAAGTCGCTCGCCGCCATCGGCATCGATTCCGCCGTGCACGACATCCGCTTCGTCGAGGACGATTGGGAGAGCCCGACGCTGGGCGCCTGGGGCCTCGGCTGGGAGTGCTGGTGCGACGGCATGGAAGTCAGCCAGTTCACCTATTTCCAGCAGGTTGCCGGCTTCGAATGCGCGCCTGTCGCGGGCGAGCTCACCTACGGGCTCGAGCGCCTCGCGATGTATGTGCAGGGCGTCGACCGCGTCTACGACCTCAACTTCAACGGCCGCGACGGTGATGCCAAGGTTACCTATGGCGACGTGTTCCTGCAGGCCGAGCGCGAATATTCGCGGCACAATTTCGAAATTGCCGACACCGCGATGCTGTTCGAGCAGTTCAAGATGGCCGAAGCGGCCTGCAAGAAATATCTCGAATCCGGCTGGCGCGAGGGCAATCGCAAAGAGCACCTGATGGCGCTGCCCGCCTACGATCAGTGCATCAAGGCCAGTCACGTCTTCAACCTCTTGGATGCGCGCGGCGTGATCTCGGTGACGGAGCGGCAGAGCTACATTTTGCGCGTCCGCGAATTGGCAAAAGCCTGTGGCGAAGCTTGGATCCACACTGAAGCGGGCGGAGCGGCCTGATGCCCGATCTTTTGCTTGAACTGTTCTCGGAAGAAATCCCGGCGCGCATGCAGGCCAAGGCGGCCGACGATCTGCGCCGCCTGGTCACCGAGAAGCTCGTCGCCGAAGGCCTCGTCTATGAGGGCGCGAAAGCCTTTGCGACACCGCGCCGCCTCGCGCTGACCGTGCACGGCATCCCCGCGCGCCAGCCCGATCTGAAGACCGAACGCCGCGGACCGAAGGTCGGCGCGCCCGACGCGGCCGTGCAGGGTTTTCTGAAAGCGACCGGCCTGAAGTCGCTGGACGAAGCCAAGATCCAGCGCGACCCCAAGGGCGATTTCTACATCGGCTTGATCGAAAAGCCCGGCCGCGACGCAATCGATGTGCTCGCAGAGATTCTGCCCGTCATCGTCAGAACCTTCCCCTGGCCGAAATCGATGCGCTGGGGCGCACGCTCCGGCAAATCAGGCTCGCTGAGCTGGGTGCGTCCGCTGCACGCGATCACCGCGACGTTCGGGCTCGAGACCGAAGAGCCTGATGTCGTGAAGTTCGAGGTGGAGGGGATCGCGACCGGCCAGACCACTTACGGCCATCGCTTTCTCGCGCCGGCTCCAATTCAGGTGCGCCGCTTCGAGGACTATGAGGCAAAACTGCTCGACGCCAAGGTCGTGCTCGACCCCGAGCGCCGCAAAGACGCGATCCTCACCGACGCCAAGCAGCTTGCGTTTGCGCAAGGCTTTGACCTCGTCGAGGACCAGAACCTGCTCGACGAGGTCTCGGGCCTCGTCGAATGGCCGGTCGTGTTGATGGGCTCGTTCGAACAGGAGTTCCTGAAGACGCCCGACGAGGTGATCCGCGCCACCATCCGCAACAACCAGAAATGCTTTGTGGTGCGCGACCCCAAGACGGGCAAGCTCGCCAACAAGTTCATCCTAATCGCCAATATCGAGGCCACCGACGGCGGGGCGACCATCATCGGCGGCAACGAGCGTGTGATCCGTGCGCGGCTGTCGGACGCAAAGTTCTTCTATGAGACGGATCTGAAGACGAAGCTCGAGGACCGGCTGCCAAAATTCGAGCAGATTGTGTTCCACGAAAAGCTCGGCACGCAGGCCGCCCGCATCAAGCGCATCGAGCGGCTGGCCGCAGAGATCGCGCCGCTGGTCGGCGCTGACGTCGTGAAGGCGAAGCGTGCCGCGACGCTTGCGAAGGCGGACCTGCTGACCGAAGTCGTCGGCGAGTTTCCGGAAGTGCAGGGCCTGATGGGCAAGTACTACGCACTGGCGCAAGGCGAGGACGCCTCCGTCGCCGCTGCCTGCGAGGAGCACTATAAGCCGCAGGGGCCCGCCGATCGCGTGCCGACCGATCCGGTCAGCGTTGCGGTGGCGATTGCCGACAAGATCGATACGCTCGTCGGATTCTGGGCTATCGATGAGAAGCCGACGGGCAGCAAAGACCCGTACGCGCTGCGTCGTGCGGCCCTGGGTGTCATCAGGTTGATCGCCGAGAATGCGCTGCGTCTCTCGCTCATGAAGGTAGCCGCGTCCGCGCTCGCCGGCCTGTCGGTGAAACCCGTAGATGCCGAGAAGATCCCGAGCGATCTGCTCGCCTTCTTCGCCGACCGCCTGAAGGTCCAGCTTCGCGAGCAGGGCGCGCGTCACGATCTCGTCGATGCCGTGTTCGCGCTCGGCGGCCAGGACGACCTCTTGATGATCGTCCGCCGCGTCGAGGCGCTCGGCAAATTCCTCGAGTCCGACGACGGCAAGAATTTGCTCGCCGGCATCAAGCGCGCCAGCAACATACTCTCGATCGAGGAGAAGAAGGACAAGCGCAGCTTCGACGGCGCGCCCGATGCTGCGCTCTACAGCCTCGGTGAGGAGAGGGCGCTGGCGAAGGCGATCGGCGAGGTGAAGGCGGAAGCCAGCGCCGCTGTCGCCAAGGAAGACTTCGCCGTCGCGATGAGCGCGATGGCAAAGCTTCGTCCGCCGGTCGATGCGTTCTTCGACAAGGTTCGCGTCAACGACGATGATGCGAAGGTGCGCGAGAACCGCCTGAAGCTGCTGAACGAGATCCGCAGCGCCACGCGTGCGGTCGCGGATTTCTCGAAGATCCAGGATTGAGGCGCGGTCGCGCGGCAAAACCGCTGTCATTCCGGGGCGCGCCCCTTGGCGCGCGCCCCAGAATGACGAGAAAAAAATGCCCCGCCCGGCGGGGGGAAGACCGGGCGGGGCCTGATGTCCGATTACACTGCTCGCGTCAGCCTGATTGATGTGACGCGCCGGACATCGAGTTGAACTGCTCTCGTCGTTGAACTGCGCTAGTCCACCAGCTCGACGATGCGCCGCGAGCGCGGCTCGACCAGCACGGTCTCGCCGTTCACGACCGTGTAGCGATAGGTCGTCGCGCCGAAACGTTGCGGCACGTCATAATAGGTGATGCCGGTTTCAGGTAAGGTGGCACCGACCACCACGCGATCCGGAATATGGAAGGCCGGCACCCGTTGCTCGACGACATAGTCACGGAACGCCGGCCGTTGCTCGACCGTAATCGTCGGGCCTTCATCGACCACGACAGGCGCGCGTCCCACCGTGATCCCGGTTTGCGCCTGCGCCGCGAGGGGCGACGTGAGTGCGACGCCAAGCGCAGCGAGCGCGAGAATCCTGTTCCGCATGGGCAACTCCTTCGAATTGAGTTCTGCCGGCCAGTGGCGCGACCGGTTGCCAATGCTGCGCCGCGCGCGATGTTCCGAAAAAGCCTTGCCGCATACGCGGCAATTTCGGGCAGTTTTCGCGAAGCGGGGAACTCGCTGGGCGCCTGTGCGTCTCTACCCGCGGAACCCGGTCCGCTATGATCCGCCCGCGATTCGCCTCACGTCACGAAAGATAATTCATGCACATCACAGTCGCCCACATCTCGCCGCTCCTGTCATTGCTCGCGGGTGTGCTCATCTTGATCATGCCGCGTCTGCTCAACTGGATCGTGGCGATCTTTCTCATCATCAACGGCGCGATCGGGCTCGGTTTGCTGAAGTGGCTCCATCTCTAAGCCTTCATTTTCCGGAACTCTTCGACTTGCGCGACCCTGCCCAAAGTGGTGTAAGGCGCGCGATTTCCCATTCCTCTCGCAGGTTGTGTGCAAGCTATGGCCAAAGCCGCCTCGAAGCCTAAGAAACTCCCAGCGAAATCAAAGCCTTCCGCCAAGGCGAAGGCCGCTCCGGCGGCCCGAAAGGCGCTCGCCAAGAGCGCTCCGAAGCCGGTCGCCAAGCCCGCCGCGAAAACGGCTGCCAAGCCGGCGGCGAAGGCCGCGACCAAGGCGGCTGCACCGAAGGTCCCTGCGAAGGCTGCCCTTGCCAAGAGCGCACCCGCCAAGATTCCGGCCAACAAGTGGGTTTTCACGTTCGGTGACGGCAAAGCCGAGGGCCGTTCGGAAATGCGCGACCTGCTCGGCGGCAAGGGCGCCAATCTCGCCGAGATGGCCAATCTCGGCCTGCCGGTGCCTCCCGGCTTCACCATTCCGACCTCGGTCTGCACGTATTTCTACGCCCACGACAAATCCTATCCGAAGGAGCTGCAGTCGCAGGTTGAGAAGGCGCTGGACTATGTCGGCAAGTTGACCGGCAAGGTGTTCGGCGACACCAGCAACCCGCTGCTCGTCTCGGTACGCTCCGGCGGGCGCGCTTCGATGCCGGGCATGATGGACACCGTGCTCAATCTTGGTCTCAACGACAAGACGGTGGAAGCGCTGTCGGAACTGTCAGGCGATCGTCGTTTCGCCTATGACAGCTATCGCCGTTTCATCACCATGTATTCCGACGTGGTGCTCGGCTTCGAGCATCACCACTTCGAGGAGATCCTCGATACCTTCAAGGACAGCCAGGGCTACACGCTCGACACCGACCTTACCGCCGAGGACTGGGTCGATCTGGTCGGCAAGTACAAGGACGCGGTCGCGCGCGAAACGGGCAGGGATTTCCCGCAGGATCCGCATGACCAGCTCTGGGGCGCGGTCGGCGCGGTGTTTTCATCCTGGATGAACGCGCGCGCGGTGACCTACCGCAAGCTGCACGATATTCCCGAATCCTGGGGTACCGCGGTCAACGTGCAGGCCATGGTGTTCGGCAACATGGGCGAGACCTCGGCGACCGGCGTTGCGTTCACCCGCAACCCCTCGACCGGTGAGAGCAAGCTGTACGGCGAGTTCCTGATCAACGCGCAAGGCGAGGACGTGGTGGCGGGCATCCGCACACCGCAGGACATCACCGAAGAGGCGCGGAAGGAATCCGGCTCCGACAAGGCGTCGATGGAAGCGGCGATGCCGGAAGCCTTCAAGGAGCTGACGCGCATCTACACTCTGCTCGAGAAGCACTACCGTGACATGCAGGACATGGAGTTCACGGTCGAGCAGGGCAAGCTGTGGATGCTGCAGACCCGCGGCGGCAAGCGCACCGCCAAGGCGGCGCTGCGCATCGCGGTCGAGCTCGCCAACGAAGGCCTGATCAGCAAGAAGGAAGCGGTGACGCGGATCGATCCCGCCTCGCTCGACCAGCTCTTGCATCCGACCATCGATCCCAACGCCAAGCGCGATGTGATCGCGACCGGCCTGCCGGCCTCGCCGGGTGCGGCCTCCGGTGAGATCGTGTTCTCCTCGGACGAAGCCGCCAAGCTGCAGGGCGACGGACGCAAGGTGATTCTGGTCCGCATCGAGACCAGTCCGGAAGACATTCACGGCATGCACGCCGCCGAAGGCATCCTGACCACCCGCGGCGGCATGACCAGCCACGCCGCAGTCGTCGCGCGCGGCATGGGCAAGCCCTGCGTCTCCGGCTGCGGCACCATCCGCGTCGATTACGGCCGCGGTACCATGAGCATCGGTTCGCGCACCTTCAAGGCCGGCGACGTCATCACCATCGATGGCTCGCTCGGCCAGGTGCTGGCCGGCCGCATGCCGATGATCGAGCCGGAACTGTCGGGCGAGTTCGGCACGCTGATGAACTGGGCCGACCAGGTCCGCAAGATCGGCGTCCGCGTCAACGGCGATACGCCCGATGACGCCCGCACCGCGATCAAGTTCGGTGCTGAAGGCATCGGTCTCTGCCGCACCGAGCACATGTTCTTCGAGGAGACGCGCATCCGCACGGTGCGCGAGATGATCCTCTCCGAGGACGAGCAGTCGCGCCGCGCCGCGCTTGCCAAGCTGCTGCCAATGCAGCGCGCCGACTTCGTCGAGCTGTTCGAGATCATGAAGGGCCTGCCCGTCACGATCCGTCTGCTCGACCCGCCGCTGCATGAGTTCCTGCCGCACACCCATGCCGAGGTCGAGGAAGTGGCGCGCGCCATGAACACCGATCCGCGGCGTCTGGCCGACCGTGCGCGCGAATTGTCGGAGTTCAATCCGATGCTCGGCTTCCGTGGCTGCCGTATCGCGATCGCCTATCCCGAGATCGCCGAGATGCAGGCACGCGCGATCTTCGAGGCTGCGGTCGAAGCCGAGAAGCGCACCGGCAAGGCCGTCGGCCTCGAGGTGATGGTGCCGCTGATCGCGACCAAGGCCGAGCTCGACCTCGTCAAGGCGCGGATCGATTCGACCGCGAGGGCCGTGATGCGCGATACCAACACCAAGATCGCCTATCAGGTCGGCACCATGATCGAGCTGCCGCGCGCCTGCCTGCTCGCCGAGCAGATCGCCGAGAGTGCCGAATTCTTCTCGTTCGGCACCAACGATTTGACGCAGACGACCTACGGCATCAGCCGCGACGATGCGGCAAGCTTCCTCGGTCCGTACGTGACGAAGGGCATCCTCTCGATCGATCCCTTCATCTCGCTCGATCAGGAAGGCGTCGGTGAGCTGGTCAAGATCGGCGTTGCGCGCGGCCGCAAGACGCGCCCGAAGCTGAAGATGGGCATTTGCGGCGAGCACGGCGGCGATCCAAAATCGATTGGCTTCTTCGAGACCGCCGATCTCGACTACGTTTCCTGCTCGCCGTATCGCGTGCCGATCGCGCGGCTGGCGGCGGCGCAGGCCGCACTCGGCAAGGCGATCGCGAGCCAGGCGTAAGCAGAGGCGACATACGTGATGCGAAAGAGGCGGAGCTTGCTCCGCCTTTTTTGTTTTTATGCGATCATCCCTGCACGTCATTGCTGTACCGCACGCGTCCCGTAATGATACGCACGCGCAAGGGTTCCTTCACCATTCGCGTTGACCGATTGTTTACCGCTTCACGTGAGCCCGCATTTACCACGCGCGCAATCGCCCCGTGAAAACACCTGACATCGCTTGAGTGTGTCGCGTGCGCAACGCGGATTAACGCCCCGGCAACCTAAATTAGATACTCACGATAAAGATCGAATTGCACGGATGTACTGCGGATCGATCTTTCTAGTGTAAGCGTAGCGTGAGCGTATCGATGTTTGTGTTGCGTAACCATCCGAAGGGTGCGCGGTTCGCATCCTTCGGACTCGGTCTCTGCATCTTCGCATTGATGCCGAGAGAGATCGGATATCAGGACATCGGCTCGCTGCTGGCGCGTCAGCCCGGCGTTGCCGAGCGCTGGCAGAAGCAGGTGTTCTCTGCGGCCTCGTCCATTCAGCTCGCCACTTACAGCTTCTCGCGTCCGATCGGCACGTCGGTGCCGCAGAGCGCGATGGTGCGTCTCGCGAGCCTCGATGGCCGCGACGTCACCGGTTCGATTTCGCGCAACCCCGTGCTGCAGGCGCCGGCGCGCTACCAGGCCTCTGACTTTCCCAAGGTCGAGCGCGCCCTGAAAGGCGATCGTCTCGCGACCGTGACGCCCGCGCCAGCGCCTGAGACGACACCGGCCGCCACACCCGCGCAGGAAGATCCCGCGACCTCCAATACGTCTGTGTTCGGCGCGAAAACAGTTCAGCTGCCTGCCGCGCAGCCGCAGGCGATGTCGCCGGAGTCCGCGGCCGCACTTGATCCCGAGCTTCAGGAGGCGATGCGCGCGCCGCCCCTGCAACAATATGCCAATCCGAAGGCCGACGACGTCGCGCTGTCCTTCGCCGCCCAGCCGCTCAACACGCTGAAGCAGGCGACGGTGATAACGCCGCCGCGCGATTCCTTCAGTGTGAAGACCTCGAACCTGTTCTTCGGGAGCTCCTCGCTTGGCGGTAACGTCGAGAGCATCGAGAGCTGGCAGCCCGGCGCGGAGCCGCTGATCGTGATGCCCGACCCCGACATGAAGCTGGCCTCGCTGTCGCCGTCCAACGAGGACGTCGCGGCTGCGACCGAAAGCGGCGAGAGCGTCGCGCCGAAGGGCGAGGTCAACGCCGACAACCAGCGCGCCAAATCGCCGGCCGAGCGTTTGGCGCTCGACGACAAGTCCCGCGCCAAGTCGGAAAAGTGCCTCGCCGAAGCCGTCTATTTCGAAGCGCGCTCGGAAGGCGAGCAGGGCCGCGCCGCCGTGGCGCAGGTGGTGCTCAACCGGGTCAAGAGCGGGCTTAGGGCGTAGGGTTTAGGGTTTAGGGATCCCGCGGCGAGGCCGTGCGCGGCCAGATCGCGGTCGCGCAGGTGGTGATGAACCGCGTGTTTTCCGGCAAATATCCGGACACTGTCTGCGGGGTGGTCTATCAGAACAAGTACCGGCACTTCGCCTGCCAGTTCACGTTCGCCTGCGACAACAATCCCGACGTGATCCGCGAGCCCGAGATGTGGGAGCGCGCCAAGAAGATCTCGAAGGCGATGCTCGACGGCCAGATCTGGCTGCCAGAAGTCGGCAAGTCGACGCATTACCACGCCTATTGGGTGCGTCCGTCCTGGGTCGCCGAGATGAAGAAGATGTACAAGACCGGCGTGCACACCTTCTACCGGCCGCGCAACTGGGGCGACGGCAGCGAGGAGCCGAGCTGGGGCACGCCGGCGCAGACCGCCGCGCTCTCGGCCGAGCTCGCGCAGGAGGCCAAGAGCTCAGCCGAGATGGGCGTGACGGAGCGGCGGTGAGCTTTCTTCGACAGGTCGTCATGCCCGGGCATAGCCGTCCGAAGGACGGCGTCGCTTCCGCTCGCCTATGTCCCGGGCATCCACGTTCTTCGCACCGCGTAGCAAGGCCGTGGATGGCCGGGACAAGCCCGGCCATGACGGAGACGCCTTACATCTCGATATCCAGCGCGCAGTCGAAATTCGGCGCCGAATGCGTCAGTGCGCCTGAGGAGGCGTAGTCGACGCCGGTGGCCGCGATCGCGGCAATCGAGTCCGGCGTCACGCCGCCCGAGGCTTCGAGCTTGAGGCGGCCCTCCGTCATTCCGACAGCCTCGCGCAGTGTCGCGATGTCCATGTTATCAAGCAGCACCGCATCGGCCAGACCAGTGGCGAGCACCTCGCGCAACTGGGCGAGCGTATCCACCTCGATCTCGATCTTGACGAGATGGCCGGCATGGGCGCGGGCACGCTCCAACACGGGACGGATGCCGACGGCGACGGCGATGTGATTGTCCTTGATCAGGATCGCATCGTCGAGACCAAAGCGGTGGTTGAAGCCGCCACCGCAACGCACCGCGTATTTCTCCAGCGCCCGCAATCCCGGCGTCGTCTTTCGCGTGCAGCAGATGCGCATTCCGGTGCCTTCCGTGCGCGCGACGTAGTCGGCCGTCAGCGTTGCGACGCCCGACAGCCGCCCGACGAAATTCAGCGCGGTTCGTTCCGCGGTGAGAATGGCACGCGCCGGCCCCGAGATCGTCAGCACGGACTGCCCGCCGGCAACGCGCGCGGCGTCGCGGACATGCGCGCGCACCTCGATGTCGGGCGACAGCTTTTGCAGCGTCGCCAGTGCCAGCGGCAGGCCGGCGATGATTCCGGACTGGCGCGCGACGAGGACAGCCTGGGCTTTCGCGGCTTCCGGAATCGTCGCCAGCGAGGTGATGTCGCCGGCGCGGCCGAGATCCTCGTCGAGTGCGCGATGTACGGCCTCATCGATCGCAAGCGGCGAGAGGAAGGCGTCGGGATAGAGCAGGGAGGCAGGGGTGATCATGAGAGACTCCGTCAGGCGATCATGGATTGCGCGAGGCGCGCTGTTGAATGCTCGGTGAGGCCGTCCGCGATCTCGTGCGCTTCGGCGAGTGTCGTCATCGTTCGTTGCGCGAGCGCAGGAACTTCCGCGGGGAAGTCGGTGCGGCAATGGGCGCCGCGGCTCTCGCGCCGGCTCCAGGCCGAGGCCGCCACGAGCAGCGCCGCCGTTGCCATGTTGCGAACCGCAATGCCGGTTGCGGTGTGCTCCAGCGCCGCAAAGCTGCGCACGGCGTCCGCTAGCCCGTCGCGCTCGCGGATCACGCCGACATTTGCGCTCATCATCGCCCGCAGCCGCTTCACGACGCTCGTATCCGGCGCGGCGCCGCGGGGCGTCACCAGCGCCTCAGGCAGGCGGGCAGCCAAGGGGATAGCCTGGCCGGCGATGTCCTCGGCGATGCGTGCGGCATAGACCACGGCCTCCAGCAGCGAGTTCGAGGCGAGGCGGTTGGCGCCATGCATGCCGGTCGACGACACCTCGCCGCCCGCCCAGAGCCCGTCGATGGAGCTGCGGCCGCGCGCGTCCACGGCAATGCCGCCCATGTGGTAGTGCACGGCGGGCGCGATCGGGATGGCTTGTCTCGCCGGATCGATGCCGGCGGCGATGCAGCTCGCATGCACGGTCGGGAATTTTTCCGCGAAGCGTGCGCCCAACGCTTCCCGCGCGTCGAGGAAGGCGCCGCGCCCCGCCGCGATCTCGGCGAACACGCCGCGGGCAACGATGTCGCGCGGTGCGAGTTCGGCGAGCGGATGAAGCACCGTCATGAAGCGCTCGCCGCTATTGTTGATCAGCGTAGCGCCTTCGCCGCGCAGGGCTTCGGTCGCGAGCGGGGCCGGGTCGCGGCCGACCATGATTGCGGTCGGGTGGAATTGCACGAATTCGGGGTCGGCGATCACAGCGCCGGCACGCGCGGCAATCGCAAGGCCCGATCCGTTGGCCTCGGCCGGATTGGTGGTGACGGCGTAGAGATGGCCGATGCCACCGGTTGCGAGTACCACCGCCCGCGAGCCGATCATCACGGGTCTCGCCGCGAAATTCCCGGCCTCGCGCAATTGAAGCCCGGTGACGGCACCGTCCTCGGTCAGCAACGCTTCGGCCACGAAACCCTCGATCAGCCGGATTGATGGCGTGCGGCGCACGGCCTCGCTCAGCGCTGCGATGATCGCAGCGCCCGCGCCGTCGCCGCGCACGTGCACGATCCGCCGCGCCGAATGCGCGGCTTCGCGACCCACGGCAAGCCGGCCTTCGAGATCGCGGTCGAACGGCACGCCATAGGCAAGCAGATCGTGAATCCGCGAGGCTGCCTCGCGTGCGATGCCGAGCGAGACCGCTTCATCGACGATGCCACCGCCGACCGCAATGGTATCCGCAGCATGCGCTTCGGGACTGTCGCCTTCGGCCACAGCGGCCGCGATGCCGCCTTGCGCCCAAGCGGATGATGCGCCGCGTCCGAGCGGCGCCGCCGAGATCAGTGTCACCGGTCTCGGTGCGAGCTTCAGCGCGCAGAACAGTCCGGCGAGGCCACCGCCGACGATGACGACGTCATCGGTGGAGCGGGTAAGGTTGTGGATGTTTGTCATAACTCTCTCCAAGTTCTCAGCTGTCGTCCCGGCGAAGGCCGGGACCCATACTCCGCAGCAGTTGTTGGTTTGCGGAGCTGTGTAACGCTGTTCTTCGCAACCACATCTCCCTGTGGTTATGGGTCCCGGCCTGCGCCGGGACGACACTGTGGGTGTTGCAGCGACTCGCCCTCAATTCTTCAGATTGATCATCCGCTCGACCGAGCGCCGGGCCCGCTCCGCAAGCGCCGGATCGATCGTGACTTCATCGCCGAGCGTCAGCAGGCTCTCCAGGATGTTGGGCAGCGTGATGCGCTTCATGTGCGGGCAGAGATTGCAGGGGCGCAGCATCTCGACGTCGGGCAGCTCGGCGCGGACATTGTCGGCCATCGAGCATTCCGTGATCATCACCAGGCGTTTCGGCCGCCGCTCGCGCACCCAGTTGATCATGTGTGCGGTCGAGCCGGTGAAGTCGGCTTCCGCCAGCACGTCAGGCGGACATTCGGGATGGGCGATGATCTGCACTGAGGGATCGGCGTCGCGGAAGGCGCGCAGCTCGTCGCCGGTAAAACGCTCGTGCACTTCGCACGCGCCTTTCCAGGCGATGATTTTGACGTTGGTCTTCGAGGCGACATAAGTGGCGAGATAACGATCAGGCAGGAAGATCACGGTTGGCGCGTTGAGGCTCTCCACCACCTGCACGGCGTTTGACGAGGTGCAGCAGATATCGACCTCGGCCTTCACTTCCGCCGACGTGTTGACATAGGCGACGATGGGCACGCCGGGAAATTTCTCGCGGAGCAGGCGCACATCGGCACCGGTGATGCTGGCCGCAAGCGAGCAGCCGGCGCGTGAATCCGGGATCAGCACCGTCTTGTCTGGATTGAGCAGCTTTGACGTCTCCGCCATGAAATGCACGCCGCACTGAACGATGATATCGGCTTTCACCTTGGTGGCCTCGACCGCGAGCTGCAGTGAATCGCCGCCGATGTCTGCGACGCCATGGAAGATCTCCGGCGCCTGGTAATTGTGGGCGAGGATCACCGCGTTGCGTTTGCGCTTGAGCTGGTTGATCGCGTGGATCGTCGGCGCCATCAGCGGCCATTCGATCGGCGGGATCACATGCTTGACGCGCTCATAGATGGGCGCGGTGGCGCGCTCGACTTCGCTGGTCCATTCAAGCGAGGGGCGCGGCAGCGTCGGCCCGGTTCGCGCCGGAGCGACCAGGGTGGCTGCTGATTGGCCCTTGGGCCGGTTGGCGAAATCGTCAGGGCCGTAAATTCCAGTGATCGGCATCGAAGCCTCCCGCATGAGTTATATATGCTCAATATGAGTATATATGGTGCCAGAGAAATCCGGCCGAGGGGCCGGGGCGGATTTCAGTGGGACTTAGATATACTCAATATGAGTAAATCAAAATAACACAGGTTCGATAAGACCGCTAGGTCTCGTCGCACACATTCCCGTCAAGTCGCGCTTTCCACGCGCAAGGGGAGGTCAAGGGGAGGTCAAGGGGAGGCCGCCGTGAAACGCAATGCTCCCGCAAAAGCCCTTCCTGGAATGCAATCACTTTCGACTTGGGATTTTCATGCATTTGCATTAAACGGCTGGTTCGCGGCTGCCTATTCCGGATCCGCCAAGAACGATGAGGAAACCCATGTCGATTCAAGCGGGCGAACTCCCTCGTTCCTCCAACTGGCGTACCCCTGGAGTCATCATCCTCTGCGGCTGCGCGATCGGCATGCTCGGCTTCGGCCCGCGCTCGGCGCTGGGTTTCTTCGTGCAGCCGATGAGCCAAGAATTCGCCTGGGGCCGCGACGTGTTCGGTCTCGCCATCGCCTTTCAGAATCTTTTGTGGGGATTGGGCCAGCCGTTCGCCGGCGCGATCGCCGATCGCTTCGGCCTGTACCGCGTGATGTGCGTCGGCGCGCTGCTCTATGCCGGCGGCCTCTTGCTGATGCGCTACTCCTCGACGCCTTTGTCGCTCAACATCGGCGCGGGCGTGATGGTCGGCTTCGGCCTTGCCGGCTGCTCGTTCAACCTGGTGCTGTCCGCATTCACGAAGCTTTTGCCGCTCGAGAAGCGTGGCCTCGCGCTTGGTGCCGGCACCGCGGCGGGCTCGCTCGGACAGTTCCTGTTCGCACCGATCGGCGTGGCGCTGATCGACAATTTCGGCTGGCAGCAGGCGCTCACCGTGTTCGGCTTCCTGATGCTGCTGATCATCCCGCTGGCGCTCGCCATCTCGACGCCTCCGGTTACGAACACGGCCAGTTCAGCAGCTGCGGATGAGCAGACCATCACCAGGGCGCTTGCCGAAGCCTTCGGCCATCGCTCCTATGTGCTGCTGGTGCTCGGCTTCTTCACCTGCGGATTCCAGCTTGCCTTCATCACCGTGCATCTGCCGGCCTTCCTCGTCGACCGCGGCATCTCGACGCAAACCGGCGGCTGGGTGATCGCGGCGATCGGCCTGTTCAACATCATGGGCTCGCTGACCGTCGGCTATCTCCAGAATTCGCTGCCGAAGCGCTACATCCTCTCCGCCATCTATTTCACCCGCGCGCTGGCGACGCTTGCCTTCATCTCGTTCCCGATCACGCCGTTGTCGGCGATCGCGTTCGGCGCGGTCTCCGGCCTCACCTGGTTGTCGACGGTGCCGCCGACCTCGGCGCTGGTGGCGCTGATGTTCGGCACGCGCTGGTTGGCCACACTCTATGGCTTTGCCTTCGTCAGCCATCAGGTTGGCGGCTTCCTCGGCGTCTGGCTGGGGGGCATCGTGTTCGAGAAGTTCGGTTCCTATACGCCGATCTGGTGGCTCTCGATCCTGTTCGGCGTGCTCTCGGCGCTGATCAATCTTCCGATCGTGGAGAAGCCGGTCGCACGAGCGGTTGCACAGCCTGCCTGATCGGCTAAACATCGCCTGAAACAAGTCAGGGAGTTCAGCCGTGGCCACATTCAAGGCGATCCGGATCGACAAGGCGGACAAGGGCACCACTGCCGCGCTTACGCAGTTCGACGAAGCCGAGCTGATGGAGGGCGACGTCACCGTCCGCGTGGAATGGTCGACGCTGAACTACAAGGACGGCCTCGCGCTGACAGGTAAGGCGCCGGTGGTGCGCCGCTTCCCGATGATCGCCGGCATCGATTTCGCCGGCACGGTCGAAGCCTCCTCCCATCCGCAATGGAAGGCGGGCGACAAGGTCGTTTGCACCGGCTGGGGCATGGGCGAGACCCATCTCGGCGCCTATGCCGAGAAGGCGCGGGTGAAGGGCGACTGGCTCGTCGCCCTGCCGCAGGGCCTCTCCGCACGTGACGCGATGGCGATCGGTACTGCCGGCTTCACCGCGATGCTGTCCGTGCTGGCGCTGGAGAAGCATGGCGTCTCGCCGAAGAGCGGCCCCGTGGTGGTCACAGGCGCAGCCGGCGGCGTCGGTTCGGTCGCGACCGCTGTGCTCTCCTGGCTCGGCTATCACGTCATCGCCTCGACCGGCCGTGCCTCCGAGGCCGACTACCTGAAGAGCCTGGGTGCTGCCGAGGTGATCGACCGCAATGAATTGTCGGCGCCCGCAAAGCCACTGGCCAAGGAGCGCTGGGCAGGCGGCGTCGACAGCGTCGGCTCGACCACGCTCGCGAATCTGCTGTCGATGACCAAGTACGGTGGCGCCATCGCCGCTTGCGGCCTCGCGGCCGGCATGGACCTGCCGTCTTCTGTCGCACCCTTCATTTTGCGCGGGGTGTGCCTTCTCGGCATCGATTCCGTGATGTGCCCGATTGAGCCGCGAAAAGCTGCCTGGCAGCGTCTCGCCTCCGACCTCGATCGAACGAAACTGGCTGAAATCACTACGGAAATTTCGCTCGACCAGGTTACTGAATGGGGCGCGAAAATCCTGGCCGGCCAGGTCCGCGGCCGCATCGTGGTAAAAATTGTCTAACGGCGTTCAGACTTTACCAACCAAGCTGCTTCAATGTCGCCATGGTTAGTATGGTAAGCAGCGGGTAAAGAGATAAGGCATCGCCCGCTGCGGGGTTGGTTCGGAGTAGAGCATGCTTGCGCGTATCGTGTTGGGGGCTGTCACGGCAGTCGTGACGTTTGCGCCGGCTATCGCCTTGGCCGGGAGTATGAATGCGGACGAGGCACGCCGCTTCGTCGCAGGCAAAGTGTTCGCCTTCACGTGTTTCGACGGCACCCGCGGTGCAGGCCGTATCCTCGACGATCTCGGCGCCGCCGGCGCGGTGCAATTCTCGGGCTCCGGCCCGGTGCGCCATCTCCGTCTGCCGGGCAACACGCTCCAGATCCGCGGCCAGAACGTCTGCGCCTCGATCAAGGGCATTCCGTTCGAGCCTTGTTTCAACCTTGAGAAGACCGATGATCGCAGCTTCCGCGGCTCCGTCTCGGGCATGGGCTTTGCCTATTGCGACTTCCATCATCAGGGCGGCAACCAGATGCTGATGGCGCGTGCCGTTGCGCGGCCGCGCTCGCTGCGCGCGCCGGAGCAGACCGGTTCGGTCAACGCACCGAGCACCGAGGTCGCCGCGCGTGTCGAGACGCCGCGGGTCGAGAGCAGCCGGATCGAACCGGTGAAGGCGGAAGTGAAGTCCGAGCCCAAATCGGATTCGAGGAACGAAGGTCCGCTGGACCTGCGCCGCTCGACCGAGTAACGACAAGCGCGAAACCGCGCGGCAATTTACCTGTTCTTGACGAATGCACCGCACGGCAAAGCCGTGGCGCCGTAATCATACGGCCCGCGGTTTTTATGCGTTGGTAGCGACTTGCGCCGCAGCTTGCGCAACGGCCGGGAGGCGGCCCTACGCAAGAGTAAAAAAATGTCGCTGTATTTCTTTCGCATCAGCACCGGTCGCTATTCCGGTGCCGCCGACCAGCCGTACGAGTTCGAGGATCGCGCCGCGGCCTGGACCGAGATGACCGAGGTCTGCGCCAACCTGCTCGGCAGCATCGCCCGCAATCTGAAGCCGAATGCGAAGTGGAGCATGGAGCTGCTCGACGAAAACAAGGAGCAGGTCTTTCGCGTCAGCCTGGTCAGCGAGGCCGTCTGCTGCAGCGATAAGAGTGCGGACAGGCGCTGACGAAAGCGCCAGCGCGCCTTCTAGGTGTCCGTCTCTCGTCGAGAGAGCCTCGGACGGCGCAACTCCGACCAGCGCGTGTGGTTAACTTGTTAAGCGCGCGCTACGTGCTTGTTTTGCCGGCCTTTTGATCGAAATCCCGTATTTACCCGGAATTTGCTGTTAACCAAATCGGAACAACAGGCGCTCATTTTTTGGGCAAGGGCGATCAACGCCGAGGGCAGCCGACAAAGACTTGGCTGCGCATTCCCGGAGGAAGCGTGCCCATGTTGAGCCTCATTCAGAATTTGCGGATCGGGACCAAGCTGGCGGTCGCGTCGGCGTTCGGTGTCCTATTGGTCCTTTCCATGATCGTGAGCCAGATCGTCGGAAACGGCAATGTGCGTCGTACCAGCCAGGCCGCGCTCGTGCAGCTGGAACTGGCGCGCGATGCGGTGGAAGCCAAGCTTGCGGCGCGAAGCATGCAGCTCGCCGTGCGGGACCTGCGGCTCGCCAGTCATGCGGCCGAGCTGAAAAAGGCCGGCGATGCCCTGGTCGAACGCATGGGCACGCTGACCAAAGTCACCGATGCGATGCTGAAACTCTCGCTGCTGCCGGAAAACCGGGCGCGTATGGAGGAGCTCAAGACTCTCGGTGCCGATTATCTTAAAGCCGGCCAGCAGGTCGCAGCGGTTCGCGGCGAGGCTATCGCCGCGGGCTCGGACGCCGCGCGCGTCACGCAGCTCGCCGAAGAGGCTGCACGCCTCGTTCGCGAAGGGACGCTGCCGATCGCAGGCGAGATGGACCAGGTCACAAATGAGATCGCCGATCTGGCAAAGCACAAGGGCGAGGAAGACATCGCCGTCTCCGTGCTTGAGATGGCAACGAGCGAGCAAACCGGGATGGTCATCGGCGCATTTGCCATGATCGTTCTCCTCGGCTCCTGGCTGATGTCCTTTTTCACCATCGCCCGCCCGATCCGTGCGTTGACCGTCGCCATGGACAAGCTCGCCGGCGGCGACTTCTCCGTCGTGCTGCCGGGTCTCGGCCGCAAGGACGAGGTCGGCGGTGTTGCAGCGGCCGTCGAGAAGTTCAAGATCGCCTCCGAACAGAAGGCCCGAGACGAAGCCGAGGCCAAGATCAGGCAGGACCTGGCCGCGACAGCGAAGCGCAAGGCCGAGATGCACAAGCTAGCCGATAGCTTCGAATCGGCGATCGGCGAGATCGTCGAGACCGTATCTTCAGCCGCGACCGAGCTCGAGGCGTCTGCCTCTACGTTGACTTCGACTGCCGAGCGCGGGCAGGGGCTTGCCACGATGGTCGCCGCTGCCTCCGAAGAGGCCTCCACCAACGTGCAGTCGGTTGCCTCGGCGACCGAAGAGCTGTCGTCTTCGATCACCGAGATCAGCCGCCAGGTGCAGGAATCCGCGCGCGTGGCGAGTGAGGCGGTCGGCCAGGCCCGCAACACGACCGAGCGCGTCAGCGAATTGTCCAAGGCGGCAACACGGATCGGCGACGTCGTCGAGTTGATCAATACGATCGCCGGCCAGACCAACCTTCTGGCACTCAACGCCACGATCGAGGCCGCGCGCGCCGGCGAGGCCGGCCGCGGATTTGCGGTGGTTGCATCCGAAGTGAAGGCTCTGGCCGAGCAGACCGCAAAGGCGACCGGCGAGATCGGCCAGCAGATCGCCGGCATCCAGGCCGCGACCGAGCATTCGGTCGGCGCGATCAAGGACATCAGCGACACCATCGAAAAGCTCTCGGAGATCTCCTCGACCATCGCCGCCGCTGTCGAGGAGCAGGGTGCCGCCACGCAGGAGATTTCCCGCAACGTGCAGCAGGCGGCTGAGGGCACCCATCAGGTGTCGTCCAACATCGCCGACGTGCAGCGCGGCGCCAGCGAGACCGGCTCGGCATCGTCGCAGGTGCTGTCGGCAGCGCAGTCGCTGTCCGGCGACAGCAACCGGCTGAAGCTCGAGGTCGGCAAGTTCCTGGGCACAGTGCGGGCTGCCTGACGCCAATCACGCAGGCCAGATCGATCTTGCGGCCGTCGTGCGGGATGCATGACGGCCGTTCGTATCGATGGCCCGACGGTGCGCTGGTGAGGTGCGGCGCGATATCGGCGCAACTGCAACAAAGGGTTGCAGGAAGCTAGTGCTCGGCAAATCAGCACTAGGTTCTTGTTAACGGGTGTTTGCAATTATGGTTCCAATCCTACGGGATAAGAACCAGCCAGCATTGGTGGAATGACCTCCGCCCTGCCGTCCGTCGTGACGGCTTGGCGCAGCCAATTTGTGCGTCTAGAGCTCATCGGGATTTTTCGTGATGTCGAAGTTGTCGATCGTCTTCAAGCTTCTGACCGTATTGTCGGTCCTCGTGCTCTCGCTCGCCGGCGTCGGCGTGGTGGCGATCGGCACGATGCAGAACATCAATTCTCACACCGTCGAGATCGCAGAAAGTTGGCTGCCGAGCGTACGTGCGCTGGGCTCGATCCGGGCCGACGTCAACGAGCTGCGCGTCGCGCTCCGTCTGCATCTGATGCAGGACACGCTTGAAGGCAAGGAAGCCGCCGAGAAACGACTCGCCTCGCTACGTGAACGTATTGAGCAGACCCGCAAGGTCTATGAGCCGCTGATCACGTCCGCCGAAGAGCGCTCCATTTACGGGCAATGGACGACGGCCTGGGGCGAGTATCTGAACGGCGTGCAGGACGTGATGGCGCTGTCGCGCAAGAGCCCCGGCAAATTCCCGACTGAGGCCAACGAGCTGCTGCAGACCAAGGTCGCGAAGATGGCGCAGGCCTCCGACCCGCTGCTGACGAAGGATATCGAGCTCAATAATCGCGGTGCCGAGCTGGAAACGAAGCAGGCGGCCGACAGCTACGCCACCATCTTCCGCGTGCTGGTCGGCATCATCATCGCCTCGGTCGCGATCGCGATCGGCGCGGCTTACTACCTCGTGCGCGACGTGTCTCAGGGCATTGCGTCCATCATCAGGCCGATGCAGTCGCTCGGCGAGGGTGACCTTTCGGCCGAGGTGCCGCATCGCGGCGAGAAGACCGAGATCGGCTCGATGGCGGACGCGCTCCAGATCTTCAAGGAAGCGCTGATCGCCAAGCGGGCCGCCGACGAAGCGGCGAGGCTCGACGCCGAGGCCAAGATCGAGCGTGGCCGCCGCGTCGACGCCATCACCCGCAAGTTCGAGACCATGATCGGCGAGGTCGTTGGGACCGTGTCGTCGGCCTCGACCGAGCTCGAGGCCTCGGCGTCGACGCTGACCAATACTGCCCGGCGCGGACAGGAGCTGGCGACCGTCGTCGCCGCCGCTTCCGAGGAAGCATCCACCAACGTGCAGGCTGTGGCATCCGCTTCCGAGGAGCTGTCGTCCTCCATCACCGAGATCAGCCGCCGCGTGCAGGACTCCGCGCGGATGGCGGCGGAGGCCGTCGAACAGGCGTCGCGGACCAACGAGCGCGTCAACGAGCTGTCGCAGGCGGCCGCCCGCATCGGCGACGTCGTCGAGCTCATCAACACCATCGCGGGCCAGACCAATCTCTTGGCGCTGAACGCCACCATCGAGGCGGCGCGCGCAGGCGAGGCCGGTCGCGGCTTTGCCGTCGTCGCCTCCGAGGTGAAGGCGCTGGCCGAACAGACCGCGAAGGCAACCGGAGAGATCGGGGCGCAGGTCTCGGGCATTCAGGCCGCAACGCAGGAATCCGTCAACGCCATCCAGGAGATCGGCGGTACCATCGAGCGGCTGTCGGAAGTGTCGGCGGCGATTGCCGCCGCGGTGGAGGAGCAGGGCGCGGCGACGCAGGAGATTTCGCGCAACGTCCAGCAGGCCTCGGTCGGAACCCAGCAGGTCTCGTCGAACATCACCGACGTGCAGCGCGGCGCGATCGAGACCGGCTCGGCCTCGACCGAAGTCCTGTCGGCGGCGAAGTCGCTCGCGACCGACAGCACCCGTCTCAAGGTCGAGGTCGCGCAGTTCCTGGAATCGGTCCGCGCGGCCTGACGCTCACGTGCTCGTCTGCGGAGCCGGCGGTGGCGCAATCTGCCGCCGGAACAGGATGCGCTGGTAGAGCCAGCCGATCGCGACCAGCACGATGCCGAGGCCCATGAACGACAGCGCGCGCCAGACGCCCGTCAGCGTCGACATGTCGATCACGAAGGCCTTGAGGATCGTCAGCGCGATGACGGCGGCGGAGGCCAGCCGCGCCCGCTCGGAATTGACGAGAAGACCGATGCCGAGCAGCACGACGCCAAAGGCGAGCCAGCCGATCGAATAGGTGTATTGCTCCGCGCCCGTGGTCTCGCCGCTGGTGAGGAAGGGGCCGTGGTAGAAGCGGCGGATCTCCAGCGTCAGATAGACAAGCGCAAACACCAGCGCCGCGCCTGCGATCGTGTTCGCATAGATCTTGCCGCGTTCGCCGACCACCGCATAAGCGAGCAGCAGCATCAGCACCGCAGGCAGCGCATAGCCGAGCAGCAGCAGGTTGAACACTACGCCGCCGACATCGATGTGCCACAGCAGCGGGTTCTCCAGGAACAGCAGGCCGAACACGCTGATGACGCCGGCGATCGCCGTGAGCACGATCGCTCCGACATTGTGCACGATCGAGTGGCTGCGCAGCCGCAATCGCTCGAGCCCGATCGCCATGGCCAGCGCCACGCAGACCTGCAAGGCGGCCTCCAACAGCGAGGGTGAGGCGATCATGTCGCCGCCGGTCGCGAGATGGCGGACCTCCATGAAGGCGAGCAGCGCGGTGAACAGGATCGCGGCGGCTTCCACCATGCGCAGCGGCGCATCGTCGCCCCGGCGGCGCAGGAACAGACTCGCCGCCCAGAACGAGGCGGCCGGCAGGCCATAGCCCCACAGCAGCCAGTTGAAGATCGGCGTGGTGCCGACGGCATCGCCGACGATGCGCGGATCGTAGATAATGCGTGCAGTGACGATGCCGGCAAAGATCGCGGCGAGCCAGCGCAGGAACGGGATCGGTCGCTGCAGCGCGATCCAGGCCGTGCCGAGCGACATCAGCGCCAGCGCGATGGTGAGCCAGCCCTTCTCCAGCGCGAAGGTCAACGCCAGCGCCAGCGCGCCGAGCGTGCCGGTCGCAAACAGCGCCGTTGAAATCGCAAGGCCCGGCCGGGTTTCGCGGCGGGTCAGCATTTCGGTGGCCGCGCCAAAAGCTGCTGCGAGCAGCACCGCGAGGATCGCAAACGGGATCGAGCGGTCGAGATGGGCGATGCGCGCGTAGAGCGCGATAAGGATCGCGATCGGGGTGGCAACGCCTGCTGCCGACCACACCACGGGAATGATCGCCAAATGCGAGCGCCCCTGCGCGACGATGCCGGCGATGCCGAAGCCGGCGGCAAAGATCGCGGCCATCACCAGATGCTGCGTCACCGCGCTATCGATCGCGGTCGGCGTGATGCCCGGCATCGGGCCGCCCGGCAGCACCAGCATGTCAGGATTGGCGCGCACCGCCCATTCGGCGAAGACGATGAATACCGTCGCAGCCGCCGCGCCCAGCGCGCCGGCGGCAGCCTCCGCGCGCCAGGCGACAAACAGCGTCGCCGCAACGAGCAGCGTGAAGGCGATCAACGACAGGTCAGCATGCGCGCTCGACAGCACGATCAACATCGCGCCGAACAGATAGGCACCGAGCGCGCTCGACGAGACCGGCTCGATCTGTCCACCTTCGATATCAGGGCCGAACATGAAGCCGCAGACAACGAGCAGTGCGGCGAGCACGAAGCCTGACATCACGTGGAATGCATGTGGCGCAACCAGCGACGCGCCGGTGTCGAGACCCGGGAAGGTCCAGAGCACCGCGAAGACGATCGTCGTCACGGCCAGCCAGCGCCATAGACGGATACGGGCAAGGCCAAAGCTCGCGGCAGTGACGATGGCCAGATAGATATAGAGCGCCCAATAGTCCGGCTTGCCGCTGGAGACCAGCACCGGCGTCGCGAAGGCGCCGACCACGCCGAGGCCTGCGAGCGCCGGCCCGTGCAGCAGTGCGGCCGCGAGTGTGCTCATCGCAACGATGCCGAGCAGCACGAACGCCGTGGCGGGCACCAGGAAGCCGTAGAGCGCATAGGCCGCGTACACGGTTGCGAACGCCACCGCCGTTCCGGCCGCGGTCAGGATCGCCGGGATGTTGGCGATCGGCAGCGCCTGGATATTGGAGATGCTCTCCTTGCGCCGCGTGAACTCGCCGGCTCCCAGCAACGCTGCTGCGAACAGGCCGCCGAGGAACACACGCACGCCGGGGCCGACGAGGCCGGCTTCGATCGAATAGCGCACCATGAAGAAGCCGCCGAGCGCGAGCGCGAGGCCGCCGATCCACACCACCCAGCGTGTGCCAAGTCGTTCTTCGAAACCGGGCTCCGGCGCGGGCAGCGGCGGCGGTGCAGCGGCCTCGCTTTTGGCTTCGAGCGGTGGCGGCGAAACATCTTCGGTGACGAGCGGCGGCGGCGCGGCCTCGGCCTCCGGCGCAAGCGGCGGCGGTTCTGCCGCGGGCGTGCTGGCTTGCTCCTGCACAGGTAGCGGTGGGTGCGGCTGGACCTGTCGCTGTGCTTGCAGCATCGCCTCGAGCGAGCCCAGCCGCCGGCGCAGCTCGGTCGCCTGGTTCGACGCTTTCAGCGCGATCAGGAACGCGGCGATCGCAATCATCACGGCAAAGACGTCGAACGGGGCGTCGAACATGGGATCTCCTGGCAATCGGCGGGCAGGGGCCGACCACGCAACTATTAGTCTAGCGCCGCGAGCGTACGCGCAAGCCCGGGGCGGGTCGCTCCTGGAGCACGAGATGTGTATAAGAGACAGCTCCTGGAGCACGTCGCGGCGGAAGCGGTAGAGCGCCGCCGGTCTCCCGCCCGTCTGTGTCGACATCACACCGGTCGGTTCGACCAGGGCCTCGGTTTCCACAAGGCGGCGGAAATTTTGCTTGTGCAGGTGACGGCCGGAGATCGCCTCCACCGTGTATTGCAATTCCGTGAGTGTGAACTCGGCAGGCAAAAGTTCAAACACCACAGGCCGATACTTCAGCTTTGCGCGAAGCCGGGCGATCGCCGTGGCGAGGATGCGGCGATGGTCAAACCGCATCGAGGTGCCGAGCGCGGGCAGCGTTTTCCGTGCGAGCGCCGCGGGCCTGCCGTCGCGCCGCGCCTCCTCGACGAGGCCGGCCTCGTACAAGAGCTCGTAGCGGTCGAGCACGCGTTCCTCGTCCCAGGCCGCACCCTCGAGCCCGAAATAGAATCGCACGCGGTCCTTGCGTGGCAGCGCGCGCGTGGTCTCGGGCGTCTCCTCCTCGGCCCATGCGGTCAGCGCCGGGATGATGTCACGGGCGATGATCGCGGGCGGCGCCTCGCGCCAGTCCTCCCACGGGAAGAAGCGATACCAGGGCTCGAAGCTCGCGGCATTCGCAGCGCCTTCGGCGGCGCGCGTCAGCGCGAGATAGCCGATCGACACCATATGCGCGCCGGTGTCGCCGGCCTCCGCATGACGGCCGCGGTCGCCAAACGTGTAGAGCTGCTCGACATAGCCGAGCCGCAGGCCCGCCTGTTCCTCGACCCAGGCGCGCAGGCCGATCTCAAAGGTGCGATGGCTCGGCGCATCGAACGGACCGAACGGCAGCCCGGTTAATCCGTCGCCGCCGCGCGCAGTCAGCACCAGCGGCTCGTGATCCTCGATCGCGACGATCGCGGCAGTCAGGCCGATCTCGATCGGCGTCAGCAGCTTGTCGCTCATGCGATGACGATCGCTGCTGTCATTCGAGCTCGATCACGAAGGGGCGGCCCTCGACCAGCATCTCGCCCGGGCCCATCTCGTCGAGCGCGCGCAGCATGCGGCCGCTGCGCCCGAGCGCACGGTCGGCGAGACCGACGATGCGCCGGTTCGGCGAGGCGATCGGCGAGGCCGCGCGGATCTTCTTCGCGATCTCGATTTCGTCGCGATCGGGATTGAGCGCGCAGACGGCGGCGAATGCGCTCGCCGTGGAGCGGCTGATGCCGGCATAGCAATGCACCACCAGCGGCGCGCCGCGGTCCCAGCCGCGGACGAAATTCAGCACCTGGTCGATATGGGCCTCGGAGGGCGCGACAAAGCCATCCATCTCCTCGGTAATGTCGTCCATCGACACCTTGAGATGATTGGCAGGGAGCACCGACACCGGCCGCGCCACCTGCTCGACATTGGCCATCACAGTCAGCACATGGCTGGCCCCGGTGCGGCGGACGGTTTCGGGAAGGGCGGCGAGGGAACAGACATGGATCATGGCGGACCTTTTTCGAAGATTATAGCGACCGCCGTAGAGTGGGCAAAGGCGCATCGCGCCGTGCCCACCACCTCGCACCTACGCGAACACCGCCCCAAACCGCTCCAGAAACTGCTTCTCGGCCCGCGCCGCGGTCCAGGGCGTCAGATAGTCGCGCCTGATGCTGTCGGAGAGGCCCGGGTCCTTGCCGAACAGCCGCTTGGCCTCGCTCTCGCTGAAACCGGCAAGCTCGGTGGCCTCCAGATAGGCCGCGCCGCGATCGGCGGCTTTGATCGCGAGCGTGATCTCCTCGGGCAGCACCGGTGGCAGGCCGAAGCGGATGTGGATGGCGCCGAGCAGGCGCTTTTCCACCGCCTTGTAGTGGCCATCGAGCACGGCCTTGAAAGGCGAGATCATGTCGCCGATCACGTATTCGGGCGCATCATGCAACAGCGCTGCGAGCCGCATGCGCTCGTCGACGCGCGGCATCTCGTGCCGCAGCACGGTCTCGACGAGTAGCGTGTGCTGCGCCACCGAGAAAATATGCGCGCCGGTCGTCTGTCCGTTCCAGCGCGCGACGCGTGCCAGCCCATGCGCGATGTCGGCGATCTCGATGTCGAGCGGGGAGGGATCGAGCAGATCGAGCCGCCGGCCCGACAGCATGCGCTGCCAGGCGCGGGACTCCACGCCGCGTGACATTTTCCTGGCCGTCATTTGGCCTTGAGGCGCGGCTTGCGCTGCAGCTTGCTGCAGGTCGCGTGGCAGTGGCAGTCGACGAGGTGATCGTTGACCATGCCGGTCGCCTGCATGAACGCATAGACGATGGTCGGGCCGACGAACTTGAAGCCGCGCGAGGACAGTTCCTTGGAGATCTGCACCGACAGCGGCGTCGAGGCCGGTACGCTCGCCGTGGTCTTGAAATTGTTGACGTTGGGCCTGCCGCCCATGAAGTCCCACAGCAGCTTCGAGAAGCCGGGCCCCTTCTCCATGATGTCGAGATAGGACTTCGCGCTCAGGATCGTGCCCTCGATCTTGGCCTTGTTGCGCACGATGCCGGCATCGTTCATCAGCGCGTGCACCTTCTTGTCGGTGTAGCGCGCGATCTTCTCCGGCTGGAAATCGTCGAAGGCTTTGCGGAAATTGTCGCGCTTGCGCAAAATCGTGATCCAGGACAGGCCGGCCTGAAAGCCGTCCAGAATCAGCTTTTCGTAGAGAGCGCGGTCGTCATATTCGGGCACGCCCCATTCGGTGTCGTGATAGGCGACGTAGAGCGGATCTTCGCCGGGCCACGGGCAGCGGGTCTTTCCGTCGGGATGCAGGCGGGGAGCACGGCTCATGCGATGGGCTGCTTGGCGGGAACGCGAACGACATCAGGTTCTGCCAGCTTCAGCGCGAGTCCGCCAGCGGTCAGCGCCTGCCCGGCATCGAGCGCGTCCGCAACGCGGTCGATCCGCACCAGCGCGATGCCCTTGCCTTTCGCCGACGAGCCCATGGTGCCGACTTGTTTGTCTCCGGCCATGACGCTGACACCCACCTCAGGCGAGAGATCGTCGAGCAGCACCTTGACGCTGCGGGTGCGCGCGGTGCCGCGATGCTGCATGCGCGAGACGACTTCCTGGCCGACATAGCAGCCCTTGTCGAAGTCGACGCCAGCGAGGCGATCCATGTTGGTCTCGTGCGGGAACGCATCGCTGTACATGAAATCGAGCCCGCCGCGCGGCACGCCGAGCGCGATGCGATGCGCCTCGTAGTCGGCGGCATCGACCAGGTCGGCTCCGATCAGGTCGGATAGTTTCTGCTTGAGATCTTCGGGGATCAGGATGCGCGTGCCAAGCTCAGGATTGCGCGGATCGGCAAAGGCGAGGTCCGGCTGCGCTGCCAGCTGGCCATCCCAGGCCGCGAGCACGCCGAGATCGAGGTTGTCCACCGTCACCTTGGCGCGCAGCTTGTAGAATTTCAGCTTGGTGGCGAGGCCGTCGGCCAGCGGTTTCGGGCAGTCGATCAGGAACCCGCCGCCATGGCCGGCAGGGGCTTCCGTGATCAGGAAATCCACGATGATCTTGCCCTGCGGCGTCAGCAGCGCGCCGAATCGTCCCAGGCCCGGCTTGAGCCTGTCGACATCGGTGGTGATGAGGCCGTTGAGGAAGTTGCGCGCGTCATCGCCCGCGACCTTGATCACGCCCCGGTCGGGAAGAAACGCTGATTTCATGCGAAAATCTCTTGCGACATGGTGCTCCGGAACGTAAGCCCGCAAAGCATAAACGACAAGACCTCGAGCCCTGCGCTTGGGGATGAGAGAGGCTCCATGACCCAGCGTTTCGATGTGATCCTCAGGGGCGGCACCGTCGTCAACCAGGACGGCGAGGGCGTTCGCGATATCGGCGTCGCCGATGGCCGCATCGCCGAGCTGGGTCCGCTGTCGCAGGCTTCCGCGGCCGAAGTGATCGACTGCAAGGGTCTGCATATCCTGCCCGGCGTGATGGACACGCAGGTGCATTTCCGCGAGCCCGGGCTGGAGCAGAAGGAAGACCTCGAAACGGGTTCGCGCAGCGCCGTGATGGGCGGTGTCACCGCCGTGTTCGAGATGCCGAACACGTCGCCTCTCACCGTGACCGAGGCGACCTTCTCCGACAAGATCAAGCGCGCCCATCACCGCATGCATTGCGATTTCGCCTTCTTCATCGGCGGCACCCGCGAGAACGTGCAGGACCTGCCGGTGCTGGAGCGCGCGCCGGGCTGCGCCGGCGTGAAAGTGTTCATCGGCTCCTCGACGGGCGCGCTGCTGGTGGAGGACGACGAGAGCCTGCGCCGCATCTTCCAGGTGATCCGCCGCCGCGCCGCATTCCACGCCGAGGACGAGTATCGCCTCAACGATCGCAAGTCGCTGCGCATCGAGGGCGACCCGCGCTCGCATCCGGTCTGGCGCGACGAGACCGCGGCCCTGATGGCGACGCAACGCCTGGTCAAGCTCGCGCATGAGACCGGAAAGCGCATCCATGTGCTGCACATCTCGACCAAGGAAGAGATCGAGTTCTTGCGCGACCACAAGGATGTCGCTTCCTGCGAGGCGACGCCGCATCATCTCACGCTAGTTGCGCCCGAATGCTACGAGCGGCTCGGCACGCTCGCGCAAATGAACCCGCCGGTGCGATCAGCCGATCACCGCGCCGGGATCTGGCGCGGCATCGAGCAGGGGATCGTCGACGTGCTCGGCTCCGACCACGCCCCGCATACGCTGGAAGAGAAGCAGAAGACCTATCCGGCCTCGCCCTCCGGCATGACCGGCGTGCAGACGCTGGTGCCGCTGATGCTCGATCACGTCAATGCGGGGCGCCTGTCGCTGGCGCGCTTCGTCGATCTCACCAGCGCTGGCCCCGCGCGTCTCTACAACATGGCCTGCAAGGGTCGTATCGCGGCCGGCTACGATGCCGACTTTACGGTCGTTGATTTGAAGCGCAGCGAAACCATCACCAACAAATGGGTCGCCTCCAAGGCCGGCTGGACGCCCTATGACGGCGTCCGCGTGACGGGCTGGCCCGTCGGCACGTTTGTGCGCGGCCGTCGCGTGATGTGGCAGGGTGAGCTGGTGACGCCCTCGCAGGGCGAGCCGGTGCGGTTTCTGGAGACGCTGAAGCAGTAAGGAATTGTTGGTGGAAGGCACGCCCCGTGCCACACTTCCGGTGTCGTCCTGGCGAAAGCCAGGACCCATACCGCGGAATCTATCCGTGATAGACGGTCGCAGTACCGGCGAAGGGATTAATCGCTGGTCTTCGCCAAACGCCACCCTGGGGTAATGGATCCTGGCTTTCGCCAGGACGACGACAGGGGCATAGGAGAGCGCGCATGTCCCAGCCATCCGCCCTTATCACCGCCGAGCGGCTCGCCTCAATTCTCGCCGATCCCAATCTCCGCCTCTACGATTGCACGACCTACAATGAGCCGGTGCCACCAGGCAGTGACGTGCCCTATCGCGCCGTCCCCGGCGACAAGACGTTCGCGGCCGGCCACATCCCCGGCGCCGATTTCCTCGACCTGCAGGGCGAGTTCTCCGACACCTCCTCCTCGCAATTCTTCATGATGCCAGACGTCGCGCAGCTCGAGGGTGCCTTCGGCCGCCACGGCGCCGATGCGAGCAAGACCATCGTGCTCTACAGCATCGGCACCATGATGTGGTCGACGCGGTTCTGGTGGATGCTGCGCTCACTCGGCGTCGATGCGCTTGTGCTCGACGGCGGTTTCGACAAATGGAAGGACGAGGGACGGCCGATCGAGACTGGCGCCCCGAAGGGCTATCCGCCGACGACCTTCAGGGCCGCGCCACGCGCGGGCTTCTTCGTCGACAAGACGGTCGTGAAGGCGCGGATCGGCGATCCCTCGACCGTCACGGTCAACGCGCTCGGACCGCAATTTCACAGGGGACTCGAGCCGAGCCGCTACGGCCGGCCCGGCCGCGTGCCCGGCAGCGTCAACGTGTCGGCCGCAACGCTCGTGAATGCCGACAAGACGCTGACCTCGCTTGCCGATGCCGAAGCGAAATTCGCCGCGGCAGGCGTCACGCGCGACAAGAACGTGATCCTGTATTGCGGCGGCGGCATCTCGGCGACGATCGACCTGCTGATGCTGACACAGCTCGGCTACGACAAGCTCACGCTCTACGACGCCTCGATGGGCGAATGGGCGAGGGACTCGTCTCTGCCGATCGAGACAGACTAACGCGCGAAAGCCTTACTGCCTTGCAAGGCAGATCGAGAACTCGCCGTTGCGGATGCGGGCGGGAAAGCCCTCGACGAATTTCGCCACCGCGTCCTCGCCATAGGTGCCGACGAGTTCGGCCAGTGCCGCGAACAGGCTTGCCTGCGCCAGGCAGTCGCCATCGACGCCATCATGGCGCGCTTCGGCCCAGGCTTCGTTCAGATAGCTCAGGGCGGCCTGTTTCTGCTCGTGGTCGGGCAGCGGCGCGCGTGCGGGGGCGTAGGACACTGGATGGCTCATGAAACTCGATCAGGGCTGGGGCGCGATCCACGGCGATGCGCTGTGCGAGAGGTGTAGCACGCGCATTAACGTTCGCTAGGCCACATCTTTAGGAACGGTTAACGGCTGTGAACAAAGTCGATGACAGGGTTCCTGTGAACTCAGTTCGCGTAACGCGCCGTCAAATCGCGCGAGATCTTCGAGCCTTCCTCGATGTAGCGGCGGATCGCCACCGTCGCGGCCGGCGTGCAGCTACGATAGGTCTGCTGGAAGCCGTTATAGCCGCGGTTGAAGCCCGCGATCATGCGGGTGCGGCGCTCGCCGGCGGGCGTTTCGGCATCGATCAGCGCCTGCATCTCGCTGCGCCATTTGTTGCCCTCGTTGGAGCCGCAGATGCCGCGCAGATAATGCAATCCGCCGAGGATCTCGGCCAGCCGCTGCAAATCGGCGTCGAACGGCGCCGCCGCGTCCTGGGCCCGGGCGGGCGCGGAGGCGCAGGCGAGGATCAGGGCAAAAATGGCCAGAAATCGCGTCGACATCGGCGGGCTGTATGCCCCCTCAGGGCTGATGACGCAAGGCGGGCGGTCAGGGGCCGATCAGCCGCTGGGCCGACAGGATGATCTCCTCCAGCCCCCCGGTCATTTTGAGGTCCCCGAGGCTCCCAAGGGCGTCCGGGGCGATCCACCTGAAATCGTCCAGCTCGTCGTTCAGGGCCGGTTCCCGGGCCACCCAGCGGGCGGCAAAGGACATGATGAGGTAGTGGCCGGCACCGGGTGCGGCCGGCAGCACCTCGCGCCAGCCCGCAAGGCTGACGATCTCGATCTCGAGCCCGGTCTCCTCGTCGACCTCGCGCTTGAGCGCCTGATGCAGCGATTCGCCGAACTCGACCCGGCCGCCCGGCAGCGAATAGAAGCCCTTGGCGGGCGAGCGGGCGCGACGGGTCAAAAGCACCTTGCCGTCACGGAAAATGGCTGCACTGACGGCGATCTGGGGATGGGTGGGCTGGACGACCGCAGGCATTTTTTAACGACCTGGCTCAATTCGCCATGATGGTGTCGACGTCGGCTTCCGCGCCGCCATTGATGATGCCGCCGCAGGCCGCGATCAGCGGCTTGACCCAGGCCGTCGCCTGCTCGGCCAGCCGAACGCGGGTCGTGTCTTTCTCGACCTCTCGCATGGCGGAGCCTACCGCTGTCAGGATTGAGGTCATGGTGTCGGTGATGTGGTCGAACTGGGCGCGCACGGATGGCTCGGCCTTCTCATAGGCTTCGATGGCCAGATCCCGCGCCTTGAAATTCGAGGCCGTAAAGTGCTCGGCATAGGACAGCGGCGACCAGGTCAGAAAATCCTCGGCGCACTCAGGCATGTCCGGGATCATCTCGAGGAGCATCACGGCTTCATTGAAATGGTTGAGATAGTCAGTGGCAAGCCCGGTCCGCGGGTTGATGTTGGCCACGCGCAGCCGTTCGGCCCAGGCCACGGCCTCGGGGCCCGTCTGTGCGCGTGTCGCGGGTTGGGAGGCCATTGAGCTCATCGGCCGCAGTGTTAACGTTCGAGGTTAAAAGGACCTCAACGGACCCTATATTGGCGCCAGGATGTGTGGACGCTTCGTCATAACTTCGGCCCCCGCGGCCTTGCGGCAACTGTTCGGCTATATCGAGCAGCCGAATTTCCCGCCCCGGTACAATGTCGCGCCGACACAACCGATTCCGGTCGTGCTGGTCGAGAATGGCGCGCGCCATTTTCGCCTGATGCGCTGGGGCCTGCTGCCAAGCTGGGTCAAGGACCCCAAGGGTTTTACGCTGCTGATCAACGCCCGCTCCGAGACGGTGCTGGAGAAGCCCGCGTTCAAAAAGGCGATTCGCCGGCGCCGTGGCCTGATCCCGGCTGACGGCTATTACGAATGGAAGTCCATCGATGGCCGCAAGCAGCCGTTCTTCATCCATCGCGCGGATGGCACGCCGCTCGGCTTTGCCGCGGTGTTCGAGACCTGGATCGGACCGAATGGCGAGGAGCTCGATACGGTCGCGATCGTCACGGCGGCGGCGAGCGAGGACCTCGCCACGCTGCATGATCGCGTGCCGGTGACGATCAGCCCGCGCGATTTCGAGCGCTGGCTCGATCATCGCGGCGACGAGATCGACGCCATCCTGCCCTTGATGACCGCCCCTCGCATCGGCGAATTCGCCTGGCACCCGGTCTCCACCCGCGTCAACCGCGTTGCCAATGACGACGAGCAGCTGCTCTTGCCGATCAGCGCGGAAGAGATGGAGGCCGAGGCGCCGAAGCCGAAGAAGGTCGCGCGAAAGGCCGCAGGCACGTCGGCCGATGACGGGCAGGGGTCGCTGTTCTAGGCGACGATGGTGGGCATAGGCGCATCGCGCCGTGCCCACCATCACTGTTCTGGAACTCAAGCCGCCGCGGCGACCGCCGATCCGAGCGCGGAATTGCTGAACGCCTCGCCGCCGATGCCCCAGCCGCCGTCCACGGCGTAGCTGACATTCGCAAAAATGTGCTCGCGCTTGATGCGTCCCTCGGCGGCCCTTTCGATGATAGCAGTCCCTTCCGAGATCCAGGCGTCCTTCAGCTCCTGCGTCGGCAGCACGAATGACGGCACCTTGAGCTCGAACACGGCGATGTCGGCGGGCTTGCCGCCGGAATAGGTGCGCCGCTTCGGCACCACGGTCACTTCACCGATGACGTTCGGCGTCATGAACCGGTTGCCGGTGAGGCCGTGCAAGCGCAACAGCAGTTCGGTCAGCTTGCCGAACGCCTCGGCTTCGGCTGATGGCGTCAGCGCACCTTCGGGAACGATGATCTGGATGGGCATTGAGAGGTCTCCCTTTGAACCGTGAGATAACGGTCGTTATATAAAACATAACGATCGTTATATCGTCAAGCCTAATATAACGATCGCTATCGAGAGGTGGCCGATGGCACGACCGAAGAAGAGCGACGGTGACGCGCGCACACGGTTGGCGGTTTCAGTCGGGCGCGGCTTCCGCACCGGCGGATTCGGCGGCGCCGGGGTGGACGCGCTCGCCAAGGGCGCGGGCCTCACCTCGGGGGCGTTCTACGCCCACTTCGAATCCAAGGCGGATGCGTTCCGGCTTGCGGTCGCGGACGGGCTCGCCTTCCTGCGCGGCGGCATCGCCCAGTTTCAGGCGCAATATGGCAGCGGCTGGCGCGAACCGTTCGTCGATTTCTATCTGGGCGAACGGATGGAGGTCGGCCTCGACGAGGCGTGTGCGCTACCCAGTTTTTCCTCCGACGTGGCGCGCTCGGACGCCGCAACGCGCGCGGTCTATCAGGGCGAGTTGGAGCGTCTGGCGGACCTCGTCGCGCAGGGGTTTCGCGGCACGCATGCGCGGCAGCGCGCGCTGGCGCTGCTTGCGATCCTGACCGGCGCGGCCGACATGGCGCGCGCGGTAAAGGACGACACCATCAGGCGCGAGATCCTCGCCGCAGCCAAGTTAGCTGCGAAGGCGATCTAGTTCTCAGACGATCTCGCGCGCCCTGAGCGCCGCGATCTCCGCTGCATCGAACCCCAGTTCGCCCAGCACCGCATCCGTATCCGAGCCCAATTCCGGAGCCATCCGATCGAGCTTGCCGCCGCCATGCGCGAGCCGAAAGCCGCTGCCGGCAAAGCGCAGGCGGCCGTATTTCGTATCCAGCTCCTGGATCGCGCCGCGGGCCTTGATCTGCGGATGGTCGATCACCTCCTCGACCTTCCAGATGCTGGCGCAGGGCGCGCCGGCATCTTCCAGGATCGTCTCCCATTCGCGCGCAGGCTTTGCCGCGAGCGCCTCCTCGATGATGGCGCGCAGCGCGGGCTCGTTCTCGTTGCGGGAGAACCAGTCGGCGAAGCGCGGATCGGAGAGCGTGTCCTCGCGGCCGAGCGTCGACATCAGCGCGCGGTATTGCTTCTCGTTGTTGACGGCGAGCAGGATGTGGCCGTCGCCGCATTTGAACAGGTTCGCCGTGGTCCGCCGGCTGACGGCCTGATTGCCCGAGAGCTGCTGGCGATGGCCCGCGACCGACCAGTCCGCGATCTGCCCTGACAGAAACGCCATCGTCGCCTCCAGCATGGAGACGTCGATGAGCTGCCCCTTGCCGGTGCGGTCGCGCTGGTAGAGTGCGCTCGACACGCCGAACGCGGCCGTTGCGCCGGAAAGAACGTCGCACACGGCAAAGCCCGCGCGTGTCGGGCCGGTTTCGGGGTGACCCGTGATCGCCATGATGCCCGACAGCGCCTGCATCTTGCCGTCATAGCCGGGCCGCAGGCGATCGGGGCCGGTCTGACCGAAGCCTGACACCGCGCAATAGATCAGCTTCGGATTGATCGCCGATAGCGCCTCATAGCCGATGCCGAGCTTGTCCATCACGCCCGGGCGGAAGTTCTCCATGACGACGTCGACGGTCGCGGCGAGCTTCTTCACGATCGCGATCGCATCGGGCTTTTGCAGGTCGAGCGTCAGGCTGCGCTTGTTGCCGTTGATGGCCTGGAAAGCCGGCGCCAGCCCGCGCTCGGCCCATTCGCGCGACAGCGGCGTGCGGCGCATGTCCTCGCCCTCGCGCCGCTCGACCTTGATGACGTCGGCCCCCAACAATGCAAGCTGGTAGCTGGCGTAAGGACCGGCCAGCACCTGCGTAAAATCCAGGATCTTCACGCCCTCGAACGGTCGCGTCACGTCGCTCTCCCCTCGTTGTTCTCTTTATTTGAGGACGTCAGGCGGCGCGATTGCCGCGCGCGATCTCCTTTTGCTTGTCGAATTCGGCGCGGCGTCGCGCCAGTTCCTCCGGCGAGAGCTGCGCGACATTGTTGTAGTCGAGCTTCCAGGAGGCATCCTCGCTCCAGCGCAGCGGCGACTGCATCGTGGTCTGCGGGCCGCTCGCGGTCTCCAGCAGTTTCATCGCCAGCTCCAGCGTCCGGGCCTGCGAGCCGAGATCATGCGGCTTGCCGGCGGAATTGCCGAGCGGGAAATCGGAGAACAGGAAGCGCGGCACGGCGGCGTGCTCGATGATGTCCTTGGCGCAGCCCATGATCACGGTCGGAATGCCGTTCCGCTCCAGGTGCCGCGCCACCAGCGCCGTCGTCTGGTGGCAGACCGGGCAGTTCGGCACCAGCACGGCGACGTCGACCTTGTCCGCAATGCAGCGCGCCAGAATCTCCGGCGCGTCAGTGTCGAGCGTGACGCGGTGGCTGCGATTGGTCGGTGCGCCGAAGAAGCGCTGGCTTACCTCGCCGATGCGCCCTGCGGCGGCCACCTTCAAGAGCTGCGGCAGCGGAAACCAGGTGCCGTTGTCGGTCGCCGTGGTGTGCTTGCGGTCGTAGCCGATATGCGAGATGCGGAGGTCGTGCGGCTTCGAGGTGTCGCCGTCATAGACCTGGTAGAACTTCGCGCCGCCGTTATACGCAGCGCCGGGTCCCTGATCGCCCTTGGTTGGATCATACGGCGCCGCCGTGGTGATGATGGTGACACGCGACTTTGCCAGCGGCTTCTTCAGCGGCTGGAACGGTGCCTCGGAGTAATGCGCCCAGCGATACGGCGTGGTGTAGCCGATCGCGCTGTAATAATCCCGCGTGCGCTGCATATAGGGGATTGGGGCATCATAGTCGGGCGCAAAGCCGAATTCGTCGTCGCGCGGAGCGGACATGGGCGCGTCTCCTGGTTCTTGGTTAGAGCCAGACTAGAGATAGTCGGCGGTTTGCTCAACGGGGGGAGCGGTGGCGCAGGACAGAATTGCAGATGAAGATGGTGAGACGTCGGTGCGGTTAACCCTCTCCCCTTGCGGGAGAGGGTGGCTCGCCGCGATAGCGGCGAGACGGGTGAGGGGTATCTCTCCGCGTGTCCCACTGCTCTGGGAGTCCGTGGAGACATACCCCTCATCCGGCGCTTCGCGCCACCTTCTCCCGCAAGGGGAGAAGGGAAGGTAACTCACCTGAAAATATGCAGCGCCGCGTATTGCAGCAGCATGATCGCCTTGGCGTCGATGATCCGCCCGTCGGCGATCATCGCCAGCGCCTCGTCGATGCCGATTTCCAGCACCTCGATATCCTCGCCCTCGTGCTCGAGCCCGCCGCCGTCGCTGACCCGCATTCCCGGCTCGTACTCGGCGACGAAGAAATGCAGTTTTTCGGTGACGGCGCCGGGGCTCATGAAGGCCTCGAACACCTTGTGGACGTGGTGCAGGCGATAGCCGGTTTCTTCTTCGGCTTCGGCGCGGATGCGCACCTCGGGCGCGGCGTCGTCCAGCACGCCGGCGGCCGCCTCGATCAGCAGGTCGTCATATCCGCGGATGAACGCCGGCAAGCGAAACTGCTTCACCAGGATCACGGTGCGCCCGGCACGGTTGTAGGGCAGCACGGCGGCCGCGTTGTCGCGCTCATAGGTCTCACGGTGCTGCGTCTGCCACGCGCCATTGGCGCGCCGGTAGTCGAACGTGGTGTTCTTCAGCGTGGTCCAGCCGTTCGAGAGCACGCGGACGTCCTTGATGCGGACGCGGTCGGAAATGGTCATGGCTGTCTTTCAGTGTTCGCGGCCGTCGAGCCACTTCTGGAACATCACCGAGGTCGATTCCTCGAAGCCCAGCGACTGATAGAACGCATTGGCCTGCGCATTCTCGCGGCGGACCAGCAGCTGCAGCTTGGCGATGCCGGCCGCACGCAGCCAGTCTTCGGCGGCTGCCATGATCGCCCGGCCATAGCCGCGCTTGCGCCCGTCAGGATCGACCGCGACGTAGTAGACCCAGCCGCGATGGCCGTCATGGCCGACCATGATTGTCGCGACGATCGCGCCATTGTCGCGACCGATCAGCACGGTGGAATTGTCCCGCCGCCGCGCCAGCGCGATGTCGGCATGCGGATCGTTCCAGGGCCGCGTCAGGCCGCAGCGCTGCCACAGCGCAACGACGGTCTCGATGTCAGCTTCATTGATCGCATCAACAGTCAGAGCAGCCACGGTCACAGCACCTTTCCCGGATTCATGATGCCGTGCGGATCGAGCATCGCCTTGATCTGTCGCATCAGCTCGATTGCGGTCTTGTCCTTCACCTCAGGCAGCTCGTCGCGCTTGAGCACGCCGATGCCGTGCTCGGCCGAGATCGAGCCGCCCATGCGCAGCACGATCTCGAACACCACGGCGTTCATCTCGTGCCAGCGCGCCAGATAATCCGCCGTATTGGCGCCGATGGGCTGGCTGACGTTGTAATGCAGATTGCCGTCGCCGAGATGGCCGAACGGCACCGGCCGCGCGCCCGGACAAACGCGTTCGACGACGGCCGCAGCACGTTCGAGAAACTCGGGAATACGCGCGACGGGCACCGAGATGTCGTGCTTGATGCTGCCGCCTTCGGGCTTCTGCGCCGACGACATCTCCTCGCGCAGCTTCCAGAAGCCGTTGCGCTGGCTGAGATTGGCCGCGATCACGGCGTCGTCGACGATCTCCTCCTCCATGGCGCGGGCGAGGATCGTCTCCAGCGGCGTGCGAGCATCGTCACCAGGAGAGGACAGCTCCATCAGCACGTACCAGGGATGCTTCTCGGCAAGTGGATCGCGCACGTCGATGCCGTGGCGGACCGAGAAATCGACCGCCATCTCCGACAGCAGCTCGAAGCTCGTCAGCGCGTTTGCGGCTTCGCTCTGCGCGATCGTCAGCAATTTTAGCGCCGCTGCCGGCGACTTCAGCCCGACATAGGCGGTCTCGATCGCCCGCGGCTTCGGAAACAGTTTTAGGGTCGCCGCGGTGATGATGCCGAGCGTGCCTTCCGCGCCGATGAAGAGATTGTGCAGATTATAGCCGGTGTTGTCCTTCTTCAGCTTCGACAGCACGTTGAGCACGCGCCCGTCGGCGAGCACCACTTCCAGCCCGAGCGCCATCTCGCGCGCCACGCCATAGGCGAGCGCCGCGGTGCCGCCGGCATTGGTCGAGAGGTTGCCGCCGATGGTGCAGCTTCCCTCTGCGCCGAGCGAGAGCGGAAACAGCCGGTCCACGTCTGCGGCCTTCGCTTGCGCGATCTGCAGCACGACGCCGGCCTCGCACGTCATGGTGTTGGACGCCGTGTCGACCTCGCGGATCTTGTCCAGCCGCCGCAGCGACACCACCACCTCGCCATTGTGCGGCGTCTGCCCGCCGACAAGGCCGGTGTTGCCGCCCTGCGGCACCAGGGCGATCTTGTGCTCGTTCGCGAGCTTGCAGATCGCGGAGACTTCCGCCGTCGAGCCCGGGCGCAGCACCAGCGGCGAGCGGCCGTGGAACAGATTGCGCTCCTCGGTGACGTAGGCCTGGATATCGGTCACGTCAGTAATCGCGTGCTTGTCGCCGACGATTTTGCGGAATTGGTCGATCAGCTCGGGCGCAAGGGGAGGGGCGGCGGATTGATTGATGTTCATGTCGTCTTCTCTCATTCCGCGTTCTAGCGCGCAACCGCCGCGCGACGCAGCCGGTCGTTGATTGCTTCGCCCAGATCCTGTTCGGGGATGGCCATGACGGCAATCGCTTTGGGCGCCTTCGCATCAAGCGCCCGAAGATAGCCGAACAGATTGGCGGCGGCTTCGTCGAGATCAGCCGCGGGCGACAAATTCATGACAGCGGCGGCGGCCTCCTGGCCGGGCAGGCAATCGGGGCCGAACGCCAGCAGCGCTTCGCCTGGCGCAACGTCTTGCGCGCGCAGCCGAACCATCGCGCGCGGCGCGTAATGCGACGCCAGCATGCCCGGCGCCAGCGGCTGGCTGTCGTCGCTCTCGGCCTCGACAGGCGGCCTTGCGAGCGGCGCGCCAAGCACAGCCTCGATCCGTTCGCGCGAGAGCCCGCCGGGCCGCAGCAGCATCGGCGCGTTGAGGCAGCCGACGATGGTCGATTCGACGCCGACCGCAACCGGCCCGCCGTCGATGATCAGGTCGATGCGCCCGGCAAGATCGCTTTCGACATGCGCCGCCAGCGTCGGCGAGACGTGGCCGGAGATATTCGCGGATGGCGCCACCACGGCCCCGCCAAAGGCGCGCAGGATCGCCTCCGCCACGGGGTGGGCGGGAATGCGGATCGCGACGGTGTCGAGGCCGGCCGTGGCGAGATCGGCCACAGGGCAATCGTCCGTCTTCGGCACCACCAGCGTCAGCGGCCCCGGCCAGAATGCCTCCGCAAGCTTCAGAGCGCGCGCATCGAACCGGCCGATCCGCCGTGCCGCCGCGAGATCGGGGACATGGGCGATCAGCGGATTGAAGGCCGGCCGGCCTTTGGCGCTGTAGATGTGGGCGACCGCCGTGGCATTGGCGGCGTCGGCGCCGAGCCCGTAGACCGTCTCGGTCGGAAACGCGACCAGCCCGCCGGCGGCCAGGGTCCGGGCGGCAGCTTCCGCGCCGGCCTCGCCGGCCGGTAAAACCAGTGTTTCAAGACCCGTTTTCACAGGGACAAAATTCCTCGTCTCGGCCGCTTGCGGTGCGCCAAACCCGACGCTATAAGCCGGCCTCTTGTCGGAGTGTGGCTCAGCCCGGTAGAGCACTGCGTTCGGGACGCAGGGGTCGCAGGTTCGAATCCTGCCACTCCGACCAAGAATTTCAGATACTTAGCGTTTTGCACTTTTTTCAAGCCCAAGAAATAGCCCAAGATTGATATCAGACCACGGCTTTTTTCATGGGCCGCTTGGCCGTGATGCCCCGAACCGCGTCTGCCAAATGATCCGGGTGATGATGGCCATATACCCGTTCCAGCACTTCCACCGTCATGCCCAGATAGCCGGCCGCCGTCCATAGATCGACGCCCTGGTGCATCAACCATGTCGCCGCCGTGTGGGGGGTGACGTTCTCGACGGTGGTGTCGATCTTGGCGAGCTTGACCACCGTCCTGAAGGCCTTCTTGACCGAGAGAACGGGCTTGCCGTTGTATTCGACAAAGTGCTCTTTGGCGACGCCCAACGGGCGCCCAAGGAGAGCGGTGCCGAAATCGCCGCCCGGATCTTGGCTGAAGGAGCCGCGGTCGTCTTTGATTACAGTGCCAGCAAGCTGGCCGCGGACCAGGTGGTCGCCGCGATGATGGTCAAAGGCGGCAGGGCTGTTGTCGTCCACGGCAACTTGACTGGTTGCGCGTTCACGAGAGTTCCGAAGCTGCGCGTGTGATGCGTCGACACGCATCTTCGAGTTCGACGGCGGAGGTCGCGTAGGAAATCCTGAAATAGGGCGCGAGACCGAACGCCGAACCTGGGACAACCGCGACACCGGCGGTGCGCAGAAGATATTCGGTGAACGCCGTATCGCTCTCGATCCGTTGTCCGTCGGACGCCGTCTTGCCCATCAGACCGGCGCAACTCGCAAACGTATAGAAGGCACCCTCGGGCACGCGGCAGGTGATGCCATCGATCCTGTTCAGTGCGCCGACGACAAGATCGCGCCGTTCCTGAAAGGACCGGCAGCAGTCGTGGACAAAATCTTGAGGGCCATTCAGCGCCTCGATCGCTGCGGCCTGACTAACCGACGAAGGGCAGGATGTCGACTGGCTCTGGACGACGGCCATCGCTCGGATCAGAGCACTTGGCCCGCCGCCGTAGCCAATGCGCCAGCCGGTCATCGCATAGGCCTTCGAGACGCCGTTGATGGTCAGCGTCCGGTTGCGCAGAGCCGGCTCGATTGCCGCCGGCGTGGCGAAGCGAAAGCCGTCATAGACGATGTGCTCATAGATGTCGTCCACCATCAGCCAGACCTGCGGATGCGCGAGGAGCACGTCGAGGATCGGCCGGTAATCGGCCTCCGCATAGGCCGCACCGGATGGATTCGACGGCGAGTTCAGCATGACCCATCGCGTGCGGGGCGTGATTGCTCGCTCGAGATCTTCGGCTGAAAGCCGAAAGCCGTTGGCTTCCGAACAAGGCACCAGCACCGGCGTGCCACCGACGATCGCTACGATGTCGGCGTAGGTCACCCAGAACGGCGTCGGGATGATGACCTCGTCGCCGGGGTTGATCGTTGCCATCATGGCGTTGAACAGAACCTGCTTGGCTCCGGCTGACACGGTGATCTCGTCTTGCGCGAAATCGAGCCCGTTGTCCCGCTTGAACTTGGTGCGGATCGCAGCCTTGAGTTCGGGCGTGCCGTCAAGAGCGGTGTACTTGGTCGCGCCGGCGCGCATGGCGCGCTCGGCTGCATCCTTGATGAAGTCCGGCGTATCGAAGTCAGGCTCGCCTGCACCGAGGATGATGACGTCGCGGCCTTCTCGCTTCATCTCCGCGGCGAGCCCACTGATTTTCAGGATCTCCGACACGCCAATCGACGAAAGGCGGTGGGAGGGGCGGAATGACGTTGAACCGGGGAAGGGCGCGTTCATCAAACGGTCCTCTACGCCACGTCGAACTTGACGCCCTGGGCGAGCGGCAAAGTCCGGCCAAAATTGACCGTGTTGGTTGCGCGGCGCATGTAAGCCTTCCAAGCATCCGAGCCCGACTCGCGTCCACCGCCGGTTTCCTTCTCGCCTCCAAAAGCGCCGCCGATTTCGGCGCCGGATGGACCGATATTGACGTTGGCGATGCCGCAATCCGATCCTCGCACCGACAGGAAGGATTCGGCTTCGCGGAGGTCGTTGGTGAAGATCGAGGACGAGAGGCCCTGCGGGACCGCATTGTGCAAATCGAGCACCGCATTGAAGTCGTGATACTTGATTACGTAGAGAATGGGCGCGAAGGTTTCGTGCACGACGGGCCCGGTTTGTTCTGCGATCTCGACCAGCGCCGGGCGGACATAATACGCCGCATCGGCGCCGCCGGAGAGAACGCGCTCGCCGCCGAACACCTTGCTGCCTTCGGCACGCGCCTCGCTCAGCGCCTTCTGCATCGAGGCGAAGGCTGCGGCGTCGATCAGCGGACCGACTAGGGTGCCGTCCTTGAGCGGGTCGCCGATGGTCACGGACTCATAGGCGCGCTTCAGTCGCGGCACGAACGTGTCGTAGACGCTGTCGTGAACGAAGAGGCGTCGCAGCGTCGTGCAGCGCTGGCCTGCAGTGCCCATGGCGGCGAACGCGACGCCGCGTAGCGTCAGGTCGAGGTCGGCCGTCGGCGCGACAATGGCGGCGTTGTTGCCACCGAGCTCGAGGATCGCGCGCGCAAAGCGTTTTGCCAGCCGCGGGCCGACGATGCGCCCCATTGCGGTCGAGCCGGTCGCCGACACCAGCGGGACCTTGGCGTGATCGACGAGGATTTCACCGATCTCGCGACCCCCGAAGAGAACGGCGGACAGCGCCTCCGGTGCCTTGCCGCCTTCCGCTTTGAAGCGCTCCAGCGCGCGATCGAACAGCGCTTCCGTGGCAAGGGCGGTCAGCGGCGTCTTCTCGGACGGTTTCCAGACGATGCTATTGCCGCAAATCAGCGCCAGCGCTGCGTTCCAGGACCATACCGCGACCGGGAAGTTGAACGCCGAGATGATCCCAGTGACGCCGAGCGGATGCCAGCTTTCCATCATCCGATGCTCGCTGCGCTCGGTTGCGATGGTTAGGCCATAGAGCTGGCGCGACAGGCCGACCGCGAAGTCGCAGATATCGATCATCTCCTGGACTTCGCCGAGGCCCTCGGAGGCAATCTTGCCGGCCTCGATCGATACGAGCCTGCCAAGCGCCTGCTTGTTGGCGCGCAACTCCTCGCCCAGCAGGCGGACGAGCTCGCCGCGCTTCGGCGCCGGCACCAGTCGCCATTCGAGGAAGGCCGCATGTGCCTTGTCGATTGCCGCCTGGGCGTCGGCGGCACCGATCTCGTTGACATGGCCCGTGATCTCGCCGGTGATCGGCGATCTTGCAATCAGCTGGCCGCCGGTGTAGCGGCTGCGCTTGACGCCGAGTGAGCTCAGGAGCGCGTCGGCCTCGCCCGCCAGGGAGTTGACGGTGCGGGTTGCGGTTTGGGCTGTGGTCGTCATGGCGTTTTTCCCTTGGACGGTTAAAGTGCGGTTCGATCAGGCCATGGCCCGGCGTGCGAGGTGCGGTGACCCGAGCTGGACCAGAGCTTGCTCCAGCGAATCCCTTTCCGCCTGCGCATAAAGCTTCATTTCGTCGTGAACCTTGGCACCGAGGGCAGTTTCGAACGCAGCCCGGTTGGATCGCGCAGCGTAGTTCTGCTGCTGTTCGGTGCCGAGATTCGACTGGAAGATTCCTGCCGCGCTCACGGGGAGGAAATCCTCGTAGACGATCGGATCGTAGCGCAGGAAGCCCGCAGCCACCAAATCATCGAGGCTGGATGGCGGTGCCTGCCTCTTGGAGGCCTCAATGCCTGCATGCGTCGCCGAATAGCGGAAGAAGGCGAGCCGCTGTGCGTGAAGCTCCGACCAATCGTCCGGAAACGCTTTGAATCGTTCCGTCAGTTCGGTGTCGTAGTCGCGCGCGGTCGCGCCCGCCTGCCGCACGGAGGCGAGCAATCGGTCGTAGAGCTCGCGGCCTTTGGGCGTGAGAGCGGCGCCGCGCTGCTCGATCTCACCGAAGCGGGCCGTATGCGTCCCGGCGACCTTCGCGGCATTTGCCTGCTCGAACAGGATCGGCTCCTCGAGCGCCTTGAAGCTGGTCTGGCGCAGCAGGATCGGGCAGTCGCGGTGCGGTGGCCCTTCGATGACCGCCTTCGGCGCAATGCCGCGTCGTGGCATCGCGGCCTGGACGGCATCAATGTCCAGCGTGCGCGGTGTCAGATGGTTGATGTGAGGGCCTCTGAAGCTCACCACGTCGGCGATCAGTCGATGGGCGTCATGGAGCTGCTTGTAGACCTCAAGGCTCACCGTCGCTTCGCTATGCCAACGGAAGGTATCGAGGGCTTCGCGCACAAACTCCTCCGCCTGTGCGACGGTCAAGTGGCCCTCGGATTCGAAAATGCTGACGAGCTCGAGCGTGCGCGGCGTAAAGATGTGGCGCTCGCCAAGGATTCGCTCCGCCTGGGCACGAAGGGTCTCATCCTCGATCAGGTCGAGGCGCAACAGCGAGGTGAATACCCGGAACGGGTTGCGCCGGAGCGCGGCATCGTCGATCGGCCGAAAGGCCGTGGCATGAACGGGCACGCCGGCCACCGACAGATCATAATAGCCGACCGGGTGCATCCCCAACACGGCAAAGACGCGACGCATGTTGAGCAATTCGTCCGCGCGCCCCAGGCGAATGGCGCCGTGACGCTCGACGTTCAACCGCTCGAGTTCATCGTTCCGCTCGAGGCTCGCTCGAAGCTGCTCGTGCTGGCGCAACGTTTCGCGATTGGTGTCGTCGACGAGCTCCATCAGAGTGCCGTATTGCGGCACTTCGGCCCGGTACATGTCCGACATGGCGCGGGAAAACAGGGTGCGAATCTCGTCCGCGTCCGCGCGCAGCGCTGGCATCAAAGTCTCCATTTGAGGGCGGATCCGCCGTCCGCGTTGGCGAGATCCAAGGATCATGCAATTTCATCATGAACGAGGCGATTAGACCTTGCCTATTCGGCCAGTTCAAACGATGTTTATTCAGAAGATCATTCTGAAACGGAATGAGTAGGGATGAATCCGCAAACACCTCGTCGCTTTCTTCCCTCCACCGCCGTCTTGTCGGCGTTCGAGGCCACCGCGCGGACCGGCAGCATGACGCTCGCCGCGCGCGAGCTTCGACTGACCCAAAGCGCCGTTAGCAGGCAGATCAAGATCCTGGAAGAGCAGCTCGATGTCGGGCTCTTCATCCGCGAGCGGCAGACAGTCCGACTGACCTCCGTTGGCGAGTCCTATGCCCGCGAAATCCGCGACGCGCTCCACAAGATCAGCACGGCCTCCTTCAATCTCCATGCGAACCCTGGGGGAGGGACTCTCAATCTCGCGATCCTGCCCACTTTCGGCACTCGCTGGCTCGCGCCGCGCCTGCCCGGGTTTCTGGCTGCCAATCCCGGGATCACCATCAATCTTACGACCCGCTTGTCCTATTTCGATTTCCGGGCCGAGTCCCTGGATGCAGCGATTCACTTCGGTCAACCGGAGTGGCCCGGGGCCGAGATGGCTCTGTTGCGATCCGAACAAGTTGTGCCTGCGTGCAGCCCAGGGCTGAAGAAACAATACGGCTTCCGGGTTGCGGGTGATCTCCGAGAGGCCCCGCTGCTGAGCATCTCAACCCGCTTTCACGCCTGGGATCGATGGTTTTCCGCTCACGGTGTGTCAGCCAGAGCCGCTCAGGGCATGGTGTTCGATCAGTTCGCGACCGCAGCCCAGGCGGCGATCGCCGGCCTAGGTGTCGCGCTTCTGCCGACCTTCCTCATTCAGGACGAACTCGCGACCCGCAAGCTGGTCCGTGCCCTCAACCTGCCGATGGAAAGTCCCGAACGCTATTATCTGGTTTGGCCGTCCGACCGGACGAAGTACCCGCCACTTGCGGCTTTCAGGGACTGGCTGATCGCGGAGACCGCGCCGGATCGTTCAAAATGATGCGCTGGACCTTTTCCCGACGGAGCGCAATAATTTCCCTTCGTTTTGTCCATAAACAGGCACTTTGGAGGGTTGTAGATGGCACGTCCGGCGGATGCCAGGAAGGACCAGGATCTCCTCAACATCCTGATCGCTAATGCACGGACGTCGATCTCCGATATTGCCAAGGCGCTGGGCGTATCCCGCGCGACCGCACAGGGACGTATGGCAAGGCTGGAAAAGGAGGGCACGATCGCTGGCTACACGGCGATTTTGGGCAAGCAGGAGCATGTTACGTCGATCTCGGCAATCATCCTGATCGAGCTGGAAGTGAAGCAGCAAGGCAACGTCATTGCGGCCCTGCGCAAGAAGGCCGAAGTCGTTCATTGCTACACGCTGAGCGGTCCGTTCGATCTTTTCGTGAAGATCAATTGCGCGACGTCAACGCATCTCGACGAAATCATCGACTGGATCGCCGAGATGGAAGGTGTTCGCCGCACCACGTCCTCCATTCTTCTTGCGAGAAAATTCGAAAGGTGAGCAGGGCTTAAGCAAAACACTGCCTCGAAGCCGTCATTGCTGCTCCATTTCTTGGCAAAATTCCTCGTTTCCCATCGAAATAGAAGTTATCCCGACGGATTGTAACTATATTGTTCCTATAGCCGGCGGTTTGGATATTTATGTCGCGCCTATGCTCCTGAATAAAAGAAAGAAGAAGGAGCATTTGAAAATGAATGGTGCGACCGCTCTCGTGAGCATGCTGTCCGGCTATGGTGTGGACGTTATTTTTGGCGTGCCCGGCGATACGAACGTCGCGCTCTACGAGGCTCTTAGAACGACAAAAGGGGCTCCGCGTCATATTCTCTGTCGTGACGAACGTTCCGCGGTCTTCATGGCGGACTGCTACGCGCGCCTGTCTGGAAAGCCCGGTGTCGCAGAGGTGCCGAGCGGTGCCGGCGCGCTCTACGGCTTGCCGGGCGTGGCTGAAGCCAACAAATCCTCGGTGCCCATCATCCTTCTCGTGAACGACATCCCGCAGCCCGGCGTCGGGCGCGGCACGCTGACCGAACTGCCCGTCCAGGATTTGTTTAAGCCCATCAGCAAGCGGGCGGAGACGCTCTCCCATGTCGGGAAGTTGCCTGAGGTCGTCCGCCGTGCCTTTCGCGAAGCGACCGGCGGTCGTCCGGGCGCAGTCGTCCTCGCGTTGCCGGAGGATATTCTCTACCAGGATCTGCCGGGCGAAGGGGTATCGCTGCATGTCGAGCCGCAATGTCGGCAGGCACCGTCCTACCGCAGCAGACCCGCGGACGGCGATCTTGAAAGCGCACTGAAAGCCATTCTCGCCGCCGAGCGCCCGCTGATCGTTGCGGGCGGCGGCGCCAATCGATCCGGTGCGGCAGCTTCAATCACCGCCTTTGCCGAGCGGCTCGGCATCCCCGTCGTCACCACGATCACCGGGCAGGGCATCATTCGCGACGACCACAAGCTTGGCATCGGAATCATCGGCGACAACGGCTTTCATCCGCACGCGGTGTGGGCGCTCGGGTGCGCCGACCTCGTGATCTATGTAGGGTGCCGTATGGGGTCGGTCGCCACGATGAACTGGCAGTGGCCCGTCCCGAACGGAGAGACGAGGATCGTTCAGGTCGATCTCGAACCTGAAGTCATCGGCAACACCTACGCCATCGACTTTCCGCTTGTCGGCGATGCCCGCGCGGTCGTCGATGCGCTGCTCGCATTGGTACCCGTGGATCGCGGGCCAGGCACGGCTGGGTGGGTCGAGGATATCAACCGGCGCCGTGCGGAGTTCTGGGACGTGATGGCGCCGCAGCTGGAAAGCGATGAGGTGCCGCTGCGTCCCGAACGGGTCATCGAAACACTCAATCGCTGCCTGCCGACGCCCTGCAACGTGGTATCGGACGCCGGAACGCCGACGCCCTATGCGACGCGTTTTCTCCGCCTGCGAGATCCGCAGTCCAAGCTCGTGATCCCTCGTTTCTATGGTGGACTTGGCTACGCCATCCCCGCCGTCATCGGGGCCTACTTCGCAGCGCCGCATCTCAAGCCGGTTGGCTTGTTCGGCGACGGTTCGCTCGGCATGTCGGCTGGCGAACTGGAAACGCTCTCGCGCCTGCAAATTCCGGCTGTACTGATTCATTTCAACAACGCCTGCTTTGGCTGGATCAAGGCGCTGCAGCGGGTCGTCGACCGCGATCATGCCCGCAAGGGCTCCGGCTCCGGCCGCGGCGAGGCTGCACCGAGCAACGACCCGACCTTCAGCGTCGATTTCGGAAGGTACGACATGAGCAAGCTCGCGGCCGTCTACGGAATCCGCGGCTTCCGCGTCGAGACGCCTGCGCAACTTGAGACGGCTCTGCGTGAGGCTTTCGCGCTAAACGAGCCGGTCTTCATCGATGTGGCGGTCGAATCCATCGCCGACCGCCTGCCACCGGTGTTCTCATGGTTGAAAAAAGTGGGGGCCGATCCGGCAGCGGTCGGCGTCCAGGCTGCTCTCTAGAGAGGTTCAAATATGGCTCATTCATCGCGAAACATCGCTGTTCTCGGCGCCGGTCAGATCGGTGCCGTAATCGCCGGGATGCTGGCGGAGCAGGGGCACAAAGTCACCTTGGCTGACGCTTCGGAGGCACAGCTCCGCTTGAGTGCCGGACGGACCTTCGCTACCAAGGTCGTGGATGCTGCGGACCTCGACGCTGTGCGGGCCTTCCTGAAGGACCAGGATATCGTCGTCAGCGCCTGTCCGTACTTTCTCAACCAGGGTATCGCGCGAGTAGCTGTGGAGACCGGGACGCACTATTTCGACCTGACCGAGGACGTGGCGACGACGGCCTACATCAAGGAGATCGCGGCGGGCGCCGATGTGATGCTGGCGCCGCAGTGTGGCTTGGCGCCGGGCTTCATCTGCGTGCTCGGCGCCGACATGGCGGCGCGTTTCGACAGTGTGAAGACCATCAAGATGCGCGTCGGCGCGCTGCCGCTCTATCCGACCAATGCCTTGCGCTACAATGTGACCTGGTCCGTCGACGGCTTGATCAACGAGTATTGCAATCCTTGCGAGATTGTCTTCGACGGCAAGCCGATCGCTGTGCCGGCGCTCGAGGGCGTCGAGAGTGTCATGATCGACGGCGTCGCCTACGAGGCCTTCAACACGTCGGGCGGGCTCGGTACATTGACGGAGACGCTCGCCGGCAAGGTCCGCGACATGAGCTACAAGACGCTGCGCTATCCAGGCCATTCCGAGATCATGAAGCTCCTGCTGCAGGGGCTGGGGCTCGCCGACGACCGTGAGACCATGCGCCGCATTCTCAACCGCGCCGCCCCGTTTACCCGAAAGGACGTCGTCGTGATCTTCGTCACCGGCGTCGGCGAACGTAACGGCCGCTTCGAGGAGGACAGCGTCGTGCTGCGCTACGATGGCAGAGCCGAGCTCGGCGCGATTCAACTCACCACGGCAGCCGGCTGCGTCGCGATGGTCGAGCTGTTTCTCTCGGGCAAGCTTCCGGTAAGGGGCTTTGTGCGGCAGGAGGATGCGACGTTGTCCGACTTCCTGGCCACGCATGAGGGCGGCCGGTTGCTCCGGGAGGCCCGTAGCTCCGAGACGGGTGACTTTGCCGCCAGATTCGCTACCAAGAGGGCGGCGTGAGTGCGGCGTTGCCCGCAGTATTGGATCGCGGCCTGAGGAATTCAACTGGAAAAGGGGGAGTTTGATAATGGTTAGTCGTCGTGAAATTGGATCGCTTGCAGGACTCGGCGTCGCCGCCGCTGCGATGGCTGCGGGCTCAGCCGTGTCGCCGGCCGCGGCCCAGGCACAGCCTCCGGCCGAGAGTACTTTCGCCCAAATTCGCAGGACCAAGAAGCTTCGCATTGCCGGCATCGTCGGCACGGAGCCGTACTACCACAAGGACATTGCCACCGGCCAATGGTCGGGCTTTTGCGTGAGCATGGCGACGGATCTCGCCAAGGCGATGGAGGCCGAGGTCGAGATCATCGAGTCGACCTGGGGCAACTCGGTGCTGGATCTTCAGGCTAACAAGATCGACATCATGTTCGGCCTCAGCCCGACTCCGTCGCGCGCGTTGATCGTCGAATTTACCCGCCCGATCATGAACAACACTTTTACGATCATCGCCAAGTCCGGTTTTGAGCCGAGGACGTGGGAAGACCTCAACAAGCCGGAGGTGCGGGTTGCCGTCGACATTGGTTCGACGCACGATCTCTATGCCCGGCGAACCCTGCCGAAGGCGACGTTGGTCGCCCTCAAGTCTCCGGATGAAGCCGTGCTGGCGGTGCAATCGGGGCGGGCGGATTGCCTCATACAGGTAGCGATGCTGTCGCTGGTGACCGTCAAGAAAAATGCCAAGGTCGGTAAGGTCATCATCCCCACGCCGGTTGCGTCACAGCCGACCTGCTGTGGCGTGCGCGTCGATGTCGATACCCGCTTCCGCACCTACGTCGACAATTGGCTCGAATATAGTCGCTCCCTTGGAGCCTTGCGCGAGTGGATCCTGTCGAGCCTTTCGCTCGTCAATATCCAGGAGCAGGACGTTCCTCCCGGCCTCCAATTTTGACTTTCGACCGGGCTGCCCGCGTCTCCGTTGACGCGGGCAGCTTTGTATCAGGACGCTGTTGAGTTTTGAACCAATCAGTCTCCGGCGCGAGAGGACACTTGATTGATGCAACATGAACGACGTCCTCCACTGGGCATCATCATGCTTGATATAGCGATCGACCGCCCGCCGGGAGATGTGGGTCATCCCGCCAGTTGGCCGTTCGAGGTCATATTCAGGACCGTCCCGGGCGCGTCCGCGCGGAAGATCGTCGATGGCAATGACGCCGATCTGATCGAAGCATTCGTCGCAGCCGGCGACGCGCTGCATGCGCAGGGGGCGATCGGTCTGACAACGTCATGCGGCTTTCTGGCGTCGCGCCAGCGCGAGCTTTCCGCGCGGATGAAGCTTCCGCTCGCAACGTCGAGCCTTCTGCAACTGCCCATGGTCGAGCGTTGCCTTACGGCCGGCCGCCGCGCCGGCGTCATCACCTACGATGCGAAGGCGTTGACGGACAGGCACTTCGTTGAAGTCGGCGCCGATCCGGGGACGCCGCGCGTTGGACTGCCGCCGAACGGCAGCTTGCGTGCTCACATCGAGGGCGGCCGGTCCTATGATCGCGACGGGCTGCGACGCGATGTGCATGCGGCCGTTCGCGCGCTGCTCTCCGAAAATCCAAACATCGGCGCGATCGTTTTCGAATGCACAAATCTTCCGCCGTTCTCGGATGACGTGTCTCGTACGTTCGGGTTTCCCGTCTACGACATCATTACGCTCGGGCGCTGGTTCCATTCGGGGCTGACCCAGACCGCCTATTCGCAATCGATTGGCAAGGAATAGGTCCGATGCATTACGACTGGAATTTTGGATTTCTATTGCAGTACAGCAGGATCATCGGTGTCGGCGCCGCCTATACGATTGGTTTTACGATCCTGACTGCTGGAGCCGGATTTGTTGTCGGATGCGTGGTGGCGATCGCGAGCTTATCTAACCTGAGATTTATTTCGGCTCCGCTCGTGATGCTGGTCGAGGTCTTTCGCTGCACGCCGGTGTTGGTTCAATTGGTGTGGATCTATTACGCGCTTCCGGTGCTGATTGGTGTCGAACTCTCGCCCGCAGTTGCGGCCTTCATCGCGCTCAGTTTTTACGGGGGAGCCTTCTATTCGGAGATCATTCGCGGCGGGATCGTGTCGATCGATGCGGGGCAGTGGGACGCCGGCCGCGCGCTCGGAATGCGCCGCTTCGACCTGATGAAGCGAATCGTGATGCCACAAGCGTTGAAACGGATGATCCCGCCTTTGGTCAACCAGGCCGTGCTGCAACTAAAAAACACCTCGCTCCTATCCGTGCTGGCGGTGCCGGACCTGCTCTACCAAGGGCAACTCATCACCTCGGCGACCTACCGGCCGCTGGAAACCTACACCATGATCGCCGTGATCTACTTCATCATTCTATTCCCCATGACTCGTTTCGCACGCGTTCTCGAGGCGCGGTTTGCGCATTGAAGCATGACGCTACCAACGACAGGAGAATGCTCCCGTGTCTGATTCCGCGATGATCGAGCTCATTCAGGTGAAGAAGTCGTTTGGGGCCTTGAGCGTGCTGAAGGACATCTCACTGCGCGTCCCCCGCGGTGGTGTCGTGGCGCTGATCGGTCCCAGTGGCTCGGGCAAGTCCACGCTGCTCAGGTGTCTCAACTTGCTGACCATCCCTGAGAGCGGCGTCATCCGGGTTGGTCGAAGCAGCATGGACTTCACCAACGGGCACAAGCTTCCGCGCGACAAGGAACTTGCGGCGTTCCGCGCGCGGACCGGCATGGTGTTCCAGAACTTCAATCTGTTTCCCCACATGTCGGCGATACAGAACGTGATGGAAGGACCGGTGACGGTGCTCAAGGTTCAACCAGCCGTCGCGCGCGAAAGGGCGCTCGGGTTGCTGGAAAAGGTGGGATTGAAGGACAAGGCCGACGTAGCGCCTGACAAGTTGTCCGGTGGCCAGAAGCAGCGCGTGGCGATCGCGCGCGCCTTGGCGATGGAGCCGGAGGTCATGCTGTTCGACGAAGCGACCTCGGCGCTCGATCCCGAATTGGTCGGAGAGGTCCTTGCGGTGGTCCGAAGACTCGCGGCGGAAGGGATGACCATGGTGCTCGTGACGCATGAGATGGCATTCGCGCGCGAGGTCGCCGATACCGTCGTCTTCATGCGCGACGGCGTTGTGGTGGAAGAGGGGCCGGCACGGCAGGTCATCGATGCACCACGCCAGCCGGCGACACGCGCCTTCCTCAGTCATTTCCATAGCGGCCGCCTGCCGGCCGCTGCGGCCAACGGGTGACGAGCCGCGGCCGGATCTGGAATGGAACAGGACAAGAAGCCGTTGCGCATCGCGGTGATCGGCGCCGGCATCGTCGGAGCTGCCACGGCCTGGGAGCTGATCAAGGACGGACACGCTGTCACGCAGATCGAGCCGAGCGAGCCGGGCGGACCGCAAGCGGCGAGCTATGGAAACGGTGCCTGGATCAGCCCCGCTTCGATCGTGCCGATGTCGATGCCCGGCCTCTGGCGCAAGGTGCCGGGCTATTTGCTCGATCCTAACGGTCCGCTAGTGCTGCGTTGGGCGGCCCTGCCTTCATTGGCACCGTGGCTATTGCGTTTCCTCATGGCAGGGTGGACGGCCCGGAAGGTCGAGCGCACGGCGCACCTGCTCGCATCGATCCTCCGCGATGGTCCACAGCGCCATGCAATCCTGGCGGAGGAGATCGGAAGGCCAGACTATATACGCCAGACCGGCCTGCTCTATGCCTATCGCGATCGAAACGCGTTCGCGGAAGAAGCCCTCGCGTGGCGTCTCCGAAGGGAGAACGGGCTGCGATGGCGCGAACTCGATTCGGAGGAGCTGCGGCGACGCGAACCGGATCTCAGTCCCGCCTATCGGTTTGGCGTCTTTGTTGAGGACGGCGCGCATTGCACGGACCCGGGCGCCTATGTCGCCGCTATCGTGCGGGCCGCCTGCGCGCGCGGTGCCGTTCTTCACCGGGCACTAGCCAACGGATTCGTTTTGAAGAGTGGCCGCCTCAGAGCGGTGACGACCGATCACGGCCGGATCGACTGCGATCGCGCCGTGATCTGCGCCGGCATCTACTCCCGCGCGCTCGCGCGGGCTGCTGGTGACCGGGTCTTGCTTGCCAGCGAGCGGGGCTACCACGGCGTGATCGCGTCCCCTCGAGCCGGCCCGCGGCTTCCGATCATGCCGAGCGATGGACGAATGGCCAACACGCCTACGGCTGCCGGCCTCCGGCTCTCGGGACAGGTCGAACTCGCCCATGTTGACGCCGAGCCAGATTGGGCCCGAGTTGATATTCTAGTCCAACATGCGCTGAAGACCTATCCCGGCCTTGGGCCGCGCGAGGGCCTTGCGATCGAACGCTGGATGGGGCATCGGCCATCGACGCCGGATGGTCGTCCTGTCATCGGCCCGTCCGCGACGTCACCTGATATCTTCCACGCATTTGGCCACGGACATATCGGTCTTGCGTCGGGGCCGATCACGGGCCGGATCATCGCGGATCTCATCTCCGGCCGGGCCGCGCCTGTCGACCTTACGCCCTTCGCCATATCGCGATTTGGCTGATCAAGCAGACAATCTGGCATTCGGGGCGGTATGAAGCCACGCGGCGGTTATGTCATCGTGTGTCCCCCAACCGCGACGCACCCTCGGCGGTTGGATGTTTCGCTGTAAGCCATTGATCTCTAATGAAGGGATTTTAACTCAGTTGGAAAAATTCTATCGTAAAATTAATGATCGTATCGTGTCTCTTAATCAGCGGGTCCCAGGTTCGAGCCCTGGTGCGCCCACCAAGCAATATCAATTGCTTAAAGCGATTGCAGATCGGAACGGACCTTTTTTAGTTGGGAAATCTTGCTACGATTGTTTGCGATTGCGCAGGCTAATCTACGATTTAGTTGCGATCAGTTGGACGCTTCGTGGAGCGGTGACAATTGGCTGCCGATGACCAACGTCAGCTCTTCGAGTTCGAAAGCGACGCGCTGGATCCGTATATTGCGAACGACCGATGATTCGCACCGAGCCTCTGATGTGAGCCTCGGCAGCGAAAGCAGTCATCACGCCGAGTGGATCGCTGCGTGTCAAAAAAGTGCCCGGAGTTCGTGAGAGATCCGGGCAGTTGAGGGAAGGAGCGCGACGCGGGGTGCCTGCCCGCGATTTGTCACGTTTCGGCCGGCTGGCGGCGTTCGGAGCCGCTTCATGGTGGCTCAAGCAGAGATCGCCTTCGCCGAGTCGACCTGATTGCGCAGCAGGAATTTCTGGATCTTGCCTGTGGAAGTCTTCGGGACTGGCTCGAATACGACGACCTTGGGCGCCTTGAAGCCGCTCATATGCGTGCGGCAGAAGGCGATGATCTCGGCTTCCGTCGCTTTGGCGCCGTCCTTCAGCTCGACGAGGGCGCAGGGCACCTCGCCCCATTTCGAATCGGGTTTGGCCACTACGGCCGCGAACAGGACGGCGGGGTGCTTGTAGAGGATGTCCTCGACCTCCACGGAGGAGATGTTCTCGCCACCGGAGATGATGATGTCCTTGGAGCGGTCCTTGATGATGACGTAGCCGTGCTGGTCGAGCACACCGAGATCGCCGGTACGAAACCAGCCACCCTCGAAAGCTTCCGTCGTCGCCTTCTCGTTCTTTAGATAGCCCTTCATGACGATGTTGCCGCGGAACATGGCCTCGCCGATGGTCTCGCCGTCGCGCGGCACCTCCTGCATGGTCTGCGGATTGATGACGGTGACGCTTTCCTGGAGCGGGTAGGGCACACCCTGCCGGCGCTTCATGCGAGCGCGCTCGGCCGGCGGAAGCTCCTCCCAACCGGGGTGCTCGGCGCAGACGGAGGCGGGGCCGTAGACCTCGGTCAGGCCGTAAACATGCGTCAGCCTGATGCCAATGTTTTCGGCGCCTTCGAGCACCGCGACCGGCGGCGCAGCGCCGGCGATCAGGCCGACGACGCGACGAGCCGCGTTGCCTCTTGGTGCATCGGGCGCATTGATCAGTGTATTGTACACGATCGGCGCGCCGCCAGGCGCCTCGGGGTCCCTTTTTGCAACGGATTTGAGGGCGGGTCCACGGCCGATTTGGATCGGCAGGGGCGTCTGTTGCGGCAACATGGCTCGCCCGTCGCCGGCGCTCCACAGTTGCGCGATCAGCCAGAGGCCTACCGCCTCGTCACCAGCACGCCCAGCAAGAACGCCACCATCAACGATGGCAGCGGGGCCTCGCGCACCATGCCGCGGACGATGTCGGACCAGTGCGGCTCGGGCGCCAGTCTTGGCGATTTGACTTCGACTGCGGGCGCGATACCCCACTGTGACGCAAGCCCGGCGATCTCGCTTGCGGCGAGGCGCACGCCGTCGCGCACCCGAAAAATCGCGGCGTCCGCGCGCTCGCGCGGGGCGAGCAGCATCACCGTCGCGATCGCCGTGCGCAACGTCATCTCGCCGAAGCCTTGCAGCCTCACCGACTCCTCGGGGTCGGACGTCATGCGATCGTTCCTCACAGCGCCAAATTCTTCACAACGCCAAATTCTTCACAACGCGAAGTGGTGCGCGATGGTGAAGGCCATCGCCGCGCACAGGACCAGCGTGGAAACCGCGCCGGCCAAACCGCGTGCGAAATGAGCTCGCGTCAGGTGCCTGGTCATGATTGTGCTCCATGCTCACCATGGCAATGGCGGGCGTGGGCGTTGGTTCCGTGAGCAGCGTCGAATCGTCGTGGCCGGCTATTTCCGCAGCAATTCCCCCAGCGCCGCCGTCGCCTCCGCGCAGCGGATGTCGTCGATCTCGCGCGACAGGCTGAGCGCGCTCGCCTTCAACTCGTCGATCCCCAGGCTTTCGGGATGCTGGTTCTCGAGCTGGCTGAGCCGCTTGTTCAAATCATCCAGTTTCGATTGGAGCTGCCCGATGCTGGCGGCCCCATTCACGTTCCAAACGCGTTGTGCACGCATCGTGATTCCCCTGATAGTCTCACGGCGTTGTGAGCAGGGTTCGTGGCGGCAATGGGCATTTCTCTTGTCTGGCATGAGACGGTGGGGAACCGTTGCAGATTGGCAACGAAAGTTCCCGAAAATCCGTGCGCGACTTGTTCTGGTCAAACCCACGGGCCTGGGGGGCGTAGAATCTGCATATGAGCGTGCACGACGATGGGCCGGTCAGTCCGGCAAGCGAATGAGGGAAGATACGTGGCAAGATTTGTGACTGTCGCGGCCGGCCAGCTGGGTCCGATTGCGAGGAGCGAAACGAGGGGCGAGGTGGTTGCGCGGCTGATGGCCTTGATGCGCCAGGCCCACGCAAACGGCTGCGACCTGATCGTCTATCCTGAGCTCGCGCTCACCACGTTCTTTCCGCGCTGGTACTTCGAGGATCAAGCCGAGATCGACCAGTTTTTCGAGCGCGAGATGCCGGGGCCGGAGACGCAAGCGCTGTTCGATCTTGCGCGCGAGTGCGGCATCGGATTCTACCTCGGCTATGCCGAGCTCACGGTCGAGGCAGGCATCGTGCACCGCTACAATACGTCGATCCTGGTCGACAGGAGCGGCGCCATCGTTGCCAAATATCGCAAGGTCCATCTGCCCGGTCATACCGAGCATGAGCCGTGGCGCAAATTCCAGCATTTGGAGAAGCGCTATTTCGAGCCGGGCTCCGGCTTCGGCGTGGTCGATGCGTTCGGCGGCGTGATGGGCATGGCGATCTGCAACGACCGCCGCTGGAGCGAGACCTATCGGGTGATGGGTTTGCAGGGCGTCGAGATGGTGATGATCGGTTACAACACCCCGGTGCACAATCCGCCCGCGCCGGAGCATGACGACCTCTCGCTGTTTCACAATCATCTGGTGATGCAGTCCGGCGCCTATCAGAACGGCACCTTCGTCGTCGGCGTCGCCAAGGCTGGTGTCGAGGAGGGCGTCGACCATATCGGCGGCAGCTGCATCATCGCGCCTTCAGGCGAGATCATTGCGCGCTGCACCACCAAGGGCGACGAGCTCGCGCTCGCCCGCTGCGATCTCGATCTCTGCAATTCCTACAAGCGCACGACCTTCAATTTCGATGTTCATCGCCAGCCCCACGCGTATGGGATGATCGTCGAGCGGAAGGGCGTGGCCACCATGGCAGATGGCACGCCGGTGCGACCGAAGGGGTGATCGCTCTCGCTTTCGTCATTCCGGGGCGATGCGCAGCATCGAGCTATGGTGCGCAATTGCGCACCTGAGAATCCATTGAGCCACCAAACATGCCGCTAAATGGATTCCGGGCCCGCGCCAATGGGCGCGTCCCGGAATGACGAGGGAGAGAGCGGGCCCTTTCCCGCCCCCCGATCACAACCACGTGTCTTTATTCGGAAACGATCATTCTCTAATATCCCGCAATGCAAAAAGCCGCCCGCAAATTCGAGCCTGCCTCCAATCCCCCCGGCCGTCCCCGGGAGTTCGACATGGACTCCGCCCTGGACGGCGCTATCAGGGTGTTTTGCGAGCGCGGCTATCATGCCACCTCGGTCGGGGACCTGACGGCGGCCATGCGGCTTGCCACCGGCAGCGTCTACAAGGCGTTTCGCGACAAGCATGCCGTCTTCCTCGCCGCCTTCGAGCGCTATGCCGCGGTACGCGGGGAGCAGACCCGCAGCGCGGCGGCGCTTGGCACAAACGGTCGCGACCGGGTGCGTCATGTGCTCAATTCCTATGTCGAGCACTCCCGGGGCAGCGAGGGGCGCCGCGGCTGCATCGTGGTCGGTAGTGCGGTCGAGCTGTCGGCGGTCGATCCGGTGATGCGCGCGCGCGTCACGGCGCAGCTCAAGACCGTTGAGTCTTTCATCGCGGGCCTCATTCGCGAGGGGCAGGCCGATGGTTCGATTCCCCGCCATGTCGATGCCGATGACACCGCGCGGCTGATGATCTGCATGACGCAGGGCCTGCGCGTCGTCGGCAAGGCGCGCCTGCCGCTCGACGGCGATCGCCTGGTCGGCGTCGCGCTGAAACTGCTTGATTGAATCCTTGTCAAATTAGGAAATGAACGTTTCCTATCTATGGAAAGTGTCGGAGAGTTTGGAATGACGATGAATGCCACGATCGACGCCGCGCCCGAGCCGGACACGGTGTCGCAGCGACTGACCTTCGTGCTTGCCGCAGCCTGTGGCATGGTTGCCGCCAATATCTACTACGCCCAGCCGCTGATCGCCCCGATCAGCGCCGCGCTCGGCCTGTCGCACGCGGCCGCAGGCCTGATCGTGACCATGACGCAGATCGGCTACGGCACGGGGCTGCTGTTCATCGTGCCGCTCGGCGATCTCGTCGAGAACCGGACGCTGATCTGCACCGTCATCGCGCTCGGCGCGGCGTCATTGATCGCGGCTGGCTTTGCGACGCATGCGCTGTCGTTCCTAATCGCCGCGCTGTTCATCGGGCTCGGCTCGGTCGCGGTGCAGATCATCATTCCCTACGCCGCCCATCTTGCGCCGGAGGCCATTCGCGGTCGCGTCGTCGGCAACGTCTCGACCGGATTGATGCTCGGCATCATGCTGGCGCGGCCGGCCTCGAGCTTCGTCACCGCGGCGCTGTCGTGGCACGCGGTGTTCTTCTGCTCGGCGGCATTGATGATCGCGCTGATCGTCGTGCTTCGAGTGACGCTACCGACGCGCAAGCCGGTGGCGCGGATGCATTACGGCGAACTGCTGCTGTCAATGCCGCATCTGGTGCGGACCATGCCACTGCTGCGGCGCCGCGCGCTCTACCAGGCCGGGCTGTTCGGCGCCTTCACGCTGTTCTGGACGGTGGTGCCGCTGCAGCTTGCCAGCCAATTCGGCTTCACCCAGAGCGGCATCGCGCTGTTCGCGCTGGCCGGCGTGTCCGGCGTGTTCGCGGCGCCGATCGCAGGCAGGCTCGCCGATCGCGGACATAGCCGCATCGCCACCATCGCCGCGATGCTGTTCGTCGCGCTGGGCTTCCTGGTCACGCATGTCGGCGCGGCCGGATCGATGCTCAACCTTGCCTGCCTCGTGGTGGCCGCGATCGCGATCGATTTCGGCGTGCAGGGCAATGTCGTGCTGGGCTTCCGCGCCATCTTCGTGCTCGGGCATGAGCATCGCAGCCGCCTCAACGGGCTCTATATGGCGACGTTCTTCGCCGCCGGTGCGGCCGGATCCGCGCTCGGCACCTGGGCGTTCGCGCAGGGCGGCTGGACGCTGGCCTCGGCCATTGGCCTTGCGCTGCCGGTCGCCAGTTTGATCTATGCCGCGACTGAATAGCGGTACGATTGTGCTGTCCGGGGCTGTTTACCACGCCTCGGTGTGGTCGGCTTGGCGGACGCCATTTCCATCTCGCGGATTCCCGGCCGCTGTAGTACTTTGGTCGCAAGCGGCCTGGTTAACGGCGGCAGGGGAGGCCCTATGAAGCGTGCGGGACTGGTTGGCGTACCGCGAGTACGGCCATGGTCGTGGCAGGCATTTCTGCTCGGATTGATTGTCGTCGCAGCGTCGGCTGCGATTCAAGGCGTCTGCGTCGCACTCGGCGCCAAGCTCTATTTCGCAACGTTCCTGCCGAGCCTGTTCGTGCTCGGCCTTGTCGCCGGCGCGCCAGCGGCCATCTTCGCAGCTCTGCTCACCGTGCCGCTGGTGTGGTGGGCGTTCATGCCGCCGGTGTTCGAGATTGCCCCGCTGACCCCTGCGGACGCGGATTCCATCAATTTGTTCTTCCTGCTCGCCGTGCTCCTGATCGGCCTTGCCGATCTCTGCCGCAAGGCCATGGCCATCATCAGCCGCGGCGGCTTGAAGTCGTCAGGCGAGAGCGCGGCGACGAATTCGCAATAGGCCGGACGCGCGTTGCGCACGTGCAACAGTCCGGCAACCATCCGCGCAGCCGGATCGCGCCGCTAACTTTTCAAAAAAGATTTGGCCGCATTTTCCCTCGCGGGAATGACGAGGGAGTTTTCGACATGAACGGTCAAGCCATTTTCGAGAACGTGCGCCGCTATCGCGGCATCGCATCGCTCTATCGCCAGACCGCTGCGTTCCGGCCGGGCCAGCGCTGGTCGCTGCTCGAGCAGGCCAGCGAGTGGGAAGCCCGCGCGCTGTCCGAGCTGGAAGCCTATTTCGCGGCCCGCGCCGATTACAGCGTTCCGCTCGCCGCCTGAACATTAACCATCACGACGGCCGGAGCGCGCGATGATCACCTTCAACCGCATCTTCACGACGCAGCGCCTGCTCCAGATCATCGTCATCCTCGCGGCGACGATCGCGATGAAGCTGATGGGCTGAGCCCCGGCTTGCGCTATCGCTCGCCGAAATCGGGCAGCTCAGGCAGATAATTCGCGCCTTCCGATCCCAGGAAATCGAACATCGCCTGCGCCGGCGGCAGCAGCACCTTGTCGCTGCGGCGGATCACGTACCATTGCCGGACGATCGGCAGGCCTGCGACGTCGAGCACGACGAGGCGCCCTTCGGCCAGCTCATGCGCCACCGTGTGCGCCGAGATGAAGGCGATGCCGAGCCCCGCGATCACCGCCTGCTTGATGGTCTCGTTGCTGCTCATCTCCATGCCGATGATCGGCTCGAGATCCGACTTCTGGAACAAGCCCTCCATCAGCGTGCGCGTGCCCGAGCCGGGCTCGCGTGTGAGGAAAGTCTCATGCACGAGATCGGTCAGGCTGAGGCCTGAATCCTTCTCCAGCCAGTGCCCCTTGCGCGCGATGATGATGTGCGGATTGCGCCCGAGCTGGCGCACGTCGACGCTGACATCGGCCGGCGGCCGACCCATCACGGCGAAATCGAGCTCGTAGCCGTGCATGGCCTCGCGGATCTCCTCGCGGTTGCCGATCGTCAGCTTGATCTCGATCTTCGGCGAGCGTTTGGAGAATGCCGCGATCGCGTGCGGCACGAAATATTTCGCGGTCGAGACCGCGCCGAGATGCACCGTGCCGCCGGTCTTGCCCGCAAGCAGGTCGAGTGCGCCCTGGCAGTCCGTGATTGCGGCCTCGACGCGCTCCGCAAGCGCCAGCACCTCGCGGCCTGCCTCCGTCAGCAGCATGCCGTCGCCGGTCCGTTGCACCAGCGGCAAACCCGCGAGGTCCTGAAGTTGCCGAAGCTGCTGCGTCACGGCCGGCTGGGTCAGCCCGAGCTGGGTCGAGGCCGCCGTCACGCTGCCCTTCACCGAAAGCGCCGCAAGCGAACGCAGCTGCCGGATCGTCAGATGCCGGAGCTGGTGGGTCGCCGCGTGGCCGGAACCATTATAAGGAAATTCTTTGGCACTCATTATGAATAGAAATTTTCCTTATTAAGCCGCTCCTGTCAATCTCGTCGTGCCGGGACAGACCGCACCAACCTCCCGAGTGGAGGGAACTGGATGCGGCGCCCGCAAGGGGATGGACGCAGATGACCGGGCAACTCAGGCTGGACGACCACCTTCAACGCTATTCCGAGACGGCGCCGCATGCGCTCGCCGTGGCGGCTGCGGTCGACGCCATCGCCGCCGCCGCAATCGAGATCGCCGACCTCATCGCGACAGGCGATCTCGCGGACGCCTCCGGCCTGACCACCGGCTGCAACAGCGACGGCGACATCCAGCGCGATCTCGACGTGCAGGCCGATGCCATCCTGCGCCGCTGCCTCGGCAGGCTGCCGATCGCCGCACTGGCGTCAGAGGAGATGCGCGAACCGCAGATCGGCGACCGCGACGCCAAAATCTGTGTCGCGATCGATCCGCTCGATGGTTCCACCAACATCGACCTCAATATGACTGTCGGTACGATCTTCTCGATCCTGCCCGCACCCGATGACCTCGCGCTGGCCTTCCATCAGCGCGGGTCGGTGCAACTCGCCGCGGGCTTCGTCACCTATGGACCCCAGACCTCGCTGGTGCTGACGCTCGGCGAGGGCGTCGACATCTTCACGTTCGACCGCAAGGCCGGCTGCTTCCGTCTCGCGCGCAGCGCCGTGCAGATCTCCGAGACCTGCGAGGAGTTCTCGATCAACGTCTCCAATCGCCGCCATTGGGAGCCGCCCGTGCGCGCCTTCATCGACGAATGCCTTGCCGGCGTCGACGGGCCCGCCAACCACAATTTCAACATGCGCTGGGTCGGCTCGCTGGTCGCGGAGGCCTATCGTATCCTGACCCGCGGCGGCGTGTTCCTGTATCCCTCCGATGCGCGCGCCGGATATGGCGATGGTCGCCTGCGCCTGGTCTACGAGGCGCACCCGATGGCCATGATCATCGAGCAGGCCGGCGGCTCGGCTTCGACCGGCCGCGAGCGCATCCTCGATCTCTCAGCCCAAAATCTGCACCAGCGCGTCCCGCTGGTCATGGGCTCCAGCAACGAGGTGCGGCGCGTCGCCGAGCTGCATTGCGATCCGCTGCTGATCGCCAGCGTCTCCGCGCCGCTGTTCGCGCGGCGCGGCTTCTTCCGGCTGTGAGCGAGGTGATCGATGTCCAGAAAGCACCCGATCATCTCCATCACCGGCTCCTCGGGCGCCGGAACGACCTCGGTCAAGAAGACGTTCGAGCAGATCTTCTTCCGCGAGAAGGTCAACGCCGTCTACATCGAGGGCGATGCCTTCCATCGTTACGACCGCGCCGAGATGCGCACGCAGATGGCCACAGAGGCCGAACGCGGCAACAAGCACTTCAGCCATTTCAGCCCGGACACCAATCTGTTCGAGGAGCTCGAGCGCGCCTTCCGCGACTATGGCGAGACCGGCACGGCGACGACGCGACACTATGTGCACGACGCCGAAGAGTCCGCGCTGCATGGCGCTGCGCCGGGTACCTTCACCGAGTGGAAGCAGCTCCCGGAAAATTCCGACCTGCTGTTCTACGAAGGCCTGCACGGCGCCGTCGTCACCGACCGAGTGAATGTCGCGCGCTATGCCGACCTCAAGATCGGCGTCGTGCCCGTCATCAATCTCGAATGGATCCAGAAGCTGCACCGCGACCGCAGCGCGAGGGGCTATTCGACCGAGGCCGTCACCGACACGATCCTGCGGCGGATGCCGGATTACATTCACTATATCTGCCCGCAATTCACCGAGACCGACATCAACTTCCAGCGCGTGCCGACAGTCGACACGTCGAATCCGTTCATCTCGCGCTGGATCCCGACGCCGGATGAATCGATGGTCGTGATCCGCTTCAAGAATCCGCGCGGCATCGACTTTCCGTATCTGCTCTCGATGCTGCCGCACAGCTGGATGTCGCGCGCGAATTCGATCGTGTGTCCGGGCGCGAAGCTCGATCTCGCCATGCAGCTCATCCTGACGCCGCTGATCATGCAGCTGATCGAGCGCAGGCGCAGCTTGAAATGAAAGGGAGCATCCGATGAATATCTCGGTTCATGCCGACGCCGACCTGACGGCCGTTGCGCATAACGATCTCGCCAACGCCGTCCGTTTCCTCGCGGTCGATGCCATCGAGACCGCGCAGTCCGGTCATCCCGGCCTGCCCATGGGCATGGCCGACGTCGCGACCGTGCTGTTCTCGCGTTTCCTCAAATTCGACTCGGCGCATCCGAACTGGCCCGACCGCGATCGCTTCGTGCTGTCGGCCGGACACGGCTCCATGCTGCTCTACGCATTGCTGCATCTCACCGGCGGCGACGTCAGCCTCCACGACATCAAGGCCTTCAGGCAGTGGGGCTCCAGGACGCCGGGGCACCCCGAATATGGTCACACGCCAGGCGTCGAGACCACGACGGGTCCGCTGGGGCAGGGGATTGCAACGGCCGTCGGCATGGCGCTTGCCGAGCGCATGGCCAATGCGCGGCATGGCGACGGTCTCGTCGATCACTTCACCTATGTGATCGCGGGCGACGGCTGCCTGATGGAAGGCATCAGCCAGGAGGCGATCTCGCTCGCAGGCCATCTGGGGCTCGGCCGCCTGATCGTGCTGTTCGATGACAACGGTATCTCGATCGACGGGCCGACGTTACTTGCGACCTCAGATGACCAGCTCGCACGCTTCGCCGCCTCCGGCTGGTCGGTGCGCCGTGTCGACGGACACGATCCCGAAGCGGTTGCGCAGGCGATCGGGGAAGAACGCGAAACCGCAAAACCGTCGCTGATCGCCTGCCGGACCATCATTGGTTACGGCGCGCCGGACCGCCAGGGCACCGAGAAAGCGCATGGCGCGCCGCTCGGCACCGAGCAGACCGCGGCGGCAAGGCGGACGCTCGGCTGGGACTATCAGCCCTTCGTCGTGCCTGTCACCGTCGCAAAGGCGTGGCGGATGATCGGACAGCGCGGGCAGGTCGAACGCCTGGCCTGGCTCGATCGCTACGAAGACGCGACACCCGAGCAGCGCGAACTCTTCATCGAGGGCAAGCCGGTTGCCCTGCCGAACGCCTATGCCCAGGCCTCGGCGAAATTGCGCGAGCGCTTTGCCACCGAGCGCCCCAAGCTTGCAACGCGGCAAGCCTCACAGCAGGTGCTCGACGGCATTGCGGGGACGATCCCAGGATTTGTCGGCGGCTCGGCGGATCTGACGCATTCGAACCTGACGCACGCCAAGGCGCAGGCGCCCGTCAAGCGTGGCGCTTTCGCCGGCGACTACATTCACTACGGCATCCGCGAGCACGGCATGGCGGCTGCGATGAACGGCCTCGCGCTGCATGGCGGCTTGATTCCCTATGGCGGCACGTTCCTCGCCTTCTCCGACTACAGCCGGCCGGCGATCCGCCTTGCGGCCCTGATGCGGCTGCGCGTCATTCATGTGATGACGCACGACTCCATCGGGCTTGGCGAGGACGGGCCGACGCATCAGCCTGTCGAGCATCTCGCAGCGCTGCGCGTCATTCCGAACCTGCTGGTGTTCCGCCCCGCCGACGCGGTTGAGACGCTGGAGGCCTGGAATTGCGCGCTTGCGAGCGAAGATCGTCCATCCGTGCTGTGCCTGTCGCGGCAAGCCCTGCCGACCTTCCGCAGCGATGCGCGCGGCAAGAACCGTGTCGCGCGCGGGGCCTATCTGATCGTCTCGCCTGATGGCGGGCGCGACGTGACGTTGATGGCCACAGGCTCGGAAGTCTCGATCGCGCTGGAAGCCGCCCGCCTGCTTGCGACCGAACATGTCCGCGCGGCCGTGGTGTCCGCGCCGTGTTTTGCCCTGTTCGATGAGCAGCCGGATGACTATCGCGCCGCCGTTCTCGGCACCGCGCCACGTGTCGGCATCGAGGCGGCGGTCGCCGGCGATTGGCACCGCTGGATCGGCAGTGACGGTGAATTCGTCGGCATGCGCGGTTTCGGCGCCTCGGCTCCGGCGCCGGTGCTGTACCGCGAATTCGGCATCACACCGCAGAGCATTGCGGAAGCGGCCCGCCGGGCGATCGCCCGCAAGAGCCAATAAGGAGGACGTCCCGTGGCCCGTATCACCCTTCGCCAATTGCTCGATCACGCCGCAACCCACGGCTACGCCGTGCCGGCGTTCAACATCAACAACATGGAGCAGGGCATCGCGATCATGCAGGCCGCGGCCGAGGTCGACGCGCCTGTCATCATCCAGGCCTCGCGCGGGGCGCGCAGCTATGCCGGCGATTTCATGCTCTCGCACATGATCGACGCGCTGGAGCGGACCTATCCCGACATCCCGCTTTGCATGCACCAGGACCACGGCAATGACGAGGCGACCTGCGCCTCCGCCATCGCCCACGGCTTTACCTCGGTGATGATGGACGGTTCGCTCAAGGCCGACGCGAAGACGGCCGCCGACTATGACTACAACGTCGCGATTACTCGCCGCGTCGTCGATCTCGCCCATTGGACCGGCGCCTCCGTCGAAGGCGAACTTGGCGTGCTCGGCTCACTCGAACATGGCGGCGGCGAGCAAGAGGATGGCCACGGTGTCGAGGGCAAGGTCAGCCATGACCAGCTCTTGACCGATCCCGATCAGGCGGTCGACTTCGTCCGTGCCACCAAGGTCGACGCGCTCGCCATCGCGATGGGCACCTCGCACGGCGCCTACAAGTTCAGCCGCAAGCCCGATGGTGACATCCTGGCGATGCGGGTTGTCGAGGAGATTCACCGCCGGCTGCCGAACACGCATCTGGTGATGCACGGCTCTTCGTCGGTGCCGCAGCCGCTTCAGGACATGTTCAACCAATTCGGCGGCGAGATGCCGCAGACCTGGGGCGTGCCGGTGGAGGAGATCGTCCGCGGCATCAAGAGCGGCGTGCGCAAGGTCAATATCGATACGGATTGTCGCCTGGCGATGACCGCCGTGTTTCGGAAAGTGGCGGCGCAAAGCCGCAACGAGTTCGATCCACGCAAATTCCTGAAACCTGCGATGGATGCCATGCGCGAGCTCTGCCGCGATCGTTTCGAGCAGTTTGGCACCGCGGGTCACGCCAGCAAGATCAAGGTCGTTCCGTTGAGCGAGATGGCACGGCGCTACCGCGCCGGCGAGCTCGACCCGTGCATCGGAGCACGCGAACCAGTCGCGGCTTAGTCATTCAGAGAGAGAAGAGGAGAGAGCCATGAATGCACACGCAGGAACGGTCCGCGGCAAGGAGCGCTATCGATCGGGCACCATGGAATACGCGCGCATGGGCTATTGGGAGCCCGAATACACGCCGAAGGACACTGACGTCATCGCGCTGTTCCGCGTCACGCCGCAGGAGGGCGTCGATCCGATCGAGGCGTCCGCGGCCGTCGCCGGTGAATCCTCGACCGCGACCTGGACGGTGGTGTGGACCGACCGCCTGACGGCAGCCGAGAAGTATCGCGCCAAGTGTTATCGCGTCGATCCGGTCCCCGGCACGCCTGGCTCGTACTTCGCCTACATCGCCTATGACCTCGACCTGTTCGAGCCGGGCTCGATCGCGAACCTCTCGGCGTCGATCATCGGTAACGTGTTCGGCTTCAAGCCGTTGAAGGCGCTGCGCCTGGAGGACATGCGCTTTCCCGTCGCCTATGTGAAGACATTCCAGGGACCGGCCACCGGCATCGTGGTCGAGCGCGAGCGGCTCGACAAGTTCGGCAGGCCGCTCTTGGGTGCGACGGTGAAGCCGAAGCTCGGCCTCTCGGGCCGCAATTACGGCCGCGTTGTCTACGAGGCGCTGAAGGGCGGGCTCGACTTCACCAAGGACGACGAGAACATCAACTCGCAGCCCTTCATGCACTGGCGTGACCGCTTCCTGTATTGCATGGAGGCGGTAAACCGCGCGCAGGCGGCCTCGGGCGAGGTGAAGGGCACGTACCTGAACATCACCGCGGGAACGATGGAGGACATGTACGAGCGTGCGGAGTTCGCGAAGGAACTCGGGTCGTGCATCGTCATGATCGACCTCGTGATCGGCTACACCGCGATCCAGTCCATGGCGAAATGGGCACGCCGCAACGACATGATCCTGCATCTGCATCGCGCCGGTCACTCGACCTATACACGGCAGAAGAGCCACGGCGTGTCGTTCCGCGTCATCGCGAAGTGGATGCGGCTTGCGGGTGTCGACCACATTCACGCCGGCACCGTTGTCGGCAAGCTCGAAGGCGATCCCAACACAACGCGTGGCTATTACGATGTTTGCCGCGAAGACTTCAATCCGACCAGGCTCGAGCACGGCATTTTCTTCGACCAATCCTGGGCGAGCCTGAACAAGATGTTGCCGGTCGCCTCCGGCGGCATCCACGCCGGGCAAATGCACCAGCTGCTCGACCTGCTCGGCGAGGACGTCGTGCTGCAATTCGGCGGCGGCACCATCGGCCATCCCATGGGCATTGCGGCCGGTGCGATCGCCAACCGCGTGGCGCTCGAAGCGATGATCCTCGCCCGCAACGAGGGACGCGACTACGTCCACGAGGGCCCGGAGATCCTGGCCAAGGCCGCGCAGACCTGCACGCCGCTGAAGTCCGCGCTCGAAGTCTGGAAGGACGTGACCTTCAACTATCAATCCACCGACACGCCGGACTTCGTGCCGACGGCGCTGGAAACCGTCTGAGGAGCTTTGACAATGAAACTGACCCAGGGCTGCTTCTCCTTCCTGCCTGACCTGACCGACGACCAGATCACCAAGCAGGTGCAATACTGCCTCGCCAACGGCTGGGCCGTGAACATCGAGTTCACCGACGACCCGCATCCCCGCAACACCTATTGGGAGATGTGGGGTCTGCCGATGTTCGATCTCCAGGACGCCGCCGGCGTGATGATGGAGCTCGCCGAATGCCGCAGGGTCTATGGTGACAGCTACATCCGCATCAGCGGTTTCGACTCCAGCCACGGTTGGGAATCCGTGCGCATCTCGTTCATCGTCAACCGGCCGAAGGAGGAGGCCGAGTTCGAACTGGTGCGGCAGGAGGTCGGCGGCCGCGCGATCCGCTACACCACGGTGCGCAAGCCGGCCGCGCACGCATCGACCTGATCATCCTCTCCGCGCGGAGCGCTCCCTGCTCCGTTTCCTTGGCGGACCACTGCTTCGCCGCTCCCCCCGCGGCGAAGCTCTTTTCTTCGAGGCGCCGATGCTTGACATGCCCACCGCACCGACTACCGAGCCGCATGAGGCCACGTTCGATCTCCGTAAGGAGGCCGAAACGGCCGGGATCACCGATACGCTGCAACAGCTCGAGCAGGAGCTGATCGGGCTGAAGCCGGTCAAGAATCGCGTGCGACAGATTGCTTCGCTGCTGCTGATTGAACGCATCCGGCAACGTGCGGGCCTCGCAGCGGCCCCACCGACGCTGCACATGTCGTTCACCGGCAATCCCGGCACCGGCAAGACCACGGTGGCGCTGCGCATGGCAAAGATTCTGCATGGCCTCGGCTTCGTGCGGCGGGGGCAAGTGATCTCGGTGACCCGCGACGATCTGGTCGGGCAATATATCGGTCATACCGCGCCGAAGACGAAAGAGATTCTAAAGAAAGCGATGGGCGGCGTGCTGTTCATCGACGAGGCCTACTATCTGCACCGACCCGACAATGAACGCGACTACGGCCAGGAGGCGATCGAAATCCTGTTGCAGGTGATGGAGAACCAGCGCGAAGACCTCGTGGTGATTCTTGCCGGCTATGGCGAGCGGATGACGAGCTTCTTCGCGTCCAATCCCGGCTTCCGTTCGCGCATCGCTCATCACATCGAATTTCCTGACTATGCGGAAGCTGAGCTGCTGGTCATCGCCGAGCTGATGCTGAGGGAACGCGGTTATCGCTTCTCGGCAGCCGCACGCGAGGCATTCGAGAAATACATTGCGTTACGCCGGACCCAGCCGTTCTTCTCGAATGCGCGCTCGATCCGCAACGCGGTCGATCGTATTCGCCTGCGGCAGGCCGATCGCCTGGTGTCCGACCTCGATCGCATGCTCGATGTCACCGATCTCGAAACCATTGATCCGGCGGACGTGCTGGCGAGCCGTGTCTTCAGCGGCGGGGCGGACGCGCGGAGTGCCAAGCCATGACCCATGAGATCATTGTTGCTCCCTCGATTCTGGCGGCAGATTTTGCGCGCCTCGGCGAGGAGATTGCAGCGATCGATGCGGGCGGCGCCGACTGGATCCACTGCGACGTCATGGATGGCCACTTCGTGCCGAACGTCAGCTTCGGCGCCGATGTCATCAAGGCGATCCGGCCGGTGACGACGAAGCTCTTTGACGTGCATCTGATGATCGCGCCTGTCGATCCCTATCTCGAGGCATTCGCGAAGGCGGGGGCCGATATCATGACCGTGCATGCCGAAGCGGGCCCGCATCTCGACCGTTCGCTCCAGGCAATCCGTGCGCTCGGCAAGAAGGCCGGCGTGAGCCTGTGCCCATCGACATCAGAGAGCGCGATAGAGTATGTGCTCGATCGTCTGGACCTCGTGCTGGTGATGACGGTCAACCCGGGCTTCGGCGGCCAGTCCTTCCTCGGTTCCCAGCTCGAGAAGATCGCGCGCATCCGAAGCATGATCGGCGAGCGGCCGATCCGGCTCGAGGTTGATGGCGGCGTCACCCGCGACAATGCCGCCGCAGTCGCCGCAGCGGGAGCCGATACGCTGGTAGCGGGTTCCGCGGTGTTCCGCGGCGGCAGCGCCAACTACGCCGGCAATATTGCGGCCATTCGCATCGCAGCAGAGGCCGGTCGGGTTCCGAAACTGCAACCTGGTTCCGCGCGGCCGATGTGTGCGGGCGAGGGTGCGCGCATCCGGTAGACTACGGAGACGCCACCTGGGCAAGTGACAATTCTCCGGGCTCCTACGGAGAATCGATCACGTATCCGCAGTGCATTTTCATGCCGGGGTAACCAATGGTGGTAAAGCAGGTGCCGGATTAACGGCGAGGCAATGCGCCGCACCACAATCTGTGGTTCAAGGACCGCAGAGAGCGTGGGATGCAGATTCAATATCGCCACTGGAATGCTGCCCATCGCTGGCGCGGAGCAAATGCTCTGCGCGAGCCGCCGCAGCTCGTCCTCTATTTTGGCAGCCGTGAGGGATTGGCGGGCGGCGAGCGCTATCGCGAGCTGCGCGGTTTCTATCCCGACAGCCACATCGTGGGTTGCAGCACCGGTGGCCAGATCCATGGCGATGACATCGCCGATGACGTGATCGTCGCCGTCGCCCTGCATTTCGAACGGACGCAGGTGCGGGTCGTGAACGAGACGATCGAATCCCGCGAAGCGTCGCGCGCCTGCGGCATGCGCTTCGCCCGCCAGCTGGCGGGGCCTGATCTCGCCGGTGTCTTCGTTCTCTCCGAAGGATTGAACGTGAACGGCAACGAGCTGATCGCGGGCATTTCCGAGGTGCTGGGACCCGACTTGCTGGTGACCGGCGGACTGGCCGGCGATGGCACCAGGATGGAGCAGACCTTGGTTGGCGCCAATGGCGAGCCGCAGCCGAACCGAATTGCTGCGATCGGCTTCTATGGCGCGTCCTTCCGCTTCGCACATGGCTGCGCCGGGGGCTGGGACGTGTTCGGCCCGCGGCGCAAGGTGACGAAGTCGGACGGCCCTGTCGTGGTCGAGCTCGATGGCGAGCCGCCGCTCGACCTCTACACCCGCTATCTCGGCGAGGAAGAGGCCGCCGCGATGCCGGGTTCGGGTCTTGCGTTTCCCTTGCGCATCCATGACGAGGCCGCGCCGGAGCGACAGATTGTGCGCTCCGTGTTTGCGGTGAATCGCGATGCCGGCACGCTGACATTTGCCGCCGATATCCCGGAAGGGTGCACCGCGCAACTGATGCGTGCCAATTTCGATAGTCTCGCCGCAGGTGCAGGGGAGGCGGGCCGACAGGCGCGTCACGCTCTCGCAGATGAGGTCGTGGGCGACAAGCTCGCGATTCTCGTGAGCTGCACTGGCCGTCGCAAGGTGATGGGGCAGCGCACTCAGGATGAGGTCGATGCAGTTGCCGCCGAGCTCGGTGACGACGTCACCCGGATCGGCTTCTACTCTTATGGGGAGATCGCGCCACCCGCGGCGACCGGACGCTGCGAGCTGCACAACCAGACCATGACGATTACGATGATCGCGGAGGCGGCCGCGTGACCATGCATCGCCTGCTGGCAAGGCAGATCAGGCAGTCGACGGACGAAGCCGGGCAGGTCGATATGACCAGGCTCGGCGAGCTCGTCAGCGCGGCCTATGAGGAGAGTGATCGCGATCGTCGCCGGACCGATCGCGCCATCAAGCTGATGATCGAGGAGCTCGAGCAGACGCACAAGCGTGCCGAGCAGGATTTGTTGCGGGCGCGCGAATTTCTCGACAGCATCATCGAGAACATCCCGATCGCGGTGTTTGCCAAGGATGCGAAGGACTCCCGCTACGTCCTCCTCAACCGCGCCGGCGAAGAATATTACGGCATGCCCCGCGAGGAGATGCTGGGCAAGACTCCGGAGCAGATCTTTCCCGACGATCTCGCCCGCGTCGTCAAGGAGCAGGACCGCCGCGTCGTCGAGAGCGGTACGCCGTTGTTCCTGGAGGGGCATCGGCTCGATGTGGGCATTCGCGGTCACGATCGCGTCGTCAATTCCCGCAAGCTGCTGGTCCGCGATAGCAGTGGCGCGCCGCAATATCTGGTCGGCGTGATCGAGGATGTCACCGAGCGGATCACCAACGAGGCACGGATCAGCCATCTTGCCCATCATGATGCGTTGACCGACTTGCCCAACCGCAGCGCCTTCAACGCGGCGCTGGCCGAGCGGCTGGAGCGCGCGCAGGAGGCGTCGAGCAGCTTTGCCGTCCTCAGCCTCGATCTCGACCGCTTCAAGGATGTCAACGACGTATTCGGTCATCCCGTCGGCGACATGATGATGCGGGCAGCCGCCGAGCGTCTTGTCGCGGAGGCCGACGGCGCCTTCGTCGCTCGCATTGGCGGCGACGAGTTCATGATCCTGATGTCCGACGATGCCAGGCGTGAAGACGTGCTTTCGCTCGCCGAGCGCATGGTCGAGGCGATCGGAAAGGAGCTCGAGGTCGACGACTATCTCTCCCATGTCGGCGTCAGCGTCGGCATCGCGGTCTATCCGGACGACGGCGTGGATGCGGCGACGCTGCTGGCCAACGCCGATTCCGCACTCTATCGCGCCAAGCGCGAGGGCCGGGGCAGGGTCTGCTTCTTCGAGACCGAGATGGACCGGGAGCTGCGCGACCGCAGGCTGTTGCAGCACGATCTGCGCCAGGCCGTGGAGCAGAACCAGCTCCTGGTCTACTTCCAGCCGCAGGCGCGGATGGATGGCGAAATCATCGGTTTCGAGGCGCTGCTGCGCTGGAACCATCCGACGCGCGGCATCGTGCCGCCCGACCAGTTCATTCCGCTCGCCGAGGAGAACGGGCTGATCATCGAGATCGGCGAATGGGTGCTGCGCGAGGCGTGCCGCGAGGCAGCGTCCTGGCCGCGACCGTTGCAGGTCGCTGTCAATTTGTCGCCGGTCCAGTTCCAGGCTGGCGATCTCGAACGCTGCATTCACCAGATCCTGCTGGAGACGGGGCTTGCGCCGACGCGGCTCGAGGTCGAAATCACCGAGGGCGTGCTGATTGGCGATTTCGCGCGTGCGCTGAACTTGCTGCGACGGCTCAAAGCGCTCGGCATCCGCATTGCGATGGACGATTTCGGCACTGGGTACTCATCGCTGTCCTATCTGCAGTCGTTCCCGTTCGACAAGATCAAGATCGACCGCAGCTTCATCCTGAACCTCGAGGCCGCCCCGCAATCGGCCGAGATCGTCCGCGCGGTGCTGAGCCTTGCACACGCCCTGCAGATCCCGGTCGTTGCGGAAGGCGTGGAGACGGAGGCGCAGCGCGCCTTCCTGCAAGGTGAGGCATGCGAGGTGATGCAGGGCTATCTCATCGGGCGGCCGGAACCGATCGAACGCTATTTCGATTTGATCGGCATCAACGTCGAGCGCCGCCGCTACGCCTAAAATTGTTACAAGTTCCAGGTTGGGTTCGTCCGAGGGGAACGAAAGTGCGCCCGCGCATTTCCTGAAAGTTAACCCAGGTTAAGCGGTCTATGCGCGTAAAGAATGTTTTGCACAACCGCCATCGGCGTGACGCAAATCAGGGCAATAAGCCCAGAGTGAATGCGAGGGAGGGTCTCATGGAGAACGTACGTCGCTACCGCGCGCTGGCGTCCCTCTGTCGCCAGCAGGCGGCCTATCGGCCGCTGCAGAACTGGCAGCTGCTCGGTCAGGCCGAACATTTCGAACATCTCGCGGAAGTCGCGCTGAAAGACCATTTCGACGCGTGCAATGCGCAACGCGAAGAGGATGCCATCGCAGCCGCAGCATGGGAGCGCCCCGCTGCGGCGTGAAGGCGACTGGCCATTCCTCCTTCGCTAATGCGACATCAGCGTCGGGACGGTCATCGCCTCCAGCATGGCGCGCGTGACGCCGCCCAGGAACCGCTCCTGCAGGCGTGAATGGCCGTAGCCGCCCATCACCAGGAGATCGAGGTTCTCGTCTGCCGCCAGCGACAGGATGGTCGGCTGGATATCGGCACGCGTGGCCGACAGGCTGATGGTGCGGGTCGACAGGCCGCGTCGCCCGAGGTGTTTCGCCAGATTGCTGGCCGAGACGTCGCCAGCAGCGGTGTCGCTCTCATTGATCGCAATGATCACGATCTCTTCGGCGCGCGCGAGGAATGTCGCTGCATCGCGCAACGCACGAGCCGCGACACGGCTGCCGTCCCAGCAGATGCCGATCCGCTTCGCCTTGAAGGGCCCGCGAAAGGTGTATGGCAGGAACAGCACAGGGCCGCCCGCCTGGAACAGGATCTCGCGGGGGACGTCGTTGTCGAACGTCACCTGCTCGGGATCCGGCTGGAGGACGACGCTGAGATCGTGCAGCCGCGCCATCTCGCCGAGCGAACTGGCTGCATCGGCAGGAATGGCGCCGAGCGGGTAGCAGGTACTGGAAATATCGGCGTTCGCCGCTTCGCTCCTGAAGACCGCAAGCGCGGCTTCGGCCCGCTCGACGGCGCGCTCGCGTTCCATCTCGAACACGGCCGCCACGGCAGCTCCGCCCTCCATCACGTAGGCCGTGGTGCTCGCGACATAGCCGACCGCGACCGCGTCGACATGGGCATTGAGGCTGGCGGCGAGCGAGATCGAGCCGTCAATGACGGCCCGCATCGGTCGTTCGGTCGGGATGTGGACGAGTATGTCTTTGTACATGGCAGCGCCTCCGGGTGGACATCATCCGATGGCTTCAGTGTTTCACCGCCTGCGGGGCTCGCGTTGAGCTGCATCAAATGTGCGGTGCGGAGTTTTGGCTGCGGCTGCCGGCCGCACGTTCTTTGCCAAGAATTAATCGCGTGGACGGGGTGCCGTAAGGTGACGATGTCCATGTTGGGTGCAAGGCGACTTACCCCAACATGGACATTTCGACATGATCGATCGCGTCAATTCCGACACCACCACGACTCGTACCATTCTGAAGCCGCGCCGGCTTGCGCTGCTTGGCACTGTGGCTGCGCTTGGCGTGGCCGTGCTGGCTGCGTCTCCCGCTTCAATGCCCCTCAGTGTGAGCTCCCTGATTTCGCCGGCGCAGGCCGCGGAAACCACCGCAACGCCGCCGGGCTTCGGCGACCTCGTCAGCAAGGTCAAGCCGGCCGTCATCTCGGTGCGCGTGAAGATCGACCAGGACAACGACAAGAGCGCGATGCTGCAGCAGAACCGGATGGATCAGGACGAGGATTCTCCGTCCGACCAGTTCTCGCGGCAGTTCGGTTCCCGCGTCCCGGGCGGCATGAACGGCATGCCGCGCCAGCGCCACCAGATGATCACGGGCGAGGGCTCCGGCTTCTTCATTTCGGCCGACGGCTATGCCGTCACCAACAACCATGTCGTCGACCACGCCGAGTCCGTGCAGGTGACCATGGATGACGGAACGATCTACACCGCAAAGGTGGTCGGCACCGATCCGAAGACCGATCTCGCGCTGATCAAGGTCGACGGCAAGAAGGATTTTCCGTTCGTGAAGTTCTCCGACCAGAAGCCGCGGATCGGTGACTGGGTGGTCGCGGTCGGCAATCCGTTCGGCCTCGGCGGCACCGTCACGGCCGGCATTGTCTCGGCCAGCGGCCGCGACATCGGCAACGGTCCCTATGACGACTTCATCCAGATCGACGCGCCGATCAACAAGGGCAACTCCGGCGGACCTGCGTTCGACATGAATGGCAATGTGATCGGCGTGAACACCGCGATCTACTCGCCCTCCGGAGGCTCGGTCGGCATCGGTTTCGACATTCCCTCTTCGACCGCAAAGCTCGTCGTCGCCCAGCTCAAGGACAAGGGGGCCGTCACCCGCGGCTGGCTCGGCGTGCAGGTGCAGCCGGTGACGGCGGAGATCGCCGACAGCCTCGGCCTGAAGGCAGCGCGCGGCGCGATCGTCGACAACCCGCAGGATGGCAGCCCGGCGGCGAAGGCCGGCATCGAGGCCGGTGACGTCATCACCGCCGTCAATGGCACCGCGATCAAGGACTCCCGCGATCTCGCCCGCACCATCGCAGGGCTGGCGCCGGGCACGTCCGTGAAGCTCGAAATCGTCCACAAGGGCGACGGCAAGACGGTGACGCTGGCGCTCGGCGAACTGCCGAACGAGCGGCAAGCCAAAGGAGGCGATCAGTCGGGTGACGGCAAGACGCAGCAGGCCCCCGGCACGCCGCGCCTCGGCCTCAGCCTGGCGCCGGCCAGTGAAGTCCAGGGCGCCGGCCAGAAGGGCGTCGTGGTCACCGAGGTCGATCCGCAGGGACCGGCAGCGCAGCGCGGCATCCAGACCGGCGACGTCATCCTCAATGTCGGCGGCAAGGCCGTCGCCAACATCAGTGACGTCCGCTCCGAGCTGGCGCAGGCCAAATCGTCAGGCAAGAACAGCGTGCTGCTGCAGGTGAAGAGCGCAGACGCAACCCGCTTCGTCGCGGTGCCGCTCGCCTGATCTCTCGGCCTCGACGGCAAATTCAAAAGGCGGCCTGCGGGCCGCCTTTTTCGTGCGCGATTGCGAGATACCCACAGGCCGCCGATAACATTCTCGTTAACGGCAGCAAGAGTGACGAATTCGTCCGAAAATGCCGCGTTCGCTGACCAGACTTTGGAATCGCGTGTTGAGCTTTGGCGGCAATGACGGCGCCGAAGCAAATTGCTGGAGTGGAACTTCGGACGTCCGGCCGCTTTGTGGAACCGGCCGGTGGTTCGCATTGATCGGTGCCGACATGGATCGATTGAGGCTCTCGCTGAGATGTGCGCTGCTTGTCGCGCCTCTCATTCTGTCGACCGGAAGCGCCCTGGGGCGCGATGACGGCCGCTTCAAGGATTCGCCGCTCAAACCCTGGTTCGACGGTTTGCGGAGCCATCTGGGTCCGTGCTGCTCGGATGCCGACGGCGTGGCCGTGGCCGATCCTGATTGGGACTCGCACAATGGTCATTACCGGGTGCGGCTCGACGGAGAGTGGGTCGATGTCCCCGACGAAGCCGTGATCACCGAGCCAAACCGGGCCGGCCGAACCATGGTCTGGCCGGTCAAGACGGTGTTTGGCGTTTCGATCCGCTGCTTCATGCCCGGCAGCATGATCTGACGGCAGTCGGCGTCACCGCCTGGCGGATTTGCGCTTCGCGCTTGTCTTGCTGGTCTTCCCGGTCGTCTTTCGCTTCGATGCCTTCTTCGGCACCTTCTTGCCTTTCGCGCGCGCTTCGGACAGGCCGATTGCGATCGCCTGCTTGCGGCTCTTCACGCGTCCGCCGCGACCGCCAGGTCCGCTTTTCGCGGTGCCCTTCTTGTAACGCCGCATCTCGCGCTCGACATCGCTGCCGGCGCTGCGCGAATAACGGCGCTTTTTTGCCTTACGTGCCATCAACTCTCTCCCTTGGCTTGGCAAGAGAACCTGGCAAGAGAACAGGAGCGCCGACGCAACGTTCCAAATGCGCCAGTCGCTGGCTCAGAAGGAGTTTGCGAGCTCGATCTCCGCCTCCAGCACCTGGATGCGGCGCGCGGCTTCGGCAAAGGACAGGCCGCGATCGTATTGCGTGGGCTGATAAGCCTCTTCGCTCAGCCGTTTCAGCCGCAGCCCCTGCGCCCGCGTCATCTGCTCCATGAGAAAGACCTTGGCGTCGTATTTACCTTGAACCTGCATCTGACCCCTCCGTCCTGAATTCGTGACTTGACTATATGTTCTTATTTTGTTCTAACAAGCCATGGACAACAGAATTAATGAAATCCGACGTAAAATCAGCGCCTTGAGGCTGGAGATGGCCGATGTCGAGGCGGCTGTGCGCGATCTCGTCAATCGCGACCGCGACTGCACCGAGAAAGCCCAGGCGCAGATGGATCTGCGCCGGAAAATCAATCTGCTGATCAGCGAATGGAAGGCGGCGGGTGGCTGCGATGTCCTGCCCGACATCCGTGACCGGGTGCGCGCTCGTTCGCTGAAGGGCGAGATCAAGCCGGTACGTGGGGCGGCCCGTCGCTGAAACGACGTCGCGCACATCGGATGGAGGCAGGCGGTGGAGGAAGACCCGGACACCTACCGGATCCTGAAGCTGCGCGCCGAGATCCTCGAATTGGGCTCTGCGATCAGGCAATTGCAGCGTGAGGGCCTCGACGATGCGGCGGCCCAGCTGCTGATCGCGCGCAAGCGGGCGCAGCTGGACCATCTTGTGAAGGCGGGCTCTGCTAGAGCATGATCCGGAAAAGTGCGCAGCGGTTTTCTGAAAAGATCATGCTCAAACAATAACCTAAAGCGCGATGACTATTCATCCTAATCTCATCGCGCTTTAGTCCCCGCCTTAACATCACTGACATCCGACGCAGCTAAAGCGGTCGCGCAACGCGACATGCCGGAGCTCGTCCATGCCGGATGCCGAAATGACCGCCCTGCTGCAGGCGGTGTTCGATGAAGTCTGCGCGGAAATTCCTCTCTCGGATACGACGACGCGCGAGCGCGTTTCCGCGAAACTGAATGACCTCGCCCGATCTGGGCCATGTTCGGTCGAGGATTTGAAGCGCGCGGGCCGCGATGCGCTGACCCACGCGCCCACCATGTGGCCTTGAGTGTATGTTCGGTCATGCAACTAAAAAGGCCCCGCTGTCGCGGGGCCTCGGTCGTCGCGCGCCTGCTACTTGGTGTTGCTCGGTGCGCTCTTGTTGGACATGGTGCCGCTCTGGTCGGAGCCGGGAGCGGAGCTGCCCTGGCCCGTACCTTGGCCCGTGGTATCGCTGCTCTTGGATTTCATGTTGGCCCCCGTCGTCTGCGACGATGATGTCGCCGATTCATGTTTGGCCTTGTGCGACTTGGCCTGCGCGGCGAACGGCGCGGCGGCGAGGCCTGTTGCCAACATCACGGCGAGAGCGAGCTTGGTCGTCTTCATATGGGGGAACTCCCTGAGTTGAATTGACGCAGGCAGCCAACCGCCATTCGCCGCAGGAGTTCCGAACAAATCGGAGGACGCGCTTCACGCGCGCGTCAGGATTCCCTGTCCTCGTTGAGAATGAGCACGGCGCCGGTCAGCGTTGCACCGATGGAGAAAGTCGTCACCATCGTCACGACAAAGACGAAGATGGTCCCGCTTCCGCCGTCTTTCAGCAACTCTGCCACCGCAGGATTGGCCAGAATGAGTGCGAGCGTGAACGAGAGACCAAGTGCTGCGCCCATCATTGCGTTTGTCATCAGCTTGATGAGTCCGGCGCAAGAGATCAGGCTTGGTGACTTTTTTGCGCGCATGGAACCGGGGCTCCTTTGGCATGCAAACGCGGGCCTTGATCGCCGGTTCCATCGGGAATGAAGGATTCGTCATCATCCGCTTCATCCGACGTTCATGCCGGTCTTGCGAGGATGACGGCCATCAACACGGGAACATCAGATATGGGCAAGGTGGTCTTTCTCTATCGCTCGCTGGCCTACCGCAACGCGGCGGCCGACATGTTGCGCAAGGCGCGCAAGCTGCCGCGTGGAGCGGAACGCAGTGCCGCCCGCCGCTACGCGAGGGCGTTGCGAGATCTCGCGCAAACGGAAGCCTGGCTCGAAGGACGTGTCGCCGACGAGCCGCGGCCGATGCCGCCACTGAAACTTGCCGCGTCGCGCTAACCCGACGCGCGCTGCAGTTCGGGTGAGGTACTGGCCTCGAACTTGTCCAGCGCTGCCGATGTCGCTGCGCTCTTGCGTGTCAACGGGACCTCGAGACGGCACAACAGGCCCTCCGGGCGCCAATCGAATTGGGCCTGCCCGCCGAGTTGGGATTCGACGCTCGCGAGCAGGCTCCTGGTGCCGAAGCCGCGCGATTTGGGCGTCCTGACCAACGGCCCTCCGGTCTCGTCCCATGTCAAGGTGAGGAGATCGTTCTCGGCCTGCCAGCCGATCATGAGCCGTCCCGACCGCGTCGAGAGCGCGCCATACTTGGCCGAATTGGTGAAGAGCTCGTGGAGCGCCAGCGCCAGCGTCTGCGCGATCGCTGGCAGCAACTGCACTTCGGGACCCGCAAGCTTGATCTGGCCGCCGAGCGAGTAGGGTGCCAGCTCTTCCGCGATCAGCTTGGTGAGCTCGGCGCCCTGCCAGCTCGACAGCGACAGGATAGTGTGCACGCGGGCGAGCGCATTGATACGGCCCTCGACGGCACTGACGTAAGCCTTGACCTCGTCGGCACGGGTGAGGCGCACGATCGATTGCGCCAGTGCCAGGGCGTTCTTGGCCCGATGATCGACCTCGCGCGCCAGGAGGTTTTGCCGCTCCTCGGCGCGCTTGCGTTCGGTGATGTCGACGGTCACGCCGCTCACCCGCACGACGCGACCGCTCGAGTCCAGCGTTGCGGCCGCCGTGCCGACGCACCAGCGCACCTCGCCGTCGGGCCGCTTGACGCGAAACTCTCCTTCGTAGGCGTGCGTACCGGTGTTGAACGCGGCAATCGCCCGGCTGAATTGATCGACGTCATCGGGATGCAACAGCGCCTGGACGCTGGCCGAGGTGACGTTGAACGTCTCCGGCGTCACGCCGAAGATGCGGTACTGGCCTTCGTCCCACATCCAGTCGCCGTTGACCCAGTCCCAATCCCAGGATCCCATTTTGCCGGCCGCGATCGCCATGCTGCGCCGTTCTTCGCTCTCGCGCAGTTTCGCGGTGGAATTTTCGAGCTCGGCCGTGCGGGCACGCACGCGGTCCTCGAGATCCTGGTTGAGCCGCTCGAGCTCGCGCGTCTTGCGATACAGCTCGGCAAACACCTTGACCTTGGCGCGCAACACTTCCGGTATGACGGGCACCGGCACATAGTCGACCGCGCCCATCTCGTAGCCGCGCAGGCGGTCGATGTCGCTGACCTGAATGGCCGAGATGAAGATCATCGCGGTCTTCTGGAAGCGCGGGTGCTCGCGGATCATGGCGGCGAGCTCGAAACCGTCGAGCTCGGGCATGCAGACGTCGACCAGGATCACCGCGATCTCGGTCTTGAGCAGCACCTCCAGCGCCTCGCGGCCGGACGAGGCGATCACGAGGTTTTCGCCGAGTTCCTTCAGGATCACTTCGTAGGCGAGCAGCTTGGCTGGCTGGTCGTCGACGAGGAGAATGTTGACCTTCTCATGGTCCATTCGCGGATCCTACTCAGCGATGCAGCCACATGCGGATTGCAAGCAGCAATTGATCGGTATTGACGGGCTTTGCGAGATAATCCGAGGCGCCTGCCTCCAGGCATTTCTCGCGGTCGCCCTTCATCGCCTTCGCCGTCAGCGCGATGATCGGCAGGCGCAGGAAGGCCGGGTTCTCCCGGATCACGCCGATGGTCTGATAGCCATCCATCTGCGGCATCATGATGTCCATCAGCACGATGGCGATCTCCGGGTTGGATTCAACCAGTGTCACCGCCTCGCGGCCCGTGGTCGCCGTCAGCACCTTCATGCCGCGACGTTCCAGCACGCTCGATAGCGCGAAGATGTTGCGGGCGTCGTCGTCGACGAGCAGCGCAGTCTTGCCGATCAGATCCTCATCGGAACTGTTCAGCTTCTCCAGCATGCGCTGCTTCTCGACCGGCAGTTCCGTGATCACGCGGTGCAGGAACAATGCGGTCTCGTCGAGCAGGCGTTCCGGCGATTCCACGCCCTTGACCACGATGCTCCGCGCCATGGTGTGAAGTTCCGCATCCTCCTCGGCCGAGAGCTCGCGGCCGGTGAACACCACCACGGGGATGTTTGACAGCGCGTCGTCGCGACGGATTTGATCCAGCACCTCGAAGCCGCTCATGTCGGGCAGCCTGAGATCGAGCACCACGCAATCACAGGGGGCTTCGCGCAATGTCGAGAGCGCGCCGGCGCCCGTGTCGGTGGTCACGATCTCGATGTCGTCGTGATGCAGCAGCTCGCGGATCGACAGCTGCTCGGCCTCGTTGTCCTCGACGATCAGCAGCCGCTTGCGCCGCGGTCTTGCATACTCCTTGATCTGCGTCAGCGCGGCGGCGACGCCCTCGGTCGTCGTCGGTTTGTTGACGAACGAGAAGGCACCGCGCGCCAGCGCATGCTGGCGGTCCTCGTCGAGCGTGATGATCTGCACCGGGATGTGGCGCGTCAGCGGGTTGTGCTTGAGTTGGCTCAGCACCGTCCAGCCGAGCATGTCAGGCAGGAACACGTCGAGCGACACGGCCCTCGGCTGATACTGTTTGGCGAGTTCGAGCGCTTCCGCGCCGCGCGCGGCGACCAGGACCTTGAAACCCTTGTCACGCGCGAGGTCGACCAGGATCCGCGCATAATGCGGATCGTCCTCGACGATCAGCAGGATGCTGTCGCCGGGCTCGAGGTTGAGCCGGTCGTCCGGCAGCTGCTCGGTGACGCGCTCGGGCGCGGTCGCGGCCGGCTGGAGTGCCGGCGGCTGGTTGTGTTGCTGCGAAGGCGTAGCGCGCGGCGCCAGCGTCGGGCCGGAATATTTCAGCGGCAGATACAGCGTGAAGGTCGAGCCTTTGCCGGGAGCACTGCGCAGGTGGATTTCGCCGCCGAGCAGGCTCGCGAGCTCGCGACTGATGGCAAGGCCGAGGCCAGTGCCGCCATATTTGCGGCTGGTGCCGGCGTCCGCCTGCTGGAAGGCCTCGAAGATCAGCTTCTGCTTCTCCACGGGAATGCCGATGCCGGTATCCGATACCTCGAAGGCGATCACGGCCGGCGCCGAGTTCAGCACCGGATGATCCGTGCCCCAGCCGCCGAGTGCACCGGCGACCTTCAGCCGTACTTCGCCTTCGCCGGTGAACTTGAAGGCGTTGGAGAGCAGGTTCTTCAGCACCTGCTGCAGGCGCTTGGAGTCGGTGACGATGCTGCGTGCGAGGTTCGGATCGACGTCGATCTTGAACGACAGGTTGCGGTTCTCGGCCTCATGCCGGAACGGCCGTCCGACCGTCTCGAGCAGGTTCGCGGTGAGGATTTCCTCGGCATCGACCGTCACCGTGCCGGACTCGATCTTGGAGAGATCGAGAATGTCGCTGATGAGGTTCAGCAGATCGGTGCCGGCGCCGTGGATGGTGCGGGCGAATTCGACCTGCTTGGCGGAGAGATTGCCGTCCGGATTGTCGGTGAGCTGCTGCCCCAGGATCAGGATCGAATTCAGCGGCGTGCGCAGCTCGTGGCTCATATTGGCCAGGAATTCCGACTTGTACTTCGAGGTCAGCGCGAGCTCGGTCGCCTTCTCCTCGAGCGCGCGGCGGGCCTGCTCGATTTCCTGGTTCTTGCGCTCGACCTCGACGTTACGTTCGGCGAGCTGCTGCGCCTTCTGCTCGAGCTGGTCGTTGGTCTGCTGCAGTTCGCGCTGTTGCGTCTGCAGCTCGCCGGCAAGCTGCTGCGACTGCTTGAGCAGGCCTTCGGTCTGCATCGTCGCTTCGATCGAGTTCAGCACGATGCCGATGGAATCGGTGAGCTGCTCCAGAAACGTCATCTGCGAGGTCGTGAACGAGGTGAGTGAGGCAAGCTCGATCACCGCCTTGACCTGGCCCTCGAACAGCACCGGCAGCACCACGAGATTCTTCGGTGCGACGCGCAGCAGCGCCGAGTTGATCGGCACTACATCGGCGGGAATGTCGGCGACCACGCGCGGGCGGCGGTCGAGTGCGCACTGGCCGATCAGGCCCTCGCCGAATTGCAGCACGCGCTGATACGGGTAGACGCCGTCGCCGGCATAGGAGGCGAGCAGCAGGAGTTGCGGATTGTCCTCGTTCTCGACCTGGTAGATCACGCCGGTGTGCGCGTTCACCAGCGGGGACAGTTCGGTCAGCAGCAACCGGCCGACGGTGGTGAGATCGCGCTGGCCCTGCAGCATGTTGGTGAATTTGGCGAGGTTGGTCTTGAGCCAGTCCTGCTCGGTGTTCAGCTCCGTCGTGAGACGGAGGTTGGTGATCATGGTGTTGATGTTGTCTTTCAGCTCGGCGAGCTCGCCGCGGGCGTCGACCTGGATCGACGGCGTCAGGTCGCCCTTGGTCACGGCGGTCGCCACTTCCGCGATCGCGCGCACCTGCGAGGTGAGGTTCGCCGCCAGAAGGTTGACGTTGCCGGTGAGATCTTTCCATGTGCCGGCCGCGCCCGGCACGTCGGCCTGACCACCCAATCGGCCTTCGACGCCGACCTCGCGCGCCACCGACGACACCTGGTCGGCGAAGGTCGCGAGCGTTTCGGTCATGTTGTTGATGGTGTCGGCGAGCGCGGCGACCTCGCCCTTCGATTTCACGGTGAGGTTCTGCTTGAGGTCGCCGTTCGCGACAGCGGTCACCACCTTGACGATGCCGCGGACCTGCTCGGTCAAGTTCGCCGCCATGAAGTTGACGGTGTCGGTGAGATCCTTCCAGGTGCCGGCGACGCCTGGCACCTGGGCCTGACCGCCGAGCTCGCCTTCGGTGCCGACCTCGCGCGCGACGCGGGTGACTTCGCCGGCGAAAGCATTGAGCTGGTCCACCATTGTGTTGATGGTGTTTTTCAGCTCGAGGATTTCGCCCTTCACGTCCACGGTGATCTTGCGCGACAAGTCGCCGCGCGCGACGGCCGTGGTGACTTCGGCGATGTTGCGGACCTGTGTGGTGAGGTTTGCAGCGAGCAGGTTGACGTTGTCGGTGAGGTCCTTCCAGGTACCGCCGACGCCGGGCACCACGGCCTGACCGCCGAGCCGGCCCTCGGTGCCGACCTCGCGGGCGACGCGCGTCACTTCGGCCGCGAAGGAGCGGAGCTGCTCCACCATCGTGTTCAGGGTGTCTTTCAGCAGCAGGATCTCGCCGCGCACGTCCACCGTGATCTTCTTTGACAAATCGCCGCCGGCGATCGCGGTAGCGACCTCGGCGATGTTGCGGACCTGGGCCGTCAGATTCGAGGCCATGAAGTTGACGTTGTCGGTGAGATCCTTCCAGGTGCCGGCAACGCCGGACACTTCGGCCTGTCCGCCGAGCTTGCCCTCGGTGCCGACCTCGCGGGCGACGCGCGTCACTTCACCGGCGAAGGCATTGAGCTGGTCCACCATGGTGTTGATGGTGTTCTTGAGCTCGAGGATTTCGCCCTTCACGTCCACGGTGATCTTACGCGACAAGTCGCCGCGCGCCACGGCGGTGGTCACCTCGGCGATGTTGCGGACCTGGGCGGTGAGGTTGCCCGCCATCGAGTTGACGGAGTCCGTCAAATCCTTCCAGGTGCCGGCAACGCCGGGCACGTTGGCCTGGCCGCCGAGCCGGCCTTCGGTGCCGACTTCGCGCGCCACGCGCGTCACCTCGCCCGCGAAGCGGTTGAGCTGGTCGACCATGGTGTTGAGCGTGTCCTTCAGCTGAAGGATTTCGCCGCGCACGTCCACCGTGATCTTGCGCGAGAGGTCGCCGCCGGCAATCGCGGTCGCGACCTCGGCGATGTTACGAACCTGGGCGGTGAGGTTGCCCGCCATCGAGTTGACGGAGTCCGTCAGATCCTTCCAGGTGCCGGCGACGCCGGGCACGTCGGCCTGGCCGCCGAGCTTGCCGTCTGTGCCGACTTCGCGCGCCACGCGCGTGACTTCGCCGGCGAAGGCGTTGAGCTGGTCCACCATGGTGTTGAGCGTTTCCTTCAGCTGAAGGATCTCGCCCGACACGTTCACGGTGATCTTCTTCGACAGATCGCCCTTGGCGACTGCGGTCGCGACTTCGGCGATGTTGCGGACCTGGCCGGTCAGGTTCGAGGCCATCGAGTTGACCGAGTCCGTCAAATCCTTCCACGTGCCGCCGACGCCGCGCACGACGGCCTGGCCGCCGAGCTTGCCTTCGGTGCCGACCTCGCGCGCCACGCGCGTGACTTCGCCGGCGAAGGCGTTGAGCTGGTCCACCATGGTATTGATGGTGTCCTTCAGCTCCAGGATTTCGCCGCGCGTGTCCACGGTGATCTTCTTGGAGAGGTCGCCGCCGGCGACCGCCGTCGTCACTTCGGCGATGTTGCGAACCTGCGCGGTCAGGTTCGACGCCATCGAGTTGACGCTCTCCGTCAGATCCTTCCAGGTGCCGGCGACGCCGAGCACGTTGGCCTGGCCGCCGAGCCGGCCTTCCGTGCCGACCTCGCGCGCGACGCGCGTGACTTCGCCGGCGAACGCATTGAGCTGGTCCACGCAGGTGTTGAGCGTTTCCTTCAGCTGAAGGATCTCGCCCGACACGTTCACGGTGATCTTCTTCGACAGATCGCCGCCGGCGATGGCGGTGGCGACGTCGGCGATGTTCCGGACCTGCGCGGTGAGGTTCGAAGCCATGAAGTTGACGTTGTCGGTGAGGTCCTTCCAGGTGCCGGCCACACCGGGCACCTGGGCCTGACCGCCGAGCTTGCCTTCCGTGCCGACCTCGCGCGCGACGCGCGTCACTTCGGACGCAAAGGAGTTCAGCTGGTCCACCATGGTGTTGATGGTGTCCTTCAGCTCCAGGATCTCGCCGCGCACGTCCACCGTGATTTTGCGCGAGAGGTCGCCGCGCGCGACGGCGGTCGTCACGTTGGCGATGTTGCGGACCTGCGCGGTGAGATTTCCGCACATGGCGTTGACGGAGTCCGTCAGATCCTTCCAGGTGCCGGCGACGCCGGGCACGATGGCCTGGCCGCCGAGCTTGCCGTCGGTGCCGACCTCGCGCGCGACGCGCGTCACTTCGGAGGCGAACGAGCGGAGCTGGTCCACCATCGTGTTGATGGCTTCCTTGAGCTGAAGGATCTCGCCGCGGACGTCGACGGTGATCTTCTTGGACAAGTCGCCGTTGGCGACCGCGATCGTCACCTCGGCGATGTTGCGAACCTGGTTGGTCAGGTTGTTCGCCATCGAGTTGACGCTCTCGGTCAGGTCTTTCCAGACGCCGGTCACTTCGGGCACCTGAGCCTGGCCGCCGAGCTTGCCCTCGGTTCCGACCTCGCGCGCGACGCGCGTCACCTCGGAGGTGAACACGCTGAGTTGCTTGATCATCGTGTTGACGATGGTCGCCGATTGCAGGAATTCGCCGCGCAGCGGGCGGCCGTCGACGTCGAGCTTGACGGTCTGCAGCAGGTCGCCCTGCGCCACGGCCGCGACCGCCCGGGTCACTTCGCGGGTCGGCCACAACAGATCGTCGATCAGTGTGTTGACGGAGCCTTCCATGTCGGCCCACGAGCCGGAGGCGAGGCCAAACCGCACGCGCTGCTTGGTGCGGCCCTCGCGGCCAACGACTTCGCCGACCAGCTCGAGCTGCTGCGCCATGCGCTGGTTGGCTGCGATGATTTCATTGAAGGTGTCGGCAATCTTGCCGTCGATGCCGAGATACTCGCCGCTCATGCGAGCGGAGAAATCGCCGCTGCGCATGGCTTGTAGCGCGAGCAGCAGCTCCTGCCGGGAGTCCGGCTCCGACGTACCGTTGATTTTTGGCTTTGGGACGCGACGACCGGAGCGCGACGCAGTTCCGGGATCGAGGTCGCTCATACTGATTCCCCCGCAGGCACCTCGCCGGATCCAAAAGCGAAGCGCGTTGATCGAACTAGACCGTCAGCTGAATCGCAAATCAAGCGCCAAGGTCGCGACGCGTGAAAATGGAACCTGCTCTGCTCAGCCCGGCCAAAACAACCGCGAGGTCTGCGATTGGTTCCACGGGGTTCCGAAGAAAATTGAACTCGCTCTCAGACCGTGTCGGAGCGATCAGGGTTGATGGTGTCCTGAATCTCCTTCAGCGCATTGTCGTGCTTCGTAGCGCGGAACGCGGCGAGGTTACGATCCAGTAAGGGCGGTTGCGGGCAGGGGGTTCCATGCCCACGTCTTGTCCATGAAACAGTCTGACATCTTCAGGGATAACGCCGAGAACTGCCTGCAATTGGCCGAGCGCTCCGACGGGCAACCCGCCTATAATCGCTATTCGCGCATGGCGGATGCCTGGACGGCCTTGGCGAAAGAGCAGGACTGGCTCGATGGCGAAATCCCGCCCGTGACCCGCATTGGTCGTCAAGAGCTGGATGCCTAAAGCATGATCCGGAAAAGTGCTCCCGCTGTCGTGAGCCCGGGTGTGAGATCGCTCACGGAACGCGAGCAACCAATCAACGATATTAGGGACCAGTCGATCGCTTTGATTTTTTGATTCCAGAAGGAGGTTTGCGATGGCTCCACGTCTTGCACTTCTCTCACTCATTCTCGCCTTTGGTGTATCGGTCGCGTTCGCGACGGTGACGACGGTCCGGCAGGTGCATCAGGAAAATGCGTCTGTCGTCGTGCACGCGGCACATGGCTAGTGCCGAGGCCTCTCGCAGGAACATTCGATCCAGGCAAGCGTAAGCGCTTCGACGCATCGAAAGGCGAGAGGACATCATGGCACATTCCGACCACGGCATCGTCAAGGACCAGCGCGGGGAAGATCAGCCGCGCGACAAGCAGCGCGTACAGACCGTGCACACGACGGATCAGAAAGGGTCGCCGTCGCGTGAGGCGACGCGAGATCCCAAACTCAACGACAACAGCAAGACACCCGGCTCCGGCATGACGCCCGATGATTCCGGTGCTGCCCCGAGCGGATAAAGAGGAACGAATCTCCGCCCGAGGAGTCGACAGATTGCTTCCAGTGACATGCCCCCGGTGCTCTGGAAGCAATCTCCAAGGACGGCCCTGGCACCCTGTTGTGCCGGGGTCGTTTGCCTTGTGAGATCGCGTTTGGATCAGTCTTCGGTGCCGCTCTCGGGATCGCCCTGCGTGTGGCCGTCAGCCCCGCGGCCGAACACGCCGAAGCTGCTCGATTTGACCCCGGGGATTGCATCAACGCCCATTGCGGCCAGTCCGAACTTGAGAAGTTCGCGCACCGCTGCGGCACGCGTCGGCATGCGATGCCTGAACCGGAAATCGTCAACGGCGGCCAGCTCTTCCGGGGAAAGCATCACCTGAAGCCGCTCGGCGCGAAGGTCATTCATGATCGTCCACGCAAGGTGAGTAAGGTGAGTAGCTTGCTCAACGGACGAACTTGGCGCGAGTTCCACAAGAGTCGACAGAATCCCCAAATGAGTAAAAATATTCAATAAAATCAATAAGTTAAGATTGAAACGAGTTGCGCATTGGCGCATTCTTCTTGAAAGGGAGATGAGCCATGACGGAAGAAGTCAGGTTGCCCCGCAGGCTTTCCGACGAGCCCGAAGCGCCCAAGCCGGTGCGCCCGAGCCACCAGAAGGTCATTGAACAAGTCGAGCGCTGGGCCAACAGCCCGGGCCTGCAACCCCCGAGGAGAGACGATGCGAAGACGATCTGAACCACACACATTCGAACAACGCATCGACGCGCAGCGGCAGCGCCTTGAGCGTGAACTGGCGAGCCTGCCGGACGGGACGCAGCGCGACGCCCTCAGCGTGCGCATCGAGCAGCTTCGGACCGCGTCCGAAATGTTCGAATTCCTGAAGTTGCGCGAGCCGGCCGCGACGACGCGCTAGCTTCGCCTTGCGGCGTTGCGGCTCACGGCGCGTTTTGGAACGATCATCTTCAAGCAAGGTTGCAAGCAAGGTTGGTCAACGGATTGACTGAGTGGAGAAGTGAGATGTTGAACCAAGGCGAACTGGATCGCGCTGAGATGGGCCGGTTGATCGGCAGCGACAAGGTCGAGGGAACGTCGGTCTATGGCGCCGATCGCAACAAGATCGGTTCGATCGAGCGCGTGATGATCGACAAGGTCAGCGGCAGGGTATCCTACGCCGTGCTCGGCTTCGGCGGCTTTCTCGGCGTCGGCAACGATCACTACCCGTTGCCCTGGCAATCGCTGAAATATGACACCGAGCTCGGTGGTTACATCACGGGCATCACGGCCAGGGAGCTGGACGGCGCGCCGAAATATGGCGAGCGCAGCGATTGGAATTGGGGTGACGATGCGGCGTTGCGCGGCATCAATGCCTATTACGGTGTTCCGTTCGCTTGACCTCGCGACAGTCCGTCCGATCTCGGTTACCAGCAGACCATCGATGCGATGACGCGCTACTTCTCGGCGCGCCGGCGCGGGGGCATTAGGCCGCGTCAGCGCCTCGCCGCCCCGGCCCCGCATGCACATGCACTTGCCTTGCGTGCAGCGGCTCGCCGCATTCCGAGCACACCATCACGGGATCGAACAGCTTGCCGCATGTCTTGTGCTCGTGCAGCAGCGGGCGGCCGCGCTCGTCACCCATGTGGGTGTCGCCCCAATGCACCATCGCCATGATGATGGGATAGAGGTCGAGCCCCTTCTGCGTCAGGATGTATTCGTAGCGCTTCGGCGCCTCGGAGTAGGGCACGCGGCGCAGGATGCCGAAGCGGACCAGCTTCTTCAGCCGCTCCGACAGCAGATGCCGCGTGATCTGGAGCGATGACTGGAACGCCTCGAAGCGGCGCACGCGCAAAAAGCATTCGCGCAGGATCAACAGCGTCCAGCGGTCGCCGACCACCGCGACGGTGCGGGAGAGCGAGCAGGGCTCCTCGTCCAGCGTGTCCCATTTCATGATCCGGTCTCCGGTCCCCTGGTCTAGTCAGTCAGAAAAAGGAACTGACTTGAATTGTCAATGCAATTTTTCAATGAATCTAGCATCCGAGCCTATAGTTTGACAGTTCTATTTTAGAACTATAGCCTCCGCCCCAATCAGATGCTCTCACCGGAGGAGGCGACCTTGCCCAAGCGAAATGCGACCGCGGCCGTGATTGGGGCTGGCGATTACATCGGCGCCGAGATTGCCAGGAAATTCGCCGCCGAAGGCTTTTCGATCTACGCCGGCCGTCGCAACGGCGACAAGCTCGCGCCGCTGGTGAAGGAGATCGAAGCCGCTGGCGGCGAGATCCACGCGCGCTCGCTGGACGCGCGGAAAGAGGAAGAGGTCATCTCCTTCCTCAACGACGCCGACAAGCATGCGCCGCTGGAGGTCTGCATCTTCAATGTCGGCGCCAACGTCAATTTCCCGATCCTCGACACCACCGAGCGCGTGTTTCGGAAAGTGTGGGAGATGGCCTGCTATTCCGGCTTTCTCGCAGGGCGCGAGGCGGCGCGGCTGATGCTGCCGCGCGGCGGCGGCAACATCTTCTTCACCGGCGCGACCGCGTCCTTGCGCGGCGGCAGCGGCTTTGCCGCCTTTGCCAGTGCCAAGTTCGGACTTCGCGCGGTGGCGCAGGCGATGGCGCGCGAGCTCGGGCCGAAGAACATCCACGTCGCTCATCTCATCATCGATTCCGGCGTGGACACCGAATGGGTGCGGCAGCGCCGGCTCGAGGCGCTCGGGCCGAACGCGCTCGATAATCCTGATTTGCTGATGCCGCCGTCGGCCGTCGCCGATTCCTATTGGCAGCTCTATCAGCAGCCCAGGAGCGCCTGGACCTTCGAGATGGAGATCCGCCCGTTCGGAGAGAAATGGTGACCGCGTTACAAAAGTCTGGCTAGATCAGTCCAAGCGCCAAGCAAAATTCCGGGAGGTACTGAAGTGAAGACCGCGATCACCGAACTGTTCGGCATCGAGCACCCCATCATCCAGGGCGGCATGCATTTCGTCGGCTTTGCCGAACTGGCGGCCGCTGTCTCCAATGCCGGCGGGCTCGGCATCATCACCGGCCTGACGCAGAAGACGCCGGAGCTGCTCGCCAAGGAGATCGCGCGCTGCCGCGACATGACCGACAAGCCGTTCGGCGTGAACCTCACCTTCCTGCCGACCTTCTCGGCGCCGCCTTATCCGGAATACATCGCCGCCATCGTCGAGGGCGGCATCAAGGCGGTGGAGACCGCGGGCCGCAGTCCGGAGCAATACATGCCGGCGCTGAAGGCGGCCGGCATCAAGGTGATCCACAAATGCACCTCGGTGCGCCACTCGCTAAAGGCCGAGCGGATCGGCTGCGACGCGGTCAGCGTCGATGGGTTCGAGTGCGGCGGCCATCCCGGCGAGGACGACATTCCGAACATGATCCTGCTGCCGCGCGCGGCGGAGGAATTGAAGATCCCGTTCGTGGCCTCCGGCGGCATGGCCGACGGGCGCAGCCTGGTCGCCGCGCTGTCGTTGGGCGCATCAGGCATGAACATGGGCACGCGTTTCATCGCGACCAGGGAAGCGCCGGTCCATCAGAACGTGAAGAACGCGCTGGTCGCGGCAACCGAGCTCGACACCCGCCTGATCATGCGAAGCTTGCGCAACACCGAGCGCGTGCTGAAGAACGCCAATGTCGATCGCCTGCTGGAGATCGAGCATGCCAAGGGCGACAAGCTCACGATCGACGACATCCACGACCAGGTCGCGGGCGTCTATCCCAAGGTCATGCTGGAGGGGCAGATGGACGCGGGCGCCTGGAGCTGCGGCATGGTCGCGGGGCTGATCCACGACGTCCCCTCCTGCAAGGAACTCATCGATCGCATCATGAGTGAGGCGGAACAAATCATCCGTAACAGGCTGATGGGGTTCCTGGATGGGACGGGTGCGACGCGAAAGGTCGCCTGACACCGCCAAACTTCTTAACCACGGCGGCACTTGGCCGCTGGAATTGCGCGCGACGCCTCCTAAATAGGAGTAAATTACTCCTTAATTCATCAATTTCAGGAGGCGTCCGTGGTCCTGAAAAGCGTTCCTGTTGCGGTTGCCGTTGCCCTCGTGCTTGCGGTGGGCGGCATCGCGCGCGCTGACGGCTACAAGCCCGACGAATATCTCAGCCTCAATCTGTCCAAGGCAGTCCTGTCGCCGAAGCGGCTCGGGCCGGAGACGCACTTTGCGCCCGTTGCGTTGGAGGCGAAGGGCGGCAACGAGGCGCAGGCCCGTGCCGAGCCGGTTAACGTGCCGAAGAAGGTCGCCCGCGCCAAGAGCGAGCCGCGTGGCGCAGCGCGCACGAAGCTTGCGCATCGCCATGGCAATCCGCTGGACGCGCAGGCGATGGACACGCGTATCCAGACCTGGCCATGCCGCTCCGGCGGCATCTGCAACTGGAAGCATTGAGCGGTCCGAGACCGTCACCTCCGCGTCGCAAAACCGTAGGCCCCGAGTCAAGAAACCGTAAGCTCGCCGTCAAACGGCGCAGGCACCTTCCGTCGCGATTCGACGAAGGTCTCCTTGATGGCAACGCTCCGCGCCGCGCGCGCATGGACCCGGCGACAGTTCCTGGTCCGCTCCACATCCACTCTCGCCATCGCCTCGCTCGCAAAGCCCTCCATCAGCCGCGCCGCCGATCGCCCGCGGATCGCGGGCGGCATCCAGTCAGGCGACGTCTCCGATGGTTCGGCGGTGATCTGGGCGCGCGCCGACCGGCCTGCGCGCATGCAGGCGGAGGTTTCGACCGTCGAGAGTTTTAGGACGATCATCGCATCGGCCTCGCGCGACGCTTTGCCGGATGCAGACTTCACCGCAAAGCTGCAGCTCGACGATCTGCCTCCGGGGCAGGACATCTTCTATCGCCTGCGCTTCGACGATATCGCCACCGGCATCACAGGCGAAAGCCGCGTCGGCCATTTCCGCACCGCGCCACTTGCAGGCCGGTCGATCTCGTTCGTCTGGTCGGGTGACGTCGCGGGGCAGGGCTGGGGCATCGACATCTCGCGCGGCGGCTATCGCAGCTATCGCACCATGCTCGCCAACCGTCCGGATTTCTTCATCCACTCCGGCGATCACATCTATGCCGATTGCACGATCCCCTCAGAGCAGACCCTGCCGAACGGCGAGACCTGGCGCAACCTCGTGACTGAAGAGAAATCGGAGGTCGCACACACGCTGGCGCAGTTTCGCGGCAACTACAAATACAATCATCTCGACGAGAATTTTCGCGCCTTCCACGCGGAGGTGCCGATGTTCGCGCAATGGGACGATCACGAGGTCACCAACGACTGGTCGCCGGCCGGCAGCTATGACGAGGCCGGCTACGAGGACGACGGCACGCCGCGCCTGGTCGCGCGCGCACGTCGCGCCTTCTTCGACTTCATGCCGATCCGGGACATCAGCGCGCGCCAAGGCCGCGTCTATCGCAAGATCGCCTATGGGCCGCTGCTCGACGTCTTCATGATCGACATGCGCAGCTATCGCGACGCCACCTGGAACAAGGGCGACGACCACCGCGGCTGGATTTTTGGCGCCGAGCAGCTCGCCTGGCTGAAGCGGGAGCTCGCCGCCTCGCGCGCGACCTGGAAGGTGATCGCAGCCGATTTGCCGATCGGCCTGATCAGCCTCGATGCCGTCGCGCTCGGCGACGGCCCGCCTGACCGGCGCGAGCACGAGATCGCCGATCTGCTCACGTCCATCAAGCGCGCAGGTGTTCGCAACATCGTCTGGCTCACCGCCGACATGCACTACACGGCCGCGCATTATTACGATCCGAACAAGGCGCAATTTCAGGAATTCGAGCCGTTCTGGGAGTTCGTCTCCGGCCCCCTCCATGCCGGCACCTGGGGCCCCGGCGAGCTCGACAACACGTTTGGCCCCGTGGCGATGTACCGGAACGGCTGCAGCGAGGCCCAGGGCGAGAACCTCGCGCCCTGTTTCGGCCTGCAGTTCTTCGGCCGCGTCGACATCGACGGCGTGAGCGGCGTGATGACCGTGACCTTGAAAGACGTCGACAACCGCGACCTCTGGTCGGTCGATATCCTGCCGCAGCCGCAGGCACGTCCGGCTGTAGTGGCGCAGCATTCGTGATTAGCCGCGCCGCGCCCGCCGCGCTATAGTCTCCGCTCCCGCCACCTCTTTTCCATCACCGAAGAGTCTGCTCACGCGGCATCGCCGCGCGCATCCGGCGGGCTGAAATGCCTTAGGGGAGCCTGTTCCATGGACCATCTGAAAACACAGGGCATCAGCATGCCCAAGCTCGGCCTCGGCACCTTCCGCATGCAGGGCGATGCCTGCCGCGCTGCGGTCGAGAGTGCCCTGTCGATCGGCTATCGCCACATCGACACCGCCGAAATGTACGCGAACGAGGAGGCCATCGGTGCTGCGCTCGCCGCCGCCTCCGTGCCCCGCGGCGAGCTGCACGTCACGACAAAAGTCTGGCACGAGAATCTGGCGCCGGACGCGATCCGCCGCGCCTTCGATACCAGCCTGACAAAGCTCGGGCTCGACCATGTCGATCTCTATCTCGTGCACTGGCCGTCGAGATCGGCGAATTGGGGGGCGGTGTTCGAGACCTTGATGAAGCTGAAGGAGCAGGGGCGCACGAGGGCGATCGGCGTTGCCAATTTCACCACCGCGCTGCTCAAGATCGCGGTCGAGGACATCAAGGCGCCGATCGCCTGCAACCAGGTTGAATATCACGCGATGCTGGATCAATCGAAGGTGCTGGCCTATCTCAGGGCGAAGTCGATCCCGCTCGTCGCCTATTGCCCGCTCGCGCAGGGGCGTTTTGCCACCGACCCGGTGCTCGCTGAGATCGGTGCCAGGCACAACGCGAGTGCGGCACAGGTGGCCCTGAAATGGCTGCTCGACCAGGACGGCGTCGCCGCGATCCCGAAGGCCTCGCGCCGCGAGAGCCAGCAGGCCAATCTGGACGCGCTGAAGATCACGCTCGACGATGCTGATCGCAAGAAGATCGCCGCACTGCCAAAGGACAAGCGTTGCGTCAATCCGGGCTTCGGGCCAGCCTGGGATTAACAGCCGATGCGACGCGCACTGCTGCACCCTCTCCCCTTGCGGGAGAGGGTGGCTTTGCGAAGCAAAGCCGGGTGAGGGGTTCTATCCGCGCGCGAATCTCTTGCGTTGGAGTTCGCTGAAGCAACCCCATCCGGCGCTCGGATAACAGTCGCCTATTGATTTCGAAACCGCGTTCGCGCAAAACAGAAGTGCGGTAACGCATCGTGACAACCCCGCTGTCACTGTAATTATCGTGTCTCAGTTCAGGGGTGCAGTCCAGCACTGTCACCGTAATCGCCGTAATCGCGTAATCGCGAGGATATGTCGGCCGTCAAGGGTAGACCGGACCTAACTTAAACCGGGCCGAACCGTCGCGATTGACCCATTGCAGACCTAGGCGAGGCGGTTTTCCGCGCGAGCGGATCCTTTCAAAGACATCGGCTGCTGCGTGCCGTACATGATCGTTCGCCACAACCATTCGACCGGGCCATATCGATAGTGCCGCAACCACCAAGCGCTGAAGATTACCTGGCCGACGTACACGGCAAGCCCGATGGCCAGCGTCTCGGCCGCGCCGAGTTGCCCGAATAGGCCCAGGCCGTATCCATAGAAAATCCAACCAAAGATCACAGACTGGGCGAGGTAGTTCGTGAATGCCATCCGGCCCAACGGCACAGCCCAACCCAGCAGCATTTTTCCGCCCGTCAGTTCGGCTACGGCCAGGCATGTTGCACCATAGCCGAGAGCGATGAGGATCGTGCCGGCGGGAGTGGCCATTGCGTCAAGACTGCGGCTCGCTAAACCGCCGTTGACTTTCAGAAAGATCAAAGTTGCGCCCAGTCCAACGCATGCGGCCGCTGTTGAGAACATGAGCATTCGATCTGGCTTTCGTAGAACGTCACTCCGCCAGATGAACGCACCAAGGAAAAACAGCCCTATGGTGCGTGGGAAGACGTAGATGTGTAGAGGAACGATCAGAGGGATTTCGCGAAGCCGGAATGCCAGCACCTCCCAGAAGCTGCCGGCGGCATAGACGTAATTGGCCTCCTGCACATCGCGTTGGATTGCAGCAAAACTCGGAAATAATCCAGGCGGTGACCATATCTGCAGAGCCAGATACAGTCCCAGGAACGTCGCCGCGCCGCTGGCCAAGAGCCAGCGGGGGCCGAACAGGAATGGTAGAAAGATGAGACCTGCGATTGCATATTCGGTAAGAATGTCACCGTTCCAAATGAGGCAAAGATGAAGCAATCCGAGTGCCAGCAAAACGATCAGACGGCGAAATAAAAGAAGCGCGCGATCCGGGTTCGTCGAAAGATGCTCAAATTGAATTGCAAGGCCGACTCCGAAGAGCAACGAGAAGAGCGCAAACGCCTTCATGTCGACCGCTAGCATTAAGATGGTCTCGACAGCCCTGTCTAGCGGAGCTGCGGGCCGCGCAGCGGGCAGGAACTGCTCAAAAATGGAAATACGAAATTCGGTGACCAGATTGATAGCTAGGACGCCGAGCAACGCCACGCCACGAAGCGCATCGATGCTTCCGATTCTTTCGGATGGATTGATGGGACTGTAACTGCTCTCATCGATTGTAGCGGCCATGCACCAAGACTATAGATTGTGGGAGAGCTTCAGTCACTTCAATTCCGCAAATGGCCCACAGCCAACCTAGCTCGATGTCCGCTGTTCGGCCGCTATTCGATGCAGAGCCAACCTGGTGCATTCGCGAGTCCATGTCCTCGTCGTCTCCGCCGATTCGAACGCAAAGAAATGGCCCTGCGAGGGGCCATTTCCAGTTTGCGTTGCGCATTAGTCCCAGTGGTGATGGCCGTGCCTGATCACCACGACGCGGTCGTGATGGTGCCAGCCGCGATGCCAGCCATTGTCGCGATGCTCGCGGAATTCGGCGCGGGCGCCGTACGGGCCATGATGGCCGTGCTTGACGATCACAGTCTCTGCACTTGCCAGGATTACGGTGACAGTGCACTTAATTCACTCGATCCGTTAAGGCGGCTGCACGCGATGACGCGTGAGTTTAGTGCACTGTCACCGTAATCATGCATCCCACGACCGAGGATATGTCGGCTGTCAAGGGTAGACCGGACCTAACTTAAACCGGGCCGAACCGTCGCGATTGACCCGAAGCGGACTTACCGCTCCCTTGCGGATTAGCGCTGGGGTGGGGCATAGGATGGGCCAATCGACTTGTGATTGTGCAGGCATTCCGATGATCTACCCGACGCTCTTCTTCAAACATCTCAAAGTTCGTCGTGCTATTCGCGACTACCCGCTCTACGACGTCCCGAACAAACAGGAAGAGAGAACGCTCGACGAAGCCAGCGTGCAGGCTAATTTCGCGTATTTCATGCGGGTTCGCCTCGATCGTCTGGCGTTCTTTCAGAATTGGTTGCGCGATTGGTTTGGCGTCAGAGCGGCCTTGAACGGTGACGGTCTGTTGGCGCTCAATGGCTGGATTAATCGCTACGGTGGCGGCCTGATCGACGACGCCACGAACATACAAACGATCTTCGAGACCTATCAGCCGGCCTGGCGGGGCAAATACGCCGGCTACAATGTCATGGTCGATATCGGAATCTTCATCGGCGAATATTTGATCACCAAGCGCCCCCAGTTGCGCTGGGAAATCTATCGCGGCCATCTGAACGACGATAGTGAATTGACGGGCCCCAATCTCAAGCGACCAAATCTCGCCGGCTTCCCGCGCCAGTGGACGGAGGATGCGCTCGGACTGGGCTATGGGGTCATCGCTGGTTCTCGGAAGAGGGCTCATATTGCTGGTCGCCCACATCTCGGTGATCGAAATGCAATGATCAACCACTGCAAGCAGTCACTCCAACTCGCGAACGCTCCTGACAACGGTACTCCCTATATTTTTGGAGACTACAGCAATGAGCCAATCTGATCTTGCTGCGGTCGGAGCGATTCCGGCTTCTGGCCCACAGCCGACCTATCTCGATGTCCGCTGTTCGGCCGCTATTCGATGCAGAGCCAACCTGGTGCATTCGCGAGTCCATGTCCTCGTCGTCTCCGCCGATTCGAACGCAAAGAAATGGCCCTGCGAGGGGCCATTTCCAGTTTGCGTTGCGCATTAGTCCCAGTGGTGATGGCCGTGCCTGATCACCACGACGCGGTCGTGATGGTGCCAGCCGCGATGCCAGCCATTGTCGCGATGCTCGCGGAATTCGGCGCGGGCGCCGTACGGGCCATGATGGCCGTGCTTGACGATCACCGTCTCTGCACTCGCCGGCGTTGGCGCCGCAACCGCGAGCGCACCCAGAGCGGCAACGACGTAACCAAGCTTCTTCATGATGTCCTCCTCCAGTCGAATGCAAATTTAAACCGCGCATTCGCGTGAACGTTCCCAAGGAATCGGGAAGAGGGAATGGGAAGAGAATTCTGAATGGATGTTCAGCATCAGGACGATTGTTGAGAGCAGCGTTGCTGCGGAAGTGTCGGCGCGCCTGATTTGACGTTCTTGCCGTCCCTGATCGTGTACTCGCCGTGCTCGCTGCGATTGTAGATCGCGCGCAGGCTGCCATCCTTCGCGAGCAGCAATCCAAATTCGCGGGTCTGGTGCAGCGATGGAAAGAACACCATCAGATTGAGCAGGCCCTCGGCGTTGACGGTGGCAGACACCACCTCGTTCTCGTCCTTGGCGTCGCCGAAATTGCGCCGGTACATCACGCGGCCGTCCTTCCGGATTTCGTAAGTCAGCAGCGCGCCCCTGTCGCGGTCGGGCCTGACAGAGCAATCGACCGCCCATGAGCCGAGCAGGCCCCATTGCTCGACCGTTGCGGCGAGCGTTTCGGCGCGAGCGAACGAGCAGAATGCAATCCAAAGCACAGCCGCGCACGTCCAGCGGCTCAAGCAACGCGTCATATCCTGAAAAGCCCCGCCTCGAACACGTCCGGACTGTAGCATCCCCGTCGCGGCCGTCCACGCTCGCCTGCCGTCGCGCGCGAATTTGATCCGCGTCAATGAGGCGGCGCGTATCGGGGGTAAGATGGCGCTCCCAAAGGCGGAATTGGATGGACCGATGCTAAACCAAGTGATGGATTTCGCGGGCGAGGTGCTGCCGGGAAGCTGTGCCGTGCCGCCATATTCGGAGGCCGCGTTTCTGGCTGAGCTCGGCCAGCGCCTGAAGTCCTCGCGCGCGCGCTGCGAGCTGTCGCGCCGGGAGCTGGCCCGCCGCTCCGGGATTTCCGAGCGCTACATCGCCCAGATCGAGGCCGGCAAGGGCAATGTCTCGATCGTCCTGCTGCTCCGGCTCGCCTCCGCGATCCACGGCAGCCAGATCCAGGCGGCCTGACGCATCGAGGTGACCGCCATGGGCCAGCTCGTACTCGCGGCCAAGGTCACCCATGTTCCTTCCTTGATGCTGTCGGAGCGGCCCGACAGCCCGTTGCGCGCGGCGCGAGAACCGGCGGTCAGGTCCCTGCGCGAGCTCGGGCGGCGGGCAAGAGAGCGCGGCGTCACCAGCTTCGTGGTGTTCGACACCCACTGGCTCTCCAATTTCGGCTACCACATCAACGCCAATGAGCGGCATTGCGGCGCGTTCACCAGCCACGAGGCGCCGCAGATGATCCAGGATCTGCACTACGATCTGCCGGGTGATACGGGCCTTGCCAAGGCCATCGCGAGCAGGGCGCTCGATGCCGATCTCAACGTCACCGCGCATGAGGTCGCGAGCCTTGGGCTGGAATACGGCACCATCGTGCCGATGCATTACATGAACCCGGACGGCTTCGCGAAGGTGGTCTCGGTCGCCTCGCCGCTGTTCACCTCATTCGAGGAGAGCCGGATTCTCGGCGAAGCAACCCGCCGGGCCATCGACGCGTCCGGTGAGCGCGTCGCGATTCTCGCCAGCGGTTCGCTCTCACATCGGCTCTGGCCCAACCGGAAGCTGGGGCCTGACGCATGGACGTCGATCGCCAGCGAGTTCAACCGCCAGGTCGATCTGCGCGTGCTCGAGTTATGGCAGAACCGCCGTTACCGCGAGTTCCTCGACATGCTCCCCGACTACGCCACCAAGTGCAACGGCGAAGGCGGCATGGCCGACACGATCATGCTGTTCGCCGCGCTCGGCTGGTCCAACTATCGCGGGACGGCCGAGCAGCTCTGCGATTATTTCCCATCGTCCGGCAGCGGCCAGGTCAACGTGGAATTCCACGTCAACCGGTGAGGCATTGGCGTCAGGCCCGCTTCTCCACATTGGCGCTGCGGGCGGGCACGCCGAACTCCTTGCGGCAGACCTCGGCCAGCACCGCGACGCCCTCGCGGATTTGCTGATGCGAAGGGCTGCCGAAACACAGCCGCAGCCGCGAGCCCGAATGGCTCTTGTTGGTCGACCACTCCGGGCCCGGATTGATCGCGACACCCGCCGCGAGTGCGGCCTGATAGAGCTTGAGCGTATCGACCTGGTCGGGCAGCTTCACCCACAGGAAAATGCCGCCCTTGGGCGCCTCGAATTCGGCTGAGGTCCCGAACTGCTCGTTGAGGGCCTCCATCAGCGTGTCGAGCTTGGCGCGCAGTGCCTTGGTCAGAACAGGCACATGGCTTGCGAAATGCGGCTGGCAATAGGTGGCGAGCACCATCTGCTCCAGCGCGCCGGAGCCGGCATCGGTCTTCAGCGCCAGCATCCGCGACATCACATCCCAGGGCGCGACGATAAAGCCGACGCGCAGCGCTGGCGCGATCGATTTTGAGAACGAGCCGACATGGATCACCCCGCCATTCTGGCTCATCGCGTAGATCGCGGGCGGCCGCTGTCCGGACCAGACCAGGTCGGCGTAGCAATCGTCCTCGAAGACGGGCACGCCATATTCGGCCGACAGGCGCAGCAGTTCGGCGCGGCGCGTCTCCGGCATGATGCTGCCGGTCGGGTTCTGCACGGTCGGGATGGTGTAAATGTATTTTGGACGGATGCCGCGGCTTTTCAGATCGGCAAGTGTCGAGGCCAGCGCGTCCATCCGGATGCCGCCGTCGTCGAGGGGAATGCCGACGGTGTTGACGCCGAGCCGCGTCAGCCGCTGCAGCGCGCCCTGATACGTCTCCTGCTCGACGATCACGGTGTCGCCGCGTGCAAGCAGCGTGTTGTTGACGAGGTCGAGCGCCTGCAACGAGCCGGAAACGATCATGAGATCGTCGACCGTGCAGTCGATGCCCGCGTCGCGCTTCAGTTTTGTCACCAGGAATTCGCGCAGCGGCACGTACCCTTGCGGGCCGTGCGCCAGCCCGTAAGTGGAGAGCGAGCGGCCCTCGCGCTGCAGGGCCTGAGTGGCGGCCTCGATCAGCTCGTTGAGCGGCAGCTGCTCGGAATCGTTGTTGCCGCCGACAAAGCTGTATTTGGCAAGGCCCGTCCAGCGCGCAGAAGGGGCCGGCAGCCCTGCGGGAAACAGGGGCGCGAAATCGAAGCTGGACGTCATGGGGCGTTCCTCGTTGTTTTTTTATGGAGCGTCGTTTTTCTGGAGTGTTGTTTTTATTGACCGGCCGGCCTGGTGCCGACCGGGCGCCGCGATTTCGATGATGTCATCATGCCAGTGTTTTGCCCGACGGGTCAAACGAAATTCGTAAAATCCGCATCTCTTCCGTACGGGCCAGCAAGCCTTTGATTTTGCAGGTCGGCTCTACTGTGCATGGGGTTGTTTTCGGGTTTGCGATTTGAGGTCGCGCAGCGCTTGCTCGAAGCTGCGGCTACACTACCTCTTGCCCACCGTTCTGGTCGGACGGCCTTATTTTTTTCCGGCCGTCCTGGTCGGACGGCCCTGGCTGATGAAAGCGTAATGCGCATTGGCGACGCCGCCGACCATCAAGGCCTCGACGACAGGCTCGGCGATCTCGCCGGTGGCGGCCCAGTCGACGATGAAATTGGCGCCTGTTCCGCCGCGCACATCGTCGGTCGGAATGAAGATCGAGATGGTGGCGAGCGGCTTCACGGCGACCGGCGCCTTCAGATAGCTCTCGACCTGCTTGCCCGCGGTGTCGAAATAGGCGATCCGCTTGACCACCAGCGCCTGCGTCTCCGAGGCGTTGTGGACGCTCAATGTCACCGAGAAATCGACCCGCAGCTTGCCCTGGCTCATCGCCACGCTGGAATAGGCCGGCACGTAGAAGCCGCCGGATACGCTCAGCTCCTGCTTTGGCACCGGCGTGAGCGAGCCGGCGAAGGCCTGTTCGATATCGACCTTGCTCTGTGCGAGCGCCGGCATGACCAGGACAAGCGGGCACAGCAGGCTCGCGAGGAGTGGCGCGACGAATCTCATCTGGTACATTGCCCGTTTCACCCTTGGCTCAGTTTGCCCGGCAGCCATGACCCTGACTACCCTATTGCCGGAGATTGCACAGCTCCATTCGGCGCCGGTCTGGTCATGGGAATGTTCGGGGCACCTCCCGCGCGCCCCGGCGGCGCCTATATATCCGCGATACAGGCCTCCAAGCCGGTCCAGACGGCATATGCGGTTGCGTTCGGGGCACTAGCGCACGGATCGGAGTCCAGCTAAGCCTCCGGCTCATAACCAATAGAGACTGGGACATGCCCGATACCGTCCAGGAAGTTTTGCAGGCCTTTGCCAGGGGCGAGCTCGTCGTCGTGACCGACGACGAGGATCGCGAGGGCGAGGGCGATCTGATCGTCGCCGCCTCATTCTGCACGGCGGAAAAGATGGCCTTCATCATCCGCCATACCTCGGGCATCGTCTGTGCGCCTGTTACCACCGAGGATGCACGCCGGCTACGGCTCGATCCGATGGTCGCCCACAACGATTCCGCGCACACCACCGCGTTTACGGTCTCGATCGACTACAAGCCCGACGGCGGCACCGGCATCTCGGCCGAGGAGCGCGCCTCCTGCTGCCGTGCCCTCTCCAATCCCAATGCCGGCGCCAACGACTTCGCCCGCCCTGGCCACATCTTCCCGCTGATCGCCAAGGATGGCGGCGTGCTGCTGCGCTCCGGCCATACCGAGGCCGCGGTCGATCTCTGCAAGCTCTCAGGGCTCCCGCCGGTCGGCGTCATCAGCGAGCTGATGAACGACGACGGCAGCGTGATGAAGGGCGAGCAGGTCTCGCAATTCGCCGCCAGGCACAAGCTGAAGCACGTCACCATTGCCGACATGATCGCCTACCGGCAGGCGCGGGAAAAGCTGATCGAGCGGGTCTCGACCTTCACGACCGAAAGCCCGATCGGCCCGCTGCAGGGCTACGCCTACCGCTCGCCGTTCGATTCCATCGCCCACGTCGCCTTCGTCTATAATGGCGTCCTATAATGGCGTCGGCGACGGCAAGAACGTGCTGACGCGCTTCCACAAGCCGAACATCGTTAAGGACACCTTTACCGGCCACAAGCGCATGGCGGCCGTGCTCGAGCACTTCAAGAAGTCCGGCCGCGGCGTGCTGGTTTACTTGCGCGACGGCGCCGCCGGCGTCCCCACGCATGCGATACCCCAATCGGGCTCGACTGGCTCGGAGGTGGCGCGCTCCCGGCAATGGCGCGAGGTCGGCCTCGGCGCCCAGATCCTGCGCGATCTCGGCGTCACCTCGATCCGCCATCTCACCTCGTCGGTGCATGACTACAAGGGCCTTTCCGGCTTCGGTATCGAGATCGTCGCCAACGAGCAGCTCGAAAGCTAGCGCTAACGCAATTGCACTTGTTGCCGCGGCGCTTTAGTTTGTCCGGCAATTTTTAAACGGAACCAGACCCGAAAGGACGTTTCATGAGCGTGCGCCCTCAGACCAAGGACAAGCCGGCTGCGGCTTCCTTCCAGTGGGACGATCCGTTCCTGCTCGATGAGCAGCTGACCGAAGACGAGCGCATGGTGCGCGACACCGCGCGCGCCTACGCCCAGGACAAGCTGTTGCCGCGCGTCACCAAGGCCTATCTGGAAGAGAAGACCGACCGCGAGATCTTCAACGAGATGGGCGAGCTCGGCCTGATCGGCATCACGCTGCCGGAGGAATATGGCTGCGCCAACGCGAGCTATGTGGCTTATGGCCTCGTTGCGCGCGAGATCGAGCGGGTCGATTCCGGCTATCGCTCGATGAACTCGGTGCAGTCCTCGCTGGTGATGTATCCGATCTACGCCTATGGCGACGAGAACCAGCGCAAGAAGTACCTGCCCAAGCTCGGCTCGGGCGAATGGGTCGGCTGCTTCGGCCTCACCGAGCCCGATGCCGGCTCCGACCCGGCCGGGATGAAGACCCGCGCCGAGAAGGTCTCGGACGGCTATCGCCTGACCGGCAGCAAGATGTGGATCTCGAACGCGCCGATCGCCGACGTGTTCGTGATCTGGGCCAAGTCGGCCGAGCATGACAATCAGATCCGCGGCTTCGTGCTCGAGAAGGGCATGAAGGGCCTGTCCGCGCCGAAGATCGGCAGCAAGCTCTCGCTTCGCGCCTCGATCACCGGCGAGGTCGTGATGGACGGCGTCGTGGTCCCCGAAAGCGCGCTGCTGCCCAACGTCTCTGGCCTCAAGGGCCCGTTCGGCTGTCTCAACCGCGCCCGCTACGGCATTTCCTGGGGCGCGATCGGCGCGGCAGAGGACTGCATGCATCGCGCCCGCCAGTACACGCTCGACCGCAAGCAGTTCGGCAAGCCGCTCGCCGCGACCCAGCTGGTGCAGAAGAAGCTCGCCGACATGGAGACCGAGATCGCGCTTGGCCTTCAGGGCTCGCTTCGCGTCGGCCGCCTGATGGACGAGGGCAAGTTCGCGCCCGAGATGATCTCGATCATGAAGCGCAACAATTGCGGCAAGGCGCTCGACATCGCCCGCGTCGCGCGCGACATGCACGGCGGCAACGGCATCTCGGCCGAATTCCACGTGATGCGCCACGTCCACAATCTCGAGACGGTCAACACCTACGAGGGCACCCACGACGTCCACGCCCTGATCCTCGGCCGCGCCATCACCGGCATTCAGGCGTTCTTCTGAGTGACTGACCTCAGCGTGGGTTGCGACTGAACTTTCCAAGTGCGTCATGGCCGGGCTCTGTCCCGGCCATCCACGTCTTGGCCACCAGAAAGAACGTGGATGCCCGGCACAAGGCCGGGCATGACGAAGTCAGCAAGGTATGAGCAAGCCATGTCCGATAATGACGACGTCCCGTTCAACCGCAACTTTCCGCTGAAGGCCGGTGTCGTCGAGGAAGTCCGTCCCGGCGTGCGGCGCGTGCTCTGTCACAATCCGAGCCCGTTCACCTTCACCGGGACCGTCAGCTACATTGTCGGCAAGGGCAACGTCGCGATCATCGATCCCGGCCCTGATAATGAGGCCCATGCGGCCGCGCTGCTCGATGCTGTCAGGGGCGAGACGGTGAGCCACATCTTCGTCACCCACACGCATCGCGACCATTCGCCGAACACGCCGCGGATCAAGCGGGCGACGGGGGCGCCTGTTTATGCCGAGGGCCCGCACCGCGCCTCGCGCCCGCGCTTCGAGAGCGAGAAGCACAATCCGGAATCGGGCTCCGATCGCGACTTCGTGCCCGATATCAGGATCGCCCATGGCGATGTCGTCGAAGGGGACGGCTGGCGGCTCGAGGCCGTGGCGACGCCCGGCCATACTGCCAATCATCTTGCCTTTGCCTGGCCCGAGCGAAAGTTCAACTTCGTCGGCGATCATGTGATGGGCTGGTCGACCTCGATCGTGGCGCCGCCCGACGGCTCGATGATCGACTACATGGATTCGCTCGACCGGCTCGCTGCGCGCGAAGAGGATCTTTATTTCTCCGGCCACGGCCCGGAGATTCCAGACGGCCAGCGCTTCGTGCGGTTCCTGATCCGCCACCGCAAGGCGCGCGAGGCCTCGATCCTGCACCGCCTCGCCAAGGGCGAGGCCGATATCCCGACCATGGTGCGCGCGATCTATATCGGCATCGATCCCAGGCTGACGACGGCCGCCGGCTATTCCGTGCTGGCGCATCTGGAAGACCTGGTTGCACGCGGCGTTGTCGCGACGGACGGTGATCCCGTGATCGGCGGGACGTACCGGATGGCGAGCGCCTAGCTCACCGTCACTTCTTCACCGTCTTCGCCGGTGCTTTGGGCGGCGGTGCTACCGGCGTTTTCTTCGCCGGCTTGAGCGCGTCCGCGTCGGCTGCCGTGTTGAGGTCGTCGATGAATTTGGTCACGCGCGCGGCGTTGCTGCCGAGATCGCTGTCGAAATAGCGCGAGGCGGAGCGGATATCGACGCGGGAATCGTCGCCGTCAGGCACGACCCTGATCGAGATATCCTCGCGAAAGCCCATGATCGGCGTGCGCGCCACGGCCTCGATGCGGCCGATGCGGCGCGGCGGCTGCGGCTCGCGTTCGTCGATGACGGTCCATTTGCGCTTGATCACGAGCTGGCGCGCGATCGCATAGGCGCGGTCGACGGGAATCTCGAGCTCGATCGGTTCGATGTCAGGATAGAGCTGGCGCTGTTGCTCGGCCGAATAGAGACCGGCATACACGGCGGTGTTGGTGCCGTCGCCGGTGCGCAGGCGCGACAGCGAATCGAAGCGCGGCGGGTCGATCGGGTCGGTGGTGATGTCGTAGATATGAGGCAGCCTGCTGTACAGCAGGGCCTGATAGGCGGGATAGGCAAGGATCGCTCCGTCGATCAGGAAGGCGAGCAGGATGCGCGCCATGCCGCGCGAGCCGTTCTGCCAGATCGCGGCAAAGCCGGCGAGGCCGAACAGGATCGAAAGTCCGGCGATCGCGAGCCCGCCGAGGAACGTCGCCATCGCCGGCTTCATTTCCAGGAAGTCGAAGCGCACGATGATGATTGACACCACAACCACCACCACTGCGAACACGGCCAGGTTGCGCGCCCAGCTCGCGAGGCTGGACACGGGCTCCGACTGATAGGGAGCGGAAAACCTGCGGGCCATCGGGTGAGCTCAACGGGGTTTGCGGTGCCGGCCGATCCGGCGCGAGGATTGGGTCGTTGAGATCACGGCCCGGGGGCAAATTCAAGAGAGTCCGGGTTGTGACTGCCCGTCATTCCGGGCGCCTCGAAGAGGCGCGTCTCCGGAATCCTGGCGATTCCGGGGTGGTCCTTCGGACCATCCCGGAATGACATTGCTTGCCGCGTAGTTACGCCGCAGCGTTCGGGAAACGATAGTCCTTGAACTGGTCGCGCAGCGCGGTTTTCAGGATCTTGCCGGTCGCGGTATGCGGGATGCCGTCGACGAAAGCGACGTCGTCGGGCATCCACCATTTGGCGATCTTGCCGTCCATGAATTTCAGGATGTCCTCGCGCGTCGCCTGCTGCCCCTGCTTGAGCTGAACGATCAGGAGAGGCCGCTCGTCCCATTTGGGATGGAAGACGCCGATCACCGCGGCCTCCGCCACGGCGGGGTGGCCGACCGCTAGGTTTTCGAGGTCGATCGAGGAGATCCACTCGCCTCCGGACTTGATGACGTCCTTGGAGCGGTCGGTGATCCGCATGTAGCCGTCCTGGTCGACGGTCGAGACGTCGCCGGTGTCGAAGAAGCCGTCGCTGTCGAGGATGTTGGCATCGAGGCGGAAGTAGCCCTTGGCGACCGCGGGCCCCGAGACCTTGAGACGGCCAAAGGTCTTGCCGTCCCACGGCAGGTCGTTGCCGGCATCGTCGGTGATCTTCATCTCCACGCCGAACGGCGGGTAGCCCTGGGTCTGCAGCACGTCGAGACGTGCATCGCCGGTCGTGCTCTGGAACGGCGGCTTCAGCGCAGCGACGGTGCCGATCGGGCTCATCTCGGTCATGCCCCAGGCGTGACGGACGTTCGAGCCCATGTCGAGGAAGGCCTTGATCATGGAGCGCGGCATCGCCGAGCCGCCGCAGATCACCATCTTCAGGTCCGGGAGCTTCAGATGATTGGCGGTCATGTGCTGGAGCAGCATCAGCCACACCGTCGGCACGCCGGCGGTGTGCGTCACCTTTTCGGTTGAGAGCAGCTCGTAGACCGAGGCGCCGTCGAGCTTGGCCCCGGGCATGACGAGCTTGGTGCCCTGCGAAGGGGCGGAGAAGGCGATGCCCCAGCTGTTGGCATGGAACAACGGAACCACCGGCAGCATTGTCTCCGAGGCGCTGGTGCCGAGCGCGTCGACATTGTTGGCCATCAGAGCGTGCAGCACGTTGGAGCGATGCGAATACAGCACGCCCTTGGGGTCGCCCGTCGTGCCTGACGTGTAGCACATCGCGGCCGCCGTGTTCTCGTCAAAGTCCTTCCATCTGAATTTGCCGTCGGCCTCGGCAATCCAGTCCTCGTAGGCCACGACGTTCTTCAAATTGGTTTCGGGCAGATGCGCCTTGTCGGTGAGGATGATGTACCGTTCGACGCTCGGCAGCTTGTCGGCGAGCTTCTCCAGCACGGGCACGAAGGTCAGGTCGACCATCACGATGCGATCCTGCGCATGGTTGATGATCCAGGCGATCTGCTCGGGGAAAAGCCGGGGATTGACGGTATGGCAGATGGCGCCGATGCCCATGATGCCGTACCAGACTTCGAGATGACGCCAGGTGTTCCAGGCGATCGTGGCGACACGGTCGCCGAGCTTGATGCCGTCGCGCTCCAGCATCTGCGAGACCTTGAGCGAGCGCTTGTGGATTTCGGCATAGGTGGTGCGATGGATCGGACCTTCGATCGATCGCGTCACGACCTCCTGCTTGCCGTGAATCTTGGCAGCGTGTTCGATGATCCGGTGGCAGAGCAGGGGCCAATCTTGCATCAAGCCGAGCATTCAGACGTTCCTCCGAGAAATCGCTGGGCGCGTTATCGCCCTCAGCGCAGGGCCAAAGAATTGTCATGAGTTTTAGCCTGCCGGACTTTCGCCGCAAATGGTCTTGTCGCGGCAATATGTCCGCCGGCGCGGCAATGGTTACCGCTGCGCTGGGGCTGGCGCTTGTGCTCACGGATCGGGCGGACGCGCGAAACTATGCTGCGCCGCTCGATATCTTCGGTCTTGGTACACCACGGCCGCGCGGCAGCGTTCATTCCGCGAGGGTACCGCTACCAAAGCCGCGTCCGGAGGAAGCCCCAAAGGCAACCGATGAGGCCGCGGCGGAGGCCGGCGAAAAGTCTGCCCCGGACAAGCCCAATAAGCCAGCCGAAGCTGCGCCGCCGCCCGAGAAGGAGCTCTCGGCATGCCGACTTGCGCTGACCGAGGAGATTGCGGTCGCGCCGTCCATTCCCGACATCCACGGCCCCGGTGCCTGTGGCGGCGAAGACCTGGTGCGGCTGGAGGCGATCGTCTTGCCTGACAAGCGCAAGGTCGCAGTCAAACCGGCGGCGATCCTTCGATGCACCATGGCATCGGCGATTGCGGATTGGGTGCGCACTGACATGGTGCCGCTGGCCACGGGCCTCGGCTCGACCATCACCGACCTCGACAATTTCGACAGTTTCGAATGCCGCGGCCGCAACCGGATCGTCGGCGCGATGCTGTCAGAACACGGAAAGGCCAACGCGCTCGACGTGCGTTCGTTCAAGCTCGCCAACGGGCAGTCGATCGGCCTGACCGACCGCACTATGTCCCGCGACGTGCGCGAGCGCGTGCTGCAATCGGTCTGTTCGCGATTCTCCACCGTGCTCGGCCCGGGCTCGGACTGGTATCACGAGGACCACATCCACCTCGATCTCGCGCAGCGGCGCAACGACTACCGGATCTGCCAATGGAACGTCTGGGACCCCTTGCCCCAAGTCGCGCCCCTGTTGCCGGCGGAACGCCCCGAGGAGGCGCCGCCGCGCGAGGTCGCGGCCAAGTCTGAGGGGGGCAAGGATGGGGCCGAGGACGAGGCGGCGGAGAGGGCGAATCTAGTTCTGCCTCCTGCTGCCGCACCTGTCAAAAAAATGAAACAGCCCCGGTTCAGAGCTAAATAGCCCGCCATTTTCCGGTGCGGTTGCTCAGCCGGGACCTCTAATGATTGCCATACTCCGATCCACAATTGTCCTCTTGCTCTTGATTCCGACCTTGGCCGTGGTGGGCGCTAGGCTTGCCCGGGCCAATGATTCTTCGGCCTCAATGGCTGCAGGCGGGTTGGAGTTAGTCAGGAATGACCACGTCCGGATGGTGTCCGAGGTCCTGCGCATCTCGCCCCGGTTGGTTGAAGTCGACTATGTCTTCGAAAACACGGGCAAGACGGATGTAACGACGCTGATCGCATTTCCCCTTCCGGAACTCAGCCAAACCGTCTGGTATTTTAGCCCGCTCAACATCCCGTTCGGCAAGGATCCGAATTTCATCGGGTTTCAGGTCTGGGTCGACGGCCACGAGGTCAAGCCTGACATCGAAATCAGGGCATTCGGCAAAACCGAGATCACCGCCGAACTCAAGCGTCTCGGGGTCGATCCTTTCAATCCAGACTTCAGCCGGACGGACAAGGTGGATGCGCTTCGACGATTAGGGGCCATCATTGGCGGCGCTATCGATTCGAAATCCGGGACAGCCGATCCTGTCGCCGACTGGTCCGTGAGGGTCAATTTTCACTGGCCGCAGACATTTCCAGCTGGGAAGCAGATTTCGGTACGCCACCGGTATCGTCCTATTTACGGCAATTTCTACGTCACGGCAGGTCCAAACGATGGGAACAACAGGTTAGCGAGAACCGATCAGAAACTAGGCGGGCAATGGTGCTTCGACCAAGGCTACAACGTTGCTGAAGGCAGACTGCTCGACCGCCAGTATCAGGCCGCTATGACGAAAGGTGGAGTTCTCTCGGGTGATTTCACCACCTGGTACGAGAACGTCCAGTACGTGCTGAAGACCGGCGCGAACTGGCGTGGCCCGATCGGACGCTTCGAGTTGCAGATCGATAAGGGCGGCGCCGAGTTGGTGTCGACCTGTCCGGTCCCGGGCCTGCACTTGCAACGCGCGCCCTATGGCTTCAACGCGGTTGCCAACGATTACACGCCGATCAGCGATCTCGACATTCTGTTCGTCTCCGGCCGCGACCTGGGCAAACCCGATGGATCGGCGGCGAGATAGGCACGGAGCCAAGCCCACCGATCTGCACGGCCGCCGGTGCCTCGCCCGCAACAAAAAAGCGCCGGTGAAACCGGCGCTTTTCAAAAGCTTGATGCAAGTTCCGCTTAGTAAGAACTGGTGTTGCCACCGCCCCCCTGGAGCGCAAGGCGCGAATTGTAGGGCGAGTCGCCGTGCTTCGGCTCGAGCACCACGACGATGGTGCCGATCTTGACACGGCTGTACAGGTCGATTGCGTCCTCGTTGGTCAGGCGGATGCAGCCCGACGAGATCGAGGCGCCGATATATTCCGGTTGGTTGGTGCCGTGAATGCGGAACAGCGTGTCCTTGCCGCCCGAATACAGGTACATCGCGCGCGAGCCCATCGGATTGTCCGGACCCGGGGCGACAAAGGTCGGCACGCCCAGGCGCGAAATCTCGCCCGGGGTCGGGTGCCAGGCCGGCCACTCGGTCATGCTGCCGACCTTGGCGATGCCGGACCAAGCCATGGCCTCTTCGCCGACGGTGATGCCGTAGCGGATCGCCTTGCCGCCATCCATCACGTAGTAGAGGTAGTGGTTGTCGGAATCGACCACGATCGAGCCCGGCGATTCCTTGCGGTGATAGTCGACGATGGCGCGACGGAACGGCTCTGCCACCGGCGTATTCTCGTACCGGATCTTGGCAAGGAGTTCCTTGTCCTTGGGCTTGAAATTCTGGGTGTTGGTGGCTTCGTAATGCGCGCCCTGCATGCAGCCAGACAGCATGAAGCCAGCAGCCAACACGCCCAACATAACTTTCAGCGACGACATGGTTTGGTTCCAATCAAAACAACACCGCGCAGGTCCTTAAGTGTAGCACCCAAGGCCTTCGACTCCGTTGATTTCATTATCGTTGAAATCTGCCACAATTCCAGCTTTTAGGAGCTTATCCCGCTCTGCGAGATCCAACCTGTGGCTTTTTTGCCGCAAGTTTTGCGCGGTTAGGGCAGGGTTTTGGCGCGAAAAGCCCGACTGTCGATTCTTTGCCACAGTTGGGCCACGTCCCCGCCACAAATGCAAACGCTCCGTTAATGTGGTTGTCATCATGAACTTGTCAGAATCGCGCTAAGGGCCAGTCATTCTGTCGCAGGCCTCTCTTCAGTCTCTCTTGGAGTTGTTCATGTTTTCTGTGTTCGTTCCCACCGACTCCTCTCTGAAGAAGGCCGTCGTCGAGGACCTTGGGGCTCTGCCGGAGAATTCGCCGTGGATCGACCTGGTCAACCCGACCGCGGCCGAGGACAAGGCGGTGGAGCGCCTCCTGGGGATCGCGATCCCGACCCGGGAGGATATGCAGGAGATCGAGATCTCCAGCCGCCTCTATATCGAGAACAGTGCGCGCTACATGACCGCGACGCTGATGTGCCACTCCGATACCGACATGCCCCGGACCACGGCGGTGACCTTCATCCTCGGCGACCATCGCCTGGTCACGGTCCGCTATGACCAGCCCAAGCCGTTCGCCCTGGTTGAGGCCAAGCTCGCCCGGTCCTGCACCCCCGCGATCACAGGCGAGATGGTGCTGATGGAGCTCCTGGACGCCGTGATCGACCGCTGCGCCGACATTCTGGAACGCTGCGGCATGGAGATCGACCAGGTCAGCCACGACATCTTCGAGCCCGAGAGCGAGCGCCACGGCCACGCCAAGCAATACTCGCAGATCCTGATCTCGATCGGCCGCAAGGGCGATCTGACCTCCAAGGTTCGCGAGAGCCTGGTGTCGATCGGCCGCGTCGTCACCTTCCTTTCGGCGGTGGTGGAGGGCGTAAAATGGTCGAAGGACATGCGCGAGCAGCTCAAGACCATGCAGCGCGACGTCGCCTCACTGACCGACCACGCCTCCTATCTTTCCAGCAAGATCACCTTCGTGCTCGACGCCATGCTCGGCGTCGTCAACCTCGAGCAGAACAACATCATCAAGCTGTTTTCGGTCATGGCCGTTGTCCTGATGCCGCCGACGCTGATCGCCTCGATCTACGGCATGAACTTCAAGGCAATGCCGGAGCTCGAATGGGAGCACGGCTATCCCTTTGCCATCGTGTTGATGGTGATCGCCGCGATCGTTCCTTACTGGCTCTTCAAGTTGAAGAAATGGCTCTGATCCGGCACGCGCTTTTCGAAATAGTGACCGAGACCTTACGCCGGTCGCCGAGACATGGCTGATGGTGTCGCAGAATAGAGCGCCATTGCGGCCGCGCCGTGATGTGTGTGCCGCGCCCCAATTCCTCCGGTAAAATTTGAGCAGTGGGCTGAACGTTTGTGCGAAACTTGTCTGCGATAAGCAGCGGGTTAGCCGCGAGGAAAAACCATGGTTGAGAAACACATAACGACGCCCCGCAACGTCATCGATCTGACGACCTATCGTCAGGTGGTGGCGAGCGGCAAGGCGCCGTCGTTGTCGGCGCGCATGTGCCGGCACTGTGGTGCTCCGCTGCTCGATGGCGAGAACGACGACGATTGCTCGACTGCATTCAGTGCAACCGCACCAAATGCTGCAACGTTGAGGCTGCGCGAACGGTCGCGTCGCATTCGCCTGGACTGAGGAGCGGAAGGAAGGGCGGGCGATCCAGTCCTGCGGCGGCGTTGTCTGGATCGCCTTGCTTCCCGCCTTCCGCGGCAAATCCCCTAGCGCTTCACGATCTCAGCCGTCGAGACGATGGTCTCGGCGATCGCGTAGTCGTGGTGGAACGAGACGAGATGGTTCTCGACATCGCGCAGCATAGCCTCGACATTCTCGCCCAACGCCTCGCGCGAGGACGATGAATAGGTGAGTGTGCGTTCCGCCAACTCCCACAGGCCGACCAGATGGTTGGTCTCGACTGTGACGAGTTCGGTGGGGTGGAACGAGCTGCCGCGAAAGAACGCGGGAAGGTCGCGATGGGTACGCGTTCCTTTGCCGGCTTCCTCCCAGAGTTTGGCCGGTGACCAGCGGCGGCGAATCTCGTTGTAGCCATCAAGCCACGGGTTACGGCCGTCGGTGGCGGAGAACGAAGCGCAGATCAGGATCGCGCCGTCGCAGGCGACCAGCTCCTCGAGCCGTGCGAGCACTGCATCACGATCCATCCAATGCAGCGCTCGTCCGATCGTGACGATGTCGAAACTGCCGATATCGAGGGGAAGCGTCTCCGCCTTGCCTTCGATCAGCGTGACATGCCGCCCTGCGCGCGCGGTGGCAAGTCGGGCAGCGTCGAGCATCGCAGGCTCCGGATCAACAGCGACGACGCGGCCGACATAAGGACCGAAGCCCAACGCCAGCAGGCCGGGTCCGGTGCCAAGATCGATCAGGCTGCTCTCTCTGGTGGGGCTGAGCTTGTGTGCGACGGTGCGAAAAAATTCGCGCGGGTAAGGTGGCCGCAGGTGCTCGTACATTGACGCCGTGCTTGCAAACCGGCCCATGCATCACCTGGCCTAGACGTGCTGGCCGCCGTTGATGTGGATCTCGGCGCCGTTCACGTAGGAACTGGTGTCCGTGCACAGCACGTAGATGATCTTGGCGACTTCGTCCGGCGTGCCCAGGCGGTGCATCGGAATCTGCTGCTCGACGATCTTCTCGGTGCCCGGCGACAGGATCGAGGTGTCGATCTCACCAGGTGCGATCGCGTTGACGCGGACGCCGACGCGGCCGAAGTCGGAGGCCATCTCGCGCGTCAGGGATGCAAGCGCAGCTTTCGAAGTGGCGTAGGCCGCGCCCGCAAAGGGATGCACGCGCGAGCCCGCGATCGAGGTCACGTTCACGACCGAGCCCTTGGCCGCCTTCAATTCCTCGATCAAGCCGCGCGCGATCATGATCGGCGCGAAGAAGTTGACGTGAAAGACGTGCGTCCAGGTGTCGAGGTCGGTGTCAACAGAGCCGAGCCGCGAGCCGCCCGGACCCTTCGGCGAGATCGCGGCGTTGTTGACCAGCGCATGCAGCAGGCCGCCTTCGAGCCGGTTGCGAATGTCGGAGATCGCGCGCGCGGTGTCCTGGGGATTGCCGAGGTCGACCTGGATGTGGTCCTCGGGGCCTGCGTCCCACGGGCAGTCCTCCGGGAAGGCATGCCGCGAGCAGGTGATGACACGCCAGCCCGCCGACGAGAAGCGGATCACGGTGGCGTGGCCGATGCCGCGGCTTGCTCCGGTCAGGAGCAGCGTGCGGCGCGGCGCATTGGACGAATGCGGCATGGACATCTTTCAGGTCGGCCCAAAAGCTTCAGGGATACATGCGCGTCTTGGACCACGGCTGGCCGGCCGCGTCACGACGAAATTCGATGCGATCGTGCAGGCGGAACGGGCGGTCGTGCCAGAACTCGATCCGCGAGGGTGTGATGCGCCAGCCGCTCCAGCCCGGCGGCCGCGGCACATCGCCGATGACGTGCCTGGCCGCGACTTTCGCGATGGCCTGCTCGAAGGCGAAGCGGCTCTCCAGCTCCTGCGACTGCTTGCTGGCCCAGGCGCCGATCTGCGCCTGCTTCGGGCGTGTCGCGAAATAGGCGTCGGCCTCGGCATCGGTCACCGGCGTCACGTTGCCGCGGATGCGCACCTGACGGCGAAGCGACTTCCAGTGAAATAGTAACGCTGCCTTAGGATTTGCGGCGAGTTCGCGGCCCTTTTGGCTTGCGATGTGGCTGTAGAAGACAAAACCCTCGGTATCGAAGCCTTTCATCCTGTCTCTTATACACATCTAGATGTGTATAAGAGACAGCATCGAGGCCCTTCAGCAGCACCGTCCTGACGTTCGGCATGCCGCCCGCATCGACAGTCGCGAGCGCCATCGCGTTCGGATCGTTCGGCTCGCTCTTGATCGCCTCGTTCAACCAGGCCTCGAACAGCGCGAACGGCTCATCGGCGGCGGTAAAATCACCGGATGTTAAGGGTGTCTGGTGTTTTATCGAGGTCGTGTCGGTCATGTCTGGAGTCCGAATTGCGTCCCGCGGCCCAAAGCGCGCTGTTGTCTGCTCTCGCCCTATATAGGGCATGGGGACGCGTTGGCCTATCGGCGATGCGGCCATCAAGCCTCGTCATGACGATGATTCTAATCGGACTCGGCGCCGGTGGCTGCAGCCTGTCCCGCACTGACACCAACGCCTACGCCAAGAGTGAAGACAGCGACCTCACGGGTTCGATCGCGCGGCCGGCGAAGGACGCCGCACCGACCGAGACCGATCTCGCCTTTGCCCGTAACGCCGCCTCCGACGTGCTGAGCATGGGCGACAAGGATGCCAGCCAGCACTGGGAGAATCCGGAAACCGGCGCGCGCGGCTCGGTGACGCCGATCGCGCAATCCTACGCCGCCGAGGATGGCCGCAAGTGCCGCGACTTCCTGGCAAGCTACGTCAACGGCACCACCGAAAGCTGGCTCCAGGGTGCCGGCTGCCAAAGCAGCCGTGGCCGTTGGGAGATTCATACGCTAAAGCCGTGGCGGAGCTAGGATTCGGAGCGCGTGCCTAGTTGCAAAAATACCACTCCACCCCCACATGAGCCGGCGGGTAGGGCGGGGAGCCCTTTGAACAATTGGATTTCTTGAAGGAGACGTGACGGATGCGCGACCCCTATGAGGTCTTGGGGGTGCCGCGGAGCGCGAACGCTGCCGCGATCAAGAGCGCCTATCGCAAGCTGGCCAAGAAGCATCATCCTGACAGCAACAAGGATGATCCCAAGGCCGCGGAGCGCTTCTCCGAGATCAATTCGGCCAACGAGATCATCGGCGACGAGGACAAGCGCAAGCAGTTCGATCGCGGCGAGATCGACGCCGAGGGCAAGCCGCGCTTCCAGGGCTTTCCGGGTGGCGGCGGGCCGCGCGGTCGCGCGGGCGCAGGTCCCGGCGGCTTCGAGTACTCGTTCCGTGGCGGCGGCGCTGGCCCCGGCCAGGGGGCGGGCGCCTTCGAGGATATTCTCAACAGCATGTTCGGCGGTGGGATGCGCGGTGCGCGGCCCGGAGCCGGCGGCGGTCCCCAGTTTGAATTTGACACCGGCGGGATCGGGCTCGATCTCGACGTCAATGTCGCCATGTCCGTCTCGCTGGAAGAGTCCATCAAGGGCGCCGAGAAGCGCGTCCGGTTGCCGAACGGCAAGGAACTCAACGTCAAGATTCCCGCGGGCGTCATTGAAGGTCAGCAGATCCGTCTGCGCGGACAGGGCGAAACCGCGCAGGGCCATCCGCCCGGCGACCTCCTGATCACCATCAGCATCGCGCCCCATCCGTTCTTCAAGATCGATGGCGCGGACCTTCGGATCGATCTCCCGATCACGCTTTACGAGGCGGTGCTCGGTGGCAAGATTCGCGTGCCGACGCTCGGCAATGCCGTGGAGCTGTCGGTCCCGAAGAACACGTCCAGCGGGCGAACGTTCCGCCTCAAGGGCAAGGGCTTGCCGAAATCCGGCGGCACCGGGGATCTCTTCGTCACCATCAGGATTATGCTACCGGACGGGAACGACGCCGAGCTTGAAGCATTGATGCAGAAGTGGCGGGACCAGCACCCCTACAATCCGCGTAGCGGGCTTGGCTAACGCATGATCCGGAAAAGTGCGCAGCGGTTTTCTGGAAAGGTCATGGCCAACAATAAGCTAAAGCGTGGCATGTCGCGCTTTAGGGCGAGATCCAGCCTGAAGGGGTTCTCCTAAAGGCTTAGCGCATCTCCGGACGGATGATGCTCGTCATACACGCGAAGCGTGGTAGCGCTTCGATGCTCGACGTGTCGGCTGTCCGGCGGGGCAGCCGATAAAAAGGTGCGGCCTCGAGAGGGGGACCAGCGCGGTACCAAAAACCCCAATCGAGGCCGCCCGCGTCGATCGGCGGATCGAACGCCACTCATAATCGCGTGAACACCCGGTGCGATAATGAGACGCGCCCATGTCTTGATTCCAAATTTTCAATGACGGAATCGAGGCACGGCGTTTGCGCGGTTGTTCAGCCGCCGCTTTTCTCGGCCTGGTCGTACACGGCCTGGGCCACCCTGGTCAGCCGATCGCGGTCGGCGCCGCCGCTGACGACGTAACCGACGCCGCGCTCGGCCCAGAACAGCGCCCCGTCCTTGTCCGTCCTGGCGTAGCGCATCTGGGTCGCGCCGGTCTCCGTCTTGGCGGTGTAGATCGTATAGCGCTCGCCCGAGGCGCCCTCATACATCAGGAACGATGCCGGCCCGTTCGGCCCCGGCAGCAGCCGGCCGCCGACGAGCTTGAGCCCGCTCGCCTCGAGATTGGGCGCGAACACGGTCCAGCCGCAGCGCCGGGTCAGCCAGGCCTGGAGGTGATCGCGCTCGTTGCCGCCGACCTCGACGGGGTGGCGGACCTCGACGACATAGAGGCGGTGGGCATCGAGCGCGTCCGCCGTAAACGCCTGGAAGGTGGAAGGCGCGTTGGCGGCACCATGGGCGATCCAGCCGGCCGTGCCGCCGGCGACGAAGGCAACCAGCGTGGCCGCAATCGCGCCATAGAGCCATTGCCGCGGACGGCGCTCCAGCCGCTCCAGCTCCAGCCGGGCCGGCACCGGCTCCTGGGCGACCGCGTCGTAGCGGGCGTGCAGCATTTCGGCCATCGCGCGCCAGGACTGCACGCGCTCGGCATCCTCAGGATGGGCGGTCAGCCAGGCCTCGACGTCGGCGCGGCGCTCGGGCGGCAATTCGCCATCGACAAAGGCGTGCAGCTCGTCTTCGGTCACGGGAATATTGCGGTCGTTCATATCGGTCGTCTCTGGCTCTGCGGCCCAAAATATCTGACGCGGTCCAATTGCGCTGCTGCTCTCTCCGTGCAGGGGACCCGGCCTTTGCGATGCATCAATCCTGCCATCATTTCACCCGTCTGAGCGCCGGGCGCTCACCCTCCAGCGAGGCCTTCACGTGGGCGCGGGCGCGCGCCAGGCGGGACATGACGGTGCCGATCGGCACGCCCTGGATGTCGGCGACCTCGCGGTAGCTCATGCCCTCCAGCATCACCAGCAGCAGCACCGAGCGTTGCTCCTCGACCAGCGTCGAGAGCGCGCGCTCGATGTCGCGCCCTTCCGCCTCCGTTCCGCTGGCATCCGGGTTGTTCTCCGTCAGCTGCATGAATTGCGGCCGCCTTGCCAGCGAGCGCCGCCGGTTCTTGTTGAGGTTGGTCAGGATCGTGTAGAGCCAGCTCCTGACGTCGCCTCCGAGAAACAATCGCTCCGAACGCAACGCACGCACCAGCGTGTCCTGCACCAGATCGTCGGCCGCATCCGCATCGCGCGTCAGCGCGCGGGCGTAGCGGCGCAACGCCGGGATCATGGCTTCCACGCTCTGGCGAAACGCACTCATGGCCGTCTGGACGTCCTTCACATCAGGCGCGAGCGCCTATAGCGATCATAACACCCGAATGGAACGGCTATTCCGGCGCTGGAAACAGCGTTAACGCCGCGGATTAGGACTGTACCGCGCCGGAGGGCTGGTGTACCTCCAAACCTTAACGAGAGCTACAGGACGCGAGCAATGGCGCAGAATTCAGGTCTGATGCAGGGTAAGCGCGGGGTCATCCTCGGCGTTGCCAACAACCGCTCGATCGCCTGGGGCATCGCCAAGGCATGTCAGGCGGCCGGCGCCGAGATCGCGCTCACCTACCAGGGCGATGCGTTGAAAAAGCGCGTCGAGCCGCTCGCCGCCGAGCTCGGCGCGCTGATGCTCGGCCATTGCGACGTCACCGATGCTGCGACCATCGACGCGGTGTTCGACGTGCTGAAGGAGAAGTGGGGCAAGATCGATTTCGTCGTGCACGCGATCGCGTTTGCCGACAAGGACGAGCTCGAGGGCCGCTACGTCGACACCTCCGCGGACAATTTCTCCAAGTCGATGCTGATCTCCTGCTACTCGCTGACCGCCATCGCGCAGCGCGCCGAGAAGCTGATGACCGACGGCGGTTCGATCATCACGCTCAGCTATTACGGCTCGGAGAAGTGGATGCCGAACTACAACGTGATGGGCGTTGCCAAAGCTGCGCTCGAGGCCAGCGTGCGCTATCTCGCCGCCGATCTCGGTGTGAAGGCGATCCGCGTCAACGGCTGGAGGCCAGCGTGAAATATCTCGCGGTCGACATGGGGCCGGAGAATATCCGCGTGAACGCGATCTCGGCCGGTCCGATCAAGACCCTGGCCTTCGCCGGCATCGCCGATTCACGCCTTCTTCTGAAGTATAACGAACTCAACGCGCCGCTGCGGCGCAACGTGACGATCGAGGAGGTCGGCGACAGCGCGGTGTATTTCCTCTCCGACATGTCGCGCGGCGTCACCGGCGAGGTCCATCATGTCGATTCCGGCTACAACGTGCTGGGCATGGTGCGGCCTGAAGCCTCGGATACGTCGAAGGACTGACCACCGTCAGCAATGCCCGTGCCCACGATCTATTATCTTCGCCACGGCGAGACCGAGTGGAACGCGCTCGGCAGGCTTCAGGGCACCCGGGACATTCCGCTGAATGCGCGCGGCCGCGACCAGGCCGTGCAGGCAGGCCTCATCCTGGCCGATCTCCTCAGGCGCGACGGCCGCGACAAGGCCGCACTGCCCTATGTGTCGAGCCCGCTCGGCCGAGCGCGCCAGACCATGGAACTCGCGCGCGGCAAGCTCGAATTGCCGGTCGCTGACTACGCGCTCGACGATCGCCTGCGCGAGATCGGCTACGGCGTCTGGGAAGGGCTGACGCTGGCCGAAAGCGAGGCGAGAGATCCCGAGATCTATGCGAGGCGCCTTGCCGACAAATGGACCGTCGGGCCCGCGGGTGCGGAGACCTACGCCGACGTGCAGGTCCGCGTGCGCGCCTGGTACGACGAGCTCAAGGCCGATACCGTGGCGGTCGCCCATGGCGGCACCTGCCGGGCCCTGATGGTCTCGCTCGGCCTGGAGACGCCGGCCAGCGCCGCCGAGCTCTATATCGAGCAGGGCGCCGTCTACGTGTTCCGCGACGGCCGGCTGGACAAGTATAGTTAAGCCAACCCACTGTCATTCCGGGGCGCCCGAAGGGCGAACCCGGAATCTCGAGATTCCGGGTTCGATGCTTTGCATCGCCCCGGAATGACGGAACTAGGGTTGAACCCAATCCTCCTCGGCGCTACGACGTTGACAAACAACGTTTATGCAAAACATCAACGCTAAGCGGCAGCTCGGTATGTCCTTCAACACCTTCGGCCACATGTTCCGCGTCACCACCTTTGGCGAGAGCCATGGGGTGGCGATCGGCTGCGTGGTTGACGGCTGCCCGCCGATGATCCCGCTCACCGAGGCCGACATCCAGCAGGATCTCGATCGCCGCAAGCCGGGCCAGTCGCGCTTCACCACCCAGCGCCAGGAGCCGGACCAGGTCCGCATCCTCTCTGGCGTGTTCGAGGGCCGCACCACGGGCACGCCGATCGCGCTCCACATCGACAATGTCGACCAGCGCTCGAAGGACTATTCCGAGATCAAGGACAAGTACCGGCCCGGCCATGCCGATTTCACCTATGACGTGAAATACGGCATCCGCGACTATCGCGGCGGCGGCCGCTCCTCGGCGCGCGAGACCGCGATGCGCGTCGCCGCCGGTGCGATCGCGCGAAAAGTGCTGCCTGACGTGAAGGTGCGCGGCGCCCTGGTGCAGATGGGGCCGCACAAGATCGACCGCGCAAAGTGGGACTGGGACGAGATCGCGAAGAACCCGTTCTTCTGCCCTGATAAGGACAAGGCGGCGTTCTTCGAGACCTATCTCGACGGCATCCGCAAGAGCGGCTCCTCGATCGGCGCGGTGCTCGAGATCGTCGCCGAGGGCGTGCCGGCCGGCCTTGGTGCGCCGATCTACGCCAAGCTCGATTCCGAACTCGCCGGCGCGATGATGACCATCAACGCCGTGAAGGGCGTCGAGATCGGCGCGGGCATGGCCGCCGCAGAGCTGACCGGAGAGCAGAACGCCGATGAAATCCGCCTCGGCAACGATGGCGCGCCGGATTTCCTATCGAACAATGCGGGTGGCGTCCTCGGCGGCATCTCGACGGGACAGCCGATCGTTTGCCGCTTCGCGGTGAAGCCGACCTCGTCGATCCTGCAGCCGCGCCTCACCGTCGATCGACAGGGCGCCGACACCGAGATCATGACAAAAGGCCGTCACGACCCCTGCGTCGGCATCCGCGCCGTCCCCGTCGGCGAAGCCATGATGGCCTGCGTGCTGGCCGACCACTTTTTGCGCGATCGCGGACAGGTGGGGCGCTAGCGCTCTCGCGTGAAGCTTTCATGCCGCGGTACTAGCCCACCGCGCGGCTTGACGATTCCACAACTTCGTCGGCAAATGCGGCCATGGAAAGCTCCGAGCTCCAGCACATCATCAATTGGCTGATCGACGGTGCCCGGTCGTCACGCGGACCGGCCGAGATGATCTCGGACGCCTGCGAGCAGCTGGTTGCAGCCGGCCTGCCGCTATGGCGGTTCGGCGTCTTCATCCGCACGCTGCATCCCGAGATCTTCGGCCGCAATTTCATCTGGCGGCAGGGCGAGGAGCTCGAGATCGGCACCGTCGATTTCGAGATTCTCGATACGCCCGAATTTGCGCGGAGCCCGCTTCGGATCGTGTTCGAGGAGGGACGGGAAGTCAGAGGTCGTATCAACGACGTCGATACCAAGCGGTTTCCGTTCCTGGAGGACATGCGCGCCGAGGGCGTCAGCGACTACATCGCGACGCCGATGCGGTTTCTCGACGGCTCGATCCATGCCATCAGCTGGACCACGCGGCATCCCGGCGGCTTCAGCGATGACGACATCGCGACCATCCGCTCCATCATCGCGCCGCTCGCGCGCGTCAGCGAGATCGTCACCCTGCGTCGCACCGCCGCGACGTTGCTCGACACCTATGTGGGAAATCGCGCCGGCGAGCGCATCCTCGCCGGCCAGATCCGCCGCGGCCACAATGACACCATGCAGGCCGCGATCTGGCTCTCGGACCTGCGCGGCTTCACCGCGCTCTCGGACCGGCTGCCGGCCGAGACGGTGGTCGAGATCCTCAACCGCTATTTCGACTGCCAGGTGGCCGCGATCCGGAGCCACGGCGGCGAGGTGCTGAAATTCATGGGCGACGGCCTGCTCGCGGTGTTTCCGATCGACGAATATGTCGGCGATGCCGCCCATGTCTGTGCGCGTACGCTGGAAGCGGCGCGCGAAGCCCGTGCCAGCGTGGATGCGCTGGCGCATCCGGTCGGCGATGTCGTCGAACGTTTTCGTTTCGGCGTCGCCCTGCATGTCGGCAACATCCTCTACGGCAATATCGGCGGCGGCAACAGGCTCGACTTCACCTGCATCGGCCCCGCCGTGAATCTCGCGGCGCGCATGGAGAAGATCGCAGGTCGTCTGGGACGGACCGTCGTCGCCTCGGAGGTCTTCGCCAAGGCTTGCCAGCAAGATTGGCGCGATCTCGGCGATTTTCCGATCGCGGGATTTTCCAAGGCGCAGCGCGTGTACGGGCTCGCGGAGGAAACGCCGGTGGTGATGGCGTGATAGCGGCGACCGATGATTTTTCTCCGATCACCTACCGCGGCGATAGCACACTTAGTACGCGACCTTCATCGCCAGCGTTGCGATCACGATCATGATGGCGCCGCCGACGCGGGTTGCGATCTGGGCGAAGGCCATCAGTCCCATACGGTCGGCGGCGCCGAGGATGGCGACGTCGCCGGTGCCGCCGAGCCCGGAATGACAGGCAGTGACGATCGCGGCCTCGACCGGATACATGTTCAGCCACTTTCCGACGAAGAAGCCGGAGGCGACCATCGCCAGCACCGTCGTGGTGCAGATCGCGATATAACCCGGATTGAACGACGCCACGAGCTGCTGCCATGAGACGAGCAACGTTCCCATCGCGACGAGGATCGCGAAGGTGAGGTTGGTCGACATGAACTTGTTGATCTGGTAGGCGCCGAGCTCCATCTCGGCCGGCAACAATTTTGTCAGCTTGAGCACGACCGCGGCGATGATCATCAGGATCGGGCCGGGAATGCCGGTAGTGGGCGCGAGCACCATGCCGAGCACGAACAGCACGCAGGACAGCACGATGCCGGCACCTAACAGGCCGAGATCGATCGGGTGGTCGGATCGCACGGGACCCAGAATGTCGTCATCGCCTGTCTTCACCAGCATGCCCTGGCCGTTGAGGTCGCGCCGCTTCTCGGCGAGGCGCGCAAGCAGGCCTGCCGCGACGATGGCGACGACGTTGCCGAGCAGGGCAGCAGGGACCATCTGCGCCACGAGTTCTCCTTGCGGCCGATGCAGCATCTCCGCGTACGCGATCGACAGCGGCAGGACGCCTTCGGCGAGACCGCCGCCGACGATCGGGATGATCACGAAGAAGAACGTCTCCTTCGGGCTGTGACCGAACAGCAGCCCGACCGTGATGCCGACAGTGATAGCGCAGAGCGTGCCGACCAGCAGCGGCACGAACATTCGGACGAAGCCCTGCACCAGGACGCGGTGCGGCATACCGAGAATCGAACCCGCGACGAGACAAGCGATGAAGAAATACTGGAAATTGGCGGTGCGGAAGGTCGTCGTGATCGCCTTCAGCGCCGTCTCGGGCATCAGGCCGTAGGCGACCAGCGCTGATGGCACGAACAGGCACATGATCGCCGTGCCGCCGATCCGCTTCAACACCGGAATGGTCTGGCCGAGCTTGCCGAGCAGGAAGCCGAGCAGCATCAGCACCGACAGGCCGCCGATCACGTCATTCGGCAGCTTGCCGGAATAGACCGCGGCGGCGCAAACGAGCGCGGCCGGAACATAGACGGTGATCGGCAGCGGGCCGATTTTCAGCGCTGCAAGTGTAGATGGTGGCGTCGTCTCCGCCAGCTTCATCGTGGTGTCGGTCAAGAAAGCCTCCCTTTGTCGTTTTCGTTTTTGCTTGGGTATGCGTGCTCAGAACCAGGGATTGTCCGCTCGATGGCGTGCCTCGAAGGCACGGATGTCGTCGGCGAAGACGAGCGTCGAGCTGATCGCGTCCCGCCCGGTGAGGAAGGCCTCTTTCCGCGCCGGTTCGATCAGGAAAGGAATGGTGCCGCCGTCGATGCGGATGGTTTGCCGCTCGAGGTCGATGGTGAGACGATTGCTCGCGGGGGTCGCGACGATGTCGGCAAGGGTGCCGACCGTGGCGGCATCGAGGCTGATCGTCAGCAGGCCGTTATTGGCGCAATTATCGCTAAAGATTCCGGCGAAGCTGGTGCCGATCAGGGCGCGGATGCCGAGCTGCTGAAGCCCCCAGACCGCATGCTCACGGCTCGAGCCGCAGCCGAAATTCGGCCCGACGATGAGAAAACAGGCGTCGCGATAGCCGTCTTGGTTCAGGACGAAGTCGGGATTGGGCTTTCCTTCGGTGAAGCGGAGCAGATTGAAGGCGCCGTCTCCGAGGCCGCTGCGATCGACACCCTTCAGGAACATCTTCGGCATGATCACGTCGGTGTCGACATTCGGCTGCGGCCAGGAGGCGGCGATGCCGCTGACGGCGACGAAGGGCTCAGCCATGGGGCGCCTCCGCGAAGCTGCGGGCATCGACGATCCGGCCGGCGATCGCGGCAGCGGCGACCATGGCCGGGCTCATCAGATGGGTGCGCCCGCCCTTGCCCTGCCGGCCCTCGAAATTGCGGTTGGTCGAGGACGCCGAGCGCTGGCCCGGCGCGAGGATGTCGTCGTTCATCGCAAGACACATCGAGCAGCCGGATTGCCGCCATTCGACGCCCGCATCGATCAGGATTTTGGCGATCCCCTCCGCCTCGGCCTGCGCGCGGACTTGGGTCGAACCGGGAACGACGATGGCGCGCACGCCTGATGCGACGTGGCGGCCTCTGAAGACGCGGGCCGCGTCGCGCAGATCTTCGATGCGCGAATTGGTGCAGGAGCCGATGAAGGCGAAATCGATCGGCACCGACTGGATGGGCGTTCCCGCGGTCAGGCCCATATAGGCGAGGGCGCGCGTCGCCGCCGTCTTGCGGTCCGCAGTGGCATTGCCGTCGGGATGGGGCACGCGATCGGTCACCGCGATCGCCTGGTCGGGGCTCGTGCCCCAGGTCACGACAGGCGCGACGTCGCCGGCATCGATCGTCATCTCCCGGTCGAAGCGGGCGTCGGAATCGCTACAAAGCTGCAACCAGGCGTCGGCGGCGCGCTCCCACATCTCACCCTTTGGCGCGCGCGGGCGTCCCCAGAGATAATCGAGCACCTTCTGGTCTGGTGCGATGACGACGCCGCGCGCGCCGGCCTCGACGATCATGATCGACATCACGATGCGGCCTTCGACGCTCATCTCGCTCACCGCAGGGCCGGCGAACTCCACCGCAAAGCCGGTGGCACCATCGGCGCCGATGCGCCGGATGATCTCCATCACGACGTCCTTCGACGTCACCCCGAGCGGCGGCCGCCCGGTCACGTTGATGCGCATGGTCTTCAGCCGGCGGTAACGCACCGTCGAGGTCGCGAGATAATGCTCGATGTCGGAGGTGCCGATGCCATAGCCGAGCGCGCCGAACGCACCGTAAGCAGTCGTGTGGCTGTCGCCGGCGGCGATCACCATGCCCGGCATCACCAGCCCCTGCTCGGGGGCGACGACGTGCTCGATGCCCTGGCGCGGATCGAGAATGTCGAAATATTCGATGCCGAAATCGCGCGCATTGTCGGCGAAATAGTCGACCTGCCGCGTCGCATCGGCATCCGGCATCCGGCGAGTGCGGCGGGCCGCAGTCGGGTTGACGTGGTCGACCACCATCAGCGCGGCCGACGGATTCCACACCTTGCGCCCGGCGGCGCGCAGGCCGGCAAAGGCCTGCGGACTGGTATATTCGTTGAGGACGGTGCGATCGACATAGAGCAGCACCAGCCCGTCATCGTCGAGCTTGCGGACCACATGCGCGTCGATCAGTCTGTCGTAGAGCGTGCGCCCGGACATTCCGCCTCCCGAAAGTAAATCTGGCTTTCAGGGAGGGTGCAGGCTGGCCTTCTGGAAATCCAATGTCACCTCATGATATGATTATGCAGGATTTGCATAAGCAGGGCGGACACCATGGAGATCAACTGGCTGCACGATTTTATCGCGGTGGCGTCGACCCGCAGCTTTTCGCGCGCGGCCGAGCAGCGCAATTCCTCGCAACCGGCGCTGAGCCGCAGGATCAAGGCGCTGGAAGTGTGGGCGGGTGCTGCGCTGTTCGAGCGCACGACGCATGCCGTCAGTCTCACAGAAGCGGGCGATGCGTTCCGCCTGACCGCCGAGGACATCATCCGCCGCCTGTCTGCGGGCCGCCTCGAGGCCCAGGAGCTAGCGCGCGGCTCATCCGACGCGCTGAAATTCGCCTCGACCAACGCGCTGTCGCTGACGTTCTTCCCGGACTGGCTGCGCGGAATCGAAACGACGCTGTCCTTCGTGCCGAACGTGCAGCTCGTCGCCAACCACATGGAGGCATGCGAGCGCATGCTGCTGGCGGGCGAGGTGCATTTCCTGCTTTGCCATCATCATCCGGCCGTGGTCACTGAGCTGACCACGTCGCAATTCCGTTCGGCCCATGTCGGCGATGATTGCCTGATCCCGGCATCCGTGCCGGTCTCCAGATCAGGCAAGGCCCCGCGCTTCAGGCTGCCGGGAACGGCGGCCGCGCCGGTGCAATTCCTGAGCTACCGCTCCGAGTCAGGCATGGGAACGATCCTCGAGACCGTCCGCTCGACTTCACCTCTCAAGGCGGAGCTCAAGCCGGCGTTCACGTCACATCTGGCAAAGCTGCTCGTCACCATGGTCCAGGCCGGCCGCGGCATGGCCTGGCTTCCGCAAAGCCTGATCGCCGATCAGCTGTCATCGGGCGAGCTGGTGAAAGCCGGCGGACGGGAATGGGAGATACCGATCGAGATCCGGGTGTTCCGCCCGAGGTCGCGACTGACACCGGCGGCAGAGGCATTCTGGACTCACGTTCGGGAGCGTCCCGCAAGCAGCCCGCGCAAGGCACCACGGGTGCGCCGCGGCTAGCGCCTTATTCCTCCGGCTCGGTCGTGAACAGCAGCGGATAACCCTTGGCGCGGCCGGCGTCGGTGGCGCGGGTGGCCTTGGTCTCGGCGACGTCCTTGGTGAACACGGCGACGACGCATGCGCCGAGCTTGTGCGCGGTGATCATGACCTTGTAGGCCTGATCCTCGGTCATGCGGAATTCGGCCTTCAGGATCATCGTGACGAATTCCCGCGGCGTGTAGTCATCGTTGATCAGGATGACCTTGTGCAGCTTGGGCCGCTCGACCTTGGTCCTGGTCCTGGTTTTCGGCTTGCTGACGGTGTCGTTCATTCCGTCTCCTGGACACGGCGGGCTCGGGTTCCCAGCCGGAGCGATCAGCTCGCGGCCTTCGTACCATATTGGAGGACCTGTACCTTCTCCAAGGTGATCAGGCCGCTCGACATCATGTCATCCAGGATGGGCAGGAATGCGTTGACGTTGTCCTCGCTGTCGACGATTTCGATCAGCAGCGGCAGGTCTTCCGAGAGCCGCAGGATCTTCGCGGTGTGTAGCCGGCTCGACTTGCCGAAGCCCATGGGACCGCGCAGCACGGTGGCGCCGGCGAGATGCCGCTCGCGCGCTGCCAGCACGATAGCTTCATAGAGCGGCTTGCCGTCGTAATGATCGCTCTCGCCGATGAAGATCCGCAGCGAAACAGCCTGATTGGGGATTTGCATCGTCAACTCCTGGTCAAGCGGTTGTAGCGGCCCGCCATCATATGCCCTGCCCAGACCGACACCAGCCAGCAGACGACCGAGGCCGCGATATAGGCGAGGGCGGTATATTTCATGCCGCCGTGGACCAGTCGGAAGGTCTCGAGGCTGAAGGTCGAGAAGGTGGTGTAGCCGCCGCAGAAGCCGGTCATGACGAACTGCCGGTGCTCCGGTCGCGCCAGCACGCGGCCGTCGGGCCCGGTCAGCGTTGCGTAGAAGCCGATGATCAGCGAGCCCGTGGCGTTGATGAACAGTGTCGCGAAGGGAAAGCCGGGGCCGGTGTCGAGAGCGAGCCCGACCAGATAACGCGTCAGGCCGCCGACGATGCTGCCGGCGGAAACCCAGGCATAGAGGATCGCGGTACGCCAGCGGTCAGCAGCGGACGTCTTCATTTGCCGCTAGCTCCCAAAACTGTCCGTAAGAAGGAAGCCACAGCTCACGGCGGCGAGGCACAGTCCGACGGAGAGTACGACATTGCCGAGTGCTTGCGTGGGCTCGCCGTTGCGCGCCAGGGTCAGCGTTTGCAGGCTGAACGAGGACACCGTGGTGTAGCAGCCGAGGAAGCCGGTCACTGCGAACAGCCACGGATTGGGCGTTGCGAACACCGAGCCGGGATGGGTCGCCAGCGCGCCGAAGATGCCGATCAGGAAGGCCCCGGTGACGTTGATGGTCATGGTGCCCCAGGGAAAGGTCTCGCCCAGCCGCCGCGCGATGGCGCCGGAGACGAAATAGCGGGCGCAGCCGCCCAGCACGCTGCCGATCACGATGGCGATCAATCCGCTCAGCACGATGAACGATCCCCCGTCATTGCTTGTTCTCCATTGCCAGACCCTTGCCGATGGCAAGCAGTCCCACCAGCGCGGCCAGTGCAAAGCCTAGTCCGGCAAGGAACGTGCTGACCGGGCCATAGGCATCCCACAACGCGCCGGCGATGACGCTCGCGGCCAGCATCGCAAGGCCGGTGAACAGGTTGAAATAGCCGAATGCAGTGCCGCGTAGCGCCGGCGGTGCCGTATCGGCGACGAGCGCCGAGAGCAAGCCCTGCGTCAGCCCCATATGCAGGCCCCACAGCACGACGCCGAGCGCGAGGCCGGGGAGATCAGGAACCAGCGCGAGGACGAGGTCGGCGCCTGCGAGAACGACGAGGCCGAGCGCGAGCAGGGCGGTGCGGTTGATCCGGTCCGACAGCACGCCGGCCGGATAGGCCGAGAGCGCGTAGACGATGTTCATCAGCACCAGAACCGCCGGCACCCACATCGCATGGAGGCCGATGTTCTGGGCGCGCAGGATCAGGAAGGCCTCGCTGAAACGCGCCAGCGTGAACACGACGCCGACCGCAACGACACGCCAGTAGGTCGGCCCGAGCTGCCGCATCGCGGCGGTGTTGAGCGGGTTTTTCGCGGGCTCCCGGCTTGCGTCCGGCGCGGGTTCGTTCACTGCGAATGCGATCAGTCCGAAGGACAAGAACGCCGGCACCACGGCCACCCAGAACACGGCGGCAAAATGATCGGATGTCCACCACATCAGGCCGATCGCGGCGAGCGGGCCCACGAAGGCGCCGACCGTGTCGAGTGATTGCCGCAGGCCGAAGCTGGCGCCACGCAGGCCGGCGGGTGAGATGTCGGCGATCAGCGCATCCCGCGGCGCGCCGCGAATGCCCTTGCCGACGCGATCGATGAAGCGCGCCGCGACCAGCCAGCCGACGCTGGGCGCGAGCGGGAACAATGGCTTCGTCAGCGCAGCCAGCCCATAGCCGAGGGCGGCCAGCAGCTTGCGGCGTCCGAGCCAGTCGGACAGTGCGCCGGAGAAGATCTTCGTGATCGCGGCGGTTGCCTCGGCGATGCCCTCGATGAAGCCGACCGTGAGGGTGGACGCGCCGAGCACGGTGACGAGATAGACCGGCAGCAGCGCGTGGATCATCTCGGACGAGATGTCCATCAGCATGGAGACGAAGCCGAGCACCCAGATACCCCGGGGCAGCTTGGCGCGCGCAGCGTTTGGCGTTGTCGTCGTCACGTCCTGACCTTCGTTTCAGGCAACAAAAAACCCGCCATCGGCGGGTTTGGAAACGCTCCCGCCAAAGGCAGAGGCTCATCAATGCCTCACCTCGAGCAGGAGTCATCAGCCCACCACGATCCTGCGACCGCCGGGCGGTTGTCGGGGGACTCCATCCCCATCCATGTGGTCAGCCTAGCATGGAAATTGCGCCCGGCAAGTGGGCGAGGAGCGGTCTCCACATCGCACCGATGCGCTCCCAGTCAGGCGCGAGCGCGGCGGCGGCGCGGCAGCTTTGCGCGCACGCAAAATCCTGACGCGCCAATCTCTAACCTGAATGTGAAGCACAAGCGATCTTCGCGCTTTGCGGCAAGGCGTTTGCATGTCACCATCGCGTCATACGACGGGAGACTGCGATGCGCATGCTGTTCTCGATCGGGGCTGTGCTGTTGGCCGGCGTGCTTGCCGGAGGGGACGTCGCGGGCATCGCGGCACCAGGTCCAAAATTTGAACCGCCAAAATTCGAACCGTCTCGACAGCAGCGGCAGGCGGCCGACGGCGATGCGCAGTCGGTCGATGTCGAGCTGGTCCTCGCGGTCGATGTCTCCTACTCCATGGACATGGACGAGCTCGCGATCCAGCGCGAGGGCTACGCGCAGGCGATCCAGTCCAAGGAGTTCTTGCAGGCGCTGAAGGCCGGCCCCAACGGTAGGATCGCGGTGACCTATTTCGAATGGGCCGCATCCAGCGACCAGAAGATCATCATCCCCTGGCGCCTGATCGACGGACCGGAGACGGCGGATGCGGTCGCAGCCGAGATCCTGAAGACGCCGATCCGGCGCGCCTCACGCACCTCGATTTCAGGTGCGATCGGATTTGCGATGCCGCTGTTCGACGAGGATCCTTATCACGGAATTCGCCGCGTGATCGATATCTCCGGCGACGGGCCCAACAACAATGGCGGTCCGGTCACCGTGGCGCGCGATCTCGCGCTGGAGAAAGGCATCGTCATCAATGGCCTGCCGATCATGGTGAAGGAGCCGTCCTATTCGACGATGGATATCGACAATCTCGATTTCTATTACGAGGATTGCGTCATCGGCGGTCCCGGCTCCTTCGTGATCGCGATCAAGGATCGCGAGAAGTTCAAGGAGGCGATCCGTACCAAGCTGCTGATGGAGGTGGCTGGCCGCACGCCTACTGTGATGCACGTTGCGGACAAGGACAAGGAGCCGCGCGTGAGCTGCCTGATCGGCGAGAAGATCTGGTCGGATCGCTGGGGCCGCTGAAGTGGTCGACGAGGCCATCCGCCGCCGCAGCCAGCGGCTGAAATTAACCGCCCATTAACCCCTGCGTGCCCCTAATCCAACTGTTTCTGAATGTTGCTGATGCTGCCTGCCGCCGCTCGCAGGCCAGCAAGCTCGTCGAACTCGTCCATCGCATGCACTCATGCCCACTATCGCGCCAAGCACCAGCCAGATTTCGCCCGCCAACGAGCGGCTGTACCACCAGAGCGCCCTGATCGGCGACTGGAAGGGCAATTGGGTGGGCAACAACCAGCCGGTTGACTTCAAAGTGGTGAACATTCGCGGCGCCCGGGCGCAGGTCGAGTATACCCATAACGGGCACACCGAGCGCGGCTTCGCACAGGTCAAGGGCACGCTTATCACCTTTGGCGGGGTCACGGTCGGCACCAAGGACGGCAAGAACATGGTGCTCCTGTTCTCGTTTGGGGGCAGCGGCAGGCAGACTGCAAATCTCGAGAAGCAGGCGCCGCCGGCCTCCGACAGCCGCTTGATGGGAAGCTGGGGCGGCTATTCCAGCGACAACGGCAAGAGCGCGAGCTTCAAGGTGCTCGCTGTCAACGGCAATGAGGCGCAGGTCAGCGTCACCACCGACGGCATCACCCGCCAGGGCACCGGCATCGTCTACAAGAACGTCATCATGTTCGGCCAGGCGCAGATCGCGACGGACGACGGGCAGAACGGCAAGATCATTTATCAGGTCGGCACGAAATCATTCATGGTGCCGGTGACGAAATATCCGCCGGCGGATTCGTCATCCTCGGTTGACCGGACCGCATAATCAGATCCGCGCCTCCAGGATCAGGTTGAACGGCGTTTCGGCGGCGCGGCGGAAGCGTGACAGGCCGCCTTCGCTGGCGACCTTGCGCAGCCTTGCCTCGCCGGCTTGCGCGCCGAGTGCGAGGCCCACCTCCTGATCGAGCGAGGCCGGCGTGCAGATCATGGTCGACGCTGCGTAATAGACGCGCCCGACCGGGTTGAGATTGTCCTCGAGGCGGTCGCCGGCGAATGGCTCGACCAGCATGCAGGTGCCGTCCTTCGCCATGGTCTCGCGCACATGGCTGATGGCGCCGACGGGATCACCCATATCGTGCAGGCAATCGAAGAAGCAGACCAGATCGTAGCCCTCGGCCGGATAGGTCTTGGCCGAGTGAACCGCGAAGCTGACGCGGTCGCCAAGTCTGGCCTCGCTTGCGGCCTTTCGTGCCGCCTCGATCGAGCCCTCATGATAGTCGAAGCCGTAGAAGCGCGAGTTCGGGAAGGCTTCCGCCATCAGCCGCGTCGAGACGCCATGCCCGCAGCCGACATCGGCGACCTTGGCGCCGCGCTTCAACTTGTCCACGACGCCGTCGAGCGCGGGCAGCCATTCCTGCACCAGGTGATGCATGTAGCCGGTGCGGAAGAAGCGGGCCGTGCCGCAGAACAGGCATTCGCTGCGCCGGTTCCAGCCGACGCCCTTGCCGGACTTGAATGCGTCCGAAATCTTCGGCTCGTCAAGGAAGGTCGAGGCAATGACATTGGCGAACGCGCCGAGGAAGACGGGACTGTCCTGGTCGGCAAGCGCCATCGCCTGCTCTGGGAGCATCGAGAACCTTCGCGATGCGGAATCATACTCGACGTAGCCCGATGCTGCCTGGCTCGACAGCCATTCGCGGACATAGCGTTCCGTCGTTCCGGTGGCGCTCGCGAGCTCGGCCGAGTTCATCGGCCCCTTGGCGGCGAGCGTACGGTACAGCCCAAGCTTGTCGCCCAACAGAACCAGCGAGGCGTTCATCGCCGCGCCGAACTCGGTGACCATCTTGCCCATAAAGGCATTCAACCTGTCGGAATTGACCTCCATGACGGCCTCCATCCAATGTCGGGCATTTTCAAAGGTCTGCGCAATTGCGCGTGATGGGACCGCGCAAGGCCGTTTTTGGCCCAAGCTTGCGCGTCCTTTCAATGGGTCAATTCGCCACGAAGGAGGTTCAAGGCGTCAGGAAGAGCCGATCTGGAACCTGATGATTTGATCGGCGGCATCCGGTCGCTGGTATTCGCACGATGCCGGGCGTATAATTTGCGCGCCATCCTGACGGTTACCTGAATGCCCAGCCTTGCTCGTTCCTGCTGTCTCGTAACTCTCTTCGCAGTGCTCTGCCTTAGCGGCGCACCTGCTCATGCCCAGGTCGCGCCCGTGCAGTATTGGATTCCGGGCGGGGCTTTCGGATATGGCGGCAGCACCGAGAGCTACAGCAATGGCTACGATTTCCGTCCCGGCTTTTTCGTCGGAAGCCAGCGCGGCAATCTCGGTCTGAGCGGTTTCACCCAGAGTGGGCCCGCCAGCAATTTCAGCGCGCTCACCTACGATAGCACGCAGTTCGGCTACAACATGAAGACCGCCGGCGGCTCGCCGGTGACATTCTTCGCCGGCTTCGACACCCTGAAATACGGCAATGGCATCGGCAGCTCGGTTGCGCCGCTCACCTCCGCAGCCGGACCTGGTTACGGTGCCTTTGGAGGCGTCGAATTCAAGCCGACCTCCAACCTCAGCCTGTCGTTCAGCGCCGGATTCACCCAGCGAAATTCGGGTCGCATGGACAGCGATATCAAGTCGGACATGCTGCCGGGCGAGTCGCCGGCGCTCGGCCAGCTGCGACGCTAGAATTGCATCACCTGTTCCGGAGGACGCCGCAGCGATCTCGGCAAATCCGGACCGGTTCCGAAGCGCATCACGATGTCGGGGCGCCGTTCGCCCAGTCCGAGTGATGCCGCGAATTGCGGCCGCAGCGCTGCAACCTCGACGGGTTGGTTGACGAAGGAATATTTGAGTCCCAGCGCGGTCGCCTGCAAACCGAAGCGCTGGCAGGCGCGGCCGACCGCGATCCAGTGCGTCTTGTCGCTGCGATCGGCTGCGAGCACGACAACGCCCGCGGAGCTGTCGAGTTCATCGCGGTATTTTTTGTTTTCCCCGTCTTCAGTGAAGAAGAACCTCAGCAGCGGCCGGGCGATCCATGCGGGCAGGGAGGGATTTCCCGAGACACGCGAGAACAGTCCGTCCATCGTTGCGAGCGCATCGGTCTCATTGAAGCGCATCCAGCTCACGAGCTCGCGCATGAAGGCCTGGTCGCGCATTTGTGCCGAATTGCCTTCGAGCACATAGTCGGTCACCTTCTTGATTGCGATACGTTCGGTCATCAGGATCGCGGCGACACCAGGTTCGCGACAGGCGGTCTCGAGCTGACGCACGATGTCAGGTGCGGCCTGCCTGCCGTCGAACACCGCACGCGTACATTGCCTGACCGGAATGGCACCGGTCAGCGCCGATTCTGCCGGCGGGGCTTCCTCGAGCGCGATCACGATCTGGTTGCCGTCGAACACTGAGTTGGCGCGCCAGCCCAGCGCGGATGCCGCCAGGCTGAGGTTTTCGGCGGCGCATCCGAGACTGATGAAGAGATGATGATCGTCGGGGTCGACGGCCGGACAGCGGCGCTTGAAGTCGGGCGCAATCGTGATCTCGTTGCCGTGGGCGGCAAAAATCCAGGGCTGCGTGTTGTGGCTGTTGGCTGCAAGTGTCGCAAAACGCACGAGCTCGCGGTCTCGCGACGCGGCCCCCAGCGGGGCGCGTGACGCCTTGACGGCTTCGTCGTAGGTCAAGCTTGCCGCACCGGCGGGGAGGCCGCCGACGGCGACAGCAGAAAGCCCGAGTGCGGCCCCGATGAACTGTCGTCGATCAACCACAAGCGTCCGCTCCGCCTTCCCACCCAGAGGACGTTTTTTAGCGCCAGAGAAGCACAGGGCGATTGAGCAGAATCAAGGTTCGACCGTGCCGGCTCGATCCGAAATCGCCGCCTAGCGCGTAAACCGTGCGACGATCTCGACATGCGGCGTGTGGCGAAACTGGTCGACGGGAACGACCGCGTCGATCTTGTAACCGCCATCGATGAGCAGCCGCGCGTCGCGAGCGAACGTCGCGACGTTGCAGGAGACTGCGATCACCACAGGCACCTTGCTTGCCGCGAGCTTCAGCGCCTGCGCCTGGGCGCCCTGGCGCGGTGGATCGAACACGACGACATCGAAGTCGCGCAGCTCCGGCGGCACCAGCGGACGGCGAAACAGGTCGCGCGGCTCGCACCTGATCGGCTTCAGCCCCGGCGTGCGTGCGGCCTTTGCCAGCGCGGCGACCGCGCCGGCATCATTGTCATAGGCGGTGACCCGCGCCTTCTCGGCGAGCCTGAGCGCAAATGGGCCGACGCCGCAGAAGAGGTCGAGCACCTCCTTGGCCTTGCCGATGCGCTCAGTGACGAGTGCGGCGAGCGTCTCTTCGCCCGCAACGGTTGCCTGCAGGAACGAGCCCGGCGGCAGCGTGACTTCGGCACGGCCCATCTTCACCGTCGGTGGCAGCCGTTGCAGCACCAGCTCGCCATGTCGCGTCAGCCGCGCCAGGCGATGCTGCTCGGCGACCCGCGACAGTGCCGTTACCAGCGGCGTCGGCAGCGGGCCGGAGCCGCGCACATCGACATCGAGGCCGTTGGTGGTGGCGGTGACCTGGATGTCGAGCGGTTTCGTTACCGGCATCTTTGACGTCAGCGGCTCGGCGAGCGCCCACGCGGCATCGAGCGCACCCTCAAGCGCGGGATCGAGGATCGGACAGCGGTGGATCGGGATCACGTCGTGCGAACTCGTCGCGGAGAAGCCGACCTTGAGCACGTCATGCGTGCCGAAGCGGCCGTGCAGCGTGACGCGCCGTCGCCCGGCGCCATGCGCATCGACCAGCGGCGCCACCTCGCAATCGATGCCGGCCTGCGCCAGCGTTTCGACCACGATGTTGCGCTTCCACACATGATACGGCTCGGTCGCCCAGTGCTGGATCGCGCAGCCACCGCAGATGCCGAAATGCGGACAGAACGGCGCGATCCGCTCGGGGCTTGCGATATCGACGGCCAGCAGCTTGCGGCGGTCGGGGTGGTGGCCTGCGACATGGTCGACCTCGACGGTCTCGCCGCCGAGCGTGTAGGGCACATAGACCGCATCGCCTGTCGTGAGGGAGACGCCGTCGCCGCGATGGCCGACATGATCGATCGTGACGCGTTCAACCACGGCGCGCGCCCAGGAAGAATTCGATGTTGCCGTCGCCGCCCGCAATCGAGGAGGGAAACACTTCGATGTCGGTGCAGCCGAGCGAAGCCGCGAAGGCGGCGATGTCGTCGCAGATCTCCTGATGCATGGCGGCATCGCGGATGATGCCCTTCTTGTTGTGCTTCCTGTCAGCCTCAAATTGCGGCTTGATCAGCGCCAGCAGGCTCATCGGCGCGGCGGCGAGTGACAGCGCGACAGGCAGCACCGTCTTCAGCGAGATGAAGCTGACGTCGATGACGACGACATCGGGCCGCGCCGGCAGCCGCTTGCCCTCATAGCTGCGGATGTCGGTCTCCTCCATCGACACGATTTTTGGATGACCGCGCAGCGAGGCATGCAGCTGGCTGGTGCCGACATCGATGGCGAAGACGAGGCTCGCGCCATTGGCCAGCAGCACCTCGGTGAAGCCGCCGGTGGAGGCGCCGACGTCGAGGCAGACATGATCCTCGATCTCGATCGGATAACGCTCGAGCGCGCCGGCCAGCTTGACGCCGCCGCGCGAAACATAGGGGTGCGCCGGCTCGGCCTGGATCACCGCGTCCTCGGCGATCGTCTCCGACGGCTTTGCGACCTGCTTGTTATCAGCCGTGACGAGCCCGGCCTCGATCGCGGCGCGCGCCCGCGCCCGGCTCTCGAACAGGCCGCGCTCGACCAGCAGAACATCCGCGCGCTTGCGGGCAGGGGACATCATCGCTCCGGAATGAATTCGCGCTTATGTAGCGATCAATCGCGCAGCCGCCATCCGGACGCAAGCCTCGAACGCGGTAAGATCGCGCCAGACGTCGATGGGCTGCTTTGCCGGTGTGACCAGCGGGCCGCCATGCAGCTCCAGCGCGTGGATCATCATGAGGTTGTCGACGAGGCCAAAATCCTCGACCGTCAGCCCCTGCGCATCGACCAGCCGGCCGTCCTCGGTGGTGACGGTCATGAAGCGACTGAGGCGATCGGCATAGGTGGCGGGATCGTTGGAATAGGCCAGGCAAAACTTGCGCCGGCCGGCCATGTAGCCGAGCTCGTAGACGGTGCCGGGATCGGCGCCTGCGCCCCGGAACGGGGTGAGATTGGCGATGATGGCATCGGCCTCGTCCATCATGGCCTCGTTGCCGCAAAAGATCTGCCGCGACGCATCGGGCGCGCTGAGGTCGATGACGTTGTCGAGAGGATAGAGGCCGGTGAGCCCATGAGCCGCACAAGTCGCGGTCTTCTGCCGGCCGATCTCAACCGCATCCGGCAGGAACACGTCGGGACCTGCCAGATAGATTTTCATGAGAGTCGTGCTGCTTCGCGGAAGGTCGAAGCTCGCCCTCAGGCCAGCTTGACCGTCTCGGTCTTGACGTCCTTGCCGAGCGCTTCGAACACCTTGGCGACGATGCCCTTGGCGTCGAGACCGGCGCGGGCGTACATCGCCGCGGGCGTGTCGTGGTCCTGGAACACGTCGGGCAGCACCATCGAGCGGAACTTGACCATGCCGGTGTCGAGCACGCCCTGATCGGTCAGGAACTGCGCGACATGCGAGCCGAAGCCGCCGACCGAGCCTTCCTCGACCGTGATCAGCACGTCGTGGTCGCGGGCAAGCTTCAGCACCAGCTCGGTATCGAGCGGCTTCATGAAGCGGGCATCCGCAATCGAGGTCGAGAGGCCATGGGCGGCGAGCTCGTCGGCCGCCTTCTCGCATTCGGCCAGACGCGTGCCGAACGAGAGCAGGGCGATCTTGTTGCCCTGGCGGATCATGCGGCCCTTGCCGATCTCGAGGGGAACGCCGATTTCGGGCATCTCGATGCCGCGGCCTTCGCCGCGCGGATAGCGCAGCGAGCTCGGACGGTCGTCGATCGCAACCTGGGTCGCCACCATATGCACGAGCTCGGCTTCGTCGGCGGCCGCCATGATCACCATGTTCGGCAAGCAGCCGAGATAGGCGTTGTCGAACGAGCCGGCATGGGTCGCGCCGTCGGCGCCGACGAGACCGGCGCGGTCGATCGCGAAGCGCACCGGCAGGCTCTGGATCGCGACGTCGTGGACGATCTGGTCGTAGCCGCGCTGCAGGAAGGTCGAGTAGATCGCGCAGAACGGCTTGTAGCCTTCGGTCGCAAGGCCGGCGGCGAAGGTCACCGCGTGCTGCTCGGCGATACCCACGTCGAAGGTGCGGTCGGGGAACGCCTTGTTGAAGATGTCGACGCCGGTGCCGGACGGCATCGCCGCGGTGATGGCGACGATCTTGTCGTCCTTCTGCGCTTCCTTGACGAGGCTCTGGCCGAACACGTTCTGGTAGGCCGGGGCGTTCGGCTTGGCCTTCGCCTGCGTGCCGGTGGCGACGTCGAACTTGACGACGGCGTGATACTTGTCGGCCGAGGCTTCCGCCGGGCCGTAGCCCTTGCCCTTCTGCGTCACGACGTGGACCAGGATCGGGCCGGTCTCCATGTCGCGCACGTTCTTCAGCACGGGCAGCAAATGGTCGAGGTTATGGCCGTCGATCGGGCCGACGTAATAGAAGCCGAGCTCCTCGAACAGCGTACCGCCGTCCATCATGAAGCCGCGCGAATATTCCTCGACGCGGTTGGCGCGGTTGGCGAGGATCTTGGGCAGGCGCTTGTTGATCTGCTTGGCCGCCTCGCGCAGCGTGCGGTAGGTCTTGCCGGAGTAGAGCCGCGACAGATACGCGCTCATGGCGCCGACCGGCGGCGCGATCGACATGTCGTTGTCGTTGAGGATGACGATCAGGCGCGAGTTCATGGCGCCGGCATTGTTCATCGCCTCATAGGCCATGCCTGCCGACATCGCGCCGTCACCGATCACTGCGATAACGTTGTTCTTGCCGCCGGCGAGGTCGCGGGCGACGGCCATGCCGAGGCCTGCGGAGATCGAGGTCGAGGAATGCGCGGCGCCGAACGGATCGTAATCGCTCTCGCTGCGCTTGGTGAAGCCGGACAGGCCACCGCCGGTGCGCAGCGTGCGGATGCGGTCGCGGCGTCCGGTGAGGATCTTGTGCGGGTAGGCCTGATGGCCGACGTCCCAGATCAGCCGGTCGCGCGGCGTGTCGAAAACGTAGTGGATCGCGGTGGTGAGCTCGACCACGCCGAGGCCCGCGCCGAAGTGACCGCCGGTCACCGAGACGGCATCAATGGTCTCCTGACGCAGCTCGTCGGCGACCTGGCGAACCTGCTCGATCTTGAGCTTGCGCAGGTCGTCCGGCGTCCGGATGGTGTCGAGAAGCGGCGTTTTACTGTATGCGTTCACAGCGATTTCCAATTTTTCAGCGCCGGAAGGTCATTCCGGTGCACGATGGGTTTGCACAATGTCGGCGCAGCGCGAGTCCTCAAACCGTCGGAGCCAGCTGCATGGGGCAAGGCCCCCTGTTCAAGCTTAGGTGAGCGTAAGTGCGCTCCGGTTCAGTCTCTGTGACCCCTGTCACGAAGATCGGCTTCGTCCGTCCCAGCCAATTTCATTAGCAATTTGAAGCGCTTGACGTTGAAAATTGGTCCCCACGTCAAGGCTAACAAAAAGCCACACAGCGCGCAGCTTTACACCAAAGCTTGGGGCAAAGCCAACCCGCCCGACCGATTACGGGTATGCAGGTGCAACCGGCGGGCCAATTTGGTTAATCGCGGCGCCGGCGGGGAGGTTCCAATGCTGCCCGGTTCCTTGGCAGGATTTTTTGGGGGAAGGACAGCGTTTTTGGCGGGAATCGCCGGGGATAAACGAGGGCAATTCGTCAGGAAAGGCTCCGGGCGCCGCCAGGCATGGGCCAGACACGGGACCAGGACAGGGGGCGTGCGATCTCGAAGAACTGCAGGCGGCCGGGGGCCCGGGACGAAAGACCGCGCGAGCCCTTACTGCACGTCGAGCGGCGCGGTGCCGACGGCCTGGCCGCTGGCATCGGTGGTGATCTTGTCGACGCGGGCCTCGGCCTGGCGCAAAAGCTCCTCGCAGCGGCGCTTCAGGGCTTCGCCGCGCTCGTAGATCGTAACGGATTCCTCGAGCGGCACCTTGCCGTCCTCGAGCCGCTTCACGATCGTTTCGAGTTCCTCGATCGCGCGCTCGAAGGTGAGCCTGGAGACGTCGACTTGGGTATTTTCGGCCATATCCGTTTCCGATTGCCCGATTCTGGTGTCTTGCAAAACAGCAGAGTTTTGCGGGCTTAATGTGGCGGGTCGATCAAGCGCCCATCAGGGCGCCGACATGCGCCGTAACAGATTCTTTCAGTCCTTGCAGGTCGTAGCCGCCTTCGAGCACAGAAACAACGCGGCCGCCGGCGGACTTGTCGGCGAGATCCATCAGCTTGCGCGTCACCCAGGCATAATCCTCCGCGCGCAGGTTCAGCGAGGCCAGCGGATCACGGTAATGCGCGTCGAAGCCCGCGGAGATGATGAGCAGTTCGGGGCTGAATTCGGTCAGGCGCGGCAGAATCAAATTCTCGAACGCGCTGCGAAATTCGGGTCCGCCGTCTTCCGAGGCGAGCGGCGCATTGACGATGGTGTCGTGATCGCCGCGCTCGCCCGTGGCACCGGTGCCCGGAAACAGCGGCATCTGATGCGTCGAGCAGTACATCACGGTCGGATCCGACCAGAAGATATCCTGCGTGCCGTTGCCATGATGGACGTCGAAGTCGACGATGGCCGCGCGCTTGATGCCGTATTTGCGCTGCGCGTGGCGCGCGGCGATCGCGACATTGTCGAAGAAGCAGAAGCCCATCGGCTTGCCGATCTCGGCGTGATGGCCGGGCGGGCGCACCGCGACGAAGGCGTTGCGATGCTCACCATTCATCACCGCTTCGGTCGCCGCCACCGCGCCGCCGACGCCGCGCATCACCGCTTCCCACGTGCCGGGGGACATCGAGGTGTCGCCGTCGAGATAGACCTGGCCGCTGGTCGGCGCGATGTGGCGCAGCTCCGTGACGTAATGCTCATTGTGGCACAGCGTGACGAGATCGAGATCGCCCTCAGGCGCCAGGTCGCGTGCCAGGAACTGGAAGCGCTCAACCGACAGTGCTTCCTCCACCGCACGCAGGCGGTCCGGGTGCTCGGGGTGTCCGGGCGGCGTGACGTGGTCGAGGCAGGCCTTGTGGGAAAGGAGAAGCGTGCTCATCAGGCGGCCTCACAGGGAACGAACTCTCGACGTCGCTTGGCGCATCCGGCGCCAAAACGCAATGCAAAACACAATCTAGGCGTTCCCTCGGGAATGGCAAAGGGCCGTCCGAAATGGCCCGTTTGATCCGGATCAATTCACGCGCAGGATGCGGGTCGGCGGCAACGGCCCGATCGGCCCGTGTGCCTTGAAAAAGGCAAACAGCGCGTCGGCGTCATAGCCGCCATATTGCGGGGATGCGCCCCGTGTCGCGATCGTAAAACCGTCACCGCCGACCGCGAGGTAGTCGTTGAGGGTGACGCGGTAGCCGGTGGCCGGCTCGACCGGCTTGCCGTTCAGCGTCATCTTGTCCGCCATCACGCGTTCGCCGAATGGCTTTGATGCATCCCAGCTGTAGCTGAACCCGTTCGAGACTTGCAGGATCCGCGGCCGCTTCGGGTCGAGCCATTGCTGCTCCAGCATGTCCTTGAGCTGGCTGCCTGACAGCGTCATGGTGACGAGGCGGTTGCGAAACGGCTGGCTTGCGAAGATGTCGCCGTAGGTCACGGCGCCGTTCGCCTGCGGCATGATGTCGGTGCGGATGCCGCCGGGATTGGTGAGTGCGATGACAGCGCTGCCATCCCTGGCGTCGCTGGTCGCGGCGAGCTGCGCATCGGCGATGACGTCGCCGAGCGCGCTTTCGCCGGCCTCGTTCGGAACGCGCGACAGCGTCTGCGTCACCGATCCGGCCGGCCGGTTGGCGATCGGCGCGGCGAGCCTGTCATAGGCGTCGATCAGCGCCGTTTGCTCGGGATCTTTCGCCAGAGAGGCGTTGGCGACGATGACGTTCTCGGCCTTTGCTCCGACGATGTCGCGGGTTGCGGGATCGAGCTTGAGGTCGATCGCGGTCACCAGCGTGCCGTATTTGTCGCCGCTGGTGACGAGCCGTCCATCGATGTCGCAGACATAGGCCCGATGGGTGTGGCCACTGACGACGACGTCGACGGCGCGATCGAATTTTTTCACGATGTCGACGATCGGCCCGGTAATGGCCGGGCATTCATTGTAGTCGCCTGAGGGCTCTCCGCCCTGGTGAATCAGCACCACGATCGCCTCGATGCCCTCAGCTTTGAGCTGCGGCACCAGCGCATTCACCGTCTCGGCCTCATCGCGAAATTCCAGTCCCGAGATGCCTTTGGGCGAGACAATGCCGGCGGTCTCCTTCAAGGTCAGCCCGATGAAGGCGACAGGGATGCCCTCGAACTCGCGGATCTCGTAGGGCGGCAGCACGCTCTTGCCGGTCGCGGTCTCGACGGTGGACGCCGCGAGATAATGGAATTTGGCGCCGGCGAAGGGGTGCGGACCCTGGCACCCATCCTCGGGATGGCAGCCGCCATATTGCATCCTGAGCAGCTCGGTCTTGCCCTCGTCGAATTCGTGATTGCCGACCGAGGTGATCGCGAGCCCCATCATCGAGAGCGATTCGACCGAGGGCTCGTCATGAAACATCGCCGACAGGAACGGGCTCGCCCCGATCAGATCGCCGGCGGCGACGAAGATCGTGTTCTTGTGCCCCGCGCTCAGCTGCTTCACCAGCGTCGCCATGTACTCGGCGCCTCCGGCGTTCACCATCACCTTTTTGGTCTTGTCTTCGGGGTCATTGATGCGGATGCCGCCCGGCGGTGGACGAAGATTGCCGTGGAAATCGTTGATCGCGAGAATGCGCAGCTCGACAGGCGCCGCGGGCTGGGCGGATGCGGGGAGGGCGCAAAGCGCGAGGGAGAGCGTGGCAAGGATGAATTGGTATCGCATGGAACCAGATTAATAGTTCCGCGCGAAGATTTCACGAAAGTTCTCGCCGAAGAGGACCCTACCTCTTCTTCCGGTTCGCAAACGCCTTGAATGCCGCAACGGCTTCGTCCGATTTCAGCCGCTCGCCGAACAGATGGCCTTCCTGGTCGATGCGGCGGGTGAGCTCTTCCGGCGGGGTACGCAGCAGCTTGCGCGAGGTGGCGACCGCCTCGGCCGGCAGCTTGCAGATGTCTCGCGCCACCTTGCGGGCCTCGACCTCGGTATGTCCGGGCGAAACCACGGTGTTGACGAAGCCGGCGGCCTGGGCCTCGTCGGCGGTGAAAGTGCGGCCCATCACCAGCATGGCGAAGGCGCGCTGGTAGCCCATGGTGCTCGGCATCAACAGGCTGGCAGCGCCCACCGGAACGAGCCCGAGATTGATGTAGGGCGCCGAGAAGGTCGCCGCGCTCGAGGCGAGCACATAGTCGCAGTGAAACAACATCACCGTGCCCATGCCGATCGAGGCGCCGTCGACGGCCGCGATGATCGGCTTGACGTTGAGCGCGAGCGAGTAAAGAAACTTGGCGCCGTCCGACAACGTCTCGGGGCGCGACGGGTCGGCTTTCATGAAATCGGCGATGTCGTCGCCGGCCGTGAACACGCCGGAGCCGCCGGTGATGATCATGCAGCGGATATCGGGATTGTTCTGCGCGGTGTCGATCGCGCGGCTCATCTCGCGATACATGTCCTGCGTGATCGCGTTCTTCTTGCCCGGACGGCGCAGGGTGATGACGCGCGTGGCGCGCTCCTCCGTGACGATGATGTTACCGTTCGGCATGAGTACTCCCTGCGCCGCGCCTGCCGGTCGCGAGCCCTGCGACTCTCAGCCTACATGATCCGGCAGGCGTGCCAATCCTGTAGCTCATCCATTCTGCGACATTTTGCGCATTGCAACAATCGGCTACAATGTTTCATTTGAAAAACCGAGGGTTGTGCGGCACGATCAACCGTCTCGTTCATTAAGCCAACATGCGATCGCTGATTGCCGCAACGGGTGTTGATGAATCCTCGCTGCATTATCGCGGCTGGCGTGTCGTGCTGGCCTGCTTCCTGATGGCTTTTTTCATGTTCGGCTTTGGCCTCTACGGCCAGGGCGTCTATCTCGCCGAGCTCCAGCGCGCCCATGGCTGGCCCGGCGCGCTGGTCTCCTCGGCCAGCACCTTCTCGTTCCTGCTCAGCGCCGTCCTCGTCATCTTCACCGACGACCTCCTTGCCCGCATGGGTCTGCGGGCGCTGATCCTGTGCGGGCTGACGGCACTTGGTGCGTCCACCGCGCTGCTGGGGATGATGCAGTCGCCGTGGCAGCTCTACCTCGCCTATGCGCTGATGTCGGTCGGCTGGACCGGAATGGGCTCGGTGGTGATCGCGACCGTGCTGAACATCTGGTTCGAACGACGACGGGGGCTCGCGCTCAGTCTCGCCTTCAACGGCGCCACCTGCGGCGGCATTATTCTTGTTCCGCTGCTGCTGGCACTGAGCGCCAACATCGGCTTCCGCTCGGCCATGCTGGCGGCGACCATGGTGATGGTGGTGCTGGTGTTGCCGGTGGTTGTCGTCTTCACCTCATGGTCGGTCAGTGCGTCGTCGAATGCAGCGGCACCAGCCTCCGATGGTCGGAAGGTTGCGCGTCATTCGCGCCGGGCGCTGCTGGCCAATGCATCGTTCTGGACCATGGTGCTGCCAATCGCGATCGCGCTGCTCGCGCAGATGGGCTTCATCATCCACCAGGTCGCGTTTCTCGAACCACTGACCGGCCGGGCCAGTGCCGGCCTCGCGGTCACCATCATGGCTACGATGGCGGTGGTCGGCCGGCTGACGCTCGGCCTGTTCGTCGACCGGCTCGATCCACGGCTCGCCTGCGCGGCGTCGATGATGAGCCAGGCGGCGGCGCTACTCGTGCTCCTGCAAAGCCAGAGCCCGATCGTGCTGCTGATGTGCTGCGCCGTCTACGGCTTTTCGATCGGCAACATGATCACGTTCCCGCCCTTGATCATCCAGCGCGAGATCGGCAGCACGGCGTTCGCGGCAGCGATGGGGCTGGGGACGTCGATCAGCGGCATCGTCAGCGCGTTCGGCCCCGGCATCGTCGGCTTCGTGCACAGCGCGAGCGGCAATTACACGATGGCGTTTGCGATGTGCGTCGTGCTCGATGTCGTTGCGGCCGGCATCGTGCTGTGGCGGCCGGGGAGACGCGCAGCCGTCTCGCAAGATCTGACGCCTGGTCAAGATCGTAGGGTGGGTTAGCCCGCGGCTACGCAAAGCGTAGTCCGCTGGCGTAACCCACCACTTCTGTTTCCGCGGATATCAAAGTGGTGGGATACGCCGAGCAGATGCGCTACGCGCATCTGCAGGGCTAACCCACCCTACGTTGCTACTGATGCACCCTTACCCCAGCAGCACCGCATCCGCCGCCGCGACCGACGCCGCACTCTCCGTCACCGTGCGCTCGAGTGCGCCGGCCTGCACAGTGATGTTCTCGGCGAAGAAGCGCGCCAGCGCGACGTAGCGCGATGCGTCGCTGTTGCCGTCGGCCTTCGCCGCGAGCGCTTCGGAGGCGAGCATGCAGCCGCCGAGCGTGGAGCCGAACTGCTGCAGATAAGGTGTAGCTCCCGCGAGCGCCTCGTTCGGAGCGGAGGTGACGCGTTCCAGCAGCCACTTGCTGGTGCGCGTCAGCGCTTCCAGCGCCTCGCGCAGTTTCACGCCGGTGGTGCCGAACGCGGGATCGTTGGAGGCTTCGACCTGCTTCACGGTGGCGGAGAGTTCGTCGAGCAGCGCCCACACCGACGCGCCGCCGTTTGCCGCGAGCTTGCGCGTTACGAGATCGATCGCCTGGATGCCGTTGGTGCCCTCATAGATCGCAGTGATGCGCGCATCGCGATAGTGCTGCGCCGCGCCGGTCTCCTCGATGAAGCCCATGCCGCCATGTACCTGCACGCCGAGATAGGCGACCTCGTTGCCGATATCGGTGGAATAGCCCTTCGCCATCGGCGTCAGCAGCGCCGCGCGCGCGGCGGCTTCAGCGCGGACCTTGGGGTCCTTGGCGCGCAGGGAGACGTCGAGCGCGACCGCGGTCGCGTAGCAGATGGTGCGCGCGGCGGCGGTCTGCGCCCGCATCCGCATCAGCATGCGCTTGACGTCGGGATGAACGAAGATCGCGTCCGACCCGTCGCCCGTCTTGCCGACGGCGCGGCCCTGCTTGCGCTCCTGCGCGTAGCCAAGCGCCAGCTGGTAGGCGCGATCGGCAACGCCGACGCCTTCGAGGCCGACGCCGAGGCGGGCCTGGTTCATCATCGTGAACATGCAGCGCATGCCCTGGTTCTCTTCGCCGATCAAAAAGCCGATGGCGCCGCCTTGGTCACCCATGGTCATGGTGCAGGTCGGCGAAGCATGCATGCCAAGCTTGTGCTCGACGCCGCTGGCAAAGATATCGTTGCGCGCGCCGAGCGAGCCGTCGGCGTTGACCATGAACTTCGGCACCAGGAACAGCGAGATCCCCTTGGTGCCGGCGGGCGCATCGGGCAGGCGCGCCAGTACGAAATGAACGATGTTGTCGGTCATGTCGTGCTCGCCATAGGTGATGAAGATCTTCGTCCCCTTGATGCGATAGGTGCCGTCGGCCTGCTTCTCGGCGCGCGTGCGCAGCGCGCCGACATCGGAGCCGGCTTGCGGCTCGGTGAGCTGCATCGTGCCGGTCCATTCGCCGGTGACGAGCTTCTCCAGATAGATCTTCTTCAGCTCGTCGCTGCCATGCGCCTCGAGCGCCTCGATCGCGGATGCCGTCAGCAGCGGACAGAGGCCGAAGGCGACGTTGGCGGCGCTCCAGATCTCGGTGCAGGCGGCGTTGATCGCCAGCGGCAGGCCCTGGCCGCCGAAATCCTCGGGGCCAGACACCGCGTTCCAGCCGCCGTCGGTCCAGCGCTTGTAGGCGTCGGGCCAGCCGGGCGCGGTCGTGACCTTGCCGGCATCGAGCTTGATGCCGTGCTCGTCGCCCACTTTATTGAGCGGCGCCAGCACGTCGGTCGCGAACTTGCCGGCCTCTTCCAACACGGCGGCAACGATATCGCTGTCGAAATCGCCGTAATGGCCGGCTTCCACGGCGGCCTTCAGCCCGGCGCCATGGTTGAGCGACAGCAACATGTCAGAGATCGGCGCGCGGTAGGTCATGGGCTCACTCCCGGAGGACAGGTTTGCCGCCGTATTCCCACGAAACGGCCGAGGTCTCAATGGCCGCGATACGGCACCGCACCGGGGCTTTGTCCCGGCCTATAAAGGCCCGGCCCAGCGGTATTTTGCCCCTCCAGGCGGTTGAAATGCCGCGCCGCACCCTATAGACCGGCTGCGACCGGAGGGAATCTGCGGGCACCTGTTTGTCCGCCGTTCCCCGTGTCGCCTGATGGGGCGTAGCCAAGCGGTAAGGCAGCGGATTTTGATTCCGCCATTCGGAGGTTCGATCCCTCCCGCCCCAGCCAGCGCCAACGCACTGATTTTGTTAAATAAATAGCCTTACTCGAGGCGGAATTTCCAGCGCATTTGGAAATTCAGTTTGCCCCGCATTTGGAAATTCTGTGCTGGTTTCGTTTGGTCGAAGGCCGACGGAGGACGTCGCAGGTTGAACACGCTCAATTCATCAAAAATGCGAATTGAGCGCGTGAGCGCTGCCTGCGGGTTGCAAACTTTCGATCGTTGCCATTGACGTCGTCGCGTGCGGGATCGCCAGCCGCGAGAGGCCGTCGACCCTTTGCAGCGTTCAACGAAGCGCAAAGTCTATCTTTGCGATCCGACGCTAGTCTTCGACGTTGGGGAGATCTGCTGAATTTCGTCTCGAGCTGATGCTGCTCCATCAGCATTCTGCTGATCGAGTTCCTTCTGCGCCAAGAGATGTGCATGTCGCTTACGGGTCGCAGCCAACGCTCGCATCATCGTTTCCTTGGCATAGCCGCGATAGGCCTGTGCGGTCTTGTGTCCGGAGAGCGCACGACCCTGGCCGTCCGTCAGTTCGGCTTCCTCAAGCTCGGTCATGCCGCCGTGTCGACAGGCATCAAGCGTGAACAGCTTTGACACGCCGTCGATCTTCTTGCGCATCTGCTGCACCACTTTTTCCATGCCGGGGTAGGACCACACTTTGGCGTGGCCCTTGCGCTCACCCCTTTCGATCCGACGCATGATCATCGGGACGCCAAGCTTGGGCAGATGGCTCAAGACGTCCTCTGCTTCGGCATAAAACTTGACGGTCTCGCCGTCGAGAGTCTCTTCTAGCGGATGCCAGACCAACGCCTTGTTCTTATGGTGCTCGATGCGCACGGCGTGTGGCCAATTCTTGCTGCGATAGTCGGGCCAAGTCAGAAAACCGGCCACCACATTCTCGGGCCGTTGCAGCCACTCAAAGCAGATCACTGCGACGGCCGCGGGTTCAGGCCGGCCTTCCTTAATGCAGCCCCACGCAAATTTATAGACCTCCTCGCGGGTGACCGCGTGCTTCTTGGTCTTGGTGCGGCTCTTGAGGGTGAAGTCGTCCCAGGGGTTCGGGTGTTTCTTATCGAACAGCTCCGGGTGCAGCCGACGCATGATCCGCCAGACCTTGCGACAGAGGCCGACCACTTTCTCGCCCTGCCGCAGCCTGAGTCCGTTCGGCCCGTTGATGATCTTGTCGTAGATCTTGTCAGCGGCCCGTGGCGTGACTTCCATGATCTGCCGTTCGCCGATCCGCCGTCCGCTCTTACCGACGGTATCGCAGATCATCTGCATGATCCGCTCGTAGTCAGGGCGTGACCTTGGAGAGACTTTCTCGGTATAGGCCTTCTCCGTCTTGTATTGCCGGAACAGCCAATCGATTGTGCCATAGCGCGCAATCTTTCCCTGCTCGCCCGGCTCTCCTCTGCGCTGATCGTTCCACTGATCGAACAAGGCATTGAGTGTGGCGGCGCGTCCGCCTTTTCCGTCATCGCCGCATGCGACTCCGTAGCTCGTCCCAAGTGGCTCATTCGCCATCTCGCAGCCGAGCTTGCGGTAATGGGTCGGGATCCGGAAGTAGAACGCGACCGAACCGCCGGCAAGCCGACGCACCTCCACGAAGCGTGGAAGCGGGCGCTCCAACGTCACAAATCCTCGGCGAGGTCGCCCGGCACGATGTCCGGGGCAATAGCTCGGTCCAGATCGTCTCTCAACCACAGCTGACGCCTCCCTTCCTTCACACGTGGTCGAGGATACTCCGTCCCGACTCGTTTGAGAAAGGCTTCGACAGTCGGCTCTCCGCAATAGCCTGCTGCGACTGCAGCTGGCATACGACGTGGCCAAGAACCAGCAGGAATTACGGCAAAACGTGGCATCGCAACCCGTCTAAGAAATCGGCTTCCAGTCGTATGCTGCTGAAGCATCATGCAGATCGCCGCCGACGCCTGAAACCGCGACAGTAGCGAGATCGCGCAAGAAGGTAGTAGATCGTACAAAAGGGATGCGTTGGGCGGAGCGCCGCTGGGAGGGGAGAAGCTCATAAGCTCGGCCCGCGCTTCCGCATCGTTCCGCTTTGGGGGCCAGGTTCGCACCCTGGTGCGCCCACCATAAAAATCAAGACTAGGCCTAAGCTGACGCGAGCGGGCGATCGTCAGGAATCAAGAGCTTTCCATGGCAGGGGCTGCTTGGCTAGCCGCAGCAGGAGTTTGTCGAACCGAGCTTTCCCATGTGCAGCCGGAGCTGCTCGTTGTTGGGAAGCGATGTGGTTACGATCTCGGCGAGTGCTGACGCCTTGGATGTCGCCGATGAGCGGGAATCGTCAATGGGCAGATAGTGACCTGATTTTCGCCTGCCCAGCGCGCTGTCAGTGCGGGATGAACGGTTCAAAACTAGTCGCAATGACCTAAGAAGGGCGCGCGCCGCATACAACCTTCAGCCCGGGTCGTTGTGGAAATCGATGCACTACCACCTGACCGTGTGCTAGTGTAGCGCCAGCCAAACGGAGAAGCGTCATGCACCGGCTTACAGCTTCCATAGCTGTTTTGACGTCCGCGCTGGTCTGCCATGGCCCAGCTCGCGCCGCCGAAGTGATCGTAACTAAAGCCTATGCAGCGTGCAAAGACCCCGCGACCGTCGAAAAGTTTGAGGAATTCGAGCGCAATGATAACGACCAAGGCTATAAGCGCCTCTATTTCGAGACGGGTGCTACCCGCGAATGCATCTTTCTTCGGAGCAATGAAATTTTGTCGGTCGGCGAGACGCGGGGTCGATGGATATGCATAAAGGAATCAGAACGCGCTAGCTGTTACTGGACGGCGCAGGAGGCCGTGCGACCGCGTTAGTGGGCTTTGGCCACGAGGTCTTCAAAATGGACGTCATTTTAGCGTTTATAAGGGCGATCCCTAGCGCAGCCGCAAGTCCTCTGGCGCTAATCGCCTACCTCGCAACCCTCGTCGCTTGGGCCATCATTGCGTATCGCGTGAACCGCTTTCGCGAACTGATGAAGCGCATCGAGCTACTCCCTGAAGGTGACCGGCTCGCCGCGATCAAAGCCGAAATAGGACGCGTAGATGTTCCGCGGGGGCTTACCGGCGAACAATACCTACGGATGCGAATCCACACCTTCATCTTTGTCGGTTTCCTTGCCCTCTGCGGTACCGTTGCGATGGTCGGCATTAAGGCGGCTTACGATGTCTACCAGCAGATGATCCGCGCCGATAACCTGACACGGGAGATTCTCGCTCCTCCCAACTCCGACTACATGAGCGCAATCAATACCTTGTCTAATGGCGCGCAAATAGTGGCCGAAGCGGCGGCCGAGCTACGACCGCCAATGAGCAAGGCCGAACTTGATGACCTTGTTAGCAGGCTCGCGCGGCAGCGCTTGAACGGCGAGCAGATCAGCCAGCAGCTCGCAGATCTCGCCGGAACGGGCCGTCTTAAGCGCGCCAATAGCGTTCTTGCCAGCGCTGCCGCACGGGCCGACGATGCCTACGGCAAGGTCGCTGCTTGCTTTCGGCTAGCGCAATGTCGTCCCGGCTTTGAAGCGGCCATGCTCTGCAAGGCTCTCCATGGCATGAAACGCTCGATTGACGCGATCAATGAGGCCGGCCGGAAAATTCCGGGCGTGAATTACAACATGTCGGGAACCGCACCTATGCTTGGCGGCGGCTCCATGGATGTAGATTTTTCAGCGATTGTGGCTGGCAACGTGGATTACCTCCTGTCCGCTTCGTGCGCCACGTAGCGGCAGACTGCACAGTGCGGGGACGATCTACCGCACGTTCTTTCTGCTTAGGGCGACGCAGGCCGAATATGTCGTCTACGCGTCCAAACGCGGCAACCAAGAGCAGAAGGTAAAGAAAGGGAGATGATTTATCAGCTGCGCCGAGTAATACAAGCTAGGTCGCCGAGCCGTCGAGAAGTATCCGTCGAACGCTTCAAAAATTATTTTCCTTCGATAGCAAAGCCGCAACTTTCGTGAGCTCTTTCTAGCGCGAGATACGCGGTCACGAATCCCGCGGACGCGACATCAATGTACTTATCGCTATCATGCGCTTGTATTGAAACTATCTTAGCCGGTTCGATCTGCGCAATGAGGCTCGGCCGCTTCGGAGTTCGAGGCTGGTCTAGCAGATGTGTCGGTCCGGAGTGCAGCTCAACGCGCTTGCCATCAACCAGCACATGGCCTCGATCGGCAAAGACCGAAATTATCAAGCTATGGAATGGCACATAGGGATTTCCGATGATGAAAGACAGCCTGAGCAGAGCTGCAAAATTTCCGCCGCTGACAGTCGTCCCCTGAATGTGCCAAGCGCCGGTCGCTCCGGGAAGCGGTTTCCTCAGCTCCTCAGATACACATTGATGAATAAGCTTCGAAACCTGCTCGCCAATTGCGGTTGAGCATGACAAATCTCGCGGGGAGCAAACTTCTAGAACTCTCTCTACAAAACACTGCGCTACCTTGTCGCGACTTCGGCAGTCCTTGTAGATTATTTCGGCCGAGCCGTCGGCAAATGCTGACGATGTCCAGAGCGCAGACAGGCAGATCAACAGGAGTTGTTTCATCGATTTTCGAGGGCTCCCCTCTCGACGTGTAAACAATTCCGATGTGCCGGCCACGCGCTCAGCTTGACAGAATAAACCGAAAGTTGCAACACTGTGACGTCCACTGCGGTGGCAGGTATATTATGAGGATTGTAGCGAGCGCTCTTGCCAACTGCGTTTTATTTGTTGGCTTACTTTTTTTCATGCTTCCTTCGTTAACGCGGGCCGAAAGCCCCCGCGATTGCACGCTCCCTAATGCTGAAGAGCCTGCCGTCCCGCAGACCCTGCGCGTTGCTCTTTATCCTTATACACCTGATCGGCTTGCTCTTTTTCACAAGATTGAATCGCTCTTCGAGTGTGAAAACCCTGGTGTAAACGTTGTGCTCGTTTCGTCGAGTAACGCGACTGACAAATATTACAATGATGACCCCACCAAGCAGGAAGGATTTCTCTACGTCGATGCAGATATCTATGAAATAGATACCATTCTGCTTTCGGATTTTATTGCCCGAGGCAAGATCGCGGCCATAGAGTTGCCGTTCAACGATTTCCTGCGTGAAAGTATAGAGGCGGTCACACGTAACGGTCAGACCTTTGCCGTGCCTCATTGGATGTGCGGCAACTTTCTGTTCTACCGCAAAACGGATACTGAACTAGCAGAGGTCAAGACATGGGGCGAACTCAGGACGTTATTGCACCGCCGCGGTCAATCTCTTTTTGTGGATCTAAAAGGCAAATCGACAATTGGTGAATGGTATTTCACCTCGCTTGTCTCGATTGTCGGAGTGGATGGTGCCCAAAGGCATATCGTGGAAGGTGAACCTATCAACGCTGATGCGGTTGATCGTCTACAGGATATGCTCGCCATGTGTCCCATTGGCTACTGCCGAAGCGACAAGCTGCATGACAAGGTAGGATTCTACGCGCGGGCATTCGTACGGGGGCAGGCCTCTGCATTCGTTGGCTATTCTGAGTCTATTCACTATGGATTGCGTGAGTTCGTGGACGATTGCCTCTCTTCCTCAGGGTGTGTCCCAGAAGATGAAATTGCCGTGCGCGCGTTGCCGAGCTTTCGCGTTTCTGCCCCGGAGGCCGGTGTTGGTTGGGTCGATGCCTTGGCAATCGACGCAAGATTGTCTGGATTGAAGAAAGAGTTGGCACTGAAGTTTATTCGGCGTCTTGTTTCACAGGACGTGTACTTGTCCATTCTCACCCCTGAATGGCCTTATCCATCGCGGTATTTGTTGCCTGCTCGCGGCGGTTTCCAAGTTCCTGACGCTCCGTTGTATCCGGCGTTCATTGCTGCCCATGCAGGACGAAAGACCGGGTCCTTACCCGAACTGAATAAGAAACTTCGCTCACTTGCAAACAGATTGGATTGCCAGCTCCCCATAGATCGGGATGATGAGGAGGCGAAGGAGAAATGCCGCCTGAAATAGCACAGTAAAGGAGTATCAGGGTTTGGATGGAGCGCTGCGCGGGGCTTGAACCTGCAACCAGACCGTTATGAGCGGCAGACTATCGATCGCCTTCGTTGATTTTGCTGCATTTTCGTTTGAGTTCGATCGCGTTCGTTACGCTTTGATGAGGTCGTTTCTGGTGCGAAACTGGTGCGGCCGACGACAAGCCCCTCGCTGTCAGTGTGGCCGGGCCCGCACAAGTTTTGTGCGAATCGCGATCCATCGACCCAGCGGCCTAGTCAAAGCTGGCTAGTAAGGTAGTGATCGATGTGATCTTTCGACCACCACCGCCTCATGGCTTGCACCCGGATCTGACACGATCTTTAGAGGGAACTGGCCAACAGGTCGAGCGGACTCGATCGAAACATTTCCACCTGCTTTTGCGACCAATCCCTTCAGCCGATCGAACTCGCCGCACCAAATCGTTTCCATGTCCCGGTCACGGTTGGCATCACGAGGTTCGGCCGAACTGCCAATGCCCACGGCCCTAACCTGGAGAAGATCCGATTTCGATCCGCCCGAAAGCTCCACTCCATAGCCAGGATTGGCTGCTTTACGCAGAACGATCTTACCGTTCTGTACCCAAGCGGTCGCCATTCCCTCGGACACCTCGTACCCTAGGCTGGCGAGTCCCTCGAGCACAGCACGCCTGCGCTCTTCGGCCGCCATCGCCTTGAATTCTTCCTCAATGAGAAAGTCGGCTCGCTTGACGAGTTCTTGCTCGTCACTGGCCGAAGGTATCGCAAGCGCACTATCGATTTCGGCCAGCAGCGATGCCGCCTCCGGTGACTTCATCTCCGAGAGTTCAGCGCGTCGCTCGCGAAGCTGGTTCACCAGTCGTGTACGGGCTCGGCCATCCTTGACGGCCGTAGCCAGGTCCAACAGAAGACTATCCGCGATTAGCGATCTTCTCGCCGGTGGCTCTGCTTCCAGAGCCGCAACGTGGGCCGAAAATGGGCCGGAATCGATCCCAAGCCCGCGCAGCTCGCCGAGAAGGGCATCGACGCGCGCCAAGGCCGGATCCTCCATCTCCCGCGGTTGTCGGAAGAGCCACTCTTGCAACGTTTCGCGGCGCTCCCCAGCGCTGAGCTTGGCGGCAAGCTGCCGTTGCCGATCTGTCGTGGCATCTGGTGCCTCCTGAGAAGGAAGCAACATCAGCGCCTTGGCCATGGCCGCTTCCAGGCGCTCTGAAGATGCGGTCGATCCACTGAGCTCGCTTCGGATATCGGCGGGTATATCGACTTTCAGAACATGCAATCTATGCAGCAACGCCTCGGCTGCGGTTTTGGAACGTCTTAAATCGCGCTTCGAGCGGGCCACGATTTCGGCGGCCCTTTCGACCCGGCGTTCGGAGTCCGCTTGGAGGAAGGCGATCTCGCCCGCGACTTGTTTCTGTAATTCGACGAAGCGGTCGGCGTCGAGCAAGCGACGAAGCTCGTCCCGTCGCGCTGTGACCTTTTCGATGTCCTGCTGCTCGATCGTCCCATTGCGTCTACCGGCGGAAGCCCAGGTTTCTATCGCGGCGTCGAGCCGGGCGAGACTGCGACGACAGATGGCGATGATTTCGGCGCGGGTAACGATCCTGAATGCTTTGGGTCCGCTCATTGCAATTCTCCCCCACGGAGCGCGTTTTCTACGGCATTCTTGAGCCGCAGTCGTTCAGCGTCTCCGGCGTGAGTCCAAGCATACGACGAAACCCGGTGCACGTAAGGGACGGCTCTTCCCAACACCTTGGGACGCCAGATCTCGCGGGCGCGAGCCCTCTCCAGCAATCGATGGCGTGGTGCATCGCATTCCACGCCTATCGCGTAGAGACCGGTCCGGGGATCGGTCACCGCAAAATCGATGCTGAATGCGCCGCCGTCGCGGGCCCTGCTGGGCTTCCAGCCATTCGCCTCCAGGAAGGCTTCGACGGATTTGGTGAAACCGTCGTCCTCGTGATTGCCCTCTTCGTGATGGGCATGCTGTTCAGTCACCATCCTCTCCAAGAGAGTCTTGCCCGACTGTCCTAAGCCATCGGAGACGGTCCTGGCATATTCGAGGTAGCCTTGCAGATAGTCGCGTGGAACCCTGGGACCGCTCCGTCTCGTCAATAAATCCGATATCTCTGATATCGGCATGGACGTGACGATGACCACCTTCTCTCGGGCACGCGTTACAGCGACGTTTAGGCGCCGTTCGCCGCCTGCGTGCCCCAGCGCGCCGAAGCTCTTGCGGAAAGTGCCATGCTCGTTGCGACCGAATGTCGTCGAGAAGACGATGACGTCACGCTCGTCGCCTTGCACGTTCTCCACGTTCTTGACGAAGAAGCCCATATCCTCGCCATTCTCGGTACGCTCGCGCTCGCGCATCAATGCGTCGCGAAATGCCTCATCGTTCTCGGCACGATCTTCCAAAGCATCTTCGATGGCATCGGCCTGCTTGCGGTTGAACGTAACGACCCCGATCGATGGAGGTGAAGGATCATCCCAAAGCTCGGAGAGGTATTCCACGACATCGGCCGCTTCCTTCTGGTTCGTCTGGCTCTTGTACGTGCCCTCCGAACGGACCACTTCGATGGGCTTGAGCTTTCGAATGGTTTCTTCGGGATGGCGTACGGGGACGCTGAGGCCATTGGCGTAGAACGATGCGTTCGAGAAGGAAATGAGCTCCCGATACTTCGATCGGTAATGAACCTGCAGAGTACGGGTCCGGAGCACCGAACGGGCAAGCTGAAGAAGGTCGGGACAATCCTTAATCTCACGTCGATTCCAGGTCTCGGCGAACGCCTCGCGCTCCTCTTCTGTCGCCCCTTCTTCGGGTTCTTCACCGTCGAAGATCGCCGCTTCGTCGTTTTCGACCTTGCTCGCGAAGAAGGAGGTTGGTGGCATCTGCTTTTCGTCGCCGCTGACGACGACAAGCTTGCTCCGGAACAGGGATGGCAGGGCATATTCCACCGGCATCTGTGAAGCCTCGTCGAAAATGACGGTATCGAAGAGCCCGGCTCGAGGTTGCAGCACGCGGCTGGCGACGTCCGGCGTCATCAGCCAGACCGGGCGGAGAGCGAGGAGACCGAGCGGAACGGAGCGATCGATGAATTCGCGCAATCGCAGTGCTCTCGGGCCGCGCAGTCTTGTGATCGCATCCCATTCGGATGTCGGACGCACTTTTCCGGCATCTATACCTTGGACGAGAAGCTCTCTGTTGTAGTGCCGGATCTGCGTGTCGGCTTCCGCCAGTGACTTTACCTTCGTCTCGACCTCATTGCCGTCGAACAGTACGTCTGGATTTTGGGATTCCATGGAAGCTTTCCATTCCAGACGAGCCTCGCGCCCTATAGTGGCGCGAATACAGGAATCTAGGTCGTCAGACGGTAATTTCGACAACTCGGATTCCCTGGACCTGAGAATGGTGAAGATGGCACGCTCCTTGTCGTCGAGGCGCGCGGATCGAAGCCGGAATTCCTGGTAGTTGGTGAGCATCGGTAAGGCCTGCACGATCTGGGCAACGGCGCTCGCGTTCGAGCGTCCATTCTCTATCGCCGAGCGTCTCGATCCGAGCCAGAGTTCGTCGAAGTAGGTCCTGAGCCGGTTCAGCGAGGCGCGGCTTTCCTCTCTCGCCTCATGCCTTCGGAGCGCTCGATCGCCTCGTTCAAAGAATGAGGCGAGTTCTTCGATTCTTCCGGTCGCGACGGCTCTTTCGAGATCGGCCAGGCTCGGACACCGATCGATGAGCGAATTGTGACCGCTTAGTCCGGCGAGAAACGAATGAATGCTTTCGGCGAAATCGGCGAGCTTTCCAGGCGACACATCAAGATTGGGGGCTCGGCCGAAAAGGATCATAAAGTATTCCGCCAGTTCGCGTCTCGGTCCGCGCACGGCCAGCTCAAGCTCGGCCGCGTAATAAAGCGAGCTGACTCCATGGATATCTTGCGGGAGCTGCAATGATGAAAGGAAGCCTTGCACACGGCGCTTTCGCATCCAATGTAGCGGGTTCATCCATCGTAGGCCGCTTCCCGGCGAACGAACTCGGTCCGCGAGTTCCGCGATGGACCGCAACTCTTCCCCGTTCAAACCGACGAGCTTTGAGGAAAAGTTCGGCTTGTAGGATGGACCGTCGAGCGACGAGAATATCTCTTTGATCTGTAGTAACCCGTCGAGCACGTGCATAGCTTGCGAAGCCCCGCCATCCGCGCTCCGGAACAGCGGACGCAATCGAGCGAGATTCGAGCATACAGAAGCGCTAATAAAGCGCAGATCGTCCGCTTCGATGAGCCACGTCTGCAAGGCCATCGAATCCGATATTTTCAGGCAATCCGATGTCTCCACATCGGTCGCTTCGCGCCGTGCGTCCACCTCCAAAAACCCTTGCAGATGCAAGGCGAGGGCGGCTGCCGTTCCGCGATCGGGGTTGAACGGCTTGAGAGCGGAAAGGGGATTGTCCTCGAATTTGGCCGGCAGCCAGAATTTCGCCAATGGGCCGCAATTCTCTTCGATGCTCACGACGTCTGTGGGATGCAGATCCGAAAGTAAAGGTCGGAGTTCAGGAACATCGATGGGCTTCGGACTGCCTTCTTCGAGTTCCAATAGCTCGCCCAGTAGCGCCCGATATGACAATCCCGTCCGATCGTCCACGGAGTGAAGCGCAGTTTGGCGGCGATCCAGCTCTGCCTCCAGCGTCTCGATGCGCACCGCCAGTCGCTCGCGTTCTCGCTTCCAGGCCGGGGTCCTTCCGGGAGGCAGGTTGTGCAATGCTTGCACCTGCGAACGGACCGCACTGACGGTCGGCTCGCGATCGCGATTGACGTCGGTGATCATGACGAAGCGATCCGCCAGACGTTCCTTCTCTAAACGCTTCCGCACGACTTCGAGCGCGGCTTGCTTCTGGCAAACGACGAGGAGTGATTTTCCTGTGCCGATGGCGTCCGCCACCATATTGACAATCGTCTGGCTCTTGCCCGTGCCGGGCGGTCCTTCGATCACCAACCCCGGAGCCTGACGCGCTTCGATCACGGCCGCCTCCTGTGAAGGATCGCTGTCGGCAGTGAAGTATCGGTCGACCTCCTTCACTTGCGGCGATGAAGGCGTCACCTGCTGTTCGTTCAGACGCAGTGCGGCCTCGAGCGCCGTCGCCGTCGGCGGTGACCCTCGGAGCGTCTCGAGGTCTTTCATTACCGCTTGCCCCATGAACGCCAGATGGAAGAGCACGGCCGCCGGCACGAGCTGGCGCTCTTGCGAGCCCACTGTGACGTCCTTGCCAGGAAGAGCTACCAGTTCATTGCCGGCTGGATGGGCCAACCGGCTAAAGGCATCCATTACCGCCTGGACGGACACGCTTGCATGGGTAAGAAGCTCGTTCGCCGCTTCCTGCCATCGTCTTGCTTCTGGGATACCTACAATACCTTCGAGGGCGGGATTGATGACGACGTGTTCGATCTCTGTATCGGGATTTCTTTCGCGTCCAAATCCCAGAGTGATGTGACCGCGGTTTCCCACTTCGGGATTGACGCGCATCGGCCACAGCAGCACCGGCGCGATCCGCGGTCTCGCGGTCGGCCGGCTATCGCGCATGATGAGAAATGGAAATCCCATATACAGGCCATCGATGCCGGTGTCGCGTTTGTAGAGCAACGCGTGAGAGTGCAGCGACCGCAACCTTCGCTCCAAGCCGTCGTCGTCGGCGAAGGCTGCGGGATCGACATTCACAATGCGGTTCGTCCGACCGAGCAGTTGATCGAGAATTTGCGCCGCCGGTACCCTGGAGGTGTCGAGTTCGGTGAGATCGATCCGGGCCGATTTGCCGATGAGCATCCGCGTCAGTGGTCCCCGTAGGACCCCACCCGATATGCGCTTGGCGAAGAAATCCAGGATCGTGGATACGTAGCCTTGCTTTGGAAGCGGTCTCCACCTTTCAGCCGGCACGGAGAGGAGGGCGAGAGCGCGCCCTATGGACATCCGCCTGTCGAGGCGAAACTGATCCGCCCATTCGTCGGCTTCCTTGATGCCGCATCTTGCAAAGTTCCGAATACGCTCGTCGATCGTCTCGTAGATTTCGCGACGCGGACGGGCGAGAAGAGCTGTAGCTTTCTCGGGCGAAAAATCGCCAAGTCCCGCGGTCGACGCTTCCTTTGTCGCTTCTTCGATAACCTCGGCGACGGAGCGGAACTGGTTCGACATCGCGCTGAGCAGGATGACCAGGTCTTCTTCGGCCGAAAGGCGGCGTTCGGTCAGCGCAGCTACGCCGGCATGGTCCGTGTCAGGAAAAAGCCTTCGCTTTTCCTCCCAGAGAGCGACTAGGCGGGCCATCGACGTCGACAGAAGGTGGACGCGCAGGGCATCCTCGTCGACCGCGATTTCCAGTTGGTCGAGTCGCTTTCGAACTGTGTCCGACCGGACCTTGAGACGCCAGAGCCAGTCGTCCGGATCGATCTTCCGAAGCAGGTCGGGTGCCGGACCGGTGATCAGGCTATAACCGTCGGTCGGATGATCGAGCAGCCAACCCGGCGTGACGATATTGCCTCTGACGATCAGGGGCATCGAAGCATTAAGCGTCTTCAGGGAGATGGAGAGCTTCAAGTCCTCCTGAAGATCCTCGGCTCGCAGGATTTGCCGCAGGCCCGCCGACATTGCCGGTTCGAAGCCGGCCTCGGAAGCCCAACTCGCGACTGCGCCTCTGAGAACAAGAGCTTTGGCCTGCTCCCAATTCGCCGCTTCCGCCGCCGCCAAAGCGAACATGTTTGCAGAGCGATATTGCTTATCACCTAGCGAGATCGAAATGCGGCCCTCGGTAACGCCTGGCGTTTCGGCTGCGGGAGCGGATACCGTCTCACCCTGCAGCCACGCCTGAACTTCCGTCCACTGCCACCGCTGGCGTCTGTCACGTGCCAGAAGGCCGCGCAGCAAGGTGTCGATCCGTTCGTCCAGGTTTTCAGGAAGGTGTACGCCGTTGGTGAGAACGTGGATCAGAAAGGCCTGTTCGTTGACACCTTCGAAACACGCGCCTTGGGTGATCTTTTCCAGCAAGATCATTCCCACGCTCCACCAGTCGGAAGCCGGAGCGACGCCACCGGCGATCGCTTCCGGAGCCATGTAACGGGTGGTCTCGAGAGGGGACACGATGTCCAGATCGAACTCGGAAAGTCGTGCGGATCCAAACCCTCCGATGACGAGGTCCAGCGGGTCCCTCGAGCGCATGAAGATGACCGAAGGCCGCAGATCCCTGTGCCGCAATCCGGCTTCGGCGAGTGCATGAACGGCCTGCGCGAGCTCGCCGACCAGCTTCCTTATTGCCGCCTGATCGACAGGATCGATGGCGAAATCCGCCAACGTGCCGCCGCTGAATTCCTCCGCGACGTCGTAGGCACGGTCTTGCCAACGACCGGTGGCGAAGAGCTCGGAAACGTGATCTCGGGGGAGCTTCGAGAGCAGATCGTAGATCGCTTGATCCGGCTCCGAGCCGGGTGCGTAAAGTGTGAGTATTCCACGCCGTCCGTCGGAGTCGCGCGTGGCGACGAAGCGCTCGCGGACGACGCTCGATGAGACGATCCGGTCCTGTAGACGCCAACCGTCTACTATTGTTTCGGCCTCCGGCTCGGGCTCGGGCCCAGGCTCGGTGTCGATCGGTGAGGGTGTCTCGCCCGGTTCGATGATCGGCTCGCCACACACGCTGCAGATGAGATCCCCGGGAGATCCCTGATGACCGTTCCGGCATGTCGGCTGGCTCGGAGCAACCTCTGGAGGATTCGGCCTCGGTCCGGGTGCTCCAGGCGACGTTATATCGACCGCCGACAGGTCCCAGCCACAGTTTTGGCCATTCAACGTGCCTTCACAGAAGATTTCAGTGACAGGCCGTTCGGTATTGCAGTTCGGGCAAAGTCTGATCATCAGCAAAATTCTAGTGAGATGGGAATCGCTTATCTTCCGAAATTCCAAGTGTCGACCCGCCGTCTTCGAGGATATTTCGCAGGCGCCGGAAATCGCCGCGAGCGGGAATGCCCGCAAGCCAGACATCTCCGTTTTCGTCGAACATCACGTCGAAGCTGCGATCGCTTTCGTCGATAGTGCGGTCGAAGCTCTCGAACCGAGCCCGACCCAAAGGGGTCATCATGTGCAGTTGCTGATTGTCGCTGCCGCGAAGCGCCAGAGTTTGCCTCTCATCGATATCGAATGGCTCGGTGACGATCGCGTCGATCAGAGGCGGCCGGGAAGAGATCGCTTCGGAGATTGTGATCCAAGGATAGCCGGTAAAGACGAGGATGTCCGCCGCCGTTAGAGCTCGGAGCCGCGCCAGAAGCTCGAACAAAGCCTCGCGCTGGTCGAAAGGTTCCCCGCCTGAGACCGTGATTCCGTCTGCCGTCGAAAGCCAAGGTGAAATAGCGTCGACGACCTCAGCTATAGTCGTCGTCCCTCGCCCGTGTGTCCACGTATCCATGGAGATGCATCCCGGGCAGCGGATCGAACAGCCTTGAAACCATATCCCGATCCTTCGGCCGGGTCCCAAAGTCGTGACGGGGAAATGGATGCGGGACAGATTGACTGTCGTGGTCATGGAGAGTGCTCGCTCACGAGGTCGATCGTCGTCGATGCACCGGGGCGGACCCCTTCGATCCTGTATCTGCGTCCAGCTTCTGCTCCGCTGTCGAAAAGGCCCCGCGATAGCGGGTTGATGAGGTGAGATTCGACCTGATTGCGGATGCCTCGGCCGCCGTTCGAAAGGTCCGCCAAGCACAATCCTCGAAGTCCTTCGCGGGCGCCTTCTGTCAGTGTCACGTCATAGCCTAGCGATTTGACGTCGCTGAGCAGGTTGTTGACCATATGATCGAAGATCTCGTTGGCGACGTCGGGCCGGATGAAGTCGAAGACGATGACGTTCTCTCCGATGCGGTTCAGTATCTCAGGCCGATTGAGGACCTGCTTGAAGTGCTTTTCGATCTCGCTTCGGACTTTTCTCCTTACCCCTTCGAACGTCTCTTCGGGCGTCACGTTGGCGATCCTTTCGCCCGACGGCCCCGGCACGTAGATGCCCAAGTTCGACGTGAAGACAATGAAGGCTTCCGAGAAATAGACGCGATCGCCTCTTCCGGAGGTGAGAACGCCGTCGTCGAGAACCTGCAGGAATTTGTCCAGAATTCTCGGGTGAGCCTTCTCGATTTCGTCGAATAGGACGACGCTGAACGGCTTCTCGCGGATCGCGTTTGTGAGCTCGCCGCCGACGTCGTAACCGATGTAGCCGGGAGGAGCGCCGATGAGCCGCTGATCCGAATGCTCGGCGCTGAACTCCGACATGTCGAATCGGATATAGGCGCTCTCGTCACCGAACAGCAGACTTGTGATTGTCTTCGCGAGTTCCGTCTTGCCGACCCCAGTCGGCCCCGCGAGAAAGACGACACCTCTTGGTCGACCGCCTCTAGGGGATTGACCGATCCCGGTAACCGCGCGCTTGACGATGTCCAGCATATGGGTGACGGCATGCGACTGTCCCTTGACGCGCCCTCTCACAAATTCTTCACCCGAGCTGATCTTGTCGCGACTGATCTTACGCCAAGGATCCTCGGTCACACCGACCTTGAACCGTCGAACCGCATCTGCAATCCGATCAAACTGGACTCCTTCGCTGCGGGCGAGCTGCGCGACCGCGCTTAGATCTAACAGCAGAAGGCCTTCCGTCTCGTCCACGAATGCTTGGGTGCACTTGTCCAGTTCGCACTGCTCCGCCTTCTGCGCGCCTGGTAAGCCGCGCACCAGGGAGCGGATCATGCTTCTTCTCGCCACGTGATCCGGGCGTCCGATGGGTATGTGTCGTATCCTCGGGTTTCCGACCAGGAACCAGTCGGGCAGATCCCCCTCCTTGTCGACGATCCAGACGATCGTGTTGAAGTAGGGGAGGCGTCTTTCGCCGGCCGGCCGCGCGCGTGCCGAATGCGAGAGGATTAGAGCCCGAGAGAAAAGCTGGTGTTCGGCCGGCGACAGCGCCTCGTTTCGCGCGACCAGCCTCGACGCGAAATCGACGATGAGCGCCACCGGCAACCCTTCCGCGCCGACATGCCTTTCGAGGGTGGCCGATAAGAGGTCAATGCCGCCGGCGGCCGCTCCGTTGGTCGGCGTCAGACCCAACTGCGTCAGGAAGCTTCCGTCGGCCGGTTCGATCCCTCTAAATCCGTTCAGAAGGTCGAAGCTTGCGATACGCGCATAGCCAGCTTCCTTCAAGCGGTCCGGCAGGACCCTGGATAGTGGCGTTGCCGTCACCTCGCCTGGAGCAATCTCGTGCATCTGAAGGTCCCGGGTATTGCCCGAGAGGACGAATTGGCTACGGAGGGGCAGAAAACGCAGCAAATCGCGGAGCCATCTGGCTCTTTCCACCGAACTATCGCGCACCGACCAAGCCCCCTTGTACTCGTTCCGCGCGACTATAAGCTATCTTACTCGCCTTTTTCGAGTGCATTTCCTAGGAGTTCCTAGGGAATTGGGATTAAGGCGACTCGGAAAGGACGAGAAGGGCGGCTTAGCCGACACAAGTGGGCGCATGCAGAGCATCGGGGGAAGCATCAAGCTGAGCGCCTGCGATCTGGTCGGCCACCTGAACTGCCGGTATCTGACGGAACTTGATCTGAAGGTGGCCAATGGCCAGCTGCAGAAACCGAAGGTGTGGGACCCGGTGCTTGCGACGCTCGCCGAGCGCGGCGCGCTGCATGAACGAAGCTACGTTGACCATCTCAAGGGCGGCGGCTTAAGCGTAACGGTCGTGGACGGCGTCGGAGTAGACGGTGTTGCTGTGGCCGCGACCATATCAGCCATGGAGCGCGGTGATGCCGTCATCGTGCAGGGGGCTCTCGAGGCGGGAAGATGGAATGGACGTGCGGACGTCTTGCGTCGGGTCGATACGCCGAGCCGCTTCGGCGGTTGGTCGTATGAGGTGACCGACACGAAGCTCGCGCGGGAAACCAAAGGAAATACGGTCCTTCAGATTTGCCTTTACTCCGACCTGCTCGCGGAAATGCAAGCCACGCGACCGGCCATGGCCTACGTCGTCACGCCGGCAGCCGACTTCGTTCCGGTTGAGTACAGGATCGCAGACTATTCAGCCTATTATCGGCACGTCAGGAATAGTCTCGAGCGTTCCGTCGCTTCTCCGAGCACGGCCTATGCATATCCCGAACCCGTCGAGCACTGCGACATCTGCAGGTGGCGCCGGCACTGCGACGAAAGGAGACGAGCTGACGATCATATGTCGCTCGTCGCGGGAATAAGTAAATTGCAGATCGGAGAGCTCGAGCGGCACGGCGTGACGACTATGGCGGCGCTTGCCGAGTTGCCGTTGCCATTGCAGTGGCGGCCGGATCGCGGTGCTGCTCGCAGTTACGAAAACGTTCGCGAACAGGCGAGGATACAGGTCGAAGGCCGGACCCAGGGCGCAGTGCTCTACGAAGCACTCCCGCCGAAGCCGGGCTTCGGGCTCTCAAGACTTCCCGAACCCTGTCCCGGCGATATCTTTTTTGACTTCGAGGGTGATCCTTTCGTCGGAGAAGGAGGGTTGGAGTTTCTGTTCGGATACCTCTTCAATGGCGATGACGACTTACCTCGATACGTCGGTGACTGGGCATCCGCGCGACACGAAGAAAGGGTCGCGTTCGAGCGCTTCATCGACTTCGTCACAGAGCGACGCAAAATCTTTCCCGACCTTCATATCTATCACTTCGCTCCTTATGAGCCGGCCGCGTTGAAGCGATTGATGGGCCGATACGCGACGCGGGAAAGGGAACTGGACGATCTTCTTCGCTCGGAGGTCTTCGTTGACCTCTATTCGGTCGTACGCCACGCCATCCGCGCGAGCGTGGAGAGTTATTCGATCAAGAAGCTGGAGCCGCTCTATTCGTTCGCACGAAGCGTACCGTTGGAGGAGGTCGCGGCCGTGCTCGCCAGAACGCAGGCGCGGTTGGAAACGGCCGATGACGCCCACGTTCCAACGGAGCACAAAGAGGCGATCAAAGGCTACAATCGCGATGACTGCACCTCTACGGAGGCTCTCCGGAACTGGCTGGAATCCTTGCGGACCGAGCTCCTCGCGGTAGGCGAGACCATCGAACGGCCGGTACCCAAAGAGGCCGAGATCAGTCCCAAGCGTGATGCTTGGTTGGCAAGAGTGCAAGCCGTGGCCTCGCGGTTGCTCGACGGCATACCCGACGACGTAACTCAACGAAGCAAGGAGCAGCACTCAAGGTGGTTGCTCGCGTTCATGCTCGATTGGCACGGCCGCGAGGGTAAGGCCGTCTGGTGGGAATACTTCAGACTCCGCGACCTTTCGGCCGAAGATCTTGTTCATGAACGNTCCCTTCAGCCGATCGAACTCGCCGCACCAAATCGTTTCCATGTCCCGGTCACGGTTGGCATCACGAGGTTCGGCCGAACTGCCAATGCCCACGGTGTCAATCGGCTTGCAAATTTGACCCCTCATCGGCGTCCAATTTTGACCCCTTTGGGCGGCGGGGTTTGGCGGTAGCGCTCGTCTCGTCGAAGCTGGTCGGGATAGCGGAGGCGAGACGAGCGCGGGTGATGTGATCGTCGTCTCGGCTTTTGAATCGCCAACTGTCGTTGCCGGTCTCGACGATGTCGCAGTGGTGGGTCAACCGGTCGAGCAGCGCGGTGGTCATCTTGGCGTCGCCGAACACGCTCGGCCATTCGCCGAAGGCAAGGTTAGTCGTGACGATCACGGAGGCGCGCTCATAGAGCCGGCTGACGAGATGGAACAAGAGCTGGCCGCCGGACTGGGCGAAGGGCAGATATCCGAGTTCGTCCAGGACGATGAAGTCCATCCGGGTCAGATGCTCGGCGAGCCGGCCCTGCCGTCCGCTGCGGGTCTCGGTCTCGAGGCGGTTGACGAGGTCGACCACATTGTAGAAGCGGCCACGGGCACCTGATCTGATGCAGCTCCTGGCGATTGCAATGGCCAGGTGGGTTTTGCCAGTGCCGGTGCCGCCGACCAGGACGACGTTGCGTTGCTGAGCGATGAAGCCACCGCCGGCAAGATCATTGACGAGCGTCTGGTTGATCGGCGTTCCGTCGAACTGGAAGTCGGCGATATCCTTGGCGAGCGGCAGTTTGGCGATGGTGAGCTGGTACTTGATTGACCGGGCCTGCTTCTCGTTGATCTCGGCGTTGAGCAGGTCGCCGACGATGCGCTGAGGTTCATGCTGTCGCTTGATGGCAGTTGCCATGATCTCGTCGAAGGCGGCCTTCATGCCGTAGAGCTTGAGCTCGCCCATGAGGTCGAAGATTTGAGTTCGTTCCATCAGTTGGTCCTCCGGAGGTTGTCGTAACGGGCACAATCGGCGATCGGCGCGTGGCGGAGCGTCAGTGCGGCCGGCGTCATGATGTTTGCCGGTGGAGCGGGTTCGCGTTGCCGGGCCAGGATGTTGAGCACGACATCGGCGGAGTGGACGCCGTGGCCGAGCGCTTCGGCACAAGCGGCTTCCACCGCCGGCAGACCATCGGTCAGCACAGCGTTGAGGATGTCGACCATCTGCCGACTGCCATCGTCGATGCTGGCAAGCCTGCGCCGGATCCGCTCGATCGCTGCCGGCAGCACCCAGTCTTTGAAGGGAGCACCGTTGCGCAAGGCGCCGGGTTTGCGAGCCAGTACCGGCACATAGTGCCAGGGATCGTAGGTCGTCTCGCCACGTCCGAAGGATCGTGGATGCTCGGCAACGATGCGCCCATCCTGACGGATCACGATGCGGTCAGCATAGGCCTGGACCTCGACCGGGCGCCCGACCGCGCTGGCTGCGACCGAGTATTTGTTATTGTCGAAGCGCACCAGGCAGGTCTTCGAGACCGACGCCGTCACCGCATGGAAGCCGTCGAAGCGGCCGGCATAAGGAACGAGCTTGGGTCGTTCGGCTTCGAACACCTCCCAGATTGTTTGCTCGGCCAACTCCGGATGGCGATGAGCCTTGGCGTAGGCGATGCACTTGTCGAGCAGCCAGGCATTTAGCTCGTCCAGGTTTTTGAACCGCAGCCGTGGCGTGAAGAAGCGCTCCCGAACCAGCCCGACCTGGTTCTCGACCTGGCCCTTCTCCCAGCCCGAGGCCGGCGTACAGGCAACTGGATCGACCAGGTAGTGGCTGCACATCTGCAGGAATCGGCGATTGTAGAGGCGTCCTTTGCCGACGAAGATCGTCTCCACGGCAGTCTTCATGTTGTCGTAGATGCCGCGGCTGCAGGTGCCCTTGAACAGTGCGAACGCCCGGTCGTGGGCGTCGAACACCATCTCCTGCGTCTCCCGCGGATAGGCCCGCACGAACAGCATGCGGCTGTGACAGAGCCGGACGTGGGCGACCTTAACCATCACCGTGGTGCCGCTCAACAGCACCACCTCGTGGCTCCAGTCGAACTGATACGCTTCGCCTGGCGCAAAGCTCAGCGGAACGTACGCCGCCGCTGTCGATTGGCCGCGCTCCTTGCTCCACTGCCGGGCGTAACGCCGTACGGCATCGTAACCGCCGTCATAGCCGCGGCCGCGCAGCTCCTCGAAGATCCGGATCAACGTCAGCTGTTCACGTGCGGATTTGACCGCGTTCGCCGACAGCAACCCGTCGAGCTCCGATGCCCATCGCCCCAGCTTTGGCCTCGGCTGCACCGACCGCTCATACTCGAACGAGGTATCTCCCGACCTCAACACCTTCCGGACCGTGTTCCGAGACACCTTCAACTCGCGGGCGATCTCCTTGATCGTCTTGCCCTTGATGAAGTGCTCGCGCCGAATCCGCGCAATCGTCTCCACGATCAGCATCCCCGACCACCTGCTTCATTCCAAAGCAGGCAGCGCAACAGCCCAACCTTAGGGGGTCAATTTTGGACGCCGATCCCCCGGCTTAGGGGGTCAATATTGCAAGCCGAATGACATTCATGCTCGATTGGCACGGCCGCGAGGGTAAGGCCGTCTGGTGGGAATACTTCAGACTCCGCGACCTTTCGGCCGAAGATCTTGTTCATGAACGAGCAGGCATCGGCGGTTTGAAATTCGTCCGAAACGTCGGAGGGACCGCCAAAGCGCCCATCCATCGCTACGAGTTTGTGCAGCAGGACACTGACGTGCGTGCGGAAAGCAAGCTGCGGAGCGTCGGCGGAGACCACTTCGGAGAAGTGGACGCTATCGCAAGAGGACCGGACGGTCGACATAAAGAAGCGGGGCGATACCGCCGATTTGCACCCCGAAGCCGTTTTCGCCCACAAATCGTTCGACCATCCAGAGCAGGCGGGTTCTCTTCTTCGCCTCGGAGAATACGTCGCGGAGAACGGCATGGAGGGGCCGGGCAAATATCGCGCTGCGCGCGATCTGCTGCTGGGGTTGGCCCCTCGCTTGCGAGGACAGGCGCTGCTGCGGCCGGGGGAGACGACTCTGGCCGCTGCCGAGCGTATCGGCGTCTCCCTGGATGAGAGTGTCGTTCCGATTCAAGGCCCGCCGGGAGCCGGAAAAACATATACGGCCGCACGTATGATCCTTAGCCTGGTTCGCGAGGGAAAGCGGGTCGGAATAACTGCAAATAGTCACAAGGTCATCCGCAACCTCTTGACTGAGGTCATTTCCGCTGCCGCGGCCGCAGATTTGTGCCTCCAATGCGTTCACAAGATTTCCGAAAAGGAAACCAGCAGTCTTCCTTCCCTGCGATTGACGAAAAGCAACGAGGAAGCTCTGGATCTTCTTCGCGCGACATGCGCGGTCGGCGGTGGGACCTCGTTCTTTTGGTCGCGGGCAGACGCGAACCTCAGCGTAGATGTGCTTTTCATCGACGAGGCGGCCCAGATGTCGTTGGCGGATGTTCTTGCCGTGTCGCAGGCTGCCAAGAGCGTCGTGCTTCTTGGAGACCCGCGTCAGCTCGAGCAGCCGATTCAGGGATGCCACCCTGATGGGGTTGCAGTCTCGGCGCTCGATCATATCCTCGGAGCACGCGCGACCGTTCCCCCCGAGCGCGGGCTGTTCCTGGCGGAGACCTGGCGGCTGCATCCGGATATCTGCGTCTTCAACTCTGAGCTGTTCTACGAGGGACGACTCCGATCGCACGCAGGACTTGAAAAGCAAGAAATCAGGTCGACGGGTAGGCTTGGCGGAGCCGGGCTCAGATATCTGCCAATCGAGCACACCGGTAATCAGAACTCCGCAAAGGAGGAAGCCGAGGCGATTCGACACCTCGTTTCAAGCATTCTAGATGCCGGCAGCACTTGGATCGATCGGCAGGGCGTAGAGAAATCGATTGGACTTGAGGATATTCTGATCGTCGCCCCCTACAACGCTCAGGTATTCGAGCTCCAGGAGCGCATTCCTGGTGCACGCATTGGGACCGTGGATAAATTCCAGGGGCAAGAGGCGCCTATCGTCATCTACTCAATGACGACCTCAAGCCATTCCGACGCCCCGCGTGGCATGGAATTCCTTTACAGCGCGAACCGCCTGAACGTCGCCACTTCTCGAGCAAAGTGCATTTGCTTCATCGTCGCGTCCCCTCGACTTTTCGAAGCGGAGTGTCGCACGCCAAGGCAGATGCAGCTCGCCAATGCGTTCTGCAGATACCTTGAGATCGCGATCGAGTTAAGAGCTCTTTGAAGCGTAGCGCATTGTGAAATAGCGGACGGCACCAAGATGGCGCTATGCTGACGCTCGCCTTTGTTGCTGGAAAAGCTTGCGCGGTCCGTTTTGTCCACTCTCATTCAGAACGGAACGTTGAACCGTCGATGCCACCAGGCCGACGGAGCCCGATCCGGATCTGCAACCAGACCGTTTTGAGCTACAGGATATCGACTAGTTCCATTGATTTTGCTGCGTTTCCGTTCGAGATAGAGCGGCTCCGTTGTGCGCCTGACCGCGATAGATGGTCGTTGGAGTTTCGCCAACGAAGACCGGAGCTGCGGTTGATGTCTTGAGCCTGAGGAGTTCAACCTCCGAACAATTTCCGTATCGCGCGCAATATCCAATCCCAGATCTTCGCAAAAGTACCCAACTGAGACTTCTCGGCATAATAAGCTTGCCGCTGCTGCTCCTCAGCGCGACGGCCAGCTAGGATCTGCGCGTCCGCCCAGGCGCCCGCCCAGTTAATCTGGCCGTGGCTGATGATGTAGTGGGATCGGCAGGGGAGCTGCCAATTCCCGATCGACGGCCAGAGCGACGGCAGGTCGCCGTTTTCCGAGAGCGACCATTCCACGGGACCAAGAGGGGTTACCACCTTGTTGCCGCAGCCACAGGCGCACAGATGCGCGGCCACGGAATATCGCTCCGTCACATAGAGAATGCCGGGGGAGAGCTGCTTAGGGATGTACTGGACCCGCTCAAGCTTGATGGTGTTCACGGCCCCTCCTGGCGGAACAGCTTGATCTCGGCGGTGTCGAAAAGCATGTGAAAGGGCGCCTGCTTGTCGAGATAGAATCCCCGCAGCTGCTTGTAGCGCATGACCGCCAGGAAGGCGTTCATGGCATTCAGCTCGGAAATCTGGACCTGGGCGCGGTATTCATCATCAGGATGGTCCGCCAGCTCGGCGAGCTGCATGTCGCGGACTTGCGCCGCCTTGTCCGGCGGGTAGTAGGTCGCGCGCAACGTTCCGGCGAGTGGCCCTTCCTTCCGGTTCAGACCCATACCGACATCGATGAAGGGAATCCCAAGGCTGATCAGCAGCTCGAAGATCTCTGCCCGCGCCGAGCCTTTGTCGACGCAGACGAACGCAAAGGTCACACCTTGAAGGTCGGCGGCCGACGAGCGGTCGATATACTTCTTCTCCAGCTTGAGATTCTTGCGGAAGTTTTCGTACCGCCGCTGTTAAACCTCAGCCTTGGCCTTGCCGAGATCCTGCTCGTCGAGATGGCCCGGCGAGCGGTAGGCGTTATGGACGTAGTAGAAGTCGCCGTCGAAGCCGCGAATCTCCTGGACCGGCGTCTTGACCGTGAAGTCCAGGACGAAGCAGCCGGTGCCACCGAGGCCGATGATCGCAATGACCTCGTTCTTGAAAACGGCAGCGAGATCGCCGATCTCGGCGCGGCTGGTCATGGTGTCCTGAAACTTGAACACCGAATCGGCGACCACGTCGTGGTCAACCCGGAACGTGAAGGGATTGAAGCCGTGGAGGCTCATCGCCGGCCCGCCGACGAGGTTCAGGTAGTGCTCGATCTTGGCGAAGAAGTCGGGGAAGTGGCCCGGCGGCGGCTTGTTCGAGAAGCTTCGCTCGACCACGACATCGGTCTTGGTCAGTGCGAGTGACGCGGCACCGCCGCCCAGATTGGGGACGGGTTGGCCATCGAGGCCGTGTGGCGCCGACCCGGCGAAAAATACTTGGTGGTCCTGTTGCTGGACGCGCATCTTGTCGATGAACACGAGCTTGGTGACGATCGCCCCTACCTGGAGCGCCTTGTTGGCGTCCAGGTAGGGAATGTAGCGCACGACCAGATAGCCGCTGTCGAACCTCAGGGCATAGCCCTTTTCGAGGAGTCGGCGGATGTCGTCGTTATGATTGGCCAGTTCGATTAACACGGAACTCCATCCCGTCCTTGACCTCGACGCTGCCGCCCGGCGGCAGAATGCCCTCGTGGTGACCCTTGGTGTAGGTCACCGAGTAGGTGATCTCGGGGTGCTGCGGATAGTCCGGATACGCCAGCGTCACGACCTCGGCGTAGGTGATCTTCTCCTTTTTCGGCACCTCGTGCGGGGTGCCGTCCACGATGATGGTGATCGTCTTCACCTTTTCTGCAGTCTCGGACATGCCGATTCTCCTTCATGATCTGCGGGCCGGGCCGGAACCACTTCTTGTGGCTAACCGGCCTCAAAGGTGCCCAGATGTGGTACACTCCGGTTGATATGCTAGAGGTTTTGACCTATATATTAACCGTTGGTTGATAAATTGCACATAAAAAGACAAATGTCAACTACGCGAAGGGAGACACGGAATCATGGCATTTGGAGAAAGGCTTCGGCTCGCGCGGTTGCGGGCCGGACTGTCGTTGGCGGCCTTGGCGGAGAAGGCGACCCCGAAGGTGACGCCGCAGGCGATCAACAAGTACGAGCTGGGTGAAATGCTACCGAGTTCGAGCGTCCTCGTGGGGCTCGCCCAGGCGCTTGGGGTCTCGTTGGATTTCCTGATGAGCAATCAGGTGACTGCGCTCGACGGCGTCGAGTTTCGCAAGCGCTCTGGCACGTCTGAAAAAGAGCGCGCGCTGGTCGAGGCCGAAGTGATCGACCATATCGAGCGCTACCTCGCAATCGAGGACATCCTTGATCTGCCGGAAAAGCCCAGCGATTTGGATGAAATTAAGCCGGTCGACGTCGATGATCTCGACGACGCGGAGAAACGCGCCACCTGGCTCCGCGAGAAGTGGAATCTAGGCGGAGACCCGATCCCCAGCATGACCTCGCTGCTGGAGGAACGGAACGTGCGGGTTATTGAGATCGACGGTCACGACGGATTTTATGGGCTGACCTGCCATGTGAAGCGACCAGCGAAGAAGCCACCCATACGCGTCGTGGTACGCCGCAACGTCAACGTTGAACGCAACAGGTTTACCCTGGCGCACGAACTTGCGCACGCCCTGATCGGCGAATGCAAGAAAGCCAAACCTGAAAAGGCGATGGACCGGTTCGCAGGCGCGTTCTTGGTGCCAGCAGAGCACCTGAAGGAGGAAGTCGGGACCGGCCGAACCGCATTCGCCTATAAAGAGCTTGTTCGGCTCAAACACCTTTATGGTGTATCGATGTGGGCCTTGCTATATCGACTGAAGGACGTCGGAATCATTTCAGAGGCCAATTTGAAGAACCTATTCCGAACCCCGGCCCGGGCGTGGCTTAAGTCAGAGCCGGAAGAGCTAAGTACGGACGGCGAAACGGCGAGGTTGGAAAAGCCTCAGCGGTTCGAGACTCATGTTTATCGCGCGTTGGCGGAAGGCATTATCCCCTCAACCAAGGCTGCCGGCTTGTTGAGACGGCCCATTGCAGATGTCGAGCGCGCGGTCAAAGGCCAGCAGTGAACCGCGCCGCATCGTCATCAATGATGCGAGCTGCCTGATCGACCTGAATAAGGTAGGTCTGGTTGAAGTCATGCTTCAGCTGCCCTACCGTTTTGTGGTCGCCTTGCCTGTCGCGCACAATGAGCTTCTCGATTTCACTGAGAAGGACTGGCAGCGTCTTACGGGGGCTGGTCTGGAACAGATTGATCTCGATCCCGGACAAGTTGGCCGAGCCATTGCGATCCAGTCCGTCAACGCCAAGCTCAGTGCGGAGGACTGCTTCTCTTTGGTCCTTGCCGAGGACCTCAAGGAATCGATCCTGCTGACCGGTGACGGCAAATTGCGCACTGTTGCTGTCGCCAAGGGCTGCGAAGTTCGTGGCGTGCTCTGGGTCACCGATGAGATCCACAGCCGGGGCCTCGTTACGGCTCACAAGCTGATCCAATGCCTTACCGCTTGGCAGGACGACCCGCTGGTGCGGCTTCCGGCGAATCTACTGCACGCGAGACTGCGGAATCTCACCAAGAAGTAAGTGAGCTGTACCAAACAGGGGTGGGCACAGGCATGGCAGAGCACAAGGAATACAGATACCGCCGGGACTTGAGGCAGCGATGAAGGCGCTTGGCATCATTTGGGGAAAGATTTTCAATGATTGATCCCATCACAGCGCTGGCTTTCTCGGTCTACGAAAACAAAGGGGTCTATGCCCTCCTCTTGGGATCTGGTGTATCGCGTGCAGCGTATATCCCGACCGGCTGGGAAGTGACGCTGGACTTGATCAAGAGGGTTGCGGCCCTCGAAGGCGTCACCGGCCAACCCGACTGGGCCAAGTGGTACGGCGACAAATACGGCGCGGAGGCGAACTATTCGGCGCTTCTCGATCAGCTCGCTAGCACGCCAGATGAACGGCGATCGATCCTGCACTCGTATATCGAGCCGACAGAAGAAGAGATTGCGGAGGGCCGCAAGGTACCCACGCGCGCCCACCATGCCATCGCCAGGCTCGTGCGCGCTGGCTTTATTCGCGTCATCATCACGACCAATTTCGACCGGCTGATGGAAAACGCCTTGCGAGAGGCCGGCATTGAGCCCACCGTCATCAAGTCAGATGACGATCTCAAAGGCGCAGTCCCGCTGACCCACAGCAGGTGCTACCTGGTCAAGGTTCATGGAGACTATCTCGACACGCGGATTCGCAATACCGACCAGGAGTTAAGCGCTTATTCGCCGGAAACGAACGCCTTGCTTGACCGGATCATTGACGAGCACGGCCTCATCATTGCGGGCTGGTCGGGCGATTGGGATGCGGCACTCCGGGGCGGCATCACCCGGGCGCCCAACCGCCGCTATCCGCTATTCTTTGCTGCTCGCGGCAAGCCGTCTCAGATTGCGGCCGACCTGGTGCAGCATCGGGCCGGCAGAATCATCACGATCGACAATGCTGACAGCTTCTTTGAAGACCTCGAAGGCAAGCTTTCCGCCCAGGCAGAGCTACAGCGCGAAAACCCGCTCAGCATTGAGCTGATGGTCACGAGCGCGAAGAAATACCTCGGCAAGCCTGAATTTCGCATCCAGCTAGACGAGCTGATCGGTAACGAGGCCGCGCGGCTCGCCAAGGCGATAAAGGAAAAGGAATTTGAACCGAGCGGCGCATGGTCGCCGGAGCGCTACGCGCAAACCGTCGCCCGTTACGAGGCGTTGACCGAACCGCTCGCCAGGATCTTTGGAGTGCTCGGCCGTTGGGGCACCGGCACCGAATTTGCGCAAGCCGTCGAGTACATTGCGCGGTTTTCGCAGGCCGAAGTGGTTGGCGGGCTGACGGTGTTGATCAATCTGCGCACCTATCCTGCCGTGTTGCTCTTCTATGCCTATGGTATCGGGTTGCTGAAGGCCCGCCGATATGGAGACCTGTTTAAGCTGTTCGCGACGACTGTGCCACATGAACGCGAGCCTCAACCCCTTGTAAAGCGTTTACTGCTCGGCTCTTGGGAAGGAGGTGGCACTGACGCCTGGAAGACCCTGGAAGGCCTAGAGAAGCGGAAGACGCCGCTCAGCGATCACCTCCACGATGTTCTGCCCGCCTGGTGCACCGATTTCATTTTCATGAATGGCGAGTTCACCAGGTTATTTGAGGAGTTTGAGATGTTGGCGGCGCTGGCGCACCTGACGCTATCGACCTCGCTGGAGGATTTACAAGCGACCCTCAGCAAAACAGGCGGTCGCGATTTCGCCTGGAGCCCCATGGGGCGCGCGGGTTGGGACGGACAAACCAGGCGGCAGATACTCGAGGGTTGGGCTGTCCCGGAAATCAATGCCGCCATCCTCAAGGCCGGTTTTGCGAACAAGTCCGCTGATTATTACAAGCTGGCGATCGACAGTCTCAGCCGTCTTGCAGCATACATGGGCTGGCGATAGTCGTGGAATCGCGGTTTTCGCGATGGGCCAGCATCAGTCGGACTTATTAGGTTCGCCCTTGGTTTTCTTTCGGGCGAAATAGTCGATCATCGCGTTGAAGTTGAACCCAATCCCGGCGATGTTCGGCTTTAGCTCAAAGAAACTGGCAACTGTCGCCAGCCCGCCTTTGGGCGTGCTGTCTGCTTTCGCCACAGCAGACGGGGTGCCGCTGGCAAGAGTTTCCGTCACCCGGAGCAGCAGGTTCAGGCGGCGATCATTGAAGATTGGCTCGGCCGGACCTAGAGCTCGAAGAAGCGTTTTGGCCTCGGTCAGGCGGTCAGTTTTTGCCGACCAAATCGCGATTGCAGCATAAGCGAAAACAAAATCCTCGAACTCATGTCGCGGCAGGGTCTCTCGCTTTACGGTGTCGATCTCGGTAGCGGCAGCATCGATTTGCTTGCGATAGAGCAAGCATTCCGCGACGTGGACCTTATCGAGGTGAGACCCGCCAAGCGCAATTGCCTGACGATAAGCCATTTCTGCCTGATCCCACTCATCGGCATATCGGTAGCTGTCGCCTAACTCGCGTTGGATGGCGGCCCTGCCGCTTTGTGTCCAGCGATCCTCAAGCAGCAGCGCATGAAATTGCAATGCCGACTCCTTGAGCGTCGACTTGTAACGCTTCAAGCTGCCGAGCAGTTGAAGGAGCCTGCCATATAGGTGCTTCTCGTACCCCTCCAGCGGCTCATCCGCTTCGGTCTGCCGCACAAAGCCAATGACTTCGGCCAACTGTTGCGCGGCGGTTTGCGCGTCACCGATCATGAAGTATTGAACGGCTTTGGCTCCCCGATACTGCAGCTGGTTTTCGCGATCGTTATCCAGTTCGAGGATGCGGTCTAATATTTCCATTCGAGCTGCGAATGGCAGATCATCGAATTCAAGATCGACATACAGCTGCAGAAGCTCAAGGTCCTCTTCCTTTTTCGTAATCGGGCCTGCCTTCGCCAGCTCTTGCCGGGCTTTTGCGCGATCACCGCCGGGACTGAGGTAGTAGAACGAAAGGTAATACGCGATCTTCCTGTACCAGGCAGGATGCTGGATGTTGGTGCGAAGCCGATCCAGCACGGCGGGCCAGTCTTTCCAAAGCCCAAGGTGAAAATACAGTGAGGACAAGCGGCCAACGTAAGCCCCCAGTGCGTTCACGTCGATGCGAAGCAGCTGCAGTCCGACGCCGCCTGCCGCCAGCGCTGGTGCGGTGTTTGTCTTGTGCCATATCGTGTACTGCGTGACGTCGGCGCGTGTTGCAAGAAGCGCCCGGTCCAAATTCTTTTCCCGTAGGGCCGCCGTGTATGCCTTACCTATGTCAAAGTCTGGCAGGCGCCGCCAGCAGCAATCCTTGTACTTCTTCCCGGAGGCGCATGGGCATGGCTCGCTCCATTTTGGCTTCCACTTCTTGCGTATTGGCATTTTGCGGCTCTCGCTCGTCTCTCTTATGGCAGTTAAGCCGCTGTTGGAGAGTCGGAGCCTTGGCCATCATCAAGCAGCCGGAGAACTCGTTGCGAGGCGGTCACCCCGCCGACTACCCGCGTCATGGCGTCGGGCTCGGCGGCATCGCCGCTGACGCGAATGCCGCCGAACAGGTGAAAGATCCAGATCGACATCTCCGGGGAATCCACGCCTTGCGCCCCCTCGTAGACGAAGGCGCCGCCGCCGATGTCGCCCTTTACCCGAGCGCGGGCATTCTGCGCCGCGAGGAGCTTCCGGTGCATCTCCTCGCCGGGGCGGTTGAGGAAGCCCGCCCAGATCCCGTCTTTTGCCGATCGAGAATGACCTTGAAGTGGTGATAGAGCAGCCCTTGGGTGATGAACTTGAACAGTTCCCCGACACGGTCGCCGTCAAAGGGCAACGTCATGGCCGGCAAGAAAAGGCCATTCTGGAGAGTCAGCTCCTGCTGATGACCGGCTGCCAGTTGGCGCTTCAGCTTGGCGTTCTTATCCAGGCGCCGCTCCACCATCTGGGACAGCACCAGGGGCGCGTCTTGATGGTTGCTGGCGAACGGCAGCACCGTGGTCAAATAGTGCTCGTGGCCGCTCTTGACGCCGTTGCACGCGCTGCAGGTGGGCACCTTGGGCAGGTTCGCGCGGCGGCTCACCAGGAAAAATTCCCGCGCGAACACGTGATCCATCGTCTCGGCAGGCGCGGTGCCGCAGTAGACGCAGATCTTGCCAACATGCCGTTTGCTCATGGCGCCAGTATAACATGGAGTTTTGAGTCGAACGGTCCAAGGAAAAGACCCCGCATCCAATCGCGGTCTTAGCCACAGGCTAGCGCCACATCCCGCGCATGCGAGCGCCGATATCAATTCGTGGGCCTTGGGTTGGGCCACGGGCGGCCGCGCCCGGGGATGCAACCGGCCAATTCGTGCGCTCGAACAGGGCGAGCAGTTTCTCGGGAATGAAGCGGGTTCGCGATGCATAAACGTGCCGGTCACCCTGTGAGTGTTGACCGTGAGCGAAGAAGCGCTGCGGCACTACTAGATGGAGATGGTCCTTTGCACGCGTCATCGCGACGTAGAGCAGGCGGCGCTCCTCCTCGAGTTCGGCGGAGGTGCCGGCTCCCAGGTCGGATGGCATGCAGCCGTCGACCACGTTGAGGACGTACACCGACTTCCATTCCTGGCCTTTTGCCGAGTGGATGGTCGACAGGATGAGATAGTCCTCGTCTAAAAACGGCACGCCGGCCTGGTCGCTCGTCGCATCCGGCGGATCCAGGGTGAGTTCGGTGAGGAAGCGTTCGCGCGAAAGGTATCCGCCGGCTATCTGTTCAAGTTGAACGAGGTCGGCGCGACGGACTTCGGCGTCTTCGTGGATACGGTCGAGATGTGGTTCGTACCAGAGGCGGGCACGCTCCATGCCCGATGGCCATTCCGAATATCGAAGGTTTCCGATGGTTTCGACGAAATTGGCCCAACCGTCGCCAGCGCGAGGCGGGGAGGGAAGGGTACAGAGCGCGCCGAGCGGGTCGGTGGCCTCTGCCGTCTGATCGAGGATGCGCTGCGCGGAAGCAGGACCGATACCCGGCAACAGGTGCAACACGCGGAACCCAGCGACCCTATCGCGGGGATTCTCGACGAACCGCAGCAGTGCGAGCAGGTCCTTGACGTGCGCCGCGTCGAGAAACTTCAGACCGCCGAACTTCACGAACGGGATGTTGCGACGGGTGAGTTCGACCTCCAGCGCCCCGCTGTGCGAGGACGTACGGAAAAGCACCGCCTGTTGTTTGAGGAGAGCCCCTTCCTCGCGGGTTTCGAGAATGCGCTCGACGATGTACCGCGCCTGGTCCGCCTCGTCCCGCACCGCGATGAGGCGAGGTTTTTCCGACGAGGTCCGCTCCGTCCACAGGTTCTTGGTGAAGCGCTCCCTCGCGAGATCGATGACGCCATTTGCCGCGGAAAGGATCGGCTGCGTCGAACGATAGTTGCGGTCCAGGGTGATGATCTCCGCCATTGGACTGAACTGGTCGGGGAAGTCCAGGATGTTACGGACAGTCGCGGCGCGGAAGGAATAGATCGATTGCGCATCGTCGCCGACCACGGTGAGGCCACGGCCTCCCGGCTTCAAAGCGAGCAGAACCGATGACTGCAGACGGTTCGTGTCCTGATATTCGTCGACGAGGACATGATCGAAGCGGCCGCCGACATCGTCGGCGATGCCGGCATCGGACATCATCTGTGCCCAGTAGAGCAGGAGATCATCGTAATCGAGAACGTTGTGCTTCTGCTTGGCCTCGACGTACGCCGCGAAAAGTTCCTTGAGTTCATTGGCCCAGCCGGCGCACCACAGGTAAGACGCTCCGAGCACCTGGTCCAGCTCGGCCTCGGCGTTGACGCAGCGTGAATAGATCGAAAGGCACGTGCCTTTCGTAGGAAAGCGGCTTTCGGTCTTCGAGAGCCCGCGCTCGTGCCTGACCAGATTCATCAGATCGGCCGAGTCCTCACGATCGTGAATGGTAAATGCAGGGTTGAGGCCGATCTGGTCGGCATATTCGCGAAGCAGCCGGGCACCGATACCATGGAACGTGCCGGCCCAACTGAGCGCGTCCGTCATGATCCCGGCATCAGCGCCAAGCACCTTACGAGCGATCCGCTCGACGCGCCTTGACATCTCGGATGCAGCGCGCCGCGAGAACGTCATCAGCAAGATCCGACGCGGGTCGGCGCCGCTGACGATGAGGTGGGCAACACGGTGGGCAAGGGTATTCGTCTTGCCGGATCCGGCGCCAGCGATGACCAGCAGGGGAGCTCCGACATGACTGTCAGCGGTGACCCCGTGCTCGACGGCTCGACGCTGTTCCGGGTTGAGCGTCTCAAGATATGATGCGGCCGTCGACGCGAGCACGATCGTCCCCCTGTTAGAACTGCACGCTCGATGATTCTCGCTCAAATCGCAATGAGATCATCCACGCTGCGACCCCAGTAGAGAGCGTCCTTGTCGCTCCCTGTGTTCCGGCGCTCCATGCATACGGGCCTACGCCGCCGCCTTGTCTTCCTTGTCTTCGCCGCGCAGGACGATCTTTAGCGCCTCGTCAGGTAAAGGACGCTGCTGCGCCTTCGCCTCATCCCACGGAGCGCGCATCCAGACGTCGCGTTCCTCCTCGGTCGTCAGGATCACCGGCATTGCCTTCGGATGGATCGGCGCGACGATCGCGTTCGGTGATGTCGTTAAGAAACCATAGACGAGGTGAGGGCCGGGGATCGGCTTCGACTTCGTGCCGCGATCGCCCTTGAACTCGGTCCAGATGCCGGCGAACATGAACAGCGGTCGGCTGTCGTCGAGCGCAAACCAGACGACGTCTTTCTTCTTGGTCTCCGGGTTCATTTCGGGCGCGTACTCGGCGAAGCTGTTCGCCGGCACAAGGCAGCGGTTCTCTGGCTTTAGCCAGCCGCGCCAGTGGGGAGAGGACGTGTTGCGAATATTAGTTACCGGCGGACCGCCGGTCCTTGGTGGCGGCGGCATGCCCCACCGCATCGACACCATCTCTTCAGCATCGCCGAAATTGCGGACCACCGGTGCCGGATAGTCCGGAAAAACACCGGGCATCGCCGGCAGGTTGCCTACGTACTGGTTCATGCGTCTGAACAGGCCGGCAATCGCCGCCTGGTTGGTCGTGATTGAATATAAATTGCACATTTCAGCGGTCGCTCACGACGGACAACGACATTGCCAGGCCGCGGCGCTCTGCGTGACCGAACATCGCTTGGTCTGCATGTCCAGCCGTCACGATGACTTCCTCACCCCGTTCTGTTCAAATGATCGCATCATGATGCCGTCGAGAATCTTGCAGGCGGCAGCTCGAACCTTTCGCTCAGTATCCCCTGGCATCGGTGGCAGCTTATAGCTCGCCACGAGATCGGTAAGTTCCCTATGTACATCCATACGGAAGCCACGCGGGTCATCCGCCATTTCCGACAGGAGCTGAAACAGTGTCGCGAGCATGAACTGGATCGCCATGTCGGCTCCCATCTGCTCGGCCTGATCGTCCGTGATGAAGGAAAGCCTGTCCTGATGTTTCATCGCTGCGTCACCACACTCTGACTCTATCCTGTGTAGGTCCGAAAGCGTCCGCGTGTGTAAGCATGCGATACGGCCTTCCTCAACTCCGCTATCTCCGATTCCAAGAGATTGTTCGCAATGATTAGCGCGCGAACAGCCGCACGCGGATCGCCGTCGCAGACGGCGATTGCCTGGTCAACGGCGGCTTCAAGACCATCGTCCTGTTCGTTCGGCTGAGAGACCGAGAACATGGCTCTGTTCCAGGTTGACCGTCGATGGCGTATGTTCCTATTTTGTTCTCATGGAGTCAAGCCGCCGTTTCAAGCCGCCCTGGACGCTGATCCGGGAAAATTCGGAGTGCTACGTGGTCAAGGACGCCAACGGCGTGACCTTGGCATGGCTCTATTGCCGTGATGACGCGCAGCGCTACAGCTTCGGCGTCAGCAAGCTATCCGCCGATGAGGCCCGCCGCATCGGTAAGGCGATCGCACGCATTCCCGAATTCATGATGCCGCGCCAGGGCTTCTATCCGCGGGGCGGCGGACCGCGCTGGCGCGAAGACCGGCCATACCACGTCGCGCTCGAAGACCGTTACATCCGCGAGCACTGGGATGAAATCTACGCGCTCTGCAGGTTGAACAGCCTGCCGCTCAATGCGACCGGCGAGGTGATTGAGAATGACGGCGTTTGGAGAGTCTACGAGTTTACCTGGCAGATGGATGCCATCCTGTTCTGGGAGCGGTTCGAGGGGCGCTGGCTGCGCGGCACGGAGTTTCACTATCCCGAGCGGCCAGTGAACCTGCCTGCATTGAAGCCGCCTAAGAACTGGCCGAAATCCAATCTCCGCGATCTACGCTAATCGATGGTAGCGAACATCATGAGCAAACGCCGAGTCCTTGTATCGATGCTCCTGCTGCTGTCGAGCGCGGTGGTGGCCGACGAATTCGTGGGGCAGGCCAGCGTCATTGACGGCGACACGCTGGAAATTCATGGGACGCGCATCCGGCTCTGGGGAGTCGATGCCCCTGAGAGCAGCCAGCTATGCCGAGATTCGGACAGCAACCTGTATCGCTGCGGCGCGAACGCAGCCAATGATCTCGACACCTTCATCGCACGGCGGCCGGTCAATTGTACACGCGTATCCGAGGATCAATACGGACGGAGTGTAGCGACCTGTTCGGTTGGCGGCACCGATCTCGGGGAATGGCTTGTTCGCAATGATCTCGCGCTGGATTGGCCGCAATATTCGAAAGGGAGGTATGCCGCTGCCGAGCGCGATGCCGATCGTGCGGGCCGCGGCATGTGGGCAGGCAGCTACGTGGCCCCATGGTTGTTCCGCGTGTGCATCAGGGCGGGCGGCACCCCTTCCAACTGCTCGGATGATGCGAACGCACATCCCTGAATGCGCCTTCATGCAGCGAATCGGAGTTTCAAGAGTTAAGAGGGCCAAATCAACATCGGAGTGAGCTGGTGCGATTTGTGCGACTCGCGCTAAGCAGTTGCCATCACCTCCTCACTGCGCAAAGGGAATGAGATGGTTGCTGCTGCCCGTGAATTACCGGCGTCAGGTTATGCGCTGGAAGTTGATGGTCGACTCAAGGCCGAATTTGCGACCAGGGACGGAGCCAAGATGGGCGCGGAAGAACTGAAAAAGCGTTTTCCCATGCTCAGAATCAGAATCTATGACGCGCAGACGCAGACGCGCGAGGACGTCGAGCTGACCTGAGTCTGGCATCGGCTTGGAGGGGCAACCGCTGTGACGATACCTGTTGCTGAAATCCACATGCGGATGCTCGTGGGCACGCAGAATCGTATGGCTTGAGAAAAGCGCAATAGGTTCATCGTCAGACTTTGCTGATCGGCAGCCCAGTGGTTTGCCGTCTCCCTGCGGGACCGGGCTGTCGGCTGACGCTAAAACCCGGCTTGAGCCGGGTTTTCACCCTTCGGGCTTCCATCCCTGACGGAAGATGCGGCGGGAGCGGAATTTCGTCGGCGTCGGCGATAGACGATGCAGGAGAGAGGAAGAGTGGGGCGGCGCTTGCCGTGACGGGTTGAGGACCGGAGGAGAGTCTTCCGGCGCCCGTCATGGAGATTGCTCCCATGAATACGCAGGTTCTTGATGCCCGCCGCGACGCCGACGGCGGTTACAGAGTGGATGTGAGTCGCGGAGAGCGCGTCGGTCGGGTGTCCTCGGAGTGGTTTTCCCGTCCGGCGGATCAGCGTTATCTGTCGCTCAACGAACTGGCCCGCACGGTACGTGATCGCACGGACCGCAGCCGGACGCGCGTCGTGGAAAGCGCGCTCATCCATGTGGAGGCAAGCCGCGAGGACCCGGAGCGCTTGGCGCTGATGTTGCCCGGCTCGGACAGGCCAGTCGCGCCGACCCACTGGAGCTTCGGCCAGCTTGCAAGCCAGGTTGGCGCGCCGGCCGCTTACCTGCGGCAACTTCCCGCGGCACTCGCAGGGATCAACCTGCAATATGGCCTGACCGCCAATCGGGCCGAACAGATCAAGACGCTCGAAACTGACGATGGCCGAGTCGAGCTTCGCGCCGTCACGAGCCCAGACTACGGCAGAATTTTCGACCACGAGTTAGTCGAGGCCGTCCAGCGCATCGCCGGCAATGGAACTGGCGATACGCGGTGGAAGGTGCCGGGTGTGCTCAACTGGTCGACCGGGACCTACAATCCTCGTGTCGACATCTCCAAGGACACGACGACCCTCTATGCATCGGACAGGGACGTTTTCCTTTTCCTGGTTGACGACCTGAACCCGATCGAAGCCGGTCGTCTCCGTGACGGCTCGCCCGACCTCTTTTTCCGAGGCTTCTATTGCTGGAATTCGGAGGTTGGGGCGAAGACGCTCGGCATGGCGAGCTTCTATCTCCGTGCAGTCTGCCAAAACCGCAATCTGTGGGGCGTGGAGGATTTCGAGGAGATCACTATTCGCCACTCCAAATACGCCGCAAATCGTTTCGCCCATGAAGCGGCCCCGGCGCTGCTGAACTTCGCCAACTCCTCACCCATGCCCTTCGTCAATGGCATCAAAGCCGCCCGCGAGCGAATCGTGGCGCGTAACGACGACGATCGCACCGAGTTCCTGCGTCGCCGCGGCTTCTCGAAGGCCGAGACAGGCAAGGTGATCGATGCAGTGCTGGCGGAGGAAGGCCGCCCGCCTGAAAGCATCTTCGATTTCGTGCAGGGCATCACCGCCGTCGCCCGCGACAAGTCTCACCAAGACGCACGCCTGGACATGGAGACGAAGGCGAAGAAGCTCTTGGATCGCGTCGCCTGATTACCACGAAGCCGGGCATGCGAACTTCCCGTGTCCTCGGCTTTGCTTCTTCCGCGTTTTTCCGTTTCGTCTCCTTCGTGGCGCCGTCCTCTGAGAGCAAGAGGGCGGCGCTTCGCTCCGTGAACGGCTTGGAGGCCGAGAGAGAGGCTTTCGGCCGGCCGTTCTGGAGAAACTGACATGGCAAAAGCCGTTCAGAAGATCAAGCTGTCGCTGTCGCGCGACATTCCCTTCAACAAACTCGTGCTGTCCCAATCCAATGTCCGCCGCATCAAGGCGGGTATCTCGATCGAAGATCTTGCCGAAGACATCGCACGTCGGTCCCTCCTGCAAAGCCTGAATGTCCGGCCAGTCCTCGATGCCGACGGCCAGGAGACCGACATGTTCGAGGTGCCAGCCGGCGGTCGCCGCTATCGCGCGCTTGAGCTCCTGATCAAGCAGAAGCGTCTCGCGAAGACCGCGCCGATCCCCTGCATCGTCGCTGATGCCGGCGGTGAGATTTCGGCGGAAGAGGACTCGCTTGCCGAAAACGTCCATCGCGTCGCGCTTCATCCTCTCGACCAGTTCCGCGCGTTCCAGACCCTGCGCGAACAACGCAAATCCGAGGAGGAGATCGCGGCCATCTTCTTCGTATCCGTCGGTGTCGTGAAGCAGCGCCTTCGGCTTGCGGCCGTTTCTCCAAAACTGCTCGACGTCTATGCCGACGATGGCATGTCGCTCGAGCAGTTGATGGCGTTCTCCGTCACGGACGATCACGCGCGGCAAGAGCAGGTCTGGGAGAACGTCAACCGGTCGGGCTATGACGAGCCGTATCAGATCAGGCGCGTTCTGACCGAGCGCGCGGTAAAGGCCTCCGACAAGCGCGCCCGTTTCGTCGGCGTCGCCGCCTACGAGGCGGCCGGCGGCAATGTGCTGCGCGATCTCTTCGAGGAAGACGGCGGCGGCTGGCTCGAGGACATCGCCCTGCTCGAGCGTCTTGTCGCCGAGAGGCTCCGCACCGAAGCCGAGAAGATCGCTGCCGAAGGTTGGAAGTGGATCGAGGTCGCCCCGAGCTTCCCCTACGGTTACGATCACGGGCTGCGCCGGCTCGAAAGCGAACCGGCCGATCTCACCGTTGAGGAACAAGCAAGCCTCGATGCGCTCCAAGCCGAGTATACGGCGCTCCAGGAGAAATACGAGGATGCTGACGAAATACCGGATGAGGCGGACACGCGCCTCGGCGAACTCGAGCAGGCCCTCGCGGCCTTCGAGGACTGGCCGCATATTTTCGACGCGGCCGCCATTCCGCACGCCGGCGCCTTCGTCAGCATCGATACCGATGGGACGGTACAGGTCGCGCGCGGCTATGTCCGCGGCGAGGACGAAGCGGCGTTCGCTGCGGCAGTAGTCGAGCCCGATCCTGAATCCGGCCCCGCAACGCCTGGCTCCGACGATGGTGCTCAACCCACAGCTCCGGTCCAGGGCAGTGTGATTACCATGGCCGGGCAGGTACCGCCGGATGAGGAAGAGGATGATGCCATCCGGCCCTTGCCCGACCGGCTCGTCATCGAGCTCACCGCGCACCGGACGCTGGCGCTGCAGGACGCGGTTGCGGCCCAACCGCAGGTCGCGATGACGGCGCTCTTGCACAAGCTCTGCCTCGACGCCTTCCATCGGACTTGCGGTCCATGCTGTATCGAGGCCGGCGTGCGTCATGTGCAGCTTTCCATCCAGGCGCCCGAATTGAAGGAAAGCGCGTCCGCCAGATCGATCGCCACTCGGCATGAGGGCTGGAGAGCCGACATGCCGACCGACGAGGCTGCCCTGTGGGATTGGCTGGTTGCGCTCGACGATGCCAGCCGGCTGGCTTTGCTCGCCCATTGTGTTTCCTTCGGCGTGAATGCCCTGTTCGAGAAGGTCGATCGCCATGGCGGGCCCGGCATTACCAGCCATGGGCTGCAGCGCCGTCTCGATCAGGCTGATCGGCTCGCCCGTGCAGTTGGTCTCGACATGGTGGAGGCCGGCTGGCGTCCGACGGTCGACAACTATCTCGGCCGTGTCACCAAGGGCCGTATCCTCGATGCGATCCGCGAGGCGAGGGGCGAATCCTCGGCTCAGCTCATCGACCATCTCAAGAAATCGGAGATGGCGAAGGAAGCCGAACGCCTGCTCGAGGGCGCCGGCTGGCTCCCCGAGCCGCTGCGCGTCGCCGCCGTGGCTTCGCCTTCGGACAGCTCTGACGCGCCGTCCGAGCCGCTTCCCGAATTCCTCTCCGGCGGTGACGAGGCATCGACCGACGGCGACGAGAGCGAGCAGCCGCACGCCGTCGCGGCCGAATAGGCCATCGCTGCGGGGCGGCATCCGCCGCCCCGCAGTTCTTTACCACTTCCCCTTCATCTCTCGGCCCGGCCCTCGCGCCGGGCTTCATCGTCTTGGGAGCACCATCATGACTGACGATACTTCAACACCCGGCTCGGGTTTCGATTCTGCCTCCTGGCCCTGCGGGACCAGGAATTTATCAGACTATGCAAGTCCACTCTCTCCGAGAACAAGACAGCGTTGTTCGACGCGCTCGCCAGTGCGCGCATCGACACCGCGGAGGTCACATTCAACGGCTATGCCGATGAGGGGCAAATCGACGGCGCTGTCGCGGACGGAGAGGGCGGTGACACGGATCTCCAGAGCATCCATGTCGAGATTGCGCGGGTCGAATGCGGCAACCAGATTGTCACGCGGCAAACCCTCTCCGTGAAGGACGCGATCGAGAAGCTTGTCTACGACCTCCTCGAGCAGACCTACTCCGGATGGGAGAATAACCAGGGCGCCTACGGTGACTTTCTGTTCGACGTCGCCGAGCGAACGATCACGCTCAACTTCAATGAGCGGATCGAAACCTCCGAATACACCCAGCATGTGTTCTGAGGGAGGAAGCAATGGCGCATCCCTATCATCATTCGCTCTCCTCGGTGAAGAAGTGGGGCGGGGCAGTCGATGACTATCTGCCGATCCATAACTGGTTCGATGCGAGCAAGCAGATCACGGCGGATTTTCGGCACCGCGCGCTCCGCCATCACGCCGAGGGCATCTTCATGGCCGAGACCATCTTTTGTCCGACCATCACATTGTCGTCCGGCCGCGTCATTCCGACGCGCTGGGTCGGTGAGCAGCACGTTATCGAGGATCTCGGACACATCCCGTCCTTCGCCGATTGGGTGAGGTGCATCCGTCCCGAACCCTGGATGAGCCGCACGCGGCGCATCTCGTGCGAGCCCGAGCCGCCGGTTTCTTCGACTGCAGAAGGAGCTTGACTATGTACGGCACGTATTTGCGCCTGAATATCACCGTGCATGATAGTTGGCGTGCGGTGGTTCGCGCGGCAGCGCGCAAGCTCACTCGGCAAGCGCTTCGCGACCCCCGGTGTCGCATAGCGCGCAAGCGGTTCTACCGCGAGATGCTCGATTATCACCGCCGGGAACAAGAAATCGTTGCGACCTGGCGGCTTTGACACCTCGTCCGTCGAGCACGGTTCCAACAAGTGATCGCCGATTGGGATAGTTCGCTCAAAGGGTCTGGCGCTGGTCGCCGGGCCCTTTCTTCTGGGTGAGATCCAGAGGGAGAGGTGGGCCGGGAAGGGTTTGAACCGCGGCGGTGTCAGGAGAGCGCCGGGCGGTTCGGCCTTTTCCCGCTCTCCGAAAGACATCCTGCCATGACCGAACCTCTCGTCGGCGGCGCCAGCGCCGCGCCGCTCTCGATGCGTGCCACCGCCGTTGTCGCATCCGCAGTCGTCAGGGCTGCGCGACAGCTTTTGACCGATCTCGAACAGGGACGTCGCATCGATGCCGCCGTTCTGCGCCACGCCATGCAGGCAGCGTTCGGCACCTCCGATGCGACCGGCGCCTGGAACTGGAAGACCGCTTACGACGCCTGCGAGGCGGCGACCGTCCTGTTCCTGTCTCTTATACACATCTAGATGTGTATAAGAGACAGCGTCAGGGCTGCGCGACAGCTTTTGACCGATCTCGAACAGGGACGTCGCATCGATGCCGCCGTTCTGCGCCACGCCATGCAGGCAGCGTTCGGCACCTCCGATGCGACCGGCGCCTGGAACTGGAAGACCGCTTACGACGCCTGCGAGGCGGCGACCGTCCTGTTCCTGCGGCGGCATGGCGCCGCCATGCGCGCCAAGGCGGCGTCGCCAGCCGACATGCTGTCGATGCTGATGCGGATCGCAAGCCTCCTTCCGACCCAGACACGCCGGTCCGAGGAAAGCGAATCGCTCCAGCAGTTCTCGACGCCGATCGGATTGGCGTATGTCGCGAGCGTGGCCGCCGCGATCACGCCAGCCGATGTCGTGCTGGAGCCGTCGGCCGGTACCGGCCATCTGGCCGTTCTCGCGGAACTGGCTGGCGCCTCCCTCGTCCTCAATGAGTTCGCCGAGAGCCGCGCCGGCATTCTCGGGCAGATCTTTCCTGCCATCTCCACCACGCGGTTTGACGCCGCACACATCAACGACCACCTCGATGCGCGTACCGTGCCGAGCGTCGTGCTGATGAACCCGCCGTTCTCGGCCGCAGTCCACGTCGATCGCGCGATGGCAGATGCGGCATTACAGCACGTCGGCTCGGCGTTGGCCCGTCTTCCAGCAGGCGGGCGCCTGGTCGCCATCACCGGCGCGAACGTCGCCCCCGACAACCCTGTGTGGACCGACTCCTTCAAGCGGCTTCAGGATCAGGGACAGGTCGTGTTCTCGGCGGCGATTGACGGCGCCGTCTATGCCAAGCACGGTACCACCACCGACACCCGCCTGACCGTTATCGATCGGGTGCCGGCGGGCGATATCGCGTTGTTGCCGGCATCCGCTGGCATCGCGCGAGACCTGCCGACTTTGCTCGGCTGGGTCATCCGGGACGTGCCAGCACGTCGTCCACTTGCTGGCAAGCCGATTGCGGTCGTGCCAGCAATTGCCAGCCCGTCCACGCCGCGGACCGTCCGCGCCTACGTCGCAAAGCGCCAACCGGCGACCGCGGCGCCAGCATCCGATCTCGTGGCGACGGAAGTCATCTATGAGCCCATCGACTGGATGCCCACTGATGCCAGTACCATCACCGATGCGCTCTATGAAGCCTACACACTTCAGTCGATCCGCATTCCCGGCGCGCAGGCCCATCCCACAAGGCTCGTGCAGTCGGCTGCAATGGCGTCGGTCGCGCCGCCAAAGCCATCCTATCGGCCGCATCTGCCGGCCAATGTCATAACGGATGGCATCCTCTCGGACGCGCAGCTCGAGAGCGTCATCTACGCTGGCGAAGCCCATTCGGAGTTTCTCGCAGGTTCCTGGACGGTCGATGCCACCTTTGACGTCGTGGCGGCCGCGCGTGATGACGCTGAGAATGCGGTTCGTTTTCGCCGCGGTTGGTTCCTGGGCGATGGCACCGGCGCGGGCAAGGGCCGGCAGGTCGCCGGTATCCTGATCGACAACTGGCTGAAGGGCCGGCGTCGTGCGGTCTGGATTAGCAAATCCGATAAGCTGATCGAGGATGCGCAGCGCGATTGGTCGGCACTTGGGGTGGAGCGGCTGCTCGTGACGCCGCTTTCCCGCTTCCGGCAGGGCACGCCGATCCGGCTTGCGGAAGGCGTCCTATTTACCACCTACGCTACGCTGCGCACCGACGAGCGTGGAGAAAAGCTTTCGCGCGCGCGTCAGATCGTTGAATGGTTGGGCTCCGACTTCGACGGAGTGATCGTCTTCGACGAGAGCCACGCCATGCAGAACGCGCTTGGTGGCAAGGGCGAGCGGGGTGACCTCAAGGCGATTGCTTGCAATCGTCCGGGGGCGGCCTCTCAGCAGGGCCGCGCGGGCCTGAGGCTGCAGCATGCTTTGCCGAATGCCCGCGTCGTCTACGTCTCGGCCACCGGTGCGACTACGGTTCATAATCTCGCCTACGCTCAGCGTCTCGGAGTGTGGGGCGGTGACGACTTCCCATTCGCGACGCGGGCCGAGTTTGTCGAGGCGATCGAGGAGGGCGGTGTCGCCGCCATGGAGGTTTTGGCGCGCGACCTCAAGGCGCTCGGCCTTTATGCCGCGCGTTCGCTATCTTATGAGGGTGTCGAATACGAACTGCTCGAACACCAGCTTACGCCCGAGCAGGTTCGCATCTACGATGCCTATGCCGGCGCATTCAGCATCATCCATAACAATCTCGACGCGGCGATGCGCGCCGCCAACATCACCGGCGAGACCGGCACTCTGAACGCGCAGGCTAAGTCCGCGGCGCGATCTGCCTTCGAAAGCGCCAAGCAGCGCTTCTTCGGCCATCTGCTCACCTCGATGAAGACGCCTTCGTTGATCCGCTCGATCGAGCGCGATCTTGATGCCGGCCATGCGGCCGTCATCCAGATCGTCTCGACCGGCGAAGCGCTGATGGAGCGCCGGCTGGCGGAGATTCCGACCGAAGAGTGGAGCGACGTTCAGGTCGACATCACCCCGCGGGAGTATGTCCTCGATTACCTCGCCCATTCCTTCCCGGTCCAGCTCTATGAGCCCTTCACCGACTCAGAGGGTAATCTCTCTTCCCGGCCCGTCTATCGCGACGGTCAGCCGGTCGAGAGCCGGGAAGCCGCCAAGCGCCGCGACCGCCTGATCGAAAAGCTCGCCTCGCTTCCGCCCGTACCGGGTGCGCTCGACCAGATCGTCCAGCGGTTCGGCACGGACATGGTCGCTGAGGTCACGGGACGTTCTCGCCGCGTCGTTCGTAAACGGGATCGGCTGATCGTCGAGAACCGCGCGGCCTCAGCCAATCTCGCCGAGACCGCGGCCTTCATGGACGACGCCAAGCGCATCCTCATCTTCAGCGACGCCGGCGGCACGGGCAGAAGCTACCATGCCGAACTGTCGGCTCGGAATCGCAGGCTGCGTGTTCATTACCTGCTCGAGCCGGGCTGGAAAGCCGACGCCGCCATCCAGGGCTTGGGTCGCACGAATCGTACCAACCAGGCGCAGCCGCCGCTGTTTCGCCCCATTGCGACAGATGTGAAGGCGGAGAAGCGCTTTCTCAGCACCATTGCTCGCCGGCTCGACACGCTGGGCGCCATCACCCGAGGTCAGCGCCAGACCGGAGGGCAGGGCCTGTTCCGCCCCGAGGACAACCTCGAAAGCCATTACGGCCGTGACGCACTGCGCCAACTATATCTGCTTCTCGTCCGCGGCAAGGTTGAAGGCTGCTCGCTCCAGGCGTTCGAGGACGCGACCGGTCTGAAGCTGATGGATGCCAACGGCATCAAGGATGAACTGCCGCCGGTCACGACATTCTTGAACAGGCTGCTGGCGTTGACCATCGACCTGCAAAACGTGTTGTTCGCCACGTTCGAGCAACTGCTCTCCGCTCGCATCGAAGGCGCGATTGCGTCCGGCGCCTACGATGCCGGCCTGGAGACGCTGCTCGCGGAGAGCTTCATCATCGCCGACCGACGCGTGATCTATACCCATCCCGGGACTGGCACCGAGACACGGCTGCTGTCCATCACCGAACGGCAGCGTAATCGTCCCGTAACGCTGCGGGAGGCGTTCGATCGGCTCTCGGATTCGTGCGCCGTGCCGCTCGTCAACGAGCGCTCGGGCCGGGCCGCCGTTCAGGTGCCTGCGCCGAGCTTCATGCTCGATGACGGTGAGATCGAACGGCGCGTGCGGCTGATCCGGCCGATGGAGCAGCACAGCGTTCCCCTAAGCGCAATGGCGGAAAGCCATTGGGCCGAAGCCGATCGCGGCCGCTTCGGCGCGGCCTGGCAGGCCGAGCTCCATGACCTGCCCGAATTCTCGGAAAGCACAATCCATGTCGTCGCCGGCTTGCTGCTGCCGATCTGGAAGCGGCTGCCGGACGAGTCGACGCGGGTCTACCGGCTTCAGACCGATGCTGGAGAAAGAGTCATCGGCCGCAAGGTTTCGGCCAGTTGGGTGGCGAACGTCCTTGCGGCCGACGCGCCCAAGCTGGCGTCCGACGCAGCCTTTGCCGCTCTGATGGAGGGGCGAACTGTTCTCGACCTGGCCGAAGGCCTCCAGCTTCGCCGCGTCCGCGTCATGGGCAGACACCGGATCGAGCTGTCCGGATGCAACGACACGATGCGCGATCGCCTCAGGACGTATGGCCTCTTCAGCGAGATCATCTCCTGGAAGCTGCGCATGTTCGTGCCTACGGATGAGGCCGGCATCGAGGTCCTGGCAAAGGTGCTCGAGCACTATCCAATCGAGCGCATCGTCGAACGGGAGGCTGCGTGATGCGCCGCGATGCCTCCGAACTGGCGCATCGCCTCGCGCGCGAGGCCGAGGCGGTGTGCCGTCGTTACCTTTCCAATGGAAAGCGCGAAGGGCGGTATTGGCTGGTTGGTGATGTCTACAATACGCCGGGCCGCTCGATGTTCGTGCGGCTCCAGGACTCCACCAAGGGGAGCGCGGGTAAGTGGACCGACGCCGCGACCGGTGAGCATGGCGATCTCCTGGACATCATTCGGCATAGCCTTGGGCTCCGTGACTTCCGCGAAGTTGCTGAAGAGGCGAGGCGGTTTCTCAAGCTGCCCCGCACTGAATCGGAACCCGTACCACGACTGCCCCCAGTGCGCTCCGTCCCGGCGGGATCACGAGAGGCCGCAAGGCGGCTCTTTGCAATCTCAGGCCCGATCGAAGGCACCATGGTGGAGACCTATCTGCGACGCCGCGGAATAGCTCGCGTGCACCATGGTGGCAGCGTCCGCTTCCATCCGCGCTGCTACTATCGCTCCGATGAGCACGTACCCACCGAGACCTGGCCGGCGATGATCGCTTGCGTCACAGATCTCGATGGCAGAATCACTGGTGTGCATCGCACGTGGCTCGATCCAGACGGCTTTGATCGCATTCGACTCGGCAAGGCGCCGATCGACACGCCGCGACGCGCCATGGGCGATCTGCTCGGCAATGCGGTTTGCTTCGGTGCGCCGGACGACGACGTGCTTGTGGCCGGCGAAGGCATCGAAACCATGCTCTCGCTGCGTTGTGCGCTGCCAACATTGCCGATGGCCGCAGCGCTGTCGGCCAATCACCTCGCAGCCATGCTGCTGTCGTCAAGCTTGCGTCGGCTCTATATCGCGCGGGACGCTGACGCCGCTGGAGACATGGTGCAAGCCACTCTGTTGAACCGCGCACAAGCGGCCGGCATCGAAGCAATCCCCTTGTCACCTCGGCTGGGCGATTTCAACGAGGATCTGCACATCTTCGGTCTCGACGCCCTACGAGCGGCATTGCGGCTGCAACTCGTACCGGAAGACGTCTCCCGCTTTCTTCTATTGTCGGCCACCGTCGTATAGGCGCGCTTGGCGTCCCATCAACGTCGACAGCTCGGTCGCGCGGCGGCCCAATGCCGGAGAGGACGCGACCTCGGCCTTCTAGAGGGCGATCGGACGGCAAGCGGCCCCGGCCGCCAATGGCTACGACCGGCTATTTTCCGCCGGCCCTGCGGGCCTTTGCATCGCGAAGCAAAATAGCCGGCCTCCGCCATCCTCCGCTGGCGCTTCGGCCCTCCGCTGCGCTTTCGGGTTCTGGCCCGTTCCGCTCGCCGTCTGAGTGATCGCCACGAAGGCCGCGATGGGCGCGGCCAATCCGGCAAAGGACCTCTCCCGATGAGCGACCATGACGACACCGAACAGCACACGCCATCTCCGTCCGACCTCGTCCTCAACGAATTGCAGCTCTTTGGCTACCGTCCATTCGACGACCAGCCCGATCCGAGACCCCTGCCAGAGGGCAAGATGATCGCCGGTGCCGTCGCCGATATTTTCGACGCCCTGGTCGCTACCCTGGGCGACACGCGGCTCGAGCCCGACCTTCCGGATCTGCTGTGGTCGACGGTCAACCTCTTCCATCGTGCCACAGATCGCATCGGACGGCAGCTCGATGACAACGAGCAGGCCCAACGCAAGAGCCAGCGCGAGCAGAACGGCTCGGAAGTACGATCGGTCGAGCTCGAGCGCCTGACGGCAGAAGGCATCACGCTGATCGAACGCCGCAACTGCCTGGAGCTCTTCCGCGATCAGGCCGTCGAACTCTTTGAGGTCCACACCGGCTCTTCCTGGCGCCCTCGATCGGGATCACTGGTCAACCATCGCACGCTCACCGCGGCAATGATCGACTCCCGCGACTTCATCGCAGCCAAGCGCCGCGCCGAAACCGAGGTCATGTTGCCTCCCGGACCGAAGGTCGCACTGACCGGCGGCTTCGACTGCAACGACCACCGCTTGATCTGGGATCGTCTCGACAAGGTTCACGCCAAGCATCCCGACATGGTCCTGATCCACGGCGGCTCGCCGAAAGGCGCCGAACTGATCGCCTCCAAATGGGCCACTAACCGCAAGGTGCCACAGATCGCTTTCAAACCGGACTGGACGAAGCATGCCAACGCGGCACCGTTCAAGCGCAATGACGCCATGCTCGAACTCCTACCAATTGGCGTCATRCATTTCCCGGGCACGGGAATCCAGGACAACCTCGCCGACAAGGCAAGACGTCTCGGCATTCCCGTCTGGAAGTTCGGTGACGGCGCGTAAGCGCCGTCTTTACTACCTGAACCACCGGGTGGAGTTGCATCGCCGCAACTCCGCCTCGTTTCGACTTTATGTCCAAAATTGCGCCGCGGTGGTGGTGGAAGGCGCGACCGTTACATCTTTGCATATGGAGCCACCACCATGCTCGCGCTTGGACTTGCCCTCAACGCCGTTGGCATTGGCTTGTTCTGCTGGCTGATCTTCACGCTAGCCGTATACGCGTTGCCGTTTTTTGTCGCAGTGAGCACCGGCATGATCGCGTTCCATAGTGGCGCCGGCATCCTCGGTGCGCCGCTTGTTGCCATTGCCGCCGGCGTGTTGGCACTCGCGGCCGGTCGAACCGCGCTTGCAATGACACGGTTTCCGATCCTGCGTGCAGCCATAGCGGCGGCTTTTGCCATCCCAGCCGCGATTGCTGGCTATCATGTGCTCTTCACGATGTCGCAACTCGGGATGCCATCGCCCGCTTGGTGTGAGGTCTCCGCTTGCCTCGGCGCGGCATTCATCGGCAGCACGGCGTGGACGAAGTTGACCGTCTTCGCGGAGCCCCGCCCGTTGGAGCAGGGCAGGGGCGCGCAGAGTGCGCCTCAGCCAGTTCTTTCGGCCGCAACACGCGACGGATAGTCCCTCGCCACCTGCCTCCTCGACCAAATTCGGGTAGGCCGGCGCGTTGAAGGAGGGATGGTCGAACTTGAGCGAAAAGTGGTCGCGTCCCTTCGGACATGACTTGTAGCAGGCTGCGTTATCTCGGCTCTGTCAATACAGATGCGATGGTGACGTCCTTCGCACGGAGCTATTTGTCGGCTGACAGTAGCGCCGTTTCCTGCACGTTGTTTCTTTCTTTACCCCTGAACATTCCGACCTCTTGCGCATTGAAACCGAGACTAGCCAAGTCTTCTCCCGAGATTGTGGTTCAGCACGCAGACGCGCGTGGCCTCTTTGATGGCTCGATCTGGCCGAAGACCGGCTCCGCCTCGATCGTCTGAGCCGCAACGCCGTCGCTTGAGACTTTCTTCCCCTGGGCTACGCCCATTCCTCGCGAGGCATATGTGGACGCCCCCTCCGGGGGAAGAAGAAAAAGGAAGAATAGTGCAGTTTCGATCAGGTGCTTCCATATGTCCGGCCTCTCGAAGGCGGCGCATACGGCCGCGGGCCCTGAATGAGTCCGCGTATCAGGTCCCTTTCAAGAAAGCGCGCCATAATGCGCAATCTCGCGAACGGTCTGTCCTGGTACGTGGGTCAGATCGACTCCATCACTCCCTTTACACCTCTCCCGAAGCCCTTGGTCCCTACTCCTCTTCCCGGTCAGCCAGCCGCGACAAGGCTCGGCCGGAAGTAATGGCCGCGCGTCAGGACCGCCCAGGCCACCCGCGCCATTTTGTTGGCCAAAGCCACTGTGACGACACGTGCGGGCTTCTTCTCAAGCAGCGATCGCGCCCATTCCGAAAGCCAACTTCCATCCTTTATGCGGGCGGACCTGACAACAGCGGTGGCGCCGACGACCAACAGTGTTCGTATATATTGACTGCCCATCTTGGTGATCCGGCCGAGCCGCTCCTTGCCGCCTGAAGAGTTGGCTCGGGGTGTGAGCCCGAGCCAGGCGGCGAAGGCTCGACCCGATCCGAAGTAACCCGGATCGGGCACGGTCGCGGCGATCGCGGTCGCCGTCACGATGCCGACGCCAGGGATGCTCGCCAACAGCTTGCTTGCGGCGTTGGTGCGATGCCAAGCGAGCAGTTCGGCATCGAGCCGGCGGATCTGGTTGTCGAGCATGGCGACCTGTTGCGCCAGACAGCGGATCACCGTTCGCGCGATCTCTGGGATCGGACATTCATCCTCGCCTGCCTTGAGCACTTCTGCCACCAGGGCCGCGGTCTTGGCCAGACCAAGTCCGGTCACCAAACCGAATTCGGCGAGGTGCGAGCGGACGGCGTTCACCAACATGGTGCGCTGACGCACGAGCATCGATCGCGCGCGATGGACCATTTGGATGGCCTGCTGCTCTGTCGTCTTGACCGGCACGAAGCGCATAGTCGGTCGCCCCACCGCCTCGCAAATTGCTTCGGCGTCCGCCGCGTCGGTCTTGCTGCGTTTGACGTATGGCTTCACGTAGTGGGGCGCTATGAGTTTCACTTCGTGGCCAAGCTCGCTGAGCGCTCGTCCCCAATAATGCGCTGTACCGCACGCCTCGATTCCGATCACGCTAGGTTCGAGCTTCGCAAAGAAAGCCAGAACTTCGGACCGCCGCAGTTTGCGGCGGACGACAGGCTCACCAGAATCGTCGACTGCGTGAACTTGAAAGATGTGTTTCGCGATATCCAGTCCGATTGTCAGCGACATATGCGGTTCCTTTCGAGTGAGCCTGTCTTCATCTCTATGCTCGGCCTGAATTGGGCCGAGGGAAGGGCGTCCACATATTCAAGAAAGTCTCTACGACAGCGTCCTCCGCTGCGCTCCGGCCCGCAAGCGGGTGCGTCGCCGATCGTCCTCGGCCTGTAGATCGCCATCGAGGCCGCGGTGGTCGCGGGCTCGAAACACAAACAGGAGAAGTGACATGGCTACCATCGGTTCTTTCAAGAAGGTCGGCAACGATTTCCAGGGCGAGATCGTCACGCTGAGCCTGCAGGCCAAGGGCGTCCGCATCGTCGCCGAGCAGAACCGCTCCTCCAACGAGAACGCGCCCAGCCACCGCATCTTCGTGGGCCGGGCCGAAATCGGCGCAGCTTGGTCGAAACGCTCCGAGGAAGGTCGCGACTACCTCTCGCTCAAACTCGACGACCCGTCGTTCAACGCACCGATCTACGCGAACCTGTTCGATGACGAGGGTGGTGAAGGCTACACACTGCTGTGGTCGCGGCCGCGGAAGAACGGCGAGTAAAGCTCGCTCCGCCCCGCCCGGGTTCTCCGGGCGGGGCTTCTGTTTGGTTCACGCTTGGCCCAAGCATGATGCTAGAACTCGAATGCGGGAAGCGCGATTTCTGTCGGTGAAGCCGAGCATCCACTGCCCAGTTACCAGCGGAGCACTCCAACCGTCGGCTGGCGTCGGCCTACGATTTGCTTCCGCGTCCAACCCGTTTGAGCAAGTCGCCCGGCTCCGATCCCAATGCTTCGGCAATCTGTCCAAGCACAGTAACGCTCGCCGCTACATCGCCGCGTTCGATCGCGCCGACGTAACGAGCGCTTAGGCCCGCGCGCTCGGCCAACTCCTCCTGCGTCATTTTTAGATCGTGGCGTCTCCGACGCAGGTTCACCGCCATGATCTCCTTGAGATCCATAGCGATATGGGAACCTGAGCCGGAACGATCGTTCTAGGAACGATCGTTCCTATTCGTCACAAGACGTGCTATTCAAATGCGCGGAGGTGGACCGACTTTCATCGACCCCGATGGGGATGCATTGCCAGATCGGACTGGCCGAGCTGATCAAAATAGGGCTAAAGTAAGTCCTTCGAACAACAACGGTCTGCAAGGAGTTAGAATCATTCGCTCTGTGGCGCTCGCATGAAACAACCACCGTCAGATCCCTTCGTAGCGGACGTAGCTCCGACGGACACCGTTCTCACGGTGTACGACGAGGAGCACATCATTACGTATTTGCGAATGCTCGATGCGGACGCGGAGGGGGCCGACTGGCGCGAGGTGGCTCAGCTGGTGCTAAAGATCGATCCAGAGCTCGAGCACGATCGCGCAAGGCGCGCGTTCGATACCCATTTGGCCCGCGCGAAATGGATGACGGAGCATGGATATCGTCATTTGCTGCGAGGCGGCGCGTCAAATCCGAATCTTTGAAACCCTTTTGTAGAAAAACTTGCTCTCGTGATTTCGGGTTCGATCTGATGCATCACGCGATGCAGGATCAGGGACTTCCTCAACTATTGCTGGTCCGGTTTATCGCACTTCAATCTTGCAGTGCGAAGGGGACACGAATGTCAAAGTTCGATTGGAGATCACCAAGTGCCTACGATCGAGTTGAAGAGGCGGACATCACAGGATTAGCCTGGGAATGCCTGCGGCGTAATCCCAACTTTCAAGCTGATCATCGGAGTACCGCGAAAACGATTCCAAACGTAAGCCCGGACTTCCGCCAGCGTTGGGGCTTGTGTTTTCGCCGCTGACCCTAGCCGATCCTACCTCGAGCAAACCATCTTCTGGGCGCCGGAGGTTCTGCCGACGGTCGTTCCTGTGCGGCCGGTTTCGCTCGCGGTCGGGCAATCGCGCGGCACACTAGATATCGGAGACTTGACCGAAGGGCAGCTGCGGCAAGGCCCTGACGGTTGGCACGCCGTGCTCCTTTTGCACAAGGTAGAGCATCGCGTTTGGTTCAAGGAAGCACCGGTCGTTGCCGGCACCTACGCTGTCGAACTTCCGCTCGACCGCGATTTTGAATTCCGTGCGGACGCCGGAAGGCGCCTCTGGCGAGCGCTGAACGGCAGGTCCCCAGGGCCGCCGCTGCATTCGCTTTCCACACATAGCCGCAGGCGGCTCGGGCTCGCCCTGCGTGCGCTTGATGCCCGGATCGACGGCAGCACCTACCGGGAAATAGCGGAAGTCCTGTTTGGTACTGAACGCATCGCCGAACGCGACTGGCGCACGCATGATTTGCGCAATCGGACCATTCGCCTGGTTCAGAGCGGCCTCGCGCTGATGCGCGACGGCTATCGCGCATTGCTGCGCCCGCCTTCTCGCAAGAAATAGACGCTCTTTCAGGGGTATCGAAAACACGACCCCTGATCTTCGGCATCCCCCTTCGAGGCTCTACTCCGCCATTGTGCCCGTCGATGCGCCGCCGACCTCGCTGGCGCTCCAGACGATCCCGGAGCTCTTCAGATGCCCGATCCTAACGCCGGCTTGCCGCCACGATACTTGCGCACGGCCGAGGCGGCCCGATTCCTCAGCCTTTCCGGCCGTACCCTAGAAAAGCACCGGACCTACGGTACCGGTCCGGCTTACCGAAAGATCGGCGGTCGGGTCGTCTACGCCCTGGATGACCTCAAGGCTTGGGCCGACCGCGGCACCAAGACGTCAACCAGCGATCCCGGCGCGGGCACCGTGCTGCCTGCAAAACGGCATGCACCCGTTCCTTATGCAGGCAAGGAGCGGCGCTGAGCGATGTCAGAAAGCAAATTCTCAATACGCCGGCGGCACCGTTCGGAGCGCGATCAGCTCGAGCTGTTCCGTGCATTGCCCGGCGATTTGGCCGCACGCGATGCGCAAGATCTGATGGCCTATCCTTTCTTCTCGCTGGCAAAATCCAAACGGATCATCCCGATCGATTTTCGCGCCGGACCGGTCGTCATCCGTGTCGAAGCCGTGTCAGAGCACGGAATGGCGACGATCTGGGACGCAGACGTTCTGATATGGGCGGCTTCGCAGATCGTAGAGGCTCGCGATGCCGGCTTGAAGACATCGCGTCTGATGGCCACCACCCCGTATGAAATCCTGACTTTCGTCGGCCGCGGCACCAGCGTGCGCGACTACGACCGCCTCAAAGCTGCACTGGACCGGCTCCAGTCGACGACCGTCGTGACCTCAATTCGCCAGCCGACAGAGCGGCGGCGGCATCGCTTCTCCTGGATTAACGAATGGAAAGAAACTGCCGATGCGCAAGGCAAACCCCGTGGACTGGAATTGATCCTGCCGGATTGGTTCTACACAGGCGTTCTGAACGATGCGCTCGTGCTGACGATCGACCGCGGATATTTCGATCTCACGGGCGGTCTCGAGCGTTGGCTGTATCGTCTCGTGCGCAAACACGGCGGGCGCCAAAGCGGCGGCTGGAGCTTTGATGTCGCGCACCTCCACGTCAAGTCCGGCAGCTTATCGCCGGTCAAGCACTTTGCTTACGACCTGCGTCAGATCGTGCGCCTGCAGAAGCTGCCAGGCTACGAACTCATCATCACGCAGGATCCAAATGGCGCGGAGCGACTGAACTTTGCACCAGTTGCGATCGATCCACTTACCGAGCGGTTACGAAAGCGCGGCCTCCTACCTAACGCGGGGGATAAGCTGTGAATTCACTCGTGCTATCGGGGACCACAACTGTCGTGCCATCAGGGACCGTATCCTCGTGCTATCGGGGACCGGAATCAGACCCAAAGTACTGGTACACTGTATCTTTTCGACTCCGTAACTTTACTAACAGGGAATCCTCCGGATTCCCTTCTAACGGACTTCAAGCGTCGAGCGCCGATCGGCGACGCGCGACGGACGGCGTCGCTTGCATTAATTCGGCATTCGGATCGCAAACTAATCCGATCAGCAATTTCCCCAACGATCGTGGCCTGCTGCCTCCCATAGGGCAGGGGCGAGCGCCTGGTCAGCCTTCGAACCGTCAGGATGTCGCTCGACGCGGAGGTGGATCGTGAACGACCTAACAACAGTTGAGATTCTGTGGCTCGAAAAGCGCGTTGAGAATCGCGTACGGTTCGGCCGTTCCGTTTCCGAGCGGATTGTGGATCGCAGCCGCCGCGTTTTGTCCTTCGCGCCTGGCAGCATCTTTGCGTTCGTACGTTGGACATCGAACGACTTCGGGACCGTTCTCTCCCGCGTCGATATCTTGCGTGCCGTAGCGCCTGGGCAGCGTTATTCGACAGTCCCCTGGATCAATCCCGGCGGCGAGATCTTGCTGAGGCTAACGGGCTGGCCGAAGGTCGAACGCGTGCTGCAATTGATCGATGCGGTCGAGGCGCTCGGCATCGATCCCTCCGATGCAGCCCCCGATTATTGGCATCACGTTCACAACCGCCTGTCGGTGAATGAAGCACCTCGCCCATACACCCGCTCTCGCCATCAAGCGTGGCTCCATCGTCGGAGGATCGAACCATGAGCGGCGGTTGTGGAACCATTCTTACGGCATTTGGAGCAACGGTTCTTCTCCTCTCCTCAATTGGAGGAACGGCGCCACGCTACATATGGAACGTCTCGAATAGCGTTCCAATCGGCCTTTATCGTGTCGAGCCCGTGGGCCAGTTGATCGTAACGGAACTCGTCGCCGTGCAGCCACCCGATCCACTCGCGGCATTCCTGGATCTGAATGGCTATTTGCCCTCGCGAGTTCCGATGCTCAAGCGGGTCTTGGCTTTGCCAGGACAGACCGTTTGCAGAAATGGTTTCACCATCGCCGTTGATGGTCTTGAAGTGGGACAGGCACGCAGCCGCGACGGCCGCAACCGACCGCTACCAGACTGGCAAGGATGCCGCGTCATCGGAGACGGCGAACTCTTTGTCATGAATTGGCAGTCGCTCGACTCGCTCGATAGCCGGTACTTCGGGCCCATACCCACATCCGCAGTCATCGGCAAAGCGGTGCCAGTTTGGACCGACGAGGAGTGATCGTGCACGTCACTTGCTCCCACTCGTCCGCTTTTGGCCGGCCCTTCTGCTCTCCTTCCCGGCCATATCTGAACGTCCGGGCAGGTCATATCCGTGAGTTGCCGGGATCGATCGCCAGCGAGGAGATGATCCGCGCAATTGCACGCCTCATTGCGGCGATTACGCCGCGCATGTGCGTGGTCGCGGCCTCGACGTTTCTCGGGACAGTGGCGTGCGCACAGTTGGCGTCGCGTATTGAACCGCTCGATCGATACGCCGGCTTCATCGCAGAAGCGTCTGATCGCTTCCGTGTTCCCGCGCGTTGGATCCGCGTCGTCATGCAGATTGAGAGCGGAGGCAACGCACGTGCGACGTCTCGCCTCGGTGCAATGGGGTTGATGCAAGTCATGCCGGGCACGTGGGTACAACTCAGCCTCCGCTATGGGCTAGGTCTCGACCCATTCGATCCGCGCGACAACATCTTGGCGGGAGCCGCGTACCTCAAAGAGAAGCATGATCGCTTCGGATCGGCTGGTTTCCTGGCAGCGTGTCATGCGGGTCAGTTGCGCTACGAGCAGCACTTGGCAACCGGCCGAGCACTTCCATCAGAAACTGTGGCTTACGTCGCGGCTGTCACGCCGTTGCTCGCCTCCGAGCAGCGTGAGCGTGATGTTTCGGGCGCGAGCGGCGTCGTTCCTTCGCGGCAGGCTCCGCTGTTTGTTGAGCGCGCGGGCGCACAGTGACGGACATTCGGTTTTCATTCGAGGCGCTGCAATACGATCATGACGCTAAGACCTTCGGGTTTGCCACTGAAGGACCCTCACTCACGCGGCAAGCGTTCGCGGCGGAGTGCGATATCAACGTGCTGATGGCATACGGGCGATGCCTTCGGCCCGCGCTCTACTCGTCGCTTCGCTCCTCACCGAGCCACCCTACGGGTGTCTCGGCCCTTCGGGTAACGATCGCTATCGCAAGCGCTCGCTTCGCTCGCAAAAGCGGGGCGCTTCGCAAGTCAACTGCCAAGTCGCGGCGGCTCTTTCGCAATGAATCGGCCACCAGCCGACGTTTCGGGCAGGCGCTATTGGAGGATCCACCGCAATGACCCGAACTGCATTTTGTCGCAAATCGCCGCGAGTACCGACAGTCTGTTGGCTTGGAAGTTGGGCCCTGGGAACCAGCGACCGAGGAG